>BNJV01001772.1_pt1 | contig 191007 bp, 201 predicted proteins | sample 8540591 | NCBI WGS metagenome assembly BNJV01 (sample SAMD00202457, study PRJDB9452) | human saliva metagenome | host: Homo sapiens | reverse complement strand
CAGCGACACGGGCTTGCCGGTCTTCGCCGACTCCGTGGCGGCCTCGGCCAGGCGCAGAGCCTCGATCGCATCGTCGATGGAGGGTGTGGGCTTGGTACCCGTGACGACCGCGTCGATGAACTCGGTCAGCTCAATGCGGTACGCGTCCGCGTAGCGCTGCGGAAAAAGTCAAGGTACGGCTCGGCCGCATCCGTGACCTCGGCGTTGGATAGGCGCACGGTGGTGGCGCGGATGTTGTCCGCGTTGAGGTACCCGTCGAGCCTTGGGCCTCCGGGCGCTGATCGTAGCCGGCCGAGCACTTGCGGTTGTTGATGATGGTGGCGACGACGCCGGCGGCGTTCTTCAGGGCGACCACGGCGGCGTCGAAGTCGCCGGCCTCCCTTGATCTCCTCGTTGAAGTTCTGGCCGAAGGTGCACCTCGACGATGTCGCCCAGGAAGAAGCGGGCCACTGTCGAAGTCGTGGATGGTCATGTCGCGGAAGATGCCGCCGGAAACCTTCACGTACTCAGCCGGGGGAGCGGAGGGGTCGCGAGATGATGAGCAGGTTCTCCAGATCGCCGATCTTTCCTCGTCGAGCTGAGCGCTGAACCGCGGCGAAGGAGGATCGAAGCGGCGGTTGAAACCGAACATGACGGGCACGGACACGGCGCAGCTCGTCGCGGGCGGCCTCGACGTCCTTGCAGTCCAGGGCGATCGGCTCTCGCACAGCACGGGCCTTGCCGACGCCCTTGGCGGCGGCGAGCAGGTGGGGGATGCGTGCAGCGGCGTGGGCGATCCGATGACGACGGCGTCGACGCCTTCGTCGGTGAAGACGGATCCACGTCGGTCGTGTGCGCGCGCCGTGACCTCGGCCAGCTTGTTCGCGGCGTCACCGAAAGGGTCGGCAACGAGGGCGAGGGTGGCGCCGGGGTGGGCGGCAATGGTCTTGGCATGGACGTGGCCGATGCGGCCGGCACCGATAACGGCAATGTTGAGCATCTTTGCTTCTTTCTAGGGTGAGAGGGGTGTGCCGAGAGCGGAAAAACCGTGACCGGTGGTGGCCCCCACGCGATCGTGGGGCCACCGAATGGATCACGGGCGGGCAGCGACGTCGCGCACCAGGGCGTCGAGGTCGGCGTCTGCCCTGCAGGAAGCCGCGCAGGGTCTTCACGGTGGCACCGAAGGTGTCGAACTCCTCCGGGGTCATGCCGTCGGGCTCTGTAGGCGCGGACGAACTCGGGGATCGAGAGCAGCGTCTTCATGATGTCCTCGCGCACGGGATGTCCATGCGCTCTTCCATCTTGTAGTCCGGAGTCGTTGATGAGCTTGGCCCACTTGAACGGCGGGGAGACGACGACGTCGCCACCGACGAACTCGGACCAGTGCATGACGTTACGGAAAGCGGCGGAGAGCATGCGGGCGCGCAGGCCGCGCTTCTGGAACTCCTGGTAGGCGCGCTTGAAGGCGGCATGCCCGCCCACTCGAGGTGACCCGGATCCAGGAACATGGCGTCGCGCTCGGCGACCTCCTTGATCCAGTCGTCGAGACGACCCACCATGAGGGTGACGACCGGGCCCATCTGGGAGGTGTCCTTGCCCTCGGCCTCACGGCGCTTGAGGCCGCGCTCGATGGCCTCGCCGGTGACGACGGCCTGAGCGACGGAGAAGGACACCGTCACGTTGATGGAGACGCCGCGGTAGGTGGCCTCCTCGATGGCTTCGATGCCCACCGAGGTGGCGGGGATCTTCACGATGATGTTCTTGGCGAGGTTGTGGAACTCCTCGGCCTGGTCGGCCAGAGCCTTGGCGGGTGCGAGCCAGGCGCGGGATCCGTCTGCGATCGACAGGCGACCGTTGCGACCGTTCTCGGCCTCGAAGATGGGTTCGAGGAGCTTGGCGGCCTCGAGGGACAGTTCACGCACGACCCGCCAGCCGATCTCAGACTCGGTAGCCTCGGCATCTCCTTGGCGAGCCTCCGCGATGCGGGCAGCCACGTCGCGACGCTGGTTGATGCAGGTGTAGGCGATGGTCGGGTTGCAGGTAGCGCAACGCCGCCGAAGGAGATGGACTGCGCCAGCTCGCCCGGATCCGAGGAATCGTTCCACAGGGCGGTGGGGCGTGTGACGCGCGGCGTCCAGAAGGCCGGGGTTGTACTCGATGGACATGGCGGAAGCACTCCTTTGTGATTGCTTTCGACTTTCTCCGTCGAACGCAAGTCTACGGCGAGCGCTTTCCGCCTGTCAACAGTTTGTTAGGACAAAGTGTCAATACCTTTGATCACTGAGCGAAAAGGCTGGCTTCGAAGGAGTATCGCGATGCACGGTAGATGTGGTTGCCGTACTCACGATGCGCCCCGAGGGTCGAGGTCGTGCGCTGCGTCGTCAGCAGGGCGGCGCCGCGATGCTCGGACAGGAGCTTGGCTTCCTTCGTCGTCTGCGCTGCGAGGCGCCGATCACCCTGGCGGGCCGAGGCCAGGTGACCCGCGCCTCGCGCATGAGGTCGTAGAGGAGGCGGACTCGAGCTCCCTGCATGGTCGGCGCGATGTCCGTCGGGATGAAGTTGGTGAGCACGGCGATCGGCCTCGTCGTTGGCGAAACGCGTGTGCGCTCGATGTGGACGATGAGGGTTCCCTCGGCGATCTTGAGGACGTCGGCTTCCTGAGCGTTGGCCGGGCGTGCCTCGTAACGTTGAATCGTTGTGTGGACCCTTAGTGTCCGGCGTCGACGAGGTCGCGCATGAGGGAGGTGAGCTCCATGGGGCGGTGGACGTGGCGCGGGGACACGATCGTGCCGACGCCGCGGCGGCGCGTCAGGAGGCCGCGGTCAACGAGGCGCTGGAGCGCCTGTCGTGCCGTGGGGCGGGAGACATGCAGTCGCGCGGCCATCGACAGTTCTGTCCTCCAGGCGCGTGTCCGCGGGCAGCGCGCCGGGAGTTGATGAGCTGTGCGATGGGCTCCGAAATCTGGAAAGTATAGCGGCACGGGGAGGAGACGATCCAGCGTGATGTCCGGAACGTAGGGGGTGTTCTCCGGGGTGGGCGATGCTTTGGGCATGTCAAACCTTCGTGTGCGGCGCGACGGCTGTGTTAATTAAATACGGTTACATGGTATCAGCGTTGATGTCAGGAGCAGACTGACGCGCTGCTACATATTGTACGGACAAAGTTTGACGATTGCCTGCTGATGAGTGCATTCTTGAAGAGAAAGGTCTGCAGGGCCACCCCAATGGAGAGGAAGGGAGACACCATGTCCCTCGAGCGCCGCTATGTCGACATTCTGACAATGGGTCGTTCCGGCATTGACATTTATCCTCTCCAAGTTGGCGCCCACCTCGAAGACGTCGAGACCTTCGGAAAGTTTCTCGGCGGTAGCCCGACGAACGTCGCCGTCGCCGCCGCGCGCCTCGGGCATCGCTCCGGCGTCATCACCGGCGTGGGGATGACCCCTTCGGCCGTTTCGTGACCCGGGAACTGGAGCGCCTGGGCGTCTCCTCCGACCACGTCGTCACCGTGCGCGACTTCCACACCCCCGTGACCTTCGCCGAGCTTTTTCCCGCCGGACTCCTTCCCGCTCTACTTCTACCGTGAGCCCAGCGCGCCGGACCTGGAGCTGAGGGAGGACCAGGTGGATTGGGACGCCGTTGAACGAGCCGGAATCTTCTGGTTCACCGTGACCGGCCTGTCGCGCGACTCCTCCTTCGGCCTGCACCTGCGCGCCCTCGATCACCGCGACCGCTCCAACGGCGTGACGATCCTCGACCTCGACTACCGCTCCAATCTGTGAGCGGCATGGCCCAGGCGCGTTCGCGCGTCGCAGCCGTCCTGTCCCGCGTGGACGTCGCCGTCGGTAACCGCCAGGAATGCGAGATGGCCGTCGGCGTCTCCGATCCGATGGTGCTGCCGACGCCCTCCTCGAACGGGGCGTCAAGCTCGCGATCGTCAAGCAGGGGCCCAAGGGAACCTCGCCAAGACCGCCGACGAGCGCGTGTGGGTCGACGCCTGGGACGTGGACGTCGTCAGCGGACTCGGTGCGGGGCGACGCCTTCGGAGGCGCGCTCATCCACGGCCTCGTCGAAGGGTGGGACCTCGAGCGCACGATCCGTTACGCCTCGGCCGCGGAGCCTACGGTGTTTCGCACATCGAATGCTCGACAGCGATGCCGACCCCGAGCAGCTGCACGCCTTCGTCGAAACGGGGTCCTCCCGTAACCCACCCGACTCGCCCCAGCCTCGTCCCCTTTTTTCAACCAGCGGCACCGATGCCCAACTTTCAGGAGACTACGATGACTCTTCCCGACATTTACGTTCCCGCCGGCTCCTCCGGCCACGGCAATTTTCACCGTCGATATTGACCCCCAGCGTGCCGGTTGGGCCTTCTCGGGTCTGCGCGTCCTCGTTCTCGAGGCCGGTGCCTCCCAGGTCGTCGAGACCGGCGAGGCCGAGCTCCTCGTCCTGCCCCTCGCCGGGGGCGCTGACCGTCGAGGTCGACGGGCAGATCTACGAGCTGGAGGGTCGCCGCGGCGTCTTCTCCGGCGTCACCGACTACCTGTACGTCGGGGCGCGGCAAGAGCCTGACCATCACCTCCGCTGACGGGGGCCGCTTCGCCTTCCCCTCCGCGATCGCCACCCGCGACATCGACGTCGCCTACTACCCCAAGAGCCAGGTCCGCGTCGACCTGCGCGGGCGCCAGCGACTGCTCGCGCCAGGTCAACAACTACTCCCTCGCCGTCGAGGGCGTCACCACCTCCCACCTGCTGGCCTGCGAGGGTCATCACCCCCGGCGGTAACTGGTCCTCCCTACCCAGCCCACTAGCACGAGCAGGACTCCGAGGACGAGCGCGCAGGCTCGAAGAGATCTACTACTTCGAGATCGAGGACAGCCCCGAGGGATCCAAGGGCTTTGGCCTGCACCGCACCCACGGCAGCCCCGGCCGCCCGATCGACCTGTGCTGCGAGGTCCACGACGGTGACGTCGCCCTCGTGCCCCACGGCTACCACGGCCCCTGCGTCGCGGCCCCGGCTACGACATGTACTACCTGAACGTCATGGCCGGCCCGAACGAGGGACCTCGTGTGGCTGCCCCCGACGATCCGGCGCACCACTGGATCCGTGCGACCTGGGAAAACCAGGAGTGGACCCGACTCCCCATGAACAAGTAAGACAGTCCAGAAAGGACAACCCATGAGCAAAGAAGCCTATATAGGGAACCGTGCGCCTGACAGTCGCACAGGCAATCATTCGCTTCCTGTCCAACCAGTACACCGAGCGCGACGGCGTCGAGCACCGCCTCATCGCGGGCGCCTTCGGCATCTTCGGCCACGGTAATGTCGCCGGCATCGGCCAGGCCCTGCTGCAGAACGAGATCGCGCCGCGCCGAGGGTGAAAACCCGATGCCCTACATCGTGCCCCGCAACGAGCAGGGTGCCGTCCACGCCGCCACGGCATTCGCCAAGACGACGAACCGCCTGCAGACCTGGATGACGACCGCGTCGATCGGCCCCAGCTCGCTCAACATGGTGACCGGTGCTGCGACGGCGACGACCAACCGCCTGCCCGTCCTCATCTTCCCCTCCGACCAGTTCGCGACCCGCATCCCGGACCCGGTCCTCCAGCAGCTCGAGGATCCGACCTCGCTCGACGTGACCGTCAACGACGCGTTCCGCCCGTGTCGCGCTTCTTCGACCGCATCAACCGTCCCGAGCAGCTGATTCCCTCGCTCCTCGAACGGCATGCGCGTCCTGACCGATCCGGCCGAGACCGGTGCCGTGACGATTGCTCTGCCCCAGGACGTTCAGGCCGAGGGCCTACGACTGGCCGATCGAGTTCTTCGCCAAGCGCGTGTGGCACGTGCGCCGTCCCCCGGCCGAGCGCGCCGCCCTCGAGCGCGCGGTCGCCAAGATCCGCGCCGCCAAGCGCCCCTCATCATCGCCGGCGGCGGCACCATCTACTCCGAGGCCTCCGAGGGAGCTGCGCGCATTCGCGGCCGCGACCGGTATCCCGGTCGCCGACACGCAGGCCGGTAAGGGTGCCATCAGCTGCGATCACCCCTGCTCCGTGGGCGGCGTCGGCTCCACCGGCGGCGACTCGGGCAACCACCTCACCGACAAGGCCGACCTGATCATCGGCGTGGGCACGCGCTACTCCGACTTCACGACGGCCTCGAAGACGCAGTTCAAGAATCCCGACGTCTCCTTCGTCAACATCAACATCACGCCCTTCGACGCCGCCAAGCAGAGCGCCGAGATGGTCGTGGCCGACGCCCGCGAGGCGCTCGTCGCACTGACCGAGGAGCTGGCCGACTACCGCGTCGATGAGTCCTACACCGCCGAGATCGCCGCCGAGCGCGAGGGCGTGGGCCGCCAAGGTTGAGCAGTGCTACCACGTGGGCAACGCCCGCTGCCCGCGCAGACCGAGGTCTTCGGCGCGCTCAACGAGCTCATGGGCGACGAGGACGTGGTCATCAACGCCGCCGGATCGATGCCCGGTGACCTGCAGGCCCTGTGGCAGGCCAAGACCCCGTCCAGTACCACGTCGAGTACGCCTTCTCCTGCATGGGCTACGAGGTCCCGGCCGCCATGGGCGTCAAGCTGGCGCGTCCGCAGTCGAGGTCGTCTCGATCGTCGGTGACGGCACCTACCAGATGCTGCCCGATGGAGCTGGCCACGGTCGCCCAGGAGGGTATCAAGGTCATCTACGTCCTGCTGCAGAACTACGGCTTCGCGTCGATCGGTGCCCTGTCCGAGTCGCGCGGCTCCCAGCGCTTCGGCACGAAAGTACCGTCAGCGTGGGACCGGCTCTCACCTGGAGGACACGGACACGATCGCTGGCGTGGACATCGCGGCGAACGCACGTTCTTGGGGGTATCGACGTGATCGAGGGTCCACACGATCGATGAGTTCAAGGAGGCCTACAAGGTGGCCGCCGCCTCGGATCGCGCGACCATGATCCACATCGAGACCGACCTGATGGGCCCCAACCCGCCCGGATCCTCCTGGTGGGACGTGGCGATCTCGAGGTGTCCGTGCTCGAGTCGACGCAGCGTGCGTACGAGGACTACCAGAACGATCGCAAAGCCGCAGCGCCACTACCTGTGACGCGTCGGCGCGCTGGCGTGAGGGCGGCCCCGGATGTGTTCCGGGGCCGCCCCCTATTTTGTCGAGGGGACGAGGCGGGGCGTGGGGAGTGCGCGATGGGGCAGGCCCGCCATGGCCTCGTTCGGGGAGTGGGCGAGGCTCGTGTCCGATAGACAGGGACAATTGTGTCCTGGTATGTGCCGGTATTGCGGATATCGCGACATTGGTCGCAGAAACATGCTACCGTTTGTCCCTAACAAAGATGTTTCCGCCATTCGTGGATGAATGGGAAGAAAGGTAAAACCAATGACAGTCAACCTGTGGGTCAACGGCGAAGAGTACGTCGCTCACTCCGAGAAGACCATCGGCGTCGAAAACCCCGCCACGGGCAAGGTCGTCGACCAGCTCGCCCTCGCCGACAAGCACTGCCTCGACCGTGTCGTCGAGATCGCCCGCAACGCGCAGAAGGAATGGGGCCGCACCGCCCTGGCCAAGCGCGTGGACATCATGTTCAAGTTCCGCCAGCTCGTCATCGAGCACCAGGATGAGATCGCCGACGCCATCGTGCGCGAGGGCGGCAAGACCCACGGCGACGCTCTCGGCGAGATCGCCCGCGGCCGCGAGACCATCGACTTCGCCTGTGGCATCAACGCCGCCCTCAAAGGCGAGTTCACCGACCAGGCCTCGACCGGCGTGGATGTGCACACCCCTGCGCCAGCCCTGTCGGCGTCGTCGCCGGCATCTGCCCTTCAACTTCCCGGCCATGGTCCCCATGTGGATGCACCCGGTCGCCCTGGCCACCGGTAACGCCTTCATCCTCAAGGTTGCCTCGGTCGTCCCCAGCGCCTCGCTGATCATCGCCCGCCTCTACAAGGAAGCCGGCCTGCCCGACGGCCTGTTCAACGTCATCGCCGGCGACCGTCACCTGGTTACCGACATCCTCACCCACCCCGGCATCGACGCTATCTCCTTCGTCGGCTCCACCCCGGTCGCCCACATCGTGCAGGACACGGGCGTGGCCCACGGCAAGCGCGTTCAGGCCCTGGGTGGCGCGAACAACCACGCGATCGTCATGCCCGACGCGGACATCGAGTTCGCCGCGCAGCATATCAGCGCCGGCGCCTTCGGTGCGGCCGGCCAGCGCTGCATGGCCCTGCCTGTGATTGTCGCCGTCGGCGGTGTTGAGGAGAAGCTGGTTCCCGCGATCAAGGCTCGCGCCGAGAAGATCGTCGTCGGCCCTGGCACCGACCCGGCCTCCGAGATGGGTCCGGTCATCACCCGTTCCTCCCAGGAGCGCATTACCAAGTGGATCGACGAGGCCGAGGCGAAGGGTGCGAACGTTGTCCTCGACGGCCGCGGCTACCGTCCCGAGGGTGAGGAGTACGCGGACGGCTTCTGGCTGGCCCCCACGATCATCGACAATGTGGACCGCGACCTGAGCGTCTACTGCGAAGAGGTTTTCGGTCCGGTCCTGGTCGTCGTGCACGCCGACACCTACGAAGAGGCTATCGAGATCGTCAACTCCTCCGAGTTTGGCAACGGCTCCGCGATCTTCACCTCCGATGGTGACACCGCCCGCCACTTCGTCGTCGACGTCGAGGCCGGCATGGTCGGCGTCAACGTGCCGATCCCGGTTCCGGTCGCCTACTACTCTTCGGCGGCTGGAAAGAGTCGCTGCTGGGCGACACCCACATCCATGGCCCCGAGGGCGTGCGCTTCTACACGAAGGCCAAGGTTGTGACGACCCGCTGGCCCAAGCGTGGCGAGAAGGTTGGCTACGTCGGCATGAACTTCCCGACGAACGCCTGAGTCCGATAACTCTGCGAGCGGAGGGGTGGGTGCAGTGTGCCCGCCCCTCCACTATGATTTTGTGCTTAGGCTGGTGTTGTTGACACTTCGTGAAGCGGGTGTGTGCCTGCGGAGAGTGAGGTGCTTGTTACGGGAACTCGTCGTCGTTTTACGCCGGAGTATCGTCGTGATGTTGCGTCGCTAGGTGAGGGAGACGGTGGTCGTCGTGGAGGAGCTGAGGGTGAGTGCTGTTGGTCCCGGCCTGCTGCCCAGGTGACATGCAGTGGGGGAATAGCGCCATTAGAACCCCGACACGCCGGCGACACGCCGGCAGTGAGCTCTAATGCTGCAAAACCCCCATTGTCATCCGATTGGATGAGCGCGAGGCCTGCGGGCTTGAGGTTGCTGCGACGCCGGTGGGTGGCGGCGGGATCAGGTGGTAGTGGCCGCCCGACTGGAGGGTGGCGCGAGGCCCTGCAGGGGTGAAGGTGGCTGCGGTGCCGCTGGGCGGTGGCAGGGCCAGGTGGTAGTAGCCGCCCGACTGGAGGGTGGTGCGAGGCCTGCAGGGGTGAAGGTGGCTGCGGTGCCGGTGGGCGGTGGCAGGGGCCAGGGGCGGGCCTCGAGATCGAGCACTCCGAGCGGAGCTCGCGGTGCAGCGATCTCGCGGGCGCGCCGCCCACCGGCACACAGAGCAGCCCCGGGCAGCGATTATCAACGCTTAGTGCGCCACGGCCTCGTCGATGACGGAGGCGACCTCGCGGGCCACGGACTGCCACGTGAAGTGCTCGCGTACGCGTGCGCCCACAGCCGCCGCGCAGGACGCGCGACGCACCGGGATCGGTGACAGCCTCGCGCAGGGCGGGGACGAGCGCATCCGAGAGCTCGGCGGATGTGCGGCCGTCCACGATCCATCCGAGCGCGGGGAGGTGATGACCTCCTCGGTGCCGCCGCGAGGCGTCGCCACGATCGCGCAATCGCCCAGGGCTGCCTCGAGGATCGAGGTGGGCGAGCCCTCGGGGTACATGGACGGGTAGACGAACACGTCGGAGCGGCGGTACAGGCTCATGACGGCGGGGAAATCCAGCTTTCCAGGAACGACACAGCCGGATCCGACCCGTAGCGTTCGTGCAGCTCGTCTCGATGGGGCGGATCCGGCGACGGCCAGGCGCAATGGGACGTCCGGCAGTTCGGCGCGCAGACGTGCGAAAGGCGTCCAGCAGTGCGACGATGCCCTTTTCAGCGATGAGGCGCCCGCGTAGAGATGACGATCTCGGGTCATCGCGGCCTGCGGCCACTCGCGCTCGTAGCGGTCGTCCGCCACGGCCGTATCCTCCGGCGTCACCGCGTTGTACCACACGCCCGAGGGCCTCGATCCCGGTGGCGCAGCCACTTGTTGCAGTTGCGTGACACCCCGTAGTAGGAGGTCACGTGCTTCTGACGAAGTGGGTCAGGCCGTGCTCGTAGATGCTGCCGAAGTAGTCCAGCACGGGGTTGCCCACGCTCATGTGCGCGGTGCCGTGCTCGATGAGCGCGACGGGGCGGCCTAGGCGGTGTGCGAGGCGTGCGCCGAGCAGGCTGGTCAGGTGGAAACGCGTGTTGACGATGTGAAGTCCGCATTTTCAGCCTCGACGGCGGCCATCGTTTCCTTGAAGCGGGCGTCGCGCTTGAAGAAGGGGTAGCGCTGCTTTGAAGATGCCCTTGGTGGGCAGGCGGTAGATGCGCAGGCCGTCCTTGTCCTCGAAACGAGGCAGCGACTCGTCGTGCAGGGACGTGACGATGAAGACGTCGTAGCCGAGAAGCCTCAGCTGCTCGCTCAGGCGGTCCTGGTAGCGTTCGATGCCGCCCAGGTAGGGCAGGGAAGAACTCCATGAAGATGGCAACCTTGACAGGGGGATGAGCGGTCAGCCATTGACGGACTCCGTTTCGGTGGGCGCGTTGCGGACGGGGATGAGCATGAACGCGACGAAGAGCGCCGCGAGGAGGGCCATGGTTGAAGCATAGGCCAGGGATGCGCCCATCATGGCGAAGGAGCGCACGAGCGGCGCGGCCGCGACGTGAAGCGGTCCCTCCCGCGATCAGGAACGCGACGAGGACCGCGCGCAGGCGGCGCATGGTCGCCAGCGCGTAGTAGAGGATGACGCCGGCGGCGTTGAGGGGCACCACCGAGGACGAGCACCATCAGCTCAGGGCACATAGTTGGACACGTCCGTGCCGAACACGAGGGTGAGGAGAGGGCGCGCCGATCACGTAGGGTGACGAAGCGCGACGAGGACGAAGGCGAGCGCGGTCGTCAGGAGGCCGCGGCGAACGATCGCGAAAAAAACTCCCGCGTTTGCCCTCGGCCCAGCGCAGCGCCATGCAGGTGAGCAGGGGGCGGAAGACGAACAGCGACAGCATGTTGATCGCGACCGCGGGCATGTAGATGATCGCAGACGCCCAGCTCCTCGTCGCCGAGGCTCGCGTGGATCGCGAAGCGCAGAGCGTTGGCCAGGTACTGGTTAAGGAACGCGGCGATGAACAGGGGCAGGCATTCCCACAGGATCCGCCGATGCCTCGTCGATTGAACGAGGGTAGCAGTGAGAACAGGCCGCGCGCGGGCCGTAAAGCCACCACGAGCACCACGCAGGTGACCGCGAAGGTGACGAGCGTGGCGAGAGCAGATCCTGCGTGACCCAGTACAGGCCCGACCACAGGGAACGTCGTCGTGAAAATGCGGGCGAAAGCAGGCGCTGCCCGCGATGTCGAGGCGCCCGGGCGCTGAAACTCCGAGTAGTCACGTCCTCGAAGGCGTCGAAAACGCGCAGGAGAGCCATCGCCGCGATGACCGTGAACGCGGGATGAGGGTCCTTCGTCGAGGAGTTCCACGAGTGGAGCAGGATCAGGCTCACCATCACGAGGCAGGTCAGCAGCCTCGTGGACGGGTACGTTCCAAAATCGAAGCGTCGCCGCACGTCCGTCATGTGGAAGGTGCGCACTCGTACAGGCCCACCGTCTGGTACTGCTGGCCGATTGCCAGCGCCAGGGGTGAACAGGCCGTACTGGGCGCGCGCAAAGGAATCCGTCGCGCCCGAGCGCGTGATCGCCACGCCCATGATGACCACGGCGAGGGCTCGACGGAGGAGGCGGCCGTGTTCCACAGGTAGTCGCGCCCTCAGCTGGCCGCGCGACTCGAGGGCCTCCTCGGTGGCCCGACCTGCGCGTCGCCGGTGGATGCGCGTCAGGGAAGGGACGAGCCGTGGTGTCCTTCTCGCTCACGCGCCGGCCTCCTCTGTGGCCTCGGGCCTCGGATCATTCGGCCCGAAAACGATGTGGAAGGGCTCGTGGGTCACCCGATCTTCGGGATCCGGAATGCGCATGTAATCCCGTAGCCGCGCGTGAGCACGACGTCGTAAGCGGCCGGGATGCGCACCGTGATGTCCTCGAAGGGGACGGAGCGAGCCGGGAAAGAGCTCGGCCCTCGGTAGCGCTCCAGCGAAGCGGATCGCGCGTCGAAAAAAATCGCCGAACAGGATCGAGCCGTCGGCCTCCTTCTGCGGGTTCTCGCGGCCGCGAGGGCGGCGCGCAGCCAGCGTCTGTACAGCGATGCCTCGTTGACGCGCAGCGCCCGCATGCCCCAGTGGGCGCGGAAGCGGCCGGGGTCATCCGCGATCTCATCCAGGACGAACAGGTCCACGCCGATCGGCATGCGGAAGGAGCGGTCCTTCGCGACCTTCGAGACGAACTCCGAGCCTTCAAGCCCAGCACCCCGAAGCTGATCGGGTAGTTGGGGTGAGTGGCAGGGGAGGCGATAAAGAACTCGTCCCCGAGGAGGGCCAGGGGCCTCAGCGATGAAACGCTCGTAATCTGCCCGCGGCATGCACACTTCGTCGTCGTCCCACGGGATGAAGCCCTGGTGGCGCACAGCTCCGATTGCCGTGCCGCCGTAGGGCGAGCATGGCGCTGGTCGAGGAGGGCGCACACGCGATCGGTCTCGGCGAGGCACCGCTTGGTGGCGCGCTGAATGGCTGCCAGGGTTGCGGGGTCTGCGGCGCTCAGTGTCTCCGATCGTCAGGGGCTGAGCCTAGAGGACTCGGCGTAGGGGCCAAAGTCGATGACCGCTGCCTCGTGGTTGTAGCGCTTCTCCGGGGGAGGCAGCTGCATGTAGTCGCCGTATCCACGCGTCAACAGTGCCTCCACGTCGTGAGGGATCGACGCCCTCGATCGTCTCGAAAGGAACGCGGCGCGTCGGCACAAACTCGTCGCGGTGCACGATCCAATTCCACGGGTCACGCATCGTGAAATCGGCGTAGGTACCCGTCTGCTCGCCCTCCGCCGCCCGCGCGGCCTTCTCCCACTGGGCGTACAGGCCGCGCGGGGATATCTGCGTGGCACGCAGCGCCAGATTCACCGTGCGCGTCACCGCGTGCACGAGCGAGCGCTTCCCACGCCACCATGCCGGGCAAGCTCGGGGTCGGAATACCCGACAGGAAGGAGGCGTCCCCACCACCAGGTGCGGCGGCACATCGAACGGAAACGCTTCTCATCCTCGGGCACAGTCGTCCAATGGGAAAATGTCCAAGAAGATTGGCGGCGTGTAATCGAGGGTTGACTTCGCCCTGGGAACGAAAGCACGGTCCCCTCAGGCCAAGCTTGGAGACAACAGGTGATAGCGCGGCGTGCTGGCCTGGTTGTCGATCCGGAAACCTCCGACAGGAGGGCTGGGGCCTCGCGCAGGAAAAAGCTCGTAGTCCTCGCGGACCATGCAGACGTCGATGTCGTCGTCCCACGGAATAAAACCACCGTGACGCACGGCGCCGATCGCGCTGCCGCCGTAGACGCGTAGGTACGCCGATCTCCTCGACACCCGGTCGAACTCCGACAGGATGTAGGTCAGCAGCATATGGACCTTGCGCAGGGTCGCTGGGGGCGTCGTCATAAGTCCTCCGGGTGCGGAAGCTGGGTGGGCGCATGCGCCCCCAGCCGCTAATTCACGCCTTGTTGTCGCTGACGCGACCCGCGCGCCTGGGAAGTAGATCACCCCACGAGGGAGTCGCCGCCAGGACGGTGCCCTGCAGGATGACGACGCAGCAGACGACCTGCGTGGCCGTGGGGTACCGTGCCCTGCAACACCAGGGCGAAGATAATCGCCCACGCCGAGTACGGAGATATTCAGGCCATGCCTCGCGATGCGCCGATGGCCGACAGGGCCTTGTAGTAGAACAGGTACGAGGCCGTGCCCTGCCAGACCGGCCAGAGCCACCACGCCCGCCGACGGGTGGGCCAGCGAGTGCAGCGTGAAGCCGAAGACTGCCCGCGATCGGGTGCCACGACGAACAGGTAGACCACCGCCGAGGTCGTCTCGCGGATCTGGAGCGCCACCTCGTTATCCACGGCCTCGTCGCGCATACCCCACGTGAGGATGACGGCCTCGGAACCCCCAGCCGATCACGCAGGCCAGGCGCCGGCGACGCCCTAGGATCGCGTTGCCGCCGTCGATCGGGCTCCGCCGTCGCCGACCAGCCCGTCGCCACGATCGCGCCGAGCGCGACCAGAGCGGGCAACGATCTGACGCGGAGCCATGCGCTCCTTCAGAGAGAACGAACGCCAGCAGGGTGCCCGAGCGCCGGGTAGAACGTTGGGATGATCGCGGTCAGGCCGGGGCCGATGTTGTCGATGGCGATGAGGTAGCCGCTCATGCCGATCGGGCCACCCAGAGGCTGCCGCGATCACCGACTTGCCCGGGCGCGTGCGCAGCGCCGCCACGGTGTCCTGCAGGCGGCCTCGAATCGCCATGTGACCACCAGGATTACGGCGCACGCCAACGTCGTGCAGGACCGCACCCGCGAGCGCCGACTGGCCGAAGTCGGCGAACGGGAATCATGGCCAGAGCGATCGCCAGCACGACCGTGTCGAGGCCCACAGGGCACGCGAGAAAATACCGTAACGCTTGCCGCCGTGCTGAGTTTTCATGCCCGAGCTCACCTTCCTGGGAGACCTAGTGCGCCCGAGGTCGAGTGGCCTCGTAGCGAAGCGAGCAGGGAATCGATCGTGCGCGTCGCGTGCGAGTAGTAGATGTCAGAGCCATTCGCCCACGTCATCGCCCTCGGCTTCCTTGACCAGTGCCCACAGGTACCAGCACCAGCCCGCGGACGACCTCGTAGGCGAAGAGTGGCGCTCTCGGCCTCGCTGGGGCGTGACCCAGGTAGATACTCCAGGGGCGGCGGGCGCGCTCGCCGGGTCATCTCCGCCGTGCACACGGTCATCGTTCCGAAGTCGGCGGCCATGTCCGACATACCCGCATACTCCCAGTCGATGAGGGCTGATGTTGCCATCGTTATCCACCAGGAAGTTCGGGGGAAGAGTCGTTGTGCGAGGGACGACCTCGAACCCGTCCGCGTCGCGAAAGCCTTGAGGCGCAGGACCTTGTCGCGCAGCTCAAAGTAGCCGGGGACATCAATCGGGCCGAAGGTCTTTAGGAGACCCTCGTAGCGCAAGCCTTCGGTCACGAAATCGAAGGAGCGGTCCAGGACGCGACCGGACGTGTGCAGCGCACGGTCCATCTCCATGGCCGCTTTCAGTTCCTCAGGGGCGGGTTACGTCCAGGTTGCGCACGTCGCGCACGAAAGCGCGAAGCTTCCATCCCGCTGCCGGGTCGCCCGTGATGAAGGTATCGTCGATGCCGAGTTCGGCGGCTAGGCGCAAGCCAGCGAACTCAGCGCTGCGGTCCACGATCTTCTCTGTGCCGATCCCCGGATGGCGGTAGACGTACTCGTCGTCGCCCACCGCGAAGTGGCACGACAGGTTCGTGATGCCCTGCTTGAGGGGGTAGAAGTCGCGGATCTCCGACTTTGCGCAGCCCAGAGTCTCGACGATGTGGTCGAACACCTCGGAGTCGACGTTTTCGATGAACAGCGGATCGAAGTCGCGCAGCTCGTCGACCGAGTCGAACTCGTGGATGACGCCGTCGGGGTAGCGGCGGATCACCATGTCGAAGGACTTGATGTGATCCAGGTAGATGGACTCCCAGAGCTTCGACACCGTCTCGGGCAGGTGGTAGACCTGCTCGAGGATCTCGCGGAACTTCGCGGAGAAGACGCGGTCGAAATAGACGTGGCCGAGCATGACCCACGCGTCCTTGCCGCCCACTGTCGCGCCCGTGATGCGGTCGCCCGGACCCGTCTTGATGCACCACTCGTCGGTGGGGCCCTCGACGTAGTTCGCCGAGTAGTAGGACTTGTAGACGTAGGGTTCGAAGGGGTTCGTCGTGAAGTAATCGTCCGAGGAGCACACGTAGGTGTTGTCAGGCGGTCCTTGACGAGCCAGAGTGAGCCGTTGTTGTTGCGCGTGGCGTATTCGCGGTTGACGACGATGTCGACGTCGTACTTGTCGGCCAGGTAGAAGAAGTATTCCTTCTTACAGCCCACGACCAGCGTGATGTTCGTGATGCCGGCTTCGTGGAGCTGGCGGATCTGACGCTCGACGAGGATCTCGCCGCGCACCTTGAGCGTTCCCTTGGGGCGCTCGTAGCTGATGGGCGCGAAGCGCGAGGACGAGGCCGCAGCCATGATGACGGCACCCGTGACGCGGTAGGGGCTCCAGGGCTTCGCGGCCCGCGTCGTTGATCGCGCGCTCGTTGATGTAGCCGGCGGCCTCGCACTCGCGGGTGGCGGTGTTGACGCGCCCCAGGCTCATGCCGGTGGCCTCCGACAGCGCTCGCTGCGTGAGGGGCGTCAGCCGCGGCCAGGGCGGTCAGAATGTTGAATTGGGGCTCGCTGAGCGTGCCGACGTTTGTCGAAGGGCATGCAATCACCTTTCGTTCGCAAGCATTAAATTCTACTGCGTGTTCGATCATAGCATCGAATGAGAACTGCGAACGTTTTTGGCTGTGAGTTTTATTGTTCCTCGATACGCTCCCGGATCGCAGATTGATTCCACAGATAGAGCATCAGTGCGACGGCGACGCAAGCGCAGTGAGGCGATGATCCACACCGCCATCGGGCCGATTGGGGCCCCCGGCCACCACCACTCGTATCCCGTGCTCAGGTTGCGTGTGGACAGATCAATCGGGTACCTCTGCAGGGTTCCAGCCGAACGCGTAGCGCTCAATGATGAGGTAGAGAGCGCGGGCGTACGTCAGGGCCCAAAGCGTTGCGACAACGCCCACGCACGAGGCGTCCGAAAATCCCGGAAGGGGACGCAATGGCATGGCACCAATGCCCCGACGGTGATGATCGGAGCGAGCGGGGCTGGGTGCCAGAAGCATCAACAAAAACACAGCGAAGAGCGGCAACATATAGCGGGGCTGATAGATCTCACATTGTTGAAACGGCCCTGCACGCCGATCGTGACAGGAACACCGACGATTGCACCGAGGACGACCAGCGCTGACAGTGCCCGACGCCGACGACAGATGCGCCAGGGCCCAACAGATGAGCACAATAACAATCGCCAGTGCTGTTCGCCTCACCCGCCCTGGTAAGTCACGTCATTCCACCCCGTCCCCAGGCGGTAGCCGACAAAACCCTCAAATAGTCCGGAATCCCCGCCAGATTCTTCAGGAGAATCGCGCGGCGCCCGACAGTGGCGGCACTCGCCTCAACCGGCACCAGTTTCGACGACACATTCGTGCGAAGCATGATCACAACGCCGACTGCAGAGGCAATTGAGGCCACCACGGCCTCGGGAATGATGCGCGCCGTAGCGGAACGGCAAAGGCCAGAGCGACCGTGACGACGAAAAGGAAGAAGGCGCTGTCGCCGCGCGACGTGCACGCCAAAACCGCGCCAGCCAGGGCGCGAGGCAATCAGACCAGCCCGGCGCGGCCCTGCTGACGCGTGTGGCTGCCAACATGGCGGAAGCGAAGGCAAAAAGTGCCGCTGATCGCCCACGAGGAGGGGTTCATGCTTGCGATGAAATAGAAGCCCATTGGTAGCCACGCGATGGTTAGCGCGACGCTGATCGCGCTTCGTAGCTCCGAGTCGGCCAAGGCAATAATCGCGCCGAGCAGTCCGATCGCCAAGAGTGTATTGAAAACCCGCAATGCCAACACCGCCCGATTCGTCGAATGCTGGACGAACAGGTGCGCAAACTGGTAGTAGCCCCACGGGTAGTTGCCGTCATCCCACCGCAGGGTCGTAGCCGTCAGATCGTCCGAGTACGCGAAGGTGCAGCGCGCCGAAATTATCGTGCTCAAAGGCGTAGCAGGTGACGTTTTCTTTCGCCAGAGTCTGGGGCACGATAACGGCCTTTTGTCCGTTCTTTGTGCCGATCTGGCAACCTGTTTCGTCCACGGGAGGTGGACACCACATTGCGCCAAGATGGTAATCCTCGTCGGGTGAGGCGCCCACGGGGAGGCGACAACCCACGCGAGCGCGGATGTGATCACCGCGACGATGAGGATGAGAACAGCAAGAAGGGAAGGGAGCGGCCGTGTTCGCCCCGGCCACGCCGAGGAGCCTTTGACGCGACGAGGCCGACTCCACCTTCTCGGGTTCCGCCTCGTTGGCACGCTCCACGCGCACAGCGTTCATCTGTACTCTCCTTCTTTTCAGGAACCATCTGTACTTCCTCCTTCTTTTTCAGGAACGCGCAGCAGCGCGGAATGCGTCGATGTGGACGGACGCGGCGCGGGCCCACGTGAACTCGTCGGCGCGCGGAATCGCCGCGGCTCCCAACGCCTCGCGGCGAGGGGGGTCATCCAGCAGCTCCACCAGGGCACAGGCGATCGAATCAGGGGTCGATGTCGCAGTAGGCGACGGCGTCGCCGCCGACCTCCGGCAGAGAAGTCAGACGAGTCGTCAGCGTCGCAGCGCCGCAGCTCATCGCCTCCAAGACAGGCAGGCCGAAGCCCTCGGCGATCGAGGGGTAGGCCAAAATGACGCAGCCCGACAGGAAACCGGGCAGGTCCTCGAGGGGCAGGTAGCCGGGGCGCAGGACCGTCAGGTGCTCGGGCACCGCGGCCAGGGCCGGGTCGATGTCCTCGTCCCACCCCTTGCCGCCGGCCAGCACCAGAGCCGGCGGATTCGAGCGGTCGGAGACGGCCTTGACCCAGCCGCGCACCAGGTTCGGCACGTTCTTACGGGGCTCCAGCGTGCCCAGGAAGCCGATGTAGTCGCGCCCCTCCAGGCCCAAAGACACCTTGACACGCTCGCGCTCGGCGTCGGAAACCGGGTGGAAGATCGTCCGATCCACGCCGTGATAGGCCACGTAGAACTGCGAGGGATCCCCGCCCGCGTACTTGATGGTCTCGTCGCGCGTGGCCAGGAAGGAACCACGAGGCGTCCGCGCGGCGAATCGCGCGGCGGATCGCAGTGGAGAAAAACGTTGCTTGAGGCGCGAGTGCGCCTGCGGGTGGGAGAAGAACGTCGCGTCGTGCAGTGTAATGACCACGGGGACACCCGGGAACTGCGGGGACGTGTAGTGCGGGGAATGTAGGACGTCGGGGCGGACCTTGCGGATCAGCTTGGGCAAGTCCGTCTGCTCCCACGCCATGCGCGCGGGACGGGACTCGAAGCGCCGCGAAATCGGGATGATGCGCGCCGAAGGCAGACGGAGCGCGAAATGCTCGGCGTCGCGCTCCTGGACCGCCATCGTCAGGTCCACGCCCTGCTCCACCAGCTCCGGCACCAGGTCGTCCACGTAGCGGCCGACGCCGCCCAGGTCTGCGGGGATTGCGGTGCCGTCCATCAGGACGCGGATCGGATGCGAGTGAGAAACGAAGTGGGCCACGATCATCCCCATTGGGTCGGGAGCAACAACTATTCCCCTTATCGTATGCCATTTTGCGCGTGCGGATACTTTTGTTCCCGCCCCCGCGCGCCCGTGAACTACCCTGGACGCATGAGCGTCAATGTTGGAATGGTCGTCGAGCAAATGTGGCAGCCGGTCCCCGGAGGGTCCGGCCGGTACATCATCGAGGTCGCCTCCCGCCTGGCCCCGTTGGGCGTGCGCGCCGTCGGCATCAACGCCAGACACAGCGCCAGCGAGCCCAGCCCCGCCGACGTGGGCCTGACGATCCCCGTCCTGTCCTGCGCCCTGCCCCGGCGCGCCCTCTACGCCGCCTGGGACCGGCTCGGCACTCCCAGCGTTGACCGCCTGCTGACCACGGCCTCGTCGGGACCCGACGTCATTCACGCGACCACGTGGGCGATCCCGCCGACCTCCCGTCCCCTGGCAGTTACCGTCCACGACGTCGCCTTCCTGCGCGATCCCGACCACTTCACGGCCCACGGCTCCGCCTACTTTCACCGCGCCCTCGAGATCACGAGGAAGCGAGCCGACGCCATCATCGTGCCCTCGCAGGCCACCGCCGATGACTGCATCGAAGCGGGCCTGGATGCCTCCCGCATTACCGTCATCCCGCACGGCTTGAGCCACACGCCCGTCACTGATGCGCAGGTGGAGGAGTTCCGAGTCCGCCACGGCCTGGCGCGCCCCTACGTCCTGTGGGTCGGCACCCGCGAGCCCCGCAAGAACCTAGCCACCCTCCTGGCCGCCTACGAGCAGCTGCGCGGCACCGACCTCGACCTCGTCCTCGTCGGACCCGCCGGATGGGGAAGCGACCCTACCGACGCGCCCCTGCCACCCGAACGCGTCCACGTCCTGGGGCGCCTCGACGACGCCGACCTGGCCGCAGCCTACGCAGGCGCACGCGTCTTCACCTTCCCCTCGCTGTGGGAAGGATTCGGCCTGCCCGTCCTCGAGGCCATGGCGCACGGAACACCCGTCGTGACCAGCGCGGATACCTGCATGGCGGAGATTACTGGCACTGACGCCGGCCTCCTCGTCCCCGCCACCGACGCCTCGGCCTTGGCGCAGGCCCTCGAAAGCCGCCGCCGGAAGCGAGCACGACCGCCCTCGCCGCCGCCGGCATCGAGCGCGCCCGCGACTACACGTGGGAGGCCTCCGCCGCCGCACACGCCGCCGTCTACGCGTCCCTGGCGGGTGCGCGATGAGGGCGCGCAGCGCGAGAGTCATCCTCGTCAACTGGAAGAATGCACCGCTCACCCTGCGCGCGGCGCACTCGGTCGCCCCGCAGATGGGGCAGAGGGACCACCTCGTCATCGTCGACAACGGATCCGACGACGACTCCTGACCGTCCTGCGCGAGGGCCTGGGCGAGCTGCGGTGCCGCCGATCCGCGCGCGTGTCCCTCGTGAACGCCGGGACGAACGACGGCTTCGGCGCCGGCGTCATGGCAGGAGCGGCCGGCCTGAGCGAAGATGCCGTTGTCCTGCTCAACAACGACGCGACCGTGCGCGACGGCTTCCTCGACGCGCTCCTGGCTCCCCTGGGCGAGGGCGTGGGCGCCACGACCGCGCTCATCCTCCTGACGGGCAGCTGGCGTCCCTCCACACCCTCGGACACGGAGTTCCTCGTCGCCCGCGACGGCAGCCGTTGGACGCGCGTCGCCGACGGTGAGGCGGCGGCCAGGTCCTCATTAACTCCACCGGCAACGAGGTCGATCCGGCCGGCAACGGCTACGACCGTTCGTGGCTGGACCCCTGCAGACTCCCGCTGCCCGCCCCCGAGGTCTTCGGCCTGTGCGGCGGCGCCTGCGCCATCGACGCCGCCGCGTGGCGAGCCGTCGGGGAGTGCGCACCGACCTGTTCATGTACTACGAGGACACGGACCTGTCCTACAAGCTGCGAGGCCGGCACGAGGTGCGTTTTCACAGCAGGGGCCGTCGTCGACCACGAGCACGCCGCCTCCTCGGGCACGTCCTCGCCCATGTTCCTGCGGGTCAACGCCCGCAACCGCATCATCGTCGCCGCCCAGCACGCCCCGTGGGGCGTCGTCGCGCGAGCCATCGCACGCTCGATTGCGCGGGTAGTGCGCTCAGGTGGGCGGGGGCCGGTCGCGCGCGGAGTCCTCCAGGGGCTCCTCGCCCTGCCTCGCGCGCTGCACCACCGCACCGCCTCGCGTTCCTAGCCCATCGACCCGGGAACGAGGCGGGGGCCGGTGGGTGCGTCACGGCACACAACGCGGGGCGGAGCTGCGTAGCGCCTACGCCTTGATAGACTGGCTGACATGGTGAAGACTGTCCTCGTTACCGGAGCCGGTGGCTACATTGGCCGCCACATTGTTCATGCCCTGCTGGAGCGCGGCCTCGACGTCAGTGTCGTCGACTTCCGCCTCGACGGTGTCGACGAGCGTGCGCGTCGCATCGACACCCAGATTTTCAGCGGCGACGCTGACATTTACGACCAGCTCGGACGCCCGGACGTGGTCCTGCACCTCGCGTGGCGTGACGGCTTCGTGCACAACTCGCCGGCCCACATCGAGGACCTGCCCGCCCACTACCGCTTCATCGAGAACCTCCTCGAGGGCGGCTGCACCCACCTGGCCGTCATGGGTTCCATGCACGAGGTCGGCTACTGGGAAGGCCCCATCGACGAAAACTCCCGCGTGCAACCCCGCCTCGCTGTACGGCATCTCCAAGAACGCGCTGCGGCAGATCACGGAGCTTCTGACCACCAAGCACGGCGCCACCATGCAGTGGCTGCGCGGCTACTACATCGTCGGCGACGACGCGCACGGCTCCTCGATCTTCTCCAAGCTCCTGGCCGCCGCCCAGGGAAGGCAAGAAGACCTTCCCCTTCACCACGGGCAAGAACCTCTACGACTTCATCTCCATCCAGGAGCTGGCATACCAGATCGCGGCCACGGTCTCCCAGGACGAGATCGACGGCATCATCAATATCTGCAGCGGTGAGCCCGTGAGCCTCGCCGACCGCGTCGAGGCCTACATCCGCGAGAACGATCTGGACATCACCCTCGAGTACGGGGCGTTCCCGGATCGTCCCTACGATTCGCCCGGCGTGTGGGGAGATGCCACGAAGATCCGCCAGATCCTGGCCACCGTCGACGGTACGGGGGAGTAAGGCCGTGAAGCGCGCCGGTATTTTCCTGTTCTTCGATCCCCAGGGCCTCGTCGACGACTCACATCGTGGAGTGCCTGACCTCGCTGCGCAGTACCTCGACGAGATCCTCGTCGTCTCCAACTCTCCTCTGGACGACACCGCTCGGGAGCGCCTCCTCACGGGTGCCACCGAGGTCTTCGAGCGCGAAAACACCGGCTTCGATGTGGGCGGATACCGCGACGGCATCGCCCGCTTCGGCTGGGACCGCCTCGGCCAGATCGACGAGTTGATCCTCTTCAACTACACCTTCTTCGCGCCCGTCAACCCGTGGAAGAACCTCTTCGACCGCGTGGACGCCGCCGGAGCGGTGGACTTCTGGGGCATCACCGAACACGACGAGGTGCGCCCCCACCCCTTCCTGGCGGCCACCCGCATGCCGCGCCACATCCAGTCCCACTGGATTGCCGTGCGCAACCCGCTGCTCAGCTCCCCGGACTTCCGCAAGTACTGGGACGAGATGCCGCCGATTCGTTCCTACAACGACTCGATCCAGTGGCACGAGTCGCGCTTCACGGAGTACTTCGGCAACCTCGGCTACACGCACGTCGTGGCCTACCCGCGAGGACTACCCCTCGCGCAACCCCGTCTTCGACAACGCGTCGATGCTGCTCGCGGACGGCTGCCCGATTCTCAAGCGCCGCAACCTCTTCCACGACCCGCTCTACCTGGACCGCCACGCGATCATCGGCGCGGACATGCTGGAGCTGGCGGAAAAGGGCCGGCTACGACACCGACCTGATCCTCACGAACCTCGCGCGCACCTCGCGTCCGCGTGACCTCGTGACCAACGCGGGCCTGACGACCGTCATCTCTCCACGCGCCGACCAGGCCACCCTGGACGCTGCCGCCTCCCTGAAGGTCCTCGCGGTCGCCCACATTTTCTACGCCGATATGGCCGACGAGATCCTCGACCGCCTGAGCTGTCCTGCCGGAGGGCTACCACCTGGTGGCCACGACCTCGAACGAGGAGAACAAGGCCCTCATCGAGGCGCGCGCCCAGGAACGAGGCGTGGACGCCGACGTGCGCGTCGTGTCCTCCAACCGCGGTCGCGACATCGGCGCGTTCCTGGTGGACTGTGGCGACGTGCTGACCTGCGGCGAGTACGACATCGTCGTGAAGATCCACTCCAAGAAGTCCGTCCAGGACGACTACAACGCCGCCCAGCTCTTCAAGCAGCACCTCTACGACAACCTGCTGGCCTCCTCCGATCACGTGGCCGGCATCCTCGCGGAGTTCGCTGCCCACCCGGGCCTGGGCATGGCGATCGCGCCCATGCCGCACATGGGCTACCCGACGATGGGCCACGCGTGGTTCGCGAACCGAGGCCCCGCCCGCGAGTTCGCGAAGAAGGTCGGCATCACCGTCCCCTTCGACGACCACCAGCCGCTGGCCCCCTACGGCTCCATGTTTATCGCGCGCCCGGAGGCACTGTCTCTGTTGACCGGCGCGGGTCTCGTCCCCGAGGACTTCCCCGAGGAAGGCGGCTACAAGGACGGCTCCCTGGCCCACGTCATCGAGCGGCTCCTGGCCTACGCGGTCCTGTCGCGCGGCTACTACGTGCGCCCCGTCATGACCCCGAAGTGGGCGGGCGTGTACTACGGCTACCTCGAGTACAAGCTGGCCGCGACCTCGTCGATGATGCCCGCCTTCGCGATCGACCAGGTGCCCTTCCTCAAGGCGCGCATGGGCGCGGTCCCGAACCTGCTGGGTGCCGTCAAGACCAACATCATGGTGCGTACCCCGGGACTGGGCAACGCTCTCAAGCCGGCGTACCGCGCGGCCCGCGGCGCCTTCCACAAGATCCGATCCATGAAGGGCGAGCGATGAGCCTGGCCTCCACGATGCGCGCTGGAGACCCCACGCGCCCCAGCGCCCTCACGGAGTCCGGAGTTCACGCAGTGCTACCTCGCGCTCACGCCGGCCGTCGGCAAGTAGTATAGATTTCCTGACCACGACAGAAGCGATGGGAGTAGCCGTGTCTGAGACGAAACGGGTCATCGACCTGACGGTGCGCATGGCGCAGCGCTCGATCTCCTCGGAGTTCAAGGGCACCGCGCTCGGCCGCCTGTGGTCCTTCATCAACCCGATCGCGACGATCGCCGTGTACGCGCTGATTTTTGGTGTCGTCTTCCGCGGCGAGGGCCGACAAGGGCGTGAACTCGGGCCTGTCTTCCTTCGCGCTGTGGATCGGCGTGGGCGTCATCGCCTGGAACTTCATGTCGAGCGGCATCCAGCGAGGCATGGACTCTCTCGTAGGCAACTCCGGCCTGCTCACCAAGGTCTACTTCCCGCGTCAGGTCCTCATCTACTCGTCGGTGCTGGCGCTGGCCTACGACTTCGCATTCGAGCTGGGCGTCATCATCGTCATCATGTGCATCGCCGGAGGCCCGGCGTGCTGCTCATGATCCCTGCGGTCATCGTCATTACCCCTGCTCGCGATGCTGTTCGTGATCGGCATGGGCCTCATCCTGTCGGTCGCGTCGGTCTACTTCCGCGACATCTCGCACCTGTGGCAGATCTTCAACCAGATCTGGATGTACGCCTCCGGCGTCGTCTTCTCCCTGTCGATGCTCAACAAGGTCCAGACCGACCTGGCGGCCAAGGGGTGGACCTGGGGAGGAAGCCCTCCCGATCGTCACGATCTTCCGCCTCAACCCCCGCCGAGCTCTTCCTCGAGGCCTACCGCTCGACGCTGTACGGCTTCGCGATGCCGTCCTGGCAGGTCTGGCTCGGCTGCGCCGCCTGGGCCTTCGGTGTCTTCGGCCTCGGCTCGCTGATCTTCCGCCGCTTCTCGGCACGAATCGTGGAGGAACTCTGATGACGAACGCGATTTCGGTGGAGGGCGTGTCAAGCGCTTCCGCATCTACAAGAACCGTAACCAGTCCCTCAGGGCGCTTTTCCTGCAGCGCTCGCGCGCCCAGTTCGAGGAGTTCTGGGCCCTCGACGATGTCTCCTTCGAGATCCCGCAGGGCAAGACCTTCCGGCCTGCTCGGACACAACGGTTCGGGCAAGTCGACGCTGCTCAAATGTATCGCGAAGATCCTCACCCCGGACAAGGGCTCGATCTCCTCGACGGGTCGCATGGCCGCCATGCTCGAGGTCGGCTCCGGCTTCCACCCCGAGCTGTCGGGGCGCGGGAACATCTACCTCAACGGCGCGATCCTGGGCATGAGCAAGAAGGAGATCGACTCCAAGCTGGACGCGATCATCGACTTCTCCGGCGTTGAGCGCTTCATCGACCAGCCCGTCAAGAACTACTCCTCAGGGCATGTATGTGCGCCTGGGCTTCTCCGTGTCGATCCACGTCGAGCCGGATATCCTCCTCGTCGACGAGGTCCTGGCCGTGGGCGACATGGAATTCCAGAACAAAGTGCATGGACAAGTTCGCTCAACTCAAGGATGAGGGGCGTACGGTCGTCGTCGTGTCCCACGGCCTCGAGCAGATGCGCACCTTCTGCGACCAGGCCGCCTGGCTGGACCACGGCACGCTTGTCGACGTGGGCGGGGCCGCCGAGGTCATCGACACCTACTCCGACGTCGCTCACCACGCCGTCGAGGTCGAGGGCAGTGGCACGCGCTTCGGCAGCGGTGAGGCCATGATCGAGCGCATTGAGCTGCTCTCCGCGTCCGGTCAGCCCACGTCCCTCGTCTACCCGGGCGATCCGGTTCGCCTGCGCCTGCACTACCGCGCGAACGAGCGCGTCGAGTCCCTCGGTCTTCGGTGCCTCCATCGACACCCGCGAGGGAGTGTTCGTGTGGGGCCTGCACGGCATGGACGCGTGCTACGTGCCGACCTCGATCGAGCCGGGCACCGGTCACCTCGACATCGACATTCCGCGTCTGACCTTCAACCTGGGTGCCTACACGATCTCCGCGGCCATCCAGAACCAGGGACATGACCAGCGTCATCGACGCCCCTGCAAAAGGCGCGCCGCTTCGACGTCCTGCCCGGCGGGCATGGAGTCCGGCGGCCTCGTGAACCTGGGGGCCACCTTCACTCACCTGGGCCCGAACGCCCGATGCGTGACGTGCCCCGACGCGGCGCCGCCGACTACGAACACCTCGCGCGCATACAGGCCCAGCAGGCCGACGAGCTCGAGAACGAGGACTGACTGACGCATCGGGGTTCGATGCCCGTGGCCCAGCGGTGGACGTCCGCCGGGCCTCGGCTTTTTGTCAAGTTGCCGACTCAAACACGCCCGCGCGGTATGGCGGGCATCCTACCTATGGGAGAACTGTTGCTCCAGCGACAAAGGCACTGTCATGGCATCGACACCCACGCTCGCCCGTCGCGCGCACACGCGCCCCCTCACCGCAACCCTGGCCCTCGCGCTCATCGCCCTGCCCGCGCAGGCACGCGCCGACGCTGGGGATGAGTCCGCACCGCAGTCCGCAGCGCAAGGCTCTACCGCGGCCCAGTCCGCCCCTGCAGGCCGCACCGTCGGCCTCTCCCAGCCCGAGGCCACGGACGCGCCCGAGCCCGCCGCCCCGCAGCGAGCGATGAGGATCAGGGTGGCCCAGGCCTCGTCGGAGAGCGACGAACCCCCGACGATGGGCGCTCCCGATGAGACCGGACGGGGCACGTGGATACGTGACTCGGTCGGCTGGTGGTGGCGAGCGAGCCGACGGCACCTACCCGCACTCGCAGTGGGTGGGGATCGGGGAGCACCCGCTACTACTTCTACGACAGCGGATACATGGCCACCGGCTGGCTGCGCGACGGTGCAGACTGGTTCTTCCTGGCTCCTCCGGAGCGCTCGTCGGCAACTGGCTGAAGACGGTGGCCAGTGGTACTACCTCGACCCCGCCAGCGGCGTCATGCGCACCGCGCATGACCGGCGTGGGATGGCACGTGGTACTACCTGGATTCGTCGGGTGCGATGCGCACCGGCTGGGCGCACCTGGACGACGGGTGGCACTGCTTCGCGTCAGCGGCGCCCGAACAGGGAGGCTGGCTGAAGACGGTGGCCAGTGGTACTACTCGACCCCGCCAGCGGCGTCATGCGCACCGGCACTGACCGGCGTGGATGGCACGTGGTACTACCTGGGATTCGTCGGGTGCGATGCGCACCGGCTGGGCGCACCCTGACGACGGGTGGCGCTTGCTTCGCGTCAGCGGCGCCCAGATGGGCGGCTGGCTGAAAGACAGGGGGCCAGTGGTACTACCTCGACCCCGACACCGGCATCATGCGCACCGAGCCCCTGGAGCTGAACGGTCGCCGCTACGAGTTCGACGCCTCGGGCGCGTGGCGCGGTTACGAAGGGCTCCGGCCGGCTACCTGCAGCCCACCGACCACATCACGGGCCTCGGGAACGCGACCAACACGCTCACCTGGGGCATGAACGGCACCAGGTGCGCATCGCCCAGGTGCGCCTCGGCCTGTGGCACTCCAACAAGCTCGCCTCCGTCGACGCTCCCTTCGTGGCCGCCGTCAAGAACTTCAGCAGCGCGCAGGCCTGCCGTCACCGGCGTCGTCGACGAGGCCACCTGGGGATGCCATGGATACTGGCTACCCGTGGACCGTCGACCAGTACCAGGCCACGCCCCTGCCCTGACGGCCACGCGCAGCGAGCGCGTTGAGGCCATGATCGGGTACGCGTGGAACCAGACAGGCTCGTCCTACACGTGAGGCGGCGCGGGCCCCCTACGACCAGGGATTCGACTGTTCCGGGCCTGGTCCTCCAATCCCTCTACGCCGCCGGCCTCGATCCTCAGCCCATCGACGTCATCAAGCACGCATGGCCCTCCTACCGTACGTCGCAGGAGACTCTACGCATACCCGCGCTTCCAGCACGTGCCCTCGCCCAGCGCCAGCGCGGTGACCCTCATCTTCATACGACGACGCAGCGGCGTCACGCACGTCGCCATCTACCTGGGCGACGACACGATCGTCCACACCGACTGGATGGGCGTCCCGCCCGCATGCAGCACATCACCGCGAGGATACGGGTGGGACCGCATGACGCCAGACGTCGTGCGCCCGCTGCCCCTAGGCCAGAGACGTAAAGCGGGCCGGCCGCGAGTGCTCCGCAGCCGGCCCGACTGTCTAAGAACAGGTGTTCCTCAGCGCCCCAGCAGGCGACGCAGGATGCGCTTGGGCAGGGACACCGTGCGGCGCAGCGACCGCTGCAGGGCGAATCCGGCATCGAGCTGCTCGTGCAGGGCACTGACCTCTCCGCGCAGCTCGTGTACCTGCTCGTGCAGGGCCGTCATCGTGTTCAGCAAGTTCACGTGCACAAGATTCAGCGAGGAGTGGACGCCCGAATCCACGCGCGCCAGCTCCTCGCGCATCCGGCGGTAGTACTCCGCCGACAGCAGAGCCTGGCCCAGGTGCGGGGATGAAGGTCCTCCGTCGCGAGCATGGCACGCAGGTAGCGGTCGCGGATATGCAGGTTGTCCCACTTGTGCAGGGTACGCGTCCGTGACGACGGAGTTACCCAGGGACGCATCCATCGTGTCACGGTGGTGCCAGTAGGCCAGCGGCTCCCCGTCGATGAACCCAACCGGGGAGGCAGCCAGCAGCCGAAGGTTGAAGTCCCAGTCTGCCTGCGTCTGCAGGGGATCCGTCCCAGTGGCCGACCCGGTCGGCGACCTCGCGCCGAATCAGCTGAGAGATCGGCGGCGTGAGTTCTCCACCATCATGTCCACGAGGACAGGCCATAGTTATCCGTCGACAGGGACCTCGCGCTCGATCTCGATGCAGGTGCCGTCGGCGCGCACGCGCTCGCGGACGATCTCACAGCGGGTGGCGACGCCGCCCGCCTCGGGAGTGCTCGTCAGGGTAGGCGACCGTCTTCTTCAGGAAGTGCGGGTGCCAGGGAGTCGTCATCGTCGTGGACCGCGTAGTAGCGGTTGTGCGACACCGCCAGGCCAGACTCGAGCGCGGCCTCGCGGCCGTTGGAGACCTCGTTCGTGACGATCGTGATCTTCGAACGAACGGCGCGCTTCTGCTTCTTCACGACCTCGCGGACCTCGGCCTCGTCGCCGGCGTCGTTGACGATGACGACCTCGTAGTCGTCGAAGCTCTGCGGAAGCGATCGATGCGAGGGCACGGGTGAGCATCGCCGGGCGGTTACGCGTGCGCACGACGATGGTGACTGTTGGGCTCATTATGCATCATCCTTCGTAGGGGTAGGGAGCGGCGAGGGACGCGTCGATGTCAGGAGTATCGGTGTCGCACACCTGCGCATCGGCGGTGGAGGCACCAGGGTGGGAATCGCAGGCGAGGCGAGGGCGCGTGCACGCCAGGTACACCCCGCACGTCAACGCCGTCACGCAGCTCCAACGAGGCGATGAACCACAGCACCATCGGGGTCAACGGCATGTCGGCCCACCACCAATCGACGCCCAAACTCAGGTTGCCTTTCGCGATCCAACCAAGCCCATTGATGTTTTCGAGGCCATGAGCGTAGCGGGCGATCGTCGTGCATGGCGACTGCTTCAGCAACGCTGAGGAAGAGCACGAACATTGTCAGCTGGCTCTTCGATACAGTGGCATTCTTGTGGTGTGAGGTGAGCCAGATAATCAGCCACGTGCCCAAGAGCGGAAGCGCGTAGCGTGGATGGTAAGCGCCGATGTTAGGGGAATTCAGGAGGCGTCGCGATCAGCAGCGGGATGCCCGCCATCGCGCCAAAGACGACGAAAGCAGCCAGTGCCTTTGCGCAGGTTCACGGTGCGTGCGCCGTGAAGAGGACTGCGCCCATGACGAGGAGAGCGACGATCGTCGTGTAGCCGGGCAAGGGCGTGTCACGCCAGCCGGGACCGCCGGACATACCAAAAAAGCCGGCGAAATAGTCGGGCAAAGCGCGGATATTGCGGATCGCGACCTCGAGGCGTTGGTATCGGGTCACCGAGGGATCCGTTTGGGCGAGGTGGTGCGACTGTCCGGTCGCAAACATGCACAAGATACCAATGATGCTCAGCGCCGTAGCCGTGCCGATCTCGGGCAGGCGTCTGCGTGTCGCCGCGAGGATCAGGATGCCCAGGGAGACAACGAAAAACGTGAAGGCGGCATCGCCGCGCGATCCGTAGCACAGCAAGGCGGGAGAAACCATCAGACCCAGGAGGGTCCAGCGGCGCCACCCACTCGCGTGCAGGGGTTGAGAACAGAGCGGCTCCGTAGCAGAACACGCCCGTCAGCGCCCACGAGGTGGGGTTGTTGGAGGCGATGAAATAGAAGCTCATCGGAGTCCACGCCACGACCGCTGATAGGCCGATGAGGGCCCTGCAGGTCCGGTCGCGTGAAGGCGAGGATGGCACCCAGGAGGATGAGGAGGATAGCGACGTTGACGGAGCGCATCACCCATACTGAATGCTCGACGTTGTGCCCGGCGAAAAGGTGGTGGAACTGGTAGAAGCCGTAGGGATACTGGCCGTCGTTGTACCGGTACGAAGGGTAGGTATCGTCGTCCGAGTACCTGTAGCCGCATACGTGCGAGGCGGCGGGATTAAAAGCCTCGCACTGGGAGTAAAGCCGTGGGCACGGGAGGCATGACGTACAGGTCCCCGTCGATCGTGGTCGTTTCGCAGCCAGAGGATTCGATGGGGCGAGGACACCAGGTGGATACGAGGTGGTAGTCATCGTCGGGGAGGAACCGGGGAGGATGCGAAAACCCATCCCATACCCAGCGCGAGTATGCCGACGACGAGAAGGATGAGTGCGAGCGGCCTTGCCGCAGTGGAGCGAATCGCGTCGTCAATGAAGTCGAATTATCGGCGTGTGCACGTGACATGGAGGACCAATCTGAGGGACGGATGAGTGGGACGGATAGGTCTAATTTACAAGACAGGCACGCGAAAGTAAGCGCGTCACACCGTAGGAAAGTTAGAACACGACGGGCCAGTGGGGCATGCAGGTCGTCAGCGTCCCGTGGGCGCTCGTGGCCTCGGCGAGGGCCTGCGTGTAGGCGGGATTCACCTCGGGCTTTTCGCCGCGCTTGAGGGCCTCCTCGGCCTTCCTGCTGATCGGCGAACTCGGGGATCTCGCCGGAGTCGAGGGCCGCGTTGCGCTCGACGTAGACCGCGAGGGCAGCGAGGGCCTGCTTGGAGGTCTCGTCCGTGGCCGCCTGGGTGAGGCGGTCGGAGTACTCGTTCTTGAAGGAGGCCGCGAAGGCCTCCCACGCGTGGTGACGCTCGTCTGCGTTGGTTTCCCCGAGCGCTGGCCGCCAGCAACCTGTAGGCCTGGCCCGGTCTCGGAGCCGTTGAGCGCCTCGGTGAAGATCTCGTCCATGGCCGCGCAGCCGGGGAGGCCTCGTGCAGGGGTCAGGCATCGCCGAACCCGACGGCTGGCCGGGCTCTTCCGGGGAAACGGAGGCCGCGGGCATCGACTGTGCGCTCTGGGTGTCCTCGGGCATGGAGCACGAGGCCGTGGCAAGAGCACAGAGAGCAAGCATCGCGAGCGAGGGGACTGAGACGAGTCACGAGGGGTCCGTTTCTGTGGGGATACGTCCAATCTATCAGCGTCGCACGGCCCCTCAACGGTCCTCCAGCGTGGCGAATAGTGACGTATCCGACGGGGAAGTGGGGGTCAGTGGCGAGGAATGCGTGAGAACTACGGCATAATGGGGGCGAGGAATCGGGTGAGTAGCACCTCGGACGCCTGCGGGCGCGCAAAGGAGAAGACCTCATGAAGATCGTTGTGACCGGCGGTGCCGCTTCATTGGAGCGAATTTCGTTCACACGCTGCTGGAGGACCACCCGGACGTCGACGTCGTCGTCCTGGACAAGTTCTACCTACGCGGGCAACCGTGCCTCCCTGACCGATATGCCCGCCGAGCTTGCCGCTCGCCTGAGCGTCGTCGAGGGCGACATCGCCGATCGCCGACCTGTGGACTGGCGTCGTCGCCGGCGCCGACGCGGTCGTGCACTTCGCCGCCGAGTCGCACAACGACAACTCCCTTCTCGACCCCTCGCCCTTCATCCAGACCAACCTGGTGGGCACCTTCACCCTGCTGGAGGCCGTGCGCCGCCACAAGGTGCGCTTCCACCACATCTCCACGGACGAGGGTCTACGGCGACCTCGAGCTGGACGATCCCGCAGTTCACCCCACCACCCCCTACAACCCTTCCTCGCCCTACTCCTCGTCCAAGGCGGGCTCGGACTTGCTGGTGCGCGCGTGGGTGCGTTCCTTCGGCGTGGAGGCCACGATTTCGAACTGCTCGAACAACTACGGCCCGTACCAGCACATCGAGAAGTTCATCCCCCGCAGATCACGAACCGCCTGCGCGGCGTGCGCCCCCGCCTGTACGGCGACGGCCTGAACGTGCGCGACTGGATCCCACGTCGCGCGACCACAACACGGCCGTGTGGGACATCCTCATGAAGGGCCGCATCGGCGAGACCTACCTGATCGGCGCGAACGGTGAGACGAGCAACCGCGACGTCGTCGCCATCCTCAACGAGCTGATGGGCTACGCCCTGACGACTCTGATCACGCGAGCGACCGTCCGGGCCATGACCTGCGCTACGCGATCGACAACTCCAAGCTGGTCACCGAGCTCGGCTGGGAGCCGCGCTCACGAACTTCCGCGACGGCCTGGCTGGACACGATCGCCTGGTACACCGAGAACGAGGCGGTGGGGCTCCCCTGAAGGAAGCCGTCGAGGCGAAGTAGCCGCCGAAGGACACTGAGTCCTGGATCGCGTGACCCGAGACGAGGCCGTGCCTCGCCTCGAGTCACCGTCCTATGGCCACCTACAACGGGATGGCTGAGGGGCGGGGCGTGGCTCGACGAACAGGTGGACTCCGTGCTCGCCCAGGTGGGTGGAGGTCCGCCTCGTCGTGCCCGACGACGCGTCGAGCGATGGAACGCGCGCGCACCTTCAGGGCGCGTGCCGCGGCCGACCCTCGGATCACGGTTCTGCCCCAGCGTGACGGTACCCCGGCGTGACGGGCAACTTCCTGCACCTCTTCACGACGCACGCCCCGACGGCTCCCTACGTCGCCTTTCACCGACCAGGATGACGTGTGGCACGAGGATAAGCTGAGTCTCCAGCTGGCCCTCATGGCCGATCGCGGGGCCGACGTCGTGCTTCGAATGTCACGTCCTTCCAGTTGCTGCCCGGCGGGTGGTGGGGAGCGTCGCATCATTCGCAAGTCGCAGCCCCAGCGTGCCTGGGACTTCCTCTTCGAGGCTGCGGGCCCGGCTCACCCACGTCTTTCAGCCCGAAGGCCCACGAGGCCCCTCGTCGACGTGCTGAGGGACTCGACCACAGTGAGATCGGCGTGCACGACTGGTATGTGTAGCGCTGGCCCGCTCAATCGGCCTCACGTGGGTGATCGGCGAGGAGCCGACACTCGAATATCGTCAGCATGGCGGCAACGTGCAGGGCGCAAACTCGGATCCGGGCGCGCGACGCCCGCCTGGCAGAAGCTGCGTAACGGCTTTATCGCAACCAGTTCATTCTGAGCCGCCCGCGCCGCCCAGAAGGTCGGCACGTTCGACGAGGCGCCGCGCGCGCCAGCCGCGCGCGATCCTGCACGAGCTCGAGGCGCAGGGCGTCGCCTGAGGCGCGCTTCGCCCTGCGCTGGACGCAGATCCGCCGCGGTGACCGCGTGGAGGGCCTCGCCGCTCGCAGGTGCGCGTCCTGGGCGTGTGGTGCACCTTCACCTTTGGTAGGTCACGAGGCCTCCGTCAGCGTCCTCCGTGGTGAGAATGTGGGGGAGCTTGTCCGGCGAGACGGCGTGCGGATCGATGACGACGACAGAGCGTCCCCGCATCCACCGATCCAGCACTGGCTCGCGCCCGTGCGCACGTCCCACACAGTAGCGCGACGCGGTGACTGAACCGCGCCGACGGGCGGGTCCCAGCCAGTGCCCGTCGCGGGCCTGGAGGAGCAGCGGGGAGTGTCGACGACGAGGGCATCCGGCTGGGTGGCGATTTCCGCGGAGGCCGTCGAGAGCCCCGTCGGGGTCCATCCCATGCGAACGACGAGGTACTGCGGCGGTTGTGCTAGCACGTGGGCCCCTGGCGTCCAATGCGTCGGATGCTTCGAACCGAGAGGTATTGGAGACGAAAAAGGGTCTCCCGGGAGGGGGCGTCGTGTATCGAGTACCCCATCCCATGCGCGCGCTGCGATCTGCCAGAGGGTGTCCCGCCAGGGTTGAAGAGTCGTGTAGCTGCGAGTTGGTGTCGCTTTCGCCCGTGCCGAACAGGCTCGGCCGCAAGTTCGTTTGTCAGGTAGTCGCTATCTTTCGCTAACCACCGGCTAACCACGGGTCCCCCAGTTCGACCCGCTCCTGGCCGTATTGGGTGAGTGCTGGACCCGACCATCCGTTAATCACCGTGATACAGTGGGTGAGCCTCGCTCATAGTTTCTAGGGACTTATTGTTCATGGTTTTCGGCATACTCGAAGGTCCCAGACGACCCAAGTACCTGGGTAACTGTGAAGTCCTTGAAATTGGGCATTGTTTTACCGCTGGGTCAAGTGTTACGGGAAAGGTCTCAATATCGCGAAACGGCTTGACTTCCGACAACGACACGCGTGTAATTCTCGTATTGATTGATTCGTTATGAGGAGCCCCGCAATGTGGAACATCTTCGGTGACGGGCCCTGGAATGGTCCGAGGACGCCGACGCGGCGCAGCATGCCCGCATTGACGGCCCCTTTGCGTGGCAGCAGCACGCCCTGGTGCGCAGACGGATCCCGAGGCAGTTTTTCCCTGAAAAGCGGCTCCACCGCGAGGCTAAGGCCGTTTGTCGGTCCCGCCAGGTGCGCGCGAAGACATCGCCTGGAATACGCGCTGGCTAACGACGAGCGCTTTGGCATCTGGGGCGGCATGTCCGAGCGCGGAGGCGGCGCCTGCGCCGTATGGCCGGTTGAGTCCGGACGCAGCGCTCCATCGGTGCGATCCTCGTCATGAGGGGAGGCGCCGCTCACCCAGTCCGTTTTGCGGGCCATCGAGAATCAATCGGTGGCCCCGCATTTCGTTGACCATCATCGACGTCGCAGGACGCCACGTCACCCCTTTTCCCCGCTGATCGAGTTCTGACGGTGCCGAGCTCGTGCGTGTCGGCCGCGCCCGCAACCTCGGTGACGCGATCCGTCGCGCTCGGGCGCAGGGTGCCCCTTTCGCCTCGGAGCAGTGGTGGTGGATCCCACACGAGGACAGCGCCCTCGAACCCGAGTCGCCTCGACGAGCTCATTCAGGCTGCCGCCGTCGGCGAGACCATCGGAGCTGTCGGCGTCAAGCAGATGAGCTGGGGACGGCAGCCGCCCTCGAACTCGGAATCTTGCCACGGCCAGCGCCCGCCGACTCGAGCGCATCGGCGATGACGACACTCGACCAGGGCCAGCACGATGGCACGAGCGACGTCTCGGCGTCGGCACCGCCGCGTTCATCAGCGCCGAGGCCACGAGGCCGTCGGCGGATTCGATGCCGCGCTCGGTCCCTTCGGCGACGGCCTCGACCTGGGGCGGCGCCTGCACCTCGGCCGGGTATCGCGTGATCGTGGCAAGCGCATCGCGTGCGTCATGCCCAGCGTCTCTACTCCGGCCTCGACGGCGCATCGGACACGGACCACAGCGAACCGACGGGGATGTCTCCGACGCCCCTCGTCGATGGGGGCGACGCGACCGATGGATCGTTCCGCAAGCGCCGCCACGCCCAGACGTACAACTGGTGCAAGGCTGCGCCCGCCCTCATCCTGCCGTTCCTCGGCGCTGTGGCTCCTCGTGAGCCCCGCCCGCGCCCTGGGACGCATCCTGACGGGCCGGGCCTCGCCGGCTCTCCCCGAAATCGGTGCCCTCGTATCTCTGATCGGCGCGACCCGCGCCTGCTGGCTGGATCGTGCGCGCGCAGCTCATCGCGCTGAGTTCCCTGCTCGCCTCCGCGCGCTTGAGACGGCTCCCGCCTTGCTGCGCAAGGAACCCGCGGGCGTGACGAAGACGACATGGAGAGCGGATCGATCCGCTCGTCGTCGCATCGATGCGGGCGCTACCGCTTCCGCTCGGCGTCGACCGCCTCTGCTTTCATCTCTCGACCTCGCCACGCACCTCGGGCGCAGTGGTGGGGCACGCGCGAGTGGCCGTGGGCGGTGCCCAGCGCCCCTGCCCTCCTCGTGCCGAGCGGAAGCCGCGTGGGTCCGTGCATGGATCCTGGTGGAGACGGACACAAGCGGGGCGGGGCCGACCCGCTGACGATCCTCACAGACAGCCCCTCAGCGCTCCATTCGCGCCCACGTGGGCACTACTCCGGGAGCGCTCGCCACTTTTCAAGCTGGTCGCGTCGACGCCGATTGCCGCGACGACGCGCCTGGATCTCCCTCGCGCGTGCTCGCCTTCCTGTCTGGTGCGAGTGCGCGCTCCTCGTCTCTCTTCTTGCCTGGTCTGTGGCCCCTCGCTGCCTTTCACGAGCGCCACCTCATCGGCGCTCTCGCCGCGACGCTCGCACACGCGGCGGCACCGGTCTTGCCGACACCGCTTTGGCCAGCCCAGGCCCCGCTGGTCGGCGCCGGCGGCGTCGATGAGGCCCTTCGCTGCAGCCCGCGCGGAAATCAACGACGGACGCGCTGCCTCGCCGTCGCTGCTGCGCGTCCTCGCTGTGCCCGTCGGACGCTCTGCCGCGCGTGGCCGCGCCGGCGTGGCGTTCTGCGCCCGCCTTCCCTTGTCGCGCCGCCCGGCCTCGTCCCTCCTCGTCCCCACTCCACGTCTCGGATCGCGGCGCGCCCTCGAGCACGGCCGGCGCTCTGCCTCGGACGAGCGAGTCTCATCGCCACACGCGTGCCGACTCGTGGATGGCAATGCTCGGTGGTGCCCGCCGCGCCGTCGACGCCGTCTCGAGGCCGTTGCTTCGGGCACCATCGGATGCCGGCGATGAGCTGCCGCCGGGCAAGCATTGCTCTCCTTCGCGCGCTCGCGTGCCACGCTCGCCGCACTCGCGTTTCCCAGGAGCTCTCGTGGCCGCCGCATCAGGCTGCGCAGCCCGCAGATCGAGCGCGTGGAACCTCCGGCGCGTCTCGTCGCCAGCGCGTGGACCCGCCCCTCGCGCTGTCTCTGCTCTCTTTCGGCGCCCTGCTCGTGCTCGCCGCCCGATCCGTCGGGAGGCGAAGACTGAGGCTGAGCTCGCGTCCCGCACGGACGGGCCGCGCTCCTTCGCCGTGCGAGCGATCGGTGCCCCTGATCTGCGCGTGTTCTAAGCTGGGAGCAGGAGGAGGCGTGGCTGTCTCCGCCTTTGCTGCATCGCGGCGATGCGGCGACACTCCCGACCTTCACGCTGCCCAGCGCTTCGACCGTTTTCGACGTTCCCGCCGATCGTCCCGCCGTGTCGCCGCGCAGTGCTCCAGCGGTTCGACGCGTGCGGGCGCACTCGTCCCTCGACGGCGATCCCACGAACGGCACGCAGAACGCGTCCCGTGGCGCGGCTCGGGCCCCTCCCGACCGATGGCTCGCCGCAACGCGCCCTTGCTCGCCCAGGCGCGCTCCGGCGTTGGTGCGGATGGAGTCTCTGCGCGACGCACCGCGTCGCCCGCCGAGTGCCGTAGCCACCCTCGTCGTGCCTACTCCCGACGACGTGGCGACCGTGCGGCGACTGGCCGCCCACGATACCGACACACGACTTGTGCCGCTGGGCGCCAGCGGGTCCCGCCCACTTTCTGCCTCGACCGCGCCTCCGGCCTCGAAAAGGTCGGCGACATCGCTATCTGGAAACCGTTCCATGCGTGCGCCCGAACGGCGTGCCCCTTCGCGCGTCCGCTGGCGTCGACCCGCAGCCCGGCGCACCACTCCCGGTCGGCGGCAGCCAGCCCAGCGTCAGCGCGACGTTGATGACGGAACCTGATCCCTCGCCGGAGCGCGCTGGACTCCGGATGGCGCGTCCGCCCGACGCGTGCCGCCCTGGCCGCCAATTTCTCGCCGTCAGCCGACGGACGGTCTCCAGGCCTCGTCGCCGTAGGCCACCTTGACGCTCACCCGCGCCGCGTGCGGGTCGTCCCTGGCAGATCGCCTCCGTGCGCGTGCCTGGTCGCTCGCCCGCAGCAAAGCGCCCCCATCCGCGTGGAGCGGGTGAGATGATCGAGGCGTCCAACCAACCCCTGGATCGATCCCGAGCGAGCGGGATCGCCGCGGCGGTTGCGGCCGCGTCCCGTGCGGGTGCTCGTCAGCTCCCGCCACTCACCGGAAGTGTACAAACGCATTGCGAGCGCGCGCACTCTTTCCCAGGTCCAGCGCCTGCTTGCTGTCCTCCGGCACTCACCGGACCCTTTGAGATCACGAACGTCGCCATGCGGCACACTCTGAGCCTCGCCGGGCCACGCCTCCTGCGTCTCCAGCACCCGCTTCTGTCACCGGTCAGCGGCGTGATCCTGACAGCCTCACCGCTCGAGACAGGCGGCGGCGAACCTCGCCGGCTCCAGCGCCGTTGGCCGCGCGGCCGCTCGCATCATCCTCAGCGGATCGCGATCCGGCGCGCGCGCGGCATTCCGCGGCAAAGCCGGATCACGGTTCTCATCTCTGTCCAATCGGGCATCAGCCCCGGTCGTCAGCATCGATGGGTACGGGCTTCGTCGGGTCCGCTCCACGCCGCACCGCGTCAGGTCACGCCGGTCCCGGCACGTTCCTCGGCCTCCGGCGTTGCTTCGCCGGGCGGTTCTCGATCGAGAGCGGCGCTGGCCGTGCACATCGTCGCGCAGCCGACGAGAGCCGCTGCCTGCCCGGCAGGCACATCGCGAACGGCGAGGGCCCTGCAGGGCACGACCCTGGCGTCCGCTGTGGTTCCAGCGACCACGCAACCGTCCTCGGCGTGGACTGGAAGGGAACCGCCTTGACTGCAGCTCTCGCCTCGCCGTCGGCAGAGGCTCACGTGAGCGTCTCCGTCGCCGACCTCGACCGGCGTGCACTGGCTGGAGGCGAGGCGACGGTCGCCGAAGGCACCACCTCGACACGCTCGACTCGGCGGCGTCCAGCGACTCTCACCCCGATTCTCGCCGCTCATCGGCACTTCCTGACCGAGGTATACGCGGCTCAGACGACGACGATCACCCTGGCGCGCTCCTTGGGCGCAGCGAGCGAGAGCGCCGGATCATGCGGTCCAACGCGACCTCGCCACCGCTTCTGACTGGAAAGCGATCCATTCCTGAGCTACCCAGATCGAGGGCATGGGGCGCCACTGCTCCCTCCACGACGCCGGATCTGCGCCACTGCGTCCTCTCGTGCCACCACACCCCTGGCGCGTGACTCACGTGCGCAAGCGAGCCTCCCTGCCCACTGCACTCGCGGGATCGCCCAGGCCCGCCGAACGATCAAGCGCACTTCACCGGATGCCCCCACCGCCCGACCGCCACGACCATTTGGGCCTCACCTCACCCGAGCGGCGCGGGCAGTCCGGGACAAAGCCAGTCCGGCGCGACTGAGGACGTGACGCACAGTCGAGCGGGCACGTCCGCCTCCATCGCCCGGGAGCGGTCGCTGCGCGCGCGGGCGCGCACCGGCCCGCTGCACCCGGATCCCCACCTCGTGGATCTCACCCGACAACGCGCGATGCATACCAGCGCACTCTCCGGATCCAGAAAGCGGCCGTCGTCGTTCTCGCGTGACTACGGGCCGCGGGCGCATGACCACGACGTGAAACGTGGGCACGGAAGCGCGCGAGCGCCGCCAGTGCGCCATCCGGCACCAATCAACTGAAGCGCGCCGCCCAGCGCATCGCGTTTGCCGATCCTCGTCCGGCGGCAGCGCCAGGAATGTGGCTGACGCAGCCCGATCAACACCCTGCGCGCGTCACGAGCGCGACCTCCTCCGGCGCGCACGCAGCGTGATCGGCAGACGATAGACGACGATACGATCGCGCAGACCGCGACGCCGATCCGCAGGAAAATGCGCGCGACAGACGACGTTGTGAGACCTCCCAGAGCAGCAGATTCCGGACGTGGCGGAAACATCTCTCGACGTGCAACTCGATCGCACAATTTGCGGCCATCGTCGAATGAGCTCAGGTGACGAGTCTCACCGAATGGCACCATTGAGATCAAAAGTCCCTATCGCCGCGTCCGCCACGCCGGGAGTCCCCGGAAACAGGATCAGGTGGCGGGCCGAACGACCGTGGCGGTCGCAGACTGAAGACATGCGGCGGCGCGTAGGAAACACCCCTCAGGGTGGCGCGTACATGGCGCGCCGAAGCGGGCGATGCGTGGGCACAGTCAGGTCGTCACTCTTAGGGGCGTGATTGCCCAACGCCACTGCTCCAAGCCCGGCTGCCTCACCGTCGCCGTCGCCATCCTGACGTACGACTCATCGCGACTCGACGGTCGTCGTCGGTCCCCGCGACCGTCGCCGACCCTAACTCTCTACGACCCGCGCGACGAACACTGCCCGATAGTCTCATCGCGCCGCTCTCGGCTGGCAGCTCGCCCGCGTCTGGCAACCACCTTCGAACCTGCCCCACCCTCCGGGATGCATCTCGCGGCGCCTCGAAAATCGACGCTGTGCGCAGGGGTCGCCCAGGAGGCGCAGGTGGCAGCCCGGCACCGCCCTCAGGAGACCCGCGTAAGCCGGACCACCGCGCTGCCCGCCCGCACGTTCCGTGGGGACTCCTCGACACGTCGAGCTCCGCTCGACCCGTCGAGCTTCACGCGACGCCGCGCTCAGTCTACACCGTCGCTGGACGGCACGTAACACCGAGGGCACCGACTCAGGTTACAGGCCGAAACGAGCCTGCGTCGCCTCGTGGGAGCGGGCCTGGCCGCGCGAGAGGCGCTTCAGTCTCCCGCCCCCAGTCGCGATCCCCAGGCCAGCCAGCACGGCCGCGATCGCCAAACCCGGGTGCGGAGACCCGATCGGGAGGGCGTCTGCATCGCGACGCGAGAGGCGCTGGCGCGAGCGAGACGGCGACCTGTGCCTCGAAACGAACCGTCTTCACCGACCGATTCCGCTGATTCGCAGGAAAGGCACGAGCTCTCCGCGACGAGGTGCGCGTAACGTCGAGGGGAGGATCGTCGCGGTGCGCGCCCAGTCTCGAGGCCCGCGGCAGACGAGGGGCGGATAGAAAGACGGACGCGCCCTTGCGAGCACATCCATCGTCCCGGCCGCCGCGATCGCCCAGGCGCTTGCCTTTCGAGCCTGGCGCGATCTCCGCGAGCGCCGCCAGCCGCCAAACGTCGCCCAGTTCTCCAGAATGCCCGTCGAGACGCGCACGCGCTGTGGCGGGCGGTGATCGCACCGCCGCCGCCGCGTACGTGACCCGCAGTGTCAAATGCCCACTTCCCCGAAGCGAACGCCCACGTGTCGTGATCCCGACCCACCAGCGGCAGGAAAAACATCACCACTGCGCGGTGAAGCCGACCACGACCACCGCGCGCTGCATCGGACGCGGACGGCGAGGGCAGAACCTGATGGCCATGGTGAGAAACCGAGCACGACGAAGCGCATTGTGCAGCACGTCGTCGCATCCACGGCGGCGGCGGCGAAGCGTTCCGAGGCGTGAGGCCGGCGCGTCATCGCCCAGGCGACCGTCTCGCCCGTGCGCACAAAGTCGCTTGAATGGCGCTTCGATTGATCGCGTTGCGTGCCCATATATGACACGCCAGTCCACCGACACTGATGCGTTGCGGCAGCGGCGAAACGGGAATGGAAACGGCTGGAACAGGCTGACGCGCCAGCGCTCGCCAAGCTCGCCGACGATGATCGATGAATTCGACCGCATCACCCGATCGGACGACGTGGATCTCTGCGCGCGTATCGCATCGCTCAACCCCGATCCTCGATCGCGTGACTGCGGAGCTGCCCTGCAGACCAGTCCGCACGCGCGCGGCGCGTCCCGCGGCACCGGAGGGCCGTCCGGAGCCGTTATCGCATCGTTTCTTCACGGTGTCCGTACCGCCGACGCCTCTACCGGATCCGGTTGGGCGATCCCGGCCGTGATGGGCAGCGTTCATCGCCATCGCCGGCGTCCGTCGCATATACTTCGATGAGCCACCCAGATCAAGTCGCGAAACGAGCTGGCACCCCGACAGCAGCGAAGCCACCACGCCCAGAGCTGCCCGCGTGGAGTACCACCACCAGGACACGAACGCGGAGCTGCCCGTCTGTGTGGGCCAATACCTGCCTGGATTCGCCCTGGCGTGCGTGGCCATCAGCGACTCACCGGGCGTCTACCCGCTGAGGGATCCCTCTGGGAGAACGCCACGAGCATCGGCACGGCAACGGCCACTGTCTTCAGCCACGGCGGAGTTCGGCACCTTTTCCGTTTTATCCTGCCGCGGATCTCCTCGAGCCGGACCAGTGGTGCTCCATCTCGACCGCGGCGGGCCTGCGCGTCTTCTGCCGTCGCCGCGCGCCCGGTCCCACGACGCGCTTCCAGGCCGTCGGACGAGGCGCGTCGCGGCGCGACGACGGTTGCGGGCGGCCGCGCCATCCTCCCGGTCAGCCGGCTCCGGCGTCCTGGAGGGCTTTGTGACGCCCTCCGACCCGCCTGACGCCGTTAAAGATCACCTCGGTGCTCATGACGCAGTCACGTGGGCCGGGCACATCCTCATCCTCGGCGGCGCGCGCACCAGGCGGGTGCCAGCGCCGACGCGCCGGTACCGACGCGCCGGTTACGTCAGCTCGTCTCAGCCGAGGCCTGCAGCGGCGTCAACGCGCGTGCGCGGCCTGGCCGAGAGTCGGCTGCTCTTTCTTGAGTTCGATGTAGCGGTCCGCCGTCCGAGTGGGAAGCAGACCTGCCGAGGCGCGCATCGGTCAGCGCGCCGGCCAGGCGAGTCGCGTCGAGTGCGCCCGCCCTCGTCAGATCGTTCTGCGAGGTAAGGCGGAGGCTGCAGTGAGCACCCTGCCTCGGCGTCTCTCTCGCGTCCAGTTTGCCTGCGCCCGGATTTCATCCGACTCGGTCGCCGACGCAACCAGCACCGTGCGGCGGTCTGCTTCAGGCGCGCCGTAACGCGTCGGTGAACCTTGGCTCTCCGCGCCGCCGGCGGAACCTTCGCCGCGATAGCGCGACGGCGGTGAATGATGCACGGTCTGCTCGGACCGGTGCAAGCGACCATTTTCGGACCAGTCAGCACGCCCAGGCGGGGAGAGACACATCTGCGAATGCGTGTGCCAGGGTTTTCGATGACTTTCTGGCTCTGACACTCGGACACGCGATGCGCGGGACGGCCGAGTCGAGGATCGATGAGGTGCATCTTTGTCGCTTCAAGTCGCCTGGTCTGCCAGGGCAGCGAGAAGCAGGGCGGTCTCGATCGAGGAATCTGAGGCGGGGGCGCAGTCTCCAGCGCATCGAGTCGACCTCTTCGTGCTCGCTCGAGGCAGCGCCGAGGAGGCACGCCCACAGTCCACGACGACCGCACGACGACGGTCAGCCGCTGGCCCACTGGCGCACCATCAGTCTCTGTCGAAACGGGCGGAAAGCACGCCAGTCATCGCCGCGCGGATCGTCGCCCACGACGTAGGAGCGCAGGAATCGAACCCGGTTCCCGCGCGCGCTGCGCAGCGTCGTCGGGTGCGGTCCCTCTCGAGCGCACGCCGAGGCGCCAGACGCTGAGGGCAGCGGGAGATCGCGCGCTTGAACCCGGGGAGCACCGCTGACAGGAGAGGGAGCGGACAGCACCCGGCGCGCCCCAGGTGCAGGGGACCCCATCGAGCGATCACAGACGACGTCGGTGCCTGGCGGTGCCGCGCCGGTCTGGGGCGCAGCGACCGTGAGACGCGCTCGAGGTGCGCCTGGCGCACGCGCACCCGCTGGCGTCGCCGGCGGCGAGTTGAGCCGCCGCGTCGCGCACCGGTCCAGGGCCTGCATGCGGCTGCTTGCCGTGTTCTGTCAGGCCGCAGGCGACTCGGCGGTCTGGTCAGCGCGAATCGAGCCCGGTCACCGTCTCGCTGAGCATCGCAGGCGCGCGGGCGAGGGCGCGGCGAAAGGCATCGAGGAGCGTCACATCGGCCACGACGAGGCCGGCACTCGCCCACGCGAGTGCGCGCGATCGGGGCGAGCGCGAGGGGGACCGATGCCCGACCAGAGTACGAGGAGCAGAGGCCACGCGCCGAACATCATCGGGGACCCAGAAGGCGCACGCGGCCGTGCGAGGACTGGTCGCCGGTGATGACGTCCGTGGCGTGGTAACGCCCTCGAGGCCGCCTCGGCGCAGACCCAGGCGGTGCGAGCGTCGCCGGTGAGCGTCGTCTTGACGCGTCGTCGTGACGAAGCCTCGGCCCCTGAGCGAACGCCCATCGATCGCGAGCGGTGCAGCAGCGCGGCCGCGCCCTCGGGAGACACGCCCAGACGCACTACAGGCGAGGTATGTCGCGCGGCACAGATCAACGAGGCAGGCCGCGACGGCAGGAGACGGCATCGGGACGCGACCGCACGGGCGGCCTGAATGTCGGTGGCAGCGCGACCGGCGGGATGCCGGCCTCGCCAGCGCCATCGGGCGAAGCCCGCCTGGTGACGCGCGCGCGACGGAAAGTCGATTCCCGGCCTCATCAAGCGACGGCAAGCGGCGCTCAAGCTTGACCAGGAAAACGGTCGAGCGCCTCGGGCAGCGGTGGGTAAGGCTCGCACTCAACCGGGTTCTGCGCCGCAACCGCTCATGAAAGCGACTCAGGGAGCTGACGGGGTCTCGCTGTCGATCGAGACAGTGTTCTTCGACCGACTTCCAGGAGAGCGGATCTGGGCCTTCGGAGGCGTACGGTTGATCTCGTCCGCGAGCAGCAGGTTCGTGAAGACGGGGCCTCGCGGAAGACGCCGGAACTCGGAGCGGCCGGCGTCCAGGATCACCATCGAGCCCCGCGATACGGGCGCGCACGAGGTCGTGAACCGCACGCGCCATTGTCCATCGTCGAGGGCGCGCGACAGGCGCGTGCGACACGCCAGCGCCTTAGCTGACGCTGGGCACGCCCTCGAGTGAGCGCGTGACCGCCCGCTGGGCGACGAGGGCAACGATGAGTCCGCTGACTCGCGGCGTCCCGAGCCGACGACCGCTCTGCCGATCTCCGCTACCTTCAAGCGCAAGAGCGATGCCTCCCCGCGCGCTTTCGTTCTGGCATTGAGGCAAGCGGCCCGGACCAGTTCGCCGCTGAAAGCGCAGAGAACGAGGCGTTGGCGCCCGTGGTGATCTGCACCTGGGTGCATAGCCGAGAGCGCCTTTGCGGAGCGTAGCCGTTCGGCGGCGCGGCGCGGGATGGGGCCGGGCTGGGGCACGCCCTCGGGCGCGGCAGATCGCGCTAAGGCCGCGGCGAATCTCCCCTTTCGAGAGCGTCGAGGCTCGCTGGCGAGGCGGATGAGCGTCTCGGGAGGCTGGGGGCGGACCTCACGAGGAGGGCGCGGAGCAGCGGGGCGAGGCGGGCAGGGCCTCGCTGTTCCATCGCGTGAGCGAGGGCTTCCCGGTCGGCGGTGTGCGCAACGCCCAGGGCGTCGCGATGCGCGCGAGGCCGCGGAGTTACGCGTGCGCTGGGCGCGGCGTGCCTGTCAGGCGTCGCGTGAATGCAGGCCGAGGCGGGCCTGCCGATGAGCGCCCCGGAGGCCGACCTCGATGGGGAGGCGCAGAGGTCAGTGGGCCGAGCCTGCTGCGACCATTGCAGCGAGGCCCGCCAGCAGTGCAGGCGGCGATGATCATGAGGAAAGCGGGCATGAGGCGTGCGAAGTGGGCATCCCATCCTGGGACGCGCCCGTCGGAGTATCGGAGCGGGTCGGCGAATACCACGCGACTCGGAGTCTCGATCCGATCGTGCGATCGCCAGCGCGGCGTTTCTCCCTCGGCATCGACGCACGGTTACGCAGGCGCAGGGAACGGGGACCAGAGCAGCGGAAACGGTCAGGAAATCGAGCGCTTCGGCGTACGCGTAGTTTCCTGCTGCAAGCCGGAGGAAGCACAGACGCTATCCCGAGGCGCCGGACAGCATCGCAGTCCGAGAGCCCGCGTAGACGCGGGGTCCGGTCCGCGTACAAGCCGGAGGCGCAGCCGGGGTGAGCCACTGCAACTTGCTGCTGCATTCGCGCTGGGGAGCGTAAGCTCCCGGAGGTAGGCGCGGAATGCGACCCGTGTCCTCTTCGAGGCCGACGTAGACGCCAGATGTCGTAATTAAGCGCCCCGATTGCTGAGCCACGCCTGTCCGTCGCGCGAGCGGGAAAATGACGACGAGGGTTGCGTTCTCACCGACCGGACGCGGCCTGCCGCTGCGCGTTCATCTTGCGTGCACCGAGACACCGCGTGCCGCCCAGCACCTGGGCGAGGGCGCGCGCCCCATCGCCCTTTCGTTCCGAATACCGACGGGTGCCGCTGATGTACCCAGCCTGGGCAGCATGGAGGCCACGATCATCAGCCGACAGCAGTGAGAACACGACTGACGATACACTCACCGACGTGCCGCGGTGAAGACGCCTGCAGCGCCGTCGTGATGACGAGGCGACCTCGTTTGGCTTTCACGACGCCACCCGTGACGCACCGTGACATGACGCGCGCAGGAGGTCCGCAGCGGCGCAACGCCTCAACCCGATCGGATGAAACGCCGGAGCGGCCGTAGCGCACCGATCAAAAGTCTGCGCAAAATGATCGAGCTGGGGGCCGAACATGGGCGCAACTCCGCGTCGCCGCCTGGCCGCCTCGCGCGCCGTCAATCCGGGCGTGGACGTCACGACATCTTGAGCGTCGAGGCCCACCACCATGAGACGGTACGCCCACGCGCAGGCAAGGTCCAGTCCTGGGCCGCCCACGGCCTCGCCGAACGAGGCCTGGGCCTCCGCTCGCTGGTCCTCTCGAACACGGCGGGAGAGACGCGCTTGGCGAGCCTGATCCGGGTTGAGGATGAGCGCAAATGATGATTGCAGGCGATCGCGATGATCTCTACATGATCACGAAGATCAGGGGAAACTGGGGGAGTGCCCTGTCCCTTCCAAGACAGGGCATCCGTGAACCAGTTAATCGACCGACGCGAGCCAGCGCGCGATGGGGTTGGAACATTGGCGTATCTTCGAGTGAGAGGGTTCCTCAACGATCCACTGTGCGCCTCCCTCATCGGGGTCAGCGGACATCGCAGGCAAAGCAGGCCGATCACTACTGCTAGCGCCCGCCTCGCGAGGACGCGGCGAAGTTCTCCTTGCGGATGCGCAGATCCGTGTACACATGAGCGTCTCGAAAGATGCAGAGAGAAGGGCAGCAGAGCCCGGAGCCGAGCATGACGAAGATCATGGAGATCGCCAAGCCGACCGGGCTTAGGGGTCGGACGTCACCGCTACATCGTGACCAGGCCGCTGATGAGACCGATGACGAATCCCACGAATCCACCGATGAATCCGATGATGAGGTTCAGCAGCAGGAATCGCCGAGTCGCGCAGAAATTCACCCTTGACGAGCGCGATGGAACGCTTCAGCGAAGCGACGGGACCGATCTCTTCCAGCACCGCGCACATCGGGGCGAACAGCAGCTTGACCTGGGAAGAAACACATCAGGATGAAGATGACAATGCGCAAAAGAAGGCGAGGCAGAGAGCCACCACAAATCACGCAGTGCCCCGCCGCTACGACGAGCGAGGCGAAGACAGCGACGATCCAGAGGACAATCGGAGCCGCCGTGATGAGAGTTGTCAACGCGAAGGAGCCGATGAGCGACCCGGAGCTCGCTTGCGCGTCATCGCCTGCGCGCCTCGCTCAACGTCAGTTTCTGCCGACCGTCAGTTGAGACCGTCGCGGCCAGCAGGCCCGTGAGGATGCTCGTGCCCGCGAACGTGGAGACCATTGCACCAAGTTCGAAAATCATCTGGCAGGAGAAGGGCGTTGCGAGAAATTCTCCGTCGTTTGCTGGAGTGCCTGGGGTCGTTCTCAGCATTGATGACGGACTCTGCATCCGAGGCCTGAGACCAGGATCGGCACGCTGGCGACGAGCGACACGAGCAGCATAATGACGATGGTGAAGCCGGAAGAGAACCTTTTCGCTGGAGCGGATCGCCTCGAAGGCACCCGCTGAATAGGCCCTCCGATCGTCAGGGGGCGCAAGGGATGATACTGGCTTGGCCTCGCCATCCCCACCCGGTTGGTGCTGGAGTAGCCGGATGCCCCGGCTGGGCGTTGCAGCCCGGCTGCGCGCGCAGGCGGGCTGCGCGTTGCAGCCCGGCGCGCGCGCTGTAGCCGGGGCCTGGTGCGCGGCGCTGGGCGGCCTGCATCCCTGGGGGCCTGGGGGCGTGTATCCCGCGCTGTGCCCCGTAGCCCTGCTGAGGCGTCGGTGCGCCGGCTGGGGCGTCCAACCCTGGTAGGGGCGGACGGATCGGGAGAGGTCCAGGGGAGCTCATTGATGCCTCCGTGTTGATGGTGCTTCTACAGTGTCCATCCTCGCCATATGCGCAACTGACTGCGAAACCCTATCTCAGGAGAGAAATTGAGGAATGGCTGCGCGAGCTCCTGCGTTCGTGACGATTTCGTGACACTATCGTGATGCAGTTCGCGCATCCTCGTCGTCGATGACGACGTCGCCCTGGCTGAGATGATCGGCATTGTCCTCCAGAACGAGGGCTGGCGACGCTCTTCTGTGCCGATGGATCCGCTGGTGTTGGCTCAATTTCAAGAACACAATCCGGACCTGGTCCTCCTGGACGTCATGCTGCCCGGCATGGACGGCTTTGACGGTGCCGCGCGATCCGTCGGTCTCGGATGCCCGATCGTTATGTTGACCGCCCGTTCCGATACCCTCTGATGTCGTGACGGGGTCTCGAGGCCGGTGCCGACGATTATGTTCTCAAGCCCTTCAAGCCCAAGGAACTCGTGGCCCGGTGCGTGCGCGCTGCGCGTGTCGCGAGGACTCGCAGGCCGATGAGGGCCTGGCTCTCCAGGACCTGTCGATCGATGTTTCCGGCCACATCGTCAAGCGTGAGGGGCGCGTCATTGCACTGACTCCTCTGGAGTTCGATTTGCTGGTGACCCTGGCGCGCTCGCCGTGGAAGGTGTTCTCGCGCGAGGAACTCCTCGAGCAGGTGTGGGGCTACCGTCGCCGCCGATACCAGGCTCGTCAACGTTCACGTGCAGCGCCTTCGTTCGAAGATTGAACGCGACCCGGAGCGTCCCGAGCTGGTCGTGACAGTCCGCGGGGTTGGGTATCGTGCCGGCGCAGGGGCGCAGGGACGCCCTCGCGATCTGGCGTGCCGTCGCATCGTCGAGGCCGTGGTCCCTTCTCGCCTCCTCGCACCTCGCCAGGCGCATCCGGCATTCCCTGTCCGCCCGCATCGCCCTGGCAATCACGGTCGCCGCGCTCGTCATCCTCCTCGTTTTTGGGGTGATCATCGCCTCCCAGCTGCGTACCTCCATGTTCGAGACACGCAAGGACGCGATTCTGGCTGACGCGTCCCTGCGCTTCTCATCCGCGCAATCCGTGTTCTCCTCGTCCACGGCCTCGTCTCCCGCGCAGGTTCAGGAGTCCGCGCGCGGTGCGCTGGCCTCCTCAAAGCCTCGGCGGCCGGCGCGGGCGCAACGAACGTGGCGCTACTGCGCTCCCGAGGGGCCACGGCCTCGCTGCGCATTAACCAGATCGAGGATGAGCAGATCGCGCGCTCATCACCCCGCAGATGCACCGCGGTCTCGAGCGGGGGCGCGCAGTGGCAGTCGGTTGGCATCCGCTCCAGCGACCTCGACAAGGTGGTCCCCTGAATTCTCGTCGGCACCCAGGTGCAGCTGCCTCGCGCGGGCACTGCACGAGCTCTACATTCTCTACTCGCTGTCCGCCGATCAGGCGCAGGTCGACGATGGTCCTGCGGGTCCTCATCCTTTCCGCGCTTCCGATCATCGTGGCCCTGCCGATAGGTGTGTTCGCGCTGCTGCATCGCCTCTTGCTGCCCGTGCGCGTCACCGCCCAAGCTGCGACGAAGGCATCGAAGGGCGACCTCGACGTGCGCGTGGACGTGCACGGGGACGACGAGATGGCCGACCTTGGGCACGCCTTCAACGCGATGACATCCTCGCTCCAGGACACGATCCGCGCTACGACGAGCTGGCCAAGCTCCAACAGCGCTTCGTTTCGACGTCTCCCACGAGCTGCGCACCCGCTGACGACGATCCGCATGGCGGAGGACATCGTGTGGGACAACCGCGACGAACTGCCAGCCACGCGCGTCGATCCGCCGAGCTCCTGCACGACCAGACCGAACGCATGGAGCAGATGCTCGCCGACCTGCTGGAGATCTCCCGCTACGACGCTGCCAGCGCCCCTGCTGGATGCCGAGGATCGCGACCTGCGCCCCATTGTTACTCGCGTCGTGAGGCATGCGCCGATCTCGCCGAGCGCCAGGGGCGTCACGGTTGACATTGTTGCCCCACGCGCGTCGCGGCCGAGATCGACGAACGCCGTATCGAGCGCGTCATCCGTAACCTCGTCGTCAACGCGATCGAGCATGCCGACGGCACGCCCGTGACGATCACGCTCGCCGCGACCGAGACAGACGTCGCATGCCGCGTGCGCGACCGCGGGATGGGCAGCTGACCCAGGAGGTCGCCGACCACGTCTTTGACCGCTTCTACCGCGCCGACACCGCCCGCGCCCGCACGACCGGCGGTACCGGCCTCGGCCTTGCGATCGCAACTGAGGACGTTGCCATCCACGGAGGGCACCTGCAGGCGCACGGAGAACCCGGGCGCGGCGCGTCCTTCCTGATGACCCTGCCCAAGCGCGCCGGCGAGGAGATCGTCAGCCGCCCCTGGCCCTGTGGGAGGACGAATGAGACGCCGCCTGATGTCACTCGCCGTTGCCGCCTGCCTGGCCCTTGCGGGATGCGCTTCCCTGCCCACCTCCTCGGCCCCCGCGCCCTTCGACGTGTCAGCTCGGGACGGCAGCGGCATCCAGTTTTCCGCCGAGGGGCCCTCCGATGGGGCGGACGCCGCGACCCTGGTCAGCGACTTCCTGCTGGCATGCGCCGCCGGCCCCCAGGATGACTACGCGACCGCGCGCCTGTTCCTGAGCGCAGCATCGGCGCGTTCATGGCAGCCGGAGACGGAAATCCTCATCTACGACACGGACGCGGCCCCCGCGGTCACCGCCGGATCCGAGAACGGTTCCGAGGTGGACGTGACGGTCTCCGTGCTCGTCGTGGCCAGCATCGACGCGTCGGGCGTGCTGACCCGCGTGGCCGCCTCAACCGTGACGCGCACCTTCGGCCTCGTGCGCGAAGACGGACAGTGGCGCATCAACAGCCCCGAAAACATGGTCCTCATGCGAGCCGGGCGTCCTTCACGGCCCTCGTTCTCCCTCGCCAATCTCTACTTCCCGACGACAGAGGGTGGGGACCTGGTCGCCGATCCTCGCTGGTACCCGTCGCGACGCCTGGCCTCCCATCTGCTCGCGGGCCTCGTCGAAGGGCCGCGTCAGTCCCTCGCGCCGGTCACAGCGAACGCAATCCCGGCGGGCACGACCGTTCCCTCCCAGGGGCTCGACGTCGTCGACAGGGGTGGCCTCGCGTGGAGCTGAACGCGGTGGCGCCCGCGACCGAGGGGGCGCGTGCGAACCTCGCCTGGGAGCTCACCCGCACCCCTTACCCAGGTGTCGGACGTGTCGCAGGTGCGCATCTCGCTGTCCGGTGACGTCCTGGATGTGCAGGGGATCCCGGGTGCCCCCGACCTACTCTCTCGACACGCTCGTCGGGGCGGGCCAGGGTGGGGTGGGGATCGTGTCGTCGTCGGGGGGTGACGAACCTGAGCGCCGCCACCGACGCTTCCAACCCGACAGTCTCGCCCGTGGACCCTCCCTGGTCGCCTGGAGCGGCACCGATGGGGTGTACGCGCAGCGCGGTGGAACGTCGGTTGCATTCCTGCCCGGACAGGTGCCTCTCGGCCCGTCGGTGGACCGCTTCGGATGGGTGTGGGGGCCTGCCACGGCCTCGTCGGTGAGCGTCGGCGGGGGAGCCGATGGTGCGTTCAGCGTGAGCGTGGAATCCGAGAGCGCCGGCGAGATTCGCGCGGTGCGCATTTCCCCCGACGGCACGCGCGCCCTCGTCCTGCGCGGCAGTGATGCGAGCGCATGGGTGGGGGTCGTCGAACGCGAGGCCTCCGGGCGCCCGCTGGCGATCCGCTCCCTCGAACAGATCCCGCTCGAACACGGCTCGGTTGTTGACGTGTCGTGGACGACGCCGACGGGCCTCGCGCTTGTTATGCGTGAGGTGGGCGAGGATGATCAGCTGGTCACGCTGCCCCTGGGAGGTTTGCCCTCCAACGTGTCCCTCCCGATCCGCGTGACATCGATGAGTGCCGGTGGGTCCTCCTCCGCGGTCGTCATCTCGGGCACCGATGCCGCCGGCAAAGCCTGCAGGTGCTCATCCGCACGGGGCGCGCTGTGGCAAAACGCCCCCGAGTCCCTCACCTCCGCCCGATACGCGGGGTAAGAGCCGTGGTGGACGGGAGGAGAGTCCGGGGCCTGACACGAGGGTTGATCGGCGCGATCCTTCCGTCCAGTGCGCCGGGTGCCGCGCCTGGGACGAGGTGCTGTGCCCTCGTGCCGCTCCCTGGCTTCCAGCCCCGCGCACGTGGCCTCGATTGACGGTGCGCGAGGGCCCCTTCCGCTGGTGGCGATGGGGGACTACGGCGGCCCGCTGCGCCGCATCGTCCTCGCTGCCAGCACTCGCGCGCACGGACGTCACTGATTTTCTCGACGAGGCCGGGGCCCGCCTCGGCACCGCGCTGGGTGGGGTGCTGGGCGTGGCGGGGTCGCCCGCCGCCGCTGTGGGTTCCTTGGCGGGGAGGGTGCCGTCGACTGGGAGCGCGGTGGACGTGTGGGTGGTGCCCGCGCCCTCGTCGTGGAAAGCGGGCGCCTGCGGGGCAGGCAGGTGGCGCTGCCGCTGGCGCGCGCTGTTGCCCGGGCGCTGGCGGCAGGGCGCGCGGCCGGGTGTGCGCGTGCAGGTGGTGGACGCGGTGCGGCTGCGCGTGGGCGCGACCTCGCAGTCGGGTAAGGCTGGGGCGCAGCGCACGGTGGGGGCGCATGGGGTCGATGCGCTCGCGGTTCCTCCGCCTGGTGTTCTCGTGGTGGCGGTGGATGACGTGGTGACGACGGGGGCGACGGTTCGGGAGATGGAACGCGTGCTGGGTGGGCTCGACGCGGTTGCGACTTTGTGCCGTCCCGGGCTTATCTCATGACGCAGGTCACCGGCTGGGGGTATGATGTGGCTACAGACTTTCGATAGCGTGGGCAGCAGGGACGCTCCTCACGTCAGTGCGGGAGGTGATAGCTCAGACCACGGTTCGGGCAGTGAGCACCGAACAATCCCCACCTGCGGGCAAAGATGCCCGCCGCACACCATGGAGGAAACACATGGACATCACCGTCGTCGCACGTAATGCTGAGATTCACCTGAATTTCCGGGCATACGTGGAGGAGAGGTTTTCGAAGATCACTCAGTTCTACCCCGCGCTCAGCGCGTGGATGTGGAGCTGACTCACGAACGTAACCCCGCCAGGCCGACACTGCCGAGCGCATCGAGCTGACCGTTTACGGTGAGGGGTCCGATCATTCGCGCTGAGGCTCAGTCCGCTGATCGCTACGCGGCCGTCGACATCGCCGCCGGCAAGCTCTACGAGCGCCTCGCGCCGCCTGCGTGATCGCGTGAAGGACCACCGCCGCCGGTACCCGCGCGACCTGGCCGAAGCCGAAATCCTCGAAGCTCCCTGTCGTCGAAGAGACGCCCTAGCCGAACCCGAGGCTCCCAAGCCGCTGCGTAGCGCTGAGGACCTGAAGGTCGGCGAGGCCCGCGAGGAGCAGTGGGGTGACACCCCGATCATCGTCCGTCAGAAGGTGCACGAGGCCCCGCCGATGAGCGTGGATGAGGCCCTGGATCAGATGATGATGGTTGGCCACCTTCTTCCTCTTCGTCGATAAGGACACGAACCAGCCGTGCGTCGTCTACCACCGCCACGGGTGGACGTACGGCGTGCTTCGCTTGAACACGACAATCTGACGGTTGAAGGGACGGCGGGGCGCCCCGGGCATCATGCCCGGGGGACGCCTCCGTGTGCGCTGTCAGCGTTAAATACGTCCATAGTTCGCGCGGGCGTTTCCACTTTGGGCAGTTAGTTCGTAAACTAATGGGTGGATTTGACTGTCCGCTCTACAAGGGGGCGGGCGATTAACGTCAGGAGCTATTCGTGTCGATTATTGACAAGATCCTTCGCGCTGGCGAAGGGCGTATGCTGCGCAAGCTGGATCGGCTTGCGTCGCAGGTTGATGCCTTGCAGGAGGATTTTGAGGCTCTGACGGACGAGGAGCTGCAGGCCAAGACCCAGGAGTTCAAGGACCGCCTCGAGGATGGCGAGACTCTGGACGACATCCTGGTTGAGGCGTTTGCGACGGTCCGTGAGGCCTCGTGGCGAATCCTGCGCATGCGTCCCTTCCACGTGCAGGTCATGGGTGGCATCGCCCTGCACCAGGGCAAGATCGCGGAAATGAAGACCGGTGAAGGTAAGACCCTGGTCGCCACGATGCCGTCGTACCTGCGCGCGTTGACCGGCAAGGGCGTGCACGTCGTGACGGTCAACGACTACCTGGCGAAGTACCAGTCGGATCTGATGAGCCGCGTGTATAACTTCCTGGGCATGACGTGCGGCTGTATCCTCGTGGGTCAGACGCCTGCCGAGCGTCGCGAGATGTACGCCTGCGACATTACCTACGGTACGAACAACGAGTTCGGCTTCGACTACCTGCGCGACAACATGGCGCAGGTACGCGAGGATATGGTCCAGCGCGGCCACGCGTTCGTCATCGTCGACGAGGTTGACTCGATCCTTATCGACGAGGCCCGTACCCCCCTCATCATCTCGGGTCCCGCGGACGGTGACCTGAACCGCTGGTACGTGGAGTTCGCCCGCATCGCGCGCCTGCTCAAAGCGCGACGAGGACTACGAGGTCGACGAGGAAAGAAGAAGACCGTTGGCATTCTGGAGCCTGGCATCGACAAGGTCGAGGACCAGCTGGGCGTCGAGACCTCTACGAGGCGGCGAACACCCCGCTGATTGGCTTCCTCAACAACGCGATCCGCGCCAAGGAGCTGTTCTTCAGGATCGCGACTACATCGTGGACGGCGGCGAGGTCCTCATCGTCGACGAGCACACGGGCCGTGTCCTGCCGGGCCGCCGCTACAGCGACGGCATGCACCAGGCGATCGAGGCGAAGGGAAGGCGTGGAGATCAAGGCCGAGAACCAGACGCTCGCCACGATCACGCTGCAGAACTACTTCCGCCTGTACCCTGAGGGCCTCGCGTTCCGGCATGACCGGTACGGCCGAGACCGAGGTTGCGGAGTTCGCGTCGACCCTACGAGATCGACGTCATCCCGATCCCCACGAACAAGCCGATGATCCGCAAGGATCAGCCCGACCTCGTCTACCCGACGGAGAAGGGCAAGCTGAACGCGATCATCGAGGGACATCGTGGAGCGTCACGAGGCCGGCCAGCCGGTCCTCATCGGTACCGCTTCGGTCGAAAAGTCCGAGCTGCTCTCCAGATGCTCGCGAGAAGCACATCCCGCACCAGGTGCTCAACGCCAAGCAGCACGCCCGCGAAGCCGCCATCGTCGCGATGGCCGGCCGCAGGGCGCGGTCACGGTGGCCACGAACATGGCCGGCCGTGGTACCGACATCATGCTGGGCGGTAACTCGGAGTTCCTCGCCCAGGCGAACCTGGCTGCCGAGGGCCTCGACCCGAAGGAGAACCCGGAGGAGTACCGCGAGGCGTGGCCCAAGGCTCTCGAGGCCGCGGAAGAGGCCGTCGAGGCCGAGCGTGAGGAGGTGCGCGAGCTGGGCGGCCTGTACGTGCTCGGTTCGGAGCGCCACGAGTCGCGTCGTATCGACAATCAGCTGCGCGGACGTTCCGGCCGTCAGGGTGACCCGGCGAGTCCCGCTTCTACCTGTCGATGGAAGACGACCTGATGCGCCTGTTCAACTCCGGCATGGCGCAGCGCATCATGGCCTCGGGTGCCCTACCCGGAGGACATGCTGCTGGAAAAACCGCATGGTGTCGCGCTCGATCGCCTCGGCCCAGCGTCAGGTGGAGGCCCGCAACTTCGAGATCCGTAAGAACGTCCTGAAGTATGACGACGTCATGACGGGTCAGCGCGAGGACGATCTATGCCGAACGCCGCAAGGTAGCTTGAGGGCGAGGACATGGGCCCGCAGATGCGCGCGTTCATGGAGTCCCTCGTGACGGGCCTGGTCGACGAGGGCGATCGCCGATAAAGCCGTGGACGAGTGGGATCTGCCTTCCTGTGGGAGAACCTGCGCGCCTACTACCCGCCGTCGGTCACGATCGAAGATGTCGAGGAGGAGCACGGTGGTGCTGCGTCCCTCGTGCGCGACGATCTGGTGACCGAGCTGGTCGGCGACATTCACGCCGTCTACGCGGACACCGAGGATCGCCTCAATGCCAACCCGCTGGCGCAGGCGCAGCTGGGCGATGAGCCCATGCGTACCCTCGAGCGTCGCGTCGTCATCTCCGTGGTGGACCGCCTGTGGCGTGAGCACCTCTACGGGATGGACTACCTGAAGGAAGGTATCGGCCTGCGTGCGATGGGTCAGCGCGACCCGCTCGTCGAGTACAAGGACGAGGGCGCTCAGATGTTCCAGGCGATGGTCGAGCGCATCCGCGAGGAGTCCGTCCAGCAGGTGTTCTCCCACGCCAAAGCAGTTCGAGCGCGCCCTGGCTGCCGCCGAGGAGGAGGCTGGCGGTTCGATTGCCGCCGCGAGCGTTGCTCCCGCGCAGGAGGAGGCCTCGTCGCCCTCCCTCTGAGCCCAGCGTCGAGGATGTTGCCGCCGCCGAGTCCAGCGGCCTCCGCGGCCGCGCGCGAGGCCGTTGCTCACGCCCGTTCGGTGATGGGCAGCGTGGGCCGCGCGAAGGCACCGAGCCGCGTGAGCTACAGCTCCGCTGAGGGCATCGAGTCGTCCGCGTCCTCGTCGGGCGGTAATCGCGCGGAGCGTCGCGCTGCTGCTGAAGCGCCGCCGCCGCTGATTGGTACACGTCACGGGTGAGGAGGTTCCTGCGGGAGCCCCTCACCCGTTTGTGTATCCGTCGAGCCGCGCGGCTGGTCCGTCAGGCGAGTTCGAGGGCTGTCGTGATCCAGCGTCCGTGGTACTCCTCGAGGCGCAGTGCAAGCGCGTAGGTGCGCGACACGGTGGAGACGATGACGGCGGCCTCTGTCGTGCGCTCGTCGAGGGGCATGTGCGCACGTGGACGGGCCTCGTTCCACGCGCGCATGGGGACATATGGACGGTCGCGAGGGGCCCCGTAGAGGTCGGGCAGGGAGCCAACGGCGTAGCTGGGGTGCCTGACGAACGCCCGTGACGACCTCGACGATGGCGCGTGCGAGGTTCGCCGCCCACGGTCCGGGATCTGGAAGATTGTCCTGCGGGAGAGTGACGTAGTGGGTCGGTGTCGGCGACGTGGCGACCCTGTCAACCAACTCGGGATCCTGGCTCCATCGAAAGGGGAAGGGCTGGATCGGACGGCTGGGGGTGGGCCTCGTGCTGGTCCGTCGCCGGGGGCCTCTGAGGCACGAGGCCGGGGCGCGATTTGGGTGCTCATGGCAGGGTCCTGGGGGATGATGAGGCTCTGTCCGGGATAGATGAGAGCGGGGTCGTGAACCGACTCGGAGTTGGCCGCGTGGATTGCCCGCCACGTGGCGTCAATGCGCGCGTCGTCCGCATCGGGGCGTAGGGGAGGCAGCGATCGACCAGAGTGAATCGCCCGGTGTGACCGTGATTGAGGCGGGGTGAGCGGGAGCATCCGCGGCCGGTGCATCCTGCGCGGGTGCGGGTAGCGCGGCCGGAGCCGTCTGCGTCGCCTCCTGGTCGGGGAAGTAGTTCCGGGAGTATCCGCCCATGTCAGTGAGACGGCGGGGAGGTCTGTTCCTGCGGTGCCGCGAGGGAAGCGGCGGCGGGCGCTCCGGTGACGAGTGCCGAGCCGATCAACGCGCTGGCTCCGGCACGTGCCAGAAGTGAGCGCGCCAGACGGGTGCCGCAACGGGAGACGAAGAAGCGTGCGGCTGCGCGCGCTGCGGGCGGAGCAACGCGAAGAAGCGCGACGTGAGCGCACGCAGAGCATAGAAGGCTCCACGCTAGGGAGCGCGAGGGCAGCAATGCCGAGAACCCAGACGACGAGCGTCTCGGGACGGTCCGCGCTCAGTGGCGGCGCGAGGTGGGAGAGATAGAGTGCATCGAGAAGGCAGAGCGGGGATCCGACTGAGCCAGAGGAACGCGTCGGTAAGGTGTGATTGGCCGGTGGTGGCCAGTGAATCAGCAGTCATGGTGAACTCTTCATTGAGCGGACGGATTCGATGCGTTAACTATCCGCTTCGTAGCGGATTGTGTCAATAGGTATCAGTTGATTATATCTAAATGTGACGCGCAACTCGCGAGTGTGGCATCGTAGGGCATGGATATGTCAGCTTTATTGCCGAGCTGGAAGCGCGCTTTGATGATGAGCGCGGTCGCGATCTCGATGCGCTCATCGACGAGCTCACCGATGCCGAGCGTGCCTCGGTCACCCTGTCCGCCCGCCTGGCCGGTGCGGACGGAGACATCACGCTGGCGCTGCGAGGGGCTCGACGATCAGCGGCTCGGTGCTCGACTCGACCCGCTCGTGGGTTCTCCTGCGCGGAAGTCGCGACGACAGCCTGATCATGCTCTCCGCAATCGTCGCGGCCTGGCCCCTCGGGCGTAGCGTCGCGCGAGAGACCTCCGTACGAGGAGGCGTCGGTGTTGGCCACGTCCTGCGCGAACTAGGCGCGCGAGGCGTCGGAGTCGTCGTCGAATCCGACGGGGGCGACCACCGGGGGATCATCGACGCGGTCTACGCGGACCACGTCGATGTCGCCCTGGATGGAGAGGCTTTCACCTATGACGGCCGAGATGAAAGAGGAGGCATGACCGTGTCGCTGGCACTTGCGGGGCTTCGTCGACTCCGCGTGCTCGGCCAGCGATGGTCGGCCGACTACTGAGCGTTTTCTGCCTTCTGACGCTCGCGCGTCGCGGCGTATTGATCCTGGATGAACTGCTCCAGGACGGATTCTTCGATCCGCCAGACGTGCTTGCCGCCCACCTGGATGGCGGGCAGTTCACCGGAGGAAACGAGGGCGCGGGTGGCTGACATCGTGAGATTCAGGGTCTCGGCGACGTCAGCGAGAGTGAGGAATCGTGTTGCCATGGCAACATGCTATCAGTTGTGGCTGCTTCGTTTGATTGGTTTGAGTCGGCAATTTTTTACGCGTCATTTCACCAATCGGATCGGTTGGTTCCGATGAATAGTCGGCAACCTACCGCTTTTTCGATCGAACGTGCATTATAGAAGAGTGAAACGCGTCTCAGCTTCAGTGTCGATCCCGACGCGCGCCCCCGGCAAGATGGACCGTCGATTCATTATCGGCCTGGTCCTCATCATCGCGTCCGTGATCGCGTTCAGTGCCCCTCAGCGGCCTCCTGCGGGAGGAAGCCGCGTCTCACACCGCGACGACGACCATCGCCCCGGGTGATGCCCTCACCGCCGACAACGTCCGCGAGGTCGTCCTACACGTCGACACCGACGTCTACGCGCCCACGTCCGAGGCCCCCATGGGCTCCATCGCGACCCGCCAGATCACCCCGGGCCAGATCGTCATGCGCGCGGACCTGTCGCAGGGAGATAGCGCAGCAGCTCAGGGTAACATGCTGCGTGTCGCCGTCACCGTCAGCGCTGGGCTGCCCGACGGCGTCGCTGATGGAACGCGGATCCGGCTGTGGACGATCCCCGCGCGCACGCAGGGACAGACGGGTAATCAGGCTCGCGAGATCGAGGGGACCTTCACCTTCGTACGCCGAATCGAGGCCTCGTCCCAGTCGCACCGTGGCCAGCGGATCGAGATCCTCGCCAACGCCCAGTCCATGCCGGTTCTCCTCGCCGCGCAGTCCTCGACCGACGAGTTAGCCGCCGTCCCCGTGGGGGCGCCGTGAGCTCCATCCACGGGGTCGTCATCCTGGCCGATCAGCGCTATGAGGCGCCCTCATCCAGGCGATTCAGGGTCGATCGGACGCCCTCGCCATCGTCCGGCGCTGCGCCGACCTGGCCGAGGTCGTCGCCGCAGCCCGAGCCGGCCTCGCCGACCTCGCAGTCATCGACGGATCCGACCCCGACCTGACGATCGAGACCGTCGACTCGCTGCGCGCTTGCGGCATGGTCGTGGTCGCCCTCGCGCCGCACCACGAGCGCTCCCGCCTCATCGCCCTGGGGGTCGTCTCGGTCGCCGCGCCTGGCAGCCCAGACCAGGTTGTCAACTCTCTCATCGCGGCGACACGCACGCGCCGCTCGACCCCGGCCACGGCCTCGTCCGCGCCCCCCACCGCCCCCCGCCTCCCTCCGCTCCGGGCAGCGTTCTGGCGGTGTGGGGGACATCCGGCGCGCCCGGGCGCACGACCCTCGCCGTCGGCATCGCGACCGCGCTGTCCGCCCACGCTTCCACCCTCCTCGTCGATGCGGATACCGCCAACCCTTCGATCGCGCACCTGCTCCGACTTCCCGTCCACGCCTCGGGTCTGTCCACCCTCGCACGGACGGCCTCGCGCGGCCCCATTACCCCCGCGGACACGCTCGGGGCATCGGTCATGCGCTCCGAGAACCTCCACGTCATCACGGGCCTCGTGACGCCCCACCGCTGGCGCGAAGTGAGCAAACCCGGCATCAGAATCCATCGTCAGGGGCCCTGCGCCTGAGCGCCCGATACTCGGTCGTCGATGTTGCGTCGACCTGCCTGGAAAAGGCCTCGCGCGGGGCCAGCCGTGACGATGCTGCCCTCGGGGTGCTGGAACGCGCCGATCGGCTCGTCATCGTCGCACGCGGCGACATCGTCGGCATCAACCGGCTCTCCTTCCTGGCACGATGGTGGCAGGGAGCAAGAGCGTGACATCCCCGTCGAGGTGATCGTCAACCGCGTGAGCACCGCGGCGATCGGCCCGCATCCGGTGCCCTCCCTGCAGGCGGCGATCGGTGCCTTCATGCCCGAGCGCATCTTCCACGTCGTCCCCGAGGACGAGGGCGTTGGACGGGCATCCCTGCGAGGCAAGGCTCTGGGAGAAAAACGGTGCGCGTTGCGACGCCTCCGACGCGTTGCAGGCGATTGTCGAGGAGTAGGGTGCCTACACTGTGACCATGCGCGTCTACGTTCCCGCCGTCCTGTCCGACCTGTCCGTCCCACTGCCGCCCGTGCGCAGCGGCGTTCTGTGCGTGCCCGAGACCGGCATCGAGCGGCGAGGACGTCGAGGTCCTCGAGGACGACGCCATCACCGAGGCGGCGCTGTCCTCACTCGAACTGGCACGCGAGACGGAGGGCGCGGGCGCCGCGCGCGTCGTCCTGGCCGTCGACACTCCCACCTCGACGACGCTGACCCCCGGCGAGCAAATCGAACCCCACATCTTCGAGGCCGCGGCCTTCGAATACACCTGGTCGGACGTGGCCGCGATCCTCGCGGACCTGCCCGACGCGTCGCCCGCTGTGCAGGCTGTGCTAAGCGCCGACACGCAGGAGAGCGCCGACGAGGCCGTGGCCGCCCTGTGGGAGTCCTCCTGGCGTGGTTTTGACCGCTCCGAGCGCCCCTGACGTCCTGGCCCCTGCACAAGGGGCTGACACCCACGCGCGCACGCTGAGGGTCGATCCGCCCTCCGGCAGGGGGCGAACCTGGATCTGATCCGCGATCTGGGTCGCCATCTCCTCGACGTGCGAGATGACGCCGACCGTGCGTCCCGCGCAGCGCAGCGCCTGGAGCTGCGCCATCACCAGGCTCAGCGTGTGCGAATCCAGCGATCCGAAGCCCTCGTCGATGAACATCGTGCGCAGTTCAACGCCCCCGGCCTCGGCTGAGACGACGTCCGCGAGGCCGAGTGCCAGCGCGAGGGACGTGTAGAACGTTTCCCCACCCGACAGCGTGCGCGGGCTGCGCAGCGCGTCCGTGTCGTGATCGATGATCGCCAGGCCCAGGCCGGACTTGCGCGAGGCGGTGCCGTCGTCGGGGACGGACACGAGCTCGTAGCGTCCCGACGAGATTGCAGCCAGGCGTGGATTCGCGGCAGCCAGTACCTCCTCCAGGCGCGAGATGAGCACCCACGCCGACAGGGGAGTGGACGCCAGGTTCTCGGGGCCCGACGCAGCGGCGATGTCAGCCAGGCGGCGGATGGGGCCGGCCTGCTCCCGGGCGAGCGCGAGCGCCTCCAACGCCCGCTCGAGGGAGGCGCGGGCGGCGTCCAGCTGCGCGCAGTGCTGCTCGAGGATGCCCGAGGCCCGGGTGGCCACAGTGGCGTCCTCCTCGGCTTTGCGGGCGGTCTGGGTGAGGGACTCGAGATTCGGCGCGGGCACCGACGCCGCGCGGGTGAGGCGCTCTGAAGCAGGGGCTTCGCGTGCCGCGAAGATCGCCTTCTCGTGCGCGGCCACGCGCGCCTCGAGCGCCTCGACCTGGGGAGCGGAAGCAGGAGGGGAACGCCAGGAGTCCGCCTGAAGACCCTGTTCCGTCAGCGCATCCGCGAGGGAGCGGCGCGCTTGCACGAGCGAGGCGCGGGCGTTGTCCCAATCGGCGCATGCCCCGGCCAGGGCCGCCGCCCGGTGTGCGCGTTCATCCAGGTGCGCCGCGCGCTCATCGAGGGAGGCGAAGTCGGCGCGCTCGGTCTCCACGCGAGCCAGCGCAGCGGTCAGCGCGGATTCGCGCTCCTGCAGTGTGGAGGCGAGGGACGCGGCACTCTCGCGGGTGCCCGCAAGGGGCATCCGTCAGTCCGTCGAGGCGCGTGCGCTCCTGCGCGAGGGCCGCCTCAATTTCGGTGATCTGCGGGCTGAGAGCCTCGAGCTTCGCGACGAGCTCGGCGGCCCGATCCCGCTCGGTCTCCAGAGTCGGAGTGGGGGCGCCGGCCACCTCGTTGAGCTGGGCGATGCGCCGCACGAGGTCCTGATGACGCGCCCGCGCATCCCGCAGCGCGGCCTCCGCGCGGTCGCGTGCTTGGTCCAGCTCGGCGACCTGCTCGCGCGTGATCTCACCGTCTGATGCAGGTGCCGGGGCGGGGTGCTCAGTGGAGCCGCACACGGGGCAGGGCGTGTCCTCCTCGAGTTCGCGCGCGAGGGCCGAGGCGCTCTGCGCGATCCACAGGTCGTGGCCGTCTGCCGACGCGGCATTCGCGAGCTTCGCGCCGACCGTCGCCTCGCGCAGCTCGTCCGACGCTCCGAGGAGAGCCGAACGCAGCAGGTCGGCCTGCATGGAGGCATCCAGGCGCTCGTTGATGGCGCGCAACGCAGACGCGGCCTCGGGCAGGGTGTCGGCGTCCGCGCGCATGAGGCGCAGGGCCTCGGTGGCCTGCTTGATGCGCAGGGGCAACGCCTCGCGCTCGGCCTCGATCGACGCGATGCGCGCCGATGCCTGCTCGCGCTCGGAGCGCAGCGACTCGATCTGGGCGCGCGCCTCGGGCAGCGAACGCTCGACGTCCAGGGCATCTTCGAGAGAGCCGCGCGTGCGCGTCGCCTCGTCGCGCAGGTCCTGCGCCCGCTCGCGCAGAGCCGCCACGGCCTCGGCTGTCAAGGATGCAGGATCGATGGCATCTGCGTCTGAGAGGGCGGGAGACAGAGCCGCGACCTGGTCCCCTGCGGCCTCCAGACGCGCGAATGCCGAGGCATCGGCCGCGTCAAGGGGCGACACGGCGAGTGCCCGCCGGGCCTGGCGTGCGCGCTCACGGTCCGATGCAATCGACTCCTCCGATGCGGCAAGCTCGGCGAGCGTCGCGCTGACGCGCGCGTGCTCCGCCTGAGCCTCCGCGAGGGCACGCCCCTCGGCGAGGGGCACGGGAGGCCTCGCGTGCTGCTGTCGTGGCCGCCTCGGCGACGCGAAGGGTCTGTACGTGCGCCTCCCGCGCGCGCTCACATGCGTCGTCCGCCCAGCGCGTCACGGGGCTGGGGTCTTCCGAACCCGCATCCAGCTGAGCGGCCTCCTCGGCCTCGGCTGCGCGCTCCTCCTCGCCGGGTGCGTCCGTGTGCACGTCCTCGCTCAGGGTGTCATCGAGCGACCGTACGCGCTCGAAAGCACCGACCGCGGCCAGGCGCCGCTCCTCAATGCCGCGCTTCGACGAGGCGGCCGCATCGACGAGGGCCTTCGTAAAGTCCACGTAGATCTGCGTGTCGAAAATGTCGCGCAGGATCTGCTCGCGGGCATCCGACGTGGCGTTGAGGAACTGGGAGAACTTGCCCTGCGGGAGGACGATCGTCTGCAGGAACTGGTCCTTGTCCAGGCCCACGATTGCCGGAATCTCAAAGCCCACGTCGCGCGGACCCGACGCGATCGGCTCGACGGTGCGCCACCCGTCCGGAGCGTCCGGATCCTCCACGACGCGAGTGAGCGTCGACTTCGAATTACGCTGCGACTTCTTGCCCGCCGGCGTGTACGCGGGGGTGCGGGTCACCCGGTAGATGCCCGTCGCCACCTCGAACACCAGGTCCGCCTCCGACGGATCCGAATCCGAGATGTGGTTGGAACGCAGGCGGTCCTTCGACGCGTCCTTCGTGCGGGCCACGTCCCCGTACAGGGGCGAAGGTGATCGCGTCGATGAGCGTGGACTTTCCCTGCGCCCGTCGGCCCGTCCAGGAGGAACAGGCCCGAGTCCTCGAAGGCCGAAAAAGTCGACCGTGTGCTCGCCTGCGAAGGGGCCGATGCCCCTGGATGCGCAGCCACCGAATCTTCACTGCATGTCCTTTCCTCGAAGCCCCGCCCACACGTCCAGGGCAAGTTCGCGCTCCTGTGCGCTTAGCGTCCGCCCGCCCACGGCCTCGTAAAAACTCCTCCGTGACCTCGCGCGGATCGCGGGACGCGCGCACGGCCATCGCGGGAGCCAGTGAGGAGGCCTGGGAGGGACGGTGAACGACGACGAGGGCGTGCGGGTAGACCTCGCGAATGCGCGGAACCATGCGCTCGGGGCGCGCGTCGTCCGTGACCGTGATCGATACGTACGAGGCCGTGGTGGCCTCGTCGGGATCCGCGAGCAGCTCATCCATGGTCCCCTCGAGCACCGCGATGCCCCGCAGCGTCGGGATGGGCACCACCTCGATGTCGGTCACCGAGGTGTCGTCCGTGGTCACGAGGGTGATCGACTTGGTGGCCCCGGTCTCGGAGAAGGAATACGCGATGGGCGATCCCGCGTAGCGAATCGGGACCGAGGCCCCCGAGATGTCCTGCGGGCGGTGCAGGTGCCCGGCCGCCACGTAGTCCAGGCCGTGGGCCAGGGGTTCTTCACCCCCGAGGGTGTCGAACAGGTCCGCCGACACGGAGGGGACGCCGCCCACCTGGATGTCGCGCTCCGAGTCCGAGGCCTGGGCACCCGTCACGAATGCGTGCGGCATCGCGATGGCCGGGCGCTCGTCGCCCCCCTCTCGCCGAGCCTCCAGGTCCGCGCGCACCCGGCGCAGCGCGGCCGCCAGGACCGCCTGATGGGAGCGGGGCAGGGGAGCGGGCAGGTCGGCCTCACCCTGCACAGGTAGGTCCGACAGGCTTTGACGCACGAGGTCGGGCTCCAGGTAGGGCATCGGGTACACGAGCGCGCCCCCGGCCTGGATGGGCGTGCCAATCGCCTCGGGGTCCGTCACCACGTGGAGCGAAGGGGTGAGCAAGCCTGCGAAAAGTCCCAGGCGCGCGGCCCCGTCGTGGTTCCCCGACGTCAGGATGACCGTCGTGATCTCCGTCAGCTCGCGCAGGGCGCGGCGCATCCGCGCGAGCGCGTCCACGGGCGGAACCGCGCGGTCGAACACGTCGCCCGAGATGAGCACGGCGTCCACGCCGCGCTCACGCACCAGGGCGATCAGCCACTCGATGAACGCGTCCGCGCTGTCGCCCAGCGACGCGCCGTGCAGCGTGCGCCCCAGGTGCCAGTCGGAGGTGTGCAGAATCAACATGATCCCAGTGTGGCAGAGGGCGCCCACATCTGCGTCCGTCACACACGCTTAGGAGCGGACACGAGCTGCACGCACGCCCTCACCCGATAGCATGGTGGGCATGACCAAGCCCTTCCTCATGCTGACCTCGCGCGACGACGGCCCCGTCCTGGCCGCGGAGAGCGCCGACCTGCCTCGCTTCTCGGGACTGACCCCGGGTCAGGTCCACCAGGTGCGCATGGAGAGGGAGCTGCCCGACCTCGACCTGTCCGAGTACTCGGGCGCCTTCGTGTGCGGATCCCCGTGGGACGCGAACGCCGACGACCACCTGAAGGAAGAGCGCCAGGTGCGCGCCGAGGCATGGCTGCGTTCCTTCTACGACCGGGCGCTGGGCGAATCCTTCCCGCTCCTGGGCCTGTGCTACGGGCTGGGCACCCTCACCCTGCACCTGGGCGGCGTCATCGACACCCATCACGGCGAGGAGATCAGCGGCATCGCTCTGACCAAGACCGACGCCGGCCGCGACGACCCGCTCCTGGAGGGCACGCCCGACCGATTCCACTCCTACGTCGGCCACCACGAGGCCGTGCGCGAGCTGGCCCCCGGCATGCAGGTCCTCCTGGCAGGGGACGACACCCCGATCCAGATGGTGCGCGTGGCCGAGGCCGCGTGGGCTACTCAGTTCCACCCCGAGATGGACCTTGAGGGCGTCAACGTGCGTATCGACCAGTACGCGGGCCGCTACTACCCGGTGGAGAAGGCCGAGGCCATCCGCGCCCAGGTCGCGACCGTGGACACGGATCCCTCGCGTCTCATCCTGCGCAACTTCGTGCGCCGCTTCCAGCGCTGAGCGCCGCCGGCGGGCGGGGCCGCGCCGCGAAGCGACCACGTCTCAAACAGGGGTGAGACGTGGCCGCTGTCGGTGACGACGTGAGGGTACGAGGCTATCCGGCTGGGTGGATCGGTCCGCTGCGGCGGGCGCGGTACGTTGCGATGAGGAGCACCACGAAGAAACAGAGGGCAACGAACTCCGTACCCATGGCGACGTTCCATGGCGTGTTGTAGGGTTCGGGGTCGATGCCCCCGTCCGTGACATCACCGACGATGACAGTGGCGGTGCATACGAGGGAACAACCCATCACCACCCACTCGCAGGCGCGAAGGAAAGGATGAACGCCGGGAATCGTACGCGAATATCCTGGAGCCAGATAAGCGAGTAACGCCGAGGCACTGACGATCTCGTAGTCATTCAGGCGGTTGTCCCTGCCAAAGAAGGTGCCGCCGATCGAATAGACGAACGTGCCGATAAACAGCGCGAGGAAGAAGTAGCGAAGGACCTTGTCGACCCGAGAAAGCCCTGCAGTGTTGCCGATAAGGTTCTGCTCAATGGTGGACATAGCGATCACGACCTTGTGAATCAGAGATAGCGACCATCGCTATACCCTCATTGTCCACGCAGGGGGGGGGCGCTGTCAAGCACTTTCGGCGCCCACTTTCTTTACCGGGCAGCCTTGCTGGCGGCCTCGCCGTCGCCACGGCCTCCAGGAGCCTGCGCACCGACGCCACGCGGGAAGCGCGCTCGGAGCGCACCTGATCTGCATCCTCGTCCCCGGCCTCGTCGATGCTGAAGGGGCCGGTGGCGCGCGCGTAACTGTCAAGCGCGCACGAGGGCTCCTCCTCACCGTGCGAGCACAGCGGCAGGCACCAGGCGGCCGCCTCCGCGACGTCCGGGAAGACACCCAGTACGTCGGCGACGCTCACGTGCCCCAGACCGAAGGAGCGCACGCCGGGCGTATCCACGATCCAGCCGCCCTCAGCCAGCTCGAAGGCCTCCGAGGACGTGGAGGTGTGGCGCCCGCGCCCCGTCACCTCGTTCACGTGGCCCGTCGCGCGGCCCGCGCCCGGCACCAGGAGGTTGATGAGCGTGGACTTGCCGACCCCCGAATGCCCGACCAGCACCGACCAGTGGCCGGTCAGCAGGGCCCGCAGCTCGGCGACGCCCGGGTCGGCCTCGCCGGCCTCGGCGCTTGTGAGCACGACGCGCACGTCGAAGTCCTCGTAGGCGGCGATCAGCTCGTCCGGGCTGGCCAGGTCCGCTTTCGTCAGCACGAGGATGGGGGATAGACCCGCCTCGTAGGCGGCGACCAGGCAGCGGTCGATCATACCCGTGCGCGGCGGCGGATCGGCCAGCGCCACGACGATGCACATGGTGTCCGCGTTCGCGACGATTGCCTTCTCGCCGCGCTGATCCGGCGCGTCCTCGAGGGAACGGCGCAGTACCGAGGAGCGTTCCTCGACGGCGACGATGCGCGCGAGCGTGTCGGGGCGGCCGGACAGGTCGCCGGTGAGACGCACGCGGTCGCCCATGATGACGGAGCCTCGCCCCAGCTCGCGGGCGCGCACGGCGACCACGCGAGTGCCGTCCTGCTCCAGGCTCACCTGGTAGCGGCCGCGGTCGATCCCGATGACGCGGCCCAGAGGCTTCGAGGACCAGTCGGGCCGGTCCTTCGTGCGCGGGCGCGAGCCCTTGCCGGCGCGCACGCGCACGCGCGGGTCGTCGGTTCCGGTGTCGCGGCGGGCCATCACTGCTCCTCCTCGATCGACGAGGCAGGGGCAGCCTGGGCGTTTTCCTGACCGCTAGCGCCCACCAAGGAGGCCCACATGGCCTCGAAGGTGGGCAGCGTCTTGGGACGTGCAGGCGATGTCGTCGACCGTGATGCCGGGCGTCGCCAGGCCGAGGATCGCGCCGAAGGTCGCCATGCGGTGATCCGCGTAGGAGCGGATCTGCGCGGCGTGGAGCGGGCGCGGCGTGATGATCAGGCCGTCCTCGGTCTCGTCGGCCTGCCCGCCCGCGCGGTTAATCTCGGTGACCAGGGCCGCCAGGCGGTCCGTCTCGTGTCCGCGCAGGTGCGCGATGCCGCTCAGGTGCGAGGGGGTCGAGGCGTAGGCGCAGATCGCGGCCAGGGTGGGGGTGAGCTCGCCGACCTCGGCCATGGTTGCCTTGATGCCCGGGTAGTTTCCGGCGCCCGGACCGCTCAGGGTCAGGCCCTCCTCATCCAGCGTGACGGTCGCGCCCATGTGGCCCAGCAGCGCCCGCCAGGCATCTCCCGCCTGCGTCGTCGCCCCCGGCCACGCCGGAATCCGCACGCGCCCGCCCGTCACCATCGCGGCCGCCAGGAACGGGCCGGCGTTGGACAGGTCCGGTTCGACGGTGATGTCGCCGCCTCGCGGGCGCGACGGGAAGATGTGCCAGGTGGATAGGTTCGCGCGTCCCTCGTCCACGACCTCCAGGTCGACGCCCGCGCCCGCCAGGGACGCGAGCGTCATCTCCACGTGCGGCATCGACGGGACGAGCCCCGGAGCCGACACGAAGAGGGGGATCGCCCACGAGGGGAGAGACGAGCAGCAGGGCGGAGAGGAACTGCGAGGAGGACGAGGAGTCCACCCAGGCCTGCGCGCCGAGCGGCGTGTGGATCGGGCCTCGGATCGTAAAGGGCAGATGCCCGCGCTCCCCGTGATACGTGACGGTCGCGCCCATGCGCACCAGGGCGTCCAGGAGCGGACCGAGGGGGCGCGCGTAGGCCTGCTCGTCCCCATCGAAGAGCATCTCCTCGGGCGACAGGGCAGCCAGGGGCGGCAGGAAACGCATGACGGTGCCGGCCAAAGCCGCACTCGATGCGACCCCCGCGCGGCGGAAGCTCCATCGGGGTGATGCGCAGGACGCCCGCGCCCTCGTCCTCGACGCGCGCGCCCATCACCTCCAGGGCAGCTGCGAACAGGCGCGTGTCGCGCGCGTCCAGGGCACCACGAATGACGGAGGGAGAATCGGCGACGGCCGCCAGGTACAGGGCGCGCGCCGTGATCGACTTCGAACCCGGCACCTCGACCGTGGCATCCACGGGGGAGGTGGCCAGGGGAGCGAGCCAGGGTGCGCTCACGAAGCGGTGCCGCTCAGACGCCGCGCGACGGCGGCCTCAGCAGCGGCGATCGCGCGGCGCTGATCGCGGCGCATCGCATGGGCGACGAGGGCCGAGGGCTGACCGACGCGGTCCGTCGACGCGAGGAGGACGCCGGCGGCCAGGCCCGCCTTATTCAGCGTGCGGTAGCGACGGCGCTTGATCTGCTCCTTGGACAGGCCACGCGTCGTACCCGGCAGGGGAGCGTTGACGAGGGCCATGGGCGCGCCGATCGCTGCCAGGGTCAGGGCGGCCACGCGGGGCTTGCGACCCAGCGCGAAACGCAGGCCTGCGACGACCGTCACCGCGCCCGTCACGCGGGTCGCGAGCGCCAGCTGCTGATCCGTCAGCGGCTCCAGGCCGACCGCGTCGGTCGCCTTGTCGATGAGGGGACGGACGCCCGCGGCGCGCTCCACGTGGAAACGCGGATGCATGAGGGCATCAACCCCGTCGGCGATGAACGGGGCGGCGAGCAGGGGACGGGCAACAACGCGCAGCAGATTCATACCCCTATTGTTCGACACCTTTGCCCCCGGGGGAAGCCGAATGGCCCGGCCACTCCCAAACAACAGGGTGAAAGTGGCGCAACGCACAATTGTTGGGGGTTGTGGAATAAAGAGGGGCGTGAGGCGTTGCCCTCAGTATGACCGCCCATCGCCCACTCCCATTCGCGCTGCACGCCCGCGCGACTACGCTGGGAGGCGATGGATACGACAACCCCCCTCACCGACGCCGCAGGCACCCGAGCCCGCCCCGGCCTCGTCCGTCCAGGACGGAGCCGAGCTCGAGGCGCGCTTCATGGACGAAGCGATGCCCCTCATGAACCAACTCTTCGGCGCGGCACTGGGCATGACCCGCAACCGTGCCGACGCGGAGGACCTGGTTCAGGAGACCTACCTCAAGGCCTACCAGAAGTTCCACCAGTACCAGCCCGGCACCAACATCAAAGCCTGGCTCTACCGGATCCTCACCAACACCTACATCACCAGCTACCGCAAGGAGCAACGCTCGCCCAAGCGCGCCTCCAGCGACACCGTCGAAGACTGGCAGCTTGCCGACGCAGCCTCCCACTCGGAAGTCGGCCTCAAATCCGCGGAAGTCGAGGCCCTCGAAGCGCTGCCCTCCTCGCAGCTGCGCGACGCCCTCGATTCGCTCTCAGAGGAACACCGGATGGTTGTCCTCATGGCTGACGTTGAGGGTATGAGCTACAAGGAAATCGCCGAAGAACTAGGAGTTCCCATGGGGACCGTCATGAGCCGACTGAACCGGGCGCGCAAGAACCTGCGCTCCGCGCTGGCCGACGTCGCCGCGGAATACGGGATCGGAGGAGCCAAGTGACCACCGACATCACGTGCCAGGATGTCCTGGACGCCCTGTACGAACTGATCGACTGCGAGGAGTGCGACCGCCGCAGCGGCCTCATCGACGCCGGATCCGTACCCGGTCCCGATGCTCGCGCCCGCGCCCTCATGATCCAGCACGTCGCCACCTGCGAGCACTGCTCCGACGCCCTGGATGCCGAGCGCCACGTGCGCGCCCTCATGCGCGGCTGCTACGAGACCGAGCAGGCGTCGGATGCGCTGCGCGCCCGCGTCGTCGCCTCGATCACCAGCGTGTCCGTCTCCTGGCGCTAAGCGCGCTGCGACAACGCGCGACCGCGTGGCGTAACGTGGGCTGACGAGGCCTGGGCTGCCGCTCGTTTTTCGGTGACCTTCGTCGCCGCGAACGGCCTGTGCCTTGGTGGTTTGGGCCGATGTGTGCAAAAATGCTTCAGTCTAGACAACATACCCAAGGAGAATGACATGTCGAAGCGGGGTCGTAAGCGTCGCGATCGTCGTAAGCACGGTGCGAACCACGGCAAGCGTCCTAACGCCTGAGCCGAATACGTTGCGCGCCCGGACCGGTTGGTCCGGGCGCGTTTTGTATGCGCGTGGCGGGTGTGTGCCGCATGGTTTGCGTCCCGCGGCGTAGGAAAACGGTGTGCGGTGGGCTCATACGTGGCTGATCGTGAGTGCTCCCGCGTATGCGGATAGGTTGTCCGCGTGCTGGGCCAATGCCGAGGGAGCGCGGTAGCGTGAGCAACCCGTCAGTGGGTGGTGCCAATCCACTGGCCGTCGTTCTGGATAGGAACGGCGCATCCGGATAGGAACCGCGCATCTGGATAGGTTATTAAGCTATCCCGATGTTCGTAACCTATCCGGATGTTCGTAACCTATCCGGATGTTTGTTACCTTTCCGCGTGATTGCCTCTCATGCGTCGGGTTTGTGAGTAGAAGCGTCGCAACGGCCCATCGCAACGTTGTGTCGGTAGTTTCCACAGGAAACGACAGTCGGGAGCAGGATTGATTGGACCTAGACTCGGCTCAACCTGATCCGCAGCTGTTCCCAGTCGTCGTAGTCTGGCCAACTCACTCGGATGACCTGCCACCCGGCATCTCGAAGGTTCTGATCGCGCAACACCCACTCGCGCTTGGCTTGTTCGAACTCGAAGCGACTTTCCCCAAGTTTCGCTACCCCATCAAATTCGATGATGAGGTGTAAGTCTTCAATCAGGATGTCGATGTAGTAGTGGCGGCCGCTTACACCGATATGCACCTGTGTTTTAACCGTGAAGGGACAGGTGGACCGTACCAGCCACAGAAGCGCAGCTTCAGCGGGATTGGCGCAGCCCGGGTCGATAGTCTTGAGGACCGCGTGAGCGCGTCGGTAGCCGCGCACGTGGCCAGCCCGCTCAAGTCGAGCGAGCAGTTCAGCTCGTATCTCCTCGGCTCTCCGGCGGCACTCATCCTGATGAAACATCGAGAACTGGCTCCATACGTTGAGTGCCATGCAGCCGAGGACGAAGGACTCTAACGGCTCATCATGAAGCGCGCATCTCACGAGCGCATCGTAGGGGTGTTCTACGACCAAGCCGTCGATCCTGCTGCGTTCTTCCGAAAGAGGTGGAAATCCAGAGCATGACACCGATGTTGCTGGAACCGTCGTGGAGCTGACGTGACACGAGGGGAGAGAAGAAGTGCATCTTCGGTTTTCCCGGTAGATGGTAACGGGAGGGTTTTGTGACCAGCCGCGAATCCCCATAAGTCGTAAACAGCTCTGTCCGACAAAAATGGGAGAGTCCTTGTGGGAGGTATCGACGGCATGCATGCGTGCGCGAGCGACGGCATCCCACACGTCCCAGGGGTTGGAATTTTTGGAATCGAGGGGTAGGACTGCACAGACGCCACGCATGATGTGGACCATCGTTGATGGTGGTTGTTCACGAGGTGAGTCTGCTGGAGGGGTGATGATGATGGAAGCCTGCGTCATAGACGAAGTTTCGTACCATCATCAGCAGTGAGGAAAGCGCTAGATGGTGGCCTGTGGATACAACCGGTAGGGGATAGATGCCCTGTGGATAACCTTGCGGACGCATCTGGATAGGAACCACGCATCTGGATAGGAACCACGCATCTGGATAGGAACTGCGCATCTGGATAGGTTATTAAGCTATCCCGATGTTCGTTACCTATCCGGATGTTCGTTACCTATCCGCGTGATGGCTGGAGTCGAGGCGCGCATGGTGGCGCATCTGGATAGGAACCACGCATTTGGATAGGAACTGCGCATCTGGATAGGTTATTAAGCTATCCCGATGTTCGTTACCTATCCGGATGTTCGGCGGTGTCAATGGGTGGTAGCAATGAGTTCGTTGAATGCTTCTGTGGGGGTGCGGTAGCCGAGGGTGGCTCTGGGGCAGTTGTTGAGCTCGTAGGCGATGGCGTCGAGGTAGGGTTGGTGGCTGGTGATGAGGGTTCCTTTGGGGAGGTATCGGCGGATGAGCCGGTTGGTGTTTTCGTTGGTTCCTCTCTCCCAGGGGCTGTGGGGGTGAGCGAAGAACACCTCCACGCCGGTGTCGCGGGTGAGGCGCTGGTGTCGGGCCATTTCCCGGCCTTGGTCCCAGGTCAGTGTGCGCATCGCTTGGTCGGGCAGGCCCTGGATGCGGCGGGTGAGCGCGTCACAGACCTGGTCGGCTTTCCGACCCAGAGGCAAGGCGACGATGATCAGGTAGCGGGTCGTGCGCTCAACCAGGGTCGCGCACGCGCTGGCCCCGTCTTGGCCGATAATCAGGTCACCTTCCCAGTTGCCCGGGATTTTCCGATCAGCAATGTCGGGGCGCTCATCAATCAACCGCATCCCAACAATGGGGGGTTTGCGCCCGCCTGCTGGGGGTTTCTTGCGCATCCACCGGCGCGATGGCAAGCAAATGCCGTGCTCGATGAGCGTCTTCTTGGGGTGGGCGTAGATCCACGTGTAGATCGCCTCGTGGCTGATCGTGTGGCCCTGAGCGTCGGGGGAAGTATCCATGGAGGGCAGTGTGCCACACGCCTCCTCACGCAAGCGCCCGCTGATCTGGCGGGGAGTGTGCCCCTGAGACAAATCAGCAATCACACGGTCGCGAAGGACCTCATCACAATCCAACAGGCGCTTCTTCGGGCGACGCCTGGCCGCGCGGGCTGCCTTGTCGGCTTCCTCGGCCCGATACTGCCCGTCAGGACCCGTATGGCGGGCGATCTCACGGCACACCACCGAGGGGCTACGCCCAATCAAGTGAGCGATACGCGTCTTGGACAAGCCCACATTCACCCCCGCCATGATCGCCGCACGATCCTCGACTCCAAGCATCCGACGACACCCCATGATCAGCCTCCAAACAGCATCACCGCTACACGAAAATTGCTTACACCCTATGACACTGCCTTCGTTACCTATCCGCGTGATGGCTGGAGTCGAAGGGCGCGTGTTGGCTGGCGGCGAGGCGCGCATGGTGGCGCATCTGGATAGGAACCACGCATTTGGATAGGAACTGCGCATCTGGATAGGTTATTAAGCTATCCGGATGTTCGTTACCTATCCGCGTGATGGCTGGAGTCGAGGGGCGCGTGTTGGCTGGAGTCGAGGGGCGCGTGTTGGCTGGCGGCGAGGCGCGCATGGTGGCGCATCTGGATAGGAACCACGCATCTGGATAGGAACTGCGCATCTGGATAGGTTATTAAGCTATCCGGATGTTCGTTACCTATCCGGATGTTCGTTACCTATCCGCGTGAGCGACAGCCAACGTCTGAAGTGCGGGTGCATGCGACAGCCGGGTGCCTCGTACTCCTGCGGGAAACACAGAAGCCTCGGCTTCGGCGCGGATGATAGTGAGTGCCCCTGCGGCTGACGTTGCACTCGCGCTTCATGGAGCAACGACGAGCCTGTGCAAGAGGTAGGAATCCTCTCTCGCAGCGTATCCTGATACCTGTTGGCGCGCGGGCGCGTCCCGATGCGAACCATTACCTTTGTCGATCCGCGAAAGAGCGAAAGAGGCCCCATGTCCCTCCAGATGCGCGTTGTTCACTTCTGTATGGGGCTTGTGCCTCCGTTGCTACACAGCGAGACGGCAACTGAGCAGATGGCGCTCCATGCCCCGCAGCCGCATCCGATGCCTCGACGCATGCGTGCGCGTTTCACCGCGACGAGCGAAAATGGCGTTACCCGCGTGTTTCCGAAGCGGGGCCTGCGTTCGGGCGGTGCACTCATCTATCTGCATGGCGGAGCGTACGTGTACCCGATGGTCGTGGGCCAGTGGGGCGTCGTCGAGGGCCTTATCGACCGCACGGGCCTGCCCGTCATCATTCCCGACTACCCGCTCGCCCCCAAGCACACGGTGACCGAAGCGTTTGACTTCGTCCAGCCCATCATCGACGAGGCGCAGGCCGAGTTCGGCCGCGTCGTCATCTTTGGCGACTCGGCGGGTGGCGGCCTGGCGCTGTCCCTCGCCATGCAGCGACGCGACGTGGATAAGCGTCAGGTGGATGGCCTCGTCCTGTATGCGCCGTGGGTGGACGTGACGATGACGAACCCGCGCATCGAGGAGGTGCAGCCCCGCGACAAGGTCCTGCGTGTCCCCGGCCTGGCGTGGGCGGGCCGCACGTGGGCGGGCGACCTGGATCCGGCCGACTGGCGCGTCAGCCCCCTGTACGGTGACCCGTCGGGACTGCCGCCGATGCGTATCTTCCAGGGGGACGCGGACATCATCGGCCCCGACGTGATCGAGTTCGCCCGCAAGGCCTCTCGCGCGGGTGTCGACGTGCGAGCGCGGGTGGAGCCGGATGGCTTCCACGTGTACGTCCTGGGCGTTCCCACCATTCCCGAGGCCGAGGCCGCCCTTGACCACAGCGCGCACTTCATCTCGGGGATCCTCACCCAGGCGTAACCGAGGCGTTTCACGCGCTGTTTCACGGCCTCGTCGATTGAGGACGACGGTTGCGGGTAGCCTCAGTCGATGCGTGCCTCGACGATGGACCACGTGTGGGGGTAGACCTCCATGGTCATGGAGGCGGACCCGGAGCGCCGAGCGCAGGCCTCGTAGAGGACGCCCGTGAGACCGCCGCGCGAGGCGATGTCGTCGGCACGATCTGTTTCGATGACCGTGAGGCGCTTGGAGCCGTCGGCGAGCGTCATCGTGAAGTAGTTGTCCCATCCGTTGTCGGGCGAATGATCAGCGCGCGTCTTCGAGTTTGACCGCGGCATCTGCTCGAAGCTGCACGAGGTGACAGTGACTGTGGTGGTGCCCTCCTTCAGGTCGCGGAAGGCGGGGAGGCCGCGGCTGATCGACTGGAACCCCACGAACAACGCGGTCACGCACAGGACGACGATGGCGAAGGAACGCTGGTTGTACCTCTCAATATCGACGTCGCGCTTGGCCCGCCAAACGCCGAGGTACGTGAACACACACGCGATGAGGAGCCCCGCGACGAGGACGAGCCCAACGCCGCAGGCCTGCACTTTCCACACGACGCGATCGCGGCCGAAATCTGTGTGATCTCCGATGACCCAGAAGATGGCAATGGCAGCAATGACCAGAGCCACGAGAATGACCCCGATGGTGGTGGCGATCTTCTTGAGGACGCCTGTGCGTGTCGGGCCTTGCGCGGGCGAGGACGCCCGACGAGGAGAGGGAATGGTGTTGCGTGACATGGGTTCCCTTTCAGACTAGGGAGGTTGGCGCGAGGCCGGGGCGCGTGCGCGGGTGTGCGGGCCGAGCGATCAGTTGTTGATCCTCGCGCTCGCGATGACCCTCGAATGCGTGTAGTAACCGATGGTCATGGTTGCGCTGCCGGAGCGCAGGGCGCAGGCCTCGTAGAGGACGGCCGTCAGGTCCCCTTGCGTCGCAATCTCATCCTTGCTGTCCGTCTCAACGGTCTTCGTGTGGGTCGTGCCGTCATCAAACGTCATAATGAACTGGTTCTCATACACGGTCCAGGATCCGCCGCGGTAGCGCGACCTGCTCGACCTGTACTGCTCAAAGTTGCATGACGTCACCGTGACGGTGTGTGGGCCGTCGGCAACGTCGAGGATGGCGGGAACGCCGTTCGACAGGGCGTATAAGCACAACCCGAGGCCAACGCAGGCTACCATGACCTGGCCGCGCTTGCGTGTTTGTACCAGTTCTTCGTTGCCCTGGGCGCTCGCCATGAGGGAATTGCGCCGTGCAGCAGCAAACAAGGGGATCATGGCGAGGGCGAGAACGAGCGCGACGGCGCACTTGATGAGGGTCCAGATAAGCCGTTCCGAACCATACTCGAACATCTCTCCGAAGAAATAGAAGAATACGCCAACGAGGAGGCCCACGAGCGTCAGGAGAATCCACCAGCCCGTGTGTTTCTTCGGTGCCTTGCCCTCGCCGGAAGGGCCCTCGGGAGAAGGAACACTCTGGGAGGCCACATCGGCACCCGACGATGCGGCATATGCGTTCCCATATGGGGACTGCTGGTATCCCCATCCCTGGTACGACAGCGGCGGCAAGGGAGGTTGAGCGTCTCCCCCCTTGAGACTGCGGCGTCCACTGACCCTGCGCCGGATCGGATGATTGATTGGCGGCCTGACTGGGTGGCTGAGGCGGATCGTAGGGAGACGGATAAGGGTTCTGATTACTCATGGCTGCTACCTGTCGGACGGGTGCATGACGACGAGCCTGGGGTGTCTGCGCGAGGCCGGGTGCGCTTCCGGGAGAACCCCGATGTACGGTTGTGACCAGGCACCGACGTGCTTGTCAGTCTTCACAGTACCCCTCACGGCCTCGACGAGGGCGCGCATCTCACCCATGCGATGTGGGCATCGTGAGCCCCGACGTGATCGAGTTTGCCCGCAAAGCCTCTCGCGCCGGCGACGACGTGCGTTTGCGGGTGGGGCCGGATGGCTTCCACGTGTACGTCCTGGGCGTTCCCACCATTCCCGAGGCCGAGGCCGCTCTCGACCACAGCGCGCTTCATCTCGGGGATTCTCACCCAGGCGTGAGCCGACCCGTTTCACGCCCCGTTTCACGGCTTCGCTGATCGAGGAGAAGCGACCGCCGAAGCGCACTCGCGGACGGAGAGACAGTGAGCCTCGTCAGTCCAGCCTGGCACCGCTAATCACCCAGGTCCGGTAGTAGACGTCGAGTGTCATTGAGGTTTCCCCGGGTTTCTCGATGCACGCGTCATACAGAGGGAGTTCGATCTCTGCGTTATGCCCGAACTTACTCAGGCCGATGACTGTTTGACGGGTCGTGCCGTCGGGAAGAGTCATCGTGAAGTTGCGGCTGAACGTCGGTTTGCCTCGGTAGTCCACAAATTTCAGTTGATGAGTGCGCATCTCGTGGGTGCAGGATGACACGGTGACGGTTCGAGGCCCCGTCATGAGGTCAGCGACGACGGGCATTCCGTGGGCCAGAGAAATGTATGCGCTCGGAACGAGGAGGACGACCGGTAGCGCCAGAGCCCTGAGCTGCTTGTGGCGGCCTTGCGTTGAATCAACCCGCCGGGCCCGTCGAAAGCGAGGCAGCTGCCAGATGATCGCTGCCAGACATGCGGACATAATCTGGAATGCGACACTGTAGGCCAAGGCGAGCGACAGGATCCTGGTGAAGCCATAGTCGTGGTGCCTACCCACAGGAAGGCCGCGATGCACTCACCGATAAATAAAGCGACGACAAGCGCGACGACGCCGCGAGTCCTTCCCCTCGACGGGCCTTCCGATGTGCGTGGGGGAGCGGGGGTCGCGAATACGTTCGTCAGTGGGATCCGCGTCGCTGTGCTGGGGGCAAGCGGCTCGCGGGCCGCCGGGGGCTGATGTGGGGAGAAGGGGCTTCGTAGCTCATGGGAACCTTTTTCAGCAGGGGTGGACACAGGTGAGGCCGGGAGCCGTGCGGGTCTAGTCACCCACCCGCGCGTCGACGATGATCCAGCTGTGCTCATAGACGTCCAGGGTCATGGACGCGTTGCCCGATTGCACATTGCAGGCCTGGTAGAGCACCTCGTAGGTGCCGCCCATGGTCTGGATGCTAGTGGGCTGGTCTGTCTCGATGGTTGTCGTATGCAGCGTCCCGTCGGTGAGGGTCATCGTGAAGTAGTTATCGTACACGGTGCGCCCGCGGCCGCGTCGACGTGACCTTCGATGCGAGCCCTGCTCGTAGGTGCACGAGGTGACGGTGACGGTGTGGTGGCCTTCGACGAGGTCTTGGGCAGCCGGGACGCCGTAGGTGACGGAGAAGTAGCCGCTGAGGGGGAGGATGATGATGGCGAAGAACAGGGCGCGAACGCGCATGCGGCTGGTTGCGATGTCGCCGGCGGCCTTGGCTCGCCGCAATTCGCGGAAGGAGCGGGGGATGCTGACCAGGCACCCGATGGCGACGATGAGCCCGAGCCCGCTGGCCGCGGCCGTCCAGACGAGCCTCTCCGTACCGAAGTCGTATGAGCCTCCCACCACGGCGTAGATGACGACGGCGAGGACGGCCAGGATCGTGAGGATGGTCGTCGCGAGGGAACGTTTCTTCTGTTGGGTGGGGGCAGCGGCCTCTTCGTCGGGCGAGGGGTCGGGCTGGGCGTACCCGTAGGAGGCGGCGCCCGCGAGCGCCTGGTAGGGCTGCCCGTACTGCAGGTACGGGTATCCGGGGGCCTGCTGGGAGGCGGTGCCCTGGTTGGAGGGGTAGTTGTACTGGGAGGGACCGACGGGGGAACCTGTACAGGGGCCGGAGGGGTTCTGCAGGGGAGTTGAACTGGTTGGGGTTGCTCATGTGGGGACCTATGATGTGAGGGGTGTGTGACGAGGCCTGGGCTAGGAGGGTGCGTCCGCCGCGGCGGGCAGGCGCGCGGTGAGGGTCCAGCTGGCAGCCCGTGTGTCTGTGTCCACACTACCGCCCACGCTCGTCGCGAGGACGCGGATCTCACCCATGTGTCACGCACCCAGGACGAGGGCGCGATCTGTGAGCGCGCTGATGGTGAGGGTGAGGGCTTCCTCCGTCGCCGAGCCGGTGACGGTGAGCGAGGCGTTCTTGTCGAGTTCGGCGATGTGGGAGAAAGCCAGGTAGAGGATTTCCGCGCCGACGGCGTCCCTGTATACGCTCAACGGCGCGTACCCGTTGAAGAGGTTGATGATGGTGAAACCGGATTGCTGAGCGTACGTGATGGCTCCGTCGATGCTCGCGAAGTCGCTGGTGATGTGCGGGCCTCGTGCCTGATCAGTTCTCCCGCACGTCGATGATGACCCAGCTGTGGCGGTAGACGTCCGCGGTGAGGGTTGCGTTGCCGGATCGCGTCACGCAGGCATCGTAGAGCACAGCGGAAAAACCGGTCGCTCGCTGGATCGAGGTTTGTGACCGGGTCTCGATTGTCGTTGTGTGCCTGGTGTAGTCAGATGCAGTCATGATGAACATGTTGTCGTACACGGTTGCGCCGCCGTGTCGGGATTGTTTTTCGGTGTGCGTGTCTTGCTCGAATCGACACGAGATAATGGTGACGGTTTGTGGCCCGTCGATCGCGTCGCGGATTCGGGGGATGGCGTAGGTGACCGGGAAGTAGCTGATGAGAGCGGACAGGGAAGAAAGCGACCCCGAGCAGGAGGGAAATCACGGTCGCGCCGAGTCCTCTTCCTGTTTTTCCGGGGCGCGTGAAGCTATACACGAGCACGCCGATGCCGAGCAGGCAGGCGAGCGGAATGAGGAGGGCGGCTCCGGCTCCGACCAGTTCCCAGATGAACCTGTCTGTGCCAAAATCTCGCCCTTGCCCGCTCATCTGGTAGATGTAGACGAAGGCGAGAATCAGGGCCATCGGGAGGGAGATGCGCGTCTTCTTGCCTCTGCGTGGGGCGATCTTCTGAGGGTGGGCGGTCATGATCTCCTGTGCGGGTGTTCGGGAGGCGGGCGAGGCCTGGGCTAGGAGGGTGCATCCGCCGCGGCGGGCAGGCGCGCGGTGAGGGTCCAGCTGGCAGCCCGTGTGTCTGTGTCCACACTACCGCCCACGCTCGTCGCAAGGACGGGGACTGTGCGGCGTTAGTCGGCCAGTTGCACGTCGGCGAGGATCCACGTACGAGGATAGTAGTACAGATCATCGTCTGTTCGGAATCACGGAACATGCAGGAAAAAACCGTTTTGGGCTGCGGGCCGCTCACAAGGGCATGGATCGCGGGCACCCCGTAGGACACCGCGTACAGGGCGAGTGCCAGCCCAATCGGTCCCGCAAAAAATGATGGGCCCTGTCGCGGCCGGGGAAACCGCTCGAGGGAAAGAACGGGGACTGGTTGCTCATGGTCTCACGGACATGTTCGGGAGTGACGAGGCCGGGGCGCGTTCGGCTCACGCCTCACGGATGGCCTTAATGATCCCGCTGCGCGGGTAGACGTCAACGACGATAGACGTTGTGAAAGGGCGGACGACGCAGGCCTGATAGAGGGCATAGTAGGGGCTCGTCGGCTGCGCGAACTCGTCTTGCGAGTCCGTCCTGATCTTGAAGCGACGCGACTTTCCGTCGTCAAAATGGAGAGTAAAAGTGTTGTAGTAGTGTATGGTGCCGCGACGCCCTCGCTCGGTCTCAGTACGGAATTTTTCGCAGCTTGTGACGGCTCTCATCTGTGGGCCGGTGCGGGCGTCTTCGTAGACTTCTGCGAAGGCCCCGCCTCCCGTGACGACCATCGTTGTTCCGATGAGTGCAGCGGCAGCAATCAAGATGAATGAGCCGATTGCTGGGCGGCTGTCGCCCGGCCCTTGCAGCGCATCGCGCATTGAGCGAACGAGCGTTGGGAGGGCTACATAGCAGCAGATGCCGCAGACAAGGGACGCCGCAGAGCTGATCATCGCACAGACCAACTCACGGATACCGAAATTGCCGGACAGAATAAACGCAGCAAACATGACGATCAGGGCCCCGAGGAACACGCAGGCCCATATGGTCATGCCGAGCTGTTGCCGAGCGTTGCCCGGACGTATCTCAGGGGAGAAGCGCGAACGACGTGGATACATGCTCAATTCCTCCTGCTCTTAGACGTCCGCCGGGGTCGCTCCCGTCCACTCGTACCAGCCCTGGTGCTGGACGATCCATGCTATGAGGGCGTAGCCGGCCTGGCCGGGCAGGGGTCTGGCCGTCCCCGCCGCGCGCGAGGGAGGCGGCCATGTCCTCGAACCACTGGTCGTGCGCGACGAGCGGCGTGTAGCAGTCGACGAAGGGGATGCCTCGGCGCGCGCACACCTCGGAGCAGGAGGAGGACAGGGGCCTTCAGCGACCCGGAGTCCACGCCCGCGAGCGGCGGGGGACCCACCACGAAGCTGGGGATGCCCAGCGCGGTCGCTCGGTCGGTGATGTTGGCTAGGTTCAGGCGCGAGCGGGCCGTCGAGATGCCTGCCGCGACGTCGCCCGGACCCACGCCGATGACGAGGCCGTGGGGCTCGCCTTCGGCCAGGCGCGGCAGGACCTCGGCCTCCCAGCGCGCGGCCATCTGCTTCGTCGTCTCGGAGGGCACGGCCAGGGTCAGGAATGTGGCGGGCAGATCGAAGGTGGAGTGCGCGTTGACGCGACCGACCCAGCCCAGGCCGCGGGGGTCGCCGACGCCCGCGACGAGCTCGTCTCCGATGAAGCAGATCCGCATGGTGTTCCTTTCCGGTGCCTGCCGCACGCCCTCGCGGCGCACGCGACCCTCGTTAGCCTTCGAAGGCCTGCGCAATAAGGGTAGCTGCTTGCTCCTTGTGAAGCGAGGCACGTCCCGCAGCGGTCGTGGCGGACTCGGGGCGAGAGACCACGCGCACCGGGCGTCCCAGCGACGGGAACAGGTTGAGCGCCAGGTGCGGCCACGCGCCCTGGTTGCGAGGCTCGTCCTGCGCCCACGTCACTGACGCGTTCGGGTACTGGGCAAGGGTCTCGGCCACCTCAGCCTCGGGCAGCGGGTAGAGCTGCTCCAGGCGAATGATCGCCGTCGACGTGTCGCCACGGTGCTCGCGCTCCTTGACGAGGTCGTAGTACAGACGGCCCGAGCACAGCAGGACGCGCGTCACCGACGTCGGATCGGTGATGGTGTGATCGCCGATGACGGGCTGGAAGCCGCCCGAGGTGAACTCGTCGAGGTGCGAGGACGCGGCCGACAGGCGCAGCAGCTGCTTGGGCGTGAACGCGATGAGCGGCTTGCGTGGGCGCTTGTAGGCCTGCGTGCGCAGCATGTGGAAGTAGTTCGCCGGCGTTGAGGGCTGGACGATCCACATGTTGTCCTGGGCGGCCAGCTGCAGGTAGCGCTCGATGCGCGCGCTCGAATGGTCGGGTCCCTGGCCCTCGTAGCCGTGGGGGAGCAGCATGACGAGCGAGGAGCGCTGACCCCACTTCTGCTCGGCCGAGCATACGAACTCGTCGATGACGGTTTGCGCGCCGTTCGCGAAGTCGCCGAACTGCGCCTCCCAGATCGTCAGGGTCTCGGGGCTCTCCAGCGAGTAGCCGTAGTCGAAGGCCAGCACGCCGTACTCGCTCAGCGGGGAGTTCCACACGTCGAAACGCGCCTGGTTCTCCGTGAGGAAGCGCAGCGGCGTGAACTCGCGGCCGTCGTTCGCGTCGTGCAGGATCGCGTGACGCTGGACGAAGGTCGCTCGGCCCACGTCCTCGCCGGACAGGCGCACGCCGGTGCCCTCCATGAGGAGCGTGCCGAAGGCCAGGAGCTCCGCGAAGCCCCAGTCGATCGGCTTGTTGCCCAGCGCCATCTCGAGGCGGCGCTCGCACAGCTGACGCAGCTTCGGGTGGGGCTCGAAGCCCTCCGGGAAGTGCGTGTGCGCGTGGCCGATGCGGCGCAGCTGCTTGGCGGGGGCAGCGGACGTCCAGCCGATCATCATGCCGATGCCGGGCATCTGGGACTCCGGCATGGTCCATTCCTCGTCGGGGGGATTCCCCGGCCCCGCCCACGCCGACGGTGAGCGCCGGGTCGTGCGTGCGGCTGCCCGGGTTGATCTCGGACACCGAGGAGGCACCGCCCGCGCGGGTCTCCTCGAGGATGCGCCCGAGCTCCGCCTCGTACTGGGCGATCGACTGGCGGGCCTCGTCCTCGGTGAGCTGGCCGCGACCAACCAGGCCGCGGATGTACACGGCGCGCGTGGAGGGGATGCGGTCGATGAGGGAGTACATGACGGGCTGGGTCATCGACGGGTCGTCGCCCTCGTTGTGACCGCGGCGGCGGTAGCACACCATGTCGATGATGACGTCCTTGTGGAAGGCGTTGCGGTACTCGAAGGCCAGGTGCGCGCAGCGGATGACGGCCTCGGGGTCGTCCGCGTTCACGTGCAGGATCGGGACCTGTAGGCCCTTGGCCAGTCGGTGGCGTAACCGGTGGAACGGCCCTGCGTCGGGCCGGTCGTGAAGCCGATCTGGTTGTTGACGATGATGTGGATCGTGCCGCCGGTCTTGTAGCCCTCGAGCTGGGAGAGGTTGAGGGTCTCCTGGACGACGCCCTGGCCGATGAAGGCCGCGTCGCCGTGGATGAGGATCGGGATGATCGGCAGGTCCGGGTCACCCAGGTGCTCCTGCTTGGCACGAACGATGCCCTCCAGGACGCCGTCGGCAGCCTCCAGGTGCGAGGGATTGGCACCCATGTAGACCTTGGTGGCCAGGCCATCGTCGAGGGAGTACACGCCCCACGTGCCCAGGTGGTACTTGACGTCGCCCGATCCCTGGACGGAGTTGGGCATGTAGTTGCCTTCGAACTCGTCGAAGATCTGCGCGTAGGACTTGCCCGCGATGTTGGCGAGCACGTTGAGGCGGCCGCGGTGCGCCATGCCGATGGCGACTTCGTGGATGCCGGTGCGCGCCGAGTCGGCCAGGATGTGGTCGAGCAGCGGGATCAGGGACTCGCCGCCCTCCAGCGAGAAGCGCTTCTGGCCCATGAACTTCGTCTGGAGGAACTCCTCGAAGGCCTCGGCGCGGATGAGGGTGCCCAGGATGTGGCGCTGTGCGTCGGGGGAGAGGGCCTCGTACGGGCGCTCGATGCGCTGCTGGACCCACGCGCGCTGCTTCGGGTCCTGGATGTGCATGTACTCGATGCCGACCGTGCGCGTGTAGGTGTCGTGCAGGCGCGTGAGGATGTCACGCAGCAGCATCTGGTCGGAGCCGCCAAAACCGCCGGTGGGGAAGGGGCGATCCAGGTCCCACACGCTCAGGCCGTAGGAGGACAGATCGAGGTCAGGGTGGCGACGCACGCGGTAGGCCAGCGGGTCGGTGTCGGCGGCGAGGTGGCCGCGCGAACGGTAGGCATGGATGAGCTCCGCGATGCGCGCGGGCTTGCCCTTTTCGCGGTTCGGGTCGTAGTCGTAGTCCGCTTCCCACCCGTAGGGGCGCGCGGGCACGTGCATCGAGGTAAAGACGCGCTCGTAGAAGCCGTCGCGTCCCGAGAGCTTGGCGTCCACGAGGGCCAGGAGGCGCCCCGACGCCGCGCCCTGGATGATGCGGTGGTCGTAGGTGGAGGAGAAGAACATCGTCTTGCCGATGCCGAGGGCGGCCAGGCGCTTGGGGGAGACGCCCCGGAATTCCGCAGGGTAGTCGGTGGCACCGACGCCGATGATGAGGCCCTGGCCGACCATCAGGCGCGGCACGGAGGTGGTGGTCCCGAGCGTGCCCGGGTTGGTCAGCGTGACGGACGCGCCCTGGAAGTCGGCGGTCGTCAGAGTCGCCGTGCGGGCGCGCGCAACGAGGTCCTGGTAGGCGTCGACGAACTCGGCGAAGGTCAGCGTGTCGGCGTCGTGGATGACGGGGACCTTCAGGAGTGGTTGCCCTGCGCGTCAGCCACGTCGATGGCCAGGCCGAAGCCGATGTGCGCGAGCTGCTCGACGGCGGGCTTGCCGCCCTCAATCGTGTAGCGCACGTTGAGGTCGGGCATCTCGCACAGCGCCTCCACCAGGGCGTAGCCGATGAGGTGCGTGAAAGAGACCTTGCCGCCGACGGTACGCGCCAGGTGCGCGTTGATGAGGGCGCGGTTTTCGATGAGGAGCTTGGCCGGGATTTGGCGCTGGGAGGTGGCCGTGGGGATGGAGAGCGACGCCTCCATGTGCTTAGCGGTCGCGCGCGCCGCGGACTTGAGGATGTGCAGCTCGTCGTGCGAGGGGGCACCCTGGAAGAGCGTGAAGGCCGCGCGCCCGTGCTGCTGGCGCGTGTAGGGGCTGGTGGCCTCGGCGACGGCGGCGGGCGGGGCGGGCGGCAGGTCGGAACGCGTCACGGAGACGACGGGAGCGTGTTCGGTGGCGGCCGCCTCGGGCCCTTCCTCTTCGATGTCGAGGGTCGGCGGGGTGACCGAGACGGGGGCGACGTGGTCGATGGGGGTGCGGCATTGACCGACGAGGCCGGGGCTGGCTCCGGCGTCGAGGTGGTGCCCTCGGGGATGTCAGGACGCTTGGCGCGCAGCTGCGGGGGAGCGGACTCGGTGGAGAAATAAGCACGCCAGGAGGGATCCAGGAGCTGTGGATCGCGCTCGTAGAGGTCTCGCATCTTCGCGATGTACCACTGCGGATCGGGCTGGGAAGCGGTGGGAGTGGGCACGTATTCCTCCGTAAGTGTCGCGCCGCGCGCATGGGCAAAATCCTGCGCGGCCATACCTCCGCAATTCTACCGCCGCGTGATCGTCTTCACGAAACCTGGTACACCTTTGGCGTGTACTTCAAGGGCCTTTGGTCCGTTGAAGAATGATTGTTGGCACATGCGCCGCGGTGTGTGGAAATGCGCGCGGGGAGAGACGGTCTGGACCGCTAAACTGTAACCATCATGGACTGCGACACTGACGGCTTTATCGCCGCTCTTTCTCACCCCTCTTCCGCGCGCGTACCCGCGAGGCGCCCCGGCCTCGTCGAGGGGGCCAAGCGATGACGACCGCCCTCATGCTTCTGCTCGGCATCGTCCTGACCGCAGGCACCTTCGTCTTCGTCTCCGCCGAGTTCTCGCTCGTTGCGGTCGACCAGGCCGTCCTCGACAAGAAGGCCGAGGAAGGGGACCGAGGGGCCGCCTCCGTCCTGCGCGCTACCCGTAGCCTGTCCACGCAGCTGTCGGGGGCCCAGGTGGGGATCACGCTGACCACGATTCTGCTCGGCTACACGACGCAGAGCGCGCTCGCGGACCTGCTCAAGGACCTGCTCGGATCGGTGGGCCTCGCCTGGGGGCTTGCGACAGGCATCGCGGCATTCGTGGCCGCCGCGTTCATCAACGTCTTCTCGATGCTCTTCGGTGAGCTCGTTCCCAAGAACCTCGCCCTGGCCCACCCCCTGGCCACCGCCGTGCGCGTCGTCCCCTTCCAGATGGTCTTCACCGCCATCGCCCGCCCCATCATCTGGGTGCTGGGCGGCACCGCGAACTGGGTGCTCGCCCGCATGGGCATCGAACCCCAGGAAGAGATCTCCTCGGCGCGCTCCGCCTCTGAGCTGGCAGCCCTCGTCGAGCACTCCGTCGAAGAAGGGACCTTCGACACGTCCACGGCCGACCTCTTCGTCAACACGATCCGCATGTCCACCCTCAGCGCCGCCGACGTCATGACCGACCGCGGCCGCCTGCATACCCTCAGCGAGGGCGACAGTGCCCAGGATGTGCTGGACCTGGCCCGCGAAACCGGCCACTCCCGGTTCCCGGTGATCGGGGACGACTCCGACGACATCCTCGGCCTGGTCTCCCTGCGCCGCGCGGTTGCCGTGCCCGCCGAGCGCCGCGCCGAGGTCCCCGTCGTGTCGTCGTCGCTCATGACGGACGCGCCTTCGGTTCCCGAGACCGTGCCGATCGGCCCCCTCATGGTGCAGCTGCGCGACGAGGGCCTGCAGATGGCCGTGGTTGTCGACGAGTACGGTGGCGTATCCGGCATCGTCACCCTCGAGGACGTCGTCGAGGAGATCGTCGGCGAGGTTTCCGACGAGCACGACCAGCGTCGCCTCGGTATCCGCCCGCGCCCCGACGGCACGTTCCTCGTACCCGGCACGCTGCGCCCCGACGAGCTCGCGCGCCGCACCGACATCAACCTGCCCGAGGACGGCCCTTACGACACGATCGGCGGCCTCGTCATGAACGAGCTGGGTGAGATCCCCTGCGTCGGCTCGCGCGTGAGCGTCGACGGCATCGGCATCGAGGTCACCCAGATGCAGGGCAGGCGCGTCGCCCAGGTGGCGATCACGCCCGCGGCCTCCGAGGATACCGATGAGGAGGTGTCCCTGTGAGCGTCGGGGTTGGTCTCGCTATCACCGTGGCGCTGCTGGCCGTCAACGCGTTTTTCGTCGCCGGCGAGTTCGCCGTCACCTCGACGCGTCGCTCGCAGGTCGAGCCGCTCGCGGACGAGGGGGCGCGCGGAGCCGGAGCCGGCCTCTTCGCCCTGCGGCACGTCTCCCTCATGCTGGCGATCTGCCAGCTGGGTGTGACGGTCGCGTCCACGACCCTGGGCGTCGTCGCCGAGCCCGCGATCGCGCACCTCGTCGAGTCGCCGCTCGAGCGCCTGGGCGCGCCCGAGCCAACCAGCCACGTCGTCGGATTTGCGGCGGCCCTCGTCATCGTTCTCTTCTGCCACGTCGTATTCGGCGAGATGGTCCCCAAGAACGTCTCGATCGCCGCCCCCGTGCGGATGCTACTGGTCCTTGCCCCCGTCCTCGTGCGCTTGGGCCACGTCCTGCGTCCGATTATCGAGGCCATGGATCACTTCGCGAACTGGTTCGTGCGCCTGTCCGGTTACGAGCCGCGCTCGGGAAATCTCGGCCACCTACACGATCGAGGAGGTGGCCTCGATCGTGGTCGCCTCGCAGGAGGAGGGCGTGCTGACGGATGAGCTGGGTCTGCTCAGTGGCACCCTGGAGTTCTCCGCGGAAACCGCTGGGACCGCGATGGTTCCCCTCGACAAGCTCGTCGTCCTGCCGCAAAGGGGCCACCCCCGCCGACGTCGAGGAACAGGTCGCCCACACGGGCTTCTCGCGCTTTCCGATCGCTGGGGACGACGGCTCCATCGTCGGCTACGTTCACCTCAAAGACGTCCTGTACGCCACCGGGGAGGAACGCGAGCAGCCGATCACGCCCTGGCGCATCCGTCGCCTCGAGGCCGTGTCCTCCGGCGACCAGGTCGAGGATGCGCTGCGCCACATGCAGCGCACTGGCGTCCACTGCGCCCTCGTGCGCGACGCGGGCGCGGTCGTCGGCATCCTCTTCCTCGAAGACATCCTGGAGTTGCTCGTCGGCGAAGTCCGAGACGTTCTCCAGCGCCCATGACGCGGCGCGATCAGCAAGGTACATTAGACCGAGGTCAAAACTTCGTGACGAACACAGACAAGGGGGAGAGCGTGAGCGACACCGAGTGCCCGCTTCCGAAGCGGTCGCAGCTGCGCGCGGCGCGCCCCCACGACGCGGACGATCAGCAGGAGAACCCGACGACGTCTGCGATCCCGATGACTGACGAGGCCTCGGCCCCCACCCCCGATCCCGCGACGGACCGAGAGGAGGCGGAGGAAGCCCCGGCCTCGTCCGTGGGGGAGCGACGCCGCACCGTTCACCCGGTCGGCTACGTGCTGCGCGCCTTCCTCGTGCTGGGGCTGGCGGCGACCACCATCGCCGTGCCCATGACGGGACGCGTCGGATCCGACTCCTCCCTGACCGTGCCCGCGCGAGCCTTCGGCGCCTCGATGGGCGGCCCCAGCTGGGCCGTGTCCTCCGCCCTGCCCCAGGCCACCGCCCTGGACGGGTCTCTCACCGCGAACTCCCGCGCCAAGGCCAAGGCCCCCGTGTCCATCACCGGCTGCGCGTCGGGCAACGGGGCGGACGGCAACCGCAACGTGCGCGTCGTCGCCGACACGATCTACTGGCCGTTGCCGGAGGGGACTTACACGATCACCTCGCCCTTCACGATGCGTATTTCGCCCGTGTCCGGCCAGCTCCTGGCCCACGAGGGTATCGACATGGCCGCCCCGCTCGACACGCCCATTACGGCCGTGTACGGTGGCGTCGTCGAGGAGGTTGCGGAGAACTCGCGCTCGGGTGCCTACGTGCAGATCAAGCACACGAAGTCTGACGGCACCGTCTTCCACTCCGCCTACCTGCACCAGTACATGAACAAAATTAAGGTGAAGGTCGGCGACACCGTCACCGCCGGGCAGGTCATCGGCGCGGTCGGCAACAACGGCTGGTCGACGGGCCCGCACCTGCACTTCGAAATCCACGACTCCTCGGATACCCCCGTGGATCCGGACGCGTGGATGCAGGCAAACAAAGCTGTTTATCTTGGACAGGAGTCTTGCTCATGATGCCCGTGACCATGCGTCAGGGACCCATCGTTTTCGCCCACCGCGGCGGCAGCGAGGAGGCCCCCGAGAACACGATGAGCGCCTTCGCCTACGCCTACGAGGCCGGGATCCGCCACGTGGAGACCGACGCCCACGTCACCGCCGACGGCAAGGTCGTCATCTGCCACGACGAGACCGTGGATCGCTGCTACGACGGGACTGGCGTGATCGCTCAGATGACGTGGCGCGAGCTGTCCAAGCTACGCCACCGTGACTCCGGGGAGCAGATGCCGCTGCTCGCTCAGGTCCTCGAGGCATTCCCCGACATGTACTTCAACATTGACGCGAAGGAGCCGGGCGTCGAAGGCCCGCTCCTCGACGTCATCGCCGACCACGGCGCGGCCGACCGCGTGCTCGTGGCCTCGTTCTCCGAGCCGCGCCTGCGCGCCGTGCGCGACATCGCCGCCTCGGATCCCACGCGCGCGGTCGCCACGTCTCTGGGCACCGAGGCCGTCGTGCGCCTCGTGGGCGCCGCGAAGAGCGCCACGAACCCCGCATGGTGGCACGTGCCCGGCCCGCGTCAGGGTGCCATCGCCGCGCAGGTGCCCATGCACCAGGGCCCCATCCGCGTCGTTGATGAGCGCTTCGTGGCCACCGCCCACACCCTGGGCCTGGCCGTCCACGTGTGGACCATCAACACGGTGGCCGACGTGCTGCGCCTCCTCGAGGTCGGCGTCGACGGCATCATCACCGACCGCCCCGTCTTCCTACGCGACTTCCTGGACCAGCGAGGCCTGTGGACCCAGCCCCCGGCTCCCGGCGCTGACTCGGGCCCCAGGGACTGAGGTTATTGCTTGAATTGGCGGGCGCGCACCGGAGGGTGCGCGCCCGCCTTTTTTGTGCCCCTGGTGCTTTGACTTTGTCGTTGGCCGTGCAATACGCTGGCGTGTTACTGATTAGTGTGGCGTCGGGAGAAAAACGTCCGCTTTGATCGCAGGGAGAACGGGGAGGAACTGGTGAATTCGGAGCCTACGTCACACCCGAACGGTTTGTTGCTCTTCGTCGGAGTAGTGGGCATGGCCTGCTGGTATTACAAGATGTTTCACGCCAGCGAGGACACGTCTGCGTCCGATCATTCGGGTTTCCACTGGGTCCCCAAGAATTTCTACTCCGTCATGCTGCCCTCATATTCCACGTTGCTGGTCCTTGTGCCGGTGGTCGCATGGTTTGGTCAGTTTGATCCTCCGAAGTGGTTGTTCATATGCGCGTCTGTTCCAGTATTTCTGCTCCTGATACTGTGCGTCGTTGGTTGTTTTCCTTTCAAATTCCCCGATTGTCTCTACCCTCAATGGCAATATGCCAAGCGGAACGGCCTCTTAGAAGAAGGAAAGGCCGGGAAGAAATCCTCTCAGAACCGCGATTCTGGCGGCGTCGATCGTCATATGGGCACAGGCGTGTCGGTGCGTGTGGCCTCCGGCTGGAGGCAGCTGTCGGAGGAAGAGCGTAGTGAGCTCGGGGATCTCGGCCAGGATGAGAGTATTCGCTTCATTGCCGTCGGAGAGGCAACAGAGGGGTACGTGCCGAACATTGTCATCACTGAAACTGAAGTCGTCAGCGGCAAAGGGGACAAGGAAATCCTCGACGACAGCGCTCGTCGCCTGGCTGAGCCGCACCCGGGATGCCGCCTCATCGATGACACCGTCGCGCCGTATCCCACCGCGCGCACCCGCTTCGTTACAGGTGTGTACACCCTCAACGACACCTCGATGACCGTCACGCAGCTCGTGTGGCTCACCCGGCACAGAAACGACGGGGACGAGGAGCCCCGCCGTTTCCTGTGGGCCGTGACATGCACCTGTCCGAGCCTTGCCTGCCCGTCGATCATCGAGGACTTCATGACAATGGCACGCACTGTGGAGGTGGAATCGTGACCGTCGAAGGAACCACGGCCTCGTCGCCGGAGGAGCTCGTTGTTTCCCCCGAACAGGCGACTGCGCTTATCGACCTCATCGGCACGACTGAATGGGCACATGCTCTATCGAGCGCGATACCCGTCAGTGGACTCATCAGTGCGGGCCTCGCCGACTCCACCGGCCTCACCGGTGATGCCGAGGCGCTCCTGGGACCCGCGAGCACGGTCGACTATCGTCTCGCGATCCGCGTCGTCTCACCGAGGCCGACCCTAGGTGTGCGCAGTGCGCGGATTTGGCCCTCGCGGCCTCGTTCGGTCGTTATGCGCACCGAGGCTGACGGCGTGCACTTCACCCAGGTTGATTACTGCGATGTCCCGCGTATCCTGGCCGAGGAGAACCTCCTGGAGTCCGGGCCGACCATCCATGACGGCCCGCCATCGATCTCCGCCGAGTTCGTGCAGGCGGTGCGTGATGTGGACCTGGAAAGGGCACAGTCAGCCCTGATCAATGTGGCTGCCCAAGGGCCAACGGACTCTCACTTCTCGCAGGACTGTTGGCACAAGCGCTGGAGCGTCGCGCTGTGCGTGCGGGAAGAACGGACCCCGGAGGGGTGGAAGGACGCGGGACACGTCGAGTGCTTCATCACGGACCACATGCACGCGCAAATACACGCGCCCATCGATCCGCGCGCACTCGCCCTTATGCGGGAGCGGAACGCGCCCACCCTAGACGCTCCGCCGCGCACGGCGCTGTGGGGGTTCATGATGGAGTTGCTCGCGAAGTAGTGCGGCTCGTGTGCCCAGTCCCCGGCTCCCGGTTCTGTTTCGGGGCCCAGGAACCGAGGTTGTTGCTTGAATTGGCGGGCGCACACCGGCGGGTACACACACGCAATTTTATTGACCTATTGGTTTGACTTTCTCGTTGGGTGTGCGATACTTTGGAGCGTCATCACTTACTTAGTAGTGAGGAGAAATAGATGTGCGATTGGATCAAATGGGACGCGGACGAGGTTTCGCAGGGAATTAGGATCCTGGAAGGTGCCAGTGAGAGCCTTGCAGCCAATACAGTTGAGATTCCGAGCGGCTTTGGGCAAAACCAAGGGAATCTTACGGAAAAACTCATTCGTATCAACGCTGTCATCGAAACTTTGTCATATTGTTCAGTTGCGATTGGAAAAGGGCTCTCCGGAGCGTCGGAAGCATTCGCCGGCTCTGATGACAAGGCTTTGGAGGATCTGAAGGCGGTTGATAAATATCGAGAGGGTAAGGGATTCTGATGACCAAAGGGCCGTCACCTTGGGCTGTGCTGAATTTTAAGATGGAGTGTGACTTTTGATGTTTCTTCCATTGGGGCATTCGTAACCGTATGTGAAAAATACGGCAGGGGATCATGAGGCGTGCCGACGATGATGCAATGCGCGCCCATAGTATTGTTGCCGATCAGACGGCTCAGCTGTTGCACGAGTGTGGTGAAGATCTGTGTAATGTTTCGCAGACTGCCGAGGGGCTGGCGGAAATTTTCGATTCATTGAAAAAGTGCTTCAGAAGATCTTAGGTGGTGGGTAGACTCTGCTCAGAAAGAATATGGGTATATCGCCAGTGATGGCGCCGCGTTGGGAATGATCGCTTCGTATGCAGATGGCTTCGGTTCCGTCGAAATTCCGCCTGAAAGATACGACGAACTGGTCGACGCTTTTTGTTGAATTGCGTCATCGAGCGGAAATTCAAAAGGATAACGTCGATCGTGCAGAATATGTATTTTTTTCTTGGAGTTGGATAAGCTTCAGGTTGATACATATGAGCAGATTATTGCACCTGTTTTTGATGCTTTTAAACATCAATTTGTTCCGGATCCGCTGCATCCTTGGCTCAACAGCTTGAGTTATGTTGAGGGGCTGAAGGGTCTAGGGGCTTCTGCAGCAACTGCCTTTTATATGCAAACATACCATGGAAAGTATGTGGAGCCGGGTGACCTGGCGTCGCGTAACTGGTTTGAACGGTTGACGGCTCGGGGGGATTTTGAGAATTGGGAATGGCAGCCAAAGGGGGCTCATGCGAAGCTTCCGTTGGGGCTTTCAAAGGTGGTTCCAGTTCTTGAATATGGAGCCAGGCGCTTTGCTATTGTCGGTTCTGTTTTGGATGGCCTGGGTGCTGCCCATGACAGCTATGAAATCGATAGTGTCAAGCATCGCGACTGGGGTGCTGGTCATAAGCTTGTTCGGGCTGTCGTGTCGGGCGCTGCAAGTGCAGGCGGTTCTCTCATAGGTGGAGAGTTAGGGGCAGCTCTAGGAGCTGCTGGTGGAGGGAACTCGGAGCGGGAGGAGTGCTCGTGGGCGGAGTCGTTGGTGGAGTGTATGGGTCCTTGAAAGGTGCTCAAACGGGTGAGAAGTTTGGTGATTGGTTCAATGATAACGTTGTCGACTCGGTTGCTGAGTGGCTTGGTTAGGGCTGCTGGATGAGATAGGTGGAGTGTTACAATTCGCGCGGAATTGCGTTTTCGGCGGAGAAGAGAGTCTTATGAAGAAGAATGTAATGATCGATCTTGCCTCTGGTTGGAGGCAACTGTCGGAGGAAGAACGTCGAGCATTCGGGGCGTTCGCGGATGACGAGAAGATTCGCATGATCGCGATCGCGACAGGCAGCTGGGGTGCTTATGTTCCAAACCTGGTTGTCACCGACGAGGATGTGCTCGTCGAAGAAGATGATGAACATATCTTCGCCGATAGTGCTCAGAGTTTAGTAGACCTGTTTCCCGGTTTTCTCCTCATTGATGACTTTGAGTGGCCACTGGCTCCTGCGAACGCGCGACTCCGAACGGGGGTATACATCCTCGATGACCTGTCGCTGACCGTCTTGCAGCTTGTGTGGCTCGCCGATGGTACGCATGAGGAGAATGACGAGTCCCGGCATGTTCTGTGGACCGCAACATGCACGTGCCCGAGCACAGTATTCGCAACCATTATTGACAACTTTATGGAAATGGTACCCACGCTGGAGGTGGCATCGTGACCGTCGAAGAAACCACTGCCTCGTCACCGGAGGAGCTCGTCGTCTCTGTCGAGCTGGCGAATGCGCTCATTGAGCTTCTCGGCATCGAAGAAGGGTCCAGCCGCATGTCGAGCGTGGTGCTTGCCAGTGGACTCGTCGGCGCTGGCCTTGCCGGCATCAAGGGTCTCACCGGTGATGCCGAGGTGCTCCTGGGTCCCGCGCGCACAGTCGACTCACGCATCACCATCCGGGTCGTCTCCCCTCAGGAAGAGGGGGGGTGCCCGTGAAGTGCGGATCTGGCCCTCTCAGCCGCGCTCAGTCGCCATGCGTACCGAGGTTGACGGCGTACACTTCATGCAGGTTGATTACTGCGAAGTCCCCCATATCCTCGCCATGGAGAACCTCCTGACAGCCGGGGCAAGCGTCGTTGATGGTCCCCCCTTCATTCCTGCTGAGTTCTTGCAGGCGGTGCGCGCCTTGGACCTTGAGGAGGCACAAGCAGTTCTGATCGATTTGGCCTCTCACGGACCCAGTGACTCTCACTTCGCGCAGGACTGCTGGTCCGAGAGGTGGAGTGTTGTCCTGTGCGTGCGCGAAGATAACACTCCTGACGGGTGGAAGGAGACGGAGCACGTCGAGTGCTTCGTGACCGATCACCTGCATGCGCTCATCCATGCACCCCTCGATCCGGATGCGCTCGCCGATATGCAGGGGCAGGACGCGCCCACCTTGGACGCTCCGCCGCGCACTGCGCTGTGGGCTCTGATCATGGCGCTATTCGCCGGGTAGGACATCCCACCTGTGCAGTCGGCACAGCAAAAGAGGGGGCGGAGCCGCTTGGCTCCGCCCCCTCGACGCGTGCGTCAGGACCGCTGGCTCACTCGTTTCCGCTGAAGTCGGCCACGGCCTCGTCCAGGCCCGCGCGGCGGATGTACACAAGCGACAGGGCGATGAGCTGTCGATGAATCCGGCTCATGGTGGAGCCCTGCTGTGCTGGCAGCGGGTGTTCGGCGGGCAGATGCTAGGGCGCGAGGAGGCCCATCAGCATTGCCCAGATCGCTGCTCGTGGTGGTGCATCCAGTGTCGGATCGGCTGACAGTGGGCGAGCGCTTCCTCGTCAAGCGGCGCGTGGATTTGGGCGTGCAGATGGTCCGTCACGAAACACTCATAGTGCAAGCCGGTTCGCCACTCGCGATTGTGCATCTCCTCGCGTACGCAAGCGACGACACTCCAGCGCCCCGCGACGCAGTCCTGGGCGAAGTGCGACTCCGCGGGACCGTAAGTCACGAGATCATTGAGCACATCCTGAGCGCCTTGTGCGTCGAGAGAACGAATCGCAGCGACGAAATCCGCGGGAATGTAAGGAGGCCCGTCGTGGATGGTAGGTCCGGCGTGCAGCAGAGAGGCGAGGGCTGCGATGTGGGGGACTTCGCAGTAATCAACCTGACTGAAGTGCACGCCGTCCACGTCGGAACGCATAACGACGGAGCGAGGCGCTGTGGGCCAGATCCTCCAGTCGCGTACGACGCCGCGCATGCTGGGAGACACGACGCGGATCGCAAGTTGGGTGCGTGCAGCTCGCACCGGTTCGAGGATTCGTGCGGCGTCGCCGGCCAAGTCGTTGGCGCCGGCCAGTCTGAGTGAGACCAGTCCGCTGGAGAGAGCAGCGCTTGAAATGCGCCCGGCATTCTCGTCACTGGCAATCATCTCGAGCAGGGCATCGGCCTGCTCGACGGTGACGATGATCTGATCCGCGGAGTTAGTGTCGATTGGCTGGTCGCTCACGGTGTCACCTCCAGGGTTTGAGCCATCGTGATGAAATCATCGATGACAGTTGGGAATAGAATGCTGGGGCACGTACACGTCGCGGTCCACAGGAAACGCTGCGGAGGTTGCTGCCCGGCGGGCGCAATGTGCGTCATCCACGTGAGCTGACTGAGCGTCAGCGACACATCGTCGAGAATGTAAGCGCCTGTCCGCCACCGAGCACCTTCCGGGTGAACCGGCCATGCGAAGTCGTCGATAAGGTGGAATCCGGGCAACGCTTCCTCGACCTGCCTGATGGTGTCCGCGTAGACGTCGTCGTCGCTCGCGTCGGTGCTGAGTGCTCCGCCGGTCACCACGAAGGTCGGAACATTACCCTCATCTTTCGTCTGAGCGACGGCAACGAGACGAACGCTGGGGTCATCCGCGAGAGGACCGAGCTGTGTGTGTTCCTCCGGGGTCAGGAATCTCCACCCTGAGGAAAGGGTCATTGTTATCTGTTCGTTCACCAGAATTCCTTCCTGTCCGCATGGTTTTCGTAAGCCTCCTGATCGATGTTGCCATCGTCATCTAAGAGACCGTGACGCTTGGCGTACTGCCAATCGGCGTAGACCCACCGGGGAAACTTGATAGGTAGAAGGCCAATGAGAATGACCAGAAGAAGTAGCATCATGAGGCATGCAAGCCCAAATATTAGCCAGTCGGGGGCGTGCTTTTCAATGAGAACAGAAAATAGATAGATGAAACAAATTGATGATAGAGCCGGAGAACCGATAGCTGCCCAGTTCTTGCTGATGCGACCTTGTCCGTTCATACGACGCCATAGGTTCGCAGCCTTGGAGTCCGTGAACATTTCGGCGTACCATATGCCCACGCCAAGAACGCCAAGAATCAGAGCGCATAGAGAGCCAAGCAAATTATCCTTCATACGTCATCCTTCATTCCATCGACGCTGCAACACGGTCTACACCCTTATCATTGAGCCAATCGCCAGCAGTTTCACCAGCATAGTGTCCGACCACCCCGCCGATCACGCCGCCGACAATGCCGCCAACGACAGCGCCAACGGGGGCGAAAGGCCCTGAGACAGCAGCACCAATAGCAGCACCGCCTTTGGCTCCTAGCCAGGCTCCTGCCCACGTAGCTCCCCCTGTCACAGTTCCCTTCACGCCCGCTCGTGCTATCTTATGGCCCTCTGGGCTTAGGCTGGTGTTGTTGACACTTCGTGAAGCGGGTGTGTGTGCCTGCGGAGAGTGAGGTGCCTGTTATGGGAACTCGTCGTCGTTTTACGCCGGAGTATCGTCGTGATGTTGCGTGCCTGGTGTTGGATACGGGGTCTACGATCGCGTCTGTGGCCCGGGATTTAGGGCTGGGTGAATCGGTGGTGGGCCGGTGGGTCAAACTCGAGCGCGAGCGGCGTCAAGCCGTGCGTGAGGGTCGTCCTGATCCGCGTGAGATGGAAGCTGAGATCACTGCTCTGCGCCGGAGGGTGCGCCAGCTGGAGAAGGAGAATGAGTTTTTGGGAAAAGCCAGCGCCTTCTTCGCGTCTGGGCACCAAAACACCAGCGCTTTGAACTGATGGACGCGCAGAAGGCTTCCTACTCAATCACCTTGATGGCCAAGGTCTTGGGGGTGACGCGCGCGGGCTATTACGCGTGGAAAAACCGGGCGTCCCACAGGGGTGAGCGCGCGCTGGCGCGGCGGCGTTTGGATGAGGCGGTGGCCTGGGAGTATGAGGTGTCGGGTGGCACCTATGGGGCTCCTCGCATCCGCCATGCTCTGGCGCGCGCGGGCGTGGATGTGGGGGTGCGTGCGGTCGCCGCGTCGATGCGCCGCCAAGGCCTCACAGGCCTGAACACGCACCCACGCCCGTCCAGGCGCGGCCGGCGCGGTCCTGTGGTCCATGAGGACCACTGCGCCCGCCAGTGGGACCAAGGCGCCCTGGATCGGGTGTGGATCACGGATTTGACCTACCTGCGCTGCGCCCAAGGCTGGGTCTACCTGTGCGCCGTGCGCGATGCGCACTCGCGTAGAGTCCTGGGATACGCCATGGGTGAGCAGCAAAGCACCGACCTGGTCATCACCGCGCTCGACATGGCCGCCACCACCCGTGGTGCCTTCCCCACGGGGGTCGTGCTCCACGCTGATCGGGGAACACAGTTCACCTCCCAGAAGCTGGCCGCCTACATGCGCGCCGTGAAAGGAAGAGTGTCGATGGGGCAGGCTGGAGTGTGCTGGGATAACGCCATGGCCGAATCCTTTTGGGCCACCCTCAAAACCGAGTACTACTACCGGCGCGCCTTCACCACCCGCGACCAGGTCTACACCGGGGTCGCCACCTGGATCGAAGACTTCTACAACCGCCGCCGCATCCACACCAGTCTGGGCGGCAGATCCCCCATCGAATACGAACTACACCAAGCGGCCTGGACAACAGCCGCATAAACAAACCGTCAACAACTTGCGCACAGGCCCACACAGGGGTGAGCGCGCGCTGGTGCGTCGGCGTTTGGATGAGGCGGTGGCCTGGGAACACGAGGTGTCGGGTGGCACCTATGGGCCTCCATGTGTCCGCCATGCTCTGGCGCGCGCGGGCGTGGATGTGGGTGTGCGTGCGGTCGCCGCGTCGATGCGCCGCCAAGGCCTCACGGGCCTGAACACGCACCCGCGCCCGGCCAAGCGCGGCGGGCGCGGTCCGGTGGCTCATGAGGACCACTGCGCCCGCCAGTGGGACCAAGGTGGCCTGGATCGGGTGTGGATCACGGATTTGACCTACCTGCGGTGCGCCCAAGGCTGGGTCTACCTGTGCGCCGTGCGCGATGCGCACTCGCGTAGAGTCTGTCAAGTCCTGGGTTTTGTGGAGGCTTGTTTAGGCCGCTTCCTTTCGTGTTGTTGTGTGTTGGTTTTCTGCTTGTTGCGGTGTGATGCCGCCCAGGGAGAGGTGGGGGCGGCGGGTGTTGTACCAGTGGACCCAGGCGGCGGTTGCGCGTTCAACCTCGCGCCGATCGCGCCATGGGCCGGCGTAGCCGGGGCGCGCCTCGTTGTAGATGAGTTCAGCTTTGTACAAGGAGTTCAACGCTTCGGCCAGGGCGTTATCGTAGGAGTCACCGGTTGAACCCACCGACGCTACTGCCTGGCAACGGGCGAGAGCTTGCCCGTAGCGCACGTCGCGGTATTGCACGCCCCGATCGGAGTGGTGCACGAGCCCACGAGTGTCTATATCATCGCGGCGACGTTGGTAGATCGCCATGTTCAACGCGTCCAGGGCCACGTCGGTATGCAGCGAGGACGCGACTTTCCAGCCCAAGATTTTACGCGAGCACACGTCGGTAACGAAAGCGACGTAGACCCAGCCAGCCTGGGTTGGCACGTAGGTGATGTCCGCGACCCACAACTCGTTGAGATCATGGGCCCCGAAATGCCGATTGACCAGGTCCAAGGGGCATGCATGGCGCGGCGCTGAAGCCGTGACATGGCGGGTCCGACGCCGACTCACGCCACGAATACCCATACGCCGCATCAAGCGCTCAACCGTGCAGCGCGCCACGTGCCCCACGCCCAACTCGTGAGTGTTGAGGAAGGCGTGCATCTTGCGCACCCCGAACACACAGTAGTTCTCCTCCCACACCTGCCTCATCACACGCATCAGCGCCTCGTCGCGCACGCTGCGCGCCGACAAGGCACGAGTCCGGGCAGCGTAATAGGCACTGGGAGCAACCCGCACCCCATACTGGGATAAAGCAGTGCAGATCGGCTCGACTCCCCACCGATGCCGGTTGGCCTCGATAAAGTCGTAGACTAACGCCCGAGGCGGTCGAGCTCCGCCCCGAAAAAAGCCGACGCCGCCTTCAAAATTTCGTTGGCCCGCCGTAGCTCACGGTTTTCAGCTTCCAGCGCCCGGATACGGGCCTCTTGATCACTGATCTCGCCACGCTCATTGCGCCCGCCCTGCTCCACGGCGCGCACCCAGGTACGCAGCGCCTCAGGATTGATCCCCAACTGGCCGCCAATACGCTTGATAGCACCCTTGCGCCTAGAAGGATCAGCACGAGCCTCCAACGCCATACGCGTCGCACGCTCACGCAACTCCATCGAATACTTACGCTGACCAGACATCCCAAACCTCCAATCCGGCCTAAGACACTCTCCACAATACCCGGGACACATCAGTCCTGGGATACGCCATGGGCGAGCAGCAAAGCACCGACCTGGTCATCACCGCGCTCGACATGGCCGCTACCACCCGTGGTGCCTTCCCCACGGGGGTCGTGTTGCATGCTGATCGGGGAACACAGTTCACCTCCCAGAAACTGGCCGCCTACATGCGCGCCGTGAAAGGAAGAGTGTCGATGGGGCAGGCTGGAGTGTGCTGGGATAACGCCATGGCCGAATCCTTTTGGGCCACCCTCAAAACCGAGTACTACTACCGGCGCGCCTTCACCACACGCGACCAGGTCTACACCGGGGTCGCCACCTGGATCGAAGACTTCTACAACCGCCGCCGCATCCACACCAGCCTGGGCGGCAGATCCCCCCATCGAATACGAACTACACCAAGCGGCCCAGGCAACAGCCGCATAAACAAACCGTCAACAACTTGCGCACAGGCCCAAATTAAACCCATCCCGTAGGGAAGAGCGTTTGCGTAAGGGTGCTCGTCATCTAGAACAAACTGGTCCTTGAGCGCGTTGAACACGGGCTCAATCGATTGCTCATAGGTATCCACTTTCAGGCTGTCTAGCGCGAGTGAAAACACGTGCTCGGCGCGTTCGTAATTCAATCGTTGGACCTCGGCTTGCGCTTGCAGCTCGTTAAACTTGCTGACAAGGTAGTCGTCCGACTCATCGTATAGGGTTACTGTATCGCCGCAAACAGTGAGGCCACAGTTTCGAGCTTTCTGTCGGATTCCCCGGTACTCGCCACGTACTGACTTCATTACCCAGGCGAGTTCTGACACAGCGTTTGTGAGTGTTTTCAGATCGTTGGAGATCTCGTCACACACGTCTGATCCGATTTGTAAATGGTGCTGGCACTCCTCGACGAGAAGTGCCTCCTGCTGGCCGACAATGGAAGAAGCACGCACCGTATCGCCGTCTGCGGTACGCAATGCGCCGGAACTTTGTGCGCATTGATCTTTGAACATGAAAAGATTGTCAACGTTAATCGGGAAAGGCATGGAAAACCATGCTCCGTGTTATGGTGTATTTTCATCGGTACTCATCGTGGCCCCCTGGCGCGCAGATATTCTCCCACTGTCTCAATGCTGGCAGCTTCCTGATCATCGGTGTTTGCAAAAGCCTCGGATGCGGCGGTCAGACCACGAGCGATAGTAGAAGAACAGAAGGAAGCCTTCTCTATGACACGATTGATCCTCTCAACCTGTGTCGCGAGGGCTGCCTCATTACTCCCCGCGTTACTAGGTGGTGTAAGAGTGCGGGATGCTACGTTCTCGCTTGAGTAGTTCAAGATAGTGATGGCGCGTGACACCGCGGTCGCGTCCCATACGACTCCACCGGCCATTTGTCTCCCCTTACGATATGGTCAACATTAACAGATCAGAATAGCCCCCCCTTCTTGTGACCGTCAAGGGGGCAGATTCTAGGGATGGTTGCAACACGTGTTATGCCCTGAGCAGCAGCTCCAGTCGCTGCTTGGGTGTATCCCAGTTTAGCGTTTTGCGTGGACGGTCGTTGAGTTGGTCGGCGATGGCGTCCAGGTCTGCTTCGGTCAGGAGTGACAGATCGGTTCCTTTGGGCATGTATTGGCGCAACAGCCCGTTTGTGTTCTCGTTGGTGCCGCGCTGCCAGGGGGAGTGTGGGTCACAGAAGTACACGTCAAGGCCCAGCTCGGAGGCGATCTTGCGGTGTTGGGCCAGCTCGCTTCCCTGGTCCCAGGTTAGCGACAGGCGCAAGGAATGGGGCACGTCTGCGAGCTTGTCGATGATGGCGTCTTGAACTTCAACGGCCGTGTGTCCGTTGGGTAAGTAGAGCAGCATCGTGTACCGGGTGGAGCGTTCCACGAGCGTGCCGACCGCGGATTGTCCTTTGGCTCCGATGATTAAGTCGCCTTCCCAGTGTCCAGGCAGCGCCCGGTCCTCCACACTGGCGGGCCGTTCGCTGATCATCACCATGGGGTCCTTGAATCGTGGTCGTACCTGGCGAGCGTATGCGGCTGGGCGCCTGCGGGTGCGCCCTTGGCGCATGAGGGAAGCGATCTCTTTGCGGAGTGTGCCTTTGGCTTGGATGAAGATGGACTGGTAGATCGTCTCCACGCACGGGTTCATGCTCTGATTATGCGGGAAACGCATACGCAAGTACGCGCAAATCTGTTCCGGACTCCATCTGAGCTCAAGCTTGTCCCAGATGATGGCCCACAAGCGAGGATCGGCGCATTTGCGCGCCTTTGGACGTTTGAGACGCTTGCCTGCCCGCATGTGAGCAATGTAGGGGTTGTAGCACGTGGAGGTAATCCCATTGCGTCTGAGTTCCCGGCTCACGGTCGAGGGCGAACGCCCTAACTGTCGGGCAATGTCACGAATAGAGAGCCCCTCGACGCGCCATCCGAAGATGAGCATGCGTTCCTTGAGCGACAAGAACCGTTTACTGACCCGATGAGGTTGGCACTTCATGTACAGACGGTACCAATGAGCCTGCGGGGCGATACTGGCTCGCTCACACCGTCCACTTGAGCGAGTCCGGCCATTACGCCAGACCTTACCCGTCCGCTTTGAAACCCCGACAGCATGCGCTGCCTGCGTGAAGTTCAAACCATCAGCCAAAGCCCGCACATACTCCCGATGCCGAGCCTGACACGCCTCCCGACGGGAGGGGTACTCAACCCCCTGAAACACGACCAACACCAGCCACAACGAACTCCTTCACCAAGAACCGTTGCAACCACCACTAGAACCTAGAAAGTGTTACAAGGACGAAGAGCGGCATAGCAAAACGAGGGGGCGGAGCCGCTTGGCTCCGCCCCCTCGACGCGTGCGTCAGGACCGCTGGCTCACTCGTCGCCGCTGAAGTCGGCCACGGCCTCGTCCAGGCCCGCGCGGCGGATGCGCACGAGCGACAGGAACACCAGGCCGGCGGCCAGGGCGATGCCCAGGCCTCGAACCAGCCAGGACTCGCCCACGAAGATCATCGCCATCGCGGCCAGGACGGGCACCAGGAGCGTGAACGCGTAGCCGATGTAGCGGCCGAACGACGGCATGGGCACGCCGTCGGACTCGGCGACCGACTTGACCATGAAGTTCGGGCCGTTGCCGATGTACGTAATCGCGCCACAGAACACGGCGCCCAGCGAAATCGGGATCAGGTAGTACTCGGGCACGCCCGCGACTAGGGTGCCCTCGCCGCCGGAAGCCTTCGCCATCTCGAAGAACGTCATGTACGTGGGAGCGTTATCCAGGACAGAGGACAGGCCGCCCGTGAACACGAAGTACGTCATCCGGGTCAGCGGCAGGGACGGGGCGATCTGTTCCAGGTAGCGCAGCGCCGGCGCCATCGTCGAGAAGATGCCGATGAACAGGGTCGCGACCTCCATGATCGGAGCCCACGTGAACGCGTTCTCCTCGAAGCGCACCTTCTTGTCCGAGAGCTTGTAGGACAGGCCCGCGACCGTGAACATGATGATCTCGCGCCACGGAACAAAACCGGTCCACGAGTGCACGTGCCCCTCGGCCAGCGCCTCGCCATCCCAGGACGGAGCGAAAGCGACCGACAGGATGATGATCGCGAAGAACAGGAGATTGATTGTGCCGTGCAGGCGCAGGGGCTGCACATCGCGGTCATCGGACTCGATGGAGGCGGCGTCCTCGGACGCGTAACGTACGCGGTCGATCGAGTAGTACGACAGGAGCAGCAACGCCAGGACGAACAGCCACTCCTTCCACAGCGCGAACGTCCACGCGAAGGGAACGCCGTGCAGGTAACCGAGGAACAGCGGCGGATCGCCAAGCGGAGTCAGTATGCCGCCACAGTTCGCCACAATGAAGATCGTGAACAGGACCGTGTGCACGCGGTGCTTACGTTCCTTGTTTGTCTCCAGGAGCGGGCGGATCAGCAGCATGGCCGCGCCCGTCGTCCCGATGAACGAGGCCAGCAGGCCGCCGATCGCCAGGAAGATCGTGTTGTTACGCGGGGTTGCCTTGATGTCGCCGGCCAGGTGAATGCCGCCGGAGACCACGAACAGTGCGAAGAGCAGCGCGATGAACTGTACGTACTCCACACCCGTGGCGATGAGCGGGCCGGTGCCCGCCCTCATGAACATCCAGACCGTCGTCGGCACGCCCAGCGCAAGCGCGACGGAGAGCTGCGAGCATTCCTTTTCCCACCAGTGCGAGGTCTTCGGGATGATAGGCAGAAGGCGATACATGCGAGCATCGCGACGAAGGGGAGCAGGCTCCACCAGGGGTAGGTCATCGGCCAGTCCTTGGTTGACGATAGAGACGCCCCCTATTTTATGGGGTAGGGGAGCGGGGTGCGGAGCGTTCCAGGAGGTGGGAGTGGCCTCATCGACGAGGCCGGGGCACCTTCGCGCTCGGGTGTCCCTCGGGCGGCGGCGGGCATTGTGAGCAGTCTGGATATGAGTGGCGCCCCGAACAGGACTCGAACCTGCGACCTCTTGCACCGGAGGCAAGCGCTCTATCCGCTGAGCTATCGGGGCAGCTCGGTCAGTTTAGCAGGGTTTCATACAACCACGCGGGACGGTGATGTGTGCCATACTAATGGACGTTGCTTGTTCGAGAACCCCTCAGGAGGATCCCATGCGCGTTCATATCGGCACCGATCACGCCGGTTTCGAACTCAAGGAAAAGGTTGTCGCGCACCTGCGCGAGGCCGGTCACGATGTTGTCGACCACGGTGCTCACACGTACGATGCGCTCGACGACTACCCGCCGTTCTGCATTGAGGCCGCACAGGCTGTCGTCGATGAGCCGGGCAGCCTCGGCATCGTCATCGGCGGCTCTGGCAACGGCGAGCAGATGGCCGCCAACTGCGTGGAAGGCGTGCGCGCCGCCCTCGTGTGGTCCGATGCGACCGCGCGTCTGGCCCGCGAGCACAACGACGCGAACGTCGTGGCCGTCGGTGCCCGTCAGCACACTGAGGAAGAGGCTCTCGCCCTCATCGATGCGTTCCTGGAGACCCCCTTCAGCGGCGACGAGCGTCACCAGCGCCGCATCGACCTGATGAAGGACTACGAGCGCTCCGTGCGCGCCTGATAGTCGCTCGCGTTTGCGCTGATAGAACTGACAGATACGAGGCGGGGCCGGTGAATGATCACCGGCCCCGTTTTGTGTGCCGTCTTTCTGGATGCTCGGCAGTTTCGCATGCAATTCCCCAGTGAGTCCTTCGGGCCGTGATGACAGATCCTTGAGATTCCAACGCTTTTGAGTACGCGCGGATCCGGGCGGTTATGGAATTGCATGCGACTTTGAGCGTGCGTGTCCGCGTCGGGGAGTGCGGGGAGAGTTTTGTACCGGTTTGGCCTTGAGGTCGGGGTTGCTGGGAGAGTTTTGTGCCGGTTTGGCCTTGAGGTCGGGGTTGCTGGGAGAGTTTTGTACCGGGGCGTGTGCGCTGCGTGGCTGGTGAGTGGTGGTCTGCGGGAAAAGATTCTCCCTGCTCGGGTTGTTTGCGTCTGGACCGGGATAATTTTCTCCCTGCTCGCCTCGAATGGGCTGGAATAGGTGTTTTTTGCTGTGTGGGGAGAGTTTTGTACCGGTTTGGCCTTGAGGTGGGGGATGCCGGGAGAGTTTTGTACCGGGGCGTGTGCGCTGCGTGGCTGGTGAGTGGTGGTCTGCGGGAGAAAATTCGCCCTGCAGGGAGTGCGCGCGTTGCAAACGCGAAATTTTTCGCCCAGCGTGCCCAAAATCGGCCAAAACGAGCGATTTTTGCCGTGCTGGGCGAGTTTTTTCGCGGTGTGTGCCTGGGCGGGGGTTTGCTGGGCGTGCTGTGTCGCGGGATAAGCCTGCAACTCAGCCCGATGCACCCGGTTCGAAACTTGTGCCCGCTACTCCGGTCCGCAAGGCCCGTGGCAACCAGGCGGTAACCCCAGCCCCGGCCTCGTGTCGACGTGCTTACCCCTGGCCGGTGAGGGTGAGGTACACGAGGAACAGGTTCAGCGCGACGATGACGGCCGCGATGAGGAAACCCGTCGCGCGCAGGGGACGATTGTTCGCGTAATCGCCCATGACCTCGGGCGAGGCGGTCAGGCGCATGAGCGGGATGATCGCGAAGGGGATGCCGAATGACAAGGCGACCTGCGAGACGACGAGCGCCCACGTGGGTTCGGCGCCGGCGCCCAGGATGATGAGCGCGGGGATCAAGGAGACGAGGCGGCGAACGAGGATGGGCACGCGGATGTGGAGCAGGCCGTTCATGATCTCGCTTCCCGCGTAGGCACCCACCGACGTGGAGGCGAGGCCGGAAGCGAGCAGGCCGACCGCGAAGACAGTGCCGACGATGGGTCCGAGCGTGGAGGAGATCGCGGCGTGTGCGCCCTCGATCGTGTCGGTGCCGCTCTGGCCGGCCAGCGCCGCGGCCGCCAGGAGCAGCAGGCCGATGTTCACCAGACCCGCGATGCTCAGCGCCCAGTAGATGTCGATGCGGGTCGCGCGCAGCAGGCGCGTGAGGTGTCCGGAGGAGTGGTGGGCGTCGCCGGTGGAGGGGCCGAGCTCGTCGGCCTCGTGGTCGTTGACGAGGGAGGAATGCAGATAGACCGCGTGCGGCATGACGGTTGCGCCCAGCATGGAGGCGGCCACGAGGACCGAGTCGGTGCCCTGGAAGCGGGGGAGGAGCCCGCCGAGCATGCCTGAGGGGCTGGGGGGTGCGACAAAGAGGCCCGCGAGGAAGCCCAGCGTGATGATGACCAGCAGGCCGACGATGATTGTTTCGAATTGGCGCTGTTTGCCTTCGCCTTGGACGACGAGAAGCGCCATGGACACGGCACCGATGATGACGCCGCCCCACAGCAGTGAGATCCCGAAGAGGAGGTGGAGGGCGAGCGCGCCGCCGATGACTTCGGCTAGGTCGGTCGCGGCGGCCACGATCTCCGCTTTGGATCCAAAAGGCGATGCGTCCGGGCTTGGACATGCGATCACCCAGGAGGGCGGGCAGGGGATCGGCCGGTGACGAGGCCGAGCTTGGCGGATAGATATTGGACGACCATCGCGAAGATGTTCGAGGCCACGAGGACCCACACCAGCAGGTACCCGTAGCGCGCGCCCGCCGTGATGTTGGCGGCGACGTTTCCGGGGTCGACGTAGGCGACGGCCGCGACGAAGGCAGGGCCGAGGAGAGGGATGAGCTTGTGGTGCTGCTCGGTGTCCGTGGCGCTCACGGGAATCCTCACTATAGGTAGAAAAATATTCGGCTACCCGAAATATTACTCGCCTCGCGTCCCTCACGGCGGGACGAAAGCCACCCAGGCGCGCCTCGTGTGGCCAGGTTTTCATTCACGGACCCGGGGAGAGTTCGCGGATAGGAGCAAAAACACCGTAGTCTAAAGGGGTGACTCCTGAAGAACTTGCTACTCTCATCCGCGCGACCCTGCTGGACGCTGCCGCCGCCGGTCGCATTTCGATCGACCCCTCGCTGGTCCCCGACCCCGTGACCGTGGAGCGCCCGCGCGTGCGTGAGCACGGCGACTGGGCGACCAACGTCGCGATGCAGCTCGGCAAGAAGGCTGGCATGGCGCCGCGTGAGTTCGCGCAGATCCTCGCCGACGACCTGGCTGCTGCAGACGGCATCGACTCCGTCGAGGTCGCTGGCCCCGGCTTCATCAACATTCGCCTGGGCGCGGGCGCGGCCGGCGAGCTGGCCCGCACGATCGTCGAGGCCGGTGCCGCGTACGGCCGCAACGAGACCCTCTCGGGCCGCTCGATAAACCTCGAGTACGTGTCCGCCAACCCGACCGGCCCCGTGCACCTGGGTGGCGCTCGCTGGGCAGCGGTTGGCGACTCGCTTGCCCGCCTCATGGCGGCCTCCGGCACCGCCGTGACCCGCGAGTACTACTTCAACGACCACGGCTCGCAGATCGACCGCTTCTCGCACTCCCTCTATGCCCGCGCGATGGGCCGCGAGGTCCCCGAGGATGGCTACGGCGGCCAGTACATCGCCGACATCGCCGACCAGGTCCGCGCCGACGCGCGCGCGGCCGGCGAGCCCGACCCGATTACCCTGCCTGAAGAAGAGGCCATCGAGGTCTTCCGCGCTCGCGGCGTCGAGCTGATGTTCGCGGAGATTAAGGAGCGCCTGCACTCCTTCCGCGCCGACTTCGACGTCTTCTTCCACGAGGACTCCCTGCACACCTCCGGTGCGGTCGCCGCGGCGATCGAGCGCCTGCGTGAGCGCGGCGAGATCTTCGACGAGGGTGGCGCTGTGTGGCTGCGCACGACCACCTACGGCGACGACAAGGACCGCGTCCTCATCAAGTCGGACGGCCAGGCGGCGTACTTCGCGGGCGATGTCGCCTACTACCTCAACAAGCGTGAGCGTGGCGCGGACGCGGCGATCTACCTGCTGGGCGCCGACCACCACGGCTACATCGGCCGCATGATGGCCATGTGCGCCGCGTTCGGCGACAAGCCGGGCGAGAATCTGCAGATCCTCATCGGCCAGCTCGTCAACCTCGTCAAGGATGGCGAGCCCGTGCGCATGTCCAAGCGCGCCGGCACGATCGTCACGCTCGACGACCTCGTCGATGCCGTGGGCGTGGATGCCGCGCGCTATGCCCTCGTGCGCGTGTCGATGGACACCCAGGTCGACATCGACCTGGACCTGCTCTCGCAGCACTCCAACGACAACCCGGTCTACTACGTGCAGTACGCGCACGTGCGCACCTGCAACGTCGCCCGCAACGCTGCCGAACACGGCGTCACCCGCGACGCCGGCTTCGACCCGGCCGCCCTCGACTCCGAGGCGGACGAGGCCCCTGCTGGCCGCCCTCGCCCAGTTCCCCGCGCAGGTTGCGCAGGCGACCGAGCTGCGCGAGCCGCACCGCATCGCCCGCTACCTCGAGTCCCTGGCTGCGACCTACCACGCCTGGTACGGCCAGTGCCGCGTGACGCCTCGCGGCGACGACCCGGTCGAGCCCGGCCACATCGCCCGCCTCTGGCTCAACGACGCGGTCACCCAGGTGCTGCGCACCGGCCTCGGCCTCCTCGGCGTGAGCGCCCCCGAGAGGATGTGACTCGGTGAGCGAGACGGCAAGCGTCGGTACCCTCACCTGCCCGACTCCCGATGAGCGCCCCGACCTGTGGCCGTGGAGTGCGAGTCGGGAGGATGGCGTGCTGCGCGTGGGAGGCGTCGATCTGACCAGTGTCGCCGCCGACTTCGGCACGCCCACCTTCGTGCTCGATGTCGAGGCCATGCGCGGCCGCGCCCGCGTGTGGGCCAGCGCGATGGCCGAGGAGTTCTGGGACGGCTACGGCATGAGCGGCGGCGACGCTTTCTACGCAGGCAAGGCATTCCTGAGCGCTGACGTCGCGCGCCTCGTCGCGGCCGAGGGCCTGGGTATCGACACCGCCTCGCTCGGCGAGCTGAGCCTCGCCCTGCGCGCCGGCGTTGACCCCGAGCGCATCGGCCTGCACGGCAACAACAAGTCGGACGCGGAGATCCGCCTCGCCCTCGAGGCCGGTATCCACCGCATCTTCATCGACTCGATGGACGAGGTCCACCAGATCGAGCGCATCGCCGCTGACCTCGGCGTCGTCGCGCCCGTCATGGCGCGCCTGAAGTCCGGCATCCACGCGGGCGGCAACGAGTACATTGCGACCGCCCACGAGGACCAGAAGTTCGGCCTGTCCCTGGCCACTGGCCAGGCGTACGAGGCCGTGGCTGCGATCAAGGATGCGGCGCACCTGGACTTCCGCGGGCTGCACAGTCACATCGGCTCCCAAATCTTTGGGACCGAGGCCTTCGCCGAGGCCGCGCGTATCGTCATCGACTTTGCTGCGCTCCTGAAGGCTGAGCTGGGCCTGGACGTTCCAGCGATTGACCTGGGCGGCGGCGTCGGCATCGCTTACACGGGGCAGGATCCTGTCCCGACTTCCCCGGTCGAGGTCGCACGTGCCCTGGCCGCCGTGGTGCGCGAGCGCTGTGCCCACCACGGCCTGCCGATCCCGCACGTGTCCGTCGAGCCGGGCCGTTCGATTGCCGGCCCGTCGATGGTTATGCTCTACCGCGTCGGCGTCGTCAAGGACGTTTCCCTGGAAGACGGGGGAGTGCGTCGCTACGTGGCGATCGACGGCGGCATGTCGGATAACATCCGCCCGGTCCTCTACGACGCTGCCTACACGGCGACGCTCGCGAACCGCGACCCCGCCCAGGCCTCGTGTCTGGCCCGCTGCCGCATCGTCGGCAAGCACTGCGAGAGCGGCGACATCATCATCCGTGACATCGATCTGCCGGCCGACATCGCGGGCGGCGACCTGCTGGCCGTTCCCGCCGTCGGCGCGTACGGCTACTCGATGGCCTCGAACTACAACATGCTGACGAAGCCGGGCGTGCTCGCCGTCGAGGACGGATCCGCCCGCTGGTTCATCCGTCCGCAGACGGTCGACCACCTGCTGGCCCTCGACGCCGGCCTGGAGTAACCGCCGGGTTGCAACAAACAGAGCAGACGGGGAGTGCCGACGGGTGCTCCCCGTTTTGTGTGCCCTGCGTTTTCGGTGTGGCCCGATCAAGTCTTGGTGCTCAAGCCTCTGTGAAGCCAATCCCGTGCTGTCTGTGCGGTGCTTCCCGAGCAATGTCGCACGTAATTCTCTTTTTACTATTTTAGATTTTGGAATTGTGGTGTTGGAATTGCAACGTTTGTGGGTGCACGCGAATTCTGACCAAGGGAAATTATGTGCGAGATTGAGGAGCGAGGGGGATCTGAGGCGGTGGCTTAGGTGGTGGCTTAGGCGGGGGCTTAGGCGCGGATCTTGGAGAATGAGCTTAGGTAAGCCTAGGTTTTGTTGTTACTGACAAACTCTAGGATGATGGGCGCAGCTGCCAATGCAGCCGAAATCCTGACAGTGACAATCGAAAGTCGAGGAATCATGCGCCGCACTGCCGCACGCATCGGCGTCGTTGCCGCTCTCGCCCTGTCCATGGGCGTGGCCGCGGTGAACGCACCTTCCGCCCGAGCCGAGGAACCCGGACTCGTCTCCGCCACCCGCGCCGACACCGACGAGATGAACTACGCGATCAACCTCGCGGGCACGAACCCCGAGGACCTCCAGCGGGCCCTCGCCCTCGTCCCCGGAGCCGGTGGCGCCGCCCTGGCCTCGTACCCGGAGATCGGGACCTTCTTCGCGCAGAGCGCCACGCCCTCGTTCGCACCCGACCTGGCCGCCGCCCTGCGAGCGGCCGGCATCCCCATCCACTCGATCGGCCCGACCCGCGTGGCCCCCGTCCTCTACTACGAGCGCGTCGACCTGCCCACAGACAAGAAGGACGAGGCCCCGCAGTCCGGCGCTGCGGGCGGCCTGAACTCCATGCGCGATGAGACCGCGAGCGCCGCTCCCGCGGGCGCGTCCGAGGAGATCTTCAACTGGGGCGCCGTCGCCATGCACGCGCGCGAGGCCGAGGCCGTCAACGTCAAGCGCGCCCCCGTGACCGTCGCGGTTGTCGATTCCGGCGTCGAGGACACGCATCCCGACCTGGAGGGGCGCGTCGATACCTCACGTTCCGTGAAGTGTTCGGTGAATGGCGTTGCGACGCAGGACTTCTACGGGTGGCGTGACGAGTTCTACCACGGCACGCACGTCGCGGGCATTATTGCCGCCAACCACAACGATATTGGTATCGACGGCATCGCCCCCGAGTCGACCATCGTCGCCATTGAGGCGACCAACGACAACCGCCTCATCTATCCCGAGTACGTGACGTGTGCGTTCATGTGGGCGGCGAGCCACGGGGTGGATGTTGTGAATAACTCCTACTCGATGGATCCGTGGGTCTATTGGAGCCCGAGCGACCCCGAGCAGGCTGCGGGCCTCGAGGCGGCCACCCGATCCATCAAGTACGCGCAGGACAAGGGCCTGGCCGTCATCGCGGCGGCCGGCAACGAGGGCGTGGATATCGACAACCCGACGATCGACAACGGGTCTCCGACCGACGTTCCCACGCCGACGAAGAATCGCGCGGTGCAAGGCGGTATCCGCGTTCCCTCCATGCTCGACGGCGTCGCCCAGGTGAGCGCGGTTGGTCAGGCGTACAACGTGAAGCCGGGACTGTCCCTGGGTCGCGCCGAGTTTTCCAACTACGGTCAGACGATTGATTTTGCCGCCCCGGGCGACCAGATCTACTCCACGGTTCCCCTGCTGTTCTACCCGAGCGGTTACGCCGTTGCCGACGGCACGTCCATGGCGACGCCGCACGTGTCGGGCATCGCGGCCCTCATCAAGTCGGTGCACCCCGAGCTGACGGGCGCGCAGGTTATCGACCTCATGAAGCGTCAGGCGGCGGCCAACTACGGACGCCTCAATGCGCCGATCGACGGCAGGGAGTACCGCGGCTACGGCTTCCTCGACGCGCTCGATGCGGTGACGTCCGGCGTGGATCAGATTGACGAGGCCAAGGTGGGCGCGTGGGTCGAGGACGCCACCGGCTGGTGGTACCGATACGAGGACGGAACCTACCCGGCCTCGACCTCGGTTCAGATTGGCGGGGCTACGTATCGTTTTGACGCGCGTGGCTACATGGTGACCGGATGGGTGCTTGACGGCGGCCGGTGGTTCTACCACGAGCCTCGGGGGCCCAGGCGTCGGGCTGGGCCAATGTGGACGGCACGTGGTACTACCTGGATCCCGCCACGGGCGTGATGGCCACGGGCTGGGCCCAGGTGGATGGCACCTGGTACTACCTGAACGCTTCGGGGGCGATGGCGACGGGCTGGGTTCAGGATGGATCCACCTGGTACTACCTGAACGCTTCGGGCGCGATGGCGACGGGCTGGGCCTATGTCGGCGGCACCTGGTACTACCTCACGCCCTCCGGCGCGATGGCCATCGGCTGGGTGAACGACGGTGGCTCCTGGTACTACCTGGACGCGTCCGGTGCGATGGTCACCGGCACCCATCGGGTGGATGGTACGACCTACACTTTCGGTCCGGACGGTCGCATGCAGTAGGTGTCTGCGGCTACTTGTCAAGGCGGGGCCGCGCACCTGAGGGTGCGTGGCCCCGCCTTGCTGTCATGATGGGTGAATGTCAGTGGGCAGGGGAGTAGTTATTTGAAATTCTTGCCTCTGGCCAGGTGTTGACCAATTTAAGCGACGCTAAATTGTGGCGAGTGACAAACTAAAGCATGATAGTTCTGATGGGTACATTGTCGTACTCGCCAGACCCACAACTGAAAGTCGAGGAACCATGCGCCGCAATGTTGCACGCATCGGGCTCGTCGCCGCTCTCGCCCTGTCCATGGGCGTGGCCACGGCGACCGCCCCACCCACCCGGGCCGACGATCACACCGGCCTCATCGCGCCCGCCCGAGCCAGCGCCGGCCTGATGAACTACGCAATCAACCTGAGCCCGCAGGCCAGTGCCGAGGACCTCGCGCGCGCGACCTCGCTGGTCGCATCCGCCGGGGGCATCACGCTGTCCTCCTACCCGGAGCTGGGGACGTTCTTCGCCCAAAGCGAGTCGGCCTCGTTCGCCCCGGACCTGTCCGCAGCCCTGGCGAAGGCCGGAGTTTCCGTGCACTCTGTGGGCCCGACGCGCGTGGCCGCCGTCCCCGAGGGTGAGCGTCAGGCCGCCCCGGACCCCCAGCCTGCCCCGCAGTCGGGCGTGCAGTCCGGAGCGCAGTCGGGTGGACCGTCCTCCCTGCGCGGCCAGAGCGCGACCGAGGCCGATAAGCCCGAGGAGGTCGTCAACTGGGGCGCGCAGGCGATGAGCGCCGTCGACGCGGCGGCCGTGCCGATCGCGCACGCGCCCGTCACCGTCGGCGTCATCGACACCGGCATCGACGACACACACCCCGACCTCGTGGGCCGCGTCGACACCTCCCGTTCCGTGTCCTGTGGGCACAACGGCATCCCCTCTCAGGCGTACGGGTCCTGGCGAGACGACTACTTCCACGGCACGCACGTCGCGGGCATCATCGCCGCCAACCACAACGGCATCGGCATCGACGGCATCGCGCCGACCGCGACCCTCGTGTCCATCAAGGCCTCCAACGACGAGCAGCTCATGTACCCCGAGTACGTGACCTGCGGCTTCATGTGGGCCGCCAGTCACGGCGTTGACATCGTCAACAATTCCTACTCGATGGACCCGTGGGTCTACTGGAGCCCGAGCGACCCCGAGCAGGCCGCCGGCCTCGAGGCCGCGACCCGCGCGATCGCCTACGCGCAGGGCAAAGGGGCTGGCCGTCATAGCCTCGGCGGGCAACGACGGCATGGACAACGACAACGTGACGACCGACAGCGGATCGCCGACCGACCTCGACACCCCGATCAAGGACCGCCCCGTCAAGGACGGCGTGAAGGTCCCCGCCATGGTCGAGGGCGTCAGCCAGGTCAGCGCCGCCACGCGCACCAACGTCGAGACGAAGCCCGAGTGGGCCAACCTCAAGCGCGCCGACTTCTCCAACTACGGCAAGAGCATCGACTTCACCGCGCCGGGGCAGGACATTTACTCGACCGTGCCCACGGCGATCTTCTCCTCGGGCTACGCCAAGACCAGCGGCACCTCCATGGCCACGCCCCACATCACGGGCATCGCCGCGCTCATTAAGTCGATCCACCCGGGCTACCAGGGCAAGCAGATCACCGACCTCATGCGCAAGCAGGCCGCCATGGAATACACGCGCCTGGAGGCGCCCGAGGACGGCAAGGAATTCCGCGGCTACGGCTTCATCAACGCGCTGACCACCATGCGCCGCGACCAGCCCCAGCCGACCGTCACCACCCTGCAGTACCGGGTCGGCAAGGGCGAATGGAAGGACGTGCAGGGCGCGACCCTGCCCGCCGGTCCCGTCACCTTCTACACCGAGGCCATCGCCCCGATTAGTCACCTGCACATGGACGTCGCCGGCCTGTCTTCCGTCGACCGCGACGGCTCGGGCAAGTACTTCGACGAGGCCCTGGGTACCTCGATTGAAAACGTGGACCTCAGCGCGCTGCTGCCCGAGGCCGCGGACTCGGTGACCGCTCGCGTCCAGGTGAGCGCCACCGGCATCAACTTCGATCGCCAGGCCGACGATGACACGGGCCGCGAGGCCGTCTTCACCGTTTCGCGTGACCCGAACGCCGCCGTGACCCCGGCCCCTGCGCCAGACACCGACGCGCCCGCGCCGGCTGACCCCGCCAAGGCCGGCATCACCGCCCCCGCGCGCAGCAACGACCAGCTGCCCGCCAACTACGCGGTCAACCTGCCCAAGGCACCGATAACGCCACCTTCCAGCGTGCGGCGGCCCAGGCCTCGTTCCACGGTGGCATGGTACTGGCCCAGTACCCGGCCTTCGGCACGTTCTTCGTGCAGTCGGCATCGCCCACCTTCTCGCCCGACCTGGGCGCGGCGCTCGTGAAGGAGGGCATCAGCTACGACTCGATCGGCCCGACCCGCCAGGCACCCGTCGGCGGTAACGAGGCCGTGGTCCCCATCTCCTACGAGACGCGAGTCGCGGCGGATGCGGCGATCGCGGCCGCGCCCCGCTCCCAGGGAGCGCAGGGCGACCAGGACGCTGCCCTCACCCCGGACCCGCAGACTGGCAACGGATGGCACCTCCAGGCCCTGCGCGCCCTCGAGGCGCAGGACGTGGACGTCATGCGAGCACCCGTCACGGTGGGCATCATGGACCAGTCCGTCGATGACACCGTGCCGGACCTGGTCGGACAGGTCGATCACGACAAGTCCGTGTCCTGCTCGTTCAACGGTATCCCGAACCGTGACCCCGCCGCGTGGCGCTGGGACGACGCGACACACGGCACGCACGTGGCCGGCTCGATCGCCGCGAAGCACGACGGCGTGGGCGTGGATGGCGTGAACCCGACCTGCGTATCGCCGCGATCAACGTGGCCTCGCGCAACGGTGGGTTCTTCTACCCCGAGTACATCGTGTGCGGCTTCGTGTGGGCCGCCGAGCACGGCATCTCGGTCACCAACGGTTCGTACTACGTGGATCCGTGGAAGTACTGGCTCCCCAACGATCCCGAGCAGGCCGCGGGCCAGGAGGCCGTGCAGCGCGCGGTCGACTACGCGACCTCGAAGGACGTCATCAACGTGGTGGCAGCCGGTAACTTCTCGACCGACCTGGACAACCTGCCCACGACCGACGACTCGGCTCCCGGCGACACGTGGGGCGCGCACGAGCGCGACGTGACGGGCGCCGTCTACATGCCGCCGAAGCTGCGCGGCACGCTCTCCGTGTCCGCTCTGCAGCTGCCCGAGGGCGCCGACCCCGCGACCGGCGTGCTTGAGCCGGCATCCTGGTCGAACTGGGGTGCCACCAGCATCGACTTCGCGGCCCCCGGCGCGAAGATCTACGCGCCGCTGACGAGCTGGTACGGCAAGGCTTACGGCAACCTGTACGGCACGTCGCAGGCGTCGCCCCTGGCGGCCGCCGTCATTGCGACGCTGCGCCAGATCCACCCGGAGATGAACGCCGAGCAGATCATCGCCCTGGCGAAGAAGCAGGCGGGGGGATCCGGCGAACTGGGATCGCCTCAAGCCCGTCGAGGGCCGCGAGTACCGGGGCGCGGGCCTGCCCAACGCCCTGGATGCGGTCCTGAAGGATCAGGCGAAGCCCGTCATCGGCAGCGTCGAATACTCGACGGATGGCACCACGTGGCAGCCGCTGGCTGGGCAGAGCGTCGCAGGGCGCGTCTCCATCCGCGTGACCGTCGCCGGTCCGGTGACCTCCGCGCGCCTCCTCGTCGGTGAGCGCGAAGTCGCGACCGGCGTGGGCAACGGCGCCTTCGAGGGCAACTCGGTGACCCTGCAGGCCGATGGGGTGGACGTGTCCCACCCGAGGGGCACGGGACGCTTCGCGGGCGCCGCGACGGTCACGGTAGAGGCCATGGGCCGCAACAATGATGCGCGCGCCGACGACGACGCGACCCTCCAGGTTCCCTTTACGGTCAGCCCCGACCAGGTCGGCCCCGACGAGGCCCGCTCGGGTCGCTGGGTGTCCGGCGTCCTCGGCTGGTGGTGGCGCTACGAGGACGGCACCTACCCGACCTCGACGCAGCTGCGCATCGACGGGGCGATCTACCGCTTCGATGCCCGCGGCTACATGGTGACCGGCTGGGTCAGCGAGGGCGGCCACTGGTTCTACTACGGACCCTCCGGCGGTCAGGCCTCGGGCTGGGTGAGCGTGCGTGGCACCTGGTACTACCTGGATCCCATCAGCGGAGAGATGGCCAGCGGATGGACCAAGGTGCGCGACACCTGGTACTACCTGGGTTCCTCGGGTGCGATGCGCACCGGCTGGATGCGCGACGGCTCCACTTGGTACTACCTGGCTGACTCTGGCGCGATGACCACGGGCTGGGCGCGCATCGGATCCTCCTGGTACCACTTCGCCCCCTCCGGTGCCATGAGCACCGGCTGGGTGAAGGACGGCGGCTCCTGGTTCTACCTGTCCTCCTCCGGGGCGATGGTGACCGGGGTGCGCTGGATCGACGGCACGCGCTACGTGTTCGACGACGAGGGCCGCCTCCAGGAGTAAGCATCACGAGGCCGGGGATCCTTCCCCGGTTGAGAGATGAGGGGCCGCGCACGTTTTCTCGTGCGCGGCCCCTGGCGTGTGCTGAAGATGCGCTTACCCCTTGCTCGCGGATATGAAGCCCGCCTTCTCGGGCGTCGTGCCCAGGCGCGCGGCGATGAGCTCCTTGTCCTCCTCGGACGCGAGGTCACGGACCCACGAGGCGTAGGTGGCCTCGTCGGCGTGGACCTCCTGCGTGAATGGGTTGCGCCGCTTGGAGACGATGGTGCGCACGTGCGCGGCGAACACCCACGCGTTCGCCACCAGGGCGGCCGCCGAGAGGATGAGCATCGCCCAGGGGTTGTGGGCGCTGCGGTGGGCGAACATCGAATCGTGCATGAAGTGCGGGAACGTGAGCACGACCGCCGACCAGAGCGTGAGCGTATACGCCCGGTACTGGATCCACGCGCCTCGCCCAACCTTCATGAGAGCCGGGATCGTGCACGCGGCCAGCAGTGCCACGCCCGAGTACCACGCTCGGTCCGCCAGGCAGTTGTACACGTAGGCGAGGTTCCACAGGTCGTAGGCGATGATCCACCCGATCGTCAGGTCGCCCCAGATGAGGGCGCGCTCCTTGCCTGTGGAGACGAAAATCCCGACCCACCCGGAGATCGCGAGCAGGTTCAAGATGCCCGCAATGCCGTTCATGATGTTCCACGGCCCGCCCCACGTGACCATCCCTTGGGCGGGGTCCACACCGTGAATCCCGTAGCACTGGAAGTCGCGCACCACGGCCTCGGCGATGTTCACCGCGAGGATCGCGGGCGGGATGATCAGGTACCAGCGGTTGTGGCGCAGCCTCGGGAAGACCTGCAGGGCGACGAGGCACAGGGACCCCGCCAGCGCCGAGTACTGTTTCACGATCGGGAACCAGCCCGCCGAGGCCGTCCCCACCGTCGAGTAGGGCCACCAGAAGATGGTCAGGGCGATGGGGATGACGACGAAGAGCGCGAGGACCACCCACATGTTGCGCTGGGCCAGCCACGCGGCGCCGGCGAGGAGAACGACGACGAGAAGGAGCATCGCGTAGTCCCACCACTGGCCGACCTCGAAAAAGAAGAGCGTTGGGTAGTCCGGGGGAGTAATGCCGCCCATCAGCGCTGCTCCTTCCCCCAATTGGGCAGGTAGGTGCGCTCCATCTTCTGGCGGATCTGCTCTTCCCAGGAGAAGGCGGGCTCCCTCCAGCCCTCGAAGTAGGAGGCGTCAACCTCGCCCGCCCACGGGCTGTCCGCGCCCGTCGGTGGCCAGGAGGGGTCGTCGGTGACGGGCGGGCGGATCTCGGCGACGGCCGGGGCGGACCGTCCGTAGCGGAACCACTGGGTGAAGGTCTCCTCGAACAGGGGAGTCCCGTCGTAGCGCCCCGCGGGCGTGCCCGAGTTGAAGAAGCGTCCGCCCAGCATGCCGCGCATGAAGCGGCCCGTCAGGTGCTGTTTTTTCTTGAACTCGAGGACGCGCTTGACGTAGAGGTTTTGCAGGTGGGTCATGCACCCGCCGATGAACTCGATGTTGATCCAGTTCAGGGCCTTCATGGCGGGGGAGGCAGGTTCGTAGCCGATGCGCCAGTGGTTGATCAGGCGCGTGCGCCCACCCGACAGGGGCACCATGTAGAAGCACCAGGCGGCCGCGAAGTTCGTCATCCCGGGGAAGCGGAACGCGTAGGAGCCGGGCGCCTTGGGCGGGTTCTTCGTGTCGACCCACTGGACCATGTACTTGCCGGGCACGACGTCCGCCCATTCCATCGACATGCCGTGGAAGTCGAAGGCCGCGATGTCGCCGGGCACCATCGAGTCGGGCTGCTGGAACTCCTCCTGGATCTCGTAGGAGTTGAAGAAGGGCAGGCGCGCGAAGACTCGCTCGAGGAACTCGGAGGAGAAGGATCCGGACTTTTCCGCGCCGATCTGCTTGAAGAGTCGCCACACCGCGTAGGCGGGTGCGTCGATCGTGATCGCGTAGGTCGAGGAGTAGCCGTTGTCGTAGTTGGCGTCGATGAGGTCGTCGCCCGGGTAGTGCCAGGCCTGCTCCTCGGGCGTGGCCTTTCCGCTGAGCTGGCTGAAGGCGTACATGCCTCCCAGGAGCGTGGCCGTCCCGGCGAGGCCGGCGGCGCAGAGGGTACGACGGGGTAGGCGTGTCATGGGTCCTCCTCCTTGAGGAATTGACGAGGGACACCCCCGCTGGTGCTGACCTTCGGGGAGCCCCGGAACGATAGGGATTCGACGGTGAACCCCGCACGCTAGGTTAGTGTTTGGGACTATGATAGCCGACAACTATTAGCCCGGTTGTGCGTTCGAAGGAGAATGCCGTGGACTCGCTTTCCTGTGGGAGCTGGGGACTCCCAAGGTGTACCTCATCTGGTTGCTGGTGCTCGCCGCCCAGATTGCCGTCGCGGAGATTAATCGCCGGTGGAACTGGACGATCTTCGCCGTGTGGACCGTGGGCGGCATAGCCCTCATGCCCTACGCGTGGATCCACGGGACGCCGATGGTGGGGTGGTTCCCCTTCGGCAAGTACGCGATCATGATCCTCACCGCCACCATGACGGGAACGGTCCTGGTCTACGCGAAACGTAACCCGGTCAAGGCACACAAGTACGCGATCTGGCTGGGCGTGGCCCTGTGGATCGGCCTGGCCGTCAACATCATGGAGGCGAACATCCGCGACCTGACGATCTACTTCAACGCCGATGCGTACTACGCGTGCGGTGCTGACTGGCAGTGCCTGAAGGGCGTCAACGACGTGCACACGATCGACATGATCGCGGGCCTGCCCGAGGCCAGGGGAGTGAGCGCCGAGCTGCACTCCCAGCAGTGGTATCAGGAGGTCGCCGCCAACCTTTCCGCCCGCCACGTCGGCATCGACCCGGAGACGGGATTCCGCACGATCGGCGGGTATTGGAACCTGCTGTCCGCCGGGGCTGGCCTGCTCAACATCATCACGATCACGGGCCTGGGCAAGATCATCGTGACCTCTCCCGGGAAGCGCTCCGTGCGCGGTCTGATCTGGGTGGACATGGTGTGGCCGTGGGTGATTGCCTACGACCTGTGGAACCACGCGTTCTTGTACAACTCGCTGGCTGACTACACGTGGTACTGCACGCTCGCCCTGCTGCTCGCCTGCACGATCCCCGCGTTCACGTGGGCGAAGGGGCAGTGGATCTGGTTCCGCTGCTTCACGCTGGTCTTCTGGATCTCCATGAACACCCTCCTGCCCGAGGTCTTGGTCCCTCCCTCGGACATCTTCAACTTCGCGACCATGGACCCGCGCGCGAACATCGCGTGTGCGGCCCTAGCGCTCGCGGCCAACGTCGCCCTGTTCGCCTACTGGCTGTACAAGATCGTGGTGTACAGGAGGAATCCGATCACAGGCGTCCTGTACTGCGAGTTGGGCGAGTTCCGCACCATCGTGCGTGAGCACTGCGATGACAAGGACAAGTACTTCCTCGTCGACCGCATCCCGCAGAGTCCCGCCGAGCTGGGCTTCGAGCCCGACGCGCCCACCCCGCCGCCTGATGGGTATCGAGCCTGGATGCCCTGGTGGAGGGGAGAAGATAGGCGGCATCCGTCGAAGAGGGGTGCTGGTTTGCGGTCGTAGGTGCTCCTGCCGCGTCCCGCATTGCCGAGGCCTCCCCGGGGTTTCCGGGGAGGCCTCGGTTGCGCGGGTGCTGGTAACTACACAGGTGGTAGATAGAAAAAGCGTCGTCAGTGTTGATGATAGGGCTGTCGCAGATGGTACATCTATTTGTTCAGCGATTCCTCTACGACATGTTTAAAAAGGTGGACAGTTTCGCGTAGCGGGGGGGAAAACAGAATGAAAGTGTATTCCCTTTCTCTGAAGGATTGTTCGAAGTGTTCTTTTGTAAGTGCTAGGGACTCGGATTGAGTAGCCGACTGCTGTCCAGCCGCGATAATTTACTGCTGCGAGATCGGATATTTCATATTTGTCTTCTGCGAATCGGACAGGGATTGACATTACTTGACGTAGTTCTTGTTTGTCTAATGAGGTAGGAAATCCATAAGTTCCCATTTGGTGAGGAAAGAGCAGGGACTGTTCAGAAACCGTATTGCTGCAGTCGCATGCAATCTCTCCGCAATTGATGCACCTGTGTGTGTAGAGTTTTGTTGTGTTGTCTAGTAATGGAACTCCTCCGGTAAGAAAGAATCCTCGTTGTGCGATCATTCTGGGGTCGGAAAAAGGAAGTAAAATTGGCCATGTTCCGCTAAGCCAACCGTATCTGTTAGGTCTGCCAGTACCTGGTGGAAAAGCCCTTGAATGGTATCGCCAAACTGGTTCCATATCTTGCCTGCGTTTGCTGTGTGCTTTAGGAAACTGTTGCCACCTGTTGGGATCTATCTTTATGAGAAAGACACGCCCGTCTCTGTCGTCATCGCCTTCGCAGGCGAAGTAGAGTGCTACCTTCCAGTCTGAGGTGACGTCAATGAGGCGTGTCGGGGATCCGTGATGCTGTAGCAGTGTTAGTGTTTCCAGTGCTGTAAGTCCTCGTCCTATGCCCATGTTGCGAGCCTTTTTTAATAGCTCTAGTTCTGCAGTGAGCATGGCTCTTTCATAAGCTAGTGCTGAGCGTGGGAGTGTCTCGTATGTGTTTGAGTTTAGAAGTGACCGGTATAAGGTGGAGTTGAAGGCGAAGCTAGCATCCTTCTGCCCGCGAAAGAACCAAACTCCCGGTTGTGACGAAAATTGTGACGATGCTGTTGTAGTATGTTGATCTTGTTTTGGTTGTCCCGCATTGTCGTGATCGTACTTCGGTAACTTCTTCAGTGCTCGATCTACTGTGTTGAACCAGGCTTCAATCTTGAAAGATGGATCTCGGAAGCTATTGTTCGTCCTTACAGCGAGTTCGCGCTCGGTGAAGAACTTTTCCGCCAGAGATGTCATTGGGATGTCTTTCTGAGCTTGTGGAAGGGGGATTTGGGTGGAGCGTTAAGTTGGTGGGGTGGAGCTTAAGGGGGTGTGGCGGCCCCTTTTGATGCTTCAGTGTGACTGTCGTCTCCGACCGTAACACAGCTGTTCGGATGGGTCATGCGAAACTGTCAAGTTGTCTGGCAAGTTGAAAAAAATACAAGCAAAAAAGGCGCTAAAGACTTGTTCGGACAATCAAATTAATCGTTCGGTATTTTTTTAGTCCCCTCAAACTGTCTAATTGATTGGTGGGTTAGTTCCAGTCGGTCGGCGGGGGCTGTCCGGGGAGTGGGTGAGGAGTGGGTGGGGAGGAGTGTGGTCGCTACCGAAATGTCAACCTCTCCATTCCTTCACCAAAAGGTCAAGGATTCTTAAAATGTGAAACCCTCTAGGAGGTTAGTGACAAACCTTGAGACGATGGACCAATGGCGTGCCGTCCGGAAAGCCCCGGAGACGCGTCCCCATCCGTACAGAAACGAGGAACAATGATGCATCAACGCTCATGGAGGACCCTCATCGCGGGAGGAGCGGCGCTCGCCGTCGGCGTCACGCTCACCGCGTTCGGCGCCCCCGCGCATGCGGCCGGCGTCCCGGGGATCACCTCCGAGGCTCGCGCCCAGGACGAGGTCATGAACTACGCGGTCAACCTGACCGCCGACGCCTCCCACTACGACTTCAACGCGGCCGTCTCCAAGGCCTCGGAAAACGGCGTGGTCCTGGCCCAGTACCCCGAATTCAACACCTTCTTCGTCCAGTCGGTGAAGGCCTCCTTCGCGCCGACGCTCGGCAAGAGCCTCGTCGACGCCGGCATCTCCTACCAGTCGATTGGCCCCACCCGCTACAAGACGGTCACCGGTGACGAGGTGCGCACCGAGCAGCCGCAGACCACCGCGTCCGAGGCTGACGCCGTCGCTGACGCCGCCGGCACGCATACGTCCGGCCTGTCCGCCGATTCTCAGCTTAACGACTTCACCCCCGACGAGGGCGACGCCAACGCCTGGGGCCTGTCCGCCATCGGCGCGATCGACGCCCAGCAGGTCGACGTGACCCGTGAGAAGGTCACCGTCGGCATCATGGACACCGGTATCGACCCCGACCACAAGGACCTCAAGGACAACCTCGACGCTTCGCGGTCGGTGGGCTGCCAGGTGAACGGCATCCCCAACCAGGACCCCAGCGCCTGGAAGGATGACCACTACCACGGCACGCACGTCGCCGGCACCATCGCCGCCGCGCACAACGCGTATGGCGTGGACGGCGTCGCCCCCAGCGCCACGATCGTCGCGATCAAGACCTCGAACGAGGCCGGCTCCTTCTACCCCGAGTACGTGGCCTGCGCCTTCGACTGGGCTGCCGAGCACGACATCGACGTGACGAACTCCAGCTACTACATGGACCCCTACGCCTTCTGGATGCCCACCGAGGGCTCCCAGGCCGCGGGCCTTGAGGCTGCCTCGCGCGCGATCCGCTACGCGAAGAACCATGGCGTCGTTAACATCGCCGCCGAGGGTAACGACAACGACGACCACGACAACCCGACGATCGACAAGGAATCCCCCAACGACGTTGAGGGTGCCGCGGTCGAGCGCAACGTTGCCGGCGGCATCGACGTGCCCGCCATGCTCAACGACTCTGTCGTCTCCGTGTCCGCCGTGGCCTGCCCACCGGCACCGACCCTGCCACCGCGACGCTCGAGCGTTCCAAGTTCTCCAACTACGGCAAGAACTCCGTTGACGTGGCCGCCCCCGGCTCGCGCATCTGGTCGACTCTGCCGACCTGGAAGAAGGATCCGCCCTTCGGCTACCTGTCCGGCACCTCGATGGCCTCCCCGCACGCTGCGGGCGTTGCCGCGCTGATCAAGCAGATCCACCCGGACTACACCCCCGACCAGACGATCGCCCTGCTCAAGAAGCAGGCCGGCTACACCTACGATCGCCTCGCCGTGCCCGAGGATGGTAAGGAATACCGCGGCGCTGGCCTCGTCAACGCCCTGGCTGCCGTCCTGAAGGACCAGCCGCAGCCGATCGTCGGCAACCTTGAGTACTCGCACGACGGTGCCACCGATTGGCGTCCGCTGGCCGACGCCCGCGTGTCCGGCACGGTCTACGTGCGCACCACGGTCTCCGGGCCCGTGACCGCGGCGTCCCTCCAGGTCGCCGACAAGGAGCCCGTGACCGGCACCGGCACCGGCGCCTTCACGGGTAACGAGGTCACGCTTGTGGCCGGCCCCTACGTTGCCACCGACCTGGTCGGCGACGGCCCGCACGTCGACGTCACTGTTTCCGCTGAGGGTCGCAACAAGGACTCGCGCGCCGATGACGACGTCAAGGACATGATCCACTTCCACGTGGACGAGTCCCTGCACGACGGCGGTGCCTGGACCAACAGCGATGCCGGCTGGAAGTACTGCTACTCCGACGGCTACTGCGCCCGCAGCAAGTACGTCACCATCGACGGCGACACCTACTACTTCAACGGCGACGCCGTGATGGCGACCGGCTGGGTCACCTTCGACGGCGCGTGGCACTGGATGACCCCGTCTGGCCGCATGGCCAAGGGCTGGGCCAAGGTCGGCGACACCTGGTACTACCTCGATCCCACGACCGGTGCCATGGCGACCGGCTGGGCCAACGTTGACGGCTCCTGGTACTACCTGAACGCCTCGGGCGCGATGGCCACCGGCTGGGCCAACGTCAACGGCTCCTGGTACTACCTGAACGCCTCGGGCGCGATGGCCACCGGCTGGACTGCCGTGAATGGTTCCTGGTACTACCTCACCGGCAACGGCGCGATGGCGATCGGCTGGGTCAACGACGGTGGCACCTGGTACTACCTGAACGCCTCCGGACGCATGGTGACCGGCTGGGTCACCATCGACGGCACGCGCTACCACTTCGCGCCCTCCGGCGCCTGGCTCGGCTGAGCCCTCAGGGGACGAGGCCGGGGCTGGGATGCTCCGGCCTCGAACCCCGCGCTGGGCACCTGACGCAGGGCGCACCCGGCACCCAGCGCAACCGAATACGAGGGGCGGGTCCGAACGTATCGTTCGGACCCGCCCCGTCATTCCCTCACGCGTCCCGGGAGAGATCCGGGCGCGCCCCCAACGATGCCCCGGGGCGCGATGGGGGTTACCCCAAGGAGTCGAAGAGGACCTGCAGGCCCTCGCCCATGGTCGGGTGCGCGATCGGCAGGAAGCGCAGCTGCTCGTACGTCAGGCCGCCGGCCATGGCGACGTGCACGGCCGTGATGACCTCGGAGACGTTCGGGCCGATCAGCGTCGCGCCCAGGATCTGGTGCGTGTTCGCATCCACGACGGCCTTCCAGAAGCCCTCGCCCGCGTAGCGCATCGTCTTGGCGCGCGGAATCGCGGCCGTGGGAACCTTGGCGATACGCACGTCGAGGCCGGCCTCGCGCGCCTCGCCCTCGGACAGGCCGATGCGGGCCAGCTCGGGGGTGGCAAACACGGCGTAGGGGATCGTGCGGCCCTTCGTGGTGGTCGTCGGATCGTCCAGGGATGCGCCGGTCAACTGCGCGCGGATGATGCGGAAGTCAGACCAGGACGCGTGCGTAAACATGGGGGTGCCCGCGCAGTCGCCGGCCGCCCACACGCCCTGCGCAGAGGTACGCAGGTGCTCATCGACCGCCACGAAACCGCGATCGGTCAGCTCAACCCCGGCCTCGTCCAGGCCGATGCCGTCCGTGTTGGGCACGCGACCCACGGCCACCAGGACCGCCTCGGCGGACACCGTCGAGCCGTCGGAGAGCGCCAGGGTCGTCGTGTTGCCCTCGCGCGAGGCCGACTCGGCGCGGCCGGGAACGATGCGCACCCCGGCGGACTTGAGGCCAGCCTCGACGACGCGGGCGGCGTCCTCGTCCTCACGAGGCAGCACGTGATCACCCGAGGAGATGAGCGTGACGTCCACGCCGAACGTCGCCATCATCGACGCGAACTCCACGCCGATGTAGCCGGCGCCGATGATCGCCAGGGAGGAGGGCAGCTCCTCAAGGCGCAGGATCTCCTCGTTCGTCCATGCGCCGGACTCCCACAGGCCGGGGATCGCGGGACGCGCGGGGCGCGAACCCAGGTTGATGAGGACGCGCTCGCCGCGGATCGTGCGCTCGCCGCCGTCTTCAAGCGCAATGGTCACCGTGCGATCGCCCGTGAAGCGGGCCTCGCCGCGGATGAAGTCCAGGCCGGGGGCCGCGAACATCTTCTCGTGCGCGCCGACCATGGCACCGACGATGCTTTCCTTGTGGGCGCGCAAGAGACCCAGGTCCACGCGTGCGCCCTCGGTGCCGACCACGCCGAACGCCTCGTCCGAGCGCGCATCGCTCAGGCGACGAGCCGAGTTGACCAGCGACTTCGTGGGGATGCAGGCGACGTTAATGCAGGTGCCGCCGACGAACTGGCGCTCCACCATGGCGACCTTCCAGCCCGCCTTCGCGCGCTCCATCGCGAGGGACTTTCCGGCCTTGCCGCCGCCGACAACCAGCAGGTCGACGGTCTCGATTGCGTTCGTGGACATGTTTCTCCTTGGGTAGAACAGGCTTGCCTATCTCAACGCGGTGCGCCCGGATCTATTCCATCGAGCGGAAATGTCCACCAGGTGGTCGCAGCAGGGGTGTCTACTGTCACGCTCATTTGGCTGTATGACGCTCGTTTGGTGGGTGTAAGGGATCGAAGGGTCACATAGTGATCGCGTCGTTCGTTCAAACCCCCTTCGGCGTGCTTAGATAAGGGTATGAGGGCTCTAGAAATTGGTGATTTCAAAGAGGATGTGGGGGCCGCTCTGGCGCGCGCCTCATCCGGTGAAGTCGTCACGCTCACAGAGGAAGGCCAGCCCGTTGCCGAGCTGGGTCCCGTGCGCATGTCGACCTACGCGCAGCTGCGTGAACTGGGCCTCGAGCGCCCCGCTATGGCGGACCTCGACGCCTACCAGATGCCGTCTAAGAACCTGCCCGATGGGCGGGGGATCGTCGGCAAGCTGCAGGACTGACGAAGTTTGTCACCACGCTCCATGTGCTACCATGTAGCACATGGAGACTGTTGGTATTCGTGAACTGCGTCAAAACGCCTCCCAGGTGGTCGCCAAGGTTGCCGCCGGCCAGGTCATCACCATCACCGATCGCGGCCGCCCGGTCGCGCAGATGACGGCCACGCGCCCCAGTAAGATTGAGCAGTTGCGGGCGCAGGGCCGTATCGCGCCCGCAACGCGGTCACGGACGAAACTCCCCGTGCCGACGCAGGGGGAGCCTCTCTCTTGACGTTCTGGCACAGATGCGCGATGAGGAACGTTACTGATGCTTCTCTACTTCGACACGTCCGCCATCGTTAAGCTCATGCGTGATGAGGTCGAGACTGCTGCTCTGCATCGCTTCATGAAAAGCGAGCCGAACATCTATTTCACATGCGATCTATCCCGCACGGAGATCGGTCGCGTCGCGATTCGCCAGCAGCTGGACCCCGCAATCGTGGCCGAGACCGTGGGGGTCTTCGACATCCTCACACTGGACACGGAAACGTACAATCAGGCAGTTCCCTGCCGCATCCCTTCTTACGTAGCCTCGACGCCATACACTTGGCCTCAGCCCTCGAGCTGGGCAGCGAATTAGATGGAATCGTTACCTACGATGACCGTATGCGCGAAGCCGCGCGCGATTGTGGGTTGCAAGTGTTCTCGCCGCGTTGAGTGAGCCCGAACCCACGGATACGGTCACAACGATCTGCTCGTGTTCTGCTAGCCCAGTCCCGCTACTTCCGCTGCTTGGCGCGGTTCGTGGGCTCCGCGTGCAGCGGGTCCTCGGGCCACGGATGCTTTGGATAGCGCCCGCGTAGCTGCGCGCGCACGTCCGAATACGGCCCCGCCCAAAACGACGTCAGGTCAGAGGTGACCGCCGCGGGGCGACCCGCCGGATCCGTCAAATGCAGCACCAGGGGAACGCGCCCGTCCACCAGTCGGGGCGTGTCCGTCCACCCGAACGCCTGCTGGACGCGCAGCGTGAGCACTGGATGCGCGCCGCTCCAGTCGATGGGTCGCGTGCCTCCCGCAGGAATCGGCATCTTTTCCGGTGCCAGCTCATCCAGGCGCGCCGCCTGCGGCCACGGCAGCATCGAGCGCAGCGCGTCGAGCATCGACACGCTACTCAAAGAGCCGCCCTGTGCGAGGCGCTTCGCCCAGGGAGCAAGCCACTCGTGCGCGCTGCCCGCGAGGGCCTCATCCGACACGTCTGGCCACGGATCGCCGAGCACCTCGTGGAGCACCCGCATGCGCTCACGCAGGGACGAGGCCTCCTTCCCCCATCCCAGATCGCCCAGACCGCGCGCGGCCAGGTGCTCGGCCACCAGCGCGGTCGCCTCCTCTTCGCTCAGGGACGAGGCCGGGGCACTCGCCAGGGGGATAGCTCCCAGGGCGCGCGTACGGGTGGCTTTCAGAGCTCCCTTGTCGATTGATGCCTGCGTGTGGGTTTCCAGGAGCGCGCCGCCCGCCGCCAGGGCGTCCTCCTCCGACAGCGGTACCGCCGCGAGAATGCGCGCGTGGCGCGAGGCCGGCGCCCGGTCAATCGACGCAACAGCCAGCCACTCCTGCCCCTCGAGGGGAGAGCCCTGCGGCAGCTCGGCGCCCACACCGCCCGCCAGAATGTAGGCCATCGATCCCGGGCGGCGCCGCGCGATCCACTCTGGATACGCCAGCGCGCACGTCAGAGCCAACTCGTCCTCACGCGTGCGCGTCTTCTCATGCCGCTCAGCCGCAACGGACGCGAGGGCGTCGTCCGACGCGGAAGCCGGCAGCCGCCGCGCCAGGCGCTCCAAGCGCGCCCGCGTCTCCTTCACCCGCGCCGCCTGCGCCTTCCCCACTCCCGCATCGCTGGCGCCGCCGCGACCCAGCCGACGCTCCCACGCACCCAGGTCAGCCCCCGGAACGCGCACGTCCTCCGACAGGAGGGCCACGAAACGCGCCGCCTTCGACGCCCCCAGGACTCCGCTCGACGCCAGGAGCGCCCTGCCCAGGGGCGGGTCCAACGGCAGCGACGCCAGCGTGCGGCCGAGAGCGGTGGCGGCCCCGGCCTCGTCGATGGCACCCAGGGAGGACAGACGCTGCCCGGCGGCCTCCCACGTGCCGGCGGGTGGAGCGTCGAGTAGGGCGAGCTCATCCACCGGGGTGCCCCACGAGGCAACCTGGAGACGCGCGTCCGTCAGGTCCTGCGTGGCGATGCCAGGCGCTGACTGCGCGGGCCTGCGGGCCACGTCCACCGAATCCATGACGCGCACGGCGATGCCCGGGCCTGTGCGCGCGGCGCGTCCCGCACGCTGGTCAAGGCGGGCGAGCGCCGCCGGAACGGTCACGAGAGAGGAGAGGGAACGCCCCGCGTCGAAGCGCGGCTCTCGTGCGAGCCCCGCGTCCACGACGACGGACACGCCGGGAACCGTGAGTGAGGACTCCGCGATGGACGTGGAGAGGATGACGCGGCGACCGGAAGCGGGGGAGAGCGCGCGGTCCTGTTCGGCGGCGCTCAGCTGTCCGTGCAGCGTCAGGACCGGCATGTCGCCCAGGCGCAGGTTGCCTCGGACGGTCTCGATCTCTCCCACGCCCGGTAGGAACACGAGGACCGAGCCCTCGGTGGCGGCAACCGTCTCCTCGACCGTGCGCGCCACGTGCGCCAGGTACTCGCGGCGCACGCCCACGCGCTCGTTCCCGATCGCGCCCACCGCCTCGACGCCGCGAGGTGGGGGAGCGTAGCGAAGCTCCAGCGGAAAAATATCCCCCGGAATATCAACGAGCGCTGGCTCCTCGCCCGTCGACGTGCGCAGGAAATCAACCGTGCGCGAGGCCTCGAGCGTCGCCGAGGTGAGTGCCACGAATAGGTCGTCGCGCAGCGCCGAACGCGCGTCCAGCGCAAACGCCAGCGCCAGGTCCGTGTCCAGGTCGCGCTCGTGGAACTCGTCGACGATCAGAGCGGACACCCCGGGCAGCTCCGGGTCGCGTTGCAGGCGGCGCAGCGCTATGCCCGGCGTCACCATCTCCACGCGCGTGCGCTCACTGACCCGCGAATCCCCGCGCACCGAATAGCCGACCTGCCCGCCGACCTCCTCGCCGAGTAGACGGGCGATCCGGCGAGCAGCGGCCCGCGCGGCCACCCTGCGCGGCTGCGTGACGAGAACCCGGCCGCTCGTGCCCGCTTCCGCAAGTGTGACCGCGACAGCCGGAGGAAGTAGCGTCGTCTTACCCGTACCCGGAGGCGCCGTGACGACCGCACAGCCGCCCGGCCGCGTCGCCGCCGCGATATCGCCCAGGGCGCGCGTGACCGGCAGCTGCGGCGGGTGTAAAACGAGTTCTTCGAGGGTGGGCATGGCTCAATAATCCAGGAGGGAGAGATACTGTGGGCGTGTTTTCATCGCGTAGAGCTGCCGTTTTTTCGCAGCATTTCAACGTCGTACCCTGCTTCTGCCTCTGCGACCCACGCGTCAATCTGGTCCTCGCTCACAGCTTCTACGTGCACGGTCTGTTTGTTCATACACACAGGCTAATACGAAGGTTATGAGGGTGAGGAAGATGGGGCGGCAGAGTAGACTGAAAGCAGTATGACTACGGAGAACACAGCGCCGGCGCTCGCGGCGGCCACCCTCGCACACACCACGGGGCGCGTCACCATCCCCGCAGACATGGACCCGATCGTGGTCCTCGGCGTCGCAGACCAGGTGCTGCGCGCCCTTGAACGCGGCTTCCCGCACGTCCGTTTCCTCATCACCGGGCGCGAAATCTCGCTGGCCGGCACCCAGGCCGACATCGACGTGGCCGCGGGCCTCCTCGAAGAACTCATCGGCATGGCCCGGCGCGGCACCGCCCTGGACGCCACCGCCGTCGAACAGGCCATCGGTCTGCTCGGGCGTCTCACTTCGGGCGAGGCCCCCACGGAGGAGATCCTCTCCGCGCGCGGGCGTTCGATCCGTCCCAAGACCCCCGGCCAGAAGGCCTACACGGACGCCATCGACCGCGCCACCGTCGTCTTCGGCATCGGTCCCGCGGGCACCGGCAAGACCTACCTGGCGATGGCTCAGGCCGTGCGCCGCCTCCTCTCGGGCGAGGTCCGCCGCATCGTGCTGACTCGCCCGGCCGTCGAGGCGGGGGAGAACCTCGGTTTCCTGCCTGGCTCCCTCACCGACAAGATCGACCCCTACCTGCGCCCCCTCTACGACGCCCTCGGCGACATGCTCGACCCCGAAGCCCTGCCCAAGCTCATGGCCGCCGGCACGATCGAGGTCGCACCCCTGGCCTACATGCGCGGACGCACCCTCAACGACTCCTTCATCATCTTGGACGAGGCCCAAAACACCACGGTCGGACAGATGAAGATGTTCCTCACGCGCCTCGGGTTTGGCTCCAAGGTCGTCGTCACCGGCGACGCCTCGCAGGTCGACCTGCCCGGCAGCCAGACCTCCGGCCTGTCCGTCGTCGAAAACATCCTCGGCGACATCGACGACATCGAGTTCTGTCACTGACCAGCGCCGACGTCGTGCGCCACGAGCTGGTCGGCGCAATCATTGATGCCTACCAGCGTTTCGACGACAAGAACGCCGCGCGTCGCGCACGCACGCGCAGCCACAACACCGCACGCAGGGAGTACACGTCATGACCGAGGTCATCAACGAGACCGACTACGAGATCAACGAAGCCGAGTTTTCCGCGCTGGCCGACTACGTGCTCGACCAGATGCACGTCAGCTCCGACGCGGAAGTCAACATCATCTTTATCGAGCCTGAGCCGATGGAAGACCTGCACGTGCGCTGGCTGGACCTGCCCGGCCCCACCGACGTCATGAGCTTCCCCATGGACGAGCTGCGCCCCGGCACGGCGGATCACCCCACGCCTCCCGGCATGCTCGGTGACATCTGCATTTGCCCCAAGGTCGCCGCACGCCAGGCCGCCGAGTCCGGCCACAGTGCCGCCGAGGAGATGCTCCTCCTGGCCACGCACGGCATGCTGCATCTCCTGGGCTACGATCACGCGACCGACGCCGAGCGCGAGGTCATGTTCGCGCTCCAGCGCAAGCTCCTGCTGACCTTCCTGGCTACCCGATGATCCTTCCCCTTCAAGCGTCCTCGGCCTCGTCGGCCCTGAACGTTCCCTCCGTCGCGCTCCTGATCCTCGCGATCATCGCCCTGGCCTTCGCGTCCTTCGCGCAGAGTGTCGAGCAGGCCGTCCAGCGCCTGACCCTGGCCGGCGTCGAAGACCTCATCGAGGAAGAGCGACGCAACGCGCGCGTCCTCTACGGCCTCGTGGATCGCCGTCGGCGCACCCTGCTGTCGCTGCGTGCTTTCCGTACGTTCTGGCAGGTCGTCTACGCGGTCATGGGCACGATCGTCCTGGTCGGTACGAACCTGCCGTGGTGGGCCGTCGCCCTCATCGCGGTCTTCGTGATCGCGGCGTTCCAGCTGGTCTTCGTTTCCTTCCTGCCCGCCCAGTGGGGTGCGCGTAACCCCGAAGGTATCGCGCTGGTTGGCACGCGGTTAGCCGACCGTCTCGCGCGCCTCAGCCACTTCGCGGACCCGCTGCTGACCCGCGTGCGCTCCTCGCGCCCCGCCCCCGAGCCCACCGAGGCCCAGGCGCGCGCCGAGCTCATCTCCGACCTGCGTGAAATCGTCGACGAGGTCGGCGAACCCGAGAGCTTCGAGGAAGAGGACCGCGACATGGTCCGCTCCGTCCTCGACCTGGGGCACACGCTCGTGCGCGAGGTCATGGTGCCGCGCACCGACATGGTCACCATCGACGCCGACACGCCCGCCCCCTCCGCCCTGCGCCTGTTTGTGCGCTCCGGCTTCTCCCGCGTGCCCGTCGTCGGCGACGACGTGGACGATATTCGCGGCATTCTGTACTTCAAGGGACCTCGTCTCACGCTGGGAGGCCACGGGCGGCCAACTCGACATGCGCGCCGAGCAGATGATGCGCCCCGCCGAATACGCCGTCGAAATGAAGCCCGCCGACGACATGCTGCGCCAGATGCAGGCCGAGCGCTTCCACATGGCCATCGTCATCGACGAATACGGCGGCGTCGCGGGCCTGGTCACCCTCGAGGACATCCTTGAGGAGGTCGTCGGCGAACTCACCGACGAACACGACCGCCACTCCATCGAACCCGAGGAAGTCGAGCCGGGCGTGTGGCGCGTGCCCGCGCGCTACCCGATCTCCGAGCTGGGCGAGCTCCTCGACCGCGAGATCGAAGACGAGGACGTCGACTCCGTCGGTGGTCTGCTCGCCAAGGCGATCGGGCGGGTTCCCCTGCCCGGCGCGACCGGCACCCTCGCCGGCGTTTCAATGACGGCCGAAGAGGCGCGCGGGCGCCGCCGCCAAGTCTCCACGATTCTCTGCCGCCTCGACCCCGACGCGCAGCTCCTGACCCCCGACCTCGACCCCGCCGACGACAAGGACAACTGACATGCGATTCCCCTCCGACGACGAACTCATGGCCGGCCCCAACGCCTTCGGCGACGCGCGCATCGAGGTCGCCCCCGACGCTGCCGACCCGGAAGCCGACGCCCGCGCGCAGATCGAGGCCGGCCTCGGCGAGGCCTCGGACGAGGCCGGGGCTGAGCTCGGCGATGATGAGGACGTTGACGACTCTGAGGATGACGAGTACGAGGACCTCGAGGGCCTGGAGGACGAGGAGGACGCCGATCTCGATGCCTTCGAGGCGCTGACCTCGCTCGCATCCCTGCGCGAGGATGCGGCCGCGACCATCGAGATGCCGGACTTCCCGGAGGACTTCCGCGCGGGCTTCGTGTCGATCGTTGGGCGCCCTAACGTCGGCAAGTCGACCCTGACGAACGCGCTGGTCGGGCGCAAGATCGCGATCACCTCCGGCCGTCCCGAGACGACGCGCCACAACATCCGCGGCATCGTGCACGGGGAGGGCTACCAGCTGGTGCTCGTGGACACCCCCGGATACCACCGCCCGCGCACGCTGCTGGGCAAGCGACTCAACGACATGGTGCGCGAGGCCCTCTCCGAGGTCGACGTCGTGATCTTCTGCCTGCCCGCCGATCAGCGCATCGGCCCCGGCGACCAGTTCATCGCCCGTGAGCTGCGTGGCATTAAGCGCCCGATCATCGCGGTGGCGACCAAGTGCGACGCCGTGCCGCGCGAGCGCGTCATGAAGCACCTGCTGTCCATCGAGAAGCTGGGGGACTGGGCCGCCATCGTGCCGGTCTCCTCCGTGGAGGGCAAGGGCATCGACCACCTGCGCGAGGTCCTCGCGCAGACTGTGCCGCTCTCGCCGCCGCTGTACCCCGAGGGTGACGTCACCGACGAGTCGCGCGACACCCTCATTGCCGAATTCATCCGCGAGGCCGCCCTGGAGGGCGTGCGCGACGAGCTGCCGCACTCCCTGGCCGTCCAGGTCGAGGAGATCATCGAGAGGCCCCGTCGCGAGGGCGACGACCGCCCGCCCATGCTCGACATCCACGTGAACGTCTACGTCGAGCGCGACTCCCAAAAGGCCATCATCATCGGCCGCAAGGGAAGCCGCCTCAAGCAGATCGGCACCCAGGCCCGCGCCCACATCGAGGAGCTGCTGGGCCGCCGCGTCTACCTCGACCTGCACGTGCGCACCGCGAAGGACTGGCAGTCCGATCCCAAGATGCTGGGACGCCTCGGGTTCTGACATGCCCAGCGTCATCCGCGTGCGCGGCGCCCGCGTCCATAACCTGAAAAACGTGGACGTCGACGTTCCTCTGAATGCGTTCGTCGCGGTCGCGGGCGTGTCCGGGTCGGGCAAGTCCTCCCTGGCCCTGGGCACGCTCTACGCGGAGGGGTCGCGGCGCTACCTGGAGTCCCTGGCGACCTACACGCGCCGACGCATCTCCCAGGCTGCTAAGGCCTCGGTCGACGAGGTTGCGCACGTGCCCGCCGCGCTCGCGCTGCGCCAGCGCCCAGGTGTGCCCGACGTGCGCTCCACCTTCGGTACGGCGACGGAGCTTCTCAACCACCTGCGCCTGCTGTTCTCACGCGTTGGCTCCTACCTGTGCCCCAACGGGCACCGCGTCCCGCCCGCGCTGGGCGTGGCCCTAAGAAGTGCCTCTCACGTGCCCGCAGTGTGCGGACTCCTTCTACGGCCTCGGTGCGGAGGAGATGGCATTTAACTCGGGCGGTGCGTGCCCAGTGTGTGAGGGGACGGGCGTCCAGCGCGTCGTCAACCGAGCATCCCTCGTGCCCGATGAAACCCTCACTATTGACGAGGGCGCGGTTTCCCCGTGGGGATCCCTCATGTGGAAGCTCATGAAGGACGTCGCCCGCGAAATGGGCGTGCGCACTTTCGTGCCCTTCCGGGACCTGAGTGATGCGGAGAAGGCGATCGTCTACGAGGGGCCCGCCGAGAAACGGCACATCGTCGTCGCCACCAAGACCGGTGGCGCGGAGCTGGACTTCACCTACTTCAACGCGGTCGCCACGGTCGAAAACGCCTTGTCGAAGGCGAAAGACGAGAAGGCCCTCGCCCGCGTGGAAAAATACCTCATCACCCGCACATGCCCCGCGTGCGACGGCACGCGCCTGGGGGAACGTGTACGCTCCACGCTCATCGACGGCATCGACCTGGGCGAGGCCTCGCGCCTCACACTCACGGAGCTGCGCGAGTGGGTCCAGCGCGTCCCCGGCCTCGTTCCGGATGAGGTAGCTCCCATGGCCCGCGTCATCGTCGAGGAGATGAGCGAGCCGATGGATCGCCTCGTGCAGCTCGGCCTGTCCTACCTGTCCCTCGACCGCGCGTCCTCGACGTTGTCCAACGGTGAGCGCCAGCGCGTGCAGCTCGCCCGTGCCGTACGCAACCGGACGACCGGGGTCCTCTACGTGCTGGACGAGCCGACCATTGGCTTACACCCCTCCAACGTCGACGGCGTCCTGGCGATCATCCGGGAACTCCTCGCCGACGGGAATTCCGCTGTCGTCGTCGACCATGACACACGTGTCCTCGCAGCCGCGGATCACCTGATCGAGATCGGACCCGGAGCGGGAGCAGACGGTGGTCGCGTCATCTTCCAGGGCCCCATCAACGAGGCCTCCTACGTCCCCGCGTCCCGCATCGGCCCGTACATGGCTGGGGTCCGTCGGGTTGAGCGTGCAGCGGGGGAGTCGGATCAGGGCACGGATATTGACGGGCGCGGTGCGCTTCACCTGGAGACTAACCAGATCCACACGGTGCGGCCCCTGAGAGTTGATATTCCGCTGGGTTCGTTGACGGCCGTCACGGGCGTCAGTGGGTCGGGTAAGACGACACTCGTCCTTGAGTCGCTGGTTCCCGCGCTGCGTGCGCGCCTTGCTGGTGAGCCTTTGCCCGCGCACGTGCGGGATGTGGACGGCGCCGGTATCTCACGGGTGAACCTGATCGACGCGACGCCGATCGGAGTGAACGTGCGCTCGACCGTGGCCACGTACTCCGGTGTCCTGGATGAGCTGCGCCGGGCGTTTGCGCGTACCGAGGAGGCGCAGGCTGCTGGGCTGAAGCCCGGCGCCTTCTCCTACAACACGGGTTCGCTTCGATGCCCCACGTGCGACGGTACCGGGCAGATCACCCTGGATGTGCAGTTCCTGCCCGACGTGGATATTGAGTGCACAGATTGTCGAGGGAGCCGCTACGGCGCGCAGGCGTCGCAGATCCGCCGCGATGGGCTGAGCCTGCCCGACATCATGGCGATGAGTGTCGACGAGGCCCGGGTGGCTGTGCGAGGCCTGAAGAAAGCCGGAGCGATCCTGGAGACCCTGGCCGGCCTCGGCCTGGGATACCTGACGCTGGGGGAGGCTACTCCCGCACTCTCTGGTGGCGAGGCCCAGCGCCTCAAGCTTGCCTCCGAAATGGGTAGGCGCCAGGAGGGCACTCTCTTCGTCTTCGATGAGCCGACGATCGGCCTGCACCCGGATGATGTGCAGGTCCTCCTGAACGTGCTCCAGCACCTCATTGAGCGTGGAGCGACGGTCCTCGTCATCGAGCACGACCTGGACCTGATCCGTTGCGCTGACTGGGTCATTGATATGGGCCCGGGCGGCGGCATGGAGGGCGGCCGCATCGTCGCACAGGGGACGCCGACCGATATTGCAGCCAACGAGGCCTCGGTGACGGGACGCTACCTGCGCTGACGGGGCCATTATTACCGGCTCGGCGCCCTGTGCCCGGGCTGGTTGTGGTGGTGAGTGGTTCGGTGTGCCAGTTCCGCGTTTGTTCTTGTGTGTTGGGGCGCTGCACCCGATCCGTAGGCAATGCACCTCTTCTGTTCGGGTGCAGCGCCCCATATCGGGTGCACCGCCACGTAACGGGTGCAGTGCCCCATATCGGGTGCAGCGCCCCATATCGGGTGCAGTGCCCCCGTGCTTGTGGCGGCTGTCGGGGTTGTGGGGGTCTTCTGGGCTTGGGCTGTCTTCTGCTTGGGCTGTCTTCTGCTTGGGGCACTTCGTGGTGCCTTTGTGGCACCTCATGTTGTGGTTCCTCAGAAATGTCGCACGTAATTCCCCTACATGTATTTCAAACATTGAAATCGCATCGTTGGAATTGCAACGTTTTGGGGCGCTGCACAAAGTTCGGGTACCCGAATTACGTGCGAGTTTTGGTTGATGAGGCGCCCAAGGCGAACTCCTGTGTTCGGTCGTCGTCCCACGACACTGTCCACGATCCCCGGGACGCTTCGACCTGGAGGGCTCGTCTGCGCATGGAGAGGTTGACGGTGCCGCCTGTCGGGCCAAACCGCGCATGGAGGGGTTGCGGTGCTGCCCGTAGGACCCAGCTGCGCATGGAGGGGTCGACGGTGCCGCCTGTCGGGCCAAACCGCGCATGGAGGGAGCGCCACCCACAGGGGCCAGCTGCCAGGCTCCGGGCCGGAAGAGCTCACAAACAAGGCAAAATGTAGTGCCCGGCTGCCGTGAGGCGGCCGGGCACTACTGCGTGGTGATCAGATCACTTGACGATGACGACTCGCAGGAAGCGGGGGCCGTGCACTCCGTTGACGCGGACCAGCTCGATATCGGAGGTCGCTGAACCGCCGGCGAGCCAGGTCATCGGACGGGTCGGGTTCTTGCCGAGGATCTCGACGGCCTGCGGCACCGTGGGAACAATGTCGGAGGCGCGCAGGACGACGACGTGCGTGTCAGGTACGAGCGTGATCGCGCGGCGACCCTGGTCGGGCTCACCGTCGAGGACGATGGTGCCGGACAGGGAGATCGCAACGCGGCAGCGCGTGACGACGGCATCGATCTGGTCGAGCTCCAGCGTCGGGATGGCCTGCTCGCGGCTGTCCTCGCGGACCGTGCGGCCGTCGCGGGCAGCGGCCTTCTTGAAGACATCATCCAGGCCGGTGGGGACCACGACGGAGGTAGCCTCCTTGTCCGCCAGGTACTTCGAGACTGCGTCGGCGGCCTCGTCATCGCTGGGGACCACGACGACCTTCGCCGAGTAGTCCTCGAGCTTCTCGATCATTTCCTCGACGACCGCGTCGGAGCCGGGCGCGTGCTCGGTGGAGCGGATGTAGTCGCGGGGGATCGGACGCACCGGACGGTCCTGCTGGGAACGAGAGATGGCGTCGCGTGCGCGAGCCAGGATCGCGGTCTTCGCGTCCATGGTGGTGGTGCTCATGTCACGCCTCCTTCGGGGTCGTGTTGGTGGTCATGCCGTGCTCGGACGCGAGCGGGATGCCCGTCGCTGGGGCGTCGGTGCGAGGCGCGTTGGCGTCGGAATCCTTGTGGGTGCGCTTCCACCACTGACGGAAGGTCTCCTTGGGGGCGACCGGCAGGTCGCGCGCGCGCGTCCACAGCGACGCCGGGAAGGGTAGTGCGCCGATGGCACCCTTCTTCGCAAAGAGGCGCGTCGCCTTGGTCGGCACGTTCGCGGCCTTCCACAGCTTCGCGTTCGACATGACCGGGGTAGACAGGCCCATCGCGAGGTCCCACACGTCCGGCACAAGGTTGCGCTTGACGTCAACCGTGCGCGCACGCATGTGAATAAGGATCGTGGGGATGTCGATCTTGACGGGGCAGACCTCGCCGCACGCTCCACACAGGGAGGAAGCGAAGGGCAGGGTGTGGACGGGATCGTGCTCGTCGAGGCCCTGGGTGAGCTGCGGGGTCAGGATCGCGCCGATGGGGCCCGGGTAGACGGAGCCGTAGGCGTGGCCGGAAGTGTGCTGGTACACCGGGCAGATGTTCATGCACGAGCCGCAGCGGATGCAGGCGAGGGCCTGGCGGCCGATCGGGTCGGCGAGGACCTTGGTGCGGCCGTTGTCCATGAGGATCAGGTGGAATTCCTGGGGGCCGTCGCCGGGGGTGACGCCCGTCCACATGGAGGTGTAGGGGTTCATACGCTCGCCGGTGGCGGAACGAGGCAGGAGCTGGGAGAAAATCTCGATGTCCTGGAAGCGGGGGACCAGCTTCTCGATGCCCATCAGGGTGATGAGCGTGTCGGGCAGGGTCAGGCACATGCGACCGTTGCCCTCGGACTCGAAGATCGAGACCGTGCCGGTTTCCGCAACGCCCATGTTGGTGCCGGAAACGGCGACCTTGGCGTGCAGGAACTTCTTACGCAGGTGGGAGCGAGCCGCTGCCGTCAGCTCCGTCGGGTCGTCGGAGAGGTCGCGGGGAGCGTCCTCCATGCGGTCCAGGAAGATGCCTCGAACCTCGGAGCGGTTGCGGTGGATCGCGGGCACCACGATGTGGCTGGGCATGTCGTCGGCCAGCTGGACGATCATCTCGGCGAGGTCGGTCTCGCGAGCGTGGATGCCCTGTTCCTTCAGGTACTCGTTGAGGTTCGTCTCCTGGGTGGCCATGGACTTGACCTTGACGATCTCGTCGACGCCCTTGGACTTGATGATGTCCGCGATGATGCGGTTGGCCTCGTGCTTGTCACGCGCCCAGTGGACGATGCCGCCGCGGGCGGTCACGTTGCGTTCGAACTCTTCGAGGAGCTCGGGCATACGGGACTCGACCTCGAACTTAACGGCCTCCGCTGCGTTACGCAGGTCCTCCCAGTCGGGCATTTCCGCGACGCGCTGTCCGCGCTTGGTGCGGATCGTGCGGGTGGCGTGGCCCAGGTTGCGGCGCATCTGGGTGTTCGCCAGGGTCTTGTGGGCACCTTCCGGGAAGGTTGGGCCCCAACGGAGGGTGTCCTCGGGGATGGAGACGGTGGTGCGCCAGCCGCCGGTGTGGGCCTGCGCGTTCGCGTCGTCAGAGACCACGCCAGGCATACCGATGAATGTTTCAGACATGTCAGATCACCTGTGCGCTTTCGGGTGCGAAGGAGATGTTGCCCTCGAAGGGCTGATCCTTGGTGGATGCCAGGATCTCGGCGAGGTGCATCGGGCGGATGCCCGAGTTGAGGCGGGAGAGGCCGCCGCCGACGTGCATGAGGCAGGAGTAGTCGCCCATGACGAGGACCTCAGCGCGCGTGGACATGACGTTGGTGACCTTGTCCGCGAGCATCGAGGTGGAGGTCTCGGAGTTCTTCATGGCGAAGGTGCCGCCGAAACCGCAGCAGACCTCGGCGTCGGGCAGGTCGACGAGGGTGAGGCCCTCGACGGCGCGCAGGAGGCGGTAGGGGCGGTCGCCGACCTTGGCGACGCGCAGCGAGTGGCAGGTCGGGTGGTAGGTGACCGTGTGGGGGAAGTAGGCGCCCACGTCCTCGAGGCCCAGAACGTCGGTGATGAGCTCGGTGAGGTCGTAGGTGTGCTGGGCGATGCGCTGGGACTGCTTCGCGAGATGCTCGTCACCCACGTGCTCGGCGACGACCTTCTGCTCGTGGCGCGCTGCACCGGTGCAGGAGCCGGAGGGGACGACGATGGCGTCCCACTGGCCGTCGAGCACGGGCTCGAAGGACTTGACGTGGTTGCGGGTAATCTTCGCGGCGTCTTCGAAGTAGCCGGTGTTTGCGTGCATCTGTCCGCAGCAGACCTGGTCTTCAGGGAAGACGACCTCGTGACCGAGGCGTTCGAGCAGGGTCACTGTGGCTTGGGCAGCCTGGGGGAACATGACGTCTGCCAGGCAGGTGGAAAAGAGAGCGATGCGCACTGGGGGATCCTTCCTCGTGGGTGCTGTCCAGTCCAGGTTATGGCTGGGTCCGAGGTCCCAGCGACCGTTCTTGTTAAGCTAACTTGGGCGAGGTTGATTTTTCCGCTATATGTTGCGAAAAAGTCAACCTGACTGATCAACGAAAAATGGCCTTTCGTCGGGCGTTTTAGGACCTTCGGGACGCGACTTAGCTCAGGGTGAGTTTTCGTTTTTCAGTTTTGCGATGGTTGCGTGTGCGCAAGAGGTCGCCCCGGCCTCGTTCCTGATTGAACTATCTTCCTTTTGATGGTGGCATCGACATCGATGCGGGGAATGGGCGGTTCGCTGAAGATGTGTCGGGCCGGACCTAGCCCCACGATGAGACTTGTTACCGATGAGGTGTTGCGCCCGATTAAGAACACGCAACCTCCTGCAGGTGGGGGCATAACGGCAACGCATGTCAAGCCTCCACATGGTGAGGCATCGTGGGCCAGGTGGAGGGACGAGGCCGGGGCCCGGTGAAGAAGGAAGGATGAAGCCCGGGGGTATTAGGGGTGGCCGATCGCTGTGAGGACGAGCAGCTGGCAGTCCTTGGACACCGCTATAGCGCTGATGGGCAGGGTTTTGAAATCGGGATTCCCCTTACCCTTCTCTGGGGGGAGGATGGCGTTAGCGTGCTCGGGGTTGATCGTCGAGAAATGGCAGTTCTCGGGCACGAGCTTGTGGAGCCGCGGATCGATTCCGGGCAGAACGCTCGCGTCCCCGCTCGACCCTTCCATGAGGGTGTCGATCGTTGTGGTGGGGACGGTGGCGACTCCGGTCAACCAATATTCGGGATCCTGATCGAGGGCGTGGAGGATCCCTGAATGGGTGCGAGCGGCGACCACGTTGCCGTTGGTTGCTTGCATTCCCGGCCAGCGCTCGTTGAACGAGTCGATGCGCGTCTGTACCTTCGTCTCGCGGTCGCTCGTGTAGGTAAATGGGGCGAATCGCGGGTCCTGCAAACCGCTCAAGTGGGAATAATCGTTCGCGAAAGGGTTGCACGCGGCGGCGAGCGCCGCGACCGTGAGCAGCGGCGCGAGGGCCTTGAGTGGGTGCTTCATGTTTTTTATCCTTGGGTGGATCCTTCGGGCGCTCCATGACGAGGCCGGGGCGTGCCGGAGAGGACGAGGCGGAGGTTCGTGGGGTTCAGGAGTGGCCGAGTGCGGTGAACACGAGAAGGTGGCAGTCCTCGGATATGGCCAGCGACTGTATGTCCATGGGGCCGAAATCGTGTGGGATCTTCTCCTTATCCGGTACGAGGGCCTTGTCCGCGAACTCCGGATTGATCGTAGTGAACTGGCATCCCTGCGGCACATACCCGTACAGGCTTGGGTGGATACCGGGCAGGAGTGTGTTGGCGGCTGCCCCCTTTGCGAGGAGCTGGATCGTCTCGTCGGGGACGGTGGCAACAGCGGTCAGCCAGAACTCGGGGTCCTGGTCGGGGAGGAAACCTGTTTGGCTGGAATTGGCGATGGTGAGGTGTGCCTCGCTTGCGTTCATATTTGGCCAACGCACGTTCACGGAGTCCGTCCGGTCCTGAACGGTGGGCTCTTCATCACTCTTGTAGACAAATTCGGCGAAGCGTGGGTCTTGCGGATATTGAGTCGGCGTGGCCGCCGGCGTGTTCCTGGGTGTGAACGGGTTGCATGCGGCGGCGAGTGCTGCGATGGCGAGCAAGGGAAGGGACAGTCGGAAGAGCGACTTCATCGATCAAGCTCCAAAATACATCGAGATGTACACGTAGTTTCCGCAGATGGCTACGTCTGTCGGATAATGGCTGATTCCAAGAAGTGATTGAAGCTCTTGACCCGTGCGCCAGGTTTCATTTTTGAGGTGGGAAAAAAAGAATCAGGTAGGAGAATCTCCTTAGTATATTGGCCCGTACAGTGCTCGGAAAGCACGTCGCGCCAATCGTCCTTTGCAAATGCAAGTATGGTGAATAGGCGCTCAGACGGGCCAGGAAGTGTCTCCTTCACGATTGGAGTAACTTCGCGATCGAGTACTTTGAAATACTCGTGTACCGGGAAGAGCTGGTTTAAACCTTCCATGGACAGCAGCTGTGATGTTTTCATAGTTTCCCAACCTTTATGTCTCGTTCGTACTTGTTCTCTGTCGTGTTGGTCGGGAGCGTCGGTGGCTGTTCGCCTACTTTCCACGTGTACGTCTTAGTTATGCTGCCGCTCGTGTCGAAGCTCTTGGCCCAGCCGAGCTCCTCAAAGCGCCCGTTGACCTCATCGGGCGTGCCTGAATGTTTGTCCTGTTTGTATCTGTCGAAATTCCACTTATCTCGAGCGTAGACGGTGACTGTTGCAGTGACTGTGTCCCCTGATACTTCAACGTTTGTCGTCGTGTAATTTGTGTGGCCACCAATCGTTTTGCTCCAGTTTTGTGTTACTGGATAGGGGCCCTCAGAGGTCGCTGGCGAATAGAGAGTGGTTTTAGTCATTCCGGCTGCGACAGCTTCGTTTGCGGCCTGCAGTGAGTCATTGAGGCGTGCGTTGACGCGGTTACGGACACCGGCATCCTCAAGGTATGCTCTCCCGTAATTAAATGTCTTTGGTGTGCCGGAATTATCGCGGAAATGCTCGTAGAAGTCAGCTGCATCCTGGATGTCTAATACTCCGCGCGCGCCAACATCGAGGATTCCTTTCCATTTCCACCAATTGTAATGGTCCTCAGGAGTGTCCTGTCCCGCTTTTGAACCGTGAGGAAAGGAATTGTCCCACTCGATGGTTCTGTCGGGTTCGATAGTCGAGAACCCGCCTGACGTTGTATAGGGTTTGACATCTGAGCCAGAATGGAGGGCAGCTTGAAGATCGTATCGCTCAAACGTTTCGACAAGCGCATTCAGTCGTATCTCCATAATTCTAGCTGCAATGAACTTTCCACCAATGTAGAGTGGGGAAATAAGGCCGAGCATCGGATCTGAGGGACGGATTATCCAGACATTGGACACAGCAAAACCATCGAGTTCTACACTATCAACATAGTCGATGACTTCGCGTTGAAGCTGCTGCTTGTTGGTGCGGTAGGTGGTGATGGCCGCCTGTGTCTCTTGGATCGACGTGATGTGATCGTTGATCTTCTGCTCGAGGGCATCCAGCTTGGCGATCATTGCCTGGGCGCTCTGTCCCTGCATGCCTGACGCGATTGTTTCCTTCGCGTGGGCGATGTCGTCTAGCTTCTCCTGATTCGCTCGCAGCTGCTCGCCAAGTTGCTCGATGGTGGCGGAAAAAGATCTTAAATCGAGCGCGTAGAGCTTGGTTTTCGTCATCATCTGTGTCATCCCCCTGTAACTGTGCTGAAGGAACCGACAATCGCGTTTTCCATCTGCTCAAACGACTGAAGTGTCTCCAGCATGTCGGAGTGCATTGCCTTGAGCTCGTCCTGGATCGCGGTCTCTGCCTCGTTGAGGTTGTTGATCGGCCCACTGATCCTCTGCGCGTAGACGCTACTGCAGGGATCTCCGGTGGGAGGTGTGACCTTTGTGCAGGTTGCCGCTTCGTCGACGTATTGTGCGGCCGTGCGTAATGCGTCGCTCGAAAAACTCAAGTCGGGCACTGTCGTCTCCTTTGTCCGTACTTCTGATGGGAGCCTACAAGGGGGAGGTCCCGGGAAGCAACTTTGAACTGCCTCCCGTTTCTTGGACATCGAAATTGAAGTCCAGGGAATGGGAGGCTTTCGTGTCTGTGGATCTGGGGTTGAGGCATGATCGTTTGCTTCGGGAGCAGGCGGCGCAGATGTTTGAGAGGGGGTTTGGCTATGGCTTGACCGCCAGGAGGCTTGGTGTGTCTGCCGAGACTGTGAGAGAGTGGCAGAAGATGTACCGCGTGATTGGGAGGGGCGGGCTTCTTGCCATGGGAGTAAATCGGGCCAGATATGACTATGAGACCAAGGTCGCCGCAGCGAGGGCCGTGGTTGATGGTGGGATGAGTAAGCCTGAGGCGATGGTGCGTTTCGGTATTGCGAGTGCGACACCGTTGAAGAATTGGTGCAGGCTGTACCGTGAGGGCGGCGCGCAGGCGTTGAAGCCCAAGCCGAAGGGCAGGCCGAAGGGGTCGGTGCGGGCGGTGCCACCAACGCGTGAGGAGGAACTCGCCGAGCGCGTGCGCAAGCTTGAGGCGCAGGTGGCGTACCTAAAAAAATCGATTGCCCTGAAGGCGCAGAGGCGCTCCCAAACCGGGACAAAGCCCTAGTGGTCGCGCAGCTTTCAGGGCAGGGACACGCGGTGCGTGATCTCCTTGAGGTGGCTGGCCTTGCCCGGTCGAGCTACTACTACGCGCTGGCTCACCCCCAGCAGCCAACCAGAGTGCAGCTACGTCCCAAGGTCGCCCAGATCTTTTCACGAACCCCCAACGGGTGCGGTCACAGGCAGGTAGCCATGTGCCTGCGCGCTGAGGAAGGGGAGCGCATCGCCGATAAGACGGTCTTGAAGATGATGCGTGAGATGGGGCTGCGCTGCAGGCATACGCCGCGAGAGGGCCCTACTACAGGTACAACTCCTACAAGGGGGACGTGGGGCAAAGCTTCAAGAACATCATCGGTCGCGACTTCACAGCGACCGGTCCCTGGCAGAAATTGGGTACCGATGTCACCGAGTTCAAGCTCTCCTTCGGTAAGGCCTACCTCGCTCCGGTCTACGACTTTGCCAGCAAAGAGATTGTCGCCTACTCCATCTCGATGTGCCCCAACCTCGCCCAGCAACAAGAGATGCTCCAAATACTCATGGACGCCAAACCCGAGGGAGCCAAGCCGATCTTGCACTCAGACATGGGATGGCAATACCAGCACGAAACCTACATCAGCACCCTCGCCGAGAACGGTTTCATCCAGAGCATGTCACGCAAAGGCAACTGCATCGACAACGGCGCCACTGAGCAGGTTTTCGGGCACCTCAAGGACGAGTTCTTTCGCGGCCAAGACTGGCAGACCTTCGAAAGCTTCAAGCCGACCTCGCCGCCTACATCACGCACTGGAACACAGTAAGACGCCAAGTAAAGCTCAAGGGCCTGACCCCGGCAGAATACCGGGATCAGGCCCTACAGGAAGCCACATAACGGCTACCATTAAACGCGTCCAAGTTTCGGGGCGCAGTTCACTCGCTTCCCGGGACCTCCCGAGCCCATGAGCAGCCGATCAGTGCGGCATGTAGGCACCGAGCCAGCCTTGGGATGCGATGAACACCAGGGCGCACAGCACCACGAGCAGACCGATCGAGTAGGGGGCGGCCTTCTTGAGGATCTCCGCGTCGGAACCCTCCGAATCGACGGAGGAGGCGGCGATTGCGAGGTTCTGCGGGGAGACGATCTTGCCGATGCCGCCGCCGATGGTGTTGGCGGCCAGCAGGATCGACGGGTCGAGGCCCGCACCGGCCGCAGCGGTCGACTGCAGGTTCGCGAAGAGAGCGCCCGCCGAGGTCGCGGAGCCGGCGACGGCCGTACCGATCCAGCCCAGGATGGGGGAGAGGAACGCGAAGGCCGCGCCCGTCGTCGCCAGGGCGGCGCCGATCGAGGTGGTCTGGCCCGAGAAGTTCATGACGAAGGCGAGGGCCATGACGGAGGCGATCGTCAGGATGGCCATGCGCAGCGAGTAGATGGTGCGCGGCAGGACCGCGAACATCTCACCGACGGAGGTCTGGAAGCGTCCGTTCGACGAGTTCGTGCCGTACACGATGGCGACGATGATGCCGGTGACGAAGATCCAGGTGCCGGGGTTGGACAGGATCTGCAACGAGTAGATCGCGGCGGTCGAGGGCGATCCGTCGCCGGTTAGCAGGTTGCCGTAGATGCCGGGCCACGGGATCTTCACGTCCGTCGAGGAGAAGAAAGCGGCGACCGGCTTGGCCAGCTTCGTGATCGCGATGATGACGACGACGAGGACGTAGGGCAGCAGGGCCAGTCCGATGCGCGAGCCGGTGGGCTTGTCGGCCTCGTCGGCCTCGGTCGCGCACTCCGTGGGGGTGGTCGGGCCCCAGACCAGCAGGAAGGCGTAGCAGGCAGCGAATCCCAGCAGGGAGGCGACGACGGCGGTCAGCTCGTAGGAGACCGAGGGGGTGAAGAAATGGCCGGCACCAGCCGCAGCACCGGCAACGAGGGCGAGGGGCCACAGCTGGCGCACGCCGCGCCCGCCGTCGAGGATGAACAGCAGGAGGAGGGGGATGAACAGACAGAAGATCCAGGTCAGGTGTCCCATGTCGCCGGCGACGACGACGGGGTCTGCACCACCGAGCTTGCCAGCCGTGGTCGTGGGGATGGCCATGGCGCCGAAGCCGACGTTGATGGCGTTACCGACGACAGCCACGACGGCGGCCTTGATCTTGGGGACCCCCAGGGTCACGAGCATGGCGCAGGTGATGGCCACGGGCGCGCCGAAGCCGGCCAAGCCCTCGAGCAGGCCACAGAAGCACCATGCGACGATGAGGGCCTGGGCGCGCTGGTCACCGCGGCCGATCGTATTGAAGACGGCCTTCAGGTCGGAGCTGCGTCCCGACTTCTCGGTGAGGTTGTACAGCCACACGGCCGCGATGATGATGTAGATGATCGGCATGAAGCCCATCGCGGCACCCTGCGTGCCGGACAGAAGGGCCATGCCGAGGGGCATCTTGAAGGCGAAGACCGCGATGCCCAAGGACAGCACCAGGGAGATGATCGAGCACCAGTGGGTGGCGACCTTGAAGACGCCCATGAGGACGAAGAAGACGATGAGCGGAAGAAGTCCGACGACGGCTGTCAGGAAGACATTCCCCGCGACTGCCGTCGTCGACGGGGTAAAGGATTGGGCTAACAAGAGAGAAGTCATGGCTGCTCCGCGCGTCAGTGAGTGGGACATTGGACCCAATTATCATGACATATGAAGGCAGTGGCGTACACATTTTTGCGTATTTTTCTTTGTCAATGTTGGATGGGGGCGCGCCGCATCTCACGTCCAGTATGCGCAGCGTCTGCTCGCGGGTGGAGCCTCGTCGATAGACTACGAAGCGTGAAGACTACATCCGCTGTTCCCGTCCCCTCCGGCTCGCGCATGCCGATTCGTAAGTATCGGGCGTTCCTCGACACGAATCCCGTGGACCTGCCGGATCGCCAGTGGCCCTCCAAGCGCATCACGAAGGCGCCGCGCTGGATGTCCACCGACCTGCGCGATGGCAACCAGGCCCTCATCGAGCCGATGGACCCGGCACGCAAGCGTCGCATGTTCGACCTGCTGATTAAGCTGGGTTATAAGGAAATCGAGATCGGTTTCCCCGCGGCCTCGCAGACCGACTATGACTTCGTGCGTTCCCTCATCGAGGACGACGCGGTTCCCGAGGACGTGACGATCTCGGTTCTTACCCAGTCGCGCCCCGAGCTGATCGAGCGCACGGTCGAGGCCATGGTGGGCTTCCCGCGCGCGACGGTGCACCTCTACAACGCGACGGCCCCCGTGTTCCGCGAGGTCGTGTTCCATGCGGATAAGGCGCAGACGATTGAGCTGGCGCAGTTCGGTACGCGTGAGGTGATCGCGCAGGCTGAGAAGCGCCTGGGCGATGAGACGATTGTCGGCTTCGAGTACTCGCCCGAGATCTTCGTCGATACTGAGCTCGATTTCGCCCTCGAGGTGTGCGAGTCCGTCATGGACGTGTGGGAGCCGGGCGAGGGGCGCGAAGATCGTCCTGAACCTGCCCTCCACGGTGGAGCGTTCGACCCCGAACGTGTTCGCGGATCAGATCGAGTGGATGAGTCGCAACCTGAGCCGCCGCGAGTACGTGGCGCTGTCCGTGCACCCCCACAACGACCGCGGTACGGGCGTGGCGACGGCCGAGCTGGCGCTGCTCGCCGGCGCGGACCGCATCGAGGGCTGCCTGCTCGGTCAGGGTGAGCGCACCGGCAACGTCGACCTGGTGACGCTGGGTCTGAACCTGTTCAGCCAGGGCATCGATCCGGGCATCGACTTCTCGGACGTGGACGCGATTCGCCGCACGGTCGAGCACTGTACGCAGATGGAGACCTCGCCGCGCGCCCCCTACGTCGGCGACCTCGTGTACACGAGCTTCTCGGGTTCGCACCAGGACGCGATCAAGAAGGGCTTCACCGCCCGCAAGGCCAAGGTGGACGCGGCCGGCGGCGACGAGGAAGCGGTCGTGTGGGAGCTGCCCTACCTGCCGATCGACCCGCACGACGTGGGACGCTCGTACGAGGCTGTGGTGCGCGTGAACTCGCAGTCCGGCAAGGGTGGCGTCGCCTACCTCATGTCGACGGCGCACGCCCTGGAGCTGCCACGCCGCCTGCAGGTGGAGTTCTCCCGCATCGTCCAGCGCCACACCGACACCTACGGCGGCGAGATCAATGCGGCAACGCTGTGGCAGATCTTCGCGGACGAGTACCTGCCCACGAGCGCCGCTCCCGGCCTGGAGCCGTGGGGCCGCTTCGAGATGCGCTCCTCGCAGGTTTCTTCGATCGACGATGAGCATGTCGAGCTCAACGCGGTGCTTACGGACGGCGGCGAGACCGTGAAGGTACAGGCCACGGGTACCGGCCCGATCGACGCCTTCGTCTCGGCGCTGCACGAGTTCGACCTGGATGTGCGCATCCTCGACTACTCTGAGCACGCGATGAGCCAGGGCCGCGACGCCCGCGCCGCCGCCTACGTGGAGGCTGCGGTCGACGGCCAGATCGTGTGGGGCGTCGGTATTGACTCCTCGATCACGCGCGCGTCCTACAAGGCCGTCATCTCGGCGGTGAATCGCGCCCTGCGCTAAGCGCTCGCAGGCAGATACGGCGAACCCCGGCCTCGTTCATGGGAGAAACGAGGTCGGGGTTCACCTGTGTCTTCAGGCGCGCTGCGCGGATGGGATCGGGCTCGCCGCGAGGGCCTCGAGGGATCGACGCACCTGGCCGTCGAGCACGCGGGCGATGCGCTCGGTGAGGATGTAGGGATCGGTGCTCATGCCGGTTGCGAGCCATTGGGAGATATGGCCGAGGATGGCGAGGGTGAAGTGGTCGGTGACGAACACGCGGTCGTCTTCGGTGACGGGCAGGTCGGCACTGTGCTGATCGACGATGGGTTCCATGACGGCATGCAGCTGCTTGTGGAGGAAGATCAGCAGATCCTCCATGCCGAGGGAGGAGACGACGCAACGGGTCTCTTCGGGGTGTTTTTGCATCCACACGAACATGGCGAGCAGGCCATCGGACCAGTCCTCGTAGTGGCGTGGGCGATGATCTGGTCGGCGACCTCGCGCTTGAAGACCCACACGGTCAGGTCGCGGATGTCAGAGAAGTGGTAGTAGAAGGCTTGGCGTGTCACGCCGGCAGTGCGCGTGATTCCGGAAACCGTCACCTTCGACAGGGGGACGGTCGTGAGGGCGTCGCGCAGCGCGCGTGCGAGCCGCTCTTTCGCATCGGGGTGGGGCATCAGTGATCCTCGGCGACAAGAAACAATGAGGTTACGTACGAACTATACATGTAAGTTCGCGGAGCTGCTAATGCCTGTCTAGGCAGAACTGACCAATCGTACAGCGAGGCCCTGGTCACGCGTCTAGGGATTGGTTGTCACGATTATGTTGCGGATATGCGCCAGGCCCCGGTCTCGTTGGTGGAACGAGGTCGGGGCCTGGGGTGAGCTGCGTCTGCCCTCGTGCGGTTGGTGGGAATTACCGCATTACTTGGCGAGACGGCCCAGAGCCGGAGTGGTCTGGTCGGTCATGAGCACTCGCATGCGAGCAATCGCGAGCGAGGGGTTGACCTCCAGGCCGGAGAGCATCCACTGAGCCATGTGGGCGGTGGTCGCCAGTGCGAAGTGCTGGGCGACGACGTCGCGCGCCGTGGCCGAGGCGGAGCCGGGGAGGCGGGACTCGATGAGCTCCTGAATGTGGGAGGCCAGGAATGCCCACAGGTCGTTGGGCTCGATGGTCTTCATGGCGGCGGCGGTCTCGTCGCGATGGGCGTGCATCCACGTCATGGTCGCTTCGATGGCGTCGAGCCATTCTCCCGAACTGGTGGTCAGGCGCGCTGTGACTTCCTCCCGGAAAACCCAGGCATTGAGGTCATTGAGGGAGTTGAAGTGGTAGTAGAACGCTTGACGGGTGACCCCGGCGGAGCGTGTCAGTGCGCTGACAGAGATCTTTGACAGCGGGGTCTGCGTCAGGGCCTGGCGCAGTGCAGTGCCAAGCTTTTCGCGGGCATCAATCGGCGGAGCCATTTGTTTCCTTCCTTCGACGGTTATGGGTAAACCATATCCGGTTACGAAGAAACTATCTACTCGAAACCATTTGCCGGCTGTGTAACCGACCACGCTGTCAGTTTCTCATATATTGTTGACAACGCACGCGGGGGCGCTTGTCGATCGATGTGACAGCGCACTTCACAATTGATTTCGCGCCGTGCGATGCGGGGCGGGCCTCCTCTCCCGAGTCGCGCGGTCGTGACACAATGTCCGTGTGATGAAGTCCTATCGAGACGAGGCGATCGTCCTGCGCACCCACAAGCTGGGCGAAGCGGATCGCATCATCACGCTTCTCACCGCCGAGCATGGGCAGGTGCGCGCTGTGGCCAAGGGGGTGCGCAAGACGACCTCGAAGTTCGGCGCACGCGTTGAGCCTTTCTCTGTCATCGACGCCCAGCTCCATCGTGGCCGCACCCTCGACACCCTCACCCAGGTCGCCTCGATCGCCCAATACGGCGACGCCATCGCCGCTAACTACGACCTCTACCTCGCGGCCACCGTCGTTGTCGAAACCGCCGAGCGTCTCACCGCGGACGCGCACGACGGCACCCACTCCCAATACCTGCTCCTGCTGGGGGCTCTCAACGCCCTGGCACGAGGCCGCCACGACCCGACCCTCATCCGCACGTCCTACACGCTGCGCGCCCTCGCCCTGGCCGGCTGGGCCCCCTCGTGCTTCGACTGCGCCGTGTGCGGAACTCAGGGACCCCACTCCTCGTTCTCTATCCCTGACGGCGGCACCGTCTGCGATACCTGCCGTCCACCCGGTGCCTCCTCGCCTGCGCCCGACACGATGGCCCTCCTCGGCCAGCTGCTCAGCGGTGACTGGGAGCGGGCCGACCGATGCGAACCCTACGCGCGCACCGAGGCCTCGGGCCTCATCTCCTCGTACACTCAATGGCATCTGGAACGTCGCCTGCGCTCGCTGAGCGTCATCGATAGGAGTCACCCATGACGGACCTGCGACCCACCCCCATGGACCGCGCACCGAGCGACCCCTCCGCGCCGCTGCTCGGGCCCGGCCAGTGGCACTGTGAGGCGCCGGTCTTTCGAAGGGGGGAAGTGCCCGCGCACGTCGCCCTCATTATGGACGGGAACGGACGCTGGGCCAATAGTCGGGGACTGGCACGCACCGAGGGGCATCGGGCGGGGGAGTACGCCCTCATGGACACGATCGCCGGCGCCATCGATGCTGGTGTGCGCTACCTGAGCGTCTATACCTTCTCCACGGAGAACTGGAAGCGCTCGCCGGCCGAGGTCTCATTCATCATGAACTACGCCTCTGACGTGCTCGCGCGGCGCACTGACCAGCTCGCCCAGTGGGGCGTGCACGTGCGGTGGAGTGGGCGGCGACCCAAGCTATGGAAGAGCGTCATCAACGCGCTGGAGAAGGCCGACCGGGCAACCTCGCACTGCAAGACCCTCGACCTCATCATGTGCGTGAACTACGGCGGTCGGGCCGAGCTGGCGGATGCTGCCCGATCCATCGCCGAGGATGTCGCGGCCGGGCGCCTGAGCCCGCGCGGCGTCACCGAAAAAGACGCTGTCTCGCCACCTCTACCTGCCCGACGTGCCCGACGTCGACCCTCATGATCCGTACGTCTGGGGAGCAGCGCCTGTCCAACTACCTGCTGTGGCAGATGGCGTATGCGGAGATGATGTTCGTCGACACGCCCTGGCCCGCGTTCGACCGCGAGGAGCTGTGGGGTTGCCTGGAGGAGTTCGCCGGCCGCGACCGCCGTTTTGGCGGTGCGATCGACCGGGTCGCTCAGTCCCTAGCCGTTGTCGGGGGCCAGTGCGGCGTCGACTGCGCGGCGCTTGCGGCGACCCCACGCAATCTTCGCGGCGATCAGCGCGACGATGAGGGCGAGGCCCGCCCAGCCCCAGGGGGAACCGGCGACGGCTCGGATCGCCGCGGCGAAGACTGCGAGCGTCCCTGAGGCCGTAGAGCAGCGCCCACAGGACGCACCCCGGGATCATCGCGATCGTGTAGGTGCTCCAGCGCATGCGTACCAGGCCAGCGCCAGCGTTGACCGCCGTCTGGATGCCCACGGTCAGAAAGCACAGGGGAATGATGATGAGGCCCCACTTGTCGAGCATGGCCGCACCCTTGCGGGGGATCGGGCCGTCGAACCAGCGGGCCATAGCGCCCAGGAATCCCTGATGTCCCGTCGCCCGGACGGCGCCCGACGCCGCGCCGCGAGCCAGCCAGTAGGGTCGCTTGCGCGCGCAAGAGGACGACCATGAACAGGAAAAACGAAGAGCCAGATGCCCTCGCGTGCAAAGGCGGGGACCACGGAATCGATTCCGGCGGCGAACATGACACTCCCAGGGCGAGGCTAATCAAACAAAGCCTATCCTAACCTACGCAAGAGGCCTGGGAAAGCGTCCTCCGCCTCCCAGGCCTCGTTCGCGGCCGATGCGGCCTCACCAGGTCATTTCTTTGACTGGCACGATGCACACACCCCGAAGAGCTCCAGGGAATGCTCGACATCTGCAAATCCGTGCGCAGCCGCGACCGAATCCACCCACGACTCGATCTGCGACTGCTCGATCTCCTCGGTGAAGCCGCACGCGCGGCACACCAGGTGATGATGGTGGTGATGCGTCGTGCACGAGCGGTACAGGGCCTCGCCGTCGGAGGAACGCAGCGTGTCGACGCGGCCGTCGTCCGCGAGGCTCTGGAGCGAACGGTACACGGTCGCTAGGCCCACGCGCTGCCCCTGGACGTGCAGGTCCTCGAAGATCTGCTGGGCGCTGCGGAAGTCGGTGACGCGGGTCAGCTCATCGAGGACCGCCTGACGCTGTTTCGTCATGCGCTGCATGGTGTTCCCTTCGTCATGATGCGTCTGCGTGAGCGAGGTGTTCGCGCTCCGGATGCTGGTTGTGGGCGCGGGCTGCGCGAAGCCTGCGCACCCTGCGGATACGGTCCACAATAGCCCGGATCGTAAATCCGATCGCGTACAGGCCGATCGCGCCCACAACGATGGTCGCACCGGGCGACAGGTCGACAAAGTATGTCAGGGACAGTCCGCACGTGCAGATAATGACGCCGAGAGCCATCGCGATTCCCATCGTGGAGCGGAACGAACGTGCCCCGAGCTGTGCGATCGCCACGGGGATCACCATGAGTGCGCTGACCAGCAGCGAACCGACGACTCGCATCGCGACGGCCACGGTCAGCGCAGAGAGAATCGCGATCAGCAGGACAGCGTGCGCACGGGCAGTCCCGTCGAGCGGGCGAAGTCCTCGTCGTTGGTCACCGAGAAGAGCGCGGGAGCCAGGCCTACACCGAGCGCCACGATCGCGATCCCGAGGCCCGTGATGAGCGTAATGTCGCTCCAACGCACGGTCGAGATCGAGCCGAAGAGATAGGAGTTCAGCTGAGCGGAGGTGCCGCCCGCCAGGCCGATCAGCAAGACGCCGCCGGCGATGCCCCCGTAGAACAGCATGGCCAGGCCGTGTCGCCGGACGTGCGTCCACTCTGGCGCACCAGCTCGATCGTGATCGCGCCCAGCAGGGAGATGAAGACCGCTCCGGGGACCGCCCACGAGTCGGCGGGGCTCACGTTCGCGAACGTTCCCGCCAGCCAGCCCAGCGCGACGCCGGTCAGGGAGATGTGGCCGATGCCGTCGCCGAGCATCGCCAGGCGCCGATGGACCAGGTAGGTGCCGATGATCGGGGCGGTGAGGCCCACGATCAGGGCAGCGAGCAGCGAACGCTGCATCATCGGCGAGGACAGGAGGGTGGTCAGTGCGTCAATCATGCGTCGCTCCCGTCTAGATTCCGCTCACGAGGCCGTGGTCGCTCGTCGCGGACCTCGCCTCGGTCGTGGGGTGGCAGTGGTCGCCGCCGCCGTGATGCTGTTCGTGGTCGTCCTCAATGTGGGGAGGGCCGTCGTAGGAGACGTGGCCCGCACTGATGTGCAGCTCGCGGTCCAGGAGCGGGCCGAGTTCGCCCAGTTCGTGCAGGACGATGAGGATCGTGGTGCCCTCCGCCTTGGCTTCGGCGACGATTCTTGCGAGGCGCGCTCGCGATGTCGCGTCGATTCCGGCCATCGGCTCATCCATGATGAGCAGCTCGGGGCGACGCACGAGAGCGCGAGCGATTAGAACGCGCTGAGCCTGCCCGCCCGAGAGGATGTTCAGGGGAGAGTGGGCGCGGTGTGCCATGCCGACGCGTTCGAGGGCGGCCATGGCCTTCGCCGTGTCGCCCGGCAGCGCCCACAGGCGACGAGGCCCGAGCAGGCCGGATCGCACGACCTCGATCGCGCTGGCGCTGATCGCGCCACCCGAGGAGATGCGCTGGGGCACGTAGCCGATCTTGTTCCACGGCACGCGGCGGCGAGTGGAAATCGAGCGACCGAAGAGCTGGGCATCGCCACTCGTGATGGGTGCGGTGCCCAGCAGGGCCTTCAGGGTCGTGGACTTGCCCGATCCGTTAGAGCCCGTGATCGCCACGGTCTGGCCGGCGGGGACGTCGAGCGAGATCCCGTGGAGGATCAAGTCTGTATCCCAGGCCACATGCAGGTTGTCGAGACGCACGACGGCGGTCGCCTCCGCGTGGGGGGGCTCCCGCCGTCGTGGGGTTGTCAGTTGTTGTCACTGGCAGTCGAGGGCTTTCGTCAGGGCGTCAATGTTGGAGTTCATCGTCGCGGCGTAGTCCTTGGACGCGTCGGTCTGGGACTCGATCGGGTCCAGGACGGCCGTCGTGATGCCGAGGTCGTCGGCCAGGGTCTGCGCGACCTTGGGATCGATGAGGGCCTCGGTGAAGATCGTCGTCACGCCCTGCTCCTTGGCGATCTGGGCGATTTCAGCCAGACGCGCGGGGGAGGGGGAGGACTCGGGGTCGAGGCCGGAAATACCGACCTGGGTCAGGCCCGTGCGGTCCGCCAGGTAACCGAAGGCAGTGTGGGCGGTGACGAAGGTCTTGACCTTGCAGTTCGAGGTCTTGGTGACCAGGGTGTTGCTCAGGGTGTTGAGCTCCTCGGCCAGGGCCTTCGCGTTCGCCTTGTAGGTGTCGGCGTGAGCGGAGTCGGCCTCGGCGAGCTTGTCGCCCACCAGGGTGGCGGCCTTCGCCATGCGGGTGGGATCGAGCCAGAAGTGCGGATCCGCGCTCATGTCGTGGTGGTGATCGTGGCCCTCGTGGTCGTGCTCGTGGGCCTCGGTCTCGCCGGACTGGGCCTCATCGGTGGCATCTTCCTCGTCCTCGGAGGGGTGGTTCGCGTCGGTGCCAGCCTCGATCAGGTCGGCCGCGGAGGACACGTCGATGACGGTCTTGGGGGCCTGCTGCTCGATGGCCTCGTCAACGGCGCTCTGGAAGCCCGCGAGATAGATGACCGCGTCCGCGGAGGACAGGGAGCCGACCATCTTGGGAGAGAGCTCGAGGTCGTGCGGCTCGGCACCTTCAGGGGTCAGGGAGGTAACGGAGACGTGCTCGCCGCCGATCTTTTCGGCCAGGTACTGCAGGGGGTAGAACGAGGCCATGACGGTCAGTTTGCCGTCTTTGGAGGAACCGCCGTTGGATGTGGACGGGGAGATACAGGCGGACAGGGTGAGCGCTGTGGCAGCCGCGCATGCGGCAGCAAGGATTCTCTTCGACATGAAAATCATTCTCTTTGAAATTGAGAATCTTTGTCAAGTCAATCTCGATGCTCGGACCTCCGTGATCCGGGTTGTTAGTTGACGCGCGCCGTGGAGCTGCGCACGATCAAATCAGGCGAAAAGACGTAGTCGGCGTGCGTAGGAGCGTAGTCGGCCGAATTCAATGCCTCGAAGAGGGCGCGCACGGCGGAGGCGACGATCGACTGAACGGGCTGGTGAATCGTCGTGAGTGCCGGATCCAGGTGGCTCATGAGGAACGTGTCATCGAACCCGATGACCGAGACGTCGCCCGGGACCGACAGGCCGAGCGAGGAAATCGTGCGGATGGCACCGAGCGCCTGCAGGTCAGAACCCGTGATGATCGCCGTCGCGCCGCGCTCCAGGAGGACGTGCGTGTAGGCTGCCGCGGCCTCGTACGTGTAGAAAGTCTCCTCAATGATGGGAGAGTTGTCTCCAATCAGCTCGCCCATCACTTGCGTGAATGCCTCGGCCTTGCGCAGGGCCGGGACGATGTGCGTGCGGCCGGTGAGAAGTGCGATGTGCGTGTGGCCCAGCTCGTGAAGGTGCGTGACCGCGGCGCGGATGCCGAGAGAGTCTCCGGTGGAAAAGTCGGAGGCTGGGACCTCCGGGCGAGCACCGTTGATCGTGACGAAGGGGATTCCGCGTGCGGCGACGTCGTGATAGGGGGAGAGATCGGACAGGAGGTCGGCGTGCCTGCCGGAGACGAAGATGAGGCCGCTGACGCGGTGTTCGATGAGCGATGACAGGTGGTCGAACTCGGACGTCGCACCCGGCGTTTGCGTGCGGATCAGGGCGATGCCGCCCGCGCGAGAGATCTCCTCTTGAAGGTGATGGGCAAAGGAGGCAAAAATCGGGTTCGTCAGCTCCGGCACGATAACGCCGATCGTCGGGGTGCTGGGCATGTGTTCACTGGGTGGACGGTCGTAGCCCAGCTCGTCGATCGCTGTGAGAACCCTGCGGCGCGTGTCTTCGGAAACCTGGCCGACACCGTTAAAAACGCGTGAAACAGTTGCAGTTGATACGCCCGCATGGGCTGCAATGTCGGCCATGCTTGTGCGATTTTTGGTCATCGGCTCAACGCTCCTTTGGGTGTCCGAGTGCAGCTGTTTCCCTACAAATGTAACAGCTTGCACACAATTGCGAAAATTGTTGCAGAAACAAAATCCGACGTATTACAGTGACTATGTAGCAGGTCGCTGATGGAGGCGACCCGCCTGACCAACACAGGAGTAATAATGCGACGTGGCATCGCAGCGCTCGGCGTCCTCGCGGCGGCTACCGCCCTGGCCGCCTGCAACAATGGCACCACCCCTTCCTCGACCTCCTCGGACAGCGCGAGCAACGACGCTGTGGCGACCCTGACGATCTGGGCGGACGACACCCGCTACTCCCAGGTTGAGAGCCTCGCCGAGGACTTCACCGCCAAGACCAGTGTGAAGGTCAACGTCGTGCAGAAGTCTGAATCCGACATGGACACCGAGTTCACCACCCAGGTGCCCACCGGCAACGGCCCCGACCTGATCGTCATGGCCCACGACAAGCTCGGCGCGCTCGTTGCTAACGGCGTCGTCGCCCCCGTGGACCTGGGTGAGGCCAAGTCCAACTTTGCTGACGTCGCCGTCAAGGCCGTCACCTACAACGGCCAGACCTACGGCGTTCCCTACGCCGTCGAGTCCGTCGCCCTGGTGCGCAACAACGCGCTCACCAAGGACACCCCCACCACCTACGACGACATGATCGCCTCCGGCAAGACCACCGGCGTCGAGTACCCCTTCATCATCCAGATGGGCGACAAGGGCGACCCGTACCACTTCTACGGTTTCCAGACCTCCTTCGGTGCCCCCGTCTTCAACACCAACGCTGACGGCGAGTACACCTCCGAGCTGGCCATGGGCGGCTCCGGCGGCACCGACTTCGCCAACTGGCTGAAGGCTCAGGGCGACGCGGGCGTGATCTCCCCGTCCATCACCGGCGACATCGCCAAGCAGGCCTTCCTCGACGGCAAGGCCGCCTACACGGTGACCGGCCCCTGGAACGTCACCGCCTTCCGCGAGGCCGGCATGGACGTCTCCGTCCTGTCGATCCCCTCCGCCGGCTCCCAGGCTGCTCAGCCCTTCGTTGGCGTCCAGATGTTCTACCAGAGCGCCAAGTCCACCAACACGGTCGCCGCCAAGCAGTTCTTCAACTACCTGGCCACCCCCGAGGCTCAGGAAGAGATGCAGAAGCTCGGTGGTCGCGCCTCTGCGATGCCTGAGGTTGCCGCCAAGTCGGATGACCAGGACATCAAGGATTTCGCGAAGGTTGCCGAGTCCGGCGCTCTCGCCCCCGCGATCCCTGCGATGGGTTCCGTCTGGAACTTCGGGGGCCAGACCGAGGCTAACATCGTGAGCGGCACCGAGACCCCCGCCGAGGGTTGGGCTACGATGATCACCAACATCAACAACGCGATCGCCTCCAAGTGATCGCATCCGTCGACCCTGTGACGGCCGGCACCCCGCTCGCCTGAGGCGAGCACCCAGCCTCGCACCCGCCCGCGTCCCACGCGGCGGGCGGGTGCGAGGCCCACAAAACGCTCGCGCCGCAGTGTGGCGCACTCGCACCCCCGGGTGCTTCCCGACCCGCCGCCAGGCGGGTGTCGTCGCAATGACGCGCAAACTGCGCACGTGTGGAGGACACGATGTCTGAGCCAGTGAAGGCTGCAGAAAAGAAAAAAGAGGCGCGCACTGCCTCGCACGCCAGCGAAGTGACCAGGCCCGGTTTCTTCGTCAAACTTGTCCTGATGATGCTCATCGATGCCCTGGGGCTCTACGGCATGTTCACCGCGTACCTGGTGAAGTCGTGGGCGGTTCTCGCCGTCCTGGCCGTCCTGCTTCTCGCGGTCAACTGGGTGTACTTCTCCAAGCGGACTATTCCCGCGAAGTACCTCGTTCCCGGCATGGTCTTCCTGCTCATCTACCAGGTCTTCGTCATGGGGTACACGGGCTACGTGTCCTTCACGAACTACGGCCAGGGCCATAACTCGAGCAAGGAAGACGCCGTCGCCTCGATCCTGCAGGCCTCCGAGCAGCGTGCCGAGGGTGCGCCGAGCCTCCCCGCTGCTGTCATCGAGGACAGCTCCGGCCTCGGGCTCGCGGTGGTCGATACTACGACGGGCGCGATCCGCGTGGGCGACTCCGACACCCCGCTGCACGAGGTGTCCGGCACCTATGCGGCCGGCGTGATCAGCGCAGTCGATGGCTACAAGGTTCTGACGCTTGCCGATATCCTCAAGCCTGAGATGCAAAGAAGGTCTCCGCCATCAGGGTTCCGGTCTCCGACAATGCGAACGACGGAAGCTACCGCAGCGACGACGGGTCGACCGCCTACCTCGCCAAGTCGCGCTACAGCTACGACAAGGCTGCCGACACCCTGACCGACACGACGACCGGCGTCGTCTACACGGCCAACAACAAGATTGGCGCCTTCGTTGACGCGGATGGCAACCAGATCGATCCGGGCTGGCGCGTCTTCGTCGGCTTCGACAACTACATGAACATGTTTGCCCGCGGCGACCTGGCTGGTCCGTTCCTGAAGGCCCTGCTGTGGTCTTTCGTCTTCGCCGCTGTATCCGTCCTGTCGACCTTCGCGCTCGGCCTGATCCTGGGCCTCGTGTTCGCGGACAAGCGCATCAAGGGTCGCAAGATCTACCAGTCCCTCATGATCCTGCCCTACGCCTTCCCGGCCTTCCTGGCCACCCTGGTGTGGAAGGGCATGCTCAACAAGGACTTCGGCTTGATCAACCAGGTGCTGCTCGGCGGCGCTGATATCCCGTGGCTGACGGACGGATTGCTGGCGAAGTTCTCGATCTTGGGCGTGAACCTGTGGCTGGGCTTCCCCTACATGTTCCTCGTGTGCCTGGGCGCCCTGCAGTCCCTGCCGGGTGACGTCGAAGAGGCCGCGAAGATCGACGGTGCCTCCGGCCTGCGTACCGTGTGGTCCATCAAGCTGCCGCTCGTGCTGCAGTCGACCGTTCCGCTGCTGATCGCGTCCTTCGCGTTCAACTTCAACAACTTCTCGCTCATCTACATGCTGACCGGCGGCGGCCCGAACTACCCGGGCATGGATGTCGGCCAGACTGACATCCTGATCTCGATGGTCTACAAGATCGCGATCGAGTCGGGTTCCCCGAACTACGGCCTGGCCTCGGCCATGTCCATCGTCATCTTCATCGTCGTGGGCGTGATCGCGTGGCTCGGTTTCCGCCAGACGAAGACCCTTGAGGAGCTGTGATGAGCGCTGCAACTGTGAAGAAGAACCGTGAGTCTACCCTGAAGGGTACGCGCTGGTGGAAAGAGGTCGGTTGGCGCCACATCGTCGCCATCCTGATGATCATCTACTGCCTGGTCCCGCTGCTCTACGTCCTGTCGGTGTCCCTCAACCCCGGCGCGACGCTCGTCGGCTCAAACAAGCTCTTCTCCGCGTTTTCCTTCGAGAACTTCCTGGCGCTGGGCTCCGGTAAATACGCCGGCTACTGGTCGTGGGTCCTGAACTCCCTCATCGTGTCGACCACGACTGCTGTGGGCACCGTCCTCATGGGCGCGGCTGCCGCCTACGCGTTCAGCCGCTTCCGCTTCAAGGGACGCCGCGCGACCCTGACCGGCCTGCTGCTGGTGCAGATGTTCCCGCAGATGCTGGCCTTCGTGGCCCTGTACCTGCTGCTCCTGGGCATCCAGGACATCTTCCCGATCCTCGGCCTGAACTCCAAGCTCGGCCTGATCTGTGTCTACCTCGGTGGCGCGCTCGGCTCGAACACCTTCCTGCTCTACGGCTTCTTCAACTCGATCCCGCGTTCGCTGGATGAGGCGGCCATGATCGACGGCGCGACGCACGCCCAGACCTTCTGGACGATCATCATGCCGCTGGTCCGCCCCGTCCTGGCGGTCGTCGGTCTGCTGAGCTTCATCTCCTCGCTCGGCGACTTCGTGATCGCGAAGGTTGTCCTGCAGGATCAGAGTCAGTTCACCCTGGCCGTCGGCATGTACATGTGGGCAGCTGACGAGCGTACCGCTCCGTGGAGCATCTTCGCGGCCGGTTCCGTGATCGCAGCCATCCCGGTGATCCTGCTGTTCCAGTACCTGCAGAAGTACATCGTCTCCGGCCTGACCGCCGGCGGCGTCAAGGAGTAAAGCGCTCCGCGCCCTCCTGCCCAGCCCCGGCCTCGTCCCCTATCCCCGTGGGACGAGGCCGGGGCTGTTTCTGTGTGTGCGGGCTGGCTGTGTTTGTAGGGCGGGCAGTTGACGTGCGGGTGTGGATCCGGCATCGCGGGCGCGGGCGTTGCGGGCGCGGGCGTTGCGGGCGCTGGCATTGCGGGCGCTGGCATTGCGGGCGTGGGCATTGCGGGCGCTGGCATTGCGGGCGCTGGCATTGCGGGCGTGGTTCCCCAACAATGTCGCACGTAATTCCCATGTAAACCTTTTGAACTTTAAAATATGGTCGTTGGAATTGCAACGTTTGTGGGCGGTGTTAAAAACTGACCGAGGGGAATTACGTGCGAAATTTGGGTAGGGGGAGTGGATTTGTTGTTGTAGATGTGATCTAGGACTCGTTCGTTGTAAGAGCTTGACGGGTTATCTGGTTCTATGGTTCATTAGGTAGGTAATGAACCGCAGAACCCGGAGGGATTGCACATGGCACCCACGTTCGTCTCTGGGATCCCGATCTACGTGCAGATCGCCGACGACATCCGCGCGCAGATCCTGCGCGGCGCGCTGCGCGCCGGGGACCAGCTCACCTCCACCACGGAGTACTCCGCGACCTACCGCATCAACCCGGCCACCGTCGGCAAGGCCTTCGCCATCCTCGTCGACGAGGGACTCGTTGAAAAGCGGCGAGGCATCGGCATGTTCGTCGCCGAAGGCGCACAGCACACGCTCGTGGCCGACGGACTCGCATCCTACGTGGAGGAGACCCTGAACCCCGCCGTCGAAGCGGGCCTGGCCCTGGGCCTCGACATCGACGCCATCATCGACCACGTCCGCGCCTACGGCGCCGACACAACCGCCAAGGACAACTCATGATCACCTTCGACTCCATCACCCACACCTATCCGGGAGAGAATGAGGCGGCGCTACGTGATGTCTCCCTCACCCTCGGAGACACCACCGTCACGGCCCTCGTCGGCCCCAACGGTTCGGGCAAGACGACCCTCATGCAGATCCTTGGTGGCCTGCTTCCGCCGTCGTCAGGAAATGTGTCCCTATGTGGAACGGAGGTGAGCTCTAACGACCTACTCGGTTACTCAATCGTTGTCTCTTCCGACAGGGACTTTGATAATTCCTCGGCTTCGGCCATGGTCGCCTATGCCGCGCTGCGCACGACCTGGGACCAGACACTATTCGACCGCTACGTTCAGCGTTTCTCCTTCCAACTGAAGGGGCGCAAGACGCTGAGCAAGATGTCATCGGGGCAGGCTGCCATCCTGGCTGGCGCTGTGGCGCTGGCATCGGGTGCGCCCATTACCGTCCTCGATGAGATTCAGGCCCCCATGGATGTTCCCACCCGATACGCGTTCTACGAGGAACTGCTCACCCTGGCCTCCGACAGTATGGAGGGACGTCGCCCGCGGCGCGTCTTCCTTGTGTCCTCACACATGGTCTCCGAGCTTGAAAATGTTGCCGAGGATGTTGTCGCCCTCAAAAATGGGCGTTTGCTTGCCCATGAGAGCGTTGACGAGTTCACTTCGCGCATCCGTGCGATTGCCGGTAACGCCGCCGACGTGGAACGCTTCCTGGTCGATCGTTCCGATATTGCCGTCATCACTTCTCGCGCGCTTGGGTCCGCACGAGAGGTCATTGTGGACCTACGTGGCTGTGGTGTTACTGACCATGAGATTGCATCCCACTCTCTGACCTCTTCACCCTGTTCCTTCCAGGACGCCTTCGCCTACCTCATCCAGGAGAACGACCAATGAGCATTGCAACCCCCGACCTCATCAAATCCGCCCCTTCGCCCCTGCGCATTGGCCTTGTCAACTCGAGATTCACCGTGGTGCTCTACCTGCTGATCGTGGGCTGCCAGTTCCTGGTCAACTTCGTGATCAACGGCATCGTCTACCTATCAGGCTCCGATGTCACTAAGAATGTTGAACAGTCCGCCACAAACTCCGCTTTCGTCACGGGTATTTTCCTCTTTATCTGGGGTATTCTCTGCGCCACCGTCGACTTGCGAGCCTCTGCTCTCAGCGGTGGATCACGCACCGCGCTCACTGTGGCGAGTTATGTTCACTCCATTGTCATCATTGGCCTGGGGACTCTCATCTGGTGGCTTCTCATCGCCATTCACCCCCTGCTCTTCGTTATGGGACGGCAGTCCTTACCTCTCGGTGTCGATTCGTGGACTTTCGTTCTTCTCGCATGGGTGGCGTGCGATGGAGCCGGGCGCTTCATTGGTGGACTTTCCCGCTGTGTTGGGGGGGACCTGGAAGCGAGTCTTTGCCCTCATGGGTGCGATTCCACTGGGTATCTGTGGCATTGGTGTGCCGGTCATGTGGCTGGTCCTCACCCTCATCCACAAGTCCGGCTACCTGCCCCCGATGCCCCCGGCCGCCTACCTGCTTGGCATTATCTCCCTGACGGTTGTGGCTGCTGGCTGGTCGTTGACCGCCGCTGGGCACATCCGGCGCGTCGGCTGAACGTTAGTTGGGCTTTGGGCGCGTGACCCCAGACCCGGCCCCGGCCTCGTTCTGAACTGCCTCCCGTAGGAGCGACGAGGCTGGGGCTCTTTTGTGCGCTCGGGCGTGGACGGTCGTCGTTGAGTGTCGGTGAATTGTCTGTGTGAGCCCTGCACTTTCGCATGCAATTCGGTGATGGAACATTCAATCATGTGCTGAAAATGGCGGAATTTCAACGATCTAATTTCAAATCATGAAATAGGTAAAGGGGAATTGCATGCGACTTTTGGGGCTGGCTCGCGCGCATGCGGATAGGTTACGACGATGTGGATAGGTTATTCACATGTGGATAGGTTAATAACCTATCCGGATCTGCATAAACTATCCGGATCTGCATAACCTATCCGGATCTGCATAACCTATCCGGATCTGCATAACCTATCCGTATGCTCATAAACTATCCGCGAGCATGCTGGTGGAGAGAGCCGCAGGGCCCAGCCAGAACTCCCGGCGCGCACCTGTGGTGGGATCCATGGGCGAGGAAGGGGTCGGAGCCGCCCGAAACAGTAGTTATCGACTAGTATCGATGGCGACACGACAGCCAGTCGTGCCCCAAATACTCAAGGAGTGACAAGTGGCTAAGGGACCCTCCCGCCTCGACAACGTGATCAGCCTGGCCAAGCGCCGCGGCTTCGTCTTCCCCTGCGGTGACATCTACGGTGGCACCCGCTCCGCGTGGGACTACGGCCCGCTCGGCGTGGAACTGAAGGAAAACATCAAGCGCGCCTGGTGGAACGCCATGGTCCGCCGCCGCGCCGACGTCGTCGGCCTGGACTCCTCCGTCATCCTCCCGCGCGAAGTGTGGGTCGCCTCCGGTCACGTCAAGGCCTTCACCGACCCCCTCATCGAGTGCCTCAACTGCCACAAGCGCGCCCGCCAGGATCAGCTCATTGAAGAGCTCGCCGAAAAGAAGGGCGTCGAAGAGTCCTCCCTGACCAACGCCGATATCGCTTGCCCGAACTGTGGCGTGCGCGGCCAGTGGACCGAGCCCCGCGCCTTCTCCGGCCTGCTCAAGACCTACCTAGGCCCCGTCGACGACGAGGCCGGCCTGCACTACCTGCGCCCCGAGACCGCCCAGGGCATCTTCATCAACTACGCGAACGTCATGAACGCCGCGCGCAAGAAGCCGCCGTTCGGCATCGGCCAGATCGGCAAGTCCTTCCGCAACGAGATCACGCCCGGCAACTTCATCTTCCGTACCCGCGAGTTCGAGCAGATGGAACTCGAGTTCTTCTGCGAGCCCGGCACCGATGAGGAATGGCACCAGTACTGGATCGACTACCGCAAGGCCTGGTACGTCGACCTCGGTATCGACCCGGAGAACCTGCGCGAGTACGAGCACCCGCAGGAGAAGCTCTCGCACTATTCCAAGCGCACCGTCGACCTGGAATACCGCTTCGGCTTCCAGGGCAGCGAGTGGGGCGAGCTCGAAGGCATCGCCAACCGCACCGACTACGACCTGACCGTCCACTCCGAGGCCTCCGGCGCGAAGCTCGACTACTTCGACCCGAACACCAAGGAACGCTGGACCCCCTACGTCATCGAGCCCTCGGCGGGCCTGACCCGTTCCCTCATGGCCTTCCTCATCGAGGCCTACCACGAGGACGAGGCCCCCAACGCGAAGGGCGGCGTCGACAAGCGCGTCGTGCTCAAGCTGGACCCGCGCCTGGCCCCCGTCAAGGCCGCCGTCCTGCCCCCTGTCCCGCAAGCCCGAACTGACCGGCCCCGCCCAGGAGCTGGCCGACGAGCTGCGCGGCATCTGGAACGTCGACTACGACGACGCCGGCGCCGTGGGACGGCGCTACCGCCGCCAGGACGAGATCGGCACGCCGTTCTGCATCACCTACGACTTCGACTCGATCGAGGACCACGCCGTCACCATCCGTGAGCGTGACACGATGGAGCAGGTACGCATCCCGCTCGAGGCGGTCAAGTCGTACCTGATCGAACGCCTGGGCTGCTGACTTGTCGCTAGCCTCCTCGTCCGCAGCGGCCCCGCTTCGCGTGGGGCCGCTGCGCCTGTGGACACCCGTCGTCCTGGCCCCCATGGCCGGGGTGACGGACGTGCCCTTCCGCCGCCTGTGTCGCATCATGGGCGAGTCGGGCCTGCCCGACCACCTGCGACCCGTCGGCATCCCCTCCTGGGCGGCCGAGTCCGGGCTGGCAGCCACGGCCTCGTCCCCGAGCGCCCCGGGCGAGAGCGCTCCGGGTGAGACCCTCGCCGAGCCGCGCCACGTCGCCATCCCGCGCGTGGATGCGCCCGCCGGCCTGTACGTCACCGAGATGGTGACCAGCCGCGCCCTCATCGAAGAAAACGAACGCACCCTGGACATGGTGCGCCCCGACCCCGCCGAGCGCGTGCGCTCCCTGCAGCTGTACGGCGTGGACCCGGCCGTCATGGCGAAGGCCGCGACGATGCTCGTCGAGCGCGACCTCACCGACCATATCGACCTGAACTTCGGGTGCCCCGTCCCCAAGGTGACGAAGAAGGGCGGGGGAGCGGCCCTGCCCTGGAAGCGGGACCTGTTCACGGACCTCGTGGGCGCCGTCGTGCGCGCCTCAAACGAGGCCGGGGAGCGTGCGGGGCGAGAGATCCCCGTGACCGTCAAGATCCGTATCGGCATCGACTCCGAGCACGAGACCGCGACGGACGCCGCCCTGAGTGCGCAGAAGCTGGGCGCCGCCGCGCTCACCCTGCACGCGCGCACCCAGAACCAGCACTACGCGGGTCAGGCTCACTGGGACGAGATCGCTCGGCTCAAGGACCTGCTGGACATTCCGGTCTTCGGCAACGGCGACGTCTTCGAGGCCGCCGACGCCCTGGCCATGCTGGAACGCACCGGCTGCGATGGCATCAGCGTCGGGCGCGGCGCCCAGGGGCGCCCCTGGATCTTCCGCGACATCGTCGCCGCCTACCATGGTGGGACCATCCCGCCCGGCCCCAACCTCGCCGAGGTCGTCTCCGTCATCGAGCGTCACGCCGCCTGGTGCGTCGTTGACCAGGGCGACGAGGGGCGTGCGCTGCGCGAGATGCGCAAGCACATCGGCTGGTACCTGCGCGGATTCGCCGTCGGAGGCCCCCAGCGTCACGCGCTGTCCATGGTCTCTACGCTGCAGGAGCTCCACGAGCGCCTCGCGGACCTCGACCTCGACCAGGCATTCCCGCCCGCCGCACGCGGACCGCGCGGCCGAGCCGGCGGCGAAAAGACACCCCACCTGCCCGACGGCTGGCTGGACCACCCCTACCTCACGCAGAGCGAACGAGATCGCCTGCACCTGGCAGAAATCGGATACTAAGCGAAGGAATCATGCCTCACCCATCTGCGCCCGACCCCGACCCTGCGCCCGGACTCGTCACCATCGGGCGAGCCGCCAAGAAGGCGACCCTCGGGGGACGTACCCAGGTCATTGTCCCCGTCAGCGGGGACGCGGCAGCCCTGAGCGGGCAGGTCGAGGCGCTGGCCTCGTGCCGCGCGGACATTGTCGAGTGGAGGTCCGACACCTTCCTGTCCTCCCTCGTGGGGTCGCATTTCGTGGCCGCTTCGGACGTGGAGGCGGACCTGGTACGCATGGCCCGCTACGTCGCGGATTCGTCGCCGCTGCCGGTTCTGGCCACCATCCGCACGTCGGTCGAGGGCGGCAACGCATACCTGGACGACGAGGAATACTGCGCCCTCGTGCGTTCGCTTGCGTCCTTCGCGGGCGGCATCGACGTTGAGATCTCGCGCGACGGCTCTTCCGCTCTCATCGAGGAGGCGCACGAGGCCGGGGCGATCGTCGTCGCCTCCTTCCACGATTTTGAGGCAACGCCCGGCGAGGAGCAGCTCGCCGAGGTTCTCGCGGCCATGAACTACGCGGGCGCTGACGTCCTGAAGTTTGCGTGCATGGCGAACAGCGCCACGGACGCGGCACGCGTCCTGGCCGCTCAGGCGTGGGCGCGCGAGGCCTACGACCGTCCCGTCATCGGCATCTCCATGGGGGAGCACGGCGCGCCCACGCGCCTGGTCGGATCCGCCCTCGGGTCCGCGGCCACCTTCGCGACCCTGCCCGGGTGGGAGGGCAGCGCCCCCGGACAGTTCACCGTCGAGCAGGTGCGCGCGGTCCTCGACATTGTCGAGGCCTCGGAGGACTAAGCCCGATCGCGGGTCTCAACGCGGCCCCGAAGCAAGCGATGAAAAAGAGGGGCGCTGGAGTGTTCTCCAGCGCCCCTCGCGCTCCATCGTGTGGCTATTGCCTGTGGAAGCGTGGGCTCGTTCCCAAGTGGATGGGGTAGGTGTTGTCTTTGTTGGTGATCTGTGATTCGTCGAGGCCGCGGTAGGCGTAGGAATTGTCGTAGGCGATCTCAGAAGGATCGACGAGGCCGTCAGCGTACTGTTGGACTTCCGCGGGAGTGGGGCTGGTACCGCCGCCCTTGTCGGCCAGGGGGTTTTCATCGGGGTACTGGCTCGGGTCGGTGTTGAGCATTCCACCGAGGTTTGCTGCTCCGTATCCGCCGTACTGATTCCAACCGTTTTCGTGACCGACAGCCGTGTTGACGAGTAGCTGTAGGAGCTGGTTGCGGTGGCGTTGGGCCACTTTGCGCGTGCCTGAGCGAGAGCCCCAGCAACGATGGGGGCGGAATAAGAAGTGCCCTGGGTGCTGTCGATTCTTCCGTCAGATATGTTCCGCTCCGTGAATGGTCCACCTACCGCGGTGGTTGTCACTCCCTGGCCCCATGACGAGTAAGAAGCGAATTTACCGTCGGCGTCGATGGCAGAAACACCGACAACACCAGACCACCAGGATAGGGAGGTGTCATTTTCGTCCTTTCCCGCATTGCCCGCTGCAGCGGTAATAATGACGCCCTGGCTCATGGCCCGGGCTATCGCCCACTTCAGACTGTTCTCATGTTGTCGACTCGATGCCGAGAAACTGATGATGGATGCGCCATCATTTATAGCGTGATTAATTAGCGAAGGAAGACCGATAAGAGGGATCTTTGCCGCAAGCTGGCAGTCGGCCTCAACTGTGCTTGAAGAGTCATGGCTCTGGTAGGAAAGAAGTGTCGCGTCGGGCACAACTCCGTAGTCACGAGAAACTAGGAGGGAGGCAATACCCGTTCCGTGGTTTGTGTGTTCGGAACTTGAATTGACCGTACAGGGAGTCTTGTCAATAATGTTTGTTCCTGCCAGCTCGGGGACGGAGGTATCAACTTTTCCGTCAATGAGCGCGATGGTAACGCCTTTCCCCGTGTACCCTTTAGCTCGGGCAGCGTCCAGGTGATAGTACGAGAAGTAGGCTTGGTCGGCAGCTGTGATCTGGCGGTCGTCCGCTTGTGTAGGGGTGGCTGCCAATGCGCTGCCTGCCAGGGCAAGTGCACATCCGGATGCTATTGCGACGCGTCGCGAGCCTCTGCTCAAAGCTCTGGTGAGCACTGCGTGTCGTGCGGTCACCATTGGTTGGGATCCCATCCGTCGTCGCGGCGACGTGCCGGCGCGATGTCCTTGTCTGTGCCGTACGTCTGAGACAACGGATTGACGTATCCACGAGGCAGCGCATCCTCATCTTCGTCCTCGACACGGAAGGCCTCGTACTTGCGGCGGGCCTGCTTCTTGTCTTCCTTCGTGCCGCCGGCACCAGCGCCGGAGGCACCCATGAATCCGCCCCGCTGGCCGGCGGCGGCGCCCCTGGCCTGCAGCGCCAGCTGATTTGCCAGAACCAGGTGGCGTGTAGGTCCCCATACCCGTTCCGCTGTACGTTCCCGTACGCAAAGCGGATGCTCCTGCTGCTGCGCCGCCGCGACCAAGAGCACCAGCACCAGCGGTTCCTAGCGACCCAGTTCCTCCGCCGCCCATTCGTCCCAGCGCTCCCATGCCAGTAGAACCCATGCGAGCAGCTCCCCGTAGTCCGAGAGCTCCGGCCCCCATCACACCGATGCCGCCGAGGCGGCCTGCTGTTTGGGATTCCGCAGCACGAGAAGCATTCAAGCCCCACAGCGGGTGATCGCGGTCGATCGGAGGGGCTGGAGTATGCCCGCCGATGACACCGTTTGCGTGGCGGTCGCCGTTGACGCGCGTGTGCAGTAGGTCCATGTCCATGAGATCCTGAGGATCCGTGACCGGATTTGTTCGCGATCCAGCCTCGCCTTCAGGGAAATAACGGCTCGGAAGGCGTGGGGACTGCATGACGCGTTGGTTGATGCCTTCGCCATTGTCGTATCCTCCCGGATAGAGACCCGAGTCTGTGCCACGCAAGTCGGCGTTACCGAAGGCATCCGAGCGGGAGCGGCCGTAGGCGCCGCCTTCATGCGGAGAGATGCTGATGTGCCCTTTTTCGAGGGCAGTCGCTGCATCCTGCGGGATTTCGGGAATAGGATTCCAGTCGCTTCGGTCGGAGAGATTAGGACCGTTCTCGGTGTGTCCCTGTAGCCTTGAACTCAGGTTGTTCATCGTGGACTCAAGGTGCTCGATGATTTCGGTCGATTTGGCCTCCCGCTGCGCGTTGGCCTGAGCTTCGACAGCATCGACGTACGCGGCACCGGTGACAGCAAGGGAGTTCACGAGCTGCCCCGGAAGACCGAAGTTGGAGGCGACAGGAATTGTCACCGTAGCGACGTCGCGCATAGCTTCGGTCATCGGATCCAACAACGTGGGCGACAGCTGGCGGGCTTCCTCAGCTGCCAGCATGATCGCGCGGCGCGCCTCAACATAGTAGGACATGCCGGTCAGGTAGTAGTTCGCTTGCCCGCTGAAGCGCTGGAGGGCACGCGCTGCCTCGGCGCTCATCGCATCGCCGGCCTGCCCCGTGAAGCCCTGGTGATCCTTGAAATGCTCGACCTTTTCCTGAGCCTTGCGGATGGCCTTCACGACGGTCGAGTGCTCGTCGTCCCAGCCGTAGAGCTTTTCATTCTCCGGCGCGCTAGCAGCAAATGCATCAAGCGCTCGTACATAGGTGAAGACACCATCTGCTATTCCTCCCTCAAGGCACGTTCTTAGATATCGCTCTGGGCACCGTAAGTCGGCGTAGTCTGTGCCTCGCCGGACGCGCCCTGTTCGCCTTCAGCTTCGCCGCTCTGGGCTGCCTCGTCCTTCGGCCTATTCGCACTCGTCAATTTGTCGATGGTCTCCTGTGAATAAACCTGATGTGCGCTCTCCCCCTGGTTCAAGGAGAGCAACGCAGTTCCGACAGCGGCCATCGCAGCACGGGCATCTTCCTCGGTGCCGGTAAAGTCGGAGACGGCCTGGGCAACCTTCGTGTCCAGGTCATTCAAGAACTGCGCTTCGTTCGTCATATTCGTTGCGAACGACGACAGGAACGAGCGAACGGCCTCGCCCATAACCTGGGCCGCGCTCTCAGTCGTCCAATGCCCAAACAACTGTGCCGCAGCCAAGAGCGTGGCTGACATGGCGGAGGTGGTTAGTTCGCCCCCCCCCGGCGCTCATATCGTCACTCACCTGTGCGTGGCGCTCTGAGTCGAATGCAACGTCTGGCATCGCTTCGCTTTCCTTTGAGAAGAAACCCCGCACTTCCTTCAGCGAGGTAACCGACTGGTCAACAGTCTATCCGTCCCGATAAAGCGCGTGCAACCAAGCGCGGGTGAAGAACAAAGGATGTCGGATACCGAGGGAGACACTAAAGGTGGTGGGCGGGCCAATCGGCCCGCCCACCACGGCTATGTCAGCGATGCTCGGAGAGCTCATGCCTCCTTGGGGGACACGGTGACGACCGTGTCAGTGATACCCACCGGGCCGGGGGCGGCCGGGGTGATCTCGCCAAACTTCTTCTTGTTCGTCACGACCATCGGGGTGATTGTGTCGTAGCCGGCCTCGCGGATGACATCCCAGTCAACCTCAGCCAGGACGTCGCCGCGCTTGACGACGTCGCCCTTGGCGACGCGAGGCGTGAAGCCCTTACCCTCCAGCTTCACGGTGTCCATGCCGATGTGGATGAGCACCTGGACGCCGGACGCGGACTTGATGCCGTAGGCGTGGCCCGTCGGGAAAGCGACCGACACCTTGCCGTCACACGGGGCAACAACCACGGCACCAGCGGCCGGGGAGACGGCGATGCCGGGGCCGAGAGCGCCGGCGGCGAAGGCCTCGTCGGCCACGTCCGACAGCGCAACCGTCGTGCCCGCCATGGGGGAGGTGAGCGTCAGGTCAGCCTTCGCCTCGTCGCTGAACTCGGGAGCGGCCTCGGCCACCGGAGCGGCGGCAGCAGCCGGCGCGGGCGCAGCCTCAGCGGTAGTAGCCGGGGCGGGAGCGGCGGCGGGAGTCGCGGAGACGCCGGCCTTCGCCAGCTCCTTCTTTTCGCGAGCCTCAGCCTTCTGCTCCTTCGTGCGGTAGTCGAAGAAGACGACCATCAGGAACGCGGTGAAGAACGCGGCGGCAATACCCAGGCCGTACACGGCCATGGGGGAGAAGACGGGGATCGTCAGCAGCGAGGTGAACACGAAGGTGTGGGTGATCGCGCCGCCACCGATACCGATGACCAGACCGCCGGCCACACAGCCCGTGAGCATGAGCGGGTAGATGCGCTTGAAGCGCAGGTGAATACCGTACAGGGACGGCTCCGAAATACCACCGAAGAGGCCGGCTGCCAGGGCACCGGAGGCGGTCTGACGCATATCGGTGTCGCGGTCGCGGATCGACAGGAAGAGCACGCCGGCGGTCGCGCCGAAGCACGCGAAGTTCCACGCACCCATGGGGCCCTGAATGAAGTCGGAGTGGGTCGATGCGATGTTGGCCAGCTGCAGGGCGTTGAGCGGCCAGTGCAGGCCCAGGGGCACCAGGAAGGGGTAGATGATCGGGATGACGATCGCGAAGACGATGGGGGCGTGGCCGTTGAGCCAGGCCAGGCCGCCACCCAGGCCGTTACCGATCCAGATCGACAGGGGGCCGATCAGGAAGGCGGTCAGCGGCATGATGATGATGAAGGAGATGAAGGGGGACGAACACCATCTGGACGTTCGCCGGGATGATCTTCTTGAGGCCCTTGTAAACGACCGCCAGAATCGGCACCATGAGCAGCGGCACGAAGACCTGGCCGCCGTAGTCGGACAGCTGCAGAGGCAGGTGGCCGATCAGCGGAACATTGTCGATCTGGGTCGTGCACTGCAGCAGATCGTCTTTACCCTCGACGAGCTGGATGCAGGTGGTGGCGGGGAACTTGTTAACGTTGCTCAGGCCCAGGAAGTTCGGGGTGAGTAGCGACAGGATGACGGCGGTGCCGACCCACGGGTCGATGTCCAGCTTCTTGGAGGCGTTGTAGGCGACCATCGCGGGCAGGAAGTAGAACACTGCGCGCCACATGGAGTTCACGTAACCGAGCCACACCGGGATGGTCTCCGCCCGCGTGTCGACAACGTGCAGGGCGTCGAGGACCGCGAGGAACGCCAGGATCAGGGAGGCACCGAGGAGGACGGGCAGCAGCGGGCGGAACGAGTCCGAGAGGTACTCGAAGAAGGCGTCGACGAGGGCGTTCTTGCCGCGCGCCTTCGCGCGGGCGGCGGCCTTGACGTCGTCGTTCGAGACTGTGGCACCCGACTTCATCGACGGCAGGTTGTTGATCTCGTTGAAGACCGACTGCACGGCACCGCCGATAACGATCTGGTAGCGATCACCCGACTGGGGAACGGCACCGAGGACGCCGTCAATGGCCTCGACTCGGTCCTTGTCGATGATCGACGCGTCGTTGAGTTCGAAGCGCAGGCGCGTCGCGCAGTGGGTGAAGTGGGTGATGTTGCCGGGGCCACCGACCGCATCGAGGATTTCCTGTGCCGTGTTGGACACGCGGGACTCCTTCCGTGGATGTGGATTCGACGCTGAATGCGACACTTGACAATTAGCATGTTTGAACACATGCTGAAAGATCCGAAGGGGTATCTCACAGTATTTTGCCGGCAATTTATGGTGCTTTGACAGTAACGAGGCCTGGGCCCGTTCTGCGCAGGCGTTTCCCTAGTAAAATGACCCCGTGAATGAGTTTTCCTTGGCGATCCCCGGTGTTGATGGTGGCGATGCGCGTCTCCCGTACGCGTCCGCCGATTCCGAGCGCTGGGTGCCCGAGGACCACAAGTCCTCCGAGCGCACCGAGTTTGAGCGCGACCGCGCGCGCATCCTCCACTCCTCCGCGCTGCGTCGCCTCGGCGAAAAGACGCAGGTGCTGGCCCGATTTCGGATGACTTCGTGCGTACTCGCCTCACGCACTCCCTCGAGGTTGCGCAGGTGGGCCGCGAGCTCGGCAAGGAACTGGGGGCCGACCCGGACGTCGTGGACGCGGCGTGTCTGTCCCACGACCTCGGGCATCCGCCTTTTGGGCACAACGGCGAGCGCGCCCTGGATGCGGCGGCAGCTTCGATCGGCGGGTTCGAGGGCAACGCACAGACCCTGCGCGTCGTCACGCGCCTGGAGCCCAAGGTCATCGGCGCGGGCGGCGTTCCCGCTGGCCTGAACCTGACGCGGGCGACCCTGGACGCGATCTGCAAGTACCCGTGGGTCAAGGCCGGCGGCCCGGACCTGGCCAAGTCGACCCGCAAGTACTCCGTGTACCCTGACGACGCGCCCGTGTTCGCGTGGATGCGCCAGGGTGCCCCCGCCGGCAGGCGATGCTTGGAAGCCCAGATCATGGATCTCTCGGACGACATCGCCTACTCGGTGCACGACGTGGAGGACGCGGTCGCGACCCGCAAGCTGGACCCCGCGGACCTATTCGATGACGCGCACTGCTCGGCGGTCGTGGCCTCGACCCTGGACTGGTACGGGCCCTCGGTGGCGCGCTCGGACCTGGAGGAGGCCCTCGAACGCATCGTCTCCATGCCCGTGTGGCTGCGCTCCTTCGATGGCTCCTACGCCTCCCTCGCGCACCTGAAGGACGCGACGAGCGAGCTGATCGGCCGCTTCTGCTCGGCGACCGTGTCCGCCACGCGCGAGACCTTCGGGCACGAGCCGCTGGGCCGCTACCGCGCGGACCTGGTGGTGCCGCGCGAGGTCCGCGCCGAGATCCAGATTCTCAAGGGCATGGCCGTCCACTACGTCATGAGTCCGCGCGAGACCGAGCCGGTCTACTACCAGCAGCGCACGCTCCTGGCCGACCTCGTCGACGCCCTCTACGAGGCCGGGGCGAACGCCCTGGAACCCGTGTTCGCCGCGCAGTGGCGGGCCGCCTCCGACGATGGCGTGCGCCTGCGTGCGGTCATCGACCAGGTCGCCTCGCTCACCGACGTGTCGGCCTCCGCGTGGCACGCCCGCTGGTGCGGCATGCTGTCCTCGCAGCTGTGAGCATGATCGGACGCAGACGTGGGCGGGCATCGGTAGACTGAGGGACATGGCGGGTCTGATTCGTAAGGACGACATCGAAGCGGTACGTAACGCAGTGAAGATCGATGAGATCATCGGCGAACACGTAGCGCTGCGACCCGCGGGTATCGGCTCCCTGAAGGGCCTGTGCCCCTTCCACGACGAACGCACCCCCCTCCTTCAACGTGCGTCCCCACCTGGGCATGTTCCACTGCTTCGGATGCGGTGAGAGCGGCGACGTCATCTCCTTCGTGCAAAAGATCGACCACCTGCCCTTCACCGAGGCGGTCGAGATGCTGGCGGCGAAGGCCGGGATCACCCTCCACTACGAGAGGGCGGGGCGCGCGTGCGCACCGAGGAACCGGGCAAGCGCCAGCGCCTCCTGGACGCCCACCGCGTCGCCGAAGAGTTCTACCAGCAGCAGCTGGCTTCGCCCGAGGCCCACAAGGGCCGCACGTTCCTCGCCGAGCGCGGCTTCACCCAGGCGATGTGCGCGCATTTTGGGGTGGGCTACGCCCCGGCCTCGTGGGATTCCCTGACGCGCCACCTGCGCTCGAAGGGCTTCACGGACCAGGAGATCCAGATTTCGGGCCTGGGGTCGCAGGGTAATCGCGGCGTGTACGACCGTTTCCGCGGGCGCCTCGTGTGGCCGATCCGCGACATCACGGGCGCGACGGTCGGTTTCGGCGCGCGGCGCCTGGACGACAGTGACAAGGAGTCGCCCAAGTACCTCAACACCCCCGAGACGCCGATCTACAAGAAGTCGCAGCTGCTGTATGGCCTGGACCTGGCGAAGAAGACGATCGCCACCGAGCACAAGGTCGTCATCGTCGAGGGCTACACGGACGTCATGGCCGCGCATGTCGCGGGCGTGACGAACGCTGTGGCCACGTGTGGCACCGCCTTCGGCTCCGAACACGTCAAGATCATTCGCCGCCTGCTCGGCGACCACGCGGATCCGGCCGCCGGCGTGCTCCTGTCCACGGGGCGCGCGCACGGATCGGAGGTCATCTTCACCTTTGACGGCGACAGTGCCGGGCAGAAGGCCGCGCTGCGCGCCTACGGCGAGGATCAGAACTTCGCGGCCCAGACTTTCGTGGCGGTGGCGCCGGGTGGCCAGGACCCCTGCGACCTGCGTCTGTCCCAGGGCGATCAGGCGATCGTGGACCTGGTGAACTCGCGCATCCCGCTCTTTGAATTCGCCATCCGCTCGGTCCTGTCGCAGATGGACCTGCGCAGCGCCGAGGGGCGCGTGCGGGGCCTGCGCGCCTCGTCCGGCATTGTCGCGCACATCAAGGACCGCGCCCTGCGAGCCGAGTACACGCGCCAGCTGGCCGCTGGCTCGGCATGGACATCCCCACGGTCGAGCAGGCGATCCGCGCGGCCGGTCGCGTCGAGGTCATCTCGCACGAGGCGCGCCCGGGCGAGATCGAGATGGCGGGCGCGGGTCGCCCGCTCTCCGCGCCCGAGCGCCGAGGCCCCGAGGACCCGGTGAGCCGGATTGAGCGCCAGGCTCTCGAGGCCGTCCTTCAGCACCCGCTGTACGCCGTGGGATCGGGCTTCGAGGAGCTCGACGGGCAGTCCTTCACCGTGCCCACGCACCGCGCCGTCCACGACGCGATTCGTGCGGTCGGCGGCCTCGACGCCTTCACGCAGATGATGCGCCAGGCCGAGGCCCACTTCGGCCCGGGCGAAAACGCTACCCTCGCGGCCTCGCGCCACTTCGTCCAGGTGGTCCTCGAGACCGCCGGCGAGTTCATCGGCCCCGCCGTCACCCAGCTGGCCGTCGCGCCCCTGCCCGTCGCGGGTGAGGCCGACGTGCGCTCGTACTGCCGCGGCGTGGTCGCCGCGATGGTGCGCATGGACCTGACCCGCAAGCTCGGCGAGGCCCGCGCGGCCCTGTCGCGCTTGAGCGAGGACGACCCCACCTACTCCGACATGTTCCGGGAGCTCATGCGCCTGGAGCAACGCCGGCAAAACTACACCGAAAGGGACTAACCGATGGCTGAAGTTGAGAGCTTTACCCTGGACCACACGGCAGTGAAGGCGCCCTACGTGCGCCTCATCAACGTGGAGGCCGGCCCGAAGGGCGACCAGATTTCGAACTTCGACGTGCGCCTCCTCCAGCCCAATGCCGGGGAGATCCCGACCTCGGGCCTGCACACGATCGAGCACCTGCTGGCCTCCCTGCTGCGCGACCGCATCGACGGCGTCATCGACTGCTCGCCGTTCGGCTGCCGCACGGGCTTCCACCTCATCATGTGGGGCACCCCCTCGGTGCGTGAGGTGACCGAGGCGCTGGCCTCCTCCCTGCACGCGATCGCCGAGGAAGTCACCTGGGAAGACGTGCCCGGCACCGACGCCTACTCGTGCGGCAACTACCGCGACCACTCGCTGTTCAGCGCCCGCGAGTGGAGCCGCGCGATCCTCGAGCAGGGCTTCTCCCTCGATGCCTTCGAGCGCGTCGACGTGATCCACTGATTTCGGGCGTTCGCCTGAATAGAAGCGGGACCCCGGTGAGGGGTCCCGCTGTTGCTTGAGAATGCGCAGGCGAGGGGAGCGTACCTCCGCGAGAGATGCCCCGGCCTCGTCGATCAGTCGAGACCGACCGCGTCGCGCACGCGGGCCTCCAGGGCGTCCGCCTCGCGTTGCCCGTCGGCATCCAGCGGCCCGTCGGCCGTCAACACCGAGAAGAGGCCGTCCTCGCCGCGGCGCACCCACGCCGTCACCGTCGTCCCGTTGCTCACCTCCACCTGAGAGTGCAGGACGATCGAGCGGTTCACGAACTCGCTCGTATGACGCATGAAGTCCTCCGGATCGCCCTTCCCACGCCCCGCCAGAGCCGGGCGGGCCGGATCCACCCACTCCAGGGCAAACAGCGAGCCCTCGGCCTCCCAGCGCGCCCGGGCCACGTCGTACCAGGGGAACACCTCGGGCGCAGGCTCTCCATCCCCGGACGAGGCCTCGGCACCGAACACGTACAGGCCTGACTTCGCGGCCACCATCCAGCGCCCATCCTCCAGCTCCAGGCCGGGGGGGAGCGGCGCTCGCGGGAGGGCAGGGCGGAGGTCAGAGAGTCAGGCGCAGTCGTCATGCGTTGATCGTATCCTTTCGTTAGAAATCGCGCGCACAGACCTATGCGTACGTGAAAGCGTACGTTATGATGGTGGTGGAAAGGGACAATCATGACTGCTGTCAGTGCTACTGCCGCCCGCTCGAACCTGTATCGGCTCATCGACACCGTGAATGAGGAGTCGACCCCGATCACGATCACCGGACGTCGCGGAAACGCTGTCCTCATCGGCGAGGCCGACTGGTCCGCCATTCAGGAAACCCTCTACCTGCAGGGAATTCCCGGAATGACGGACAGCCTGAAGGAAGCCGCTCGCGAAGACCTCGACGACGCGCTCGATGACGTGGAGTGGTAGCGATGTGGCGGGTCGTTTTCTCCAAACAGGCCGCGAAGGATGCGAAGAAGCTCTCCGCCAGCGGCCTCAAGGCGAAAGCTCAAAGCCTCATCGAGGTCCTGACAGAGGATCCGTTCGCGACGCCTCCGCGCTACGAGCGCCTCGTGGGCGACCTTGCGGGGATGTACTCGCGCAGAATTAGTATTCAGCACAGGCTCGTCTATGAGGTGTTCGAAGAGGAACGCGTCGTCCGCGTCCTGCGCATGTGGACCCACTACGAGTGAGCCGCTCTGTGGGGTGAGAACGTCCACAGGGGCGGGGGGAGTGGGTCACATGCCGAAATCAATCGGCCACAATGCGGACGGCGGGCATATTCTGGCTTCATATTTGTGAAAGACCACGACAGGAGACCTCATGGCATCGACGCAGCACACCCCCACGGAACTTGAGGCTGCCGGCGACCTGGTACTTCCCGCCGCCGACGAGCTGGCCGGTCGTTTCCCCCTGACCCACAACCTTCAGCCGGCGACGCCCGAAGAATACAACGAGATCATGTCGACCCTGGCCTTCGGCAAGAAGTTCACGGACCACATGGCCCACATGCGCTGGACTCGCGAGGGCGGCTGGGACGACCGCGAGGTCATTCCCTACGGCCCGCTCGAGCTGACCCCCGGCGCCTCCGTCTTCCACTACTGCCAGTCCGTGTTCGAGGGCATCAAGGCCTACAAGCGCGAGGATGGCTCCGTGTGGACCTTCCGTCCCGGCTACAACGCCGCGCGTCTGAACCACTCGGCGCGCCGCCTGGCCCTGCCCGAGCTGAGCCGCGAGGACTTCGTGGCATCCCTCGTGGACTACGTGCGCGCCGACGTGAAGTGGGTTCCCGATGTCGACGGTTCGTCGCTCTACCTGCGTCCCTTCATGTTCGCCTCCGAGGAGTTCGTGGGCGTCCACCCCGCCGGCGTCGTCGACTACTACGTCATCGGCTCGCCGTCAGGCCCCTACTTCAAGGGCGGCCTGTCGGGCGTGGCCATCTGGGTGGAGCGCGAGTACCACCGCGCCGGCCCCGGCGGCACCGGCAGCGCCAAGGCGGGCGGCAACTACGCGGCCTCCCTGCTGCCCCAGATCCAGGCCGAGGCCAAGGGCTTCTCCCAGGTCTGCTTCCTGGACACCTACGAGGGCAAGTACCTCGAGGAGCTGGGTGGCATGAACATGTTCGTCGTCATGGCTGATGGAACCATCCGCACCCCCGAGCTCACCGGCGTCATCCTTGAGGGTGGCACGCGCAGCGCGATTCTGCGCATGCTGCGCGACCAGGGCGTGGACGTGCGCGAGGAGAAGATCGCCCTGTCCGAGGTCGTGGACGGCATCCGCTCGGGCGCCGTCGCCGAGGTCTTCGCCTGCGGCACGGCCGCCGTGGTCACCCCGATCACGCGCCTGGCTGGCGACGACTTCGACGTGGAGATCGAGGTGGGGGAGAAGACCCGCGAGATCCACAAGCGCCTCACCGACATCCAGTGGGGTCGTGCCGAGGATCCCTACGGCTGGACGTACCGCCTGGTCTGAGCATGATCGCCTTGAGGGAGCCACGGCCTCGTCGATTGCACGAGGTCGTGGCTTCGTTATGCGGTCGCGATAGGAATTTGGTCCAAAGTGACAGTGGTGTCAGAACCTAACTAAGGCTATCCTTGGTTACGTACTCGTGTGCGTCATGTTGATAGGAGAACAATGAAACGCGCGATCGTGGTCGTCTGCTCGTGGGCAGCGGCTCTCTGCTTGGCTGCCGCTTACCTGGCGATTGGCTGGGGTATCGACACTGTTGTCGACGGGCATTCCTGGTCAACGTGGTGGATCGGCGTGCTGGGTGCCCTGGGATCCGGCGTGTTCGCGTGGGCGGTCAGCGCCCTGGGAGCCGCCCAGATGAACCAGATGGAACCCGCGCTACGCCACTCGATGATCCGACAGGTCTTTGCGCTGGGGCCCTCGCAGCGCACCAATGAGCGCGCGGGCCGCGTCGTCAACTCCGCCACCGACGGCGTCGAGCGCGTCGCCGCCTACAAGGGCATCTTCCTGGCCCCCATGATCGCGTCGCTGACGACCCCGATCCTCGTCGTCATCGTCGTCGCCCTGACGATCGACCCGGCCGCGGGCGGATTCCTCGCGATCGCGATCCCGCTGGTCCCGATCTGCGTCATGGGCTTCCGCAAGGCGTTCAAAGCCGGTGTCCTCGCGCTATCGCCACGCCTCGCGCCAGCTCGCCGCCAAGGAGCTCGACGCCATCCAGGGCCTGGGCGACCTGGCCCTCATGAACGCCGGCAAGGACATGGGCAAGCGTCTGGCCGAGGCCGCCGAAGAGGTCCGCTCGAAGGTCATGAGCTACCTGGCCGGCAACCAGCTGATCCTCCTCGTCATCGACTCCGTCTTCTCCCTCGGCATGATCACCGGCGCGATCGCGCTGGCCCTCATCCGTTACAAGCAGGGCGCGATCAGCGTCGGCGAGGGCATTTCCCTCGTGCTGCTCTCCTCGATCATGCTCGACCCGCTGGACCGCATCGGCCAGTTCTTCTACATCGGCATGGGTGGCATCGCGGCCAACAAGGAGATCAAGAAGTTCATCAAGCAGACCCCGCCCGTCGTGGACGCCAAGGGTGTCAAGGCCCCGGCCATCCCGCCCCAGCGCGGCGAGATCCGCCTCAGCGGCGTCTCCTTCTCCTACACCAAGGACACCCCGGTCCTGCAGGGCGCGAACCTGACCCTCACCCAGGGCGAGCACGTCGCGCTCGCAGGCCCCTCGGGTGCCGGCAAGTCCACGATCTCGGCGCTGCTGCAGGGCTTCCTGCGCCCGACGCGAGGCCGCGTGAGCCTCAACGGCGTCGACCTGGCCAGCGCGCCCCTGTCGTGGGTGCGAGCCCAGACCGCCGTCGTCGAGCAGAGCACCTACCTGTTCTCCGGCACGCTGCGAGACAACCTGCTCCTGGCCTCGCCCGCGGCCACGGACGACCAGCTGGTCGAGGCCCTGCGTGCCGCCCACCTGGGGGAGTTCGTTGACACGCTGCCCGGCGGCCTGGACGCCCGCGTGGGTGCCCGAGGTCTGGCCGTGTCCGGCGGAGAGGCCCAACGCATCGCGATCGCCCGCGCCTTCCTCAAGAATGCGTCGATCATGATCCTGGACGAGCCCACTGCCCACGTGGACCTGGCCTCCGAGCGTGAGATCCTCGCGTCGCTGGAGACCGTATGCGCCGGGCGCACGACCCTGACTATCTCCCACCGAGACGCCACCATCAAGGGCGCCGACCGCGTCGCGACCCTGCAGGAAGGAACGATCCGATGACCCGCAGGCAACTGTCTCTTCGACTCCTGTCGATCACGCGGCGCGTCCTGCCGCCCCTCGCGGCCTCCATTGCCGCCCGCATCGTCTTCCTCATGATCGGCATCGCCCTGTTCGCCCTGGGCGGCTGGGCCGTCGCAGGCCTGGCGTCGGGGAAGAGCGCCTGGAGCATCGCCCTCGTCATTGTTTGTGCGATTGGCCTGAGTCTGCTCAAGGGCCTGGCCCGCTACCTCGAGCAGTTCGCCGGTCACTTCGTGGCCTTCCACTCCCTGGCGATGCTGCGCAACTACTTCTACGACCAGCTCGAGCCCCAGGCTCCCGCGGGCACGGATCGCCTGGATTCGGGCGACATCATGAACCGCGTGACGAAGGATATCGACCGCGTCGAGGTCTTCTTCGCCCACACGCTCGCCCCCGTCACGACGGCCATCATCGTCCCGATCCTGTCGGTCGTGTGGATGGGCAGCGCCGTGTCCTGGACGCTCGCTGCCGTGCTGGCGCCCTTCCTGCTGATCGTCGGCGCGGTCATTCCCTTCCTGGGCTCCGGCTCGACCGCGCGTGCGGCTCGTGAGCTGCGCGAGGCTCGGGGTGCGATCGCCGCCCACGTGACCGATTCGGTGCAGGGCGTGCGTGAGGTCTCGCTTTTGGGGCCGAGGAGCGCCGCGAGGCGGAGATGAGCGCCATCGAAAAGCGCATCTCCTCGGGCCTGGGCACCCAGGGGCGCTGGATCGCGCTGCGCCGAGGCCTCAACCAGGCCGCTGTCGCCCTCGCTATCGTCACGGTCGCTATGGTTGCGGGATCGAACGTGCTCGCCGAAACGTTGACGCTGCCCCAGGCGGGCCTCGCCCTCGGCATCGCCATGGGGTCCTTCGGACCGGTCCTCGCGGTCGAGGAGTTCGCCGCGGACCTGGATCAGGCCTTCGCGTCGGCGGCCCGCGTCTTCGCGATCACCGACCGCGCGCCCGTCGTTGCCGACCCGGCCGCCCCCAAGCCGCTGGCCCCGGGCGACATCGAGTTCACCGACGTGACCTTCGCCTACCCGACGGACGAGGAGGCCCCCGCGCCCGCCCCCACGGTCCTGGACGGTGTCAGCATCCGCATCCCCGCCGGCAAGCGCACCGCCATCGTGGGTGCCTCCGGCTCGGGCAAGTCGACGCTGGCCTCGCTGCTGACCCGCACGTGGGACACGGCCTCGGGCACCGTCACCATCGGTGGAACGAACGTGGCCGACGCGTCCCTGCGCGACCTGCGCGCCACGGTCGCCTCCGCGCCCCAGCGCCCCTACCTGTTTAACGACACGCTGCGCGCCAACCTCCTGCTCGCAGCACCCGGCGCGAGCGAGGCGGACCTGGAGCACGCGCTGGAGGCCGTGGATCTCACCGACTGGCTGGCCACGGAAAAGGACGGCCTGGACACGGTGGTTGGCGACATGGGCGAGCGCTTGTCGGGTGGCCAGCGTCAGCGCCTGGCCCTGGCCCGCGCGCTCCTGCGCGACGCCCCGATCTACGTCTTCGACGAGGCCACGAGCCAGGTCGACCCGGCCACGGAGGGGGCGCGTGCGCGAGGGCATCGCGCGCGTCGCGAAGGGCCGCACCATCGTCGAGATCGCCCACCGCATCAGCGCCGTGCGCGACGCCGACCAGATCATCGTCATGGACGCGGGCCGTGTCGTGGAAGTTGGAACCTACGCTGAACTGCACGCACGCGGCGGCGCACTCGCCGCCCTGGAGGCGCGCGAAACTACCGATCAACCCAGCGCCTGATAGGCGCATGCGCGCGGGGGATGGGGCCACGGCCTCGTCCCGCGCGTGTTGACGCGCCCGATACCGATAGGATTCGACCTATGGAAAGACTGATCGGCTGGACGAAAGCTGACGCGTGGGGCTCCACGAACGCGATCCCCGAGTTCCTGGGGGCCGCCGCCGGGGACGACCCGGTGTCCGAGGTGTGGTTTGGTGCCCACCCGGACGGACCGACACTGCTCACGGGCGGGCAAACCCTCGCCGAGCACATCGGCGAGGACCCCAAGCGAGCCCTCGGCGGAGGCCTGCTCTACGCGTTCGGACCGACACTGCCGTACCTGGCGAAGATCATCGCCCCCGCCCAGACCCTGAGCCTGCAGGTGCACCCGACGAAGGAGATCGCGCGCGAGGGCTACCTGCGCGAGGAGGTCCTGGGGATTGAGCGCACGGACACGCGCCGCGTCTACCGGGACATGAACCACAAGCCGGAGATGATCTACGCGCTCACCGAGTTCAGCGCGCTCGTCGGCTTCCGCGTGCCGCGCAAGGCCCGCCAGCTCCTCGTCGGCCTGGAGGGCGAGCTCGCTGACCGCCTGCGTCACCGCCTCAAGCTGTCCACCGTGCGCGGGGGCCTGCGCTCCCTGGCCACCTGGCTGTTCGACGAGGACTCCCCGGCGACCCCCGAGCTCGTCGAAGAGTTCGTGGCCGCGTGCCGCTCCCGCCTCGCGTCCGGCGCATCCCCCCCTCGCGGCGTACCGACGAACTCGTGAGCGTCCTGGGTGAGAAGCACCCGGGCGACCCGGGCATCATCGTCGCCTTCCTCATGAACCCGGTGTCCCTGCGCCCGGGCGAGGCGGTCTACATTCCGCCGCGCCAGATCCACGCCTACCAGTCGGGCCTGGGCATTGAGGTCATGGCCTCCTCCGACAACGTCGTGCGCGCCGGCCTGACCGGCAAGTACGTGGATTCCGCACAGCTCGTGGAGATCACCGAGTTCTCGGCGCTGCCGCCCGTGCGCGTGGCCCCCGAGCACCCCTCGGCGACGACGGATCGCTTCCTGGCACCCGCCCAGGAGTTTGAGCTGTCGGTGACGACGCTGGCTCCCGGCAAGCACATCTCCCGCGTGGACGAGGTCGCCGTGCCAGGTGAGGGCCCGCGCATCGTCATCGCGACCTCCGGGTCGGTCACCCTGCATGTGAGCGAGGAACAGGGCGGGGACAGCGTGGAGCTGAGCCGTGGCCAGGCTGTGTTCGTCTCGGCCGCCGAGCGTCGCGTGTGGGCGTACGGCACTGGCTCGTTTGTGCAGGTCGCGGCCCCCTGACCGGGTGCGTCGCGCGCCGTGACGAGGCTGTGAATGGGAGCGTTGTCAAGTCGTCCCACGTGGTGGTCTTGGTTCCTGGAAAAGCCTTGTAGGCGCGTGGCTCCTCTAAAATAGAGGCCGGGCCTCATCTCCGCTCGCTGCGACGAGGTCCGATTGTCAATCGCGGTGTGGGTACCGCGTGGGGGTGCCCGCACTGCGATTCTGTGTGCGCCTTAGAAGACGCCGCTGACCCAGTCGGCGAGCGTCTTGCAGGTGGAGGCCAGCTCGCCCTCGTGGGCGTCGTATCCGGCCACGATGTCTTCGGTATCAACGTCCTCGTTGTTCACAGCCCACACGGTCGCGGTCTCGCGCGTGACCTCGGGGTGGAACTGGACGCCCAAGGCCGTGCCGTAGGAGAAAATCTGCGTGTACTTGTCCGAGCGCGCCCACTCGCGCGCGCCGTGGGGGGAGTTCCACGATGGCGTCGCCATGGTCGGCGAACACCGTGTGGGTCGAGGCCAGGGCCATGCGCAGGGGGACGGCTCCGCCGCCGCCCGCCTGGTCGTTCGTGCCCCAGGCCAGGGAGATGACGCCGTATTCGGGGCCCGCCGGGTCAGCAACACTGACGCGCCCGCCGAAGGTCGCGGCGATCAGCTGGGCACCCAGGCAAATGCCGAGCACTCGGATGCGTGCGGCGACGCAGCGGCGCACGAGTGTGCGTTCTGCTTCCAGCCACGGCCAGGCCTCGTCGTCGTAGGCGTTGGCCCGGCCACCCAGCAGGATGAGGGCATCCGGCAGGGGAGCGGCCGCCAGGTCCTGGAGACGCTGCGGGTCCTCCCAGGCGCGCACCACCTCGTGACCGCCGAGGAAGGCGGACAGCTGACCCACCGGAACGATCGGGTCGTTTTGAATCACGAGGATGTTCATACATCAATTGTAGTCGCGATCACGCGCAGACACCTATCGGCCCTTAAAGAACGTGAACAGCTGGCGCTCGCGGATCGTCATGGAGGCAATCACGACACCGATGAGCGTCCACGACGCGGCACAGATACCCTCGGCTGCGACCAAACGGATGAGATCGGAGCGATCCCCGGGCGCCGCTCCGCTCAGGATCGTGAGGCATATGCCGGAGGTGAGGACGCATGCGCAGCCCACCCACGCCACAGCCTCGAACAGTTGGAGGACCGTCGTATCCGACGTGCGGAGCCCAGCGTGCAGCGCCGAGGCGATCTCGAGGCGACGCCACCACGTGGCAGCGGCCCCTAGGGTCGCACCGATTGCGCTCGCGGCGATCCACGCCCACCAGGTGGGCCTCTGTCGCAGTCGCCCCGCCGCGTCGAAGGTCGTCCCGCGCGTAGGGTTCATGGCCAGGACCTGGGCGTTCTGGTCGTCGCTTCCAACGAGGGCTGAGCGCACCAAGGCATCGACGTCGTCGCTGTGCGGCCACGACTCGTACCAGCACTCATCGAAGGTCCCCGTCGCGGGCACGGGGGCGAGAGCCGCGTAGGCGTAGCCGGGGCGGCGCCCGTCGTTTTCATCCCACGGGTAGGTGCCCGCGACTTCGGCCTGCCCGTCTGCGAGGGGAAGAAAGGCACCTTGAGGGGTGCCAAGGTCCTCGGATACCTGCTCAGGGAGCAGAATTCCCGTCGGATCGGCCGTTGTTGTCCCCAGGAGAGAGACGGTTCCGGGCGTGACCTCGTACAGGGGCAGCGACGAGGCAGAAGGGCGAGCGGGGACAAGCCGGACTCGACCGAGCGAACGGCTCCTGCACGCACCCCGGGGATTCGCGACAGCGCATCGCAAGTGGCCCCGTCGATGCTGCCTTGCGCTTGGAGGACGCGCACCGACCCCAGATGGACACGGAAAGAGGCAGCCTCAACGCTGAGGGAACGAAGAGAGAACGCATCGGCGCAGATGATGCCTCCGACCAGGGCGGTGGCCAGAACAGTCAGTATCCCGACGCGGGCCGTCCCGCTCAGGCAGTCCCTCCACGCTTCGGACAGGAGTGCGCGCCACGAGAGTGTGCTCATTGCTGCTCCTCCTCGTCCTGGAAGTGGGCGAGGTCAATGACGGCGTCGCACTGCGCGCGAATCGACGGATCGTGCGTCGCGATCACGACGCTTACCCCGTCCTCGCGCAGCGAGCCGAGCGTGGAGGCGATGTCGCGAGCCGTGGACTGATCAAGCTGCGCGGTCGGTTCATCTACGAGGAGCAGGGTGGGGGAGCATGCGAGCCCGCGCGCGAGGAGCACACGCTGAGCCTCGCCGCCCGACAGATCCCGAAATGGTCGGGTCGCCAGATGCGCCAGATTGAAAGCGTCGAGGAGCCGGTTCGCCTCCACATCGGCCTGCGCCCGGCTCATACCGCGGGCCAGCAGGGGCAGCGCAACGTGGTCAATCGCGCTGCGCGCGCGGACACCGAACGGGTTCTGGAAGACCCACGCAATGCGGGGCTTCTGCTCACCAGACGGATGGGGGACGCTGATCGTTCCCTCGGCTGGAGTGTCCCATCCCGCGATCAGCGACAGCAGTGTTGACTTGCCAGAACCGGATGGGCCGATGATGGCGGTGAGGGCGCCGTCCTCGCAGCGGGCGCTCAGATGGCGAAAGAGCCACGGGGTTGCGGCGAATTTGTGCCCGACGTTGTCTAGCTCGACGGACATGAGCGTCCCTCGACGGCGGTGTCGACGGCGGAGAGCGGGGTAGCTGACAGGACGTAGGTTCGGCCAAGCTGGGAAGAAACGATAGAGACGGGGATCGGCGTGCCGCTTGCAAAGACGCACGCGTTCGTCGCGTCTCCGATCACTGAGGCCGGTGGGACGACCGTGACGGTGATGGGAGCGGCGAGCTTCCAGGAGACGGGCAGCTGAACGGGTCCATCGCCGCTCGGGGTGGAGCGGACGAAGGCCGTGTACTCGCGGGAGGACAGGATCGTCGCCGTCAGAGTGGGGTCGGTGATGACGCCGTCAGTGGGAACGGGGTAGTCCGTGTCCCCCAGGGTGATGACGTGGTCCGCGGGATAGGCGTCCGGTGGAACGGAGAGGCGCAAGGCGTCGCGGGAGTCCTCAAGGGTGAGGAGAACCGTCTGTG
>BNJV01001968.1_pt1 | contig 191252 bp, 370 predicted proteins | sample 8540591 | NCBI WGS metagenome assembly BNJV01 (sample SAMD00202457, study PRJDB9452) | human saliva metagenome | host: Homo sapiens | reverse complement strand
TCTGCACAAAGAATCAGATTTTTCGAGAGAGTAAGACCGGATTTTTATGAAACAGGAAAGGGAAAGCAAGACACAAATTTTTCACAACTGAATTAGCACTCAACACTTGACAGTGCTAACAATTTGAGTATAATCATAATCAAGCAGAGGAACAGAGAAGACCTGCAAGGACTTTAAAGGTTCTCAGAGTGATGAAGATTCTTCCCCTTGCTGAAAACAATGACGAAAAGTCAGAAGTGAAATAAAGAGTATAAGGAGGAAAAAGATATGTTAGCACCTAGCATTTTTGGAGAGAATTTATTTGATGATTGGTTTGATTTCCGAGTTTCGGAGGTCTTGGCAGAGTAGAAAATAAGCTTTTACGGAGACCGCAGCGGAAGACTAATGAAGACGGATGTTCGTGAAAAGGAAGGGCAGTACGATATGGATATCGACCTTCCGGGATTTAAGAAAGAGGATATCAAGGTTGAGCTTCATGACGGTTATCTTCAAGTCAGTGCTGTGAAGGGCTTAAATGAAGAAGAGAAGGATGAGAAAGGTAAACTCATTCGTCAGGAGCGTTACTCCGGCTCTATGCAGAGAAGCTTTTATGTTGGTGACAGCATTAAGCAGGAAGATGTGAAAGCAAAGTTTGAACAGGGCGTTCTGAAGCTTTCCTTCCCGAAGGAAGGGGAGAAGAAGCTTCCGGAAAAGCAACCGATTATGATTGAAGGTTATAGCTAAAGGACTGTAAAAAGAGAAATTCCTTTTTACAGTCCTTTTTGCAAAGAATGAAATAAACTATGTGGAACACAAGAAACACCAATCCACCGACAGAAATTATATATGGATTTATAAAATGCATTTATTCTTTTGAAAAAGAAATGCATTTTATGCTTTATTTTATATAATAAGTTAGTTATAACTAATGAAATATGCGGATTATGGCAAATCAGCGCATATAAAAATTAGGAACATATAACGTAATTAGGGCGAGCACGGCAGACTTCTATATGCTGTATTCTATTCGCTGAAAGAAGATGCAAAAAGTTTTTGCAAGAAAGAAATTACAAAAAGAGTCTTTATGAGAGGAAAAAGTTTCTGTTGCAGCACTGTCCTTACTCATGCTCTTCTCATTTCCTGTTTTAAGCTGGGCGAAACCGCAAAATACGGAAGGAAGTGGTATAACCATGCAGGTAAATGGTACTTCGGAAAAAGATGAAAAAGAGTTGCTGAAAGGTTGGATCGTCTCTGATGGAGACTGGTATTATCTCGATACGGAAAGCGGTGCCTTGCAGTCCGGATGGTTGGATTGGCAGGGTAAAAAGTATTTTCTGAATACCGTACATGATGGACAGTTTGAAAGATGCTCAGCGGTTGGCAGTGGATTGACGGATACTGCTATTATTTTGAAGGAAACGACACATCTACAAAGGGAGAGTTACAACAGTCCGGAACGACGGTAGACGGATATACGGTGGATGAAGCAGGGCATTACATAGCAAATGGGACGGTTGTTTATGTATCGGGAAAGGGTCTTCCCGGGACGGAAGGGGGCAAGGCTGTTGCCGGCGCAAGTCGAAACATTCCCTCCAGGACCGGAAGCAGGCATACAAGCCGATCTTCTTTCAAAGGGCAGCCTTCCGATAAGAAGGAGAGTCCATTAGCAGACGGAACGTATTATGGAACGGCGAAGGAAGGGATTTATTTTCAGGAAAAGGGAGCGAATGTAGTAAAAGTGGTCGTTTCCGATGGAAAAATTGCCAGTGCGGAGAGCGTCCTTTTTAAGGACAGTGTGAATCCGACCGTTTTCGCACAGTATAGAGATCGATTCTTAGAACGAGTAAAAAGGATTGGACTCTATGGAAGAGGTGCGGAAGTCGGTGAACAACAAAGCGGGGAAATATTACGATGGGTTGTCCGGCGCCACGATGACTTTGAAGGCACATACGTCGGCTTTGAGAATGCCGTTTTGCAAGCAAAGAAAAAGAAGGAGGGCAGTGTATCTCCCTTTTAGCTATATGGATTTTTTTCCGCACGACCGGAAGCAAGTCAAAGTGGAAAGACGCTCGATCTCAGTGCCACACGATTGAAGTTACATTTTCCGGATGGACAGGAAAAAGGAGATTGCGCCTTCGGATTTTTGTACAATATGGGATTACGATGAGCCCTGCGGATGGGTCTCCCATGGAGGAAAAACGGTAAGGAAATTCTTGTTCATTTCACGCAGAAAGATATGGATCTTGATTTAGTGAGTGCCATTGTGCCGAGGGCTGTGATTCGAAAGAAATATCCGAGTGCAATCCTGGTGCAGTATGCCGATGGAGAAAAGAGGAGATTCCTTTAAATCAGGATCATTTTCGCTATACGCTTCCTGCGAAAGGGAAGATTGACTCTATGTGTATTCTGGACGGAAAGCGGGAGTTGCAGAAAGCGACGCATGATGCGGCTTCCAATCTCTGGACCTTTTCTTTAAAAGACGTAGCGCATGACGGTTTTCAGCTCGTGGGGATACGAATTGTACACGGTCAAAGTGGATTCGAGTCAGGATAGCTCCCCTATTCTTTCCTTTACTTTGAATTCTCGTTTAACGAAGAAAGACTATTATCTTGAGAGGCTTTTAAAAGCTTGATGACTTAATGATAGAGGCCCATACGAAAGAGGAAACGCGAAACTCTATTCCAACTGGGAAGAAGCGAAAGCAGCGGGATTTACTTCCGATCCTGAAAATAATACGGCACTGGACTCCGTTGGAGAACATACTGTTCGTATTCTTTATCAAAAGGGAGAAGAAAATCTGTCTCAAAGCCTTTCTGTCCATGTAGTCGATGCATCATTAGAGATGCCTTCCAAACTGGAGATTCGTACGAAGGCGGAGAGTTGGTAAAAACGTATACGTTTTCAGAGGAAGACTGGAAGAAGAGTGAGGGAGGCATTAAAAGAATCCAGGAGCATGTAGCCAAGAAGTTTAAGAAAGATTGGGATGCCAAAGAATTTACCGCCAAAGCCTTCAATAAAAAGGGAGAGGAGTTGAGCACGGAAGTTTCCCAGAGAAGAGTGATGTTTCGAGTGCAATTCCCGAATTATCAGTCGAGTGATTTTGTAGGAAATGGAACGTTTACGGCAAGTTTCCTTTTTCACGGAAGAGGATCCCGATGAGGAAGAGAACCCGAGCTATATCCAAAACGTTTTACGGAGAGAGTGAAGTGAAAAACAATACACCGTTATAACGCAAAAAGTGAAGGTGCTGTGGGACAGTCGGGGACAAGAGTATCGTCCGGGTAGCGGACAATGGAACGGAACCCGAGGCAACAAACGCTTCTGGACCAGGGCGACAGACAAGATTTTTCCGCTTTAAAAGGAAAGAAGAGAGAGAATTAGACGGAGTGGATGCCGTAGCCAGGGCGACGTATAGCAGCCATGCTATCCTGGAAGCGGTAAAAAAGTCCATTCCGGAAGAGTAGAGGGACTTAACAGAAAAACCTTCCCGAACAAAGAGGCGACACACGCTTCGTGCACAATACGATGATGATCAAACAAGCCTTTGCATTCCCTGCAAAGGCTTTTATGATAGGAGTATGGAAAAAGGAGGACTTTATGATGAAATTTTTGGAAGAAGCACGAGCGTATCAGGACAGTATGATTCAGGATTTACGGGAACTGGTCAAGATTGAATCCGTGCGTGATGATGCGCATGCGACGAAAGAAGCACCTTTGGACCGAATATTGCGAAGTGCCTGGATAAGGCACTGGAAATCGGGAAGCGTGACGGATTTAAGGTGGAAAAATGTGGATGGCCACGCCGGGGGTCATTCAGTACGGGGATTTGAAGGAATCCGTGGGGTTCTCGGACACCTGGATGTCGTTCCCCTGGAGACGGTTGGCACTTTGATCCTCTGGGGGAGAAGTGAAGGACGGCTATATCATGGGAAGAGGCACTTGTGATGACAAGGGGCCGGCTATTGCAGCGTACTATGCCATTAAGATTTTTAAAGGACAAGGGATACAAGCTGAAACACAACATCCAGATGATTTTAGGGACAGATGAGGAAAATACATCGGCGGGGATTCTGTATTACAAGAAGGTCCGGAAAAATCCGATTATGGGCATCGTGCCGGATGCGGAATTTCCCTGCATTTATGCGGAGAAAGGAATTCTGGATTTTACGGCGGAAGGAAAAATCGATTCCTGTATCCGGTTCATGCAGTCCGGTACCGCCTTTAACGTTGTCATCAGTAAAGGCGGATGTCATTGTAGATAAGCCCTTGGATAAAGATTACTTTACGAAGTTTTTGCTTGCGAACGAGCTAACGGGAGAGTGTCACGAGGAAGCGGACGGAGCGCATTATCATATTGACGGAAAGCCCTTCCATGCATCCCGTCCGTTTATGGGCATCAATGCGGCAGTGAAGATGTTTGAATTTGTCGGAAGCTGCTATAACGATACCTTCAGCTTAAAATGCAGTGAAGCTGTTTAAGGACCCGTACGGTGTGGGAATGAAGGTGGCGTATGACGGGGCATATATGGGACCGTTGACCTTTAACTTAGGGAAGGCAAATATTGAAAAAGGGCAGGTTTATTTTGCCTTGGATTATCGTTATCCGAACGAATGTGAAGGAGGAGACCTCTTACAGCGCAGTGCGGAAATCATCAAAGAGGTGCTCGGTCTCGATACGACCCTGGTGGATGATTCCAGTGGCTCCTGAATGATCCGGAGAGTGAACTGATCACGACCTGCTGAAAAGCACTATCGTGCCTTTAGCGGGGACAACTACTACACCGCCTCTTAGAATTGGCGGAGGGACGTATGCACGCAGCTTTGAGAACTTCGCGGCATTCGGACCCATTTTTCCCTGACACGGGAATACGCTTCCTGGGTGGGTGCAGAGCATGAAGCGGATGAGGGCTTTGAAATAGAAACCATGCTCCTCGCCTGTGCAATCTATGCGAATGTACTCTATGATCTTGCTTGTGCGCACTAGAGAGCGGAATAGTTTTATAAAAACGTTTACCTGACAAGAGCGAAGCGTTTCGAGGGACAGCCTCGTGCTTCGCTTTTGTTACGCCCGCACAGCAGCTGCTGTCTACGGAGAGGGAACTTCCGGAAGATAGGCTTTTAAAAAGCAAAGCGTTTGATACAACGCAGATATCCGTGCACAGCCCGACCAGTTCGATGGCGATGCGTCTTTATTTTTCTGTGCCAAGTCCTGCATGGCTTTCGCGAGATCCAGGCTTCGAAGCTTCCTTTTCAAAAGAAATGGTTCGGGGAGGATTAAATTTTTATTTCTTTATCCGGATTCCAGCCTTCCGTACCCTTTTATGCAGTGCGCTACGGGGAGATGCTTTCCTTCCTGCGTAGAGAGGTATTCTTTCGTATGGGTATCCAGTGTTGCATAAACGTCTTCTTTTTCGTAAGAAAGAATCTTTTTGCACATTTTTTTCACGATGGATTTTTGCTTCGGCAGTGCCTAAAGCACCGTCAATAAAAATCGTTCTGCATATCTACAACGATGAGGATTTTTCATAGGGATTGCCTTTCTGTGTCTTTAGCGGCTTTTTCTGTTTACTTACGCTCTATCATAGCAGAAAAAGTCCGGAACGGCGGAAAAATTTTCCGCCCCCTTTTACCCGAAACATGGAAAATAGGGACGGAAACGCCTATACTACTGAACAATAGGAGCGATTAGTCGGTACTTTTTCATAGAAGAAATCCAGGGGATTGGAGGGAATAGTTTAGGATGGAGAACTTGCTTGAAAAGAAACGGAATCAGAACATTCGGTATCACGGAAATAGAAGAGAAAAGGAGCTTCGCCTTTTTGCTGGTCCGCTTCGCATAGAATTTACAACATCGGCAAAAAGAGATTGTCATAGAGATGGAGGGAGAAAAGCAAAGGGAGAGAAGAGGACGCCTTCTTTGCGGTTTTTGTCAACGGAGAGAGAATGCAGTACAAGGTACAGGTTTTTCCCCGGGAAAAAGGAGTGTACTTTATCCGGAAAGTTCGGAAGAGGAAGTTTCCATCCGGCTCTTTGAAACTGACGGAAGAACAATATGGGAAAGTTTGATTTCGGGTATTCGTCTGGACGGAAGGGTATGGATTTCTCCCGCTTTCTTTTCTGATACTGTAGAGGAAAAACGGAGAACAGGAAGAGAGCACCGTGCTGAGCGGGGATGCGAAGCAGAAATCGCATCTTCTTTTTATCGGGGATTCCATTACGGCGGGCTACGGGGTAGACGTGTGAATGGAGAGGTGCATTCTGTACGGAGGAGGAAGATGTAAGCAAGGCGTATGCGTACAAAATGGCGGAGAAGCTGGTGCAGAGACCATCGTTTGTTTCAGCGGGAAACGGGGTTCTCCCTGCTGGATTCCTGCCGAAGAGCTTCAGCCTTTGACGGAGCAGATTCTTCCGGAAATCTTTCCCTACGAGGAAGTAAAGAGAAGTATCGCCTTGACAAAGCAGAATGGAGAGTGCTCCGGACTATATTGTGATCAATCTCGGAACCAATGATGCGAGCTATACAAGGAGGGTTCCGGAACGGAGGAAGCCTTTGTCGAGAAGTATCGTGCTTTTGTGCAGCGTCTACAGGAAGCGTTTCCGGATTCTCCCTTCTTCTTCTTTACGGGGTAATGGAGCAGACCCCTTATGGAACGGGTGAAGGAGGTCGTGGAGCAGTGTAAAGTGGAGTTCCTCCCCCTACCTTTACAGGCTCCGGAAGACGGGATGGGCGCTGCGGAGCATCCGAGTGAGAGAACGCAGGAGAAAATGGCGGAACGCTTGCTTTCCTTTCTAAAGAAGAAAAATCTACATTAATATTTAAGGAAAAAGCTGTATTTAAAATCATAAAGAGTGCGGTATCCATTCTTGAATGGTAAAAATCTTGCTATAATATGGATTCAGAAAAATATTTTGTATTTATACTGAAGAATCCGGAAGAGATAGGAGGGCTTATGGTCTTGGAACTTGTGCATTGCGAAGAGGATATCCGGGCGATGCTGAGAGAAGCGGTTGAACTTGCTCCTCATCTCTTTCTTCGCGGAGGATACAGCCGAAAGCAGTCCTTTACAGAGGAAGTATCGGATTCACTTTCAGGAAGAGGATGGCTTCCGTATTTCTTTTCAGGAAGACAGGGTGGAGATTGCCTATCATACAAGACCTGCCCTTTTACGGGCGCTTTTATATGCTCTTTCTCTTGCATCCGCTGAGGAGAAAAATATTGTGGAGCACTGTGCGTTTTCGGAATTCGGCATGATGTTTGACCTTTCCCGGAATGCCGTGCTTCGCACAGATACGGTGAAACGACTGATTCGTATCGCGGCATATCTCGGCTACAGTTTTGTCGGTCTGTATCTGGAAGATACGATAGAGGTGGAAGGAGAGCCATACTTCGGTTATATGCGGGGAAGGCTCAGCCGCAAGGAAATAAAAGAGCTGGATGACTATGCGGCGCTTTTCGGGATTAGCCTTCGCCCCTTTATTCAGACACTGGCACATCTGAACCAGATTACAAGATACGAAGAGTATCAGAAGAGTATTGATGTGAACGACATCCTGCTTCCCGAGGATAGCAGAACGGAGGAGCTTCTAAGGCATCTCATTCGTTCCGTAGCGGAGGCGTTCCGCCCCGGAAAATCAATATCGGCATGGATGAAGCGGAGATGCTGGGGCTTGGAAAGTATTTGAAGAAGCATGGTTACAGAAATCGGCAGGGAAATCATGCAGCGACATCTTAAGAAAGTTTTGGAAATCTGCCGGGAGTATGGCTATACAGTGCAGATGTGGAGTGATATGTTCTTCCGTCTTGCAGGAGATGGTGCGTATTATGGAAGTGAGGAGAAACTCGCTTTTTCTGAGGGTCGCCGTTCCGGAGGAAGTGGAACGGCTACTGGGATTATTATTCAACAGAGGAAGCACATTATACGGAAAATATTCGTCGACACCGGAAGCTTGCGGATCGGGTAGCTTTTGTCGGCGGCGCGTGGAAGTGGACCGGTTTCGTGCCGCATAATCGCTATAGTATAGAGGCGGGGAAGGCGGCACTCGGTGCCTGTAAGAAAGCCGGTATTTCTTCGGTTACTATTACGGCTTGGGGAGATGACGGTGCGGAAGCCAGTGCATTTAGTGTTCTTTCCAACCTTGTATATCGATGCCAATATAGCCTATAATAGTAAGATGCCCTGAAGAAGCTTTTCAGAAGCTTAGCGGGTACAGTTTACAGGAGTTTCTCCTGCTGGATGAGGTGAATCCGTACTGTGAGAGCGAGAGACGCATAACAATGCATCAAAGTATCTTCTATACAATGACCCCTTGCTCGGTACCTTTGATTCCGTGCTTCGGGAAGATACGGCGGAGCGGTTCCGGGAAGTTGGCGAGAAACTGGAAAAGAGTGATTCAGGGCGTGCGAAGGAAGTGCTTTCACCTATATTCTGGAGACGGCAAGCTGTCTTGCGCTGGTTCTGAGAGGAAAGCGGATCTCGGAAAGCGCATTCGAAGCGGCTATCTTGCAAAGGACGAGAAAACTTTGCAGGAGATTACGGAGCAGGAGATTCCGCTGCTTCTTCAACGTATGGAAGCGTTCTATGCAAGTTTTCGGGCACAGTGGAACAGGGAGAATAAGTCCTTCGATTTGAAGTGCAGACGGTTCGTCTTGGCGGACTTATGCAGAGATTAAAAGATGTACAGGGAATTTTGCAGGCGTATCTTAGAAAAGAGATTCCTAGTGTCATGGAGCTCGATGAGCCGGTAAAAACTGTTTCATTACTTTGAGAACAATGATATCCAAAGCTTGAATTACAACTTGTGGACGGATATTGTTTCAACATCAAAAAATATAAGGGAGGCAGAAAATGAAGAAAAAGACTGTTAAGTGCAGTACTTAGCGCAGTAATGGCAGCATCCTTGCTTGTCGGCTGTGGCGGCGCGAAGAAGGGGCAGAGAATGCATCCGAGAGTGCCAAAGCAGAGAAGACGGAGGAGAAAAGCGAGAGGCGGTGACTCTGGATTTCTGGACAATCGATTTGAAGGCGAACTTCGGCGATTTCTTTAATGAATTGATTCAGAAATACGAAGAGGAAAAATAAGGGAGTGAAGATCAACTGGACCGATATTCCTTTTGCGGATGTACAGTCGAAGTTGGTTGCGGCTGTTGCCGGCGGAACCGCTCCGGATGTGGTGAATTTAAATACCCAGATGGCGCTTACTCTGGCAGGGCAGGGGGCACTGGTTGACTTGAATAAGACGGCAACGGAGGAGCAGAAGAGCATCTATGTGAAGGACCTTGGGGAGTCGGCAAAGATTGGAGACTCTGTATATGCCTTCCTTGGTATGCATCACCGGACATCATGTTCTACAACAAGGATTTGTTTGAAAAGGCCGGCATGGAAGTACCGAAGACGTTTAATGACGCTTTGAAAGAGTCTAAAGAGTTCTATGACAAGACCGGCGCGTATCTCTTCCAGCCGGATGAGTTCTTCAACATTCTCTTCGAGGAAAAATCTTCCGGTATTGAACAAAGAAGGCACAGCAGCTGCTTTCAATACACCGGAAGTTGCCGAGCTGTTAAAGAACTATAAGCAGTATACGGATGAAGGGGTTATCCCGAAGAATAACTGGGGTTCATGGGATGAGGCATTGAAGCTTTTTGAATCCGGTAAATTGGCAATCGTAAGTTCCTCCGGTTCTTCTCTTGGAAGAATTAAGGATGAAGCACCGGATATCTATAAGACGATTGCCGTTTCCAAGCCGCTGACAGGTGCAAACGGACTGAGCCGTAACCCGCTGATGAATCTGGTTGTTCCGACAAAGAGCAAGCATCAGGAAGAAGCCATCAAGTTTGCAAACTATATCACAAACGATGAGAATCAGCTTGCTTTCTGTAAGAAAGTATCGATTTTCCCGTCTCACCACGAAGGCAAGTGAGGATTCCTTCTTCACTTCCGATACTTCCACATTGGAAGGACAGGCAAGTGCGATGTCTGCGGAAGCCAGCCGGACATCCAAGGATTTCTCCCTTGGTGTAGCAAACCAGTCCATTATTCAGGATGCGGTGAACAAGGTTTACGAGGCAGTCATTATCAATGGTGAGGACATCCAGAAGTCCCTTGATCAGGGTGAGCAGGATGTCAATAAACTCTTGAAGAAGTAAAGTAGAATGGAATAGAGCAGGCAAAGATTCCCCGGCGATGTCCGGGGAATTCTTTCTAGGAGGGAGACCCCATGGCGAAAACCGCAGGGACAATGAGCAGAAGAAAAAGAGTAGAAACTTTGAAAGCCTATGCGTTTATGACTCCTGCATTATTGATTTTCAACTGTATTTACCATTATTCCTATTATTGGCAGTTTTGATTCTGATGTTCTATGATTATTCGGTTTTGGGACAGACCAGATTCATAGGATTCGAGAATTTCATAGAAGCTTTTCATGACCGTGAGTTTTTGATTTCCATAAAAACTCGGTAGTTTTCGTGGTTATCGTACCGGTTATTCAGATTTTATCGATTTTGCTGGCGCTTCTTGTCAATCAGAAGTTGCCGGGAATCAATGTATTCCGTACTTTATTCTATATTCCGGTAGTCACTTCCATGGTTGCCGTTTCCATCATGTGGGGATTCATTTTTGATACGCACGGTGTCATCAATACCATGCTCGGATTGGCACTTTATCACGAAACCGCTTGGATTCTTAAATAGCAAATATGCCGCTATGCCTTGTCTTATGTTTATTACTGTCTGGCAGGGACTCGGTTACTATATGATGATGTATCTCGCCGGATTGCAGGGGATTCGGAAGAACTGACGGAAGCGGCGGAAATTGACGGCGCGAACCTCATTCAGACGATTTTTAAAAATTAAAATTCCGCTTTTAAAGCCTTATATCTGGCTTTGTACCTTAAATTCCGTTATCTCCGCCATCGCCGTATTTGATGTCGTTTTCGTCCTGACGAAAGGCGGACCGAACAATGCTACGATGGTAATCAACTATTATTCCTATACAAAGGCTTTCGGGGATTTCAGTTCGGATACGCTGCGGCTATCGGCGCCATTCAGGAGTTCTTACGACCTTGCTGAGTATTGCGGTGTTTGTATACGGTAGAAGAGGGGATGACGAACAATGACTAAGGCGTATCGCAGTTCTAAAAAGAAAGATCATATCCCTGTCAAGGATAGGAACCCTATTCTACTACTGAGTCTTGTTGCACTTCTCTGTGCCGGACCTTTTATCTGGCTGGTTTTGTCTTCCCTTCTGAACGGGAGCCAATATTTATGATTTGCATTTTTCAGCTGAAGCACTTTACCTTATCGAACTATTTCAGGGGTAATCGAGTACATGAATCTCGGAAAATATGTTGGCAATACGGTTATCATTACCTTCGCAGGCATCTTCCTCGATGTACTCTTCTCGGCGATGTGCGCTTATCCGCTTGCTACAATGGATTTTAAGGGGAAAAATGTGGTTTTCGGTCTCCTGGTTGCGACACTGATTATTCCGGCTGCGGCAGGAATGATTATCAATTATCTTACGATTTCCAAGTTACAGCTTTTTAAATACTTACGCCGGTGTCATTCTTCCGACGTCCGTGAAGGCGTTCAGTATTATCCTGCTTCGCCAGGCCTATCTCGGGATTCCGAAGGAACTCATCGAAGCGGCGAGAATTGACGGCGCAGGGGAGCTTCGTACCTGGGCGACCATTATGATTCCGGGAATTATGCCCAGTATATCGACCATCATCATTTTTCGACTTTATCGGAAACTGGAACGCTTTCTTGTGGCCCATTATTGTTTTGCAGGATCCGGAGAAATACCCGCTTGCAACTGCGCTACAGTATTTGAACGGCTCCTTCAGCTATAAGTTCGGCTATGTTGCGGCAGGAACCGTCATTTCCATTATTCCGGTACTCCTTGTCTTTATGCTTTGCCAGAAGAACTATATTGAAGCGGTAAGCGGTGCCGTTAAGGGATAAAGAAGTCGTTGGGGATGAAAGTATGGAGAAGCGTTTTTGCCGTATGGGTAGAAATTAGCGCGAACAAGGAATGGATTCTGGACTTGGCAAAGTTTCAGTCTGTTATGGAAAAAATGTCGGGAAATCGGGACGACGGAGGTTATTTTTGTCCGTAAAAGGACACGACGGGATTTGCGCTCTATCCGAGCGCGATTGCGCCGCATTATGCGAAAGTATGACAGTGCTTTTCTTCCGGAAAAGGACTATGTAGAGCAGTGCTTCTCCGTGATCAAGAGCATGGTATGAAGTGCTTTTGCCGCTTTTGATACCTTTTGCCGGGGAAAACAAAGAAAACCCGCATCCGGAGATGCCGGCAATCGCACGGGATGGCTTCGCCTGTACGGTTTACGGGTTGGACAAAGACGGAAAAGCGGTTCTTCGGGAAAAGTGCATCCGCAGGGGACTGCATACGGTAGGCAGTATTGACGATTTCGGAAGATTTTTCCTGAATCCCGCGAAGAAAGAAGTGCGGGACTATACGCTTTCTCTTTACGGGAATTTGTGGAGCACTATCATCCGGACGGAATCGTTCTTGATCGCTGCGCTATGTCGGGTTGAGTACGGATTTTAGCGAAGAAAGCCGAAAGCAGTGGGAGGAGTATAGTAGCTGTAAAAGACGAGAAGTGGCCGGAGGATATCTCATACGATAGAAAAAGACGGCAGAAGGGATATCGGGAGCAAGCCGGGGAAGTACTTCGGGTCCTTTCTCAGCTTTCGTATGCAGATTATTCATGATTTTATGCAGGAAGTGCGGCAACTTCTCCCGCCTATCCGGAAGTGGAGTTTTTGCGATTATACCGGTTCCTGGTATCCGCTTTATGACCGGGTGGGTGCGAACTGGGCTTTACCGTCTTATGAAGGAAAATGAATTTCCCTGGTGCGAACGGGAGAAACTGTGGAAAACGGCTTACGCGGAGGAAAATCGATACCCTCCCTGTCCGGTTGCTACTAGAAGAGGTGACGATTCTTGAGGCAAGAGAGAAAAAAGGCCGGCGGATTGGTACAGCGTGGAGGGCGCCGCGGAGCTCGCAAAAAAGGTTGCCGGCGGCAGGAGACCCCCTGAATCATCGATTCTCTTTTCCTGGATCAGTACAGGAAGAATCCCGAAAGATAGCGGAAGCCATCGCGATGTGTATGGCGCATTCGGACGGCTGTATGCTCTTTTGATCTTTCCTATCTTGTGAAAGAGAATTGTGGGAGTATGCGTATCCGATGGAGTACGTTTCTTTTTCACAGTGCGGATCGATAGCGTATCCGAACTTCTCACAGCGAGTTTCTTCCTGAGTATGGCGTAAATGAGGAGAAGTTGGAATCTCATCTTTTTCGGATCGAGAGTTTTCTCCCGGAGTGCAGCCTGTGTATGAAAAAGGAGGAAAAGGAAAGGATGCAGGAAGGGTTCTCGGATTTTCAGCAGTGAAGCTTTCCCAAAATCAGGACTTGTATCCGGATACGGCATGGCTTTTCCATTTTTGCGGTAGAAGAAGCTTATCGAGCAGGGGGTACGGAACGGTTCTTTTACAAAAACCGTAGCGCTTCTAGAAAAAGAGGAATACGGAAGCTTTTTGTCGGACAGGATTTTGCAAATTTTCTTTTCGGGAATTCGGCTCCGGATGAAAAAAGAAATGCGGCTTCTTTACCTGACTCGGGTTTACAGTCAATACAGAAGACCATTATGATCTCGAAGGAAAAATTACAGTGTAATGACAAGATAGAAGAGTTTGATTCTTCTCCCTGGGAAAAAGCAAGGTACAGCGAAGTCTATCATGGCGAAAAGGAAGCTTTTGCTCCGCTTCCTGCACGAGGAGTTTCCGGGACGATGGGCCTTTAAAGCGGAAGAAGCACTGGAGAACGGAAAAGCGTCGGAGGAAGTGATCCTGCTTTGGAATCCGGAGCGAACGGAGGTATTTGGCTATTGTATGCTTTCTGCGGCACGGGACAGGAACGGGACAAAGACCGCTATGGCGGTTTGGGTCCTATCGGTATCGCGAAAAATCCGGGGGAAGCATGGGGGATTATTTACTGCATGAAGGTCTGGTACAGCTTCGTAAAAATCGGTGTGAGACCGTCAATATCGATTGGACGATACTCAAGGATTTCTATGGGCAGTTCGGTTTTGTACCGGCAAGAACGTATAGAGGAGCTTACAAGAATCTGTAGTCTATAGGGCGTGTGGAAAGACGGTTCCGCTTCGGAAATGGTCGGAAAGAAAGGGAAGTTACAGGTAGAAAGATATGGAAAAAGCGGTAAAACAAAAAGAAAATCGTACTTGTTCCCTGGATGAGCGTCCCTGCAACATGCTGTTTCCGAAGCGTTTGTTCCGGAAATGAACACTTGCATATTGTAAGGCCCTCTGCTCTTGAAAGAAAAAGAAGCCTGCGGAGAGGAAAGCACTGGAGGATTTTTAAGAAAAGAATGTAAGGACGCGGACGGGCTGATCCTTTCTGTAGACAGCCTTCTTTATGGGGGATTGATTCTTCCCGTCTCCATCATGAGACGAAGGAAACCCTGCTTTCCCGTATGGCGCTCATCCGGGAGATTCGGGAGGAGAATCCGAATATGCTCTTTTATGCCTTTCAGGTCATCATGCGCTGCCCCGCTTATTCCAGTAGCGACGAGGAACCGGATTATTACGAGAGCTTCGGACAGGAGATTCATGACGGAGGGTACTTCTTCATAAGGGAGAGTCGGCAGATGCACTCTTTGGAAAAAGATAGACAAGGACTGCCTGAAAGATTATTTGGACAGGCGCGCCTTGAATCGCGCGATGAACGAAGAAATGCTGCAATATCTGAAAGAAGGTTTGGTGGATGCGCTGGTTATTCCGCAGGATGATTCCGCATCGTTCGGCTTTGCGGCGATGGATCAGGCTGCGATTCGGAAGAAGATTGCAGAAGAGGGATTGACAGAGAGGTACTCGTTTACCCCGGTGCGGATGAGGTAGAGCTGACTTTGATCTCCCTGTATGTTAAATGTTATGTATGGAAAGATGCCCCGGCATTTTCCCCTATTATCTTGCAGAGAAGGCAGGAGAAACGGTACCCTTTACGAAGGACTTCCCTTGTCCCACACTCTGTCTTACCATGTTCAGTCGGCAGGCTGTCGGCTTGTAGAGGAGGCGGAGGAAGCGGACATCGTCCTGTTTCTTACCGCATCCGGAGAGAAGATGCGGGAAGCGGTCGTGCAGGTGGAAGGAACCGGAGATTTTTATACAGATCGGAAGCTTATGCAAATGGGGTATAGAACTGAGAAACTTCCTTAAGAAAGGAAAAAAATTGTTTCTATCGCGGACAATGCCTATGCGAATGGCGGAGACCTCGCCGTAGTCCGTTTTCTTGATCGGGAGGGACTCCTTATGAAAGTCGACGGCTATGCGGGTTGGAACACGTCCGCGAATACAATCGGCTACAGCGATAGCGGAGGCGGTAGACGCATTGTATTATGGGGAAAAATGAGGCGCATAGGAATTTTCTCCTGGAACGGTACCTGGAAGACGCGGGATATTGCGGCGTCGTGCGAAAGCAGGTGACAGACACGCTTCCTCCGACATGAACTATTTTGATGTAAAAGAAGAGCGGGGCTTTGTTGCGGAAGAAGTGCGGAAAAGGATAGAGCATTTTGCGGAAAGCTACCTTCCTCCTATAGCGAATCGCATCCACATCACAAAGCTTGCAATGCCGTGGAAGCGGATGTTTGAAGTGGACTTGGAAGCGGAGTATGAAGTAGATAGGGGAATATTCTTCAAGGCGTGGGTGGAGGCGATAGACGCATTTTCACCGTCTGAGTCCGGAATATTCTGCAAGGTGTGGGTGGAGGAGAACGGAGTATGCAGATCTTGGTGGTGGAAGATGAGAGGATGCTTGCAGAGTCCTTGAAAGAGATTTTGGAGAAAAACGGGCATACGGTGCAGCTTTCCTACGATGGACAGGATGGTCTGGAGATGGCAAAAACGGTGCCATTTGATCTCTTACTTTTTAGATTTGATGCTCCGAAGCTGAATGGGTTTCAGGTGGCAGAAGCCTCCGAAAAGAAAGAATCGATTCCTATTTTAATGCTTACGGCAAAAATCGGATATTCTGGATAGAGTTGAGGGGCTGGACCCGGGTGCGGACTATTATCTGACAAAGCCTTTCGATGAGCGGGAACTCTCGCCTGTATGAATGCACTTTTCCGCAGGCAGGGGAAAGAGGTGAACCAGATTAGCTTTGGCAATACTACGCTGGATCTGGACTCATCCGAACTTCTGGTGTCGGATGCCGCAGTTCGCTTATCCTCCAAAGAATTTCCAATGATGAAGTTGCTTATGCAGGAGAAGAAGAATAACCTGTCCAAGAATACTCTTCTGGAGAAAGTTTGGGGTTATGATAGTGAAGCGACGGAAAAATAACGTAGAAGTCTATATCGGATTTTTGCGGAAAAAGTTGAAAGCACTGTCTTCCAACGTGTGCATCGTAGCCGTTCGAGGACTCGGGTATCATCTGGAGGTCGAAGAAAATGATTAAGCAGCTGCAAAGAAAACTGGAGTGTTTTACCTCTGTTGTAAGCATTTTCTTCCTTCTTTTTTTGCTCCTTTTTTTATTCCTTTATAATAAAAACAGTCTGGATACGGGCATGCGGAGTGCGCTTTCCCATGCGGCTTCAGAACCTATGGATGTGCCGTTTTCAGAGGCTTATCCCATTTATCAGATAGATGTAGACGAAAAACGGGGAGATACAGAATCGTTCAGGGCAGGACTACTTTTTAAAAAGAAGATAGTATAGAAGAAGTAGTAAAAGATGCACTGGCGAAGAAAAAGCAAAGAAAAAGAAAATGAAAAAGGACGTGAAGAGAGAGGAGTTTATAGGGCGATGGAGAGTCCGAAAAGATTCCCTATTACATTGTGGAAAAAGAGTGAACCGGGGAGTCAGAGGACGGATGAAGAGGGGAAAGAGAGCGAAAGAAGTTATCGCATTGCGATTACGGAATATGAGAAGGAAATAGAGAGTATAGAGAGGCTTTCCGTGGTTCTACTCTTTTTATTTTTGCATTTTCCGGAGGGATTGTTTTTCTCCCGTTATTTTGTAGGAAAAACACTGCTTCCGGTGAAAGATGCCCTGGAAACGCAAAGGCAGTTTGTTGCGGATGCTTCGCATGAGTTGAAAACGCCTCTCACGGTTATGATCAATAATGTGGGAAATTTGGAATATGACATTGTAAAACTGAAAGAATCCCTAGAGAAGTCCGGGGAAAAAGAATGCCGCAACGGATATGCTGTTAAAAAAATGGAAGGGAATGTGCGTGATTCAGGAGATGAGTAAGAGGATGCAGTATTTGACGGAATCCTTCTGAGTTTGAGCCGTTTGGAGAATTGGCAGGATCGGAAGCAGCAGTTTTCGTCTTTTTCTCTCTCCCGTTTAGTAGAAACAGAGTGCCTTTTATTTTGAATCTTTGTTTTTGAAGAGGAAAGGGAACTCTATTATCAGCTTGCCGATTCGATTACCTCTCGGGGATGAAAATAAGATAAAGCAGCTTGTGACCATTTTTACTGGATAATGCCTTAAAAATATTCTGTAAGGGGGGACGAAAACGGAACTCTCCTTAGAAAAATCGGGAAATAAAGTCTTTTTACAGATCTCCAATGCGATAGAGAAAGAAATGGGGAAGGAAGAAAGAGAGAAGCTGTGGAAGCGCTTCTATCGTCTGGAGGAATCGCGCAGTGAAGAAAAAGGATATGGACTGGGACTTTCCATTGCAAAGGAAATTGTGCGAATGCATCAGGGAGAAATCAAGGTAGAGAGTGTCGGGAAGCGAATCTGCTTTACGGTAACATTCTAAAAGCGAGTATCGTGTATTTTTCGCACGATACTCGCTTTTATATCTAAGGGGAGAAAGGAGTTTCTCCTATTCGGGAAATGAAGCGGGAAGGATACACTTCCTCTTTTGCAGAAGAACGAAAAGGATCTGCAAAGTACAAAGTCCTATACCGATGACAAAGTAAGGGATTTCCAGATAACTGGAGGTGCCGTAGATTTCCAGGATTCCCTTATAGAGAGAACCCACGGTCAGACTTGCCACACCGCATTTCCAGAGGAAGGGGTCTGCCTTCTTCCGAATAAGCTCGGAAGAAAGAGCCCCAGGAGGGGAAGAGAAAGGCGAAGAGCATATGGTTGGAATACACCCCGTGGGAGAAGTGCTCATGGGAAATTTGTCCGAATAACAGGACGAACAGGGAAAGGAAGAAATAAAAGCTTCTCTTTTTCATGATTTTTCACCTCCTATGTATAGAATATCGCCGACGGCACGCTCTTTCTATAGAGTGACCGTTTGTGGTCGGGTTATTGATGATTTTTCCTGAAAAACCATAGTGGAAGAGCTCCTCCGTCCAGGTTATAAGCATCGCTTACGCCCTAAACTCTTCATAAAAGCTTGCGAGTTGATAGAGACTCAGTCCGGCACTCTTCCGTTCTTCCGTCGGAAACTACAAAGACATAATGGTTTTTACCGAGGGCGACCGATGGCAGTACGGGATTACTTGCCATGGCCATCCCCACTTCTTCATTTTTCAGAGACGGCTATGCTGCCATTTTTAGCAGAGTAGGCCCAAAGGAAAATACTTGCAGGGCTCCGTTTTGTTGAAGATTGTCTAAGGAGACATCCCTTCTGTTACAAATTGAAAATCTCCGTTTTTCAGGATGGCTAAGGCTTCGCGACTGCCGGAGCTGTTTCGATAGCTTTGTCCGTTTCGGAGGACGTAACCGCTTTGCCTTGCCCCATAATAGTCGCCGTTGATGGCAGGTACCGCATTATGATTGCTTGCGATTTCGGAAGTCAACTCCGTGATGTTTCGCCCGTAGTATCATCCGCCAAAGGCGGTTTTCAGGGAGGAAACATCCGAAACCGTTACATCCGCGACATAAATGGTACTGTCGTAAGCTCTGTACTGTTTTAATGTGATTTTACTCTTGCTGTCGGAATAGCTGCCAATGACGGTGCCTGCACTTGTTGCCGTACTGCTGTCTTCCTGCTCCGTTGCATCCGTATTTTCTACGGTATCTTCTTTACCGGACGTACCTCCTCCATTTTGAACGGTAGAGTCCTGCGTGTCGACGGTATTTGTATTTTTCCGAACTTTCATTTCCGACGGTACCGAGTTTTTCCTGAATTTTTGCTTCGATACTTTCTTCCAGGCTGCTCTTCGTTTCCTCCTCTACGGGAGAAGCCATAACGGTTTTTCACGGGATGGGGGATGACAAAGCTGTCCAGGAGAGCGAATCCGGTATAGGATAGTAGGGTCAAGTCACAGAGAAGACCTGCTTTCTTGGTATTGATCTTTTTCACGGGAAACTCCTTCCTCTTTCTTAGTAAGAAATCTCTGCAAGCTTACTTTTCTTCCTCTTCAATCTTTTCCGGTTTCAGAAAAATCAGATTTTTCTGCACATAGTAAGAAAAAGAAAAAACAAGAGGATTTCGCAATGATTTTTGCGAGATAAGGGTTTATATGTAGGCTGTCCACGATGCCGCTGAGGAGCATAGTATTGACAAAAACAGGAAAAGTGCCAGGGCAAGGTAGGAAAGGTAGTCCTTCGTGAGTACCGTTTTGTCCTCCTCTTTTTAGGGGTTTCGCTTCTCGAACACATAGTTTTTGTTGAAGAAAAATTGCAGTGTAGAGAAACGAGGCGGGCTATCGCATTGGAAAGGAAGAGATTTCCGCTTAGGGCCAGACAAAAGCTATAAAACAGAAAGTCTACGCAGAAGGAAAAGAACGGAGCTGGAGGTAAACTTCAGGATTTGCCGGTAAATGCGGAGAGAATCCTTGACGGTATCGAAGTGACTTCTCTGTTGTCCTCGATGTAAATGGTTTCGATGGGAGACTCCACAAGGGGAATACCTTCTTTGGCGAAACGGAGGAGCACATTCATCTCATATTCATAACGGTCTCCGGGAATGGAAAGAAGCTTCGGAATCATTTTCTTGGAAAAAGCCCTGAGGCCTGTTTGGGTGTCCTCAAGCTTTACACCGGTGGAGAGAGAGAAATACTTTTTGGTAATATAGTTGCCTATTCGGGAGCGTAGAGGAGAGTCCACGGATTGCAGTCTTGCTCCAAGAAGCAGGCTGTCCGGCGCTTCCTGTCCTTTTTGAAGAAGGGACAAGGTATCTTTCACGGAATGTTGTCCATCGGCATCCACGGTAATCACTTGAAAATCATCGTCTACCGTTTGGAGATAGGATAATCCTTTTTAAGGCGGCTCCTTTTCCCCGATTAGTGGGAGAATGGATTACTTTCGCGGAACTCTCCTCTTCAATTCTCCGGAAGAGGGGAAGGAATTCTTCCCCTGATCATCATCTACCAGGATGATTTGTAAACCTGTTCTTCCAGAGAGTGTATAAAAAGAGAGGAGAGTCTCTGTAGGCTTGTATGCCGGAATTAAGACATATTGTTTTTCATGTCGACTCCTTCCAAGAGCGAAACGCTCCGTCTTGATGCATAAAGATATCGTGCACAAAGTGCGTACTCTCTGTTTAATCTAAAGATTTAGTGCATATTGTCTTGTTTGGTATTGCTTTTTAGATGAATTCTTGTTTGTTGTTTTCGTATTCTTTTTGCTGCTTTGTTTCCGTTCATCGGCGGCTGTCCCTGCTGACTGCGGCCTCCTTGCTGCGCATTACCGCCGTTCATTGGCGGCTGTCCCTGCTGACCGTGACCTCCCTGCTGTGCATTACCGCCGTTCATCGGCGGCATCAGCGGACGGTTCCTGATCATCTCCCTGTTCCTGTCCGCCCCGGTTCTGTCCTTTGTCCTTTCCCCGGAAGCCGCCATTCATTGGGGGCTGTCCCTGCTGACCGCGACTTCCCCTGCTGTCCGTTATCGCCATTCATTGGGGGCTGTCCCTGCTGACCGCGATTGCCCTGCTGTGTGTTTACCGTCGTTCATCGGCGGCTGTCCCATAGACTGGCTTCTTGTTCCGACGGTATTGCTCTTACCGCTGATGGTTACCGATTCACTGGAGGAACCGACCGACACGGTATAGGCTTTACCTTCCTCAAGTCTGCACTGCTGAAGAGAATGGTGTTAAAAGCTCTGGGTAGTGTCGGAAGACGAATAGATTTCTTTTCCGGTGGAGTCGGTAATTTTCACGCTGTCTCCGCATTTGCCGTTTTCGCTAAGGTAGTAAAATGACGCTGGACTGTGTGGAGCTGCTTTCATCAAATCCCTGGAACATACCGGAGTTCCCACTGGCTACTACGGTTCCACCGGTAATACTTGCCGTTCCGTCGTAGTCAATCGGTGCATTTCCACCGTCGGACGGGCCATCGATTACGATGGTACCGCCGGATACGTTCAGGTCTCCGTTGGAGTCGATGCCATCCCCGCCCGGAACAATTTTCACATTTCCGCCGGAGATATTGACAGAGATGTCTACGGCAGAGCCGTCTTCGGACTCTCCTGCACCGTTAATGCCGTCATCGGAGGACTGAATGGAAATATTGCCGCCCTCTACATTTACGGTAATGCCTTCCAAACCTTCATTGGATTTTTGAATGTCAATTGTACCGTCTTTTACCGTGAGGGTATTGTCTGCATGAAGCGCATCATCTCCGGCATTCACGGTAATCTTTCCGTTTTCTACGGAAACATCTCCCTAGAGTGAAGGGCATCTTCTACAGTGGTGATGTCGAAAGTTCCGTCTTTTACCGTGAGCGTTTTTCTTTCCGTTCAGTCCGTGGTGGGAAGCGGTGATTTTGTACTCTCACTTTCTACGGTTAAAGCTTGTTTTGCTGTGAATACCGTCTTCATAGCCTCCTTCTACGGTGAGACTCCCCGATCCGCTTAGGAGCAGGTCTCCCTCGCTGTAGATTGCAGCGTCATAGTCTGTTGTTTTTCAGAACTTTCTTCACTTTCCGTAGAGTCGGACTCTTCTTTTGCGGAACGTTTGTCACTGACGGTGTTTTTGCTGTTTTCCTTTAAAAAGAATCTGCACATTTCCTTTTTCTCCTATAATTGGTGCATTTGTTGAATTGGAAATGTTGAAGTTATTCAGAATGAGCTTTACTTCTCCATCCGTATTGATTTTAATCTGTCCTTCTTCCAAGGTTCCGCTGAGCTCTGTATGTTCCGGCTTCCGAGATGGTGATGGTTTTTCCTTCCCTTGTTGCCCCGTTTCCTTTTATGGAAATGTTGTCGCCTGAGACCTGAATGGCGGTGCTTGCACCGCCGACCGTAGTGGAGGAGCTCGTAAGGGTCTCCGCACTCGCGCTTTGGGAAGCTATTCCGCAAGCGTTCAGAGCAAGCATCATGCCGATTCCCAGGCAGGGAAGAGTGAAATTTTTGAATGTATTCTTTTTCATAATGACCTCATTTCGTGTGTTTGTTTTTGTTTCTGCGAAGAGAATACAAAAGAAAGCTGAAACGAAACTGAAAAAGAAGGAAAGTGTGAAGTCTTTGTGAAGAAAAACTGTACGAAGAAGAGAAGACTCTTTCTTTCGTACAGTTATGTAATGTTAAGAAATAGATGGAGAATTAATCGCTGATGTCAAAGTCTCCGGTCACATGGAAATGATAAGGCTTAAACTGGTCTTGCAGTTCCGCTTCAATATCCCGCACTTCCTTGTCCCGGTCTTCCACACTGAAATCCAACACGACATCCAGGTCGATGGAATTCGTTTCTTTTTCAGATAAAAGCCGTGTACTTGCAGGATATTTCTTCTGGTCATCAGGAAAGCGGTGATTTCCTCTCGAAGCTCTACAATCTTTGGATCGGTATTTCGCGCATAAATCCCGACACCGGACATCACGATACCGAAGTCTTTGTAACAGACGTCTTCCACTTCTCGTGTCAGGCTGTCAATTTCTTTTTGCCGTCATATTTTTCCGGTACTTCGATATGCACGGAAGCGAGATATTTTCCCGGACCGTAGTTATGCAGAACGAGATCGTATACACCGTAGATTCCCGGAATCTTCTGAATGGCATGCCGGATATCCCGGCTGAAAGAGGAGCTGATGCGCTCTCCCAGGATACGGGAAAGCGTTTCTCCGAGGATATCGAAGGCGGACTTTATGATGAAGAGAGAAATCACGGCACCGAGGTAAGCTTCTAAAGAGATGCCGTAGAATAGAAAGACGAGAGCAGCCACGATAGTGGAAGAAGAAATGACGGCGTCCTGGAGTGCATCCTGTCCCTGCGCTTTCAGAGAGTCGGAGTGCACTTTGATCCCCGTTTTCCGCACGAAGATCCTGAGGAAAACTTTGATGAGAACACCGACAAAAAGAAGCAGAAGCATGGTTCTCGTATACTCGGGCTTTTCCGCTTTCAGAATCTTTTTGACCGATTCCACAAGCGAACTGATTCCGGCGTAGAGAACAATCAAGCTGATTGCGGAAGCGGTGAGATACTCCGTTCTGCTCGTGTCCCATGGGATGATCCCTGTCCGCAGGCTTTTCAGAGAGTTTCATTCCTACGATGGTCAGCACGGAAGATAAGGCGTCGGTAAGGTTATTTACACCGTCCAGGACGATGGAAATGGACTTTGACAGGAAACCGATGAGAACCTTTAAAGGATGCCAGAACAAGATTTGCCAGAATGCCGATGATACCGGCTCGAATGATGGCTTTTTCCAGCGCTTTTCCAGATTGATTTTTATTTGCGTTCTCTTCCATACTACTCCTCCTAAAGCCCTGTACAATATAATGGAGATGTTATAGCATGGAGAAAGAGTAGGGACAATAGGAAGAAAGGAGAATTTATGACTACAGAAGAAAAGTTAAAGAAGTACAGAGATTGGATATTTCAGTGTTCCGCCTATCAGATGGCGCTTGCGGTGATAGGAATTGATAAGCAGACGGTGGCGCCGCCGGCGGGAGCGTCATACCGGGATGAACGTTCGGCCTATCTTGCCGGAGAGCTTTTCAGCCTGGAGACGGATCCGGAGATCGTTTCTTTGCTCAGGGGAGCTGAAGGACGATCCGGAGGTGGGAGCGGAAGATCAGCGTGCTATCGCACTCTATTATAAAAATGCAATGGATTCCGTTCTGATTCCGAAAGAGGAGTTTGTTGCCTTTCAGAAACTTCTGTGACGAGTCCTTTGACGCCTGGATTCAGGCAAAATCGAAGGCGGACTACCGTAGTTTTTGAACCGTACCTGAAGAGAGTCATCGAAGGGAAGAAGAGGTTATACGGCTATCGGAAAAGTGAAAAAGCATCTATAATCAGATGCTGGATGATTTTTGAGCCGGGAATGACGGAAGAAAAGTACGACGCCTTCTTCCGTTCCTTGAAGGAACGTCTGATTCCTCTTATTCGAAGGTGAAGGAGAAGCAGCAGATACCGAGCGATTTTTCTGCATCAGAAGTTCTCGGTAGACGAGCAGAAGAAGTTCATGCAGGAGCTTCTTTCTACCTTCATTTTGATTCCTCCTGGGGAGTATCAAAATGAGTCGGAACATCCCTTTACTTCCTGGACTTGTGAAAATGATTGCCGTACCACTACGAAGTATATCGAGAACGAACCGGTGAATGCGATTCTTTCTACGGTACATGAGGTGGGACACGCCTATTATGAGCACAACATTGACCCTGAAGTACGACGGAATGATTCTCTCGGACGGCGTTTCTTCCGGTATGCATGAGTCGCAGTCCCGTCTCTGTGAGAATTATCTGGGACGGTCAAGAGCCTTTTGGGAGTATCATTATCCGCGTTTCCAACGTCATTTTCCAAATGAGCTTGAGAATATTTCGTTGGAAGAATTTTTATCGCGCGATCAATCTTTCCGAGCCGTCCTTTAGTGCGGACGGAAGCGGATGAGCTGACCTACCCGCTTCATATCGTGATTCGGTATGAAATTGAAAAGGGCTTGTTCAACGGGACGATTTCCACGGAAAATCTGGATCAAAACGTGGAATGCGAAGTACAAGGAATATCTGGGACTGGATGTTCCGAATGACCGTGTCGGTATATTACAGGATGTACACTGGTCAGACGGAAGCTTCGGCTATTTTCCGACCTATGCGCTCGGAACCGCCTTTTGCGGCACAGTTTATGCACGCCATGCGGAAGGACTTGGATGTGGACAGTCTTCTTCAAAATAACCGCTACGATACCATCATGCAGTGGTTAAAAGAGCACGTGCAGCATTACGGCTGTCTCTATGATGCCGGAGAGATTATAAAAAGGGCGACAGGAGAAGAATTCAATGTAAATTATTTCTTGGATTATATTGAAGAGAAGTATACAAAAATTGTATGCGCTGTAGCTTTGTTCTAAAAACCTTGAAATCATAAAAATGAATCGTCTATAATGGTCTCCGTATTTTTCCGTACGACAATAAAGGAGCATTTTATGCAGAAGAAGACGCAGTACTTTCTCTTATTTCCTTGTACCGTTCTCTTGGTATTTTTTTCTGGTAGTACCATTACTGAACAGTCTTTTTCCCACCTTTTTCCCTGCAAAGTCGTCTGAGCGGAGAGGCATATCTCCAGTTTTTCCGGGACAGTTACAATCCGACGATTCTAAGTCGGACGATACGAATTGCACTTCTTGTAACGGTTCTCTGCTGCATACTCGGTTTACCGACAGCGTATTTTATTTCTACAGTGTCAAAGAAGTGGAAGGGAATCCTTCTTGCTTTGACACTTTTTCCGTTGCTTACGAACTCGGTGGTGCGCAGTTTTGCCTGGATCAATATCCTGGGGAAAAATGGAATTGTGAACTGTATCTTGCTTCTCAGCGGTTTGGTAAAGGCTCCCTTAACCCTTCTGTACACAGAGTTTGCCATCATCATCGGCTCGGTTTATCTTTTTCCTGCCGACCATGATTATGACCCTTAGCGAGGGTGATGGAGGGAATAGAGGGGGATTATATGGAAGCGGCTGCGACCCTGGGTGCCGGTCCGATTCGAAGCTTTCTGAAGGTGATTCTGCCGCTTTCCGTTCCCGGCATGATTGTAGGCAGTATTTTTGGTCTTTACCGGAACTTTGACGGCTTACACGACCCCCGCAGCTTTTAGGCGGAAATAAGAAAATGATGCTTGCGACCCTTTTATATCAACGTGCGACCGCCTTGGGAGATTGGACAAGCGCCAGTGTGATTGCCTTTGTGATGATTGTCATTACTTTTCTGGTCATGCGGGGCTTTACCATGCTAAGCAAGTTGCTGGATCGGAGAGGAGAAGAAAATGCGTAGGAACCCTTTCATTACTATCGTTGCGATTACGGTTTTACTCTTTCTGTTTCTTCCGCTCCTGATTGTGACGATCACTTCCTTCGGAACGGAAGCGATTATTGCTTTTTCCGATTAAAGGGTTTACACTGGATTGGTATCTGGTAGCCTTGCAATCGAAGTCTTTTATGGCTGGCTTACGCTTAAGCCTTTTTGTGGGTGTGTTTGCGACCTTTCTTGCCCTCCTTGTTGGAACACCGGTAGCCTACGGTCTGTCCAGGAGCGGAATAAAGGGAGACAGCTGTGGAAGGATTTCTTCTTGTCCCTCGACTTTGATTCCGCATCGTAGTAGGCTATTCCTGTATCAATTCTGGTTGTAGCGATAAAAAAATACCGGTTCTTCCCGCCTTATTTTTAGGGCATTTTGTGATCAGTGTACCCTATGTCATCCGCGTCGTAGGTTCTTCCATGGAACAGATGGATTTTTCCGTGGAGGAGGCGGCATGGACCCTCGGTTGTACGCAACTTCACGCTTTTTCCGGATTGTGATTCCCAATATTTCTTCGGGAATTTTTGCCTCTTTTATGCTGGCTTTTATCAATTCCTTTAATAATGTGCCGGTATCCATGTTTTTTTATCGGGACCCGTGTGACGACGCTTCCCACGACGCTGTTAAGTTATATGGAGTTCAACTACGACCCGTCCGTTTCGGCACTCTCCGTGTTACTTATGGTGGTGACCATTTTCATGATGATGCTGGTGGAGAAAACGCTGGGACTCGCGTCGATTGCGTCATAACGGGATATAGGAAAGTAACGGGGTATAGGAAAAGGATAGAACAATATGGCTTTTGTTTCTCTGGAAAATATCAACATGGTTTACAACAAACAGAACCATGTTTTGAAAGATTTCAACTTGGAAGTAGAGAAAGGGGAGTTGGTTTCTCTGCTTGGGCCGAGCGGTTGCGGAAAGACGACGACGCTGCGCATCGTTGCGGGGCTTCTAAAAGCAGAACAGCAGGGAAATTCTTCCTCGACGGGGAAGACATGACGAATGTAGCGGTGCATCAAAGAAAGTTCAGGGATGGTTTTCCAGAGTTATGCGCTGTTTCCGCATCTTACAGTAGAGGAAAAATGTCGCGTTCGGCCTGAAACTTCGGAAGGAGGAGGGGACAGTCATCCGGCAGAAGGTCGATAAGATGCTGGAACTTTGCGGCCTTACGAATTTGCAGAAACGTTACCCGAAGCAGCTGTCCGGCGGACAGAGACAGAGAGTTGCCTTGGCGCGGGCGTTGGTCATTGAACCGAAGCTTCTGCTTCTGGATGAACCGCTGAGCAATCTGGATGCAAAGCTCCGTGTGCAGATGCGGCTTGAAATCAAACGCATTCAGCAACAGTTTAAGATTACCACCCTTTTCGTGACGCACGACCAGGAGGAGTGCTTCTCCATCTCCGATAAGGTTGCCGTGATGAATAACAGGGATTATTGAACAGTATGGTACGCCGGAAGAAATCTATCGAAAGCCGAAAACGGAATTTGTAGCAAGATTTATCGGCTTTGAGAATTTTATTCCGGGGAAAAATGTTGGACAGTACGACGGTGGAGCTCTCGCCGGATAAACACCTTACTGTTCCCGCTACTGATGCTTCCGGGCCGGTTGTCATTACGATACGGGCTGATCATATAAAAAATAGTTCCGGAGGGGAGGGTCTCCTGGAAGGAGAAGTCGCAGTTCGTACTTTTCTCGGGAAGTCCTACCAATATGCGGTGAAAACTTCTCTTGGAACCCTGCTAGTCAATGATGTAAGGAACTGGGAAAAGCGGGACAAAACTGAGTCTCGATTTTCCGAAAGAAGAAGTGATTGTGTTGGAAACCCATTAAAGGAGGGAAAAATGAAGAAACCATTTCTAGTGCTTACGGCTACACTGCTCAGTTTTAGCTTACTGGGACTGTCTGCTTGCGGAAACAGCCAGGCAAACTTATCCGGGGAAAAGAAGGAGGAAAGCACGGCAAAAGCGGAAAGCAGTAAGGGAGAGGAAGCTGCCGAGAAGAAGGATGCTTCCGGAGAACTTTTGGTATCCACCTTCGGTTTAAAACCAGGATATCGTAGAGAGTGATATTATTAAGCCCTTTGAAGAGGCAAATGGCGTAAAGGTGACCTTGGAGGTCGGCAATGCCGCAGAGCGTTTGACAAAGGTGGAAAGCGGCAGCAGCAATGTGGATGTCATTGAGCTTTCTCAGTCCGGTTCCACCAAAAGGGTATACGGAGGGGTTTTTGGAAGAAGTAACGGAGAAGGACGTTCCGAACCTTGCTTCCCTTTTCCGATGAGGCAAAGCAGGTATATCAGAATGGAGGCGGTGTTCCTTTTTCCATTAACTCCATCGGCATTGTGTATGATAAAGAGAAAGTGGGACATGAATTGAAGGATTGGGCAGACCTTTGGAGCAGTGATTTGGCGGGAAAGATTGCCGTGCCGGACATCACGACGACAGCAGGACCGCTTTTCCTTTCGGTTGCTGCGGATAAAGGGGAGAAAGCCCTTTCGGAAGACAAGGGAGAAGCTGCTTTTAAAAGCTTTGGAAGAGTTAAAACCGAATATTGTAAAGACCTATTCCAAGTCTTCCGACCTTGCGAATATGTTCCAGGCAGGAGAAATTTCCGTTGCCGTGGTAGCGGACTTTGGTGTTTCTACCGTACAGAAAGCGGATCCGAATGCAGAGTATCTTGTGCCGGAGTCCGGAACCTATGCCAATTTCAATACGGTAAATCTTGTCAAAGGAGCAAAAAAATAAGGAGAATGCCTTAAAGTATATCAATTTCCGAATCAGTGCGGAAAAACCAGGCGGTGAAGGCAAAATCCCTTTACGGAAGCTACCGGTAAACAAGGACGTACAGTTGAAAGACGACGAAGTGAAGACCATGACCTACGGTGCGGTAGCGAAGCGTGCCAAGGTAGTGGATTTTTAAGTTGGTCAATGACAATCTGAAGGACTGGATCGATCAGTGGAATAAGATTTTAAATCAGTAAAGTGGAATAATTTTTAATCAGTAAAAATCGATAAAAAGAAGCGCGTTAAGAGGGACAAAATGAAGACAGGGTATAAAAAAATGTGCATCTTGTCACGATGGATAAGGAGTTTACGTCGTATCCGGACGGGTTCCTCCTGTTCGAGGATGACCGGATTACGAAACTTGGCGCGATGCAGGACTTTCATGAGGAAGAGGCGGAGTGCTGGTATGACGGGCAGGGGAATTCTGATGCCCGGTATGGTCAACGGTCATGTGCACGCCGGGATGATTCCTTTCCGCTCTCTGGGAGATGATACCAAAGATCGCTTGCGACGGTTTCTCTTCCCTCTGGAGCAGGAATGCGTAGACCGGGATTTTGTGGAGAAAAGCACGGCTTATGCTATAGCGGAGATGCAACTTGCCGGCATTACCACAATCTGCGATATGTATTATTTTGAAGACTGTGTTGCGGAAGTGGTTGAAAAAGATGGGGATGCGTGCCCTTCTTGGAGAAACGATCATTGATCAGAAAAACCCCGGATAGTTCCTCTGCCCGAGACGCGCTTCTGTACTGTGAAACCATGCTTGAAAAAGTGGCACGGTTCCGAGCGGATTACGCCGATTGTGGCACCCCATGCACCGAATACCAATACGGGGGAAGTGCTCGAGGCTTGCCGGGATTTGGCAAAGAAATACAATACTGCGCTCAGCATGCATTTTGCAGAAATGCAGTATGAGATGGCATTTTACCGGGAAAAAGTACAGTATGGGCGCGGTCGAGTATCTGGAATCGCTCCATCTCTTCGAAGTGCCGCTGGTTCTGGCGCACGGGATTCTGCTTACGGAGGAGGATATCGAAAGACTGTCTCATCATCCGAAGGTAAGCCTTGTGCACTGTATCGGTGCAAATACGAAGGCGGCGAAAGGAGTCGCTCCGGTGCAATCCCTTTTGCAGCACCACATTCCGGTCGGAATCGGAACGGACGGACCGAGTTCCGGGAATACCCTGGATTTATTTGACCCAGATGCGAATGATTGCGAACTTCCAGAAGACCGCGTTGAAAGACCGCTCCGCTTTTCCGGCACGGGAAATTGTGCGGATGGCGACAATGGGAGGGGCGGAAGCATTGGGACTCTCGGAGGAGATTGGAAGTCTGGAAGTGGGGAAAAAGGCGGACTTCACCCTGATAGAAACAGACAGTGTCAATCTATTTCCTCTGCATGATGTCTATTCGGCGCTGGTCTATTCCGCCCGTGCGGAGAACGTACGGGACGTGTGGATTGATGGAGAGCAGGTTGTTCGCGATAAGAAACTGCTCCGCTACACGATAAAAAGACTTACGGTGCGCATTGCAAAAACCATGCATTCTTTTCACTCTGCGCGCGAAAGAACTGGAAAAAGAAATCTACACTACAGCTTCCTGCTGAGGGATCTTCTTGTTTTCTTTTCCTTCTTATACAGATAGAAGAGAATGAGAAACATCGGAATGATACAAACGTAGGAAAGCACGGTAATCACTCCATTGTTAAAATCGGTATCCAGTGCAGGGGGTAAAGTTCCGCTGATGTTGTTCACGGCATGGGCAAGGAAAACGAAGAATAAGGAACGGCATTTTTGATAAAAATAGCCGAGGATGATGCCCATTGCGGCGGTATAAACAGCCTGGATGAAGCTTCCGTGCCAGATACCGAACATCACGCCGGAGACGAGTGCCGGAAACCAGGGAATCTCCGTAACTTCTTCAAAGGAGCGGAAAATGATGCCGCGGAAGAGAATTTCCTCTACCAGAGGACCGACAACCACGATGGCAAGAAAAGTCCAGATATAGGGGTCACTGTCCATATCGTTATAGAGGTTTGAGAAGGCCTCCGCCTGAGCACCGAGAGCAGGGATGTGTGCGGCGAGGAAGTCAATGAAGTTTAACCAAATGGTAGACAGTCCTCCGGCACCGAATCCCAGGATAATGTCGAACACCACACCTTTCCAAAGCGGAAGGTTCACTTCCGCTTTTTTCTTCGGAAAGAGCGTGCGGTAATAGAGATATAAAAGTACAGAGAGAATCGTTGCCAGAAATGCGTCCAGGAAAGAAGGAGAAGCACTCCATAAATCGATGGGGACATGAAGCAGGTCGAGTAAACCCTGTACCAGTTCAATAATCAGTTCACTGAGAAAGTCATAGACAATTAATACTGCAAAAGGCAGTATGAAAAATAACGCTTTTTTCTTATTCATTTTCTTCTCCCTTATCATCAAAAATTTACGTTTTTATCGGCGTTTTACAGTTTATTATTACTTGTCTTTGCTGTCAAAAAGGAATGGTAGGGTTCTGCTTTTTATCATTCGACTTACACCTGACTTACACGGGAAAGGTGTAAGAAAATGGTGGTGAAGACATTTCCTTCTTTTAGTACAATCGAAACATCTTTTTAAGCTTGTCCTGCGTAAGATGCGGGAAACAACAAGCCGGAAAATCATGGGAGAGAAGCAGAAGGAGGAGATATGAAAACTTGCCCTGTTTGTGGAAATGAGGTACAGGACGGATATCGGTTTTGCACACATTGCGGAAACGGAACTCGCGAAGAAGGAAGAGGAAGCAGTACAGCCGGAACAAGTTGTAGAAGAGGCGGCTTCTACAAAAAGGAAGCAGTGTGTCCTGCACCCGGTGTAGAAGAAGGGAAAAGCTTCTACGGAGAAGCAAGAGAAGAAAACGAATAAGGTCCACTTCTTTATCGGTTTCATAGCGTTTCTGCTTGTCGTAGGCGCGAGCTTTTTGCTTTTTGGAAAAGTGTTTCACTCTCTGGGAGGGCAATTCGGTCTCAGCCGGGGACAGAAATTTTTAAAAGATGCAGACAGATCACTTGCAGAGTAGACTGAAGGCAATGGATGATTTCGGACTCCTGGAGTGGACGAAGAGTGTGAATTATACTTTTACGTTTACCGGAGAAGTAGAGGGGGATGAAAAGCTCGCTGGTATTTGGAGGATTCTTCCCTCATCTTAAAAAATAAAGAACGATCTGGGGAAAAGACAATCGGCAGTTTGACATGGATGTAAATCTCATGGGAAGTGAGGTTTTTCATCTCTATGGGGAGGAAATGAATGGAAAGATCGGATTTGCCTTCCCTTCCGCGGACCATAAGTTATATGTCAGTGAGGGAGACAGCGTATTCGGAAAAACTGGGGCTAAAGGACGATTCCATCAATATTCGTAATACGAAAGAAAATCAAAAAGCGGGCAAAGAAGTTGCTTCTCCGCTATGGTGCGTTGCTTGCGAAGTCGATGACGAAGGACAACCTGACGGTCGAAAAAGGAGCGCTGTACTTTTGCCTTACTGGGAGGATGCGGAGGATCTATATCGTTATGAAGGCACCGTATACCGTTTTGAGCCGGATGCGGATGAAATCACCGCATTTATAAAAACTTGCCCCACTCCTTGAGAAAGATAAAGAATGCAGAACCTTCTTTTCGGGAAAGTGGACTTTAGTAAAACGCTGCAAGACAGCTTGGGCATGGAAGTAAAGAAGCCTACGGATCGGCTTTTTCCCGAATTTGCGGATACCCTTCGTGACCGGGCGGAAGAAATAGGAGAGAGCCTCGCGAAGAGCCGTTTTCAATGGGAAGTGACCATGGAAGGCAAGGAGCTTCGGAGTATCGTCATCGGAGAAGATCTTGATCATGACGGAAAGATCGGTGCGCGATAGGGGAAGATATAGAATACTTTTTATTATTTGAACTATGAGCTTGCAGGAGAGCGGGTGGAGTACCTTGGAACTGAAAACCCGGATCAGGGAACATGGCTCTATCTCTGTAACCGCTATGAAAAAACGGGGCAGACTTTTAAAGGGGAGTTTCAGTTTTCTTCAGATAAAGTAAGGGTGTCCGATACCACAAAGTACAGCGTAACAAAGGGGAAAAATGGAAGTTTCTGCCGTATGGCAGGTATGATCTGGGGAGAAGAAGATGATGATGATGATGACACTGTGCTCACTGTAGAAGAAGGGAAAAGGAAACAGTACGGACTATGAACTGAAGACGCCGGAAGCATTCTGGTATAGTTTAACGGGGTTGAAGATCAATGGGAAAACCGAGTGCGGATATTTTCGAGACCCGGAGGGCAGGTCATTGACATCACGGATTATTCGTTGGGAGAGATCCGGAAAAATCAGTGAAGAGAATATAGATCAACTTAACAAGAGCTTTTATTCCTTTTTAATTAGATAAAAGGAATCAGGAAAGACGGAGAAAGCGGGAAAGACAGAGAAAGCAGAAAAAGACTGCGGACGCAGGGGAATGAAAAAAAGCGAGAGCTTACAGTTTGTGTAAGCTCTCGCTTTAGTGTCCTCTTACGTGGTGAACGAACAATGCAAGACGAATCTAGACTTTCTTCCCGCTCTCTTCCAAACGAGGGAAGCGGTCGCGAGAAGACTCAGACTGAACAATGCGCCCCAAAGGAGAAGCAGGGAATGATCTCCGGTCTCCGGAACCCAAGTATCTTTGCTTGCACCGGCAACTTCCGGGTGTTTTGAGAAGTAATGTTCGGAATTGCCTCTCTGTTTTCACCCATGACACCCGGTGTCAGGTGTGTCGGTGCTTGGCGGTTCAGACGGTGTCTTCGGATCCGACGCTCCGGGATATTGGACGGCGTCGGGATGTTCGAGGGCGTGGGGATATCGGAGGGGTGGCCTTCGTATTGGTAACGATATATCCGTCTGTCATATTTCCGCTGATCGAACTGCTGTAACCTTCTATAGCGACTTCCTTTACCTTATAGTTGATTTCGTGTCCGTCCCCGTCGCTAAACTTCGGAAGGTTCGAGAAGCTGGCTTTCCATTCGTTCTCATCGGAGAGGGTCAGGCTGTCTTTTTCTACACCGTCTGCAAGGAGAAGGATTTCTACCTCATTGGTACTTTCCCCAATCCAACGCTTTTCTACGAGAAGGGACCGTCCGGGAACATTTTCCATCTTGAAGCCTTGTGTCAGACTGCCGCTTACGAGACAGGCATAGCCATCCAGCGGACGCTCTTTCACGAAATATTGGTATGGCTCCCCATTTTCATCCTTTTTCGGGAGATTTTTGAAGCTAAGCTTCCATTCGTGGGTAGCAGGGTCTTCCTTCATGACTTCCGAACCGATATAAAAGCGGATCGTCCGGGTCGGACTCTGCTCTTCCGATAGAGTTCTACGGTGATGCTTTTCCGGTCTTCCTGCCGGGTCGTCGTGGTTCCAAGTTTTAACGACCTTGACTTCCGTCAAATCCCGTTCGCCCATATAGACATCTCCGTTGGAGCCGATGCCGCCGCCGCCGGTTGCGGAATAGTTTCCGGTAATCCATACCGTGGCAAGACTTTCCGCTGCACTGTCTTCCTGCACCGGGCTCCATAGGATGAGTTCTTCACTGCCGCCCAGTCCGGTTCCCATTCCGGAACTCGAATTCAGTTTCCCCTTTAATTTGTTTAAAGGTAGTTCTTTGTTATTCCGATCTCTCCAGCGGTAGGCTGTTCCGCCGAGCATCAGAGGAGAAATGGCATAGTTGGGGGCACCGATGTGCGTTTGCCCATAGACAGAGGCTCTGTATCCGGAATCAAGGTAGATTTCACTTCCTCTTATGGAGCGGTTTCCGATGATCGCCACTCCGTCTTTGACGTTAATCTCGGTATTGGAAATGGGACAGCTCTGCATATCCTCCGCCGAAGTTTGCGGCTTCGTTATCTTTTTATGAGGGCATTTTTCAGGTTTAAGACGCCGTTCGTTCCGCCCATATCTTTGTTCCAGCCGTTTACGTAGATTCCGCCGCCGCCGAAGGGACAGGTGATATGACCCCTATTTAGCTCGTTGGTCATGACATTGTCAATGATTTTTTTCCGGCAGAGATGTTCGCGGTGGAGAATCCGTCTCTATAGTTGTTATTCGATGCGCTGACGTAGATTCCGGCACCGCAGGATGCGGAGCGGTTTTCGCCAACCGTACCGCCGGTCATGTTCAATGTGCTGCCTTTTGTTCGTATTGATCAGAGTACCGACGGAGATACCGCCTCCCACTTCTTCAGATTCGTTTTGGGTAATCAAAGCATCTCCGGAGAGGTTGATGGTGGAATTCGAGAACGAAGCGATTCCTCCTCCGCTGCTAAGGTTTAAACCATCCGTTCCAGTATTTTTTTCCCCAGTTGGGCTTTATTCTTCTGGATGACACCGCCGGACATGTTAAAGGGTAACATTGAGGCAAGATATACGCCTCCGCCGTATCCGGCAAGGTTATTTTGAATCACACCGCCGGTCATATCAATCACACTGTGATGGGCGGTATCTCCTGCATAGATTGCGCCTCCACGGGTCTGGTCATCATTTAAACGGGGGTCGACATTCGAACTGGGGTCGATTACGATATTATTTTTCTAAAAACCGTACCGTCCTGGATTTCCAGGTCGCCCTGGACATTGAGGAGAGACTTTCTTGTTAAATTGTTGTTTTCTCCTCCGCCGTCCACGCGGATATCCCGAAGCGTGGCTGCATGATTTTCGGAGACGATAAGAAGGTAGTCTTCGTAGCCGGGGTTACGTTCAAGATGCGCATTGGTTCCCTCCAAAGTGACTTCATCTTGAATCGACACCGTACCGAGGATGTAGATGGTTTCGATGTCCTGCTTGTCTGTGGCAAGATCCTTCGCTTTTTCAAACGTTTTTACCGCAGTACTTTTCGCTTTCGCCGTCATGGCTGTCGTTTCCGTGTATGCCGTCCAGGTAAATATCCCTCCGCTGGCATAAACGGTACCGAGATTCCCGGGCAGAAAACCTGTCAGAAAAAATAAAGTAAGCAATGCGAGAAAGACAGATCCGAAGCCTTTTCGAATTCGGTGTAAAATCAACTGGCAAGAATGATTTCTCATTTTGCACCTCCTCACTCTCTTATTAGAGATTCTTTCCCTATCTCTTATCGGCGTTTTAAATAATTATATTATAACAGGACTTTCTAAAAAGAAATGTAAAAATTAATCATAACTTATATAGTTCTAATATTTTATCTATGTGCTATTCCGTGTGGATTCCGCTGAAATTCGTCCTGTGAAAGGAGCCCAAAGGAGCACAAAAAGATAAAGCACTCTTATTTGTTGCGTGCGCAACAAAAATATTTTCCTGTTAAAAAGATAATTAGGATATACTAACAAAAATGAATAAAGAAGCAGAAAACGAATCAAGAAAAGCAAGACGAAAAAGGAGAAAAAGAACGTGGAGAAGATTTTGGATTTAAATAAAAGTGTAGCAGCTCTTGTGAAGGAGTATCCGGAGGTTTCCGACATTATGTTTTCGCTGGGGTTTACGGAAGTGAAAAAGCCTGCCATGCTGAATTCTGTCGGAAGGATTATGAACCTGAAAAAGGGCTCACAGATGAAGAAGATTCCGATGGAGAAGATTGTCCGTGCCTTCCGGGAGAAAGGCTTTACTGTGCTTGGTGTAGAGAGCCTTCCGGGAATCGAACGGAAGCCTTACGCTCACTACTTGACCGCCTTTTCAGACGGAGAGGATCTCGAGTCGGTTCGGGCGGACTTTGTGCGGGATTTTCAGGATGTGGATCCTGCAGAGATTATGAAGGCGGAACAGGGGCTTATGGAATCCGGTATGCCGCTTAGCAAGGTGCAGAAGCTTTTGTGATGTGCACTCTGCGCTCTTCCATGGGAGTACCTGGAAGAAAAGATTGCGAATGCGGAAAGAGCCGTACAGGCATCCCTGAAGAACGCCAACGGGAAAGCGGAAGGGAAAAATTACATTCAAAAAGTGCGGAGGCGGAGGCATTGATACGGATTCCGGGACACCCGCTGTCTACCTTTACCAAGGAGAATGAGGCACTTCGGAAATTCCTGCAAGAAAGTCAAGCCGGATGGGAGGAATTGCTTTCCCTGCTTTCCGGGGAGAAGGATGGAGAAAGGGGAGACAGGATGGAAATGCCACGCCGGCATGGGGGAGATCTGCTTTCCACTTTTTCAGAGGAACTTGCCAAGCTCCGCTCCTTCATCGTGCATTATGCCAAAAAGGGACCTTCTCTATCCGCTTCTGAAAGTAAAGTATGATGTTGCCGGTCCGTCGCAGGTGATGTGGACGGTGGATGATGAAATCCGGGACAGCCTGGGAGAACTTCGAAGGAATTCGTGGAAGAGTAAAGGAGAGAGAAGAATAGGCAATACCGGGAGAGGAACCGGACTACGAGGACGAGGATAAAGCAGCAGATAAAGAGGATATTGCGAAAAAATATTCTGAATTCGTATTTCTAAAGAAGTATCTTGCTGTACGAAACCGTATGGAAGAGATGATATATAAGGAAGAAAATATTCTTTTCCCGATGTGTGCCATGCAGTTCCGGAAAGAGGAGTGGATACAGATCTACTTTGATTCGAAGGACTATGAGCCTTGCTTTTTCCGTTCTTCCTGTAGAGTGGAAGGAAGCGGAAGAGAGTAGAATCTCCAGGGAAGCCGGAAAGGAAAGTGAAAAAGAAAGCGGAATTTCAAGGACTCCGGAAAGGAAGGAGACAAAGAAGTCGGAAAGGAGCCGGAAGGGAAGTCGGAAAGGAGTCCGAAAATACCTTGGAAGACCTGCTTCGCAGGGTGGAAGCACTGGAAGGAAAGGCAAAGCAGAGTATTCCGTCTTTCTCCGATTCCTCAGCGGATGGAGAGATTGTGATGCCCGGAGGGCATTTGAAGAAGCAGGGAACTCATTGCGATGCTAAATACCATTCCGGTAGAAATCACCTTTGTGGATAAGGACAATATCAATCGTTTCTTTAACGAGGGACCGAAGGTCTTCAAACGCCCGCAAATGGCGATCGATCGGGAAGTTTTTCCCTGTCATCCGCCGAAGGTGGAGCCGATGGTGCGGACGATTATCGGAAACTTCCGGGAGGGAAAGGAAGAGGAAGTGCCCATCTGGATGGAAAAAGGGAGGAAAGCCTTTTTCTGGTGCGCTACATGGCGGTACGGGACAGGGAAAAGAACTATGTCGGAACGCTGGAAGCCGTAACGGATATGACAGAAGCAAAGAATATTTTCGCCAGTATTTCAAAGAGCCATCCGGAAGAACTGTAGAAAAAGAGGTGAAAACAGAGTTCTTATCTGAATGCAGACTTTCTTATTGACGGTAGTCATTACTAATGCTAAGTTAGCAATGACAAATATAAATTACGCAGCAAAAATTAATTATTTTAATAAGATTACATGATTTTCTATTTATTTAATGGAAAATGCAGTATCGTTAATTTGCGCTGTAAGCAGAAGAAAGGATGAACTATGGTAAGACGAGGTTTTCGAACCATTGCGATTGTCGCTGCCATGTCCATGATGCTGAATCCTTCCCTACACCGTTCTGGCGAAGACGGGCAGAACGGCAACGGTTGGCACATGGAAGACAGAGGGAAGTAAGTGGACTTTTCTCGACAATGCAGGAAACAAGCTGAGCGGTTGGATTGTCTACAACGGAGATTGGTATTATCTCCTTCCGGAGGATGGCACACTGAAGACCGGCTGGTTAACACGGAACGGAAGTCCTATTTCTTAAGTACGGAATCAGGGGCAGTTCACGGGAAGACTTCTTAGCGCTTGGCAGTGGATTGACGGCTATTGCTATTATTTTATTGCGGAAGATAATGCAAAAATATGGGGAACTTTTCACCGGCGGAACAACACCGGACGGGTATACGGTGGACAGCGCAGGGCGTTGGACAAAAGACGGTGTTGCCGTTTATGAAAATGGAAAAGGGCTCTCTTCTTCGGAAAATGCACAACAGGTAGCCGGTGCGGACAGACCGATTCCTTCTAGCGGAACGGGAAGTTCTGCCGGGCGTAGCGGCAGCGGCCGAAGTGGAAGTTCTCGAGGCAGTGGACAAAGTAGCGGCTCCGGGGGAGCAGAGCAGAATACGAGTCAGGACAAGCAGAAGGAAGATTCCGGAAATAAGGGCGGTTCCGCTACAAAAGAAGACGATACCAAGAAAGAGGATTCAAAGCAGGAAGAACCAAAGAAGGAAGAACAAGAGGATAGCAAGACAGCAAGTCTCGTAGCGACTGCACAGACCAAACTGGTGCATACCGAGCTTGGGAATTTCCTCTCTCTTGCCTTTTTAGACGGCACGAAAGAGGACTATACCGTTACAGTGGACGGAACGGACATTTCCGCAGCCCTTACGAGATGTGGACGATTCCGGGCAGATTGCGAAGTGGAGAGCTACGGTTGCCCATCCGAAGAAACTCGTGATTTCCAGAAAATCGGACGGGAAGAAGCAGGAAATTGAGCTGGAAGAAGGAAAAGCCCAAGCGGAAGAGTCCAAGGTGGAAGTCACGGCGGGCGACCCGCAGGATCATCCGAAGTATCTTCTTGCACAGGGAACGGCGACCGTATTTGACCGTCTTCTTCCGAATAACGGGAAGGACGGAAAAGAAAGATTCACGCCGAAGAAGAGCACTTTTACTCTTTTTGAAAAGAAGAAGGAGGATCCGGATGCTATTCAGGCGGAGTTTTATGTGAAACCCGTCGTTATTGATGCGGAAGGAAATGGCGTCGGCGGAAAAGGAATCAAAGCGGAATTCAGCTTGGGAACGGATAAGGAGAAAGACTGGTTTAACGGCATTGATCAGATTTCCCTTCTTCGGTATGAGGACAATACCGTCCTGAATCGAAATTTAAACTTCAAGAAGACGGATCCGGTATCCGGAAAGCATGGCTTTGTAGGGCACATTGCAGGTGCCGGTCGGACAGGACAATATGCGTTCTCGTGGTCTCTATATTTTGGCGATTCACTCCAAGAAGACGGAGGAAGTCATCACTCTTCCGATTGAGTTGCAGAGCAACACGAGATTCCAGGTGGACATCGCGCAGGAGACCATGGCACCGAAGACCGGAGAGAGAGTAAAGTTCCGGATTAACGGCGAGAATGGAGAAAGCTTCGGAAATGAAATCAAAGTCGATGATATGCAGGTGACTTTGGAGAAACCGAGCGGAAAGAAGGAGAAGCTTTCCTATATCGATGATTACTTCAACTTCGGCGGTAATTTCATCCTCTACGGCACGAGTTCCAATAAAGAGAAGACGGTCAATACCGATGAAGCCGGGATGTATACCATTAAGATTAAATATTCCGGCTATCCTACGCTCAGTAAACAGTTTATCGTTTATAAGGGAGAGGGACAGAATACGGAAGACAAGCAGGAAGACGCGGCAAGAAGCAGTGCGAGAGCTGCCTACAGCGGAAAGAAGGCGGACGCGGTTTCTGCGGCAACAAAGCGGAAAAAAACTTCCACCCATGCGGGAAAGAAAGAATCCGGGAAGAAGGGGAAGGAATCCGTGTATGACGGGGTGTCCTCTGCAACCGGAACCGTGAATACCCGTGTGAATGTGGTATTTGACTATGATCTCCTTGAAAAATGCCCTGGTTTTAAATGAAATTAAAGCCCTAAACGAAGATGCCCGGAATGTCCTTGTTTGGTACTACGGTATGAACTTTAACCGCTTCGGTTATCTCTTTGATGAGGGGGCGAAAAACTACTACAGTGTAGAAAAGTATATGAACGCCCTGAAGAGTGACGAGATGAAAGGCGGAAAGATTCGCTCCTATAGTGCGTATCGGAAAGAGGCTGAAGCAGCCGATTTTAACGGGGTATCGGAAGTACAATTCGTTCTGGAAGACGGAACGCTCGGAAGCCTGAGCGATTTCAAGAAGTACAAAGGGAGAAGATACGCCGAGCTTTAGCGGTACAACGATTAAGAAGGGAGAGGCAATTGTCCTTCATACGGATAACACAGACTACCTTTCGAAGATACAGGGCGTGTATACCGATGGCAGCAGTGAAAATCAGATGAATTATAATTCTCCGAAGAGAGTCACGATTGACAAGGAGAAGGGCACCATTACCCTACATCGTTATGCCTTTAATTTCCTGAATCCGGCGACTCCGGAAGTCGGAAAGCATACGATTACGCTTGATGCGGGAGCGGACTACAAGAAGGCGGATATTATTCTTACGATTACACAGGAAGAGATCACCGAGAAGCCGACTCTGGTAGGAGAAGCCGCAGTTGGAAAGGATCTGACACTCTCCCTTCCGAGAAACGCGATACTACGCTTTGCAGGGGTTTCTTTTGCAGAAGGGGACGGCGAGTAAAGACTCTTCTGGATGCGTCTGCGGGCGGAATTTCGGAAACGATTACTACGTTTTGGATAAAGAGAATGACCAACTGATCATCAAAAGCCGGACGCTTCAAGGAGGCAGGCGAGTACACCGTTTTTGTGAAGGTTAAAGAGCAGAACGGAACGCTGAATACGACCTTCCAAGTGAAAGAAAAGTCCGATACGCCGGAAGAGCCGAAGGAAGAAGAGGACAAGGGACTGGAGGCACCGGAAGTTAAGTACTTTGAGGAAGACCGGAAAGGATATAACAATCGAAATGTGCTTTCTTTCGTGCCGGAGAAGACGTATCCGAAAAAGGATGTTACCGATTACCTGGAGAAAGTCAACAAAGTTGTGGTAAACGGTGAGGAATATAAGAAAGCATCTTACTACACGGAGGTGAACCGGAAGGATGCGACATACGCGTTACACTATAACAACGGCGGCGGAAATTATAGCATAATCTGTCTCTCTCCCTCTGCTTTCGTAGAAGGGGAAAATGTGATTGAAGTTTATGCGGACGGCTATAAGAAGTTGCAGTATAAGGTCACTTTGAAAGGAAAAGAAGAAGCCGATAGCTTAGCGGTGCCGACTGGAGCGGAAGTGAAGAAAGCGGCTTTTGGGGAAACTTACTATGTTTCTTTCGGAAGAAATCGAAAGAGTGATGAGGTTACCGCATACATTGCGAAAGTAAAGTCTGTTTCCGTAAAATGGCACGCTCTATAATAGAATAAACTATTCAGGAAATGTTAATTACACAGAAGACAGTTTTGCCACCACGGATATCGGCGGCAACAGTGGAAAGCATAATGCAATTTCCATTTCCGGTTCGAAAATGACCGGTGTAAAAAGACAAGGTCATTGTACAAGCGGAAGGCTATAATGATTTAGTGCTTTCTTATCCGAGTACTGCAAGCAGAGTGAGACGTTCTCTCTTGGAAGATCCGTTTTTAGAAGAGAGTTCAGTTAGCGAAGGAAAGAGCGAAGAAAGTACGGAAGGTGCTGAAATTACAGAAAGCGCTGTAACTATGGAAAGTGCTGAAAATTCAGCCGAATAAGCGATTCTACTTATAAAGACCGTAGCGTAAAAGCATATTGTAAAAACGAGTATCATGCACGGAAGCGTGATACTCGTTTTTGTATAAAAGAAGGGGTAATAAGAGCATATCGTTTTTGTAACCCCTTCTTTCGTTTCTTATTTAGAAAGTACCGCGCTGAACTATCCTTATACGTTCAGGATATAGTGTCCGGTAATCAGAGAATAGATTCCCATTACGACGATGGCGATGCAAGCAATCAATCGGATAGGGTGAATGGTTGTCGGTGTGTCGACCTGCTTCGCATAGCGGATGTTTTGAATCTCTGCAAAGCTGATAGCGGCACATACAAGGGTAACAACGATGGTCATAATCTGCTTTTGTGACATATTAGTCTCCTTTTTCTTTGTTTTTCTTATAGAAGCAGTTTCACGGTGAGGCGGATCACCCTGCCGGATTCTGCAAATGCACTAGTTTTCATTTGTAGAGGAAGAATCTCCATACGACTCTGTTGCGGAAGCGTTCTCACTATCCTCTGTATTGACGTTGTTAGCATATTCACTGAGATTGGAAAGCGCGCTCAAATCCGGAGAGGCGGTATAGCTTCCCTGCCAGAGGAACACTATGGCTTTCATTCAGAATCGGATAGGACGGCAGCGCCTTCTTATCTGCGAAGTAGGTTGCAATGGTACCGATAGCGCCGGTTCCCATGGTGAATGCCCAAAGCTGATAAAGGTTTCTGTGATAGCTTGCGGCAACCTGCGGATCATTTGCACTAAAAATTTCCTGCATATATTGGAAACAATCGATGACGTGGTGGAAATCCTCGTAGATAGCATCGGATAAGAGGAAGGCAAAGTCGAGACGGTTTGCGAAAATAGGCCATTCCTGCCATAAATGCGAGACAGATGGGGATACCGATCAGTCCGAAACGACCGGCAAAGATCTTGTAGCCGAGAACTGTTGTAAAAGCCCATGATGACACCGCCGTAAAGCGATACATAGCCGAGTCTTGCGATGAAGAAGACGAATATGGCGCCGATAAAAGCACCGACGAGAGCACCGAAGATGCCGAGAATAATGCCGACTACACCGCGGCTTTTCCTCCTTCTGCCGCTTTTCGTCGGCATCCAGTCTTAAGACATCGAACTGTGCTCTGGTGAAGAAATGGCTTCTTCCGTTCAGGCAATAGAGGGAAATCCTTCTTCCTCTCCGTTTACTTCACTACAGTTCACTAAGTCGTTTTCGGCAAAATGGGCAACGAGTTCGGCAATCCCGTCAATCATATTCTGAATGGTTCCCTTTATTGGTCAATCCACTCTGACATCCGCACTGATGAGGTATCCGGACAAATCGATGTTCTGTACCGCTTTAATGTCTTTCGAATCAGCTTCATCAAGTCTTTACTGGGATGATTTCCCATCTGGGACAGGGAAAAAGAGCACTGATGGTATTTGCCGGTATAGCGGATGGAGAATAGTATCCGTTAAAAAAATACCTGCGGCTTCTCCGATGTCCTCCAGGTATTTCAGTCCCAGAGATTCTGCGACCGCCATAATTGTTTTACTTTTCATGAATCAATGTATCCTCCTCAAAAATGATGTAAAGCAGTATTATTTTATCGTTATTTTTAAATAAAAACAATAGAAAAAGTTAAAGATTCTGTTTTATGTAGAGAACGAAATTCATTTCTGTATATTTTTTTGCCTAATCTATGATAAAATAAAAACAATCCATGTAGAGAAAAAGGATGGATCGAGACAGGCTTCTTTCAGACCGGTTTATTCCGGAAAAACATTGGCTTTGGAAATGAAGATTTTTAGAATAAGGAGGAAGAATGCAGTTGAAGTACAGACGGTAAGACCGAAAAGACCTTGCGGGAAGAGAAGAGAAAGAAATTGCGGTTTATGATTTTTCTGGATAAGCTCGGCATTCCCTACGAGCGTGTAGATCATGAAGCGGCGCACACCATGGAAGCCTGCGCTCCGATTGAGGAAGCGCTACAGGCAAAAGGTATGTAAGAATCTTCTTCTTACCAATAGTAAACACAGCTTTTACTACCTTTTGATGATGCCGGGGGATAAAGCGTTTGTAACGAAAGAACTTTCGAATGCCATCGGCTGTGGACACCTGTCCTTTGCGGAGCCTTCGGAGATGGAAAAGGTCTTGCATTGTACGCCGGGATCCGCTTCCGTGTTCGGACTTATGAACGATGAAGAGGATCTCGTGGAACTTCTCGTGGATCGGGAATTACTGAAAGAGGAGTACCTTTTGTGCGCACCCCTGTAAGAATACGTCCACGTTAAAAGTAAAGACGAAGGATGTCTTCGGGAAGTTTCTGAAAGCGACAAAAACACTATAAGACGGAGGTTTCTTTGAAGGGAAAAGGATAGTTCGAGCGTTCTTGCCGCTGTATTTGGAAGAGAAAGCACTTGACGGGGCGAGTCCTGCATGCTAGACTGGCATAGCACTTGGGGCAAAGCCCTATTTTTTATGCACTAATTTCGTAGTCATGCGAAGTTAAAAATCATTGGAGGTGAAAGCCGTGCGTACAAAGATTATATTAGCATGTACAGAATGTAAGCAAAGAAATTACTTCATTACCAAAGAGAAGAAATTGCATCCTGAACGTATGGAAGTGACGAAGTATTGCAAGTTCTGCAAAAAGCACACGTTGCATAAGGAGACAAAGTAATGCAAGAAGAGAAGAAATCCGGACTGCGTTCCTTTATTGCCGGTTTGGAAACGGAATACAAGAAGATTGTTTTTCCCACAAAGCAGGATGTCATCAAGGAGTCTATTGCTACGATTGCTATTAGTGTCCTGATCGGTGCATTGATTACCGGCTTGGATATTGCGATGAAGTGGGGTCTGGGATTTGTTCTTGTAAAGTAAAGGTGGGAAGATGGCAGAGAAAACACAGAAGCCCGCTGGTATAGCTAGACATACGTATTCGGGTTATGAAAAATAAGGTCAAGATGGATTTGGAGAAAACCATTGATAACCGTGGCCTTCAAGATGTGATTTTAGAGGTCAGCGTTCCCATGCAACCGGTTATTGAAGTGAAGAACGGTGTAGAGAAGAAGACGGACAAGAAGATGTTTCCAGGCTATGTTCTCGTGAACATGGTGATGAACGATGAAACTTGGTACGTTGTTCCAGAAACACCAGAGGCGTAACGGGCTTTGTGGGTCCGGGATCCAAGCCGGTACCGCTTTCGAGGAAGAGATTCTAACCCTTGGTTACAGAAAGTCCGAGGTACTGGTTGATTTTGCCGTAGGGGGATACGGTTACGGTAACTTCCGGAACATGGAGAGATACCATTGGCGTCATCACACAGATCAATGACCAGAAGAAGACTGTCACCATCAATGTCGAGATGTTCGGCAGGGATACTCCTGTTGAATTGTCTTATGGTGAAGTACAGAAGTTAAGATAAGATTTGGTAATACCCGAGGGATTTTATCCCATGGATTACATTTTTAGCCACCGCTTTGCAAAAGCAAGCTCGTGGGAGGGTTTACCCGTAATTACCACAAGGAGGTGCCTATATGGCAAAGAAAGTAGAAGGTTACATTAAGTTACAGATTCCCGCTGGAAAAAGCAACTCCAGCTCCCCCGTTGGTCCGGCTTTAGGACAGCACGGTGTGAACATTGTTGCATTTACAAAGGAGTTCAATGCAAGAACGGCCAATGAAGGCGACATGATCATCCCGGTTGTTATCACGGTTTATGCGGATAGAAGTTTCAGCTTTATTACGAAGACTCCTCCGGCTGCTGTTCTCATCAAGAAAGCTTGTAAGCTGCAGAAGGCATCCGGCGAGCCCAATAAGAATAAAGTTGCAACGATTTTCCAAAGCTGACCTTCAGAAGATTGCAGAAACGAAGATGAAAGACTTAAATGCTGCATCAATCGAAGCTGCCATGTCCATGATCGCAGGAACCTGCAGATCCATGGGTGTCAACGTAGAACAATAAGAAGGGGAGGCGATAGTTCATGAAACAGGGTAAGAGATATGCCGAAGTGGCAAAGGCTGTAGATAGACAGGTTAAGTACAGTGAAGCGGATGCAATTGCACTGGTAAAGAAGAATGCAACTGCAAAGTTCGATGAGACTGTAGAATTACATATCCGTACCGGTTGTGACGGACGTCACGCCGACCAGCAGGTTAGAGGTTCTGTTGTTCTTCCTGCGGGAACCGGTAAGAAGGTTCGCATTTTAGTATTTGCAAAAGGATGCAAAGGCGGATGAGGCTCTTGCAGCAGGCGCTGACTTTGTAGGCGGTGAGGATCTTGTACCGAAGATTCAGGGCGGTTGGTTTTGACTATGATGTCGTTATCGCGACACCGGATATGATGGGTGTTGTCGGACGAATCGGACGTTTACTCGGACCGAAGGGCTTGATGCCGAACCCGAAGCTTGGTACCGTTACGATGGATGTAACGAAGGCCATTGAAGATACCAAAAGCCGGTAAGGTGGAATACAGACTGGATAAGGCAAACATCATCCATGTTCCTGTTGGAAAGGCTTCCTTCACAGAGGAACAGCTGAAGTCCAACCTGGATGCTTTGATGGCAGCGATTGTAAAGGCTCGTCCGTCCAGCTTAAAGGGTGCTTATATGAAGTCCATTACCTTGACTTCTACCATGGGCCCGGGCGTAAAGCTGGATTCCATCCAGTTCGGTGCATAATGAAATTTCTAAAGACTACTCAAGTCAAAGGCTTGGGTAGTCTTTTTACCCTATAATTCTAAAAGGTACTATAAAAAAATAAATTACAGCAAATTTTGAATTTATTTAATATTTCATTCAAAAATTAATAATCATTTTTCCAAATTTCCTTATTAAAGTCCCGTTTTCATCAGGAGGCAAATTACAAGGGAATCGCCGGCGTTTTTGGGAGAGAATTCCAGCTGCATGACCTCTGGCTTGAGCATTTTTGAGTGCGGAATATGGGTAGGAGACTATGTGGAAGCGGATAAAATGAAATATACCGATGAGCTGACCGTTTCCGACAGCCGTATTCGAAACAATTTTGCTGATGGAGTGAACTTTGCCCAGGGAACAAGAAATTCCAAGGTACAGAACTCCAATGTCCGTGGAAATGGAGATGACGGTCTGGCGATTTGGAGCAGTTCCAAAGTGGGACAAGGAAAAACAAGGACTATCTCAATAAATACTAACGCAAGCACAAGTATAAAATAGGCTAAAGTGACTTATCAGCCTATTTATGATATAATATATCTTAACAATAAAACGGATAAGGGTAATAATATGGCAATTTCTTATAAACCATTATGGCACTTATTGGTAGAAAGAGAAATGAACAAAGAAGACTTAAAAAGAGCTGCAAACATAACAAGTAACATAGTTTCTAGAATGAGCAAAAACTCTTATGTGAACTTAGAATCATTAGAAAAAGATTTGCCTGGCATTGGATTGCAGAATTGAAGATGTTATAGAAATTCATAGAAATGAGGTGGAATAAAATGAAGAAAAATATTTTTTTAGAAAGGAGGAAATAAAGTGAGTCAAGAAAATAAGATAAATCAATCTTGCTGAGGTTCAATACAAAAACCACTGGTACAGTGGAAGAAAAAGCAAATTGCCCCAAATGTCACAAAAATAGGAGAAAAGGTTAAGAATATAACTGTAAAGCATATGGTATCAGAAAACCTTATGGGAAAGGTTGTAGATGAAGAAACTTACTATTTATGTATGAATGAAGATTGTGATGTCGTGTATTATAACTTAAACAATGAAAGAGTTTTTTTATAAGGAAGATGTAAAAAGTTCCTATATGGTTTAAAAAGGATGCAAATCCCAAATATATATGCTATTGCAACCAAGTTACAGAGCAACAAATTATAAACGCTGTTTTAGATGATGGTGCAAAGAATATTAAAGATATTATTAGACTTACAGGGGCAATGAAAATGGAAAGTGCGAAATTAACAATCCTTTGGGAAAATGCTGTAGTCCTTTTTATTCAAGAAACCATCAATAAGCATTAAAAAGCAAACAAAAGTTTGCGAAACATAATTTATAAAGTACGTCACAACAGTAATAAAATTAAAAATAATAAAAACTATAGAATTAAAATTTTAACGGTTCAGATGTAAAAAGTCTGGGCCGCTTTTTATTTTTCCCGGAAAGGGAGGTCACCTATATGGTAAATGATGAAGTTAATAATAAGGCTATAAATATTGAGATAAAAAGTGGCTCAGTATTCAGCAAAGGCTATTTTAAAAGCTATGAAAAAGATTATAGAAGATGCCGATGAAAAAAGCCAACCACTTGCAGATTATATTAGTGAAAAAGAAAAACTAATTCAAGGAAACTTAAGGATATGGTAAAGAAAGGTCAGCTGGAAAATATTGATGAGCAAATCGAAAATAAATTCTATGCTTTTTAAAGGATTACGCATATAGGCGTAAAAATAAATTGGGGGTTTGTTAGAGATAAAGATACGAGACTTTATATTAACAATACAAACTACACAAAAAGAAATGAATAATGAAAACTGGAAAAAGGCTAGAAGATTTATTTTAATGAGGTGTTAAATGATAGAAAACAATATTCAAAAGTATTTATATCATATTCGTGGGAAAGCAAAGAACACTCTGATTGGGTTAAATCTCTAGCAGATAAATTGTTAGCAGATGGTATTGAAGCCATAATAGATAGCTATGATGTAAGTCCAGGGGATAGACTTCCAAAAATTTATGGAAAGCTCGATAAGAGATAGTGATTATGTAATTATAATTTGCACTGAAGAGTATAAAAGGAAAGCTAATAATAGAGAAAAAGGGTGTAGGTTATGAAAAGTCATATAATATCTGCGGAACTCTACAATAATCACAATGATAGGAAGTTTATTCCAGTCATTAGACAAGGAGATTTTTAATTCAGCTTTGCTTACTTACCTAGATGGAAAACTTGCAATAGATTTAAGAGGTAATCCATTTTAATGAAGATTCATATAAGGATCTTATTGCATCAATATTTAAAGTTAAAAAGAAACCTAAAGTAGGTATAAGACCATATTATGTTGATGAATATGAACCAATAACAATTGAGGGAGACGATATAAAAATAGTGGGCATTATAACAAATGAAGTTACCTTGCCAAAAAATGATGGAACAAGAGGTTCTGCTTTGTATAGAATCCATTTTAGATTATCTAGCAAATACTGGGTGGAGAAGCTGGAAGGCATTTATCTGGACGAGTCCATGGAGTATTCCGTTGAGGACGGCACCAAGGTCTTCAACTTTACCTCGGATGACATTCCGGAGTATATCCCCATTTCCGGAACAGCCTTTGTAGAGGATTACTACTATGAAGGAAGGACTGGATCCGTTGGGAAAGTCCGGAAGGGGTACAGTATGTGAAGATTCGGTATTGGAGCTTGAAAGCTTGATGAAGTTTTTTTCGCAATTATTGGATATGGATTGACAAGTATTTTTCCAGCTATGCTAGCATACCAAGCTGAACTTCTTGGTAGGGAAGTAAAGGCTAAAGTATAGAGTTAAGGTATAGAGAGGAAGATAATTTATGTCAGAGAAGAGTTTTGGCGATTTTTGGTTGGGTTGGCACAACGATATCCGTGCTTATGTATATATCTTACATTCCGCAGATTAGAACAACTTACATGGAGTTAAGGGATCACCGGTGCAACCCTTTGTAGCAGCGATTAATGGTGTGATTTGGGTTAGCTATGCGTTGTTGAAGGAGACTTTCCTTTAGCGGCGGCGAATGCACCCGGAATTATCTTTGGATTGATTACGGGAATTACGGCCATCCTGTAAATCCGGAGTGATTTTTCGAAAAATGGAATGCAGCTATTTCGAACGCAGTTTTTGAAATAGACCTGTTTTTGCTTGACTTTTCCATTTTGGCATGCTAGTATCTGCAAGGTATTAACCGAAGACAGCAGGTATCTAAGCTTTCAGCTTGTTTCGCAGTATCTTTGCGGAGCTAAGAAAGTAAGGATGTAAAGAGCAATCGCCTGCCGAGGAAAGAATAAAGTTGGCTTCAGAAATGGAGCGTGAATTCAGTATTTTCATCCCCTGTCTTTGGCAGGGGATTTTTATCCCATTCGTGTTAATACTTTCTAAAAATAAAGAAGGAGGAAAACCGAAGATGGCAAAGGTTGAATTAAAGCAGCCGATTATCGATGAAATCAAGGGATTTCTGGATGGCGCTGTAGCAGCTACCGTTGTAGACTATCGCGGTCTTACCGTAGCGGAAGATACAGCACTTCGTAAGGCTTTTGAGAGAAGCCGGTGTGCACTACAAAGTCTTCAAGAATACCCTGATTAAGAGGCTGCTGAAGGAACGGACTTCGCACAGTTGGATCCGGTATTGGACGGACCCGACTGCTCTTGCAGTATCGAAAGACGATGCAACAGCAGCGGCAAGAGTTTTTGCAAAGTTTGCAAAGACATCTCCGAAGTTGGAGTTTAAGGGTGCAGTTGTAGAAGGTAAGTTCTGTGACGCGAAGGCAGTGCAGGCACTGGCAGAGATTCCGTCCAGAGAAGAACTCTGGGAAGACTTCTCGGATCGATCAAGTCCCCGATCTCGAACTTCGCACGTGCTTAACCAGATTGCACAGAAGGGTGATGGAGAAGCAGCATAAGGGCGGCTTAAAGAAGACTTCGAAACGCGAGTCAATGCGTAGAACTGGGGAAGACTCCTGTTTTGAGCTTTCGGAAGAAAAACAAGGGGAATCCAAGAAAGGTAGTGGGATTTTTATCCCGAGGCAAGAGGTAGAATATCGCTTGTCGTTTAGCCAAGGAACAGAACATTTCTGTTCGAAAAAAATATTATTAATGGAGGAAAATACAATGGCAAAGTTAACTGTTGAAGAGTTTATTGCAGCAATTAAGGAACTTTCCGTAATGGAATTAAATGATTTGTAAAGGCTTGCGAAGAGAATTCGGTGTTTCTGCAGCAGCAGGCGTAGTTGTAGCAGCAGCAGGCGCAGGCGCAGGTGCCGGTGCAGCTGAGGAAGAGAAGACCGAGTTCGACGTTGAGCTTACTGATGTAGGCCCGAACAAGATTAAGGTTATCAAGGTTGTTCGTGAAGCTACAGGACTTGGCTTGAAGGAAGCAAAGGATCTTGTTGAGGCTGCTCGAAGGTTCTTAGGAAGGCGCTGCCAAGGCTGAGGCTGATGACATCAAGGCTAAAGCTTGAGGCTGAGGGTGCAAAGGTTACTTTGAAGTAATTTCGCGAGACTACATCGGATGTCATGGTACTGTACTTTGGGGGGTTCGGTGTGAAGAAGGAGTTTCTTCAAAGAAAGAGAGAGGGCTTGTCCTCTCTTTTTTATCGTATTCCTTGCGAAAGCATTCCTTTCAAGTGTTTGCTGTTTCAATCATCGGTATTGTATAATAGGTAGGGTAAGACTAATACTCGGTTAGTTAAAATCGGAGTATTTGAAAGTTAGACTTGACTTAATAATCATTCCTATTTTATACTACCACTGTTTTTAGTAAAACGAATACTTTCACATAGGTAAAAATGTGACAGCAAGTGTAGTGTTTCATAAGGAGGGTACTATGTTTTTACGGAATTACCATGGAAGAAGATTGGCATTTTTGCAAGTGGCGTACTTTTTCGGTACAGCAGGATTTAAGATTCTCGGATCCAGCGATGCAAAGAAGGTGTATACCGATGCAACCGCTGCATTACTTCGCGGACAGGATTGTGTTATGAAGATCAGCACAAAACGTGAAGGAGAATTGCGAAGATATCTTTGCCGATGCAAAGCGTATCAATGAGAAGAGAGCGGAAGCGGAAGAGAATGCAGTGATTTCCGATAGTTGCGACTGTGACGGAAAAGAAGTCTAAGACGATGCGGGTTTTACGGTAAGGATGCAGAAAACCCGAGAGAGAATCGGAAATAGAAAGAACCGGACAGTGCAGTTCTACGCAGTCCGGAACTATCGAAAACTGAAAATGTATAGAGGAAGGTAAGAGCGATGAAGTGTAAGATATTACATGAATCCTGTCAACGGATGAGGGTTCACGCTGTGCAGCCTCGTATGACCATGCAACAGGCGGATATTTTAGAGTATTATCTGCGTGCGCAGGAAGGGGTTGTTTACGCGAAGGTAAATGACCGAACCGGGGATGCAATCATTTCTTACCGGGGAGCACGGGAAGGGATTGTGGATGCCCTTTCCCGTTTTTCTTATGAAGAGAACAAATCCCTGGTTCCGGAACAAACCGGCAGAGCGTTGAATCGGGAATATGAAGACAAGTTAGTGCTCAGTGTAGTGGGACGTGCGGTAAAATGTACTGTTTTTATCCGGTACTTTTTGAAACAGACCCCTGACAGTGTTGCACGCAATTCCTTATGTCTTAAAGGGAATTAAAAACGATTCTGAAGAGAAAAATTGAAGTGGCCCTTCTGGATGCGGTAGCCATTTTCCGCCTCCATTTTAACAGGCGATTACAGTACAGCCTCTTCTGTGATGTTCCTTCTCGGGATTGGTGAGACTCTGGAAGAATGGACGCATAAGAAGTCGGTAGATGATCTTGCCCGGACGATGGCACTGGATGTGGACAAAGTCTGGACGGTTGTGCAGGGAGAAGAAGTTCTTCTTCCGATTCATGAAGTGGAAGTAGGGGCGGAAATTATTGTTCGTACGGGAAATATGATTCCCTTGGATGGAAAGGTCTATTCCGGTGAAGCCATGGTGAACCAGGCTTCTATGACGGGAGAAGCCGTTCCTGTTCGGAAGACGGCGGGAAGTTACGCCTATGCCGGTACGGTTGTGGAAGAAGGGGAGTGCCATATTCTTGTGGAGAAGGCGGCAGGTTCCGGAAGATACGACCGAATCGTAAAAATGATTGAAGAGTCCGAGAAGCTGAAGAGTGCGACGGAAGACAAGGCTTCTCATTTGGCAGATAAGCTCGTGCCCTACAGTTTGGGCGGTGCCGCACTGGCGTATCTCTTTACAAGGAATGTGACGAAGGCGCTTGCCTTTTTGATGGTGGATTTCTCCTGTGCCTTGAAGCTTTCCATGCCGGTATCGGTTCTCTCCGCTATGCGGGAAGCCGGAAAATACCACATTTCGGTAAAGGGCGGAAAGTTTATGGAAGTGATTTCCGAAGCGGATACCATCGTCTTTGATAAGACGGGAACCTTGACCTATGCCAAGCCGAAAGTAGAGAAGATTATCACCTTCAACGGCGAAGAGGAAAATGAGATGCTCCGTATGGCAGCTTGTCTGGAAGAGCATTACCCGCACTCCATGGCAAATGCCGTTGTTGCGGAAGCGGAGAGAAGAGAACTTCATCACGCTGAGGCGTCATTCCAAAGTAGAATATGTTGTGGCGCACTGGTATTTCCAGTATTTATGAAGGAAAGCATGTGCATATCGGAAGCTATCACTTTGTTTTTGAGGATGAGCATTGCACGATTCCAAAGGGAGAAGAGGACAAGGTAGAGTCTATTCCCGCGGAGCATTCAGCACTCTACCTTGCCGTGGAAGGAAAGCTTTCCGCAGTCATTTTGATTTCCGATCCGCTTCGTGCAGAAGCGAAGGATGTTATCCGCCGCCTGAAGAAGCTCGGCATCAATAAAGTCGTGATGATGACCGGGGACAACAGACACACCGCACAGGCGGTAGCGGATAAGGTTGGCGTAGATGCTTTCTATGCAGAGGTTCTTCCGGAAGATAAGGCGAAGTTTATCCGGGAAGAACATGAGAAGGGAAGAAAGGTGATCATGGTAGGAGACGGAATCAACGATTCTCCTGCCCTGTCTGAAAGCGGACACAGGCGTTGCCATCTCTGCGGGAGCGGCGATTGCAAAGGAAATTGCGGATGTTACCGTGCAGGAAGGCGATCTTTATGAACTTGTTATCCTGAAAGACATCAGTAATCGCCTGATGAAGCGGATTCGGGAGAATTACAATTTCATCATCGGCTTCAATTCGATGCTGATTGCCCTGGGATTTTTGGTGTAATCACACCGTCCGAGTCTGGCACTCTTCCATAATTTATCTACCATTGCAACAGGGTTGAAGAGCATGACACCGCTTCTTCCGGAAGAAAGTAGAGAAAAAAATGGAAGTGCTGGAGGAGCAGGCAGAAGCCGAGGACCGGAGCTTTACTTTGGGAAAAGGTACCTGCTTAGTCGAAAGGATATGCTCGGTTTTCCTTTCCTTTTAAGAGAAGGGATAAAAAGGAGTCTTTGAAGAGGAGGTACGTATGAAACCGTATGAAAGTCATGAGTCGGAAGAGAATTACCTGGAGGCAATATTGATGCTCTCCTGGATCATCGGAAGGTGCGTGCGATTGATATTGCGAATATGCTGGGCTTTTTCCAAAACCCAGTGTCAGTATCGCTTTAAAGCGTCTGAAAGAAGAAGGAAAAGGTAGAGTCGGACGAAAAGGGCTCCCTTTACTTTGACAGAGCATGGCTTGGTGATTGCGCAGAATACGTATGAGAAGCATACGGTGCTGACGGATGTCCTGGTTGCTCTCGGCGTAAATGCGTACACAGCCTCTCAGGATGCTTGCAGAATGGAGCATGTCTTAAGCCCGGAGTCCTTTGCGAAGATTAAAGATTTCTATGCAAAAATATAAAGAAGGGGCTTTCGCTAGAAGTAGCTTCTCAACAGGCAATAGTGCATTTTCATAGATGAGAAAAGGGATAATAAAAGAAAAAGAGACAGAGGAAGGAAATATTCTTCTTCGGTCTCTTTTTGTCCGCATATGCTGTTCCGTCATTTTTCCGTCTGAAATCGAGCGGCATTGCTATGGGACGAGAATTAAAAAAATAATTATTGTATATATAAAGATAATAATCTTTATTGACAAGTTAGTTAGAGAATGCTAATTTAATGGTTGGTTTTTAGATACTAACCGAAGTATGGATTTAGTTCTCTTTTATGCATGACTGGAGTAGAGGGTGCAGAGAGCAGAAAGGAGGGCAGTATGCCACTGACATTGGCCCAGCACGGGAGTTCCACTTGTTATTCAGAGAATCGGTGGAAACGCGGAGCTGAAACAGCATTTATCTGACCTTGGTTTTGTGGTTGGAGGAGAAGTTACCGTGATATCCACTTCTCTGGGAAATGTTATTGTGAAGATCAAGGATTCGAGAGTCGCAATCAGCAAAAAGAGATGGCAAACAAGATCATGGTGTAGAGGATAATGATGCAGGTTTGTTTTTCATTCCTGCTCGTTATAGATTAGGTAAGAAAGAAGGCGGAGGGCAGTATGACACTGAAAGATTTGAGACCGGGGCAGAGCGCCGTGGTGAAGAAGTTGACAGGAGAAGGAGCTGTAAAGCGGAGAATCATGGATATGGGACTGACAAAGGGCGCAGAGCTTTTTGTTCGTAAAGTAGCTCCACTGGGAGATCCGTTAGAGATTACCGTTCGAGGGTATGAACTTTCTGTTCGTAAGGCGGATGCGAGAGATGATTGAAGTAGAAGAGAAGGTTTTAGGGAGGGCGAAATGGCTATTACAATAGCACTTGCCGGCAAACCCGAATGCCGGAAAAACAACATTATTTAATCAGTTAACAGGCTCGAACCAGTATGTTGGTAACTGGCCGGGTGTTACCGTGGAGAAGAAGGAAGGAAAGTTAAGAGGACATAAGGATGTGACCATTGCCGACCTTCCGGGTATTTATTCTCTTTCTCCTTATACGTTGGAAGAAGTTGTTGCCAGAAACTATCTGATTAACAACCGTCCGGATGCGATTATGAATATCGTTGACGGAACAAACCTCGAGAGAAACCTCTATCTCTCCACACAGTTGAAGGAACTTGGCGTTCCGGTCATTATGGCGATCAACATGATGGACGTGGTAGAGAAAAAACGGCGATGTTCTGAACCTCGATGCCCTTGGACAAGCAATGGGCTGTAAGATTGTCAGCATTTCCGCTTTACGTAATAAAGGCGTGGATGAGCTGATTCGGATTGCTGTCAGTGAAGCGGAGCAGAAGACTGCCACCGATATTCAGCATAAGTTCTCCGAGAATGTGGAGAAAGCGATTCAGTCTATCGAAGAGAAGATTTCCGGAAATGTTCCCGAGAAGCTCGTTCGGTTTTTGCGGTGAAGCTTTTCGAACGGGATGACAAGATTCGAAATGAACTTCCGGAAGCGGCAAAGAATGTTGATGTAGAAAGTATCATTGCCGCTATTGAAAAGGAAGAGGACGATGATGCGGAAAGCATCATTACCAATGAGCGGTATAAGTACATTCAGAGTATTATCGCCTCGGCATACGAGAAGAGAGGAAAGACCGGTCTTACGACATCGGATAAAAATCGACTCTATTGTAACGAATCGTTTCATTGCTCTGCCGCTTTTTGCCGTGATTATGTTCGCGGTGTACTATATCTCCATTTCCACAGTGGGAACCAAGATGACAGACTGGGTCAATGATGTTCTTTTCGGATCGGATCCGTGGTCCTTCTTCGGGCTGGTTGATGTGCCGTCTATTCCGGGCGCAGTGACTTCCCTTCTGGAGGCGATGAATGTCAGTGAAGCTTTGCAGGACTTGTGATTGACGGTATTGTTGCCGGCCTTGGTGCAGTAATCGGCTTCCTGCCGCAGATGCTTACTTTCTTCCTCTTCCTTGCCTTTTTAGAGGGATGCGGATATATGGCGAGAGTTGCTTTCATCATGGATAGGGTGTTCCGTAAGTTCGGTCTTTCCGGAAAGTCCTTTATTCCGATGCTGATTGGTACCGGTTGCGGTGTACCGGGGGTTATGGGTTCCCGTACGGTAGAGAACGAAAGAGACCGTCGTATGACCATTATGACGACGACCTTCATTCCCTGCTCCGCAAAGCTGCCGGTTATTGCCCTTTTTGCCGGAGCCTTATTCAATAACTCGGCGTGGGTAGGCTGGAGTGCTTATTTCCTCGGCGTTTGTGCCATCGTGTTCTCCGGCATCGTATTAAAGAAGACAAAGATGTTCGCAGGACAGCCGGCGCCTTTCGTTATGGAGCTCCCGGCGTACCACCTGCCCCGTCCTATTGATATCTTAAAGAGTATGGCGGAGAGAGGAATGTCTTTCGTAAAGAAGGCGGGTACCGTTATTCTCCTTGCGACCATCCTCGTTTGGTTCCTGTCCAGATTTAATTTCCAGATGCAGTATCTTCCGGAAGAAGACATGGATACATCCATTCTTGCCGCTTTTTGGTAATGCTTTTACATGGCTCTTTGCTCCTCTTGGTTGGGGGCAAGTGGGAAGGCTGTAGTGCAGCCCTTACCGGACTCATTGCAAAGGAAAATGTAGTAGGTACTTTCGGAACCCTCTTCCACTATCAGGGTGCAGAAGAGCTTGCCGAGGCCGGTGATCAGATTTGGGCACAGGTTCGTGAGTATTTTGGAAATGGTATCGTAGGATACAGTTTCCTTGCTTTCAACTTGCTCTGTGCTCCCTGCTTCCGCAGCAATCGGTGCCATCAAGAGAGAGATGAACAATGGTCGTTGGACGATGTTTGCCATTGGTTGGGAGTGCTTCTTGGCTTACTGCGTATCTCTCGTAATCTACCAGATTGGCGGACTCATCGCCGGTGTTGTCAGCTTCAATTTCTTCACCATTGTGGCAATTGCGCTGATTCTGATTGGCATTTGGGGACTCCTACGTCCGTACAAGGAAGCGGAAACGCTTTCCGAGAAAACAGGAAAGAGCCATAGAAAAAGCTATGGCATAAACGAAGCGTAGAGGCATTGGATTGTACATTGTTTATCCGAGGTCTTCGTAAAATAGAATTATCATGAAAAAGGATGAGCTTTCGTCTCATCCTTTTTGATGGAGAGCAAGAGAAAAAGAATTATAAAATTTCTATAATTTCTATCCATTTTAGAAAAAAATAGAGTAGAATGTCGATAGTTAATTATAACTAACAGGAAGTACCATTTGAAATCGGATAGCTGAAAAGGGAGTAAATTGTTTTTCAGAGAGAAATGGATTTCGAAAAAGACTGAAAAATGCAGGTGGGAAAGAAGGAAAAAGAGTATGGGAAAATCTGATTGTGGTTGCAGCGGTAGTATTACTGGTCGTTTTTATTATAAGAGTTCTCCGAAAGGAGCATAAAGAAAGCGGGTCTTGCGCATTTTGCAGTTATGCGAAAGCGGGAAAGTGTAATCATGTGGGGCATGAAGAATTGGATCATCCGGAATTTCATCTTAGCAAAGAGCAACAGGCCATTCTGGATAGGCATACCAGAGTGAGAGGGAAGTAGGGTTCCCTGCGCGTTCATTTCAAGATAGAAGACGAGAGAAATAAAGGAAATTCATTTTATATAAGGAAGGGATCGATTGGATTTACTGCTTGAAGTAAAAGAAAATGTAGTAGTTTTTCCGGTTTTTGGGTACAATAGGAAAGATAACAGAGACAAGGGTATAAAGGAGTGTCGTATGTTTGTGTATTGAGACCCAAAACTTACTGGTAAAAATCAAAGAAAAAGGAGCGGAACTGTGCTCTATCTATGATAAGGAGAGACCGGGAAGTGCTCTGGCAGGGAGACCGAAGAGTTTGGGCTGAACAGTCGCCACTTTTATTTCCATTTATCGGCCGTCTTGAAGAAAGCCGGTATTCTTATAATGATCAACAGTTTTTCGATGACCCTGCACGGTTTTGCAAGAGACAATGTATTCCGCGTTGTGGAGAGCAACGCGGATTCCTGTATTTTGGAGCTGAGAGATACTGCCCTGAGCAGGGAGTCCTATCCTTTTTCTTTCGTCTTCGGCAGTCCTACAAAGTGGAAGGGAAGTCTCTTTTATCGAGACGAGAGTCGAGAATCTTAGGGGTGGAGACGCTGTACTTCGCTCTGGGACTGCATCCGGGATTTCAGTTTTTCGGGAAAGAAGATCAGATTTCGGACTATCTTGTGGAGTTTCCTTTGGCGGAAAAAGGAAAAAGCTGGAACAGATTTTATTCTCGGAGAAAAGGGCTTGTGGAAGAAAAAAACGCGGAAGCAGGGCACTATGGAAGAAAGGAATCGCTCTTTCGAAGAACTCTTTCTCCACGATGCACCGGTCTTTTCCCGAGACAGGAGGAAAAAGTGCTGTTCCATAAAAAGGAGAAGAGCACGGCATTTCTGTAGAGTATCCGGACTACCGTTATCTTGGACTCTGGCAACCGTATGGGAAGGATGCCGCTTTTCTCGTGTTGAGCCGTGGACTTCCCTCCCCGGAAGAGACGGAATCCTCGAGGATATAGGGGAGAAGAAGGATATGCAACAGCTGTATCCGGAGAAAGAAAAGACGTATAGCGTGAAAATCAGCTGATATTAACAAAAACCGGGAAGAGATTTTCTCTTTCCGGTTTTTTATAATATCGGGGACGCACTCCCTTTATATCCTTTTTCCCGAATCGTGCGGAAGTTTTTTTATATTTTTTCAGAATCGTGCAGAAGCCTTTTCTTTTCTATAATTAAAGAGAACCAGGAAAAGGGTGACGAATTCCGAAAAAGGATAAAGCAAGCCATATTCCGTTCATCTTCCAAAGCGAAGAGAGAAGAACGGCGAAAAAGACGATAGCGAAGGTACCGCGAACCAGGGAAACGGTGAAGGCAGGCTTCGGGTTGTTGGTTGCGGAAAAATAGGAAACAAGGAGCGTGTTGATGCCGACGAAGAAGAAGGCTGAGAAGTACAGACGGATACCTTGTTTCGCGTAGTCGTAGAGTCCCTGACTGTTTTTCGCTGTTAAAGAGTCCGATAAAGAAGTTACTTTGAAAGTTTACAAGGAAAAACAATCAGAACGGAAAAACAAAGTGCGGTAAAAATACCGTACTTTAGATATTTTTGCAGGGTTTTTACGTCTTTTTCCATAGCTCTGACTCATCAGAGGCTGTGCCCCTGTGCCAGACCGTTGAACATGGCATTGCATACGGAAGAGACGTTGGTGATGACGCCGTAGCTTGCAACGCCGGTGTTTCCTGCAAGGTTCAGAATGAGGAAATTAAAAGTGGCAACCGTCACGGAGCTTGCCATTTCGCTGATAAAGTTCGAGTCCCAGCTGGCAGCAGGCGCAGAAATGTTTCCAGCGCGGAGTCTGCCAGGCGAAGGAATCGTATTTTTTTCTTACTACAGAAGTGGAACAGGCAGATAGCGGAGCTGAGCACCGGGGAAATACCGGTTGCCAGGGCGGCACCTGCCATTCCCATCTTGAGCGGGAATATAAAGATATAATCAAAGACAATGTTAAACAAGCTTGCGGAGACGGAACCGATCATGGCAATGGAGGGTTGTTGTCATTCCGGACAAACGCGCCTGTGGCGTAGCTCGCCATATAGAAGAACGCAAAGGGAAGGATACAGCGGAGGTAAGGAATCCCGAGATCCTGCAATGCACGATTTGCACCGAGAAGAGCAAGGAGGTTTCTTGGAAATAGCAGTCCTCCAATCATGAAAGGGATGCTTGCGAGTGCAATCCAAAAAGGGATTGCAGGAAAAAGGAACGGACATCCTTTCCTCTTGCCTTCCGAATACTGTATCTCGTCGCACTGCCGATTCCAATCATGGCACCGACGGCATTCATCACGCCGTACAGGGGAATAACCAGATTCAATACGGCAAGGCCGTTGCTTCCGGCATACGTTGCGATGAAATAGGTGTCTGCCAGGATGTAGATGGACATTCCCATCATGGCGGCAACACTATGGCTCACGTACTGCATGAATTTTTTCATGGAAAACCTCGACTTTTGCAAATTCAATTCGCGCGTAGTATAATGTAACGCACTTTAAAACCCTTCGTAGCAAATGCTAATCCTATCATAAAAAGAAGATTTCTTCGCAAGATGTGGAATGCGGCGAAATCCGGCGAAAAACGAGAGTGCTGCGAACAGAAGAGGAACGCAGGTTGAAATAGAGTAGAGATAAGGGGAGAAAGCGGATGAGACGCGTGTTGACCGAGGAAGAAAAGTATAAGCAGATGATGGAAGAGCCGGTGAATACACTGATTCCGCGGCTGGCCATTCCTTCTATGATATCTATGGTGGTGGTTGCCATTTATAATATGGCAGACACTTTTTTTGTGTCCCAACTCGGAACCTCCGCTTCCGGTGCGGTGGGCATCGTCTATTCGATGGTGGCGATTATTCAGGCGATTGCTTTTATGATCGGGATGGGATGCGGAAATGAAATTTCCCGTCTCCTCGGTGCAAAGAAGCAGGAAGAAGCGGCGCGTTTTTGTGGCGATAGGCTTTTTACGGAAGTTATTCTGGGAATCCTCATTGCCGCATTCTGTATCTTTTTCTGTGAACCGCTGGTCTATGCGCTGGGGTCTACGAAGACCATTGCGCCCTATGCCATCAGTTATGCAAAATATATCCTTCTCGGTACCCCTTCATCATGGCGTCTCTCGGCATGAACAATATGCTCCGTTTTCAGGGGAATGCGTTCTATTCGATGCTGGGTATCAGTACGGGCGGCATTCTCAATATGTTTCTGGACCCGCTCTTTATCTACGGATTTCACATGGGCATCATGGGGGCGGCAGTTGCCACGACCCTGAGCCAGATTGTTTCCTTTCTGATTTTACTGTTTCAGTGCAATAAGATGCCGGCGTGTATCTCCGTTTCTTTTCGGAACTTTAAGCCGACCGGAAGAAGATATTCTCTGATTTTGCAGTTCGGCTTACCTTCTCGCGCGCCAGGGGGATTGCCGGTGTATCTACGATCATTCTCAATTTCTCTGCACATCCTTATGGTGATGCGGCGATTGCGGCGATGGCTATTGTGATGCGGATTACGATGTTTTTAAATTCTCTCGTTATTGGATTCGGACAGGGATTCCAACCGGTTTGCAGCTATTGTTATGGAGCGAAAAACTATAAAAGAGTGGAAAAAAAGCCTATTACTACAGTCTGAAAATCTGCTTTATCATGCTTTTTGTTGATGGGCGCTCTGGTTTTTCTCTTTGCAAAACCGATTATCACGTTCTTCCGGAGAGAAGACCGGGAAGTAATCCGAATCGGGTATCTTGCTCTTCGTTTGCAGTGCCTTACGATTCCGCTTGCGGCACAGCTCACTATGGCGAATATGTTTAGTCAGACAACAGGCTATCCGTTTCGGGCAAGCATCGTTGCACTCCTTCGACAGGGAATCTGCCTGATTCCGGTACTTTTCGTTCTTCCGCCGCTTTTCGGCCTGTTGGGCGTGCAGATGTCGCAGCCGGTAAGTGATGTTTTTGCGGCGATGATCGCTTTCCTGATTACCGATAAGATTCTGAAAGAGTTGAAAGAAAAAAATAGATTTATATAATATGCTGTATAATCATATATGCTGCTGTTCCGATAAATACGGAGAGCAGCATATTTCGTTTCAAAGGTGCAGCCCTAAAGTGAGGAGAAGGGGCGATTCCTTCCGGCAGACCGTGTGTGCCCGAAAGAAAGTGCACGTCTTTTCAGGGCAATAGACGACAAAGGAGACCAAAGGTTGCCTTGGGAAGGACTTTCCCGAGGTAAGCCACAAAGGCGGGCGTCTTCTTCCAGAAACAGAAGGAAGGGAAGAAAACGGGTCAGCATGGTGCCGAGAATACAGATTCCAATCGTAAGGATTCTTTCCATGGTATTCATACGTATTCCTCCTTTTTTTGAAATGGTAATTTTCATCGCTTTTTCCGAGAAGCGGGCGGAGAAGGGTCAGGAGGAGAAAAATCAGGAGCATACTGGGAAGCATAAAGCGCTTTGCATGGAATAGAATGAGGCAGAGAAAGGAAGAAAAAAAGACCGACAAAGGACGCAATATGATTTTTCTCCTGCAAGACTTGCTCCAGAAAGATCAGGAAGAACATCGTAGTCATCACAAATTCGATTCCCTTTGTGGGAAAGGGGAGCGCATCTCCGATGAGAGAACCCAGGCAGGCACCGAAAACCCAATAGAAGTGATTCAGCAGGGTAACCCAGAACATAAAGTAGTCTTTAGGAATCCCTTTAGGCACTGCTGTGCTGTAGTTAATAGCGAAAGTCTCGTCACACATTCCGAAGATGAGGGTATTTTTGTAAGAGCCCTTTTTGGGGAAAAATGTCCAGCATCGCGATGCCATAAAAGATGTGGCGCATCTGAATCAGTAACGAAAAAGAGCAGCGTCTCCAAGGGCGCAAAAAGGGGAGAGAAGCAGCTGTACAGCCAGCATTTCTAAAGAACCGCCATAGATTAAACTGCTCATGGCGAGTGTGTACCAGACGGAGAAACCGGAACTGTTCATGTACACGCCGTAAGCAAATCCCTCAGAAAAAGAAAGCTTGCGAGGATCGGTACGGTGTGGGGAAAGGCTGTACGGAGTGCCTTCTCGAGTGCCATGCGCTTTCGCGCAGCAGGCACGGTCTCCGATTCCTTTCTTTCTTCTCCCTAATGCTTCTTCTTTTCTTTCCACTTTTATCCCTTTCTTTATGTCGGTTTCCGCACCGCTGCTTTATATCGGTTTCCGCAGCGCTGCCTTAAACTTCACTTAATGACGATTTTTCTATTCTATAGGCTTTCTTTGAAAAAAAGCAAGAAAAGGATAAGGGTCAAAAGCGGAAACGGAAGCTATTTGAAGCTGCGTGGCACTGTGCTATACTCCTTCTTGTATTGGAGGAGGGCAGTATGTTTTCGCTTTTATTATGGATTATTTATTTATCGTTTATCAGCTTGGGACTTCCGGACGCATTACTCGGCTCGGCTTGGCCGATTATGCATCAGGACCTGAATGTGCCCTGTCGTATTCCGGAAGCATCTATATGACGATTTCTTTTTGTACTATTCTGTCCAGCTTACGGGGTGAGAGTTTAAACATCCGCTTCGGAACGGGAAAAATTACGGCATTTTCCGTGCTCCTTACGGCGCTTGCCCTTCTGGGATTCTCTCGCAGCCATTCTTACTATGCCTTACTTCTTTTTGCAGTACCCTACGGTCTCGGTGCAGGTTCGGTGGATGCCGCTTTAAATCATTATGTTGCGCTCCATTATTCGGGAAGGCAGATGAACTGGCTACATTGTATGTGGGGAATCGGAGCGTCTCTCGGACCGTATATCATGGGCTTTGTTCTGCAACAGGGGCTCGACTTGGCGGACAGGGTATTTTACGGTATTTATTTTACAGGCAGTTCTTACAACGGTTCTCTTCTTGAGTCTTAGCCTTTGGAAACAGAAGGAAGAGAAAACGGGTACTGCGGAGAAAGGAAAAGAGGAGTAAAACGCATAGAGGAAAGAGAAAAAGAGCAGAGGCAAACAGAAGAAACAGAGAAAAAGAAGAGGAAGCCGGCATCCTTTCGAGAAATTTTTGCGATTCAGGGGAGCCAAGGAGTGCCTTGCTGCATTTTTCTTCTACTGTGCCATTGAGCAAACCATCGGACTGTGGGCGGGGTCCTTCATGGTGTATTCCTTAAAAATCGATGCAAAGCTTGCCGCATCCCTTGTTGCCCTGTTTTATTTCGGTATTACTTTTGGCCGTTTCCTGTCGGGGATTTTCTCCGTAAGACTGAAGGATGAAGAACTGATTCAGGCAGGATTTTTTTATCTTGTTTTTGCTTTGCTTCTGCTTTTTATTTCCTTCTTGGTTCCACAGGGACTGGCTCTTTTTCGGAACGAGCGGACGAGTGGTTCTGATTGTTTTCAGTCTGCTTTTTGGGACTCGGGTGTGCGCCGATTTATCCGGCCATCATTCATTCCCTCCTTATAACTTCGAGTGCGGGAAAAATACTTCCGCATTGATTGGAAAAGCAGATGGCGGCGGCGTATATCGGGAGTCTGTCTCTTCCGCCTCTTTTCGGTTTCATCGCAAAGCAAGTCGGAACGAGCCTCTTTCCGTTTTTATGCGATGCTTCTGTTCCTTACCATGGTTTATTTTTATAGGACTTTACTGCGAAAGACGAGAAGAGCGAAAGCGGAGAGAAGATAGTGCGAAAGACCGGAAGAGTAAAATCGGAGAGAAGATGAGTGCGAAAAGACCGGAAGAGTAAAAACGGAGAGAAGATAGGAGGACAAGATGAAGCAGGAATGGATGAAAAAGCTGGAAGACTCTTTTATGGTGAATGTGGGCATCGTAATTGTGGCGGCGGCCATTTTTCTTTTCAGGTGCCGAGTCATGTGGCGGTATCTTCTATTTCGGGTCTGGCCATTATTCTGAATCACTTTTTGCCCCTGTCCGTTGCAACACTGACGATGATTATGAACGTTTTTCTGCTGATTGTAGCCTACTTCTTTCTCAGTCATAACTTCGCCTATAAAACAGCATATACGAGCAATGCCCTTCCGGTCGTTCTCTTTATCTTTGAAAAACCTCTTTCCGAATAACCGATCCATGACGGGGGATATTCTTCTGGATGTCATTGCCTATATTTTTCTTTGTGAGTATCGGACTGGCGATTCTCTTTAATCGAAAATACCTGCTCAGGGAGGACTCGATATCGTTGCAAAGCTTCTCGAAATACCTCCACATGGATCTCGGCAAAGCGATGGGGGCTGCCGGACTTTTGTATTACTGGCGCTTTCCGTATTTGCCTTCGATAAGAAGGCAGTTGTGCTTTCTATCCTGGGGAACATACTTTAATGGGATTATTCTGGACTACTTCCTCTTTGGGCAGACGATAAAGAAACGGGTCTGTGTGATTACCGATAAAGGTGGAACCGGTTACGGATTTTTATCTTAAACCGTTTACATAGCGGAATGAGTGTTTATGACATCGTCGGGGCCTACAGCCATGAGCGGAAGAAAGAGATTGATGGCGGTAGTGGACCGGCAGGAGTACCAGAAACTCATGACTTTCCTGGAGAAGGAAGATCCGAAAGCCTTTATCACGGTATACAATGTTGCAGAGATTCACTACACACCGAAGAAAATGGAAGTAAAATTTCTTTTTGTTGATTGTAAATACCTTCTTTTTGATAAAAAATAAAAACCATTGCTGTCTAAAAGGGAATATTTTTCAGGAGTTCTTCATAGCAGTAAAAATGACAGAAGGGGGTTTTTATGAGTTGGAAAAACGCTGATTGATTTACAAGGGATTACCAAGTCATTTTGACGGAGAGCTTATTTTGGACGATCTTTCTCTTGCGATACAGGGAGAACAGTTTCGTGACTTTGCTCAGGCCTTCGGGCTGCGGAAAAACGACTACACTTCGAATTATTGGAGGATTTGAGCGGCCGGATAAGGGACGTGTCCTTTTTTGAAGGGGAAGGATATCACGGATCTTCCGGCAAACAAAAGGGCAGCTCAATACGGTTTTTCAAGTATGCTTTGTTTCCGCACATGAATATTGCGGACAATATTGCCTTTGGACTCCGTATCCGGAAGAAGTCGGAAGAATACATCCGGGACAAAATTCAATACGCCTTGAAACTCGTGAATTTGCAAGGCTATGAGAAAACGTTCCGTGAATTCGCTCTCCGGCGGGCAGCAGCAGAAAGTGCAATTGCCCGTGCCATCGTGAATGAGCCGAGGTGCTGCTTCTTGATGAACCGCTCGGTGCGCTGGATCTGAAGCTGCGGCAGGAGATGCAGTACGAACTGATTCGCTTGAAAAATGAATTGGGAATCACCTTTATCTATGTCACCCATGATCAGGAAGAGGCACTGACGATGTCCGATTATGTGGTGGTGATGAATCAGGGGTATATCCAACAGGCGGGAACTCCGGAGCAGATTTATAATGAGCCGGAAAATGCCTTTGTGGCTGATTTTTATCGGCGATTCCAATATCGTACCGGGACTGATGTTAGAGGATAGACTGGTGCGTATTTTCGGTGCGAATTTCCTTGTATTGATGGAAAGATTCGGGAAAAATAAACCGGTCGATGTCGTGATTCGTCCGGAGGACGTGGAGATCCTGGATGAAAACGACGATAGAGCCATCCTGCACGGAACGATGACACATATCATCTTCAAAGGAGAAATCTATGAGATGGAATGTACCACGGCGAACGGCTTTGAGTGGCTTGTGCATTCCACGGGAGATGCATGAGGTAGGGACGAAGGTGGGAATTTATGTGAAGCCTTCGAATATTCAGATTATGAATAAGCCCGAATCGGAGGATGAGGAGGCTATCGGCGTTGAAGATTAAGGAAAAATGTGTTTTAACTGCCCCTTACCTTGTTTGGATGGGCGGTTTCATTTGTGATACCGTTGCTTTTGATTCTCTACTATGCCTTTACTACAAAGGGAGGCGCCTTTACCTTCTCCAATGTTGCGGAGATTCTACGCTGGGAGAATTATAAGCCCTTATTTTTGGCTTTACTTCTTTCTCTTGCAAGCACGGTTTTCTGTTTTATTCTGGCTTTTCCCCTTGCGCTGGTACTGCGCAATAAGAAAAATCGGGAGAGGCTCCTTTGTTGCCTTTATTTTTTTATCTTGCCGATGTGGATGAATTCCTTGCTGCGTGTGCTTGCATGGCAGACCTTACTGGAACGGAAGGGGCGTATTAAATGAAAATCCTGACCTGCCTTCATCTTCCGGAACAGCACCTCATCAATACACCGTATGCGATTATTCTCGGGATGGTCTATGATTTTCTGCCTTTTATGATTCTTCCCATTTACAATACCCTGAGTAAAATCGATGACAACACCATCAATGCGGCGTACGACCTGGGGGCGAGCTTTTTCACGACGCTTTGGAAGGTGATTCTGCCCTTGTCCATTCCGGGGATTGTATCCGGGGTGACGATGGTCTTTGTACCGGCGCTGACCACATTCGCCATTTCCAACATCCTGGCGGAGGAAAGATTTACCTCATCGGAAATGTGATTGAGCAGGAATTTTGCAGAATTCCAACTGGAATGTCGGTTCAGGACTTTCGATGATTTTGATGGTCTTTATCATCCTGTCTATGGCGGTGCTGTCTCGTTATGACACGGGAGAGGGGCGATGTTCTGATGGAAAAAGAAGTGGAGAAGCTGGGTGGAAAAATGGCTACCTCGGCTTGATAGTTCTGTTTATGTATGCCCCGATTTTTATGCTTTCTGCCCTTTCCTTTAATGCCGGACGGAGCAGGCGCATTTTTCGGGTTTCAGTTTGCATTGGTATACGGAAATGTTTCAGGATGAGGCGATTTTAGCCGCTTTGCAAAAATACCTGATTATCGCTTTCGTGTCCGCATCTATTGCGACGGTTCTTGGCACAATGGCCGCGGTGGCAATTCGAAATATGAAGAAACTCCCAGAATCTCATCATTGGGGTGACGAGATGTTCCGATGTTAAATGCGGATATCGTGACGGGAATCTCTCTGATGCTGCTGTTCATTGCCTTTCGCTTTACCCTGGGTTTTTGGAACAATTCTCATTTCCCATATTACGTTTAATCTCCCTTATGTGCTGCTTTCGGTGCTGCCGAAGATACGGCGTCAGTTCTCAGGTGAGCTATGATGCGGCGCTGGACCTCGGTGCCAGCCCCTCTATGCCTTTTTCAAGGTGGTGCTGCCGGACATCATGCCCGAGTGTCCTGTCCGGTTTTCTCCTTGCCTTTACCATGAGTCTGGATGATTTTATTATCACCCATTTTACAAGGGGGGCGGGGAATCGATACGATTTCGACACTGGTTTATTCAGAGGCAAGGAAAGGTATCAAACCTTCCATGTATGCCCTGTCTACCTTGATTTTTGTAACGGTTTTCGTGATTCTCGTATTTTGCCAACTTCGCTCCGGGAGCACTGGAAAAGACGAAGAAAAAGCTGAGAAATTTTCTTTTTGCCTTGCAACGGTATGTGTGAAAAAGGAAAAATAGAAAAGGATATTTTATGGTCAGTCATTTAAAAAATCCGTGATGTATTCTTGTGCGGGAGCACTGCTTCTTTCCGCGCTCCTTTTTGTTCCTTCCTGCGGGAAGAAGGACGGCGGCGCTGAGACGGGAAAAGTCAAGCCGCATCGGAAAGTGAGAATGTGGTAAACGTCTACAATGCCGGAGAGTATATCGACCCGGAAGTGCCGAAAGATGTTTGAGAAGGAAACGGGCATCAAAAGTCGTATATGATACTTTTTGAGACGAACGAAGAAATGTATCCGGTCATTGAGGCGGGAGGCGTGGTATATGATGCGGTTTGTCCTTCCGATTATATGATTGAGAAAAATGTTACAAAACCATCTTTTACAGGAAGTGGATTTTTCTAAAAGTCCCTGAATATTAAGGAAATCAGGGCGGATTATATGAAGATGTGTGAGCAGTTCGATCCCGGAAACCGGTATGTCGTACCTTATACTACGGGAACGGTAGGAATTCTTTACAATAAGCGGATGTTCGATAAACTGGGTGTTCCTTACCCACGAAATGGGCGGATCTCTGGAACCCGAAGCTAAAGGAGAGATTCTGATGCAGGATTCGGTGAGAGATGCGTTCATGGTTGCGTTGAAGAAGGAAGGCCACTCCATGAATACCGTCTCGGATAAGGACCTGGACGAGGGCTCTACAGGTTTGATTCGGCAGAAACCCTTGGTACAAGCCTATGTTGTCGATCAGGTACGGGATAAGATGATCAGGGAGGAGGCTGCCTGCGGCGTGATTTATTCGGAGAGATTCTCTATGTTCAGGGGAACTGGAAGGCACGGATGTGGAAGTGGACTATGTGATTCCCGAGGAAGGCACGAATGTCTGGTTCGACGGCTGGGTCATCCCGAAGAATACAAAGCATAAGGAGAATGCGGAGAAGTGGATGAATTTTCTTTGCCGTCCGGATATCGCGGCGAAGAACTTCAGATACATCACCTATCCAACACCGAACACCGGCGCGCTGAAACTCCTGGATAAGAAGTACACGGAAAAATAAGGCTCTTTTTCCGGATATGAAAAACTTTTTGAAGAAGAGTGAAGTCTACACTTATCTTGGGGAGAAAAATGAGGCAAAAGTACAATAACCGCTGGAAGATTTTAAAAAGCATCATAAACGGCAGTCTTTTTATAGTGCATAACTGCTTGGAAAATGCCATTTCTCTTAGAAATTTTCATGTAGCTTGGAAGCGGGGAGAGAACAAGAATTTGTTCCTTCTTGCTTCTTTTTATTTTGAAAGGATAAAAAGCTGTTCTCCTTCCTTATATTTTTGGTAAAATAATCCAAAAATAAAATATTGCAGAACATGATTTAAAGCAGCTGTAGTGTAAAGGGGAAGACGATGCGTACAAAGTATGTGGCTTATATTGGTTCTTATTCCTATACCGGTTCGGCAAAAAGGAATCACAATTTGTGATGTAGATATGGAGAAAGGAAGATTCATTAAACGAACCGAAATCGAAGTGAACAACTCCTCCTATGTCGTGGCGAGTCGGGATGAAAAGACACTTTACTCCATTGCCGATGAAGGCGTCGTTGCCTTCCGTATTCTGGACAATGGCGGATTAAGCAAGTTAAATGTAAAAATATTCGGGGAATGAGAGGCTGCCATCTTGCGGTCGATAAAAGCGGACAGTACCTGATGGTTTCCGGCTATCATGACGGAAAGGCGACATGCTGTCTCTTTTACCGGACGGCTCGATTGGAGAGATTGTGGACGGCGTATATGACCAGGGAATTGGCTCCGTTGCAGAACGAACCTTCCGTCCCCATGTCTCCTGTGCCCGTATGACGGATGACCAGAAATATATCCTGATTGCCGACCTAGGAATAGACCAGGTGAAGGTTTTCCGCTTCGACAAGGCAGACGCCAGAATGCGGCAGATTGATACCCTGCGCTGTGAGTTACAGTCCGGCCCGCGGCATTTCCGCTTCAGCCCGGACAGGGAAGTATCTGTACCTGCTCTATGAACTGAAAAATGTAGTGGATGTTTACAGTTTTTCATGAAGAGGGAAGACGGAGGAGAAGTTTCCTTTGAGAAGATTCAGACGATATCCACCTTCCTCGAGAAAGACCGGGATCCCCTGATTGCAGCCTGTCAGATGCGCTTCTCTCGGATAAGGAGGCTTCTCACCTCTTTGTGGCAAATGCGGGAATCAATACAATCTCCATCTATGACAGAGACCTCGATACCGGACTTCTTACAATGAAAGGAGCCTTCCGGTAGGAGGAGGTATCCGAAGGATTTCTGCATCTTCCCGGATGAAAGGCATGTGCGGTTGCGAACAACGAGAGCGGAACAATTACTTTTTGAATATTGATTATGAGCACGGGCTTCTTTCCATGAGTGCCAGAGAGCTGGAAGTGGATGAGCCGAACTGTATCTGTATGGTAAAAGTGCCGCGGGTAAGGAATAGAGGAGAAATATGGGTGGAAGCAGTTTTTGGAAAGCTTTTCCGCATCAGTACTTTCGGGGAATCGCACGGGAAGGCGTTGGGGGTCGTTGTCGACGGCTGCCCGGCGGGTTTATCCCTCTCAGAAGAGGATATTCAGGCGCTTCTTGAGCGGGAGACGCCCCAGGAAGAATCTCAAGATGACAGAGCGGAAAGAAGCTGACCTCGTGGAGATTCTTTCGGGCGTTTTTGAGGGGAAAACTACGGGAACACCGATTGCTCTTCTGGTTCGAAACGAAGACCAGCGCTCGAAGGATTATGGAGAGATTGCCCATTGCTTTCGACCGGGACACGCGGATTACGGGTTTTTCTGTAAGTACGGGTTTCAGGACTATCAGGGGCGGTGGACGTTCCTCCGGACGGGAAACGATTGCCCAGGTGGCGGCGGGCGCTATCGCAAAGAAGGTTTTTGGAAGAACTTGGCGTGGAAGTCTCGGCACGAGTGACAGAACTCGCGGGAGTTTCTCTTTCCGCTTCGGAGGAGGACAGAAGGAGGCAGATGAGCGGATTTTGCAGCTTCGGGAAGAAGGAGATTCCGCAGGTGGCGTTGTGGAGTGTCGTGTTACGGGAGTTCCGGCAGGGAGTCGGAGAACCGGTTTTTGACAAACTGGATGCCTGCCTCGCGAAAGCGCTGATGTCGATTGGCGCGGTCAAAGCCGTGAAAATAGGAGATGGCGTCTCTGTGTCGAGAAGCAAGGTTCAGAGAACAATGATGCTTTTTCTTCCGTCCTCTGAAGGAACAGAGGATTCCTCAGAAGGGCTGTCTATCCCCAGGGACGATAAGAGCGGAGAAGAAGGACAGCTGAGACTGACGAAAAGCGAGCAATCATAGCGGAGGGAATTCTCGGCAGGATGGCGGACGGTTCGGCAATTCTCTTGCGAGCCAGCTTTTTAAACCGACCCCTTCCATCAGCAAAGAACAGCAAACTGTAAATGAATACGGAGAGCCTGTTACGATTGCCATAAAAAGGCGTCATGATCCGACTGTGGTCGAGAGCCTGTGTTGTGGTGGAGAGTATGACGGCAATTACCGTTCTGGATGCAATGCTCCAGAACATGAGGCTCGAATGGAATATTTAAAGAGCGTATATAGTTAGAAAAGTGTAGAGACAGGCAAGAGGACGGCCGGGAAAGAAAGGCTGCTTTCGTCGCACAGGGGTAGAAACAAGGGCTGTTTTTTGCTATAAAGTATAGAAACAAGGGAAAGAATATAGGAATAGAAACCGTTGTGACATTTGCTTTGCTGTCTGTTTTGGGGATTTTGGGACTGATTTTTCTTTTTCTTTTTGTGCGGGATTTACTTCAGCATAGGAATGAAATGGAGAACGGAAGCAACATTATCCTCAGTTGCTTTATCAGCTTTATAACGAATTTCTTCGATGTTTTCGGAATCGGTTCTTTCGCACCCGGCGCTTCTCTCTATAAGAGTTTTAAGCAGGTGGAGGATCAGTATATTCCGGGAACCTTGAATGTTTTCCTGTTCCTTATCGGTTATTGTGGAAGCCTTTATTTTTATTCAGGGCGTGCGAGTAGAACCTCTGACACTTGTCCTGATGCTGATTGCGGCGACGGCCGGTGCATGGATCGGAGCGGGAATCATCTCGAAACTTTCCAAGGAGATGATCCAGCTTGTTATGGCGGTAGCAATGGTGGTCTTTGCCGTCGTGATTATTCTGCAAGTGACGAATATCATCCCGACAAAGGAAATGCGTTCAGGGCTTCACGGAATCAAACTCGTGATTGCCGTTGTGGTGAATTTCCCTGCTTGGGGCTGTGATGACTGCAGGAGTCGGACCTTTATGCGCCCTGTCTCGCTCTGGTCTGTGTTCTCGGGATGGATCCGATTGTGGCGTTTCCCATCATGATGGGTTCCTGTGCTTATCTTATGCCGGTGGCTTCGATTCGTTTTATTAAAGAAGGAAGCTATAATCGAAAAGTAGGCCTCTGGGCATCCATTTCCGCAGTTGTCGGTGTCATTGTTGCGACGCGTTGCCCTGGGACTCATTCTCATGTTTTGAAGATTATCGTGATTTGTGTTATGTTCTATACTGCTGCTTCGATGTTCTATTCTTTGTACAAGGGAGAAGAAACAGAAGAATTCTTAAACCTTAACTGTAGTATAATGGTATTCGTAAGGAGTACGTGTCAGTTTCACACAATAAAATGGAGGAGAAAAACGATGAAATTTATCAAGAGTATTCACGCAGTGGATTCGCATACAGCCGGAGCCTACCAGAGTGGTTGTGAGGCGGTGTACCGAAGATTCCGAGAAAGAGTAGTGCCGGAGAAGAAACAGTGGTTGGAGGACAATCTGGATTATCTGCGTGCACGGCAATTATGTTCATGGAGCCGAGAGGACATAAGGATATGTTCGGTTCTATTTTGACACAGCCGACTGTGGATGAGGCGGACTATGGCACTCATCTTCATGGATGGCGGCGGATATCTGAACATGTGCGGACATGCGGACCATCAGGGCAATGACCGTTGCAGTGGAGACCGGAATGGTTCCGTAACGGAGCCTGTGACGAAGGTAGTGCAGGAAGCACCTGCCGGCCTGATTCACGGACAGGTCTTTGTAGAAGACGGGAAAAGCGAAGAAAGTCAGCTTCACGAATGTTCCCGCTTTCTTATACAAGAAAGATCAGGAAGTGGAGCTTCCGGGCTGTAGCAAGATCTCGTTTCGACATCTCTTTCGGCGGTTCTTTCTTCGCTATCGTGAAGGCGGAGCAGGTTGGTTTGGAGATCGTTCCGGAGAATGCGGCAAGTTACAGGACTTAGGCATCCAGCTTCGTGACATCATTAATAAAGAGATTCGGTACAGCATCCGGGCTTCCTCATATTCACAGCGTTGACCTCGTAGAGTGGTGGTCAAAGACCGAGACAAAGGCGCTACGTTAAAGAACTGTGTTGTATTTGGACAGAGGACAGGTTGATCGTTCTCCCTTGTGGAACGGGAACTTCAGCGAAGATGGCAACCCTTTTTGCAAAGGGAGAGCTTAAGATGGAGAGAAATTCTTCTATGAGTCCATACTGGGCACGATTTTGAAGGAGAAATTGTAGGAAAAGCAGAAAGTGGGAGGAGTATGATGCAGTGATTCCGCAGATTACCGGTTCCGCTTATATTCCGGATTCAATCACTTCGTGATTGATGAAACGAGACCCTGGAGTATGGATTTATCCTGAAATAGGGTAGCGGAAAGTTCGAAAGATGATTGCGCAGCAGGGCAATAGGAATAGCAGGAAAAGCAAGTGGGGAGAAGAGCTGTTTTCTCGCTGCTTGCTTTTCTTTTTGCTCAATTCTTTTTGCCGTGTGGATAGTGGGATTTGACTCGCTTACTGGAAAAAGAAAAGTCTCTGTGCATTAGGAAGTAGGGCTTCTCTTTCTTTATTGTCTGGCAGTTTTTATAGCGAAGCGATGCGGAAAGAAATTCAGGGGAGAAATCCGAAGCGGAATCGGAGAAGGCACGGTTTTCCTATTTTGCCTTCTTTCTTTTTCCGCTTCTCCTGTCTGCGTATCTTCATCGATTCTTCTTACCGCTTCTCGTTTCTTTCCTCTACTTTTTCTTCCTTGCCTCCCTCTTCGGCTTTCTGCTTTCAGGGAAATTCACTTATTTCGGAAGAAAGCTGCGTGCTTTTCTTTCTTCCGTGTCTTGCAATTACAGTCTGCTTTTTGTTCTGCCCTTTATTTTTGATACAGATGAACCGCAGTAATATTGCGCTGGATTATGATTCTCTCCGCTACGGTCTTCGGAGTGCCTCACATATTATTTTCACTGGAAAAGGGCAGTCACGGGGTATTCTCCGTTTTGCAAGCGTTCTTTTTCCGCACATGGTATGTTAAATGCGGTGTACAGTTATCCCAAGGGTCTGGAACTCCTCTCTGCGCCTTTGTCCTTTCTCCCCGGATATGGATTTTTACTGGCTTTTCAGATTTGGATTTATCTGTCGATTGCCTGTACCTGCTGGCACGGAAGAGAACCGGCAATCCGACTCTTCTTCTCTTCTTCTTTTTCCTGAGTTCTGTCGGAAACATGGCTATCACGGCGAAAACGGACAATTTAACCCTGCTTGTTCAACTGATGAGTCTTTATTTCTATGAAAGAGGGGAGAGGAAGAACAGTTTGGCCATGCTGCTTTTTCTCCTATAGTTTGAAACCGACCGCAGTGGTTTTTAGTACCCTACTGCTGATAGGCTTTTCTTCGATAGTCTTCTTTCAGGAAGCTTGCCTCATTTTTTTCTTTTTGAAAAGGAGGGGAAGAAACACTTTTCCTTATTGGGGAGTTCGCGTGAGGGGTCGACCCGCTCTTCCTTTTGTGCGCTTTTCTTTCACATCTATCGTTACACTGCGCACCTTTCTCATCTGAGGTCTCCCTTTTTCGACGACCTTTACCCGGAATCTTTAAGGCAATAGGCTTTCGGGTGAAGTGGCCCTTTAATTTGGATGCGCATGTGGATTACAGCGGGGAGAAAAAGCGGAGGAGAAGCGCTTTTTTCATTTACAAAGCGTGTTTTTTGTTTTCTCTTTTATCCGGTGGGAGAGGATATGGCACACGTCAGTATCGCCTGGAGCGGTGCAGCGTTTCCCTTCCTTTTTGTATCTTGCTTTACGACAAGGATTTAGAAATCTGTTGTAAAGTGAGTGCATACCCTTCCTTTGTAAGAGGGAAATTTGCGAAGAACGCGGTGCAAAGGAGTGCGGGAAGTACAGCATCATGCGTTTTGCTTCCGGTCTTTCTGCTTCTTACGTTCTTTTTCGCTTCTCAGTTTCCTGATGCTTTGGCAAATTGACGGAATTACTATATTTTATGGGAGTGTCTGGCATTGCTCCTCGCGTTCTCCGGCTACGGAAACGAGTTTTCTCCGTTTCAGAAAATGATTTTTCCGCTCCTTTTTACGTTGCGGCTGTCCTGACAACCCTCGTTACTTCCTGGGCGGGAGCAGTAGGGCTTACGCCAATCGATCCGATAAATAAGGGCTATTATGATCACTTTTCCGTGGAAATGGAGAAGCAGGCGGAGCAGGGAAGTCTGCCTCTCTTTTTGAAAAATGGCGGAAAACCCGAGAATCATGTCCTTGCCGTTTCGGAAACACCGGAATGTTTTTCGAATTCCCTGCGTGGTGGAGAGTATTACCGATGTGGAAGGCTCCGGAGGAAGTCCCGGTCTCTATGATGATCCGCTTTACTTTGCCTGGTTTTTAAAAATGGGCCAAGACGGATTATATTTACATGGAAAAATCTTTCCTGGAGGAGGAGAGGAAGAGAGAGCAGAAGAAATGCTCATACAAATGGCAAATCTTTCGCATCCTGACAGAGCCGGAATTTGCAAATTTAACAAAAAGCAAGAGAGTCTTCGGAATACCTCCTTGTGAAAGTGAATCAGCCTCGCTTAGAATATGCATGGAGAGAAGAGCCGTATCCTGTACTTTCTTCGAAAAGAAAGAGGATGCGGATACAGTTTCAGGTGGATCGAAAAGGAGGACAAAAGTAATGCAGGAAAAGGTGGAGAGAGACAAGGAATGCAAATCCTGTATTTTGCCGTTTCCTTTCTTCTGATTATGGGCTTTGCCTTCTATGTCAATCGACATATCCGATATCAAGGCACTGTATGGATGATTTATATTTATTCTCCTTCTTTCGGGAGCAGGATTTCTTCACCTTTAGTTTCCCTATCAGAATGCCGTGCGTTTTCGTCCGGTGTACTGGGCGCTCAGTTATATTGAGATGGTCTTTGTGGAAATGATCCCAACCGTTACTGGTACTTTAATGTGGCATTGAGATGGCCTTTTTAGCCTGTTTTCTTTTCTATTTTTCATGGGTGGTTTCCAAAGGAAAGAAGCTAATTCCGCTTCTTCTCAGTGTTGTTTTTCTCTCTGCGCACTTTTGCGTATTATCAGGTGCGCAGGCGCTCAGGATACTGGAAACCCTGGCACTGGGCTTTTCGCTCGTTACCCTTTATTTCCTGTATCAAGAGTTAAATGAAGAAAAGCATTTTCTACGAAACATGTGTTTTTCTCATCTCTTTTTCTTTTATTGATTTTTACGCATGAGCGCTATATTCGCTCTTACCTTTTATTCTATGTGCCGCTGCTTTTTCAGAGGAAGAGCAGGGAAAGCGAAGATTTCGACAGGAGGAAAAATGAGGGACATCAAGGACAGACAGACAGAGATAGAGGCAGGACAAGACACTGTCAGAAGCGGAGTGGAAAGAAAGGGAACAAAGAGAAAGAAAAAGAAGATATTTTCTTTACTTCGCATCTTGCTCATATCCTCCCTCTTGCTCAAGCTTTTCTTTTTATGCTATCCGTAAGTTTGCGATTGGCTCTTTTTGTTCCTAAGGGGACAGGCGGAACGGAAGTTTCGGAGAGCTTTAAACTGGGAGAAGCTACAGAATGCCTACTGCAAGTTTACATATCTTCGGTTTTTCAGAAGGGGCCGGAACACCTGAACGGAATCCCTTGGGAGAAGGTCAGTCGGATATACGAAACTGGTCTATGCATCGATTGCCGTACTGGCTTTCACGGTAATGCTCTCCCTGATTTTTGCGCTCGTCCGCATTTTCAAGACGGAGAAGAGCACAGGGAACAGCATAGGAGTAAGCACGGACGGTATTACAGGAACGAACACGGAAAGCAGAACAAAAAGTAGCACGGAGAGTAATGCGGGAAAAGAGCAGAAGCGTCAGAAGCTCGCCCGCCTACGCTACTTTATCGGAAACAATATTCTCTTTTTGCTTTTTATCGCGATGTGTATCGGTTCTTCTTCCGTGACGATTCGCGTGGAAATGCGCTGGGTTTATGTGAGTTTTGCGGCTCTCTCCTCTATTTTTCGTATTTGCTGGGCGTGAGCAGGCTGCCGCTCGGTACGCTTTTTCTGCCTGGCTTTTTATTTGCTTGCGCCTTCCGGTGGAACGTTACTACCGTTCCATTTTCCGCAGATTTATTTCTGGGAAGACCAGGACCGCATGAATTCTCTTGCCGAGCAAACGATTGAGAAATATGGCAGAGGGGAAGTTCTTGGGAAGCAGGTTTATATTTTGGAAAACAAATACAAGATGAGTAAGTTCTACGGAGATACTTTCTTTCAGGTTTTTGATGAGGATTTCAGCGGTCACGGCACGAAAGATTCATTTTATACAGGATCTGACAAGGCTTCCAAAGAGTGCAAAACCGGGAAGAACAGTCTGGTTCTCGAGAGTGCCGGAACAAAGAGCCTACAGGGATATTACAGGGGAGGTTTTCCATGAGTAAAGACAAGTTTCGCGCTTCGTTCCTTCTCTTCGTTTCTATCCTTTGCACGGTATTTCTCGGCTTTTATATCCTGTCCGCCAGCGCGGATATTGTCTATTCCGACTATATCCGCCTGACGAATCGTATTTGGGCGAGCCGTTCTCTTTCCATGACTTACTGACGAAGGACATCTTGACGAGGATACCCGTGAGCTTCCTTTTTCGGGAAATCAATATTGCTTTTTCCATTATTCGATTACGTTTGACCGCTTCCTTGGGCTTTTCGGTCTGTTTCTTGCAGTATTCCGCTCCTTCTCTTTATGGCAAAAGCGGAGGATAGGTATTTTTCAGCGTTGCCATTTTTACTCATTTTCTACAGCTTAAATAAGTGGGAAAATGCTCTTGAACGGCTCGGGATATGCGCATTTTCTTTCTTTTTGCGCTCTTTTATCTCTTTTTCTATCTGCTTTCCGAAAAGAGTCTGGGAAAGGAAGTTCTCTTTTATCGCTCTCCGTTTTTCCCTTTCTCTTCCTTCTTACAGGAGGACCTTATGCTATCGCGGTTTACGGTGCGACCATTCTCACTCTTTTCTTTTATGTTCTTAGCCGGTAAAAATCCGGGACAAAAGAGGGAGCCTCGTTTTACTTCTTTCGAGCTTTGTTTCGACCTTCCTCTATTTTTCTCAGTAATCATTATGCGGTCTATGAATATGCCGGGGCGAAAAGCATTTCTCTGAAGGAAAGTCTTACTCACGAAAATGACCTTTGTGCTGAAGTTTTTCGGCTTCGGTTTTCTTCCTTGCTTTTCTCCGGAGAAAACTTGGAGGAGTGGCTATCGAGCAGGGCAGTACAGGGAAAAGCAACTCTTTCTGCTCGGTGGCTTGATTCTTCTCTTTTTCCTCCTTATGGCGCTTTTTCTTCTTGAAGGATTTATTTTTCGGAGAAAAGAGAGGGAGAAGGACAAGAGTCTGACAGGGCTTTTTCCAGCGCTCCTTCTTCTCCATGGTCTCCTTAGCTTTGCTCTGGTTTTTCTGTCCAGATACATTTTTCTCCGTCCGGAATATGCCGTACAGAGCCGTTATGCTTTGCAGTATCAGAGTGCTTTACTCGGGGCTTTACTTCTTTTTGTATCTGAATACAGGACGACAGGAGGCGGGAGTGGAAAAAGGCAGAGAAAAAGCAGAAGGACTACAGAGAAGAGAGGGTGGAGAGGAAGCCGGAGGATAGGGAGAAAGATGAGAAAGCAGGAGAAAAAGCTGGGGCGCGGAGGGCACTGCCTCGAATCATTTCCATAGGAATCACTCTTCTCTTTTTGGGCGGGACTCCTATACGGCTAGGAACGGAACTACTGAAGGCGCCTTACCGCAGGCTTCATTGTGAAACGATGCTTCACTCTGTGAATCGAATGAGAAATGGGCGAAGAAGAGTTGGAAAGGCTCTATGAATATCGCCATGGGAAGAAAGAGATCCTAAAAGAGGCTTTTTCTATTCTTAAGAGCGAAAACTGAACTGTTTTACGGAAAATAAAAAGAAAAGTGGCTTCCAGGGAGGGCACTTTTTCTTCATAAAGACTCGTGAAGCGTACGGTATCTCGTTTTTGCAGCGTGCGTACGGTAGCTCGTTTTGGAATTGACGGATTCCCATCCCTATGCTAGAATGAAAGAGCAATCGTGTTCTCATAGTTAAATGGATATAACAAAGCGCCTCTAAGCACTAGTTGTGGGTTCGATTCCCGCTGAGAACATTTTTAGACAGTAATGATGGAAACGTCATTGCTGTTTTTATTCTGAATAAGTGGTGCTAGACAAGCATGCAGGATATTTTGTTTTTAACGAATATCACTCGCAAAGCGCTCGGTATCTTGTTTAAAAAGTAATCCGAAGAACGTGAGTGGATTATAGAATGCACAGTGCAAAGGGAAGTGGTTGAACAAAAAGCTTGCGCTTGCTGTTTGTTTTATGTATACTAATATTAATAAAAGCATGATATATTGTTTATAATAGAAAACATTAATAAGAGTGGTGAATAGTATGAAGAAAGCGGCATATAACATACTTCCGGGAACGGAAGAAATACTAAAAATATGGGTGAGCAGATTAAACTTGCCAGACTCAGACGAAGCCTATCTTCGGAACTGACCGCAGAACGATGCAGGAATCAGCTGAGCATCTTTGTGGAAGGTTGAAAAAGGCGACCCATCCGTGCAATGGGAATCTACGCAGCAGTTTTGCACGCTCTAAAACAATCTTGACAAAGATCTTCTACCAGCACGCAAAGGATGATGCGCTTGGTAGGCAAATTCAAGATTTGAATCTGATAACAAGAAAGCGTGCACCAAGGAGGAAGAAATAGTGGTATCTAAAGAAAAAGACAATTTTCGTCTACGATGACTTCTATGTCAGAATCCAGCACTAATAGGAATCCTCTATATTTAATAGCTTGAAGGGCGGGGAATCTTATTCCTTTGAATATGACAAAAGAGTGGCTCAAAAAGACATCGCTAAAAATCACATTGGATCCTGAACTTTATGCCATATTCCGGAGACAATATCCCTTCGAGCAAAAACAATCTTTGGACTGTTTTCAGATTCTTCTCCCCGACCGTTGGGGCGTGTTCTAATGAATAAACGCGAAAAAATTTTGGCAGGAAAGGAAGGTCGTAAACCGGCTAAACTCTATGACAGTGATTATCTGCTGGGGGTATATGATGAAACAAGGCTGGGAGAATTCGATTTAAAAACAGAGTCAAATGGGGCCTTCCTTTTTCCAGATGATAAAGAAACAGCTGCACCGCCTTGGGCAAGTCTTCGGACTTTAGGGAAGCCTCCAGGGGTATGAAAATGAGGATACTGCTTTATCTGAAAAATGGTTAAACCAATTAATAAGACCGAGGCTCATCTCTTGGCGGTGCCAGACCAAAAGCTACTGTGATAGATCCGAAAGAACAACTTTGGATTGCAAAATTCCCTTCAGAATGATGAAAATGATAGCGGAGCATGGGGAAATGGTAACACATGATTTGCGCGAGATCTGCGGTCTACGTTCCGGAGGCAAAACTTGAAAAAGAATTTTTCAAATCTCAGAAGCACCTATCTGGTTAAACGTTTTGATCGTATTTTAAACAAGCGGGTACACTTTGCTTCTGCTATGACTTTGCTTGGAAAAACAGATGGAGCTTCTGCGGAAGACAGGACAAGTTATCTGGATATAGCGGCTTTTTATAAAAATCCTATGGGCACAACCTAAGCGGGATTTGATTGAACTTTGGAAACGTATTGTTTTTAATATGGCTGTTAGTAACACGGATGATCATCACGAAATCATGCTTTCATTTCACAGAAAATGGCTGGGAACTCTCGCCTCTTTACGATGTAAATCCCGTTCCTTATGGAGACGAACTATCTTTAAATGTTGATGAAGAGGATAATAGTATCAACATTGACCTTGCTATCAGAGCGTCTGTCCGATTCGGGATATCCAAAGACTGACGCAACGGCTTATAGAATATTCTGGAGCTTGTAAAAAGAAAACTGGGAGAAACGAGCTATGGCTTTAGGATTGTCCCGCCGGCTTATAGAAGAAATGCGTCCGCCTTTGGTGCTTGCTATAGATAAAATAAAGCTTTGGCGGTGGTACAAAATAGGCTCAAAAAGTACATTACAGCATTGCTCTGTAACGTGTGGTAAGGCTACCCCCAGTTTTATGATCTGCCAGTCCACCATGGTTTTAGAGATGCGGCCCACGCAGTAGACTGGCTGACTTCCAATAGCTCTTGCACTTCCTTTCTGGTGATTTCCTTCTGTATAAAAGCTTGTCGGCGGACTGCATGATGGAGCGTTTGCATTTGCGCCTCTCTGCGAAAAGGGGAAGCTTACGCGTTTAAATTCCTGTCTTAGAGCATCAAAACTTAAAGCTTGATTTAGAGACGCATCTCTTCGAAACTGTCACCATCTGTTTCCTGAAACTTCATTTTCATCACCTACCGCTCTCTCATATATTTTCAATTAATTCTATTTAATTTACTTTGCTCTTTCTGCTCGCTCTAGTTTCTAATTTCTAATTTCTCTGCTCTTTCTGCTCATTCTAATCATATTTATCAAGAAAGAGTGATTAGAGTATGCTATTTCTAGTCTCTACCGGAATTTGGCTGTATGTGGAAAAGGTATTATTCTGGTCGAGATGGAAAGCTTTTTAAAGAATGTCTGAAGTAAAAGCAGACCGGAGTGCCGAAATTTTAGAGGCATTCGGAAAGGATATAGGAGGATTATGATGTTGGAAATCGGAACAACAGCAGCGGATTTTTGGAGAACAGGACTGATAGCGAATCATCCTTTCCCCTGCAAAGATGCGATACGATGAAAATGGGCCAGAGTCCGGGATTTGCCCGTTTTTCTTTCCGATGCCAGAAAAAGATCATGTCTGTCTTGAAGAGAAATCTTTTTCGGAACTCAAGGCGCACTAGGCCTGCAATGACAAGATTACCGAGCAGAATATAGAGCGTCTTTTCGTCTATGAATTTAAGAAGACTCACTCCAGGCAATTCTTTCCTATGACAGGAATTGCCTATCAATCACAGCGCCGACCGTCTTCGAGACGAAATGCTCCATATGTGCAGGAACATCTTCAGTTCTTTCCGGATTCTGCACGGAATTCTAAAGCCGATGGACAGGGGTGAGCCCTTACCGCCTGCAAATGCAGGCAAAGCTAGAGATATGCGGCGCGAAAAATCTCTATGCCTACTGGGGAGACAGACTGTACAGGGAGCTTAGGGACAGTAGCGGAATCATTGTGAATCTCGCCTCGAAGGAATACGCAAAATGCATCGAGAGTATTTGCGGCGGAAGACCGCTATATCAGCTGCAATTTTTATGAAGAAGCACAGGGAAAGCTTGTGCAAAAGGGCGTGTGTTGTAAGATGGCTCGCGGAGAAATGGTTCGTTTTATGGCGGAAAACCGGATTGAAGAGCCGGAGAAATCAAAGCTTTTTCTCTGTTATGGGATATCGCTTTTCAGAGATTTATCCTCGGAAAGAATATATCTTTGTGCGGAAATGAGTCACAGAAAATAGTTGACAAAAAGAATCAAGAATAAAGAAAATGCATCAGATGCAAATCTATTTAAAAAGGAGCCCTATGAACGCTTTGCTAAAATGGTTGGAATAATCCGGAAATTTTTCGTGTGAATCAATTGGATGCACACAAGTGACCATTCATACTATCTGAATTATGCGGATATGGAAAAACCGGAAAATCCTTTGTTTCCAGTCACTGAATGGTCAGTGGGACTTTGCATTTTAGCAAAAATACAGCGACAGACGCAACTTTTATGAGAGAGTTTGATGCTTCCGGTTTTGATAAAATCATGGTGCCGGGGCACATTGAACTGGCGAGGATATGATCAGATTCGCTATATCAGTACCATGTATCCATGGGAAGGCAAAGAGTACCACCGAGCTGCGTATAGCCTGGACAGCAGGGGAGCAGAGGAAGGAATGTTTTCGGAAGCGCGCTATAATCCGGTGGGCTCGTATCTGAAACATTTTGATTTAAAACCGACGATGCTTGGAAAAAGAATCCGCATTTGCTTCGAAGGAGTAGAGGAAGCAATGTATTTGTGGATCAATGGACAATTTGTTGGGTACGCTGAGGATAGTTTTACACCGTCGGAGTTTGATCTTACACCTTATATTCATGAAAAGAAGAATATTCTTGCCGTACAGGTTCATAAAATGAGTACGGCGGCATTTTTGGAAGATCAGGACTTCTTCCGTTTCTTTGGAATATTTAGAAATGTTACGTTGAAAGCAGTGCCGGATGTCCATATGGAGGATCTGTGGTTTAAGCCTGTATTGAACCCGGACAATGAACATGGAAGTGGCGGTGAGCATGAGTATCTGCTCGAAAGCAAGTCGCTGTCCATGCACAGTTTGTGTTGAGAGATCAGAAAGGGGAATGTGGTTGCGGAGAACAGTGTTCCATTACAAGGCTTAAACGGAAACCTCACGGGAGAAATATATACGGATGTTGGTGCAATTCATTCTTGGGATAACCACCACCCCTATCTATATCAAGCAACAATTGCGTTAAAAAATGCCGAGAATGGAGAGTTACTGGAGCTTGTACCGTATGATATTGGCTTTAGAAGAGTGGAAATCATGGATAAGGTCATTTATCTGAACGGAAAGCGTCTTGTCATCACAGGGGTTAACCGTCATGAATGGAGCCCAAAGACCGGAAGGTGCATCGGATTGGAGGAGATGCATTCCGATATAGCATGTATTTTGAAAAAAATAATATCAATTCCGTACGGACCTGCCATTATCCGAATCAAATCCCGTGGTATTTCCTCTGCGATGAAGCCGGAATTTATGTTATGGCAGAGTGCAATCTGGAAAGCCATGGAAGTTTTCAAAAGCTTGGCGCTACTGAACCGTCCTGTAACGTGCCCGGTTCCATTCCGCAGTGGAAAGAGGTTGTTCTGGATCGTGCAAGAACCTGTTTTGAAACGTTTAAAAATCCATCCTTCTATTTTGTTTTGGTCTCTGGGGGAATGAGTCTTATGCAGGCGATGATATCGAGGGCGATGAATGCTTATTTTAAGGACAAGAAGGATGGACGTTTGGTGCATTACGAAAGTTCCTATTATAATAGAGCATACGAAGATACAATTTCAGATATTGAGAGTAGGATGTACACGCAAAAACCCTAAGGATGTAGCGGAATATTTAAGTGATAAACCGAAAAAGCCGTACATTTTATGCGAGTTTATGCACGATATGGGGAATTCGATGGGAGGCCTTGGTGATTACATGAAGCTGATTGATGAATTCGACCTGTATCAAGGCGGATTTATTTGGGACTTTATTGATCAGGCAATCCTGGTCAAAGATCCGCTTACAGGGAAGGATGTTCTCCGCTATGGCGGAGATTTTGATGATCGACCCAGCGATTACGAATTTTCTGCAAATGGCATTTTATTCGCAGACCGCAGAGAAAAACCGGCAATGCAGGAAGTGAGATATTACTATGGCTTATATAGATAATGAAAAAAATTAAAGAGTGGTGTGCAGCGATTTTACGCTTGGCGTACATGGAGCAGGGTTTCATTATATTTTTTCCTATGCCAGGGAGGGCTTGAATCGATGTGAAGGATGGATATGAATGGCTGTTTCGCTGTCCGGGCCTACATTTTTGGAAGCGTTGACAGACAATGACAGAGGAAGTAAATTTCACATTAAAAGTGGTAATTGGCTTGCAGCGGATATGTTCATTGATTGTCAGGATATTACGGTAATTACGGATGGCACGGTGCAAGTATAAGGCACCGGAGAACAACAGCTATGGTGGAGATGTACCGGCAGAGGAGGTTACGGTCCGTTACCTGTATAAGACCATTTCTGTTCCCTCTACGACCGTTATCGTGTCGTATGCCGTAAATCCGTCCGGAAAAAAATCAAAGTAGATGTGCACTACGATGGAAAGAAGGATCTTCCGGAACTTCCGGTTTTTGGTATGCGGTTTATTCTGCCCACACTTGCAGAAAAGTATATTTATAAAGGTTTGTCAGGAGAGACGTGTCCGGATCGAAAAAGCGGGTGCGCAACAAGGCGTATTTGAAGTTACCGATCTTAGTTTGACACCCTATATCGTGCCGCAGGAATGTGGTATGAGAATGGATACGGAATGGCTTGAAGTTACACGCCGTACAAGTCTGGACAACAGCAAAACAGATGTATCTAATCACACGCTTCGGATTGAAAATGGCAGATGAAAATTCGATTTTTCATGTCTGCCCTATACTACAAGTGAAATAGAGAATGCTTTACACCACGAAGAATTACCGCCGGCGAGAAGAACGGTGTTATGCATCTATGGTGCAGTTCGTGGAGTCAGTGGCATAGACAGTTGGGGAGCGATGTTGAAGAAGCGTATCATATCAGCGCAGAAAAAGATATCGACTATTCGTTCTATATTTGTTGATGGAAATGGACATGGCGTGCTATTCCAAGCCTCATGGACAGAGGGAGACTTTTATCAATACCCGCCAGTTTGTTTCGCATAGGATTCCCAGGAGACAGCACAGGACACTCAGCGCGATATAGAATCCGCTTAGGGTGTATTGCTTGTGTTCCAGCAGATGAAATGCTTCCAGTGAAAAAGTAGAGAAGGTAGTGAATCCGCCGCATACTCCGGTTTTTCCAGAAAAGTACGGTGTTTCCGGAGATATTGTCTCTACTACTCGCAAATCCTACAATAAAACCGATCAAGATCAGCGCCTAAAACATTTGTAATCAGGGTCAAGATGGGAAATTCCGATTTAATAGGGATAAGGCTGATAGCATATCTTGCCATAGCGCCAATCGCACCGCCCATTGCAACAAATAGAAACTCCATAATTAACGTTCCTCCTGTAAAGTGTATAATGATGGTGTGGAAAAGAAAGTCCGTAGAATACCGTAGAACTGTGTCTATTCTACCGTTTCTTTTTATAGATTGCAAAGAATGGCATGCGTAGCCGAGAGACGCAGAGCGGAAATACATGGTGGAAGGGAGTCATAAATAGGATGTACGAACAAGAAATCGGCGCCTTACAGGAAATCATTGACGAAAGCAAAAAAATATCGTATTTTTCGGCGGGGCGGGCGTTTCCACGGAAAGCGGGATTCCGGACTTTCGGAGTGAGGACGGGCTCTATCATGAAAAATACAGTTATCCGCCGGAACGAGATCATCAGCCACAGTTTTTTTCTTACGAATCCGGAAGTCTTTTACCGCTTCTATAAAGAAAAGATGCTTTGTCTTGATGCGGAGCCGAGATGCGGCACATCGGAAACTTGCGGAGCTGGAACAAAGCCGGAAAAATTGAAAGCGGTGGTAACGCAGAATATTGACGGGTTACATCAGAAGGCGGGAAGTAAGATAGTCTATGAGTTGCATGGCAGTATTCATCGGAACTACTGCCTGCGCTGCCGCAAGTTTTATTCTGCGAAGTTTATCAAAGAGTCGGAGGGATTCCGTATTGTTCCTGCGGCGGCGTTATTAAACCGGATGTGGTGCTATATGAAGAAAGTTTAGACAGTAAGACGATAGAAGATGCCGTTACGGCGATTACGAATGCGGATACGCTGATTATCGGCGGGACCTCTCTTGTGGTCTATCCCGCAGCAGGTTTTATCGATTATTTCCGGGGAAAGCACCTTGTGCTCATCAATAAAGCGGAGACGGGAAGAACAGTACAGGCGGATTTAGCTATCCGCGCGCCTATTGGAGAGGTGATGGCAGGAATCCGTGTGCGTTAGGCTGAAAGAGGCGGTGAAAGAATTCCTTTTCACCGCCTCTTTATTTCTGTATTATTCTTTTTTCTTCAATACAGCTGGGTCTATAACTTTACGCTCTTCTCGTGTCTTACTTTTTCAGAGTAAACTTGCTGACCAGATCGTTCAGAATCTGTGCCTGTCCGGAAAGCTCTTCGGATGCAGCGGCACTTTCTTCTGCAGTTGCGGAGTTCGTCTGGACTACGGAAGAAATCTGGTTCATACCGATGCTGATCTGTGTGATTCCTTCCGCCTCGGATTCGGATGCGGAATTGATGTCGTTAATAATCTGGTTAATCGTAGCCGTTCTATCCGATACGTTCTTCAGGGAATCCGCAGTTTCTCCGGAGATGCGTGCGCCCTTATTGACCGCATCAATCGTTTCCTCAATCAGGCTGGAGGTATTCTGTGCAGCCTTTGCAGACTTCTGCGCGAGATTTCCGACTTCATCGGCAACGACAGCGAAGCCTTTTCCTGCGACACCGGCTCTTGCAGCCTCGATTGCGGCATTCAGAGAGAGGATATTTGTCTGGAAAGCGATATCGTCGATGGTCTTAATGATCTTACTGATTTCGTTGGACTCTCTCGGTAATATCCCTGCATAGCGAGAAAAGCTCATGCATCTTGTCGTTACTCTCGCTTACCGCGTCACCGGCATCCTTACTCATATCCGAAGCCTTTTCTGCCATACCGGCAGTTTCTTTAATCTTCTCGGAGATGTCGTTCATAGTCGCGCTGAGCTCTTCGATGGAAGAAGCCTGCTCCGTTGCGCCCTGTGAAAGTGTCTGTGAACCGCTGCTTACCTGCTCTGCGCCATTGTTTACTTCCGTCGCGGAGGAGGTGATTTCACTCATGGTGTTTGACAAGTCATCCGTGATTTCATTTAACGAAGCGAGGAGTGGGCGATACGCTCCCTGGTAGTAGCCGTTTGCGTCTTCCAAAATCCATAGCAAAGTTTCCTTTTAGCAAGTTCGCTAAGTTTTTCGGAAAGGTCCGAAATGATGGAACGGATGCGGTCAACGACACTTTGCATTGCCAGGATGATGTCTCCGATTTCATCCTGCTTGTTGTAGTTTAAGGCAATGTCGAAGTCTCCTGCGGAGAGTTTCTTTCCGGCATCGGCAACACTCTTTAACGGCTTTAAGCTCTTTCTAATAATCAGTGTACTTACTCCGGCAAGGAGGATGACACAGAGTACGCCGAAGAGAACGCCCATGTTGACGAGTCGATCGACTTCTCTGTCATAGTCTTTCTCCGTAATGGAGAGACGTACCACGCAGGTTCTGCCCTGCAGGTCGATGGGGCTGTAATACTCTCTTCTGTCTACTCCGAGTTCGTTCGTGATTTTTTTCTGGAAAAAGGCCTTCTTCGTAGCAAAAACCGCTCTGCAATTGTTTCATCGCTTTTTTTCCGGAAGGATATTTTTCAGAGCTTTTCCGTTAATATTTGCCTTCTCACTGTAGAGAATGCCGTTGTTGTCCATTACGTTTGTAAACATACTGGGGAAACTCGGGTCTTGTTGTTTGATACTGTTTAAAAATCGAAGCATCAAGGTCCATGATGATGGTACCCTTGAACTCTCCGTCGATCACAATCAGGGTTACTGAAGGTCATTTCCGTATGCGTCTTCCCATTTTCCTCTTCGGTATAGAGGTCAGTAAAAATACTTCTTCTTACTCTCTTTTACAGTAGCATAGTAGTCTTCGTCCGCAATGTCATCATATTGATAGTTTGTGATTTCCATGTCCTTCATACTGCTTTTGAGAAATGTAAGGAGAATAATCCTTTACATTCGGAAGGAAGGCATTCGGCTCGAAGAGAACACCGGCACCGATAACGGAAGGATTCGCCTCCAGAACGGAGTAAATCGTGTTCACGATGTATACTTCTCCGATGTGCTTGTTGTACGGGATAACACTGTCTACAATCTGGCTCTTTAACGTAACGGGAGCCATTCCCCTATGGATTTCAGCGCTTCGCCATTTCCGGTTAAAAATCTTCCAGGGATTTACCGGAGCATCTCCCGGCTTTTCGGGTGGAGCCTGCATAATCATCTGTACTCCGGTTAAAAGGTTATCAGAAACCCCTTCTGTCTTGGAAAGTACGGAAGAAAAGTTTGAACTTGCGGCGATAGCCTTATCTTCCATGTTATCATCGATTCGCTTGTCCATGGCGATTTCGAACGAGTGAATCAAATAGTAAATCAGTGCAGTCAGCATACAGAATGTGACTACTGCCAGAAGAAGGGACATTCTGGTACTTAGGTTCATCCTCTTTGGCAGAGTAAGCTTCTTCCGGCTCTTTTTCTTTCTTCATCTTTTTCTCCTCCTTGAAATTGAATCTGCAGTCCTTTGCGCCCATTTCCGGCGCAATGGAAGAACCGTGAAGACGCATGACGGAATTTCCATTAACACTAGAAGAGGAGTTTGCATGAAAAATGCACACTCCTTAATGTATAGACGGTATCACGCATAAGTCGCGAGACTTCTTCTTTTCTGAAACGAAACGATCTGCAATGATTCTCCTGTCTAATATCCATCGGTAAAAAGCGGGAAAAAGATAAATGAATTTTTGAACATAGGCAAAGAACGGCTTCCATGATATACTTTTCAGCGGCTCGGCGGCTCAGCGGTTCAGTGTTATATAGTTTGGGTTTTTGCTTTCCTTTTTCCGCCGACTGTCTGCGGGAGAAAAGGAAATGAAAAATTTCCCTTTTTATACAAGGAAAATAGATGAAGAAAAAGAGCATAAAAGAAATCATATTGGTATCCTCCATGTTTTTCGGGATGCTTTTCGGCGCGGGAAAATCTCTATTTTTCCCTGTTTCCATGGGACAGAGGGCAGGGGGTCGAAGTTTTTGTGGCAACCCTTGGATTTTGTATTACCGGTGTGGGACTTCCTCTCTTATCGGTACTGGCACTTTCCTCAAGTAATAGTGCGAGTGTTACGGATATGGCAAAACTCGTGGGAAAGAAATTTTCCGTTTTCTTTACGACGGCCCTCTACCTCTGTATTGGACCGTTTTCGCTATTCCCAGGACGGCAACCGTTCCTTTTCAGGTAGGAGTGCTTCCTTTTTACCGGAAGATACAAAGCAGGGAATGCTTTTTCTTTTTTTAGTTTTCTGTTCTTTTGTATTTGCCCTGATTCTTTCTTTGAAACCGGGAAAACTCCTTACCTATGTAGGAAAAGTGCTGAATCCGCTCTTTCTCCTCTTTCTCGGGATTCTCCTCTTTGTGGCAGTATTGTTTCCGATTGAGGGCTCCACGCTTTAAAACCCGGTTTCGGGATATGAGAAGGGCAGTTTTTGAAGGGCATTTTTGAAGGATACAATACGATGGATGTGATGGGGGCACTTGCCTTCGGGAATGTATTGATTCAGACCATCCGTTCCATGCGGGGAAACGAGGAAAGTACAGGGAGAGGAAAGTACGGGAGAGGAGAGTGCGGGAGAAGAGGCGGAAAAAGCGCTTTCGTTTCGTGACGGTTCTTTCCGGAAGTCTTGCGGCGCTCCTTATGGTGCTGCTTTTACTTTGCTCTGAGTTATGCGGGTGCGGAGAGCCGCCTGGTCTTTTTCCGTGCAGGAAAAATGGAGGAGATACTCTTGCATTCTCTTTCTACGTACTACTTTCATCGTTTTGGCGGAATTCTGCTTGCGGTGATTATTTATTTTTCCTGTTTGAAAACGGCGGTGGGATTAATCAGTTCCGCGGCAATGGCGTTTCAGGAGATGTTTCCGAGCGTTTCTCCTATCGGATTTATGTCTTTCTTTTTACGATTTGTTCTTTTCGTGATATCGAATATCGGCCTGAGCCGTATCATTCAGTATGCGGTTCCGGTGCTGTTCTTTATTTATCCGATCTGCATCGTGTTGATTATCCTTTCGCCTTTTTGGAAAAGCCTTTTCGTATCGACCGCCTGGTTTTTCAATCGGCGATTTTACTGTACGATTCCCTTCGCCTTCCTGGATGCGTTGAAGGTTCTGCTGGAGGGGGCTCTTTTCCCGATTGCCCGGAGCGGCGGCGGTTCTTTTCTTTCTTTCTCCTTTTCCTTTTTTTCGATGGGGTTAACATGGTTTCTTCCTTCTTTACTGGGCTTCGCTTTCGGCATGCTTCTGTGGTATACTCGAAAGGTTCAGAGAGAGAAGGAGAACGGATAGCGGAGGAGAGAACGGATGAAAGTACTTATTCTTGCGGGAGGTCTTGGAACCAGAATTTCGGAGGAATCCCATTTAAAAACCGAAGCCCATGATTGAAGTCGGAGAGATGCCGATTCTGGCATATCATGAAATACTACTCTTCTTATGGCTTTTAATGATTTTATTATTCTGGCAGGGTACAAGCAGTACGTCATTAAGGAATACTTTGCCAACTATTTTTACATAATGCGGACATTACCTTCGACATGGCGAAGAATACGATGGAAGTGCATAACAGTGAGGCGGAGGATTGGAAGGTCACGGTTGTGGATACGGGACTGCATACGATGACGGGAGGACGAATCAAAAGGGTCGAGAAGTATTTGCATGATGAACCGTTTATGCTGACTTACGGAGACGGCGTTTCGGATGTAAACTTACAGGAGCTCCTGGCTTTTCATAAGAAGAAAGGGAAGGTGGCAACCATTACCATGGTCAATCTTACCCAGCAGAAGGGGTTCTGACGTCGATAAAGAAGGAATCATTCATTCTTTCCGGGAGAAGGAAGAAAAGGACGGCGCAGTGATTAATGGCGGCTTCATGGTGCTGGAACCGGAAATTTTCCGCTATCTTCAGGATGATCGGACGATTTTGGAACAAAGTACGATGCAGGCGCTTGCTTCTGAAGGAAAGCTCGCCGGCTACTATCACCCGGGTTTCTGGTGTATGGACACAGAGGGAGAAGAAGCTTCTGGAAGAACTTTGGGCAAGCGGCAAAGCGCCCTGGAAGAGGTGGTAAAATGATCGGTTTTTCGGATTTAAAGGAATTTTACAAGGGACGTCGTGTCTTTGTAACCGGGCATAACGGTTTCAAAGGCTCCTGGCTCACCCTTCTTCTGGAAGAACTGGGAGCGGAAGTCTACTGGATACAGCCTTCCCGCGAAGGAAGGGGAACTCTTTAACATCCTGTACGCTACGCCCCTGCTTACTCTTTTGAAGGAGATGTCCGAAATTATGAGCAGCTTCGTTCCCTGATGGAGTGGGCGCGACCGAACTGGTTTTTCACCTGGCAGCACAGCCCATTGTCCGGGAATCCTACCTGTTTCCGAGAAACCCACGAAACCAATGTTATGGGAACCGTGAATTTGTTGGAATCCATTCGGCATATTCCACAGTCCGTTCCGTTTTGAATGTGACGACGGATAAGGTTTATGAGAACAATGACATGGAGCATCATGCCTTTACGGAGGAGGAAAAACTGGACGGCTTCGATCCCTACTCCAATTCCAAGTCCTGTTCGGAGATTCTGACGCACAGTTATCAGAAATCTTTCTTTCATGAGGAAAAAGGAAGAGAACGGACAGCGTGTACTTCCGCGAATTTCCACGGCAAGAGCCGGCAATGTCATCGGCGGCGGAGATTTTGCAAAGGATCGGATTATTCCGGATGCGGTGCGGGCAGTCGCGGGGACAGAAAATCGGCGTACGTAATCCGTACTCGGTTCGCCCGTACCAGCACGTTTTAGAGCCGCTTCTTGTCTATCTGGAGATTGCGGCGAGACAGGCCGGATATGTGAAGGGACTCTTCCAAAGAGACCTTCTCCTATCCGGAGGGGAAGCGCTGATGCCCTCACAGTACAATGTCGGCCCGAGTGTAGAGGATGCAATCCACACGGGAGAACTTGTCGGTCTGTTCACGGAGTTTTTGGGGAGACGGGGCAAGCTGGGAAAATACAGCGGAGAAGAATGCACCGCATGAAGCGGGATTTCTGCACTAAGCACGGAAAAATTGCGAAAGACCTTTCATTGGGAGCCACGCTATACGGTGAGAGAAGCCGTCAAAGAAACGGTAGACTGGTATAAGGCATGGAATGAGGGAGAGGATAGGTGCTTTTTCGAAGAAGCAAATCAGTCACTTTTTCATCTGTCGTAAAGTGAACCCTTCACGCTCTATAGAGGCACGGCTTTAGATATAGAACCGGTCTTGGTAAGAGGCACCTGCTCCGTTATAGAAGAAGTCAATGTACTATAGCGGAGATCCATAAAAAATACGGGAGTGTTATCATAATGAACTTAAAGGAAAAAGCAGGAGAAAGGCCTGGGTATTCTTCTGGAAATCAATAGAATATGCGAGAAGTACGGATTTCTATCGTTTGGATGCCGGTACACTTCTCGGAGCGGTTCGACACAGGCTTTTATCCCCTGGGATGATGATGTGGATATTTGTTTTATGCGAGAAGATTGGGCGGTTTTTCAGAGCGTTGCGGAGAAGGAACTTTCCGCTGATTTTCGTCTTGTGCAGCCGGAGAGCTTTCAGAAGGAAAAGCCTTTTTATGATTTTGTGCCGAGAGTAGTGGATGTCTCTACGACTAGACGCGGGAAGGGAACGGAAACGGACGGCGATCGCTTTTATGAAGGAAAAGCTGAATCATATTTGGGTGGATTGCTTTATTCTGGATGATTTGCCGGAGAATGCTTTCCTGGCGAGGCTCTATACTTTTCGACAGCAGATGATTTTCGGTCTTGCCATGGGGCACAGAAGAGTCATTCACTTTGCAAAGTATAAGGGATTGTCCCTGTCTCTTTGTACGAGTTTTATCCACAGTGGGGAAAGTTTTTCCGCTGCCTCTTCTCTTCCGTGTGCAGGAGAAGTGGGCGAGAGCCGGTAAAAAGGAAAAACTGTATTTTTCGAACTATCAACCGGATTTTCAGTATTGCATTTCCCGTTACGACTGGGAGAAACCGCTCATTCAGGGAGATTTTCAGGGATATAAGCTTCCGATACCGAAGGGGTATGATGCCATTTTACGGATGTTATATGGCTGTTATGAACTGCTTCCGAGAGAGGAAGACCGTATGCCGAGCCATGAGGAAATGATTTAAAGAGTGGGAGAAAAAGGGTGAAGAAGTATAGTGTCATTGTTTCGGTATACAATGAAGAGGCAAGCATCGAGAAATTCTTTTCCGTGTGCAGAGAGGTCTGTGAGAAAAACGAGGGAAAACTATCAGCCGGAGATTCTCTTCGTGGATGACGGCTCTAGAGATCGGAGTCCGCCCTTTTGGATCAACTTGCAAAGAGTCATCCGGAATTTGTACGCGTACTTCATTTTTCCCGCAATTTCGGACATGAAGCGGCGATGACGGCAGGGCTCGATTATGCCCGGGGAGATTTCCTGATTTTTATGGATGCGGATTTGCAGCATTCTCCAGAACTGATTCCCTCGATGCTTCAGAAGTATGAGGAAGGCTTTCATGTCGTTTCCATGGTCCGGACGAAAAACGCTTCTGCCGGGATCGTGAAGAACCTGACTTCCTCTCTTTTTTATTGGATATTAAACAAGCTGTCCTCTCTGCATTTTTGAGGCAAATGCTTCCGATTTCTTCGGCATTTCGAAGGATGTGCAGGCGGTTTTTGAAGCAGTATTATCGGGAAAAGGTTCGTTACTTGCGCGGCTACGTCCAATCCGTGGGTTTTCCGAAGACGAAGATCGAGTATCAGGCAGGTGTGCGGCAGGGAGGACAGAGCCATTATTCTATTCGAAAAACTCTGGGACTTCTCCCGAAACACCATTCTGACCTTTTCGAATCTTCCGCTGAAGCTGGGCATCTTTGCCTCGATTTGCAGCATGTTTCTGGGAGTGCTTCTCTTACTGTATACCTTTGTTTTACCAGAAAAGGTGCCCCGTCCGGATATGCAACCATCGTCGTGCTGCGTTTTGCTTTTATGTTTGCCGTTCTTTTCTTTGTGGTCGGGATTATCGGGGAGTACATCGCGTTACTTTTTGAAGAAATCAAAGATAGACCGATTTATATTGTTTCCGAGAAGAAGAACATGGAAAAAGAATGTGAAGAAGGAGAACAAAATTGATTATTACAAAAACCCCATTTAGGATGTCGTTTTTCGGCGGTGGAACCGATATGGAAGACTATTTTTAAGGAGTATGGCGGAGCGGTTCTTCTACGAGCTTTGATAAGTATTGCTATGTCAATGTCCGTCATTTGCCTCCTCAGTACAGTACGGAGCTTTCACTCGAAGACAGAGCGGGTGAACAGTTTGATGAGATTCAGCATCCGGCGATACGTGAAGCGATGCGGATGCTGAATATGCAGGAAATTCGCTTGATGTATGAGGCGGATTTGCCTGCACGATCGGGGCTTGGAACGAGCTCTTCTTTTGCGGTCGGAATGCTCCATGCCTTCCATGCCTTAAAAGGAAAGTATGTCGACAAGAAGACCCTGGCGGATCAGGCGATTTATCTGGAGAGAGTCCTTTGCAACGAGGCGGGAGGCTGGCAGGGATCAGATTGCGGCGTCTTCGGCGGATTGAATCGAATCGATTTCTCTGCCGAAGGTTACCGGGTGAGTCCGATTCTGATTTCCCCTGGAGCGGAAGAAGAAAACTCAATGAGAATCTGATGCTCTTCTTCACCGGCTTCACCCGCTTTTCTTCTGAAATTCAGAAAGCGAATCAAAGCAGTTCTCCGGAGGACAAGCTAGCCCTTCTCCGGGATATGAAAGAACTCGTGAATGAGGGAGAAGCTCATTCTCTGTAATCAGGATAGAGACCTGGATGATTTTGGAAGGCTTCTCCATACTACCTGGGAGTTAAAGCGGCGGACAGCGAAAAGCATCAGTACGGACAGCATAGATCAGCTTTATACAATCGGCATGCGTGCGGGCGCGCTTGGCGGAAAGCTCCTGGTGCGGGCGGAGGCGGTTTCCGCTTTTTCTACGTGGAGAAAGAGAAGCAGGAAGGTCTGATGGAAGCGATGAAAGACCTCTTCTATATTCCGTTTTCCTTTGAAAAACGGAGGAACACAGCTGGTCTACTATTCGCCGGAGACCTTTGAAAAGAAAGGGTGATAAGGATGCTTAGTGAGTGGCTGGATTATCTCAGAACCGGTTTACAATCCACGGCAGGGGATTCCTTTTTCCCTACCTATGGGGTTTTTCTATTTCTTCAGTTGTTTGCGCTTTACCGAAGATTTTTCGATTCTGAAAACCGGTGGGCATTTTTGGGATAGTTATCATATTACGGGCGATACCTTATATATTCATGCCGGGCTTTTCTGTATAGGAAGGCGGGATGTTCCTTTCTCGGAGATGAGGACGGTAGACATTGATTATACCAGAGGAAAATGGGGCGGTAGGTTTACCGTGAAGATTCATAGAGAAAAAGGCATGATTAAGTGCTTTGTTCTTCCCGCAGATGAGAAAAGGAAAGAGGCAGCTGAAAGACTTGGAGCGAGCACTTTTTCAGCACAGAATTGCCGTAAGAAAATGGGGATATTGAGATGCGTGTGTTTTTTATCCGTGTGTTTTTGAAAAAGAGTATCCATTCTGAGAAGAAAGGCAGGAAGGGATGACGGAGATACTCAGAACAGTTTTCTATTTCCCCTGCAAGAGTGGTTGTTGAATCCGCTTTTCAATCCATTTAATTATTTATTACTGGCAGTCTGCGCTTTTTGGTTGTTTCGGAGAATATCCATTTTACAAAGCGGCGGGAAGTTTTGGGAACCGTTTTCATATCGTAGGGATACTTCTATATTCAGCTGCGTTTTACTGCATGGAAGGCGTGTAGTGCCGTTCTCGGAAATGGCGTCCGTGCAGATCAGCCAAGGTAGGGGAGAGGCGGCAGGCGCTATATCGTAAAAATCCGGAGGAAGAAGGAATTACCAAGTGCTTTTGATGATTGGAGTGAATAAGAGAGGTCTTCAGAAGCTCGAGGAACTGAAAAAGGCGCTGAAAAACACCGGGTTGCAGTGAGAAGTGGAGGATAGTCCTCTAAACTCTTAAAAATAATATTATTTTGTCTTTTGCCGATGTACTTTTGATACAGAGTGTAGTGGTAGTCTCGTTCAGACGCACGAAGTAAGCGTCGATGCGTCTTAGGGAAAGCAGGAAAAGATGAAAAAAGCAATAGACAAGTTAAAATGGAGAAAAGAGAAACAGAAGGAAAACTCGTCAGATTCCATTTTTATGCATGACGGTTTTTCTTTTTCGTGTTTTTATAACGGAAGCTTTTCGCTGAAGGAAAATGGGTGAAGTCTCCGGCACATGGCAGCATCAGGAAAATGGTGTTGCGCGGAAAGGCTGGCTAGCACTTTGGGAGATTCCTGGTATTATCTGATCCGACGAGCGGAAAGATGGCGGACGGCTGGATTCTGGACAGTGGAAAAATGGTATTTTTAAAGACCGACGCGCGTGGAGCAGGGAAAAATGGCGACCGGCTGGACCTGGGTGGACGGAAATTGCTATTTTCGAAAGAAAACGGTGCGATGGCATCGAACGAAAGCGTAGGCGGCTATCAGCTTGCAGAGTCCGGACAATGGACGGTACAGGGAAAAGCGGTTTTTCGAAAAAGGATAAGGGCTATGCCAAAAGCTATAGTGCTTATTTACAGAAAAACGGAGAAGGGAATGCTACGCAGTCTTCCGCTTCCGGAGAATCGAGCGCTTTGGAACGGGAAGTTCTTCCGAGGAGGTCTCGATGCGCTACAGGCTCAGGTGGCGGGAGGCGGTTCTTTTTCAGGAAGTTCCGGTGGCAGTAGAGGAGGCGGTTCTTCTTCGGGAGCTCACGGTGGAACGTCGAGTGACGTGTCTTCTTCCTCCAAAACAGCGGAAATAAAAAGCAACAGTGCTTTCGAGCCAGGTAAAACGGAAGAGGAAGAAGCGGAGAATTCTGGAAATAGCGCGGAGAAAGAAATAGCGGCAGAGTCGGAAGAAGGAACGGAAACAACAACAAAAGAGACGGAAGGAAAGACCGAAGAAGAACACCGTCGTGATGCGGATCAAGTAGAGAGAGCCTTGCAAGAAGGGGAAAATCAGAATACAGCGCAGTACACTGCCGCAAACGGAGAGATTTATACCGCCTTTTTTGTGCAGGGAGTGCATATTCCTAACTTGAAGAGTACGGAAGAGGGCGGAGATTTTATCGAGAAGGAAGACTCCGGTTACTTCACCCGTGTGGCGAGATTTGTGCGCGGTCAGGGCTATTATGACACAAACAAGGCGAGAAACGGGCAGAACAAGGATGTGGATCGGAATCTTTGCTTTGCGACAACGGCTTCGAATGTCCTGCACTGGTATTTGCAGGAAAATAAAGAGAAGATACAGGATTATATCCACGAGCATGGAGACGTGGTTCGCCGTGTGGGACAGAAAAACTATTCGCTGGAAGACTTTCTGGACCAGTCTAGTCCGGATCAGTGGAACAGTCGGATTTTTGACTATTTTAAATTGATTTACGGGCATAGTGATAAAGGATTTTACACGGGACCTTTGGTGGATTTGTTCTTAAACGGCTATACCCTCGAAAAGGGCGACCAATACGGAAGCGGATTTTCGGAACAATGGATGAAAGAGGCGGTTTCCTCTATGGGTCTATTAAAGGAGAAACTGCAAACGGATGTTACGGGGAGCTTCAAAGGAACTTTTTCGGAGGATGTAAAGAAACATCTTGCAGAAGGACACGCCCTTTGCATTTCCTATAAACCCCTGGGAACCTATTCTCATGTAGTCAGCCTTTGGGGAGCGGATTTTGATGAAAGGGGAAGCTCGTGGGAGTTTATGTTACGGATTCCGACGACCAGGACGAGACGGGAGAGGACCCGGAAGTAGGATTAAAGTATTATCGAATCATTTATAAGGACGGTTCGCCGTATCTGAACAACAGCTTGAACCCGGAGAGCAACGGATCCGAAATAACCAGACTGCACAGCTTCGGTTGGAAAGCGTAAAAATGAAGTAAAAGGAAAAGCTTTTAAGAAGGAATTGACAGATTTTTCCTCGTCTGGCATAATACAGCACAAAAGTAGTGTATACTAACTTAATGTTTGTATACTACTTTTTTATTCTTAACAGTGACGCAGGCGAAGCCTGAGACATCTTGTTCTTGACGAATATTGCCGGAAAAAGAGAAAGGGGAATTATGAGAAAACATTGGATTCTTGGCGCTTCCGCCATCCTTTTTAGCATCCTCCGTAATGGCTTTGCGGAAAGAAACAGGAGACCGCTACCACTGCTGCGGGTTCGGAGAAAGCCTCGAGACGAGCGCGAAAACGGAAAAAGGCGGATTATGTCTTTGTAAAGATGACCGTTCCCTATGCGGACTTTTACTATGGAGAATTAAAGGACATTGCTCCGAAGAGGAAAGGACGTAAAGGCACAGCTCGATGCGGAAGACAAGGTAACGAAGGACGGCTTTCGTGAGACGGGAATGTATGACAGTGTAAGTTCTCCACGAAGGAGAAGGGTGGATAAGTATGTGATGGCGGACGGTGCAGTAGAGGGAGAAGGCTCCGTCTATAAGGGAATTAAGCATGTGAATGTTGCCATTCCGAAGTCTCTATGAGGATGCCAGAAGGCTTTAGAAGAGAAGAAGGAAAGCAAGAATGCGCTTCTTACGTTGATGGGAGCGATTGAAAGTGAAGTTAGTACGGAGCCGAAGGAATATAAAGTATTAAACTCCGACGGAACCCTTTCCAAGACACAGGGTACCACAAATGAGGCAAAGGATGTAAAAGCGGATATTACGACGACCTCTTCCTATGGAAATTATGAAATTGATGTGGACGGTTTGGATATCGACTCCGAAACCGTGCAGGGAGCGATTCTGGAAACCAAGGACGGTGCAAAGTACGGCTTAAAGCAGGAGGACAATATCTGGTTAAAGCCGGAGGAACTGGCATTTTCCGCAGTGGCTTTCGAGGATACCAACCATAAAGCCCAGAAGGAATTTAAGCGTTTTGAAGATATGCAGGACAAGGACATTGTAAAAATCACCTACTTCTAATGGATGAGGATGACGTAGATTCCCGTAAATCTGCATGTGAAGAAGATTGCGCCGACAGAGTACAAGGTTAGCGGAGACGAGAAGGTTGGATACAGCCCGGAAGGCACTAAGGTCAACTATCAGCTTTCCACCGGAGAAGACAGCTACGCTCTTAGCAAGGTTCTCAGCAAGAAGAGTGAAGTCAAGGGAGAGGTGAATACAGACACCGCCGGCGTTTTTGGTACTGCCGAAGGAGATGACGCCCGGAAAGTATCAGCTGGTATTCTCTAACGACAAGCTTTCCGATGTATCCTTCACTGTTTTGGTAGAATCCGGCTTAAAGGCGGAGGACTTCCATTTTGAAAACAACAAGTTAAGCCTTCTGGACAATGCAGATCAGCTGACTATCGCAAACTACATTGATTCCACAACTTCCGCAACAATCGGAGAGCAGGAGTTTAAGGGCGGTGCCGGAAGAAGATTCGGAAAGAATATTTTTAATGATGACGGCAGCGTAAACACCGAGGGCGACCTACAAGAAGGACGATCAGGAAGTAAAGTACTTTGACGGTCCCGGAACCCTATCCGGTAAGCATCAAGGCAGACGGATATCCGGATGTGAAATTCGAGGTAGTCGTACAATGATTGTGATTCTTACTTTACTATGCAGTTTGGCGTTTTTCCATTTCTGTGGAAAAGCAGTAAAGAAGAAGCCGGCAGCCTTGTATGGGATTTGTATCCTCCTTTCCTTGGTAAGCATCTTTTATCCAAGGGAGGGAGGACTTCCCTTTTTGGACTTCTTTTTTAAGAAAATCATGCAAAGGGGGGTTCTCGCTGGCTCTCTTTTTATCTTAGTTATGCTGGCGCCGGTGCTTCCGGAAGCGCTTTTCCGGAAGAAAGACCATTTATCTCCTTCGGGGAAATGGCGATTTTCCGCCTCCCTGATTACCTTGGCGCACAACCTGCCTTTGGCGGAAAAATACTGGTGCTGTATTTTTCGGGCAGGGGCACATCAGCCTGATGGAGCTTCATGCGGCTATCGTGTCTTGCCTCATGATTCTTTTGTTGATTCCGCTCACCATTACCTCCTTTCAGACCGTTCGACGGAAAATGCAGGCAAAGACATGGAAGAAGGTACAAAACTGGTCCTATCTTTTTACCTGCTTTTGTATCTGCACATTTTCTTTATCTATCAGGGGCGCTCCTTCGGGGAAAGGGAGAGTATTTCTTCACTCTGATGCTTTACAGCTTCCTTTTCGGATTCTACGGATTCTTGCGGATTCGGCAGTATAGAGTGCAGAAGGAGACTAGGAGAAAAAGGCATTTCCCTGCTTCGCATTGCGGGGATGTTACCCATTGTCTGTCTTTTTCTAAGCGTCTTTTACAGTGCCGGGAAATACCGCGCAGCACTGGAAGCGAAGGTAGATAAAATCAGAGCACAGGAAACTGTAGCGGAAAGTAAAGGAAGCGCGGAAACTAGCGGAAGCGGAGAGGATAAAGCGACTCCTCCGAAAAAAGCATCAGAGGTTGCCGGAGATAAAGCCTCTGCGAATTCTTCGGATGGTTCTTCCACTCTCAAAGGCTCTGATGCAAAACAGTGCATCCGGAGCTTATAAAGACGGAGAATATCTGGGAAAGGCTTCCGCCTATAACGGAAATGTCGAGGTAAAGGTCACCATTTCCGGCGGAAAGATGACCGCCATCGACATCGTGAAAACGAAGGATGATGAGGACTATTTCTTTGACGCACAGAAGAAGGTGATTCCGGAAATTCTGGAAAGAGCAGAGTACCGACGTGGATGCCGTGGCGGGAGCTACTACCAGTAGTGAAGGCATTGCCCACGCGGTGCAGAAGGCTTGGAACAGGCCAAACAGTAGGAACAAGCTACAGTTTTTGTCCACTGATAGGAATAGGAGAAGGGTATTGCGATTTTTGCCTTGCAATACTACAATATCCTTGCGTTTTGCTTTTTGAAGAGAATGCGCAGCACGGCGCATTCTTTTTAGTTCATAACGAGTTGCGCTCACAAAGCGTGCGGTATCTCGTTCTGTAACAAGTGGCGTAGGCGAAGCTGAGACATCTTATTTATAACGAATGTCATAAAAGGAAGAGGAGACAGAGATGCGTACAATTTTCGATACGGAAACATTTCATTTTGAAACAAAAGGGATGCTGAGGCGGACACAGCTAACGGTTTCAGGACGGTTTTTCTTATCAGAGTGAAAATGGAAAGAAGTCGTTTTCCTTTCCTTTTTCAGCGATAAAAAGAACCTTCCTTACCAACTAGTGCAATTCCAATCAGAATTACGACGTGCGTTGCTACTTGAAAGACAGTAAAGAGAGTCCTGAGTTTGCACTGGACACCCGGGCTTGGAATAACGGACACAATATTAGAGAAACAAAAGCACTTCTTGTGGCGCTTTCCGCGAGTAAATTAGGGAGCGCTTTTTCCGAACAATCTGGATAGCCTGGAAACCGACCTCGGTTTTACCTTGGGAGAGAAGGATATTACTCTGAAGGACGGCGTGATTATCGAGCAAAGCATCAGATTCCCCTTCATGCCATTAAGCGTTGCAGGTGTAAGCAACGGAACCCTCGGCTATCTTTTGTATTTCTTTAAAGGAAAAGGGCGGGTTTTTCCTCGATATTCCCGGACATGAAACTCCCTATTAATGAAGTCACTCTTCCGCTTATGGAGGCGGTCATGCGTAGGAATACGGGAAAACGGAATCGATTTTTCCCGCGGAAACGGTTTTGACCAGAAAGGATTCGGCTATATTATTATCCGGTATATGAATGCGGACTTTTTATCAGTGAAGACGGAACTTTCCGGGAGCCCTGGCAGGAGTCGGCTTACAGAAGAATTTATGCCTATGGCTATGATGTGGATGCCAACTGGTGCGAGAGAATGGGGCAGTAAAGGAGAAGAGGATTTATGGGAAAATGGAAGAGCGAAGCGGAGGCACGCGAAGAAATCAAGAATTTGGTAGCGGAATATTACCACAGCTTTTAAAGAGAGAGAAGAAAAGCCTTCGAGCCGGGAGACAGAGTAAGCTATGCTTCCCGCGTATTTGATGAGAAGGAAATGCTGTCCTTGACCGATGCCACTTTGGATTTTTGGCTCACTACGGGACGCTTTGCCGACGAGTTTGAGAAGAAATTGCGGAGTGGATCGGCGCAGCACGCCTATCTGGTGAATTCGGATCTTCTGCAAATCTCCTTGCGTTTATGACGCTTACGGGCACCTGAGCTCGGAGAAAGACAGATTAAAAGAGGAGATGAGGTTATCACGGTGGCTTGCGGTTTCGACCACAGTTACCCCCATGTTGCAGTACAGGGCGGTTCCCGTTTTCCTCGATGTCACGGTGCCGGAGTACAATATCGATGTAAGCCGTTTGAGGAAGCGCTTTCGAGAAAACGAAGGCGGTGATGATTGCGCATACTTTTGGGCGAAATCCTTTAACCTGGCGGTCATCAAGAAATTCTGTGATAAGCATCATCTCTGGCTGATCGAAGACAACTGCGACGCTTTGGGATCCCGCTATACGATAGACGGAGAAACCCGCTTTACAGGAACCTGGGGCGATATCGGCACCAGCTCCTTCTATCCGCCGCATCACATGACGATGGGCGAGGGCGGTGCAGTGTACACAAACAATCCGAAGCTTAGTCGGCTGATTCTGTCTTTCCGGGATTGGGGAAGAGATCTGTATCTGCCCGTCCGGTCACGACAACTTCTGCGGACATCGTTTTTTTCGGGACAGTACGGACAGCTTCCGAAGGGCTATGACCACAAGTACACCTACAGTCACTTCGGCTACAATCTGAAGGTGACCGATATGCAGGCGGCTGTCGGCGTGGAGCAGTTAAAGAAATTCCCGCGCTTTATCGAGAAGAGGAAGGCGAACTGGGCTTTTTGAAGGAAGCGCTTTCCGATATAGAAGGCTTAATTCTTCCGGAAGCGGCTGAAAATGCGGATCCTTCCTGGTTCGGTTTCCTGCTTTCCGTGAAGGAGGAGTCTGGTGTAAAACGAAATGACCCTGACGGCTTTCCTCGAAGAGGCAAATATCCAGACCAGACTGCTTTTCTCCGGAAATCTGATTAAGCACCCCTGCTTTTGATCAAATTCGCGGAACGGATGCGTATCGCTGGTGGGAGAGTTGAAGAATACCGATTATATTATGGAACATAGCTTCGGATCGGCGTCTATCCGGGCATGACGAAAGAAATGCTTCAGTATATGGCGGATAAGATTCATGAAGGAATGGAAGCGTGCAAAAAGAATTAAAGGGATGGACTATTCGTCCTCCTCTTCCTGCTCGTCGGAATCCGAATCTCTCTTCATCCGCTCCGTCGTCACTCGTCCGCTGTTTCTCCGGGGTCTTCTTCTTTCCTATCGTACTGTTGCATATTGGCATTTTTCTTTTTCCGCCCAGGGGTCGTTTGGACCCGGATCGAAGACCCCGTTGGGATTCAGTCCGTAGCGTGCAGTGAAGATGGGATTTCGGAGACCGGAAATCTGTGGCTTTGTGACGTTTTTCATTTCTTCTCCGCCTTTGCCATCAGCTCATCCATGACGGTACTCGGTTTGGTGCGATAGCCGCTTTCGCATAGTACTTCGGCTTTCCATCTTGTGCAAGGTACTGTCCTTTGTCGTTCACGGGAAATTTTCCCTGCACGACCGTTTTCTCCGCCATCGCGCCGCTTTCATCAAAATAGTAGGCGTAACCGCTCATGGTTACCCAGAAGCGAAGCATTTTTCCGAGGTCACCCTGATGGGTGCTGAGGAAGTACCATTTTCCGTTATCGAAGATCCAGCCTGTTGCCATGCGTCCGCGTCCGGCATCGATATAATACCAATTTCCCTTGTAGGATACCCAACCGGGAAGGACATGGTCAAAGCGGTCCACATAAGTCCATTCTTTATTCACCTGTAGCCACAAGCCTTCTTCCGCGAAACTTTTTATCCCCTGTAAGGAAGAAAAAAACGCGAAGAACAGAAGAAATAGGCTCTTCATTTTCCATTGCATTTTCTGTTTTTATTTTGCTTCATTTCTATATGTTTATTCCTTATTTCTGTAAAGAGGACATGCATTTCCTTTTTAGAGAGAAGTGCTGCCCTGTTTTTGTCTCAATAAAATATCGGAAAAAGAAGGTGAAAAAGATAAAGAAAAATCATGCTATACTATTCCGGCTTCGTCTTGTATCGATGAGGGTATTTTTGAAGAGCAAAAGAAAAAGCCAAAGAAAAAGCCGAAGAAAAGCCGAAGAAGAGCCGAAGAAGAGCCAAAAAGAGAGGGATATATGCGTATACGGAAGATGCGTTTAGGGAAGATGCTAAAGGGGAAGAAAAAGGATATCGTGGAGCGTCCCGTTTTTCGAAGACGTCCTTTTGTTTCCTCTTCGTGATTGCTGTTTTTCGTGCACTTCCTGCGGCGCAAAGAAAACGATATCAGGATCAGTTCACCGATGTCTTTGATACAGCGTCGATGGTGATCGGGCATGAGGGGAAGGAAGCGGATTTTCAGAGGAGATCTCAACTTCTGCACGATACCCTGTTGCATTATCATGAACTTTTTGATGTCTATACAGCGTATCCGGGTGTGGAAAATTTAAAGAAAGTCAACGAAGAGGCGGGAAAAGCGCCGGTGAAAGTCGATAAAGAGATTATGGCATTACTTCAGTTCGGCAAGGAAAATCTATCAGGATACGGATGGAAGAGTCAATATTGCTTACGGGGCGGTTCTTTCTTTGTGGCATGAAAAAGAGAGGAGGGAATTGCGAACCCGGAGCAGGCTTCCTTCCGGATGACGATGCCCTCGTGGATGCGGCGAAGCATTGTCATATCGAAGATTTGATTTTGGATGAGAAGCAGTGCACGGTTTATTTTAAAAGATCCAAAGCTTCGCCTGGATGTCGGGGAATTGCAAAAAGGCTGGTCCGTGGAGAGGGCGGCGGAAATTCTGGAGAAGGACGGTGCAAAGCAGTATTTACTGAATATTGGCGGGAATCTTCGCGCGATTGGAAAGAAGGCGGATGGAAAGCGCTGGATTTGTCCGGTGCAAAAATCCGTTTTATGTCGACGGGGAAGACGATGAACCGTATGCCGTAACCGGGGAAATAGAGAATACTTCTCTTGTGACAAGTGGCGACTACGAGCGGTATTATACGGTAGACGGTGTTCGTTATGCGCATATCGTTGACCCGAAACGCGCTATCCTGCGAATCGGCATCGTTCCGTCACGATTCTCACGAAAGATTCCGGCCTTGCGGACGGACTCATCCACGGCGCTCTTCATTCTTTCCGTAGAGGACGGAAAGGCGCTTTTAAAGAAGATAAAAAGGAGAAGGCGGTCGATATTGAGGCAATGTGGGTCGAGCCGAATCGGGAGAAAGAGTACACGGCGCATTTTTGCAGGCGGTTCGTGCAGAGGATTCGGAATAGTGCTTTTGGCTTGCATCGTGTTTTTGAAGAAGAGGGAGAGAAAGCAATGCACGTATTTTTACTGGTTGGAGGAAAGCTGTTTTATCTGGTGCGGTCTATCTGGGAGAATATCGGGACGGAAACCCTCTATTGCTATCCGAGAAAAAGTTAGTCGAGATGCCGTGACACAGGGAATACGATAGAAGTGCGACAGGCAGAGAAAGAAACGGAGAAGAAGTCTTTACAAGGCTTCTTTTTGTTATAATAGCCACGACACGCACGGAAGCGTGTAAAAAGAATCAAATGTTTTTCATTAAGTACAAAACTTCTCAAAAAGTCTTGCTTCAGTCCAGTCTTTATGCTATCTTAGTACAGCTGTGGCATGATAGCGATGAAGGAAAAGATTACTATAGAAATGAAAACCGAAAGGCATAAGTTTCTACAGAGAACTTTCCGGAGCGAATGTCAAGTTTAGAAACTGACGGCAGGTCACTGTACTACAATTTAAGCACCAAGCAGCGGGTGCGGCGTGTGTATTGTATAAGATACGCGCGGAAACGTGTACAGTCACCAACTTATCGTCAATAACCCGATAGGAGGCGACTTTTTATGGCAAGTCAAGTAATGAGAATCACCTTAAAGGCTTATGAGCATAGCCTGTGGACGAATCAGCCGCAAAAATCGTAGAGAACTGCAAGAAGACCGGTTCTCAGGTTTCCGGCCCTGTACCACTTCCGACGAAGAGGGAAGTTGTGACCATCCTTCGTGCGGTACACAAGTACAAGGACTCTCGTGAACAGTTCGAGCAGAGAGACACACAAGAGACTGATTGATGTCATCAATCCGAATCAGAAGACCATGGACAGTCTTCAGAGACTCGAGATGCCGGCAGGTGTATTCGTAGACATCAAGATGAAAAACAACTAATTAGTATGAACCGAAAAGGTTCCGCTGTAGAAAGGGAGAACAGATGAAGAAAGCTATTTTTAGCAACAAAAAGTAGGAATGACACAGGTTTGGGATGAGAACGGCGTGTTGATTCCAGTAACTGTACTTCAGGCAGGTCCCTGCGTGGTGAACCCAGGTGAAGACCCTTGAGAATGACGGTTACAAGGCGGTACAGGTTGGATTTCAGGATAAGAGAGAAGCTTTGAACAAGCCCCTGAAGGGACAGTTCGATAAAGCCGGTGTTTCTTACAAGAGATTCTTGAGAGAGTTCCGTTTTGAAAAATGCAGAAGAGTACAAGGTAAAAAGATGAGATTAAGGCAGATATCTTTGCTGCTGGAGACAAGGTAGACGTTAGTGCTACTTCCAAAGGTAAGGGATTCGAATCTGCAATTAAGAAGTATGGACAGCACATGAGGACCCATGGGCCCACGGCTCCAAGTTCCATCGTCATCAGGGGTTCCAACGGTACATCCGCAACACCGTCCAGAGTACTTCCGGGTAAGGGAATGCCTTCCCACATGGGTGCGGTAAAGGTGACAACACAGAATCTTACTGTGGTACGTGTTGATGCGGAGAAAGGACTCATCCTCGTAAAGGGTGCGGTTCCGGGACCGAAGAAAGCTCTTGTTACCATTAAAGAAGCTGTAAAGTCCTAAGACGAAGGAAGGAGGAAGATAGTAATGGCTAACGTATCTGTATTTAATATGCAGGGCAAGGAAGTCGGCAAGATGGATTTAAACGATGCAATCTTTGCTGCTCCGGTCCATGAGCATTTGTTACACCTCGCTGTTGTGGCACAGCTTGCCGCTAAGCGTCAGGGTACACAGAAGGCATTAACCCGTTCGGAAGTCTCGGGAGGCGGAAGAAAGCCCTGGAGACAGAAGGGAACAGGTCATGCAAGACAAGGTTCCATCCGAGCACCGCAGTGGAAGGGCGGCGAGTCGTATGTTTGCACCGACACCGAGAGATTACACCACCGGCATGAACAAGAAAGAGAAGAGAGGCACTTCGCTCGGCACTGTCCAACGCAGTAGCGGAGAACAAGCTGATTGTAGTGGATGAGATTCATTTCGATGAAATCAAGACCAAGAACTTCCAGAACATGCTGAACGCCTTCAAAGTGGAGAAAGCTTTCGTTCTTTTGGATGAAAATGATAAGAATACCGTGCTTTCCGCCAGAAACATTCAGGACGTAAAGACCGCGCAGGTAAACGAGCTGAATGTCTACGACGTTTTGAAGTATGGCACTGTAGTAGCTACTAAGGCGGCTCTTTTAAAGGTTGAGGAGGTATACGCATAATGGCTAGTTTACAATATTTTGACGTAATCCTTCGCCCGGTAGTAACAGAGAAATCCATGGCGGATATGTCTGAGAAGAGTACACCTTCCTGGTGAATCCGGAAGCAAACAAGTCTCAGATTAAAGAAGCCGTAGAAAGATGTTCGAGGGCGCAAAAGGTAAAAGGCTGTAAATACCATGAATCTTGAAGGAAAGAAGAGAGAAGAGGCATGGTCATCGGAAAGACAGCAAAGAAGAAGAAAGCAATCGTTACATTGACCGCTGATTCGAAGGAAATCAGAGATTTTTCAGCGCACTGTAAGAGAGAACTGCGTGAAAAATTTCTCAATTATACGCAGGAAGAACAAAAGGAGAAAAGAGTATACATGGGTATTAAGACATATAAAAGTTTATACACCGTCCAGAAGAAACAGCGACCGGTTCCGATTTCTCTGAAGTAACAAAGAAGTCTCCGGAGAAGTCTCTCCTGGCAAAGAAGAGCAAAACCGCCGGAAGAAATAATCAGGGTAAGATTACCGTTCGTCATCACGGCGGTGGAAACAGACAGAAGTACAGAATCATCGATTTCAAGAGAAACACGAAGGACGGCATCGTTGCTACAGTTATCGGTATCGAGTATGATCCGAACCGTTCCGCAAATATTGCCCTTCTTTCTTATGAGGACGGAAGCAAGTCGTACATCCTGGCACCGAATGGTCTCGACAGACGGGATAGAATAAGTCCGGTGAGAATGCCGAGGCAAGAGTAGGGAAACTGCTTACCGCTCGCCGTTATTCCGGTCGGTTCCGAGATTCGCGCGATTGAGCTAAGCCGGGTAAGGGCGCACAGCTCGTCTCGTTCTGCGGGAAATGCCGCACAGCTTATGGCGAGAGAAGGAAAGTATGCAACCCTTCGTCTTCCTTCCGGAGAGATGAGAATGGCTCCCATTCAGTGCGCGCAACACTCGGCGTGAGTTGGAAACGGTGATCACAACCTCATCAATCTCGGTAAGGCAGGAAGAAAGCGCCACATGGGTATTCGTCCGACAGTCCGCGGTTCCGTTATGAACCCGAACGATCACCCGCACGGAGGTGGAGAAGGAAGAGCGCCGATCGGACGTCCGGGTCCCTGCACACCTTGGGGTAAGCCCGCACTTGGATTGAAGACCAGAAACAAGAAGAAAGCTCCCAACAAGCTTATCGTAAGAAGACGTGATGGTAGAGCCATCAAATAATTGAGGAGGAGAAAAGAATAATGGCACGTTCTATTAAAAAAAGGACCATTTGCAGATCAGAGTCTTTTTAAAGGCTGTAGATGCACTGAATGCACAGAATCAAAAAGACAGTAGTGAAAACCTGAGTCTCGTCGTTCCACAATCTTCCCGTCATTTGTAGGTCACACCATTGCTATTCATGACGGAAGAAAGCATGTTCCTGTATATATCACAGAGGATATGGTCGGACACAAGCTTGGCGAATTCGTTGCCACCAGAACTTACCGTGGACATCATGGTGACGGTGACGAGAAAAAGGATAATCTGCATAATTGAAAGGAGGACATGAACAATGTCAAAAGGTCATAGATCTCAGATTAAAAAGAGAGAAATGCAAACAGCGATAAAAGACCTTCCGCAAAGCTTTATGCTAGAGTGTCTGTACAGAAAGCTTGCTTTGTTTTGGATGCTATTCGTGGCAAGGGATTGGAAGAAGCGTTAGAATTGTTACCTATAACCCAAGATATGCTTCGACATTACTGAAGAAACTTCTGGAGTCCGCTGCTGCCAATGCAGAGAACAATAACAATATGAACAGGAAAATCTTTACGTTGCAGAGTGCTTTGCGAATGCGGCACCGACTTTAAAGAGAATTCACCTGAGAGCACAGGAAGAGCATACAGAATCTTCAAGAGAAGCTCTCACATCACTGTTATTTTGGACGAAAGAAAGTAAGGAGGCAAGAATGGGACAGAAAGTCAATCCGCACGGTATGAGAGTCAGGATCATTAAAGACTGGGATTCCAAGTGGTACGCCGACAAGAAAAACTTTGCAGATACTCTTATTGAAGATCATAAGATCAGAGAGTTTTTAAAGAAAAAGCTGTACTCCGCAAAATGTCTCTAAGATTGAAATCGAAAGAGCAGCTGAGGATAAGGTTCGCGTAACATCTTCACAGCGAAGCCCGGTTATGTTATCGGTAAGGGCGGAGCAGAGATTGAGAAGCTGAAGAAGGAAGTACAGAAGTTTACCAAGAGAAATATCTTTTATCGATATTAAAGAAATCAAAGAGACCGGACAGAGACGCACAGCTTGTTGCGGAAAGCATTGCACTTTCTCTCGAGAACCGTGTTTCTTTCCGTAGAGCTTTGAAGCAGGCGATGTCCAGAACGATGAAATCCGGTGCGCTCGGTATTAAGGCGGCTGTATCCGGACGTCTCGGCGGAGCGGATATTGCAAGATCGGAGTTCTACAGTGAAGGTACCATTCCTTTGCAGACCCTTCGTGCAGATATCGACTACGGATTTGCAGAAGCGGATACGACCTATGGAAAAATTAGGGTGTAAAGGTATGGATTTACAAGGGCGAGGTTCTTCCTGCCAAGAAAAATAAGGAAGGAGCGAGAAATAACTATGTTAATGCTTAAGAGAACGAAATTCCGTAAGCAGATGCGTGGCAGAATGACCGGTAGGCTCCAGAGGAATACAGTCAGCCACGGAGAGTTCGGTATTGTTTCCACAGAACCTTGTTGGATCAGATCCAATCAAATTGAGGCAGCCAGAATTGCCCTTACAAGATATATCAAGCGTGGTGGTAAAGTTTGGATCGACATTTTCCCGGATAAGCCCGTTTCCGCTAAACCTTTGGGAGTACGTATGGGATCCGGAAAAGGTGCTACAGAGTATTGCAGCCGTTGTTAAGCCGGGCCGTGTTTTTATTCGAGATTGCCGGTGTACCGGAAGAAGTTGCCAGAGAGGCGCTTAGACTTGCTTCTCACAAGCTTCCCTGTAACTGCAAGATCGTCGCAAAAAGCAGATCTGGAAGGCGGTGATAACTAATGAAAAAGAAAAACATATTTAGAAGAGCTGAAGGCAAAAGTCAGCTGAGCAGCTGAATGAAGAGCTGGTTTCCGCAAAGAAGGAACTTTTCAATCTGCGATTCCAGAATGCAACCAATCAGTTGGATAATACAGCCCGCATTACCGGCAGGTTCGGAAAAACATCGCTCGGATTCAGACTGTTATCACTGAGAAAGCGAAAGCGTGAGAAGGGAGAACAGAAGAATGGAAAGAAATCTGAGAAAAACCCGTACCGGTAAGGTGGTTAGTGCAAAGATGGACAAGACCATCGTTATCGCTATCGAAGATCACGTGAAGCACCCGCTTATCGGAAAGATTGTGAAGCGTACTGTGAAGATTTATGCACATGATGAGAACAATGAAGCCGGTGAGGGAGATACAGTTAAGGTAATGGCAACCAGACCTTTGTCCAAGACCAAGAGATGGAGACTCGTTTCCATCATTGAGAAGGCGAAGTAATTGACGCAAGGAAGGAGCATATATGATTCAGCAGGAAACAAGACTGAGAGTTGCTGATAACACAGGTGCAAGAGAACTTCTTTGCATCAGAGTTATGGGTGGCTCAACCAGAAGATATGCCGCTATAGGAGATACCATTGTGGCTTCCGTAAAGGATGCTATTCCCGGCGGACAGGTGAAAAAGGGTGATGTGGTAAAAGGCTGTTGTGGTTCGTACTGTTGACGAAACAAGAAGAAAAGACGGAAGCTATATCCGTTTTGATGAAAAATGCAGCAGTAATCCTGAAAGAGGACAATACGCCGAAGGGCACCCAGTATCTTTGGACCGGTAGCAAGAGAGTTGAGAGATCATGGTTACATGAAGATCGTTTCCCTTGCCCCGGAAGTATTATAAGGAGGGGAGCCGTATGCGTAGAATTAAGAAAGACGATATGGTAAGAATCATTACCGGTAAGGATAAAGGAAAAGAGGGTAAGGTTTTATCCTTTGATCCGAAGACCAACAAGGTAGTGGTAGAAGGTTGCAATATGGTAACCAAGCACCAGAAGCCGAGCCAGGCAAATCCGCAGGGCGGACTCTTAAAGAAGGAAGCTGCACTGGATGCCTCCAATGTGATGCTTCTTGTAGACGGACAGGCAACAAGAGTCGGTTTCAAGGTTGAAAATGGCAAGAAGGTACGTGTTGCGAAGAAGACCGGCAAGGTTATTGATTAAGAGAAAGGAGGAATCGAGAGATGGCTAGATTAAAAGGATATTTATAATAGCGAAATCAAAGAAGCTTTTGCGTAAGAAGTTCAATTATAAGAACGTAAACGAAATTCCAAAGCTTGAGAAAAATCGTCATCAACATGGGTGTTGGTGAAGCAAAAAGAAAATTCCAAGGTTCTCGACAGTGCCGTTCGTGATTTAGAGATTATCACAGGGCAGCACGCAGTAACCACAAAGGCTAGAAAGTCTGTTGCGAACTTCAAGATCGAGAGGGACAGGCTATCGGATGTAAGGTTACCCTTCGCGGAGAGAAGATGTACGAGTTTGCTGATCGTTTGATTAACCTGGCTCTTCCCCGTGTAAGAGACTTCCGCGGTGTGAACCCGAATGCCTTCGATGGCAGAGGAAACTATGCCCTTGGAATCAAAGAGCAGATCATTTTCCCTGAAATCGAGTTCGATAAGGTAGACAAGGTAAGAGGAATGGATATCATCTTCGTTACAACGGCGAAGACCGATGAAGAGTCCAGAGAACTGCTTACCCTGTTCAATATGCCTTTTTGCGAAATAATCGGAGGAAAAATGGCAAAATTATCAATGAAATTAAAGCAGCAAAGACCTGCAAAGTTCTCCACAAGAGAATATACAAGATGTAAGATTTGCGGACGTCCGCATTCCGTACTGTAAGTATGGAATCCTGCCGTATGCTTCCGTGAACTCGCATACAAGGGAGAGATTCCCTGTGTTCGGAAAGCATCTTGGTAAGAAGAAACATGAAGAATACCGCTTTTTAAGCGGTATTCCGAAAAGAAAAAGACGGGAAGAGCGGAAAGCGCTTCTTCGCCTTTTGGATAAAAAGAAAGAAGAAAGGATATCCGTAAAAATGAGTATGAGTGATCCAATCGCAGATATGCTTACAAGAATTCGTAATGCAAATACTGCAAAGCATGATTCAGTTTTGATTCCGGCTTCTAAGATGAAGAAAGCCATTGCTGAGATTCTTCTGAAAGAGGGATATATCGCAAGTTGCGAAATCGTAGAGAACGGAAAGTTCCAGGACATCAAAATCGGTTTAAAGTATGGAGCAAGTAAGAATGACAAGATTATCTCCGGCATTCGCAAAATCTCCAAGCCCGGTCTTCGTGTATATGCCGGTAAAGAGAATATGCCGAGAGTACTTGGCGGACTGGGAACTGCAATCACTTTCTACAAACCAGGGTGTAATCACCGACAAGGAAGCAAGACAAAAGGGTGTGTGGTGGAGAAGTCCTTGCCTTTTGTATGGTAATCTGTCGGAATATATTTTCTGAAAACAGTATTTTACTGAGAATTTAAGAGAGGAGTACACTATGTCACGTATCGGAAAAATTACCGGTCGCGATCCCGGCAGGCGTTACTGTTGAGATTAAGGACAATGTAGTAAAGGTAAAGGGACCGAAGGAACTTTGGAAAGAACCTTTGCAAAAGAAATCGGAATCAAGGAAGAGGATGGACATCTCCTCGTTTCCCGTCCGAATGACAATAAGAAAGAGAAGTCTTTACACGGTTTGACGAGAGCCCTTCTTTTCAACATGGTTGAGGGCGTATCGAACGGCTATGAGAAGAAGCTGGAAATTAACGGTGTGGGTTACAGAGCTGCAAAGCAGGGCAAGACCTTGACTTTTGACCCTCGGTTATTCTCACCCGGTTACGATGGAAGATCCGGAAGGAATTGAGACTGTACTGGAAGGAACCAATACCATTTTCGTAAAAGGGAATTGATAAGGAAAAGGTTGGACAGTACGCTGCAGAAATCTGTGGGAAGAGAGCACCGGAGCCTTACAAGGGCAAGGGGTATCAAGTATGCTACCGAAGTTATCCGTCGTAAAGTCGGAAAGACCGGTAAGAAATAATAGGAGGAAAGTAGAATGGTTAGTAAGAAAAAAATAAAGCCGAGCTTCGTCAAAAAGCACGCAAGAATCAGAAAACCGTTTGTCCGGAACTCCTGAGAGACCTCGTCTTGCAGTATTTCGTTCCAACAAGCATATTTATGCACAGCTTATCGATGATGTTGCCGGAAATACCTTGTGTGCAGCTTCTACCTTGATAAGAATGCAGGGCCTGCAGTATACCGATACTGTGGAAGCAGCGCAGTTTGTCGGCAAGTCTATTGCTGAGAAGGCAGTAGCGAGGGAATCAAGGAAGTCGTATCTCGACAGAGCCGGATTCCTGTATCATGGTGGTTCAGGCTCTTGCAGATGCTGCGAGAGAAGCCGGACTTGTATTCTAATCGAGAGGAGAAATCACTAAGATGAAGCGCGAAAAATTGACGCAAACTCAGTTAGAATTAAATGACAGTGTAGTCGCTATCAAGCGTGTAGCGAAGACTGTTAAGGGTGGTCGTACCATGAGATTCTCCGCTCTTGTAGTAGTAGGACGGGAACGGTCGCGTGGGTTGCGGAACAGGAAAGGCAGCGGAAGTTCCTGAGGCAATCCGGAAAGCAAAAGAGGCTGCAGTAAGACATATCGTTACTGTACCGGTAAATGAGGATAAGTCAGTTCCGCACGACTATATCGGAAAGTTCGGTGCATCTACCGTTCTTCTGAAGAAGGCTCCGAAGGAACCGGAATCATCGCCGGCGGTCCGGCACGTATGGTCTCGCGAACTTGCAGGAATTAAGAACATCCGTACAAAAATCTTAGGATCAAACAATAAAACAAATGTGGTTTATGCTACTTTACAGGGTCTTACCTCTATGAAGACACCGGAGCAGTTCGCGGTTCTTCGTGGAAAGACAGTAGCAGAGATTACAGGTTAAGGGGGTATCATGGCTGATAAATTAAGAATTACTTTAGTAAAGTCTACAATCGGTGCCATCCCTAAGCAGAAGGCAACTGTGCAAGCTCTTGGATTAAAGAAGATTCGTCAATCCGTTGAGCTTCCCAACAACGGCGCTACTAAGGGAATGATTCAGAAAGTCAATCACTTAGTAAAAGTGGAAGAAATCTAAGGAGGCGAAATATGGAGTTAGCAAATTTATCTCCTGCTGAGGGCTCTAAGCACTCCCAGATTTCCGTCGCGGCAGAGGCCACGGTTCAGGAAATGGAAAGACAGCAGGTAAGGGACATAAAGGACAGAAGGCTCGTTCCGGTGCACCGAGACTTGGTTTCGAAGGTGGACAGATGCCTTTATTCCGTCGTATTCCGAAGAGAGGATTTACGGATCCCAACTCGAAGATTATTACGGGAATCAATGTTTCGTAGGGCAGCAAAGTACAATGCCGGAGAGGAAGTCAATCCGGAGAGCTTTATTTGAAAAAGAGAATCATCCGTAAGTTAAACGACGGTGTAAAGATTCTTGGAAACGGAGAGCTGAAAAGAAGCTACCGTGAAAGCAAATGCTTTCTCGGAAGGGGCAAAAGAAAAGATTGAGGCTTGTGGCGGAACCTGTGAGGTGATTTAATGCTTCAGACAATACGAAATGCCTTTAAAGTGAAAGATTTACGGGATCGCTTGATTTTCGTACTTCGATGCTTGTAGTAATTCGTTTTGCCTAATCTTCCTATCCCGGGTGTAAATCCGGGATATTTTTGAGATTTATTTAAGAATATGGCAGGAAACGATGCGTTCGGCTGGTTCAACTCCATGACGGGTGGATCCTTTGAACAGCTCAGTATTTTTGCCTTATCCATTACACCCTATATTACTTCTTCCATTATTATTCAGCTTCACCGTGGCGATTCCCGCCCTGAAGAGATTCAGAAAGATGGAGAAGAGGGAAGAAGAAAACTGACGGAATACACAAGATATGTGACTATCGGTCTTGCTCTTTTTGGAGTCCATGGCTATGGCAGTCTGATTTGGCGGTTCCGGTCTTTTGATTGGATATGCGGAGGGAAGTATTTTCCGTAAGATTGCCGGAGTAGTGATTTGCGTAGTTGCGATGACCGCAGGTTCCGCTCTTCTGATGTGGATTGGAGAAAGAATAACGGATAAAGGGGTTGGAAACGGTATTTCCCTCGTTCTTTTATTTAACATTCTCTCTTCCATCCCGCAGGATTTTATCACTCTGTATGAACGCTTTATCATGAACCACAATATTGCAACCATGGTAGTGGCTGCCATCATCATTGCTGTGGCGGTTTTCTGTATGGTCTGCTTTACGGTGGTCTTGCAGGATGCGGAAAGAAGAATCCCGGTACAGTACAGTAGACGTGTACAGGGAAGAGGATGGTTGGCGGACAGCAATCACAGATTCCGTTGAAGGTGAACACGGCGAGCGTTATGCCGGTTATCTTTGCTTCCTCCTTCTGACGATGCCGGTAGTACTCGGGCAGATCTTACACGTAAACAACAGTACCGTTATCGGAAAGATTATCATGGCATTGAATTCCGGTTCGTGGATGAATCCGAACGCCCCTGATTTACTCGTTGGGACTCATTTTATACATTGCGTTACTTTATTTCTTCGCTTATTTTCTATACTTCCATTTCTTTCAATCCTTTGGAAGTGGCGAATAACATGAAGAAACAGGGCGGATTTATTCCGGGAATCAGACCGGGAAAGCCAACCAGCGACTATCTGGACGGCATTCTTCGCTACATCGTGTTTATCGGTGCGACAGGACTTGCTATTGTTGCACTTGTTCCGATTTTCATTTCCGGTGTGTTCAATGTGAGTCGTATTTCTTTCTCCGGAACCTCTCTCATCATTATTGTCGGGGTTGTTTTAGAGACTTTGAAAGCGATTGATTCACAAATGGTGATTCGAAATTATAAGGGATTCTTGGACACTAATCTATAAGCCCCCTTAGCGTGCGATACCTGCACTGTTAAGGGGGCTCATAGTGGTTTTTTTCACACAGGGAAAGAGGCTATTGATGAAGATTATTATGTTAGGAGCACCCGGTGCAGGAAAGGGGAGTCAGGCAAGCCGGATTTCGGCAATGTATAAGCTTCCGCATATTTCCACAGGAGATATTTTCAGAGCAAATCTGAAAGAAGAGACGGAACTCGGGAAAAAGGCGAAGCACTATATGGATAGGGGAGAGCTGGTTCCCGATGATATCACGATAGCAATGCTCTTGGAGCGAATTCATAAAGAGGATTGCAAAAAAACGGCTATATCTTGGACGGTTTTTCCGAGAACCATTCCGCAGGCGGAGGCTTTGAAAGAAGCTTTGGAAAAGAGCAAAGAGAAGATTGATTTGGCTCTGGATGTGGAAGTGCCGGATGATCTGATTGTGAAGAGAATGGCAGGAAGACGTAGTTGTCCGAATTGCGGAGCGATTTATCACGTTGTTACACTTCCCCGAAGATAGAAGGAACCTGTGACCGCTGCGGTTCAAAACTGGTACAGCGCGAAGATGATAATGAGGAGACGGTGAAGAAGCGCCTTCAGGTTTACCACGATGCAACGGAACCTTTGATTCATTATTATAAGAAGGAAGGGATTCTGGAAGAAATTGACGGAACCCGGGATGTGGAGCAGGTTTTCGAAACGGTGAAAAAGAAGATTGAGGAAAAAAATTATAAACGAAAAGAGTTTATGATTTAGAGAACAAAAAGAAAAGAAGGAAAAGCATGATTGAGATAAAGTCTAAGAGAGAGATTGAACTCATGCGAGATGCGGGAAAAAGTTCTCGCTGAGGTTCATGAGAAGGTGGGAGAAGCTGTGGCTCCCGGAAAGAGTACTTTAGAGCTGAACGATTATGCGGAAAGCCTCATTCGGAAAGCGGGTTGTACACCGAGTTTTCTTCATTTATATGATTTCCCGGCAGCTTGCTGTGTATCGGTAAATGAGGAACTCATCCACGGTATTCCTACTAAGGATAGAATTCTGAAGGAAGGCGATATCGTATCCTTTGATATTGGGACAAATTATAAGGGCTATCATTCCGATGCGGCACGTACCTGGGCAGTGGGAAAGATTTCTCCGGAATCGAAGAGGCTCATCGATACGGCAAAAGAAGCATTCTTTAGAGGAATTGCGGAAGCCGTTCCGGACAATCACTTGAACGATATTTGCGGAACCATCGGCGATTTTGTAGAAAGCCGGGGGTACGGCGTTGTTCGGGATTATGTGGGACATGGTATCGGAGAGAAGGTACACATGGATCCGGAAGTGCCGAACTTCCGTATGAAGAAGAAAGGTCCTAGGCTTCAGGCAGGAATGACGCTTGCTATCGAACCGATGATTACCGAAGGAAACCCGGAAGTCAGGGTTTTTATCGAACGACTGGACTGTTGTTCCACTGGACGGAAAAACTTACAGCACATTATGAAAAATACAATTTTAATCACAGACAATGGACCGGAAATCCTGAGTCTTATGAAAGGATAAGCAGAGTATGTCGAAATCAGATGTGATCGAAATTACAGGAAAAAGTATTGGAGAAGTTACCGAACGCCATGTTTCAGGTGGAACTGGAAAATGGACATCAGGTACTCGCCCACATTTCGGGGAAACTCAGAATGAATTATATCCGCATTCTCCCCGGAGATAAGGTGACCATTGAGCTTTCTCCTTATGACCTTTCCAAGGGCAGAATCATCTGGAGAGATAAGTAAGTTTCGCTTTACATTCAAAGACTGTTTTTGCTAGAATTATACGGCAACTCTGTTCAAATTCGTAAAGGAAAGGGGAATTTACTTATGAAAGTAAGATCATCAGTAAAAACCGATCTGCGAAAAAAATGCAAAGTAATTAAGCGGAAGGGCGCTATCAGAATTATCTGTGAGAACCCCAAGCATAAGCAGAGACAAGGTTAATTAACAGGAGGAAACAAAAGATGGCTCGTATTGCAGGTGTGGATTTACCTAGAGAAAAAGCGAATCGAAATCGGTTTGACTTACATCTATGGAATCGGAAGATCATCCGCTGATAAGATTCTTCAGGCTACCGGCGTGAACCCGGATACCAGAGTGAAGGATCTGACAGATGATGAAGTGAAGAATCTTGCCAACTATATCGCCGAAAACCAGATGGTAGAAGGTGATCTTCGTAGAGAGATCGCGCTGAACATCAAGCGTTTGCAGGAGATTGGTTGCTACAGAGGAATTCGTCACAGAAAGGGACTTCCGGTAAGAGGGCAGAAGACCAAAACCAATGCAAGAACCCGTAAGGGACCGAGAAAGACCGTTGCAAATAAGAAGAAGTAAGGTCTCGGGCAAGTAACTAAGAGGATCTTCATGTTTTAATTACAGGAAGAAATGAATAAAGGAAAAGTAGAGTTAGTTTAACTCTAGGCTAAGTCAACTGGTAAGAGAGTGACAAAAAAAGCGCGTAAAGAAAAACGTTGAACGCGGACAGGCACATATCCAATCATCTTTCAATAACACAATCGTTACTTTGACAGATGCACAGGAAATGCTCTTTTCTTGGGCAAGTGCCGGCGGTCTGGGATTTAGAGGTTCAAGAAAAATCTACTCCATATGCAGCTCAGATGGCTGCTGAAACTGCTGTAAAAGGCAGCTTTGGTACATGGCCTTAAGTATGTGGATGTAATGGTTAAAGGACCGGGATCCGGAAGAGAAGCTGCTATCCGTGCCTTACAGGCAAACGGACTCGGAAGTAACATCCATTAAGGACGTAACACCGGTACCCCATAACGGATGCCGCCCGCCGAAGCGCAGAAGAGTATAATTATTTTTGTTTTGTTATTCTGTAAATGAAATATATTTATAAGAAGACAATCTGCATAGTAGAGACAATCTGTTATAGCGAAGAAAGCATTATACAAAACAGTATGACCATTTGGTCAGCCCGAAGAAGCCAAAGGTGTAAAGGGCGTATCAAAAGATTGCAATGGTTCTTTTCTGCTTAGGAGAGAACGAGACTTGATATTTAGGAGGATAATATGGCAGTAGATAAGGTTCCTGTGCTTTAAAAGATGCAGGTCACTTGGACTTGACCCTGTATTCTTGGGAGTCGACAAGAAATCAAATAGACAGGCAAGAAACGCTAGAAGAAAGATGAGTGAGTACGGATTACAGCTTCATGAAAAGCAGAAAAGCCAAGTTCATCTACGGTGTACTGGAGAAGCCGTTCCGTAACTACTATGCGAAGGCAGAGAGACTTCCGGGACAGACCGGTGAGAATCTGATGGTTCTTTTTGGAGAGCAGACTGGACAATGTCATCTTCCGTATGGGAATGGCAAGAACCAGAAGAGAAGCCAGACAGGTTGTCGGACATCGTCATGTAACGGTAAACGGAAAGATTGTGAATATCCCGTCTTATCTCGTTTCTGCAGGAGACGTTGTGGCAATCAAGGAGTCTTCCAAGACAACACAGAGATTTAAGGATATCACGGAAGTGACAAACGGTAGAATGGTACCGGCTTGGCTGGAAGTGGATGAAGAGAAACTCTCTGCAAGCGTTAAGAATTTACCGCATAGAGAAGAAATCGACGTTCCCGTAAACGAGATGTTAATCGTCGAGTTGTACTCTAAGTAATTCTTGTTTAGCCTAAAAAAGGAGGCGGCATGTTTGATTTTTGAAAAACCAAACATTGAAATTCTGCAATTTCAGAGGATAAGCGCTACGGTCGCTTTGTATGCGAACCCTTGGAAAGAGGGTATGGTGCGACCTTGGGGAATTCTTTACGGAGAATGATGCTTCCTCTCTGCCCGGGGCTGCAGTATCTGCACTCGGATTCAGGGACAGACAGGGGATGCGATATCCGGAGTAAAAGAGAGTTATAGCGAGGTTTTAACGAATTTGAAATCTATGGCGATTACTCTTCCGGAGGATGTAGAGAAAGTGGAAGCACATCTCGAAGTCCGTGATCAGGAGGAAGCATTGGCTTCCCATTTTAAAGCAGAGACAGAGTTTGTCATTATCAATCCCGATTTACATATAGCAACTCTTGAGAAGGGGGCAGAGTTCGTTGCGGACATTGTTATCACAAGAGGACAGGGCTATGTGGGAACAGTGAAAGAGAAGGAATCCAGTTATCCGAAGGGATATACCCTCCTGGATGCATTATATACACCTGTTGAAAGAGTCAATATGACGGTAGAGAATACCCGTGTAGGAAACATGACGGACTACGATAAATTGACTTTGGATGTATATACAAACGGCTGTATGTTGCCGCAGGATGCAGTTTCTGCCGCAGCGAAAATGCTCTTTCAGCATCTGGATCTCTTCGTCAATCTTTCTTCAGAGGCGGCGGATACGCAGCTCATGGTGGAGAAAAGAGGAAGATGACAAGGGCAAAGTTTTAGAAATGAATATTGATGAACTGGAACTCAGTGTCCGTTCCTATAACTGCTTAAAGAGAGCAGGAATCAATACGGTTTCGGAGTTGACTTCGAAAAACACCGGAGGACATGATGAAGGTTCGAAACTTAGGAAGAAAGTCACTGGAAGAAGTACTTGCAAAGCTTCGTGAATTAAATCTGGGACTTTCCGTTCCTGAAGAATAAAAGATTACCCGATAAGACTAAAAAGCACGGATAAGGAGAATTAAAATGGCTATGTATAGAAAAATTAGGAAAAAGCTTCCAGCCTGAGAAAGGCTATGCTTCGTTCCCTCACAACGGCAGTACTCGAGCACGGTAAGGTATTTACCACAGAGGCCAGAGCGAAAGAAGTTCGGAAGCAGGTAGAGAAGCTGATTGCTCTTGCGGTAAGAGAGAAAGACAACTATGAGATGGTTGCCGTTAAGGCAAAGGTTGCAAAGAAGGATGCGGACGGAAAGCGCGTTAAAGAAGTGAAAGACGGTAAGAAGGTTACAGTCTATGATGAAGTAGAGAAGTCCATCCAGAAGGATAAGCCCTCCCGTTTGCAGGCTCGTCGTCAGATTCTTGCAGCAACATACGTTCCGACCGTAAGACCGGCAGAAGCGGCAGGAAGAAAGAAGAACACCGAAGCTGGATCTTGCGAAGAAGCTTTTCGATGAAATTGCACCGAAGTATGTTGATCGTAAGGGCGGATATACCAGAATTGTGAAGGTAGGTCTTCGTAAAGGAGATGCTGCTATGGAAGTACTTTTTAGAGCTTGTATAGCGAAAAGTTTCCGAGTACAGATGAAATCGGAAACACGAATGAACAGATTGCAGAAAAGAGGCGGTGCAGTGCATCGCTTCTTTTTGAAGAAAAGAGGGAAAGAGCAGTGTAAAATGCTTGTAAGAGAAAATGCAAGTTGATTCCCCGCATGCCATAGCGTATACTAAATTACAGAATGAACGGAGAAAAGGAAGCGGCTTTCTCCGTCACAATAAGGAGGAAGCGATGTTTAGAAAAACAAAAAAATGCTATGGTTCGGCCTGGTCTTTGCAGCAGTTTGTGCCTTTCCGGCAATGGCCAAAGATAGCATCAGCCATATCATGAATATCAATATCAAGGTCGACCGGAATATCCAGGATCTGGAGCCGGGGGCAAGCCTTGGGAATATCAGTGAAGCGGACTTTTTCCACAGGAAACACGGATCGCTATCATGTGGATGCCGTGCAGTGGATAGACAGTGGAAATGCGGATACGCTCCGTGTGGGAAGTGAGCCGAAGGTGAAGCTCTATCTCACGGCAGACAGCAAAGACAAGCCGAATGGAGATACCCTCTACTATCAGTTTTTGGGGCATATAACAGTAGTAATGTGCGTGTGAATAATGCCAGCTTTGTCAGCGCAAGAAGAATCAGTGCAACAGAACTGGAACTGATCCTACAGTTGCGTCCGATTGCGGGAACATACGATGCACCGGATAATCTCGCCTGGTCGGCAAACAGTTTGGGAAGAGCATCCTGGACTGCCGGGGATAACAGTTCCGGTTACTTTCGAAGTAAAACTCTTTAAGGAAGGAAAACAGCTGGCAAAGATAACAACCGATGCCAGAAGTCTCAAATCTCTACCCCTGGATGACAGAGGAAGGCAGTTATACATTTTCCGTAAAAATCGATCCCTTACACCGATAGCCAGAAGAAGTCCGGAAAAGCATCGGATGAAACGGAATCGGATACTTTACAGATTACCTCGGGAACCGTTCTACAGGTGCGGGAAAAGTACGGAGAGATCCAGATTTTCGGGCAGAACGCGGAAAAACACGCCAATACAACGATTCCGGCCACCATCGGGTGGAGTCAGATGAACGGAAAGTGGTATTTTCGTTATCCGAACAGTCAGCCGGCAGTGAATGCATGGCTCGATTGGAATGGACATTGGTATCATTTTTAACGGACAGGGAGAAATGGAGACAGGGTGGTTCAAGAGCAGCTATGGAAACTGGTTCTACCTGGATCCGACCAATGGAGATGCGAAAACCGGTTGGCGGCTCATCAACAATGTCTGGTATTATTTTACACCAGAGCAGGGAGATCGGCAGGTATCATGCTTTCCAGCGGGATTTTCCCAATTGGGCAGGAGAGTTATTACTTTGACGGTAGCGGGGCGATGCGAACAGGCTGGATCGGCATCATGGTCAATGGAAAAGCAGATTTGCTATTACTTCAGAGAAAAACGAGTGCGATGGCAAAGAACACTACGATTAACGGATTTCGCTTAAACGAGCAGGGACAGTGGGTTTCCAAGAGAGAAGGAACCCCGGAGGTAGATTTTATGAATGATTTTAGAGAAAAAGAATGCGCGTCTTCTTATGGCGATGCATGGTTTAAGAGAAGAAGGCGGGAAAGAGTGGGAAGACCGTTTAATGGATGCCCTGCTTCATCATGCGGAGTTTTATGTGCCGATGCGTACCTTTTTTGAAGGAGAAGAGAAGAAGCCGGTTTTTGCCGTGGTGCAAGATAAGGAAAAGAATCACTTCTATGCGCTCTTCACTTCCAAAGAGAGAGCGAAGAAGTGGCCGCATGAAACGGAGGGAGAAGCGATTCTGAACTTTCATCAGCTTGCGGTGACGGCACTGGACGATCCGAGAATCTCGGCTTCGTTATCGATATGAATACGGAAAAATTTTTATTCTTTGGAGAAAGTTTATCGGAGATTGCATTCATGTAGAGCAGGCGGAACTCATGGGTGAAGTTCCTGTGCGCCCGGGTAAAGATCTTCGGTTTATGGAGCCGATTGGCGACGCACAAGAGTTAAGCGAAGCCCTGGCAGAGTATATGCGGGATGACTCGAATGTAACGGCGGCGTATTTACTTGGTGCAGAACAGAATGGAAAGCAGTTTTAATCTCTGTATCGTGAGTCATGTGGGAAGTATACAGCCGAGCTTTGCGAATATTACTACCGTGGCAAATGATTTCTCGGGAGGCGTTCCTTTGCAGTGATGTCATACAGAGCTGAGGAGGCGGAAAAAGCGGTCAAGGATAAAAATGCCGTTTTACAGAAAAACCGTTTCAGTTATAAAAGGGAAACAGGCAAAGTAAAAGCTGTATTTAAGTGATGCAAAAGTAAATGCAATGGTAAAGCGAAATTAAAGCAAAGTAAATACAATATAAAAGCGAAATAAAAAAATAAAAATAAAAACAAAAACAAATATTCGGTAAAACTCTTTACAAAACGGATGTTCTGTGTTATTCTTCCTTCTGTAAAAGCGAACTGGCGTTTACAAAAAGGAGCGAACGATGAGGATAAACTTGAGGACTTTCGAAATATTTGTTACAGCAATGCTGATTTTTCATTACTAGGCGTTTTGTCGATTCTGCCGGGAGTACAACTGCTTGGTTTTGCAGGAGCGTTGATTTCCGTGTTCTTCCTTCATGAGATTGAGAAAGAGTGGCAGAGAAGAAGGAAGAAGGCAGTATTCTATAAGAAGATGGAGAAGATTATCGCGAGAAGACTACAGGACGTAGCATAGATTAGCAGTATACCTGAAGCATATTCTCTATAACGCGGAGAATACGCTTTCGAATTAAAAGAGCCCGAACCGAACGGTTCGGGCTCTTTTCTTGCCTGCATTGCAAGGGATTTCTTATTCTGCAGCGATAGCACCGGTTGGGCAAGGCTCCTCACAGCTCCGCAGTCGATGCAAGTATCCGGATCAACAACATACTTTGTCGGACCCTCGGAAATTGCCTGTACAGGGGCACACAGCTGCGCATGCTCCACAGCCAACGCACTCATCACTAATTACGTGTGCTATATCCATTCCTCCTTATGTATAAATAGACTAAAAAGGCTTTACCTCCCAGTAAAGCCGACTCTATTTTATAGCATTTCCGGAGGATTGACAAGAAAATAGCATGTTCATAATAGATTGTCCCCTGGGAATCCAGTATACTGAGCCTATGATTTTAAAATGTATCGATGCTTAGCAAATCCTATGTGGGAAAAAAACAGTACTGAATGAGGGTATCTTTTCCATCTTGAAGAGAAAGAGAAGGCGGCGATTGTCGGATAAACGGTTCCGGAAAAACAACTTTGCTCCGATGTATTCTGGGGAATTGAGGAGGCAGATGAGGGGGCATTGCATTTTTCTAAAGAGAAAAGATGGCATACCTCGCACAGCAACACGCCGATATCGAGACGGAAGACGAGAGTTTTCAGTCTCTTTCCGGCGGACAGAAAACGAAGAAAAAGGCTGGAGGAGATCTTGCAGGAGAAGCCGGATCTTCTGATTCTGGATGAGCCTACAAACCATCTGGATATTCAGTCCCCTGCAATGGCTGGAGAAAGTGCTGAAGCGCTATGACGGGGCGGTACTTCTGGTTTCGCATGACCGCTATTTTCTGGATAAGATTGTTACGAAAGTAATCGACCTGGAAAACGGGAAAGCCAGAGTCTACCAGGGAAATTATACCGCTTATGCAGAGAAGAAGAGACAGCTTCGGGCGGCAGAGTGGAAGGCCTTTCTGAATCAGCAGGCAGAGTTAAAGCATCAGGAGGCCGTTATCGAAAAACTGCGGCAGTTTAACCGGGAGAAGAGTATTAAGCGTGCGGAGTCTCGTGAAAAATGCTGGAAAAGGTGGAGAGGCTGGAAAGGCCGGAGGATACGGAAAATGCGATGAAGTTGCTGTTCGCGCCGAAAGAGAGTTCCGGAAATGATGTTCTGACCACCGTGGATCTCGGGAAAAAGCTATGATGATAAAAAGGCTTTTTCTCATGCAAGTTTTACGATTCATCGGGGAGAGCACGTCGCGCTGATTGGAGATAACGGAACGGGAAAAACGACGTTATTAAAGATTCTCAATGGACTGGTGCAGGCGGATGAAGGAGAATTCCGTCTTGGAGCGAAAGTGCATATCGCATACTATGATCAGGAGCATGCGGTTCTCAACATGGAGAAAACGCTCTTTGAAGAGATACAGGATACTTATCCGGATAGGAATAACACGAAGGTGCGGAATGCTCTTGCCGCCTTTCTTTTACGGGGGATGATGTTTATAAGCGAATTAAAGATCTATCGGGAGGAGAGCAGGGAAGAGTCAGTTTGTTGAAACTGATGCTCTCGATGCGAACTTCTTGATATTGGATGAGCCGACGAACCATCTGGATATTCAGGGGAAGGAAGTGCTGGAAGAGGCCATCCGGAATTATGAGGGAACCGTCCTCTATGTGTCCCACGACCGCTATTTCATTAACCAAAACCGCAACACGCATCATCGAACTCTTTTCCAATCGCTTTGATAATTATATCGGGAATTATGATTATTATGAGGAAAAGAAAGAAGCGGTCCGTGCCTACGGGGACGCACACAGCAGAAAGACAAGAAGCAGAAAGGAAAAGCGGAGAGCAAAGCGGAAGGAGAAGAGAACCTTAGGGAAAATAGAGAGAAAGACAGTAAGAAGCAGGGACTGGGAAAGCCAGAAGGAGTTCTCTGCAAAGAAACGGAAATGGCAGAATGCGTTACAGAAAGCAGAAGAAAAGATTGCGTCGCTGGAAGAACGAAAGAACGAACTTACCGCCTCTATGGAAGCAGTGGGCAGTGACGTCGGAAAGTTGATGGAAATTCATAAGGAGCAGGGAGGAAATCGAAGCGGAACTGGAAGAACAGTATGTTGTTTAGAAGAAAGCTCCACCATGCTGGAGGAGCTTTTAGTTTTCTTCATACACAGAGCCTGCTTGCTTTCCTTTTCGACCCGGAGGAGCACAGTTCATCTCCTCCAGCTCCGGAGGTTCTCCGTTCCCTTCCCTCCTACGCCGAAGAAACTCAGTCAACGTCCTTCATACTAAGAGATATCTTTTTCCTCTCCGGGTCAACGGAGAGGATTTTTACTTTCCAATATCGCCGAGTTTTTACGACATCCAGAGGATGTTTTACGAACTTCTTCGAGAGGGCGGAGATATGTACCAGACCGTCCTGATGTACACCGATGTCGACAAAGGCGCCGAAGTCCAGAACGTTCCGAACCGTACCGGTCAGAACCATTCCCTCCTTCAGGTCGGAAATCTCCAGGACATCGCTTCTAAGGATTGGTTTCGGCACATCTTCTCTCGGATCGCGTCCCGGTTTTGCCAGTGCTTCTTCCAAACCTTTAAGGTAAAGCCTCCGATAGAGAGTTGCTCTTCTATTGCCTTTCTGCCTCCGGGATAGGCTTGAATCTTAGCGGGAATTTCACCGCCCATTCCTTTCGCGATGTCCTTCTCGCTTAACCCCAGAAGTTGCAGCAATTCCTTTGCCTTGTCGTAGGATTCGGGGTGAACGGAGGTGCCGTCCAGAAATTCCTTTCCATTTCGGATGCGTAGGAATCCTGCGCTTTGCTCAAAAGCTTTCGGACCGAGTTTGGCAACCTTCAGGAGTTCCTTCCGATTCCGAAAGCCCCGTTTTTCTCTCTGTATGCCACAATGTTCTTCGAAAGAGGTTTCGTGATCCCGGAAATATAGGAGAGAAGAGCGAAAGACGCGGTATTTAAGTCTACACCGACGCGGTTTACACAGTCTTCTACCGTGTTATGCAGTTGTTCTTCCAGCTTATTTTTGATTCATGTCATGCTGGTATTGTCCGACGCCGATGGCTTTCGGTTCAATTTTTAACAAGCTCGGCGAGCGGATCCTGAAGTCTTCTGGCCATAGAGGTCGAGCTTCTCTCCCGTGTCAAAGTCCGGAAACTCCTCTGTTGCCAGTTTACTTGCCGAGTACACCGAGGCACCGGCTTCATTCACAATGACATATTGCACCTTGCTCTTTGTTCTTTGGAGATAATCGCTGATGATTTTCTCCGATTCCCTGGATGCGGTACCGTTTCAAAGGCGATGAGGTTCACCTTTGTCTTTTTCAATCAGACGGTGAATGGTATCCATCGCTTCTTTGACCTGATTTTTCGGTGCGGTCGGGTAAATGACAGCGGTATCCAGGACTTTTCCGGTTGGGTCCACTACGGCAATTTTCAGCCGGTACGAAACTCGGGGTCCCAGCCGAGCACTCACTTTTCCTACAATGGGCGCCTGCATGAGAAGCTGCCTCAGATTGTCCGCGAAAATGGCGATGGCGCTGTCTTCCGCTTTCTCCGTAAGCCCCTGCCCTGAATTTCATTTTCAATGGAAGGCGCAATAAGTCGCTTGTAGCTGTCCTGGATGGCTTCCTGTAGGAGCTTTTCTTTGCTCGACGGAAAGTCCCTTTCCTGTTCGCTCTTCCATGTAGTGTAGAATCTCTTCTTCCGGGAAAAGGAGCTTTACCGTAAGAATCTTTTCTTTTCCCCGCGGTTGATGGCGAGAACGCGATAGCCGGGAATCGTTTTTTTAAGCTTTTCTTCATAAGAAAAATACGTCTCATACGTTTTATTTTTCCGGATTTTCGGCTTTTCTTTTTAAAACGGAGCTGATCCTTCCTTCTTTTATCGTTTTATTTCGAATCCACTCCCGGAGTGCGGCATCCTCGGAAAAAGTCTTCGGCGAGAATATCCTTCGCATATTGCAGAGCTTCTTCGATAGAGTTTACTTCTTTTCCTCGGAGAGATAGTGCTCCGCTTCGGAAAAGAATGTTCTTTCCTTCTGTGAGAATGGCTTTTTGCCAGTCCTTCCAGCCCCTTTCTCTTGCAATCATACCGCGGGTTCTTCTCTTCTTCATAGGGGAGGTAGAGATCTTCCAGCCGCACCGCCGTGTCTGCCGCTTCTATCTGTCTCCGGAGTTCTTCTGTGAGTTTTCCTGTTCTTCTATACTGTTCAGAATACTTTCTTCTCTCTTCCAGATTTCTTAAGTAATGCAGTTTTTTTCTTCCAGTTTACGAAGCTCTTCGTCGTTTAGACCTCAGTGTTGCTTCTTTTCGGTATCTTGCAATAAAAGGGAACGGTGTTTCCTTCGTCCAGAAGCTGAACAGCGGCTTCTACCTGCTTTTTCTGTAACGATAAACTGTCACTGATGGTTTCAATAATGTTCATTTGGCTCCTTTTCCGTTTCCTGAAACGTCCTGTTTCGATGTCAAAAACGAATTTATTATACAATAGCTCGTAGAGAACTACAGCTAAAATAAAGGGAATAAAAATAAAATGGAGTTATAAATTAAAATATAAACCGATATACAAATATACTTGAAAATTTAATATTAATACAGTAGAATAAAAGACAGGATTTTTAAAAAGAGAGTAGAAGGCAGAGCAGGCGTATTTTTGGAGGTCGGGAAAAGGATGCGGGTGACCGAAAGAGGAAGGATAGGTGCAAGTATGGATCATTCGGAGAGAGGATAAGAAAGAAAGTATTTCTTAAATCTCTGTCTTTTGTGCTTATCTGGCACTCCTGTTCCTTCTTTTGTTTATAGGAGATTCCTTTCAGGCTCGTGCGGCGCAGAGCGGAGAAACGGAGAAACGGAAGACGGTGGATGTGGATCTTACTTTCAACTTAAATGTGGTCGGAGAGGGAGCGCCTGTCTCCGACTATCGTATTTACATTGAAGAGCGGTGGAAAGCCCGAACGAACCGCTCCCGGATCCTTTCTTTTTGGATATTCGAAAGGGAGAGGGGAAGGATGAGTTTCATTTTCCGAGAATGCGTTTTGTGCGGGAAGGGGTCTATCGTTATAAAGTAAAGCAGGAACAAAAAAACAATAGCGGTTTTACGTATGATCCTGTGGAATATGATCTGGTCGTGGAAGTCTTGAAGGCCAGCATAGATCGTTTCGGTAATTCCGTTCCTCCCTATCTCTATGCAGTCGTTCTTGCTAAGAAACCCGGAGAGGAGAAAAAGTGCGCTGGTTTTGCAATTCAACAATTACTATGACAAGGCAGCGGCAAGGGGCGCCGATAAAACAAGCTTTTTACCGGTAGAGAGAAAAGGAACAGCACCCTCCGTTCTCGCAGTGCACGAGGTAAATTATCCGGCAGGATGGCTTGGCCATGCGGAACGGTTTATCGTAGCTATGGTGCAACCGTTTCGTGCACTCTCCGGGAAGATGGAGCTCTGGTTTCGCGTATGGAGGAGGGCGTTAAGGGGAGAAGGAAGCAAGGTCTTCCTTTATAGTTTGGCTTCTTTGTTTGCGACGGGGAGCATAAGCTCCTGGATTTATCAGCTTCGTTTTTCATGAAAGGAAGACGACAAAAAGAAAAGGGAGCAGAGTAAGAAGAATATAGCTTTTTCCGTTCTTGGTTCCAACAGTTCTGTTGCCTAGAGAGAGAGAATCAGGGAAGAGTAAAGAAAACCATTTTTCTGTTGCAGGCTCGAAAGAGCGTAAGGGGTGCAGCAGGAGAGATGGTTTTTGAATCACCGGACTATAGGCAAGAGCGCTTTTCTCGTGTAAAATAGAAAGGCTAAAAAGGATTGAGCCAGAGATCGGTAAAGAGGTTTAGCTGATGAATGTTGCGCTGATTGTCAACCAAAAGTAAGGAAGACGCGGAAAGTTTTCGAAAAGTGATTGTCGATGCGTTGGAAAAACGAGGAATACAGCCCCGTTTGTTTTTAAAACAAAAGATTTTTCTGAAAAGTGATTTTATTGATATAGACTGTATTATTACCCTGGGAGGAGACGGAACGATTCTTCACACGGCAGGAGTGCTGTCCGGGATGGAGACGCCGATTTTGGGCATCAATGCGGGGCACCTCGGGTATCTGACGGAGATTCGAAAGAGACGGGATATAGAGCGGTCGCTGGAGAGGCCCTAAGCGGAGATTATGTGGAAGATCGTCGCACTATGCTGAAGGAACCGTTTTTCGGAACGGAAGGGAGATTTTTCCCGTTTTTGCTTTGAATGAGCTCTTGATTTCCAGGGTGCGGGGCGTCGGGATTCACCATTTTCAGGTTTTTTGTGACGGAATGGAAATGATTCATTATTCTTCTGACGGGATTATTATTTCCACACCTACGGGGTCGACTGCGTACAATCTCTCCGCAGGCGGTCCCATCGTTTCTCCGGGAGGCGAGTGTTTTCATCATGAATCCGATATGTGCACAGTTTTAAATGCCAGGGCGGTGGTTCTGGATGAGCGGAGAGTGTTGGAGATTCTCATGGAGAAAGGAGATCAGGTTCTCTCCTTTGACGGGGAGGAACCGGTGGAACTTCTGAAAGGGGATAAAGTAGTCGTTAGAAAAAGCAAAGGAACAGACCGTCCTGATCAAGTTTTTCGAAAGAAAGTTTTTGCATACGTTGCGGGAGAAGATGTCTTCGGTTTAAGCGTATAGAAAGGAAAAGTATGCTGAGAGACTGATGGTGAGGGATTTGGCGCTGATTGAAAAGTCCGACGTCGAATTCCGGTCCCGGGCTGAATATCTTAACCGGTGAGACGGGAGCCGGGAAGTTCTATTCTTTTTGGGTTCCATTCAACTGGCTTTTGGGGCAGAAAGCGGGGAAAGACATCATTCGGCACGGGAAAGAGCAAGCACTTGTCACGCTTTTCTTTTTCTCTCACCGGAGAGGAGGAAGAAGCGCTTCGCCTCCTCGAGGACGACCTGGAAATAGAGGAAGGCACATTGCTCATCAAGCGAAAGATTACGGAGAAGAAATCCGAGACAAGGGGTGAATGATGTTCCGGTCACCCTCTCCAAGTTAAGGGAGATGAGCGGCACGCTTCTGGATCTGCACGGACAGTATGAGCACTACAGTCTTCTAAAAAGAAGGAGCTTACCTGTCCATCGTGGATGCCTATCTCTCCGGAAAAGGGGAGAATATGCTTTCCGCGGCAAGAAACGCTTTTCTCCGGTACAAGGAGCGGAAGGAACTTCTCGCAGAGTACAATCTTCCGGAGGAGGAACGTTTAAGAGAACTGGATTTTTAAACTTTGCCATTTCGAACTCAGGGAGGCTTTTTGAAGCCCGGGGAAGAAGAGGAGCTCACGAAAGAGTATACTCTCTACGAGAATATGGATCGCTTGAAATCTTTGCTCTTACGCGTGCAGGGAGATTTGGAAGAGCGGGATTTCCATAGTCCCGTGAAGAATCTCGAAGAGGCCGTAGGCTATGATTCCGCTTTACAGAATGTGCTGGACAGTGCGTATGAGCTGGAAGCGGTGGAGAAGACTTATCTCGCTCTGTAGAACATTACCTCGACAACGCCGAAGTGGATGAGGAGAAGTTCTTCCTTCTGGGAGAACGCTTGAACACCATCCGGACGGTGATGACGAAGTATGGCGGGAGTGAAGAGAGGCGCTTGCCGCACTCTCCGAGAAAGAGGAGAGGAAGCGGTTTCTGGAAGACTATGAGAAGGCGAAGGCAGACGCGGAGAAGGCGGTGGAAGAGGGCTTCAAGGAGGCTCTTACAAAAGCGGAAGCTCTGTCGAAGGAGAGGCAGAGCGTTGCAGAGGAACTTGCCGGAAAGATTCAAGAGGAAATGCAGGACATGGGTTTCCTGGATACCCGCTTTTCTTTTCATTTTCAGAAGAAAAAAAGAACTTACGGAAAAAGGCTTCGATGAAGTGGAGGCTTATGTCAGCTTAAATCCGGGAGAACCTTCCCGCCCCTTGAGAGAGGTCGGATCCGGCGGAGAACTTTCCCGTATCATGTTGTCCATCAAGACCGTTCTTGCAGATATAGACAAGGATGCCCACTCTGGTTTTTGATGAAATTGACACGGGTATCTCCGGACGAGCGGCGGAGAAGGTGGGAGAGAAGCTGAAGAAGATTGCGAAGAAGCATCAGGTCATTCTGATTACGCATCTTCCCCAGATTGCAGCGAAGGCAGACCGGCACTTTTTAATTGAAAAACGGTGGCAGAGGGGAAGACGAAGACCGAGATTCAGGCTCTTTCGGAAGAAGAATCCATAGAGGAGCTGGCAAGACTTCTTGGCGGAGAAGAACGCGATGACGCCGCAGTGGAGAATGCGCGGAGCCTGAAGAAAAAGGCAAAGAGCGGTGTGTGAAGGTTCCTCCCGAAAGAGTAGGAAGAGTCGAAAAGGGGTAAGGAGAACAGGATGAAAAATATTTTATTTTTAGCATCGGAAGCAGTACCTTTATAAAGACCGGCGGCCTTGCGGACGTGGTGGGATCCTTCCGCGAGCAATCGACAAAAATTATTTTGATGTACGCATCATGATTCCGAAAGTACCTTTGTATTCAGGGAAGAGCTGCGGAATGACTTGGAGTATGTCACCCATTTTTATATGGATTATCTGGGACAGTCCCGCTATGTCGGCGTGCTGAAGAAGGAAGTGGACGGTATTTCTACTATTTTATCGACAATGAATACTATTTTGCAGGGGACAGGCCCTATGGAAACTGGTACTGGGACCTGGAGAAGTTTTGTTTCTTCTCTTATGCCGCTTTGTCCGCGCTGCCTCTTTTGGACTTTCATCCGGATGTTCTGCACTGTCATGATTGGCAGACGGGACTCGTTCCGGTGCTTTTTAAAGGACCGTTTTGCGGGAGGGAGTTTTTCCGTTCCATCCGCTCCGTTTTACGATTCATAACCTTCGCTTTCAGGGGATGTGGGATCGGAAGACGATTCAGCGCTTTACCGAACTTTCCGATTACTATTTCACGCCGGATAAGCTCGAGTTCCATAAGGACGGGAATCTGCTGAAAGGCGGGCTCGTGTATGCGGACGCCATTACGACCGTGAGCAAAGCCTATGCGAAGAGATTCAAAAACGAATTCTACGGAGAGGGGCTCGAAGGACTTCTCCAGGCAAGGGATCAGGACTTGCAGGGGGATTGTGAACGGCATCGATTATGAACTCTGGAATCTGAAGAGAGACCGTTTTTGGACTTCCCTTATGACAAGGTGAGCGTTTACAAGGAGAAGGTAAAGAACAAAATGGCTTTGCAGGAGCGCTTGGGACTGGATGTGTCGGAGAATACGATGCTGATTTCGATTGTTTCGAGACTCACCGACCAGAAAGGACTGGACCTTGTGGAACGGGTTTTTGATGAACTCTGTCAGGACTCTTTGCAGTTCGTTATCTTGGGAACAGGAGAAGAGCGCTATGAGAACTTCTTCCGCTACTTTGCCTGGAAGTATCCGAGTCGAGTTTCGCACAGATTTATTATTCGGAAGAGGCGAGTCATCGGATTTTATGCCGGGAGCGATGCGCTTCTTTGCCGTCTCTTTGAGCCTTGCGGTCTTTCCCAGCTCATTGCTCTTCGCTATGGAACGGTACCTATCGTTCGGGGAGACCGGAGGACTTCGGGATACGGTAGAACCTTACAACGAGTATGAGAAGAAGGGGGACGGCTTCTCCTTTGCCAACTACAATGCGCACGAGATGATGGCGAGCATCCGCTATGCCGAGAAAGTGTATTATGATGATAAAAAAAGGCTGGCGCGGAATCATAAAGCGCGGCATGAAGAAGAACTTTTTCTTGGGAGAGTTCCGCATTGCAGTACCAGGAATTATATGATTGGTTAGTAGAAAGGAAGCAAGATGCATATGGAGCAGCTTTTATCCAATTATCCGCTGATGACAGCGGTACTTTCCGGTTTGTTGCACAAGTGTTGAAGACGGCAATCGACGCCTATTTTTAATAAAGGAATCAATTGGGAGAGAATGACCGGTTCAGGAGGAATGCCGTCGAGCCATTCTTCTACGGTTGTCTCTCTCGCCGTTGCTATCGGGGTGTCTTACGGCGTGGACAGTACCCTGTTTGCCCTGGCTCTTATTTTTGCGATTGTTGTGATGTATGATGCGACGGGAGTCAGAAGAGAAACGGGGAAACAGGCGGTGATTCTGAATCGTTTACTGCTGGATAATCCGTTCTCCTGGACGGGAGAAGAATTTGATAAAAAAGTTAAAGAGTATGTCGGGCACACGCCTCTGCAAGTTCTTATGAGGGGGCGATTCTCGGCGTGCTGATTGCGCTGATTATGGGGGATGTGTATGGGTATATTCTCCTTTAGCAGGAAAGAAAAAGACAGTCGGACAGGCAGTAGAGGGAGAAGAGAAGAAAGAGGAGGGTCGCTTGAAAGAAAGAGAAAGCCGAGGAGGACGTGCTATGGCCTTTGTCTCCTCCTCATCGTATCGCTCCTTTTGACTTCCTGTAAAGGGAATTGCCATCAGCGGAAAAACGGAAAAATGTTCCGGGACATACGGAACAGGAAGTGATGATTCTTCTCGGTTCGGAACGAAACCGCTATCAGAATATTCTGGGAAAAGAGATATGGAACCTCCCGATTACGGGACAGATTCAGAAGACGTACGGCGCCTATTTTATCGAAAAATAAGGAGTTTTCTACAGGATATTCGCACGCTGAATCTTCTTGCGGAAGAGAAGGGAATCATCCTGAATTCAGCAGAGATGGAGAGTATACGAAAGGCTGCCAATACATTTTATACGGCGCTGTCTCCGGAGGATAAGGCTTATTTCGGGGATTGTACCGAGAAGGATGTGGTGGATATCTATACGGCTTACTTTACCGCAGAAAAGACCGTAAGGTCTCTGCTTTCTTCCGTGGATACGGAACTCAGTGCGGCGGAAGCCAAAGTCATCTCCATAGAGCAAATTGTTTTAAGTGATGAAGCAACGGCGAAAGATCTGCTGGAAAAGGTGGAAGCACAGGGAGCAAACTTCAGTTACTATGCAAGGCAGTATTCGGAAGACCCGGAGATTCAGAAAGAACTCTTTCGGGGAGAAGGAAGACGCCTATTATGAGGCGGCCTTTTGCCCTGGAAAACGGGGAACTCTCTTCCATTATTTCGGAAAACAGGAAGTATTATATTCTACACTGCCTCAATTCTTATGATGAGGAAGCAACAAAAAGACCGGAGAGCCCGCCTGGAAAAATCGATCCGTGCCCTTCGATTTAACGAAAGTTACGAGGCGTATCAGAAAGAGCATATCATCCGTTTCAGAGAACCCTTCTGGAAAAACATTGATTTAAACGGGGGAGAAGGAAGTACGCAGACTTTTTCTTCTCTGTGTATCAGGAAAAATGTAAAGACGGAAGAATAAAAAGGATAGAAGAGTAAAAATAGAAGAGAAAATTCGAAAGAGAAAAAAGAGAGCTGTAAATCAGTAAAAGCATTTTATGCTATGCAGGTTCGATGCGGGACAATCTGAGCCCGTGGGTACTTGCGAAAAACAAATGAAATGCCGTTTTTCGCTTAGTATCCCTACGAGGCGAGGTTAGCGAGGCGTGTCTCGCATCGAAGCTGCATAGCAAAAAGCATTGCTTTCATTTTTACTCGTCTTTTAGCCCCTGTTTTTACAGGGCGACGACGATTCCTTGTCGTTTGCATAAATGGTCGCGACGCCCATAGCATTCGTTATAATGACTTCTTTAAAATTCCGCGGATTGCAAGAAGTCCGCCTTGACTGCCTCAGCCCTTTTCCGGGTCGTTCACATGGGTAATGACCAGACGTTTTTCTTTCACTTTCTCGACGCCGCCGGCACGTTCAATGGCGAATTCCACCATTTTTCTTCAACGCTTTCTGTATCCTCTCTGCTGCCCGAGCTGGACGATACTGCCGTCCACTGCGCCCATCACGGGCTTGATATTTAAGGCGCTTGCAAGAAAAGACTTTACGCCGGTCAGACGGCCGTTTTTCCGAAGGGTGTCGAGGCTTTCCAGTACGAAAAGGGTGGTGATATCGGAGCAGGCTTCTTCTATTTCGGAAACGACTTCCTCGAAAGACTTACCGGCTTCCTTCGCTTCCAGAATATCCAGACATAACTTACATTCCCCGGCACTCGCCGATTTGGAATCGAAAACATGAATTTTTTTGCTTGTGCCTTCCTCTTCCGCCATGGTTTGTCCGATTTTCGCTGCCTGGTATGTGCCGGACAGTTTAGAGGAAAGGGTAACGATATAAATTTCTTCCGCAGGGGAAGATTGAATCGCATTCTGGAAAGCTTCCGGCGAAGGGCAAGCCGATTTCGGGCCGATGGGGATGCCTTTACACGGGCAATAAAATCTGCCTGATTGAAGTTTTCATCATCCGGAATCGTGTATCTCCGATTTCAGAGTGAGGGAACCAGCTTGAAGACGGGATTCGCTTTCATTTCTTCGGTAAAATCTCCGCAGCTGTCTGCAATGATTTGATATGACATAGGGCATCCTCTTTCTATGATTTTTCTTCGATGTAGTTTTTCAAAACTACATGCAGATTATACCGAGTAAATTATAGGGGCTGTCAAGCTATCCTTGACAGAGAGACAGCACTTGCAATAAGATTTTTCAAAAAGAGTAGAACAGAAAGGAACATGGTTTATGGCAACAAAGGAGGAGAAGCTGTCCCACAACGTGGAACGGGACATCTTAGTGACCGGACATCGGAATCCGGATACCGATTCAACATGCGCTGCCATTTCTTATGCGCGTTTAAAAATAAATTGAACCATACGGATCGTTATATTCCCTGTCGGGCAGGAAGTCTGAATACGGGAAACGAGCTTCGTGCTCGATTACTTTAAGGCGGATAAGCCCCGCCTCTTGGATAGTGTGAAAACACAGATTTCCGATGTGGCGTATCGGAAGACGCAGGGCGTTCCGAAAAATATGTCTTTAAAGCAGGCGTACCAGATTATGCGGGACAGCCATGTGGTTACCCTTCCTGCTGTAACGAAGGAGGATGTACTGGAAGGGCTGATCACCATCTCGGATATTGCCAAATCCTACATGAATGTGTATGATTCCGCCATTCTCTCCACGGCGAAAACACAGTATAAGAATATCCTGGAGACTTTGGAAGCCACACGGATTACCGGGGATATAGAGCGATACTGTGAAGAAGGAAAGGTCGTGATTGCGGCGGCAAACCCGGAGATGATGAATTACTACATCGAGCCGCATGATATTGTTATTCTCAGGAATCGTGCAGAAAAGCCAGTTATCCGCATTGGATAACGGAGCGGACTGTATCATCATCTGTGAAGGGCCAATGCATCCCCTACTATTCGCAATCTCGCAGAGCATAACGGGATGATTATCATGGTCACTTCCTATGATGCGTACACTGCGGCAAGGCTGATTAACCAGTCGATTCCGATTGATTTCTTTATGACGAAAGAAGGCATTATCGCTTTCCAGGAGGAGGATTATATCGATGATATCCGGGAAGTGATGGCCAGTAAGAGACACAGAGATTTCGATTCTCAGCAAAGAAGGAAAGTACCTCGGAATGATTTCCCGCAGAAATCTGCTCGGTGCGAGAGGAAAACAGGTCATTATGGTGGATCATAATGAACTCAGGCGAGGCACTTCCGGGGATGGAAGGCGCGGAGATTCTGGAGATTATTGACCATCATCGTCTGGGAACGATTCAAACGCTGTCTCCCGTATACTTTCGGAATCAGCCGCTTGGCTGTTGCAGTACCATCATTTATAAGATTTATCAGGAAAACAATATTCCGATTGATAAAAAGACGGCGGGACTTCTGATGTCCGCCATCATTTTCCGATACGCTGCTTTTTCCGCTCCCCGACTTGTACGTCGGTGGATGAAGAAGCGGCTAGAGAGCTGGCGAAGATTGCCGGAGTGGAGATCGAAAAAGTATGCTATGGAGATGTTCTCCGCCGCATCCAATCTGAAAGCAGAAGACGGATAAAGAGATTTTTATCAGGATTTTAAGATTTTTACCGCGGGGAAGCTTCGTTTCGGAGTGAGCCAGATTACTTCCCTGAATGAAGAAGAGTTGCAGGGACTCTCGAATCGCCTCCTGCATTATGCCAAGGTCGCCCTGGAAAAAGAGAAGTTGAATATGACTTTCGTCATGCTGACCAATATCCTGAGTCAGGACACGCTTTTACTGGCAGTGGGATCCCGTGCGAGAACTCATGAATCTGGCGTTTTCTCTGGAGACGGAGAAGAAGAATTATGAGCTGGACGGAGTAAGTGTGGAAGGCTATGTTGCACGGATTCCGAAGCTGGTTTCCAGAAAAGAAGCAATTGATACCGCCTCTGTCTCTTTATGCGGAGCAGATGTAAGGAAGGCAAGAAGATGAATATATGTCTGATCGGTATGCCGTCGAGCGGGAAGAGTGTGCTGGGAAAGATGCTTGCGAAGAAGCGGAAAAAATGACTTTTCTGGATCTGGACACCGTTATACAGGAGAATACCGGGAAACTGCTTCGGGAAATCATTGCGGAGGAGGGGAGAGAGGCTTTTCTTCAGATAGAAGGGAGATACAGGCGCTTCTCTTTCCGTGGAGAATACGGTGATTTCTCCCGGCGGTTCCATCTGCTATAGTGAGAAGGCGATGCGTCACTTACAGCAGATTTCCGTGGTGATTTATCTGCATATTTCCTATGAAGAGATGGAGAAACGGATTGGAGATCCGGTAAAGCGCGGTGTGGCAATACCGGACGGCTTCACTCTGCGGGATTTATATGAAGAGCGCACGGCCCTGTATCAAAAGTATGCAGCCTTCACCTTGCGGGAGGGGACGCTTTCCGCATGGGAATGTGTTGGGAAGATTATGGCTTTTTTCTGAATCAGGAAAGTGAAGGAAAAATGCGGGAGAAGGATTGACGGGGAGATGGAAAATATCGTACTGGGTCTTTTGGCGCAGGTGGATCGGGGAAAGACCAGTCTTTCGGAAAGTCTGCTTTTTGAAAGCGGCAAGATAGAGAAGAAGGGACGCGTGGATCATGGGGACAGTGTGCTTGACCACGATGAATTAGAGCGGAAAAAGGAATCACCATCTATGCGAAGAGTGTTTATTTTTCAAGGGAAAAATAAACGCTTTTTCTTTTTGGATACACCAGGGGCACAGAGAGTTTTCCGGGGAAATGGAACGCGCTTTAAAGGTTCTGGATTACAGGGATCCTGCTTTTGGACGGGAAGGAAGGCATCGGCGGACGGGAAAGAGAATTATGGTCTCTTGCCGGGAAAGCTGGACTTCCTCTCTTTCTCTTGTCAATAAAATGGATTTGTGGGAAGGAAGCCGGGAGAGCCTGATGGAAGAGTTGAGGACAGGGCTTCCCGGAGAAGCCCTTGTCGACTTTTACGCCTTTTTCAGAAGAAAACGGGAAGGAGACACGGACCGCTTTTTCTGGAAGAAGTCTCTTTGTCCGGGACGAAAAGTATGGAAGAATACCTGGAGAAGGGAAACCTTCGATAGAAACCATCCGGGGACTGATGGAACAACGACTGCTTTTTCCCGTGTTTTTCGGATCGGCTTTAAAGCAGGAAGGAATTGACGCATTTTTACGTGCCGTTACCCTGCTCTCTGAAACGCGGGAGAGGAAGGAAAAAGGAGAGAAAGCAGGCTACATTTATAAGATTACAAGGGATGAGAAAGGAAGACGTATCGCAAAGGCCCGTTTATTCAAGGGCAATCTCAGCGTAAGGGAAGAGTGGATTCCGGAGAGAAAACTGACGGAGATCCGTATGGAAGAGGGAGATCGTTACACGGAATGCAGTGCAGTGGAAGAAGGCAGTCTTTTTCTTGCGCCGGTTTCCGAGAAAAGTACGGACGGGAGCCTTCCCCTGTGCAGAGGAAGGAATGCGAGCGGAAAAACCTATTTTGAACAGAAACTTTCCTTGAAAGAAGGAGACATTCTTCGTTTTCTTCCCGTTGTTCGTGCCCTTTCGGAAGAGTTTCCCGAGTGGGGGTCTGGGGCTTTTCGAAGAGGGAAAAAACAGTGCGCATTCGTTCCCTGGCGCTTTACAGAAAGAGTTACTGCGGACCTTTAAAAAGGACGGGAGAGGAACTTGTATTTTCCGATATAGAAGCGATTTACGGGGAAGGACCGCGGAAGACGGCGGAAGCGGAGGGACTCCTTTCCCGTCAGGGGCATTTCTTTTTCTCTTCGTCTTCGTCTTTCTCCGCTTGTCGAAGGACAGGAAAAGAAAGAAGAAGGAGAAACAGGAGAAGAAAAAGAGGGAGAAACAGGAGAAGAACAGGGAGAAGAAAAACTATCTTTTGGAGTTCGTGGAGGGCCTTTCCTTAAAAGAGGAGTGGCGGAATCGACTGGAGACGGAATGGAGGGAGAAGTCCGAAAGGAATGCTGCTTTCGGGTCCCTATACAGAGTACAAAGTGGAACTCTTGGATGCGGAATACAAAGAAAGCGCTCTACTATATCGATTTTAAAGAAGCCTTCTTGGAAGCCTTTTCCGAAGCGAGGAGGATCAGCGGAACGAAGCTCTTCATCCGCTTTTCGCGTATCGGATTACGACAGAAGCAGCGCTTCTCGGTGATATTTTTGCAGAGGATTGAAAACGGAAAGGGAAAGCAGGAAGAACTTCTCCAGGAGGGAAAACAGTGCGTCTCGCGGGAAAGATTCCGGGAGAAAAATCTACCTCGACTCTTAAAGGATTTTACAGGACTTTGAGCGAAGTCCGTTACCGTTTTCAAAAGTTTCTGCCGCTGGGAGAAGAGGAGGAGCGGACTCTTGTCGAGAAGCATTTTTGAACCGGGAACTTGCAGCGCAGTTACTCTACGGAGAAGTATCGGAAGAAATAGAGGAGCAGGCGCCTTTCGCAAAGAAAGAGAAGAAAAAGAGAAGAGCGGAACCTATATTCAGGATGTCACGCTGGAAGAAATCTTTGTGAAAACCTTCGGACCGATTCGGAAACTCGGGGAAAGGAACGCTTCTTTCCGAACAGAAGCTTGTTTTGTCGAGGGAAAAGGAAGAAAAAGCAGAGAGAGGCACGGCGCAGTATGAGAAGAAGACCGTGCTGGAAGGAAAAGCCGTCCTACTGGTAGACGGATACAACTTTATGTTTGCGGACCCCTATCTAAAGGAACTTGCCGGAGAGGATCTGATGGCGGGAGGGAGAAGGTGATTACGCTCCTGTCCGAGTATGCCGTTTATCAGGATACGGAAGTCTATCTGATTTTTGATGCCTATCATGGGCAAAGGGACATCAGGGTAGCAGTCGTATGTATGGGAAGAACCTGGAAAAGCATTTTTACGAAGGAAGGGGAAACGGCGGACTTTCAGTTGACGAAGATGGCAAAGGATTTTGCGGAGAAGGGAGAAGAGTCGTGCATTGTGACCTCTGACCAGGCAGTACAGGTGCAGGCTTTTTCCGGAAAGGGCGTGCGACGGTATTCTTCAAGAGAGTTTTATCGTGTTTTAGAAGCGATGCGGAGACATTACGGCATCTTTTAGAGGAATAAAAACACGGATTCGAAATGTTGCAAAGATTTTGCCCGCTTTAAAGTATATTTGTTGATGAGAAATAAAAAGTGGGTTTGACAAAAACGGGATGCATCCGTATAATTTGCAGTATTATTTTTCTACGACGAAGAGAAAGTTTTTGTAGCAGGAAAAGGAAACAGAGATGGACGACGGGGACGGGAATACGGATACTCAATAAAAATCAGATAGCGAAGAGCGCGCTTGTGCTGAAGAGAAAAGAAAGGGATAGCAGTTCTGCTATGCCTTTTTCTGCTGCATAAAAAGAGATGGCAAGAATCGTTTGAAATGAGGAGGATGGAAGAACTGTTATGTTGGGAAGAGTGATACTCTTATTTGTACTGATTATCATCAATGGATTTTTCCTGCGCGGAAATTGCGGTCATACAGATAGGGAGAAGGAAAGTTAAAGAAGCTCAGTGAAGAGGGAAACCAGAAAGCAAAGCGGCTTTTAAAGTTTAAAGAAGACCCTTCCCGCTTTTTGTCCACGATTCAGGGTGGCGATTACCCTCGCCAGCTTTCTTTCCAGTGCCTTCGCATCGGAAAGCTTTTGCGGGAATGGTGGATCAACTCGTTCGGCGTTTCTTTCCCGCGCTTTCCTCGATGTGATTCACCCTATTTCCATTGTTTTTTGATTACGATATTGCTTTCCTATCTCAGTATTGTGTTCGGAGAGCTGGTTCGAAGCGCCTTGCACAGGTATACACGGAGCCGATTGCCCTGTTCATCACGCCGGTCTTGGGACTCGTTTCCATTTTGAGCACGCCGCTCGTTTTCTTCTTTCCGCGTCCACGAACAGTATTTTACGGCTGATCGGCATCAATCCGGATGAAGATTCCAACCAGATTTCAGAGGAAGATATCCTGATGATGGTGGACGAAGGAATGGAGAAGGGGACCATTGAATCCACGGAAAATGAGTTCATCCAGAATGTGTTTGAGTTTAAGGATTTGACGGTAGAGGTATGCACGCATCGAACCGACGTTGCCATGCTCTACATCGAGGACACGGACAGGCAGTGGCGAAGAACGATTCATGAACATCGTTTTGCCTGCTATCCGATTTGCGGAGAAGATGATGACGATATTATAGGAATCTTAAATACCAAAGATTACTTCCGTTTTAAATGACCTGAGTCGTCCGAATGTGATGAAAAATGCAGTAGACCGCCCCTTCTTTGTCTCCCAGAACATGAAGGTTTCGATCTTTTCGATACGATGAAAAAGGAAAGAAAGTACTATGCCGTCGTGCTGGACGAGTATGGCGGAATGACCGGTATCGTAACCCTGCACGACTTAATCGAGGAGCACTGGTGGGAGATCTTCACGAAGAGGATGAGCTTCCGGAGCCGGAGCCGATTGAAGCAATCGGGGATAATGAATGGATCATTCTCGGTTCTGCCGATTTGGAAGATGTCAATGAAGCGTTGAAGATTCATCTCGACCTGGCGGCGGCGGATACCTTCGGCGGCTATATCATGGGTATCCTCGGAAAAGTTCCGGAGGATGGCTCGTCCTTCCATCTGGATACGGACAATTTTGAAGTATTGATGTCGCGTATATCAAGAATCATAGAATCGGAAAAACGGTTGTTCAGCTTAATCACACCGCCGGAGAAAGGAAGAGAAGAAGAGTAGGGAACAGTTCTTGACAAGAAGAGAAAAAGGCTATCCTAGTGGGTTAGAGGAATACTAATTTGGTTTGGAAAAGCAGATTTCGGAGGAGAAGACTCTTCTTCGTAAACCCGGATGGAGGTAGAAGATGGGAAATGTTGTCATTGTCGGCGTTGTTTTGCTTATTATCGTTTTTGCCGTGCGAAGCATGATGAAAAAGAGGAAAAAGCGGTTGTTGCGGTGGCGGAGAATGTGCCGTTTCGGAAGTGAAAGCAGCGGATCAGGATCCAAGTCATTATCCTTACAAGGCAGAAGTGAAAGTAGAGGATATGCACTGTGAGAACTGTAAGAAGAAAGTGGAAAAACGCATTGAATGCGGTTCCCGGGGTATGGGGAACAGTCAATCTCAAAGAGAAGACGGCGGAAGTCAGGATGAAGGAAGCTCACACGGGAATTGGAAATCCGGGAATGGATTAACAAAGCGGGATATGGCGTGTCTCATGTAGAGATGGCGTAAGATTCAGGATTCATAGAGAAGGAGAGCGGGAGGAACAGGGTACTGTGCAGCTCTCTTTTCTTTATGGGAAGCATAGGAGAATAGGGTATGCATAAGGAATTTCGAGAAGAGGATCTAGAGGTTAAGAAGCCGGTGACCTTGCTGGAAAAGAACACTAAAGTACGAGGGGTCGGTGCTGAAAGTCTATGATGATTATGTGGATGTCGGCGGTCATAAGACGCACTGGGATTTTTATTCACCACATGGGAGCGAGCTGCGGTGCTTCCGGTACTTCGAACAGCAGATTCTGATGGAAAGACAGTATCGGCATGCCCTCGGAAGATACACCCTGGAGATTCCTGCCGGAAAGCGGGATAGCGAAGAGGAAGACTTTCTGCTCTGTGCAAAGAGAGAACTCCGGAGGAGACCAGCTATACCAGCGATGATTTTTCAATTTTTGCTCTATGTGAACACGACCGTTGCCTTTCTCGATGAAAAGATTGGAATTTTTGTTGCGAAGAATCTGAAAAAGGAGAACAGCACTTCGACCCGGATGAAGAGATTTTTGGAAGAGTGGGAACTGTCAGACTTGCAGGATAGGATATTTGCGGGTAAACTAACCGATGGTAAGACGGTAGCTGCGATTCAGAGCTATGCGGTGATGTGCAGTCGGGAGAAAAGAGAAGTAGCGTGAAAGTATGAAGAGAGAGAATTTAGCCGGATTATGTGTTGTCTATACCGGTTTTCCGGAGAAGGGAATCATCTTTCGGGATATTACATCCCTATTCAGGATCCGGACGGGTTGAAGGACTCCGTGGACGGGTTGATTCATTCCCTGGAGGGACTGGATTTTGACCTGGTCATCGGTCTGGAGAGTCGCGGGTTTATCTTCGGTACCGCCATTGCATACGAGATGCATAAGGGCTTTGTGCCGGTACGGAAGAAGGGAAAGTTGCTGAGAGAAACGGTTTCCGTGGCCTATGACCTGGAATACGGCAGAGCGGAAGTGGAGATCCATAAGGATGCCATTCAGAAAGGAACCCGGGTGGTCATCGTCGATGATCTGATTGCGACAGGAGGAACGCTGGAAGCCGCTTGTAAGCTGGTGGAAATGCTTGGCGGGGAAGTGGTCAAGATTTCGGTTGTCATGGAACTTGCCGGCTGAAAGGAAGAGAAAAAGCTGAAAGGCTATCCCTTAGAGTCTTTGATTCGTTATGAAGGAAAGTAATAGAAAGACAGAAAAATGGCAGAGGAATTAACCAAAGAAGACGTACGAAAAATAGAAGCGGAGATTACGAGAGAAAGCTAGAAATCCGTCCGAAACTGATTGAAGCCGTGAAAGAAGCGAGGGCGCAGGGAGTTATCCGAGAATTTTGAGTACTATGCCGCAAAGCAGGGAAAAAGAATCAAAACGAATCGCGCATTCGCTATCTGGAAGAATTCTGAAGTTTGCCAAAGTGATTTCTACCGAAAGTCGTAGGGATGAAGTCGGTATCAATGATACCGTTACGCTCTATTTTCCGGAGGACGAGGAAGAAGAGGTATATCATATCGTGACCTCCATTCGCGGGCAATCTCTCGAGGGAAGATATCGAATATTTCTCCTCTTGGGAGAGCCGTGATGGGAAAGAAGCTTAGGGGAAGCGGTTGCAGGTAGAGCTGGAAAACAGCAGTTCCTATGTGGTGGAAATCCGAAACATTGAGAAGACCGGAGAAAAAGAAGGGAGAGCATCAGAAAGTTCTGATGCTCTCCTCTTCAATAAAGTCCTGTCTTAAGTTCTTATTTCCCTCGTCCTTCATCGCATCCGGACTACTGTGCGTACTCCATTCTGTCCATGCGGGCAGCGTCAAGTGATGCGGATCCGCATTGCGGTAGAAGTAATTGATGATTTCCCGCCGCTTCACGATACCGATAAAGTGCCGAGGTCGTCCACTACGGGAACAAAAATTCTGTGAAATGGCACGGTGCAGGAGACTTTCCATGGAACTGTTGATGTCCACCAGCTTCAAAGTGCTTTCGCATGGGAATGTCCTTCACCATGATCTTTTCCGATTCGCGTAAGTCCAGATGCAATTGGTTCTTAATCTCCCAGAGCAGATCTCCTTCCGTGAGGTTCCGGCGAACTTTACCAGTCTTTCGTAAGAACGGGTATTGAGGAGTAACGATGGTACTCCATCTTCTCTAATGTATTCCGTAAACTGTCTTCTTCTTCAACAAAAAGCCACATCGCACTTCGGGGTCATGAAAAATAAAATATTCATAAAAGGCTAACCTCACACTTTCTTCATCGACTATACTATATCAGCAGCATTCATAAAAATTTGAACTTCCGAAAAATAGCCAGGACAGTAACCCTATAATGCTTTTTCGAAAACATTTTTAGATATGAAAAATTGTGACTGGAAACTTAATAAAAAGGAAATACAGCGTCGGATAGAAGAGAGGACGGCTTTTTGACAGAAAATCGGAAGAAGGTAAAATAAAAACAGACTACACGAAGAGGTAGCTATGGTTATTGATAGAAGAAGATCGGCCGCTGGAAAGGCCAAAGACAATACTCCTCCTGAAGAATTATTGAATATGCTCTTAAAAGATGTTCGCTCTATCATCCAAAGTCGGAAGATTGTCCATGATTACGAAGGCGTATGAGTGGCGAGGGAGCAACATAAGGGCAGAAGAGAAAAATCAGGAGAACCCTATATTATTCATCCGCTTTGCGTTGCCATCATCCTTGCCGATTTGGAGATGGATAAAGGAAACGAGTGCAGCAGGGCTTCTTCACGATGTCGTGGAAGATACAGGGGATGACCTGCAGGAGGTGGAGAAAAGAATTCAATCGGATGTAGCTACCCACTTGTGGATGGGGTCACCAAGCTCACCAAGTTGAATCTCAATTCCGACAAGGTGGAGATGCAGGCGGAAAACCTCAGGAAGATGTTTGTCTCCATGGCGAAGGACATCCGTGTCATCATCATCAAGCTGGCAGACCGTCTGCACAATCTCCGCACGCTGGAGTACCAGAGTCCGGAGAAACGGAAGGAGAAGGCGCGGGAATCTTTGAGAGTTTATTCTCCCTCGCCGACCGCCTCGGTATCAGTAAGATTAAGATTGAGATGGATGACCTGTCTTTAAAAATACCTGGAGCCGGAGGTCTATTATGATCTTGCGGACAAGGTACATTTTAAGCGGGAGGCAAGAGAGGATCGGATTAACTCGATTGTGGAGGAAGTGCGGGAACACATCGAAGAAAGCGGCATTGAAGCGAACATTAAGGGTCGAATCAAGCATTTCTTTTTCCATTTACAAAAAGATGGTGAATCAGAATAAGACCATTGACCAGATTTATGACCTCTTTGCCATTCGTATTATCGTGGAGACAGTGCAGGGACTGTTATGCGGTTCTGGGCGTGATTCACAAGATGTACAGACCGATTCCCGGACGTTTTAAGGACTACATCGCGATGCCGAAGCCCAATATGTACCAGTCACTGCACACGACGGTCATCGGAAAGGACGGCGTTCCGTTCGAGATTCAGATTCGTACTTTCGAGATGCACAGAACCGCGGAGTTCGGTATCGCGGCACACTGGAAGTATAAGGAGCAGGGCGGTTCAAAGGAGAAAGCGTCGGAGACGGAGATCTCCAAGATGAAGTGGTTACACGAGATTCTGGAGTGGCAGAAGGATGAATCGGATTCCAAAGAGTTCATGAATATGGTGAAGTCCGATCTCTCCCTCTTCAATGTCAATGTATATTGCTTTACACCGACCGGAGATGTGAAGAACCTTCCGCAGGGGTCGACACCGATTGATTTTTGCCTATTCTATCCACTCCGCAGTGGGAAACAAGATGGTCGGCGCAAAGGTAAACGATAAGCTGGTGCCGATAGAATACCGTTTACAAAACGGAGACCGGGTCGATATCATCACGAGCCAGAATTCCAAGGGTCCTTCGAGAGACTGGTTAAATATCGTAAAGTCTACACAGGCGAAGAATAAGATTAACCAGTGGTTTCGCCATGAGCAGAAAGATGAGAATCTGGACCGGGGAAAAGAGCTCTTGGACAAGTATTGCAAGGCGAAGGGCATTAATCTGCCGGAACTTACGAAACCCGACTTTATCGAGGCGGTACTCCGCCGTTACAGCTATAGGGGACTGGGATAGCGTGCTTGCCGCGGTCGGTCGCAGGGGAATCAAGGAGTCACAGGTTATTGCAAAGCTCCTCGATGCCAAGCGGAAAGCGGAAGACAAGAGTATTGATGACAAAACCGTATTAAAGAATATTGAGGAGCTTACCAGAAAACCGGAGATTATACGGAAGTCGAAGTCCGGTATCATTGTGAAAAGGTATCCATGACCTTGCCGTCCGCTATGCGAAGTGTTGTAATCCGGTACCCGGGGATGAAGTGGTCGGTTTTGTGACAAGAGGACGCGGTATCACGGTGCATCGTACGGATTGTATCAATATCATGGATCTCTCGAGGACGAGAAGGCAAGAAGAATCGAAGTGGAGTGGGAGCGCAATCCGGGGAATGGAGAGAGCTATTCAACCGGTCTTCAGCTTTTTCACGAACAATCGTGTCGGTCTGATCGTGGATATCTCGAAAGTGCTTGCGGATGACAACATCACCATTCAGGGCATGAATACCCATTCCGGAAAAAAATGGAAAGGTGACCATCCTCCTGACTTTTTGACGTGCCGAACAAAGAAGTGCTGGATACCATCATCGGAAAGCTCCGTAAGATTCAGGGCGTGTATGAAATCGAGAGAGGAAAGGGATAGAAAGGGAAGAGATGCTGAAGGTAAAGTGCATTCCGGTCGGCCTGATCGGGACGAATTGTTATGTTGTGTATAGGGAAGACAGCCGGGAGGCGGTCATTCTCGATCCCGGCGCGGAAGAGGAGCGCATCCTCTCTTTTGACGGAAGAGAGTCTGAAACCTCGTGCCATTTTTGCTTACCCATGGGCACTATGACCATATTCTGGCAGTGCCGGCGCTACTTCGAAGTACGGGATACCGCTTTATGCTGCGGAAGCGGGCGGGAGCTCCTTTCGAACGGAAAGTACAATATGTCTGGGACGGAGCCGGAGGATGCCGTGAGATTCGGGATTTCCTTCCGTTAAAGGACGGCGATACGCTATCTCTTCTTGGAGAGGAGTGGAAAGTGCTTGCGACACCGGGGCACACGAGAGGCTCTCTCAGCTTCTTTATTGACGGGAATCCACCCTATCTCTTTAGCGGAGATACCCTTTTTCATGAGTCCTACGGGAGGACAGACCTGTACAGCGGGAGTGAGGCGGCCATCATAGAAAGCATTCGGAAGAAGCTCTTTGTTCTTCCGGGAGATACCGTGGTTTTCCCCGGGCATGAAGAGGGAAGCACCATTCAAAATGAGAAAGAGTATAATCCGATTAATTTCTTTCGGGATTGAACGGGATTGTATAGAACGGATATAAGGGAGAGAGGGTACAAAAAGACGGCCTCTCTCCTTCTTTTTGTAAGGATTTTTCTGTAAATTTCTGCTTTCCAATCCCTCCGATTTGTCGTATGATAGGGAGCGTCACACAATATATAGTGTGTAGACTCTTAAATGAAACAATATCCTGTTTTTATTTTTAAAAACAATTCCGATGCAGGGCGAGAAGGGGCACGAAGGCGCATAGCCGCTCGTTCCAAGCATGGATGGAAACGTATGAAATACAGTCTGAGGGGGAAGTATGGAAGCGGAAGTTTTACTCATGAAGAATGTCATTAAGCGAAACGGCAAGGAAGTGAAGTTTGACCTGTCGAAGATTATTCATGCCATCGAGAAGGCAAACAACGAAGTGGATGCCATCTATCAGCTGAATGCGGCACAGATTCAGGCTGCGGCAGACAGCGTTGCGAAGAAAATCCAGAGTAAAACCTATGCGGTAAAATGTAGAAGAAATCCAGGATATGGTGGAGACCGCCATCATGGAGATGCGCGGTTACGAGGTGGCACAGAAATACGTGCGTTACCGTTATAAGAGAGAGATGGCACGTAAGGCGAACTCCACCGATGAGGATATCTTAGCCCTGATTGATCAGGCTAATGAAGAATTAAAAGCAGGAAAAATTCCAACAAAAACCCGGGTGATCAACTCTACGCAGAGAGATTATATGGCAGGAGAAGTTTCAAGGATTTAACGAAGCGTCTGCTCCTTCCGGAAGACATCGTGCATGCGCATGAGGAGGGATTATCCATTTTCATGACTCGGATTACTATGCGCAGAAAGAACACAACTGCGATCTCATCAACCTGGAAGATATGCTCCAGAACGGAACGGTGATTTCGGAGACCATGATTGAAAAAGCCGCACAGCTTCTTTACCGCCTGCAATGTGACTACGCAGATTGTGGCGCAGGTTGCTTCGAATCAGTATGGCGGACAGTCCTTTACCCTTTCTCATCTGGCTCCCTTTGTAGATATTTCCAGAAAGAAGATTCGGGAAGCCGTGATAGAGGAGCGGAAAGAGACGGGAGAGCCGATGGAGGATGCCATCATTGATAAGATTGTGAACCGTCGGCTGAAGGAAGAAATTAAAAGCGGCATTCAGACCATTCAGTATCAGCTGATTACGCTCATGACCTGTAACGGACAGGCTCCCTTCGTTACGATGTTTATGTATCTGGATGAGGTGGAGGAAGGCCCGCTTCGGGATGACCTTGCGATGATTATTGAAGAGGTGCTCCGGCAGAGGATGCAGGGGGTGAAGAATGAGAAGGGTGTATGGATTACGCCGGCTTTCCCGAAACTGATTTATGTGCTGGATGAAGACAACATTCATGAAAATTCTCCTATTACTATCTTACGGAACTTTCCGCAGAGTGCACGGCAAAAACGGATGGTGCCGGATTATATTTCCGCAAAAGAAGATGAAAAGAGTATAAGGGGAGACGTCTACCCTGCATGGGCTGCCGTTCTTTCCTGACGGAAGATAAGGAAGGTCTCGGGGAGGGCGGAAAGCATAAGTACTATGGCCGCTTCAATCAGGGCGTTGTTACAATCAATCTTGTGGATGTTGCCTGCTCCTCGGAAGGAAAGGAAGAGGCGTTCTGGAAGATTCTGGATGAGCGGCTCGAGCTTTTGCGCATAAAGCACTTCGCCTTCGTCATGAGCGTCTTCGCGGGACGGTTTCCGATGTGGCGCCGATTCTCTGGCAGTACGGTGCGCTTGCACGTCTGAAGAAGGGGAGACCATTGATAAACTCCTCTACAACAACTACAGTACGATATCCCTCGGTTATGCCGGTCTCTATGAGATGTGTGTACGGATGCTCGGTGTTTCCCATACAACGGAGGAAGGCAGAGCATTTTCCCTGAAAGTGATGGAAAAAGCTGAATGATGCCTGTGCGAAGTGGAGAAAAGAGGAGAATATCAGCTACTCCGTTTATGGAACGCCGATGGAATCCACGACCTATAAGTTTGCGAAGGCGCTGAAGAAGCGCTTCGGCATTATTCCGGTGTGACAGATAAGAACTACATCACGAACTCCTATCATGTGCACGTTTCCGAGAAAATTGACGCTTTCTCGAAGCTTGCCTTCGAGGCGGACTTCAGAAGCTTTTCTCCGGGAGGGGCTATCAGCTATGTGGAAGTACCGAATCTCCAGAACAATATTCCGGCAGTGCTGAGCCTGATGAAGTTTATCTATGAGAATATCATGTATGCGGAGCTGAACACCAAGTCCGATTATTGCTGCGTCTGCAGCTATGACGGAGAGATTCAGATTGTGGAAGACAGTTACGGAAAGCTCCAGTGGCGTTGTCCGAACTGCGGAAATATGAATCAGATCTCCCTCCGTTGCCAGAAGAACCTGCGGCTACATCGGTACCCAGTTCTGGAATCAGGGAAGAACACAGGAGATTAAGGATAGAGTACTGCATCTGTAGAATTTATATAAAGACAGTGTGTGCCCCTATTTCCATATACACAAAATGAAGAACTTCTTTAGAGAAAGGATGCTATGTACTATGCGGAAATGAAACATTTCGATGTGGCGAACAGGGCCGGGGGTGCGGGTCAGTCTCTTTGTTTCCGGCTGTCCCCATGCCCTGCCCGGGCTGCTTCAATGAAATCGCCTGGAATTACCGATATGGTGCACCTTTTACGGAAGAGATAGAGGAAGAACTTCTCTCCGCCCTCGCGAGGGAAGAGATTCAGGGCTTGAGCCTCTTAGGCGGAGAGCCGCTTGTACCGGTAAACCTGCATGGATCTGCTCCCTTTTCTTCGGAAGGTGAAAGCGCGGCTTCCGAAGAAAGATATCTGGTGTTATTCCGCTATACTTATGAAGAACTTCTGTCCCGGGAGGGAGGGAGGAAGAAAGAGGTGGAAGAGCTTTTCTCCTATATTACGGTGCTGGTAGACGGACGATTCGTGAAAGCGGAGAAAGACATTACTCTTCTCTTCCAGGGGGTCAAGAAATCAAAGACTGATTTGTATCCCGGAGACGAGGGAAAGCGGTCGGATCGTCCTCTATGAGAGAGGAAGATGAGATATCGTAAGCTTTACGAGCGATATTCGCTTTGAAAAAGAGCTGTTTTGCGGCTCTTTTTGTGCCGTTCCCTCCGAGGAAAAATAGAACGAAAAATAGAACGAAGAAGTATGAGATAGAATTTATAATCAGGGATAAAGAGCGCCGATAAAGAAATTGGAGAAGATTTTGTAGAGATGGAGTGAAAAATGACAACAGAAAATAGGCAAGAGAAAGAGAAGAAACAGGCGGTTAAGGAAAAGAGAACTGGCGGAAAGAAATTCATCTCTTTTAAGCACGAGAATCTCACTGACGTTGAGTGTGATTATGATGGTGCTTTTTCATTCTGATGGACTTCTATATCCTCTCTGTGGCGAGCAAGGCTTTTGATAAGAAGAATGAGCAGAATATGCAGGCTCTTTCTTCTTTGAATGCGAGAAGAGTAAAACGAAATCACACGGAATATCAGCTCGATGGAAGAATCTCTCTCGGAAAGTATCCTCGGTTTACAGGGAAAGAGCGGGAGAAGCTACAGCGGTGGATGCTGCCAAAGGGCAGAAGGTTGTTTTGCAACAGTTCAGCCAGGTGGAAGATTTTTCCGGGAATCTCTATAGAAGAATCAAACGAGGAGGCCTACCTCATCAATACCATTCGCTATTATGAGGAAAAAACAATAAGGGTGTACAGATGGTAGGGGTGTTCTTAGAGAAAAATGCTTTTTCTGCGAACAATCCGGAGTATTCCTTCTATATTTCCGCAGACGACCAGAAGGTACACTATATTCCGTACACACAGTTTGCAGAAACGGAGTCCTATAAAAAGGCAAAAGAGACCATGCAGCCGGTGGCAACTATACCGGCACTGAATGAGACCAGCGGGAAGAGCAGTTTCTATATGCTGTCTCCCGTCGTGAAAGACGGACAGTTCTACGGCGTGATTTCCACGGAAATTTCAGCGGAGGTCTTCAATGAGCTGGATATGCGAAACCTCGGTTATGAAAAATGCCTTTTTGATGTTCTGGATGCCGAGAACAATTTCGTATATAGTACAAACCCGGATGCCAAAGGGCATAATCTGGGGATCTCATCGGAAAAGAAGTATGGAGACGCACTGGTTTCCAAGATGAAAGACGGAAAGGCCTTCTTCCAGAGGGATGGACAGGCACGATATTTTGTACCGTTGGAAATCAAGGGTGTCAACTGGTGGGTACAGACCGCGATGACGCTCGGAAACTTTGATAAAGAGAAGAATGCTCTCTTATTCTCTCTTATCCTTGCAGAATTTGTACTATTCGTAGTGGTACAGATCATGAACTTCTTTAGAATCCGGAAGGCGCTGCAACCTTTGAAGCGGATTTCCGATGTAGAGACAGGAACTTGGAAAAGGAAACTTTGATGTAGAACTGAACTATAGAAGGAAAGACGAAATCGGAGAAATGGCGGAGAGTCTCTCCGAGATGATTGCCCGTACAAAAATCTGTAGTAGATACGCTCGAGAGCATCTTGGGCAGATGGCGGTCGGGGAATTTCAAAGAGGAAATCGATGGAGAGAACTTCATGGGAGTCTATGCACCGCTTCGGGAGAGCCTTGTAGGAATCCAGAATGAGATGAATAAGACCCTTCTGGAAGTGCAGAACTCTTCGATGCAGGTGCTTGCCGGCGCCGAGCAGGTAAGTCAGGGGCACAGAACCTCTCCCAGGGCGCAACGGAGCAGGCTTCTTCCGTGCAGGAGCTTTCCGCAAATATGGAGGACATTTCCTCCGCAATCCGGAACTCTACCAGTATGGCGGAAGAAGCATTCCACTTGTAGGGAGAAGCGGCAGATGCCGTAATCCAGAGCAATGAAAAATGCTGGAAATGCAGAAAGCGATGCATGACATTACGGAGAAGTCCAATGAAATCAGCAAGATCATCAAGACCATTGATGACATTGCCTTCCAGACCAATATTCTGTCCTTGAATGCGGCAATTGAGGCGGCACGTGCCGGCGCAGCCGGAAAGGGCTTTGCCGTTGTAGCCGATGAGGTAGGAAACCTTGCCCAGAAGTCCGCAAAAGCGGCGCAGAATACGGGAAATCTGATAGAAGAAACGATTGAAGCGGTACAGAAAGGGGCAAAGATTACGGAAGAGACCGCAAGCTCCCTACAGTCCGTATCAACGAATACCGATAAGGTCAATGCTTTGATTGAGAAGATTTCGAAGTCTTCCGAGAAGGAATCGGAAGGGGTGCAGTCTTTAAGCCAGGGCTTACAGCAGATTTCTTCCGTTGTACAGGCAACTTCCGCGACGGCGGAAGAGTCTGCGGCGGCATCGGAAGAGCTTTCCGGACAGGCGAATATCATGAATAGCCTGGTAGAGCGTTTCTGCTTAAAGAAATAAAAGAAAAGCAACAAAAATAAAAGTAACAAAAGCAACAAAGAAATAAAAAGCAACACAAGAAAAGAAAAGAAGTCTGCACGAAGAGAGATTCCCTTCTTGCAGGCTTCTTTTTATGTACCATGCGTACTTTCCGTGATGCGTTCTATTGTTTTTATGTGAGAATCCATTCTTTTTCGCTATAAGGCGCCGGCGCCTTATTTTCCGGGATCCACCATGGAGATGATATTCATATCCTTATCGAAGGTAACCTCGACGGGGATGCCGATTTCGATTCCCTGGGAGAGTCCGGAAATATCCGTTTTACCGGTTTTGTTCAGTTCGTAGTCTTTCCCGTCTTTTTCCCTTTACGCTTACCGTATTCATGGCGGCATCCGTGATGGTTCCGCTGATTACGGTGAGATCCTTCGCTCTTTTCCGCCGGATTCCTTTCCTTTTGCGGTGCTTTCCGTATCTTTCCCTTTTTCGCTTTCTTTTCGCTTTATCTGCGCTCTTCGTGCTTTCTTTCTCCCCGTCCTCGCCGACCTTTACCTCAGTCGTGCTTTCCGTATTTTTTTCTTTGTTTCTGTCGTATTCTTCTTCCCGCAGGCGAGAAGAGCGAGTGCGACGAACGCCAGGATAAGTATCTTTTTCTTCATTGCTTGCTCCTTTCCGAACCGCTTTTTCCGTTTGTCCTCTTTATCTTTCGTTTTTCCGCCGTCTTCCCGACTCTTTTCTTCCGCGGCATTCAAATTCTTGGAAACCGTGAGTTCCTGATTGTCTATATGCTCCTTCATCAAAAGCTTTCGCGCGGATGATATCGCGGATGCGGATGGCTTCAAGTATCTTTTCATGTTCGCTGATCAATGTTCCGCGCTGTGCCTCATCTTTGATATATTCCAAACGATAGCGGTACATCTGTTCCCGAAGATTGTTAATCATCTGAATCAGTCGTTTGTTTCCCGTCGCGTTGTAAATGATGTCGTGATAGGCCCTCATCTGCTTCGGCAATATCCATCTCCGTTCCCTTTTCTACAACGGATTTAAAGTGATTTTCCGCTTCCCGAAGGGCTCGAAGCTGTTCCTCGGTAATGCGCTGGCAGGCAAGGTCGGTAGCCAGTTCTTCCAGAGCACCGCGGACTTCCAAAAACGTCCTGTAGAGACTTATGGGAAATCTTTGCGACTTCCGCCCCTCTTCTGGGAATCATCAGCACCAGACCCTCCAGTTCCAGTTTTCGAATGGCTTCTCGAATCGGTGTACGGGAAACCCCGAGCTTTTCCGCAAGCTGGATTTCCATAAGGCGTTCTCCGGGTTTTAATTCTCCTTTTAGAATCGCCTGCCGCAGTGTATTGAAGACCAAATCCCTGAGCGGGAGATATTCGTTCATGTTGATGGTGAAATCACTACTCATACAAACCTCCTTTGTCTTTGTATTTGAATGAAATGCTGGAAAGGAAAGCTATACGCTTTTTATGAACTAGAATCCTCTTCCTGTACGGGGAAAGAGAGTTGCACGTTCTCCAGAAGAGGAGAGAGCGTACTGCTCTTTAATTCCTCTATAAGACCCTCTGCTTTATGCTGCTCTTCTTTTCGGGAAAATAGAAAAACGGTGGGACCCGATCCGCTCATTAAGGAAAGGAGAGCGCCTCTTTCCAGAAAGAAGTCCTTGATGCGCTGAATCTCCGGCTGCATCGGAATGCTCACAGCTTCCAGAACATTTCCTCCATAAGAGCAAATCTCTTTTTAAATCGCCTGTGTCCAGTGCGTGAAGAATACTCTCACATCAGGGTGGGAAAGCATGCTACCGTCTTTCCCATCCAGTTCTTCGTAGATCACTTTAGTGGAAAGAGAAAAACGGGGCTTCACAAGAATTATACAGCAGGGGCGGAAGAGAAGGCAGTTTCGTGAGTTTCTCCAATTCCTTCTGCGAGGTATGTTCCCCGGTGGAGGCAAAACGGAACATCCGCTCCAAGCTGCACCGCCCGTTTCTCCAGTTCCTTTTCCTTTAAAGAAAGGGAGAAGAGAAGGTTAAGGCCTGTTAGGGACCGCGGCTGCATCGGTAGATCCCCAGCCATGCCGGCAGATACCGGAAGACGCTTATGGAGTTCCATGTAGAGACCGCCCTCGAGGGAAAAACTCCCGAAACAGAAGTTCTGCGGCTTTCACCATAAGATTTCGTCGATCGGTCGGAAGGGAAGAATCCGTACATCGTAAAACGAATTCCCGCCTGCTTTTCTCTTCGTAAGAGTACGGTATCGGAGAGTCCGACGCTCTGCATGATCATCCGTACATCATGATAGCCGTTACTGCGCTTTCCAAGGACGTCCAGGGCAAGATTGATTTTTCCGTGAGCCTGTAATTTCGATCTCTTCCATAAACTTTCTTTACGCCGCCTCTCTAGAATCCGCTGTCTTCGCTTTCTGTATCTCTGCTTTATATTGTATACAAAGACCATGTCATTTTACTGATTGCATTTATGCAAGTACAGTAAAATTTTGAAGGAAGGAGGAGGAAGGATAAAAAGATGTTACACAGGAATCGTGCAACATCTTTTTATCTATCTTAACGAGTATCGCTCGTGTGTTCTCGGTATCTCGTTTATCGATTGCTCTTCTTTCTACGTTTCTCTAAGAAGAAGAGTAGTACAGAAGCCGAGACCCTGCCATGGTGAAGAGCAGGAAGTGCAGAGGAGCGAGCTTGTATCTTCGGTCTTCGTCTTTCCGCGCTTTGCGCCAGAACTTTTACCGGACGGGTTCTTTGCAGCCTGATCTCGGTCTGCACCGAGTACTGCGCCCTCTTCCTTTGTTTCTTCTACCGGACTACTCTGAGCGGTCGTCTCCCGGTTTGCCGGAAGAACTTCACCCGGTTTTGTCGGCGGGGTATTCGGCTGGCTGGGAACGCGAGGGCTGACTTCGCCCCCACCGGGATTCCCGGTGTGTTTCCGCCGTGATTCGGCGTATTCTTTGTGTTAATGAAGACGTTCGTGTAACCGGTGCTGCCGTCGTTTTCTGTGCTTGCCGTGTATCCGGGAACGGAGTCTTCCGTTAAGGTATAGCGGATTTCTTTTCCCGTTCTGATCGTACTTCGGCATATCGAACTGATGCTGCCAACCGTTGTCTTTACTAAAAGTATAGGGTAGAAACTTTCTCTCCGTTTGCGAAAAGCTGAACGTTTAAGGTAGAAGGATGTGTACCATTTCCTCTCCAGATCTTCGTTACAGGGATAACCACTCTTCCACCGTTGTAGTTACTGATGGTGAAGCCGTAGTCCGCTGTACCGGAGATAGCGGGATTGAAGCCGGAAATCTCATCTTCCGCAACACTGTATTGAATCGGGTTTCCGTTTGCATCCTTTGTCGGAAGGTTGGAGAAAGAAGCTTTCCAACCGTTTGCGGCGGATAATTCTACCTTTAAGTTCTCATCCTTTACGCCGTTCTTTAAGACGGATACGGATACTTTCTCCGGCTTCGTAGCAGCGAGATTCTGATCCAGCACCCACTCCTTCTTCACGGAAATGTTTCTAAACTTCGGCGTATCTTTCTTGTTAATGACTTCCTTGGAAACCGTTGCATTGTTGGCGATGGAAGCCGCAATCTCCGCTGAGGAAATAGGAATCGGTGTAGAGTCGAGTTCATATCCTTCCGGTGCCTGTACTTCCGTCAGAGTATAGTTGGATTTCAGTACATTAGTGAAGTCTGCGATACCGTTTTTCATCGGATACGGCAGTCTTTTGTGTATCCGTTTCTCGTATTTTTCAGTTCGAATTTTGCGCCCTGTAAATCTTCTCCGTCATCGCCTTTTTGTGAACCTGGATTTTGAAGCTGGTTCCGCTTAAAGAGCCGCCTGCTTCCTGAACACGGAATTTTCTTTCCTGCTCTTTTCTTCAACATTGACGCCGGTGAGTTTTTGCTTTATTGAAGTATTCTGTACCGTTCACCGCAGCTTCATTAATTTCTACATAGTAGCTGATGATGTAGCCGTCGGTCAAATCCATGTGTCCGATGCTGAAGGTGAAGCTTCTTCCGTCCGCACTGTAGTTCGGGACGAAATTGAGGACTTCGATGCCTTCGTCTCATCGTTCGCGTTTCGAAGACTCCAGTTCTTTCCGCGGTTAGGTTCTTCATCTGTTGCCGCATTGACCCATACGCCGTTCACATCTTCTCCGGAACGCCACTTGCCCTTTCTTGCAACAGGGGCATAGTCATTTGCTACAGCCTGGGATACGGAAAGTTTGGTCAAGTGATTCTTTACATCGAAGTAGCTCAGTGCAGGACTTGCCAGCGTATCGGTAAAGACTACGTTTTTCTAAACTGGTGGCACCCTGCTGTCCTTTTTGATTTTTTTCTGGCATCCATGGTAATGATGTAATGGATGAGAGCATGGGTATTCCCTCACTGTCTACAACGTACTTCAGCGTTGGATCAGAGCTCTTCCAGAAGCTCGGTGCATTTTTCTTTGATAACGACTTCGTATTTGATGTCCTGAGAGATTACGGTAACACCGTTCACCGCAACTTCCAGTTTGCTCTGCTTGCTTTCCTTCTGTACTTCGGTATTGATGGCTACATTGAAAAATACAGAGCCGTCAGCGCCGCTGTAGTTTTCCGCGTGCTCGTTAAAGACGATCTTCATCACTCTTTGTACCGGCATCATAGATACCGGTTGCCGAGGCTGACTCGTCGTCTCCCTTGATATCGATAGTCGCATTGTCGGATTTCAACTCCTTCGGAAGCTGAATGGTGATATAGTTTCCGGAATGAATATTCTTATCCTTTACGGCAATCGTCGCTTTTAAACTGCAACAACCTGTAGTTTGGAATTACCGTCCTGTTTGTTATCGGCTGTCCATCCAAAAGCAGTTGCACATTCTTCAGACCATCCTGAATTTCCTGCGGTCCCGATGCGGATGTAGACGCTGCACTTGCTGCCTCTGTGCTCCTGCACCTCCCTGTGCAGAAAGAGTTGAGGAAGAAACCGCTCCTCGTGCTTCCTGCTCCGCTTGTTACAACACTTATCCCTGCGCTGGTACTCCCGCGGCATGGGCAAAGGAAAAACCTTGCCATACCATAACGAGAGCAAAGCAAGAGGGACAGAATTTGTCTCTTTGCTTTCATCATCTTCTTCTCCCTTATAAAAATTTAAGTTCACTTATTCATCGACACTTTTACCATAAATTATAGTTATTTCAAGGAAATAAATTCAAATTCTAAAACAAATCAGAGATGTAAAATGACTGATTTATGATATATAAAAAATAAATTTTTATTAAAAATATCGAATTCGTTCAAAAAGACCCTCGAAAACTTAAAAATTTAATTGGAAAAACTGCTCAAGTTTGTCTTTTTCTAATCGTAAGAAAAATCGTAAGATATATATTTTTAGATCATCTCTGTTTTTGGAATCATTTTTAAGAAAATATTCCTTATGATTTCCTTTGCGCTTTCCCTTTCATAAAAGCTTTATTTTTATAAAGAAAAAGGAGAAAAATACCTCTTTCAATACAGGGTTAAAAATCGTGTAGGATAGAGCCGTATAGTTTTTCCTTCCTTAAAAGAAAAAGAAAGGAAATTTTTTCGGGGAGAGGAGCAAAAGGATGAAGAAAAAAAGGAAAGCGCATTGCAGCGGTTCTTCTGCTTGCTTTCGTTTTATTTTTTTGTTTGGAGGAGGATTTCCAAGCCGAAAGAGGAGATAGAGAAGAAGGCTTTACCCGCTGTGACCGTACTTTACGCCGAAGAAAGAAGACCTTTCCGTGAAGACGGAACTGCTCGGCACGATGACAGCGAGTGCGGAGTATCGTCTTGTATCGAAAAATTTCCGGAGAAGTTCTTTCTATCTATAAGGAGAACGGAGATACGGTGAAGGCGGGGGAGAAGATTGCCCTCCTCGATAATCAGAAACAGATTGATGCTGCCAAGTACAGTCTGGAACAGGCAAAGGCGCAGGAACAGGCGGCAGTGGAAAGCCGGAACAGGGCTTCGCCGCACTGCGTGATGCGGGAGACGTATCTCAGCAGGAGTTTGAGACGGTGGATGCACAGGCGAAGGCAAGTAGCGCACAGGTGAAAGCCGCCAAATTGAACTATGACACCCAGGTGGAGTTTGCAAATATCGTTTCGCCTACGGACGGGGTTCTGCAAAACAGTATTCTTCTGCAAGGGCACCTTCGTGCCGCAGGGAACACAGCTTCTTTTCCGTCATTGGAGACGAGTGCGGAGCAGGTCGTTTTTCCGTCACGGATGAACTCATGAAAAACTTACAGCCGGGGCAGGAAATCACGGTGGAAAAAGGAGAGCAGAGCTATAGCGGCAGCATCACCGAGATTTCTTCCGTCATCGTGCCGGAAACAGGGCTTTTCCGGTGAAAGCAAGGTGGAGAATGTGCATTTTCCGGAAGGAACGAAAGTGAAGCTGAGCCTCGTCAAGGAGAGCCGCTCCATGGTGATGACCCTTCCGCTAAACGTGACGTATTATGAAAAGAAGAGCCCTTTGTCTATGTTCTCGAGAGGGAAAAAGAGAAGAAGGGGTTCTCCGTAAGAGGAGTATTTCTCTGGCCTGGTGGGAGAGGAGAAGGCGGAAGTCGTATCCGGATTGAAAGAAGATGGCGATGAGGGTCATCTCTTCCTGGAACAATGAGATGTACGACGGTGCAAAAAGTGCGGGTGGAGAAAGAAACGGGCAGTGTAGAAAGTAAAGAAGCGAGTAGTGTAGAAAAATACGGAAAAGAAAGGATAAAAAGATGGTTTATTTAAGTAAGCTCGTTCTTCGTAGACCGGTTTCCACCTTTTCTCGCGGTGCTTTCCCTGGTTTTCGGCTTTATCGCGTTCACGACGATGAAGATGGAACTCCTTCCGGATATGAACTTTCCGTATATGATTGTGGCGACCACCTATCCGGGCGCAGCGCCGGAAGATGTGGACGAACTGATTTCGAAACCGATTGAGGAAGAGGTTTCTGTGCCTCCGAATGTGCAGGAAGTACAGTCCCGTTCGATGGAAAAATGTTTCTATGGTTGTGGTTCGCTACCAGTACGGGAACGAATATGGATCGGGCGTATGATAAGTTAAAAAGAAATTGAAGGTTTGAAGCCGACCCTTCCGGAGCAGGCGGAAGAGCCGACCTATATGGAGTTTGACTTGAATTCTCAGCCGGGAATGGTTCTTGCCGTTTCGTGATAAAACCAAGCCGAATCTCTATAATTATGTAAAAATGCGATTGAGCCGGAGATGGAGAAATTGACTTCGGTGGCGTCCGTCAGTCTTTCCGGCGGACAGGCGCAGTATGTTCGTGTGGAACTGTCGGAGGAAAAACTTCTCCAGTACCATCTGAATATGGACAGCATCATCAACATAATCAAGGCTTCGGACTTCACCTATCCGGCAGGCAGTACTTCTTACGGGGGAACAGAAACTCTCCCTCTCCGTTTCGGAAGAGTATAGTACCGTGCAGGCGCTTCGGAAACTGCCCATTCTCACCGGAACGGGAAACACCCTGTACCTGGAAGATCTTGCCACGGTGCGTCCCGCCCTGGAAGAGAAGAACAGTATCGGGCGATACAACGGAGAGGACACCGTAAGTCCTCAGCTTAAAGAAAACACAGGCCGGGTCCGACATCGGGATGAGCAAGGATGTGAAGCGTGTTCTTTCCGAACTGGAAAAAGAAGAATCCCAATCTGTCCGTGCATATCGTGCAGGACAATGCGGACAGCATCTCGCTCTTCCCTTTCCAGTGTTTTTCCAAACGATGATTATGGCGGTCGTGATTTCCATGGCTATCATTTTCTTCTTCGGAGACTGGAAAGCTTCCCTGATTGTCGGATCTTCCATCCCGATTGCGATACTCGGGGCGGTCGTGTTTATGTACTCCCAAGGGTATAGCATGAATATGCTTACCTTGTCTGCGCTGAGTGCTTGGCGTGGGAATGATGGTGGACAATTCCATTGTTGTACTGGAAGTCCCTCTTTCCGTGCCATGGAGGAATTAAAAGAAGAAGGCAGCAGTCGTAAAGAAGCGGCCATTCGGGCGAGTTAAGGTGGTGGGGGATTCCGTATTCGGTTCCACTTTGACCACCTGCGTCGTTTTTCCTGCCGCTGGGTTTTTGAAGGGATTTCGGGACAGTATTTTTAAAACCGCTCGGCTTCACCATCGTCTTCTGTATGGTGGCGTCTCTCTTTCCGCAGTGACGATTGTTCCCCTTTGCTTCACCCTCTATAAGCCGGAAGGAAAAAGGATAAAGCGCTCCAGCCTATAGGGGCGGTACGGGTCTTACAGGACGGCTACAGGCATACGGTTACCCGTTTTTAAAAACATAAGAAGGCGGTAGCGCTTACGACGGCTTTGATTCTGCTCCTTTCCCTTTTCTCTCTACGCAGATTCGTTCCGAATTGATGCCGGATATCGATAGCGGCATAGTGCAAATTTCAGTTATACAGAAGCCGGGACTGAATTTTTAAAAAGAGAGAGAAACGATTCGGGAGATTGAGAAAAATGGTAGCGAAAAGATCTGGATGTGGACCGCTATACCACGATTTCCGGAGGAGGGAGAGGGCTTCGCCGCATTGTACGGGAGCGACGGTAGCTCGGAAGTTACCGCTTATTTGAAGAAAAACGCGCCGTGTCGACCAAGGAAAAGGCAAGGGCATGGGAGAGAATCCTGGAGAAGCGACCGAACGAAGTGATTTCCGTGGAATCGGTGAGCGACGCCAGTTTCGGTGCGAGCAGGGATGACGTAAAAGCAACGGAAGGCTACCAGGTCATTCTCGAAGGACCGAATCTGAAGAATTTACAGGAGACGAGTCGCACCCTTGTTTCCGCTATGCAGAAGATGGACAGTCTTACCGGGATTCATTCCAGTTTGGAAAATGCGGCACCGCTCATCCGGATCAAAGTCGACCCGATTAAGGCGGCTGCCGAAGGACTTAGCCCGATTACGGTAGGGGCAGAGCTTTAAACTACGATGCTTTCCGGCAAGGCAGTGATGAAAATGGATTTGGACGGAGAGAAAGCGGATGTTCGGGTGGAATTTCCGAAAAACAGCTATCAGAGTCTGGAGCAGGTGAAAAATATCCGTTTGTCCACAGCAAGAGGAACGGAGATTCCGCTCTATTCCGTTGCTACGGTTTCTTTCACGGATTCTCCGCAGATGATTGTGCGGGAGGGAAAAATATCAGTTGACCATAAAAGCAAGTTATACGGATAAGGCGAGTCGGAACAGCAAGACAGAGGTGGATGAACTGGTAAAAAGAAACACTTGGACTCGGATATACAAATTGCGGAAGGCCTTCGCGCCCAGAATATGCGGGAAGGGTACCGATTTATTTCGTGCAATCGCCATTGCCATTTTCCTTGTCTTTGTTGTTATGGCGGCACAGTTCGAGTCTCTACGCTTCAGCTTCATGGTTATGACCACGGTTCCCTTCTCGATGATTGGATCCTTCGGTCTTCTCTGGCTCTTTGACGCGACGATTTCGATGACTTCCTTCTCGGTTTTCTGATGCTTGTCGGAACGGTAGTAAACAACGGCATTCTCTATGTGGACACGGTGAATCAGTATCGGGAGGAAATGTCTCTGGACAGAGCAATCGTGGAAGCCGGCGCGACGAGACTGCGCCCCATTCTTATGACGACGCTTACGACAGTGCTTTCCATGGTACCGATGGCAATGGCGATTGGAGAGAACGGTGCGCTAATGCAGGGACTTGCTGCTGGTCGATGTCGGCGGGCTCACCGCTTCTACCGTTCTTGCCCTTCTCCTTCTTCCGGTGTATTACAGAGCGCTCTATGGCAAGAAACGTTGAATCTTCATAATATTGCTATAAAAATGTAAAAGCGCGAAAGAGAAGGATGTGCCATAGTGTATACGATTAAAATAGAGATTGGTGTAGGCAGGGGGCGCGTTTTTCTGTAATTTCTGCGACCTGCATAAACGAAATTGCTTGATATTGGAGGAGAAAATGAAGAAGAAAGGTCTTATCATACCGATTTCCTGCATGGTGGCGGGTTTATCCCTGATGCCGGTGTATGCAAGAGGACGCTATGGCTTTTCGGATAATGTAGACACTGCACCGAAGCGAGACTTCTATGAAAGGGAGAGAACGGCAGGAATTGGGCGACGCTTTCGGGACAACACGATTTCCTGGGAGGAAATTCCCGATTTGGTTCTTAAGGTACAACCCTACGGTTTCCTCGCTCTGGATTCAGTTCCGGGACAATGCGCGGAGAGGCGTGTATCATGTCGACGTAGAAGAGGCAAGGCAGGCTGTGGAAGATGCCTATGAAAAGGCGCTCTCCGCGGCAAATGGAAATGCCGTGGCGGGAAGCACTTGCAGAGATGCAGCACCAAAGCAACAGCAGCAATTTTTCTGCAGACCAGGTCGCGGGAAGCAGTGATGAGACCGTTGCCAAGCTTTCTGTTATGGAGACGGAGAAGAATATGGTTGAAACCGTGAAGAAGTCTTTTATCAGCCGGGAGAACAGCATTTTACAGAAGCAGATTGATGCTTTGAATTTAGAGGACAATAAGAGAGATCTGGAAAGCACGGAGAAGAAGAAGGGCAGTCGGGCAGGCGACAGAGATGGACGTTTTGACGGCAAAGGCGCAGGTTGATGCTGGGGAACTGACTTTCCCAGGGAGACGAAAGTACGATTCGAAAAACCGCGGAGCTCCTGCAAGTGAGCCTCGGCTGGAAAGCGGACGCCAGTCCCGTGTTCCCGGAGATTCCGAGCGTGGAGGAGAGCGCTGTGCGGAAAGCAGATTTCGCGGAAGACAGCAAGAAAGCGCTGGAGAATAACTCAGTTTGCAAATGAATACGCGGAAGCGGGATTTGTCCACGGGAGATGCGGAACCGGGAGGACCTCGAGAACAAGATAAAGAATCAAGGAGAAGATTCAGTCGGATATGCTTTCGCTATCAGTCCTTGAAACAGGCCATGGATGCCAAGAAACAGGCGGTTTCTGCCAGAGGCAAATGCGAAAAGCGGCGTATGAAAAAGGCGGAGCGGAGTTTGAAACTCAGTGTTCCGTCAGCGTGAAGGCGAGAGATAAGGCGAAGACAGCCTCTGACGTCGCCGTGTTACAGAAGAGGCAGGCGGAACTGGAAGCTTACGGAAGAGTACCTCGATTATCAGGCAGGTGGCTGGACTTGCTACGGCAGAGTAAGAAGGAAGAAGAGTAGAGCGGAGAAGAGAAGGAAAGAGTGGAGAAGAGAAACGAAATGAGAGAAGAGTGGAGAAGAGAAAAGAGAGGATGGAGGAAAGGACAGAAGTTCTCTACAGGAAAGAGGACGGAAAGAGTGGGCGGCGGTCCGCCTCTTATGTCCGCACTGCTTCTTCTTTGTCTTGGTTCTTTCCCGGCTTTTTGCAGAAGAAAAGTGGAATGTAAGAGGACAATATCGTCTCTTTCTATGAAGTGCCGGAACTTGTGAATCTGCACAGCAGTCTTGCGGAGACGGAACAATCCCTTCTTTCGGAGAGTACGAAGAAGGGATAAAGGGCGTGCGTGACGCCGTGAAAGACCAGAAAAGGACATTGTGGACGGGCTTTTCGGAGAACATCGATGCGCTGAAAAGAAGAACGGGACAGCACGGAAGACAAAACGATGAAGGAAGCGCACAGAAGGAAATCGCTTCCCTCGAGAAGGTGAAAAACAGCAAGAAGATCTTGACCCAACAGAGGTCGCGGAGCAAATAGCGCATTGGCAGACTTTCCAAGACGGATAAGGAGATGCAGAAAGCAGAAAAGAAGGCGGAGAAGTCCGTTCGTTCCGGTTTTCTGACCGGAAAAGCACTGCTTTCCGACAGGATGCAGAACCTGCTCTTTACCTATCAGAATACGGAAAAACGGAAAAGAAACTTCTGGAGAAGCGCGTGGGAGAGTTGATGAGGAAGCCTTAAGAAAGCGGAAGCGGAGAAGAATCTGGGCAAAAGCGACGGAGAATGAGGTGAGTGCGGCGCGCATCGCGCTCAAAGTGCCGAGGCGGATTTACAGAAGGCAAAAGGACGGTTTGGACGGCACAAAGCGGAATATCGGCCTTTTCTCGGGTGGCATATCGATACCTATCAGAATATGGCGATTGAGCCTACTCCGGATTTCCCGAGACTGCTTAAGCGGGAAATTTTGAAAGCGGATTATCAGGCGGTGCTCGATCGGAACAGTGCCTACGGAGAGATTCTTCAGGATGAAGGAGAAGAATATCACAGGCTGGACGGAGAAAAAGCAAAGCAAAGAAGAAAGAAAAGAGAAATGCAGGTTTCTCTGCAAGCTTTGTGGCAAAGAAATAGAAGGAAAGAATCTGGCGCTGATAGGCGGAAACCGATTCCTCTCTCTCTGCTTTAAAGAGATAAAGCGACCCGGATGCAGGCTGAGGGACTTCTCGGCAGAGTAGAAAGAAGGAATGGAGATGGATGCACTCCAGTCCGAAAACACGTTTGAGAGGTAAGACTTGCTTACAACCAGGCTGTTTTCCAAGTATGAAGAGGCAGTGAACAAAGGATTTTTAAGTCTGTCTTTGAGCGGGGCGTGCTCGGAGCTAAGCCAGTACGACATAAAAGAAGGTTTGCTATTTTGCCGTCTCTTTTACCAAGCTTCCCGAAAAGGAGCGGGTCAGTACGCTGTACATGACCCTCCTTTCTCTATAGGAAAATTCTATTCGTTTCGCATCATGCAGAACTGATCCATGGGATAGTTTTCAGATTGTACGAGGACTTTTCTGGTGTCCGCTTCGCTAAGCAGGCTTTCTCTGATTCTTAATCTCGTTTCCGCCTTATCTGGAAGGTCCGCCACGGCCTCTCACAAAACCATTCCTTCGATGAAGTCCTCGAGGAAGCTTCGGCTTTCCAGAAGGTCAGCGCCATCACGCAGGCTTTTCCGCCGGAACAGGGGCGGAGCTTGATATCCGTTGTGTCTTCCTTCTCTTATACATTCCATTACGGCGGTGGCTACACCGCCGGAGCTCGTGAAATCACACCACAAAGCGAAAGCTTCCTGATAGCGTTCCACTTCCGACTCCAGCTTACAACGCCTTTCGAACGAGAAGAGAGGTGAATTCACCGAAGAAAGAACGTAGTGGCATTTCCGCGGATGCCCATTCCTGCGATTCGGATTTTTGGCCATGCGGGGCCGATGAAGACAGTTACGCAGTCAGGATGAATGCTTTCAGGTGGCGGAAACCGCCGCCATAGGGAGAGAGCGTCTCCGACATATTGTTGTGGTACTGTTCCGGGAAGTGCTTCTGTAAAGAGAGTGAAGGAAGGCGGGCAGCGAGAGTGGTCATCTGCTTTCCACTTCTTTTCTGGCTGCGACCATTCGATGAGTGCTTCGTAAGCGGCGGTCATACTCCGCCCAGACCGACTTCACCATATCCTGAAGCAGCTTCTTTAAAGCGTCAGTACCGAGCCCATCGATGATCTCTTTTCCAAGAACTGTCCTTCCGTTGCGAGGCGCACACATCGCATGAGACTTCCTTACCGTGAGAGGATGGCTTGAATCAGCATCGAGAACCAGGGTTTCATGTGAGGTGCACCGAAGGCAGGAATGCACTGCACCGTCCTGGCACGAATGCAGCGCTCGTCAAGTCGATGAACGCAGAGTCCGTTTTCATCAGCAATTGATAGCGGTGACCGGACGGGCTTTTTACAGGGACGGGTCAGCAGGCAATGGCACTGTAGCAGGCCTGTCAGCCACATTCCGCACTTCATACACTTCATCGGATCAATGTGCCTCTTGGTCCGTCATCGTAATCGCACCGAAATGACAGCTGTTCTGGCAGGCTTTTCCCAGGCAAAGTCGACAGTTAATCCGTTACGGAGTAGAGGAACCGGACACTCTTCACAAGCGGATCGGTAACCTTGTACGACATTGGGTACTCGGACGTAACGGATTAGCACTTCATTACAGGCCGGTCGATCTCCAGCGCAGAATTTCACGCTCTTATAAACACAGCAGCGGAACTCCGCCTCGGGCCGAAAGTTCATGGATTAAGCGCTCTTTACTTTCTTCGTTCAGGTCATTCTGCCAGGCAAGCTTTGCAATGCCTTCGATGACTCTGTGTTTCAGGGAATGAACTCTTTATCATTTGTGACCAGATTTTCCCTTATAAAGACTCAAAAGGGTAAAGCGGAATTCCTCTCCCAGAATTTGCTTCCATGCTCGCAGGTAGTATAACATGGGAAAGAAACAACTGTGTTCTCTGAAAAATACTTATTTTGTAAAAACTTTGTCGAACTATTTCTATAGAAACGATATGTTCTACATTTTACCTTTGTGAAAATAGATAGAAACAGATTTGTTTTTGTGAATTAGGAATGAGAGAGGAGAGCTTATGTCGCTAATGGATATCATTTTCGGTGCGCCGGAGGAAGAAGAAGTCAGAAATGAAGCGGGCGTCATCTTAAAACCGGTTCAGGTTCTCGAACGCAAAAGGGGAGAAGATTGCCACCGTGACCGCCGGGATATTCTAGAGATTGTTCAGGAAAAGAGCTCGGACAGATTCGCCTTGTGCAGAAGATGGAAGGGAAATGAACAAGACGCTCATGACCTGCCCTTATGCACAAAAATGCAGATGCGAGAAAAGAACTTTACGGATATGATGACCGCCGCACAGAAAGACATTGAAAATGTCTACGAAACGGGAAAAGAGAGCATACGGATACCGGAGAGTAAGTACGAACTCTTCGTCTATATGCGGAGAAGACCGACTGTACTGATGGATATGGAGAAACTCAGCAGGGAGCTGTCTTCCGGAGAAGCGAGAGAATGTAAAACTTTTTCGTTCTTTTATGGAGAAGAACTCTCGGATCAATATCTATGCGGCAGTCTATTCTCTTGCGACCGATACGGCGTATCGCATTTTTGAAGACGGAGTACCGTCAGTTCAGTAATATCCATTTTATTCAATTGGATAACAGTGACAGAAAACCGATTACCTGGGATCATGCCCAGATTAAGGACAGCTTGAAGGATACCCCGAATGTCTGCTCTATCGGAATCGGGATTCGCCACGGAGACAAGCCGCGCTATGCGATTGAACTGACCAATGAGGACATTTCTTCCGTGGTGAAAAGCGGCGCTTCTTTCCCACCATAACTTCAATATTCGAGAAGAGATGATTGATGCCCAGGCAGAGGGACACGCAAAAGGAATGGGACCTTGGCATAAAAGAGAGGCAAGAGTGAAGACTTTATCCGGAAGACCGTGGAAGACCTGGCTCTGGAAGACGCCTGCTATCGGATACCGGAGAAGGCGGTAAAAGAAATCATTATGAAGGCGAAACAGCGCGGATTCAACGAGGGAGAAGAGATCGGTCTGATTCGTGTTCCCGTGTTGGATCGTACTTTACTTTTGAATCTCTTCAAACAGGCGGATGACGGGTTCCTGGTGAAAGAAGAGACAGGCGGATATCAGTATTACAGGGATGTCACGAGAAAACTCGTGATTAAATACGGTTGGACCAGGAAAGTCCTGGTCACATTGCCCCGGCGGATAAGGAAGAAAAAGGAGATTCGTGCCGAGGCGGCGCAAGTCATGCTGGAGGGAAAATATATTCGTGCTTTACAGAAGCTTCTGCGCGGAAATCGAAACCGCTCTGTTGGGGATTCTTTCGGCAGCTTAAAAGAGTTCATTCAGTCCTATCAGCAGATGGGCATCGATATGGACGAGCAGATGGATATCATCGAGAGTGCAAGGGAGTCCTTTCCGGATGAAAATATCGAAGAGTTGCAGACCGTTATTCAGGAAGTTCTTTCTCCGCATTCCGTTTATGATAATTTCGGTTTTTGATCCGGAACGAAGCTTTGCGGACACCCTCCTTTTTGTAAAAGTATGGGAACAATAGGAGGGGAAAATGAAGGAACAGTATATCCCTTTTCGGGAGTTGCTCTCGCGCTCGTGCTGTTGGTTTTGTTTATCGGCTATACGGTGACAGCGAAGGGAAGTGTTCAGGAAAGTATATGGGCATTGGTGCCCCTGTAGTGGCGATTGCCCTTGCTTTAGTTACGAAGGAAGTGTACAGTTCTCGTTTTTTTCGGCATTGTAACCGGTGCACTGCTTTTTTCCGGATATCAACCGGAGAAGACGATGCGGCATATCTTCACGGACGGTATTTTTGCCGTGCTTTCGCGTCCCGGAAACTAGGGATTCTCTGCTTTCTGGTCATCTTGGGCATGATGGTACAGCTTCTAAAAATAAGACGGGGAGGCCCCATAGCTTTCGGAAACTGGGCACAGGAACAGATTAAGACGAGGAAGGCGTCCATGTTTGCCACCATGCTTCTTGGCTGCCTGATTTTTATTGATGATTATTTTAACTGCCTTACGGTTGGTTCCGTAATGCTTCCCGTATCGGATAAGGCACGGGTAAGCAGAGCAAAAACTTGCTTATCTTATCGATACGACCGCTGCCCCGATTTGTATCATTGCCCCGATTTCTTCCTGCGGCAGCGGTTTCCGGCTTTGTAGAAGGGGAAAAACGGGATGAAGCTTTTATAGAGACGATTCCTATAATTACTATGCCCTCTTGTCCATCTGTATGATGCTCTTTCTGATTTTTCTCCAGGTGGATTTCGGACCGATGGCGTGCATGAAAGAAATGCGGTGAAGGGGGATCTTCACTACGCCGGAGCGCCCGTACGGAACGGAAGAGGAGAAGAAAGGAAAGGAAGAAAGGGAAGGAAAAATCGGCGATATGCTCTTCCCGGTTTTCACCCTGGTGCTCTTCTGTGTAATCGGGATGCTTTTATTCAGGAGGATTCTTCTCGGTACCGATTTTTGTGACCGCTTTTTCTCAATCGGATGCGCCGACCGGTCTCGTATGGGGTCTTTTTCCGCTTTGCTCTGTACACTCGGGTATTATTTTATACAGCGTTCCATTTCTTTTACAGAAGCCATGGCGTGTTTACCGGAAGGCTTTAAGCAGATGGTACCCGCTATTCTGATTCTGATTTTTGCCTGGAGTCTGAAAGAAATGACCGACAGTCTCGGGGCGGCGGCCTATGTCAGTGCCGTGGTGGCGAAGAGCACCGAGCCATGCTCGTTCTGCTTCCCGCCTTTTGTTTTTCCTGATTGCGGTAGGTTTATCTTTCGCCACGGGAACGTCCTGGGGGACGTTCGGCATTTTGATTCCGATTGTGGTGGGGATTTTTCAGAAAACGGATTATACGATGATGATTCTTGCCATGTCCGCCTGTATGTCGGGGGCTGTTTGCGGAGACCATTGTTCTCCGATATCGGACACGACGATCGTGTCCTCAGCCGGGGCACAGTGTCTGCATCTGAACCATGTTACGACACAGCTTCCGTATGCCATGCTGGTGGCGAGCGTTTCGTCCTTTGTTATGTGCTGGCGGGGACTCTGAAAAGTCCCTGGGTGCCTCTCACCGGAGGAGCGGTTCTGCTTTTTGTTCTCTTGATGGAAATCAAACGGCGGCAGGCGGAAAAAGCAGGAAAGAAAAAGGAAAAGAACAGAAAAAGTTTAGCTTAGATAATTAAAACGCTTTAAGTAGTTTTCAAAACTGCTTAAAGCGTTTTTAGTCTAGATGTTCATATTCTCTTGCTTTTTATTATAAGAATTTGTATAGTCTTTTTACCTATTTATTTAAATATTTTAAATCAATTAAGGAAAGAGAGAATGAAGGGGAAGCGAGATGGATTTTTGACAGACTGAAAAGAGATTGTTAGGGATACACACTTGTGATGAGAACAAGGTGACTTTGGACGCCGATTTGGAGAAGGATTTGAAATTGATTCTCTTTCTTTAGTAGAGCTGCACATGGCACTGGAAGACGAACTTGCAGAAACCATTCCGGATGGAGAAATCGGAAAGTTGCATACGGTGCGGGATGTCCTGAACTATGTCAATGATTTGAAAAGAACAGAGGAATCAAAAACCGCTTTCTTCCATAGAAGGGAGGCGGTTTTATCTATAAGGAGAAAAATCATGCCATCACCAATCAAAGCAGTTATAGACCTTGTGAAAGACAGGGAATTAAAACAGAAAGCGCTTTCCGATAAAGTCGGGAGTACGGCGCCAATCAAGATTTCTTCCGCTTTTTATTGCCTGTAAGAAGTGTGGAAGAAGAGCGCTTCGTGCACGTTGGGAAGAGCGTTTTTGTTTGCCCGCATTGCGGAAAAACTATGCGGCAATCGGAGCCTATTACCGTTTAAGTATGCTTTATGATGCAGGTACTTTTCAGGAACTGGACAAGGAAATCGAGTAAGAATCCGCTCTTTTTCCGGAATACAAAGAGAAAGTGCTTGCGCTGGAGAAGAAGACACGGACTCAAAGAGGCGGTTGTTTCCTCCAAGGGAAAGATAGGCGGAATGCCGGTTGTGGTGATTGTGATGGACAGCCGGTTCCTGATGGGTTCCATGTCGGATTCTGTAGGAGAAAAGATTGCCAGAGGCGTGGAAGAGGCGGATAGAGAACACCGCCCGCTGATTATTTTTCTCCGCGTCGGGCGGCGCCAGAATGCAGGAAGGCATCTTCAGTTTGATGCAGATGGCAAAGACCGCAGCGGCAATTCAGCTCTTTTTCCGAGCATGGCGGACTCTTTATCAGTTTCCTGACGCACCCGACAACCGGCGGAGTTACGGCGAGCTTTGCGACACTGGGAGACATCACCCTGGCAGAACCCGGTGCACTGATCGGCTTTTGCGGGACCGAGGGTGATTGAACAGACCATTAACAGTAAGCTTCCCAAAGGGATTCAAAGGAGTGAATATCTCGAGCAGCACGGTTTTATCGATAAAAATTGTGGGGCGTAAAGAGATGCGGGATACCCTGATTCAGCTGTTGTCCCTGCATGAGGACTAAGGAGGAAAAATGATTCGAGAGCTCTTAGAAAAACGGAAGTACTGGATACACGCATTGCCGTGCTTTTTGGAGGAAGGAAAGAAGGAAGAGGCGGAGAAGCTTCTAAAGGAGAAGAAGGACCTCTTAAGCACGGCAGAGAAGCCGGAACCGGGAGATCGCGTTTTTCTGGCGAGACATCCGAAACGACCGCACATGGAGGATTTTTGTTTCTCATCTCTTTAGTGATTTCTTCGAACAAAAAGGGATCATCTCTATGACGAGGGATCACTCCATCTATGGAGGAATTGCCCGCTTTCACGGAAAGCCGGTAACGCTCATCGGGCACAGGAAGGGGAGAAACATGGAGGAGAACCTCTTCTGTAACTTCGGGATGCCCTGCCCGGAGGGGTACAGAAAAGCCATGCGCATCATGGCGCAGGCAGAGAAATTTCATCGCCCGATTATTAGCTTTATTGACACGCCGGGGGCATATCCCGGACTGGAGGCGGAGGAGCATGGACAGGGTGAGGCCATTGCGAAGAATCTCGCCTTTATGAGCAGTCTCCACGTTCCGGTTATTGCCGTTGTGACGGGAGAGGGAAGTTCCGGCGGAGCACTGGCTATCGGTGTTTCCAACCGGATTCTGATGCTGGAAAATGCAATCTACTCCGTACTCAGTCCGGAAGGCTTCGCCACCATTCTTTGGAAGGACAGCAGCAGAGCGGATGAAGCGGCAAAAGGTCAGAAGCTGACAGCAGAAGACCTGAAAGAAGCCGGAGTCTGTGATGAAATCATTCCGGAGACGGCGGGCGGCGCGCAGGAGGATCCGGAAGCACTTTTATCGGAGTATGGATGCCGCATTGGAAAAACATTACAGTTTTATTCTGATGATGCCGGGAGAGGAGATTCGAAAAGACCGCCTGGCGAAGTATAGAAGGATTTAGAGGAGTGTAATGGAAGGGAGGCAGATGAGCGGATTAAAGATCATCGGACTCGGCAGAGCTTACCGAAGAAGAAAGTGCATAATGACGATTTGGCACAGATGATGGAGACAAGCGACGAGTGGATTTTTACCCGAACCGGGATTCATGAGAGACGGTTCTGCGAGAAGGACGAGTGCAACGACGCTTGCCATCCGGGCGGCAAAGGAAGCTTGTCAAAATGCGGGAATCAGGAGACGAGCTGGGTGCAATCGTGGTCGCCTCGATGTCTTCCGACTTCGCAACTCCCAGTATGGCCTGCCTGGTTGCGGCAAGCCTGTCTGCGGAAGAGGACCATGCCAGTCTGGACATCAGTGCCGCTTGCTCCGGTTTTGTCTATGGACTGGAAGTGGCGAGGGGATTGCTTTCCGCGTCCTGAAGAAAAAGGCTCTGGTCATCGGAACAGAGCAGTTATCCCGTCTTTAAAGATGGAGGATCGGACGACGGCAGTACTCTTCGGTGACGGGCGGGAGCCTGTGTTGTAGAGGAAAGCACAGGCCTTTTATGCCGCTTTCTTTAGGCTCGCGCGGAGATTTCTCCATTGTGGCACCCGGCATCTATACCGGAGCCTTTGACGGATTTTAAGAAGAAGCGAAGAGAAAGAGAGACTCGGACAGGGAGCGACGGCAGGAAAACATCAGAAAAATTGACCATCTCCTGATGGACGGGAAAAGAGGTATTTCTTTTCGCAATCGACATCATTCCGAAGTGTATTGAAGCGGTTCTGAAGAAGACGGGCGACCGCTTGGAGGACGTGGACTATGTCGTCTGCCACCAGGCGAATTCGCATTATCCGGAATGTCGTCCGGCACATGAAGGCGGATAAAGCGCAATTTTTGAGGATATGGAGCACTTTGAAATACATCGGGAGCGTCCATTCCGATGGCTTTAAAGGATATGGAAGAACAGGGAAAGTTACAGAATAAAGCGAAACTTCTTTTGGTGGGATTCGGCGCGGGTCTTACCTTCGGTGGTGTAGAGATTCTCTATGAGAGGCAGGAAAGTTAAATGCGATTGAATGAAAATGCTGGGTATTCGATACCCGATTATTCAGGGCGGTATGGCAAATATTGCAACGGGTGCTTTTTGCTGCGGCGTGCCCGAGGCAGGTGCTTTAGGACCCATCGGAACGGAGGGATTCGGGAAGCGGAGGGGCTTCGGAAAGAGATTCATACCCTGAGAGAGAGAACGAGTAAGTCTTTCGGAGTCAATCTGATGCTTATGAATCCGGAAACGGAAAAGATGGTACAGGTTTGTATAGAAGAGAAAGTTCCGGTGGTGACGACCGAGCCGGAAAATCCGGGAATCTATATGGAAGCCTTGAAAGAGGCGGGAATCAGTATTCCCGGTCGTAGCTGCCCCATTCTCGCAGAGAGGATGGAAAAACTCGGGCAGACGGCATCATCGTGGAAGGCACGGAGTCCGGCGGGCATGTCGGAGATGACGACGATGACATTGGTTCCGCAGACTGTGGACAGCGTAGATATTCCGGTCATAGCAGCAGGAGGCATTGCGGACAGAAGACAGCTGAAAGCCGTGTTCACTTTAGGCGCAATCGGTGCGCAGATCGGAACGATCTTACTTTCAGCGGAAGAGTGTCCGATTCATGAGAATTATAAAGAAGCCATTCTGAAAGCAAAGGGTTCGGATACGGTTGTTACCGGAAGAATCGCAGGAGTGCCGGTTCGGATTCTGAAAAATGCAATGAGCAGAGAGTACCTTCTGCCTGGAGAAGGAAGGGGCGGAGAAAATGGAACTCGAAAAGTTTACGCTGGGTTCCTTCGAAAAAGCGGTTTTTGAGGGGGATACGAAGATGGGCCTCTTATGGCAGGAGCAGACCTGCGGCCAGGTGAAGCGGATCGTCCGGTGAAAGAGATTTCTGGCGGAGCTTTTGTGAGGAATAAAAGGAAGGGAAGTTTATGGGAAAACTTGCTTTTTATATGCGGGACAGGGAAGTCAGGTGAAAGGAATGGGAATGGACCTTTATGAGGCCTTTCCCGGCTTTTTCGCGAACCGTATAATACGGCACGACCCCTTTCGACCTGAAAGAACTGTCTTTGTATGATCCGAGGGGAAGCTGAACAGGACACGTTACACACAGCCTGCTCTGGTGGCCTTTGCGGTGGGAATGACAAACCTTCTCAGAGAAAACAGGGTGCATCCGACTTTTGCACTCGGTCTTTCCCTGGGAGAGTATTCGGCATTGGAAGCGGCGGAAGTATTTTTCCGGAAAAACGGCAGTGGAAATGGTGGCATTTCGGGAGAAGCGATGGAGAAAGCGGCGGAAGGCATTGATTCTTCTATGGCAGCGATCCTGGGGCTCTCCGAAGCGGAACTCACCAAGGTTGTGGAAGAAGCCGGAGGAGAGGTCCCATCTCTGCAATCTGAATTGTCCGGGACAGATCGTCCTTGGCGGAGAAAGAAGCGCTGTAGATAGGGGCTTCCAAGCTTTCTTTAGAGAAAGGCGCGAAGAAAGCCATTCCGTTGAACGTTTCGGGTCCTTCCATACGCCTTTTGATGAAAGCGGCGGGCAATGCTTTACAGGGGATATTTTCAGCAAATTGCGTTTGCGAAGCCGAAGTGCTGGGTGCTGTTCAATTACCTGGGACGGGAAGAACGGATTCCGACCCGTCCATTCCGGAACTCCTTGTGGAACAGGTACAGAAGCCGGTTCGCATGGAGGAGGAAAGTCTGTCCGCTCTCCCGGACAGCGGCGTGCGGGAATTTGTGGAAATCGGACCGGGAAAAGACCTTATCCGGATTTTTAAAAGAAAGTTGCGAAGGCAAAGGAAATCGAAGCGCTTACGGTGCACAGTTTGGAGAAGAAGGAAGACGTGGTATGTTTTTGTCTTCCTTATAAGATGCGCTATAAGGAAAGAAGAAAGGAGAATCTGTGGGAAGAGAAACTTGTTTCATCACGGGGCGAGCGGCGGCATCGGAAGGCGATTGCTCTGAAAAATGGCGGAGGAAGGCTATAATCTGGTACTGCACTATGGAAGAGGAAAAGAGGCGGTAGAAGCCTTAAAAGCGGAGATAGAGAAAGATATCCGGAGACGGAAGTGCTCAGCCCTTTCCGCCAATGTAGAAAAAGGAAGAAGAAGTCGGAAAAAGCGGTGGAAGACGCGATTGCCCGTTTTTCTTCTATCGAGGTTTTGGTGAATAATGCGGGATTACGAGAGATAGCTGCTTTTACAGATGGATTCTTCCGACTTTTTGATGCGGTGCTGATGACGAATTTAAGGAGTGTATTTCTTTTTCAAAAAGCCGTTTCCAGGTATATGCTGAAGAAGCGCTATGGCAGAATTGTTTCCATTTCCAGTGTGGTAGGCTTACACGGCAATGCCCGGGCAGAGCAATTATGCAGCATCCAGGCAGGGGATTATCGGCTTTTCAAAGTCCCTTGCGAAGGAACTGGCAGGTCGGTCCGTCACGGTTAACGCGATTTGTCCCGGCTTCATTCATACCAGAATGACGCAGTTTTGCCGGAAAAATGGAAGGAAGCTCTTCTTGGAACGATTCCCATGAAGCGTTTCGGAGAAGAAGGAGGATGTCGCGAATGCAGTCGCCTTTTTTGCAAAGCGGGGTCCGGCTATATTACAGGGGCAGGTACTTTCCGTGGACGGCGGTATGGGGAATGTAGAGGAAAAATGGAAAAAGAGACGAGTAGTAGTAAGCGGTCTGGGAACAGTGAACCCGACAGGAATACAGTCAAGGAAAGCTGGGGTCGATACGGGAAGGAAAGGTCGGCATCGCGGAGATTACGGCATTCGACAGCAGCGCGTTTTCGGTGCATTTTGCCGGAGAAGTCAAAGCGTTTCAGCGAGTCCGTTTTTGAAAAAGAGGTTGAAGCTACATGGCACGTTTTACCCAGTTCGCCATGCTTTGCTGGCGGAAGAAGCGGTACTGGACAGCGGTATCGGGGAAGCCTTCCTGAAGAAGAAATCGGTGTGATTGTTTCCAGCGGGATTGGCGGATTAAAGACGATAGAGGAAGAGCATAGTAAGGCGCTATCCAAAGGATTTGAGAGAGTAAGCCCCTTCTTCATTCCGATGGCTATTTCAATATGGCGGCAGCGGAAGTGCGATTCGCCACCATCTGAAAGGAATGTGTATTTGTCCGGTGACGGCATGTGCCGGAGGTTCCAATGCTATCGGAGACGCTTTTTCACCGTATTCGGGACGGATATGAGACGGCAATGGTTTGCGGCGGAACGGAAGCCGTGATTACCCCTGCTCGGAATCGGCGGCTTTGCCTCGATGAAAGCGCTTTCTCCGGCGACAACGCTTTCCCGCGCTTCCATTCCTTTCGATAAAGAGCGTTCGGGATTTGTGATGGGCGAGGGAGCGGGAATCCTCGTTCTGGAAGAAAGAGAGCATGCCCTGAAGAGAGGGGTAAAGATCTATGCGGAAATTGTGAGGCTACGGTGCGAACTGTGATGCCTACCATATTACCTCTCCTGCACCGAACGGGGTCGGAGGAGCACAGTGTATGGAACTTGCTCAAAAGATGCCTCTTTCCGCATCGAAGATTCAGTATATCAATGCGCACGGATACTTCCACCCATTTGAATGATCTCGGGGAGACGGAAGCGATTAAGGCGGTCTTTGGAAAGCGGGCATACGAGATTCCGGTTTCTTCCACGAAATCCATGACGGGGCATCTTCTCGGTGCAGCAGGGGCGGTGGAAGCCATCTTTTCCGTATTGAGTCTCCGGGAAGGTTTTATTCCGGGCACCATGAATTATCAGGTAAAAGATGAGGAACTGGACCTGGATTATGTACCGAACAAGGGAAGAGAAGCGGAGATGGAATATGCGCTTTCGAATTCCTTTGGGATTTGGCGGCATAATGCCTGTCTCATCTTTTAAAAAGTAGTTTGGTCTTATCCGGAATAGTTTATCCGAAAGAGCCGCAGGGACAGCTTTGCAGCAGGGAAAAGGAATAGAGTATGGGAAAACTAAATATAGAAGAGATTGAAGCGATTCTTCCGCACAGAGCACCGTTTCTTCTTCTGGACACGGTGGAAGAACTCGTACCAGGGGGAATATGCCATAGCAAGGAAGTGTGTTTCGGCAAATGAGCCTTTCTTTCAGGGCATTTTCCGGGATACAGGTTATGCCGGGCGTGATTGATTGTGGAGGCACTCGCACAGACCGGTGCGGTTGCCCTTCTTTCTTTGCCGGAAAATAAAGGGAAAATTGCCCTTTCGGGGAATCAAGAACTGCCGCTTTAAGACCCAGGTGCGGCCGGGAGACGTACTCACCTTTGACCTGCCGCCTGACGAACCGGAAGGGACCGATCGGCATCGGGAAGCGGAAGCGACGATAGAGGGAAGACGGCGGTGAAGGCGGAGCTACTCGCCATCCGGGACTAAGAGAAAGCGCATGGAAAAAGGGATGAAGCTTTCTATAAAAATTTTTCACCTGAAATTTATATAAAAATTTTGCTTTTAGTATTCACATTCTCTTTTGAATCTGTTAAAATTTAACAGATTCATTTTGACTTTTCTATTTTTAAGAAAAGTATAATGCGATAGCAGATTTTTCGAAGAGAGAGAACGCCATGTTTAAAGATGTCATTTTGGACTTGTATAATAAGTTTAGGATTTATTTTATATGCAGGTCTTTTGCCAAGTTCGAAAAAGAGAAGCGAGCCTGACCACGGTGGAGAGCTACAGCGTGGAGTGTATTAAGGCACTGGGAGAGCCGACGGTACAGGAATTCGCCATTATGATGGGGATTTTCGCACCGAACGCGGCATATAAAGTCAATGCCCTGATGGAGAAAAGGCTACATCGAGAAGATTCAGGATGAAAAATGATCATCGGGAGTTCCATCTTCGCCCGACGAAGAAGTTTTTGGGACTATTATGAGGTGTCTTACCGTTATGTGGAGAAGGTGGAGGAGCGTTGCCGTCAGCGCTTTTCGAAGGAAGACCTGGCCAAACTGGAAGAGATGCTTCGCATTATCACGACAGAACTGATGCCGGAACTCGATGTGATGAGTTTACGAAAGAAGGCGCGGAGAGACACATCAGCATCGGCGCGGACGAGGAAACGGAATAAGGGATAAGGCTCGTGGAAAAGCGAAGGGAAAGCGTCTCGACCGCGAATCCCCAAAATAGAAGGGGGCTCGCGGTTTTATTTTATCTTCTCTAACGGGTGTAATCTCCTTGCACTTCCTCTTTTCTCTGTGCTAATATAAGTCGGTATATGCCTTCGAAAAAGGCGAAATCTTTTTGCAAAGGAAGTACAAAAATGAACAAGAAATCAAAGGCCATACTGAAGCTCATCGTTGTCCTGATTCTGACTGGAGCATTCTGCGTCTTGGGATACCTCAACGCGAAGAATATCAAACTCGGTCTGGATTTGAACGGTGGTGTTTCTATCACGTATCAAACTGTGGACGAGAACCCGACGAAGGAGCAGATGAGTGACACTGTTCACAAACTGCAACTGAAGGCGCAGGGGTATTCGGATGAAGCACAGGTTTATCAGGAAGGAAAGAACCGAATCAACATTGATATCCCGGGTGCTACGGATGCCAATGCCATTTTTAGAGGAACTGGGAGAGCCGGGAACCCTCGAATTCGCCGATGAAAACGGGAATGTCCTTCTGACCGGTGATGATGTAAAGACGGCTACGGCGGGAATGACAAATGAAAACAATAAGAAAGAATATGTCATTGAGCTGAACTTTACCGAGGCGGGAGCGAAGAAATTTGCGGAAGCGACGAAGAACAATGTCGGAAAAACGCATTTTCATTATCTATAACAATGATGTGATTTCTTCCCCAAACGTCAAAGAAGCCATCAATGGCGGACAGGCAAGCATCAGCCCGATTGAGTCCTATGAGGAAGCAAACAATATTGCCTCGACGATTCGTATCGGTGCGCTTCCCGTTAAGCTCACGGAGCTTCGTTCCAATGTAATCGGAGCAACACTCGGTGTAGAAGCCATTTCCACCTCATTGAAGGCGGCGGCTATCGGTATCGTTTTGGTTATTCTTTTCATGCTTTTTGTTTACCGGCTTCCGGGACTAGCTTCTTCTATTGCGCTGGTACTGTAGTGTCGGTTTGGAAATCGTGCTTTTGCAGGCCTTCGAGGTCACGCTTACCCTTCCGGGTATTGCCGGCGTCATCCCTCTCCATCGGTATGGCGGTGGATGCGAATGTTATTATCTTTACCAGAATCAAAGAGGAACTCGGAAACGGGAAGGCTACGGATAAGGCCATCAAGGCAGGTTTTGAGAAAGCGCTTTCCGCTATTCTCGACGGAAAATATTACGACCCTGATTGCGGCTGCGGTGCTTTACCTCCGCGGAACGGGAACGGTTCGCAGCTTTGCAACGACCCTTGCTATCGGTATTGTGGTGTCCCTGATTACGGCACTGTTTGTGACGAGAGCGCTGCTCAATGCCTTCTATGAATTCGGCGCGGAGAATCCGAAATTGTACGGCGTGAAGAAAGAAACGAAGATCATCAATTTCATCGGTTTCCGAAAAGTTGCCTACAGTCTTTCCGCACTGGTCATCGTATTCGGTTTTTGTGATGCTTTTTATGAACAAGAAGAATACAGGCTATGTCTTTAACTATGATCTGGATTTCCGCGGCGGTTCTTCCACTACGATTACCTTTGATAAGGATATGAGTATGGCGGAGATTGATGAGAAGGTGATTCTGCTCTTTAGAGAAGCAACCGGGGAAATGCCTCCGCACAGGCGGCAAGGTTGCCGGAACCAATGAAGTCATTGTAAAGACACGGACGATGACGACGGAAGAACGGACAAAGCTCTATAACAGCATTCAGGATAAGTTCTCTATTAAGGAAGACAAGATTGTAACGGAAAAACATTTCCGGTGCCGTTTCCCAGGAGATGAAGGTGGATGCGGCGGGCGCTTGCCGTTGCGATTTTTCTGTATGTTGATCTACATCTGGGTGCGTTTCCGGGATATCAAGTTCGCTTCGGCATCCGTTCTTGCGCTGGCACACGACGTACTCGTGACCGTAACCTTCTACGCGGCGCTTCGTTGGGCGGTCGGATCAAACTTCATTGCCTGCATTCTTACGATTGTCGGCTACTCCATCAATGCGACGATTGTCGTCTTCTGACCGTATTCAGGAAAATATCCAGAACGGCAATGTGAAGAAGAAAGGTCTGGATTTTGCGGTAAATGAGGCGATTTCCAACACCCTTACCCGTTCCATCAATACTTCTTTGACCACCTTTATTAGCGTATTCTGCCTCTATCTTTTCGGGGTAAGTTCCATTCGGGACTTCTCTATGCCGCTTATGGTAGGAATTGTTTCCGGAGCATGGTCTTCCGTATGTATCGCCGGACCGCTTTGGTATGATTTCGTCAATTTTTCAAAGAAGAGGAAGAAATGAAATATGAGATTGTAGGACAGTGCGGAAGAGCGAAGTCTGCACACATGGAAACCGTGCACGGTGTGATTGAAACGCCGGTTTTCATGAATGTAGGAACCGTAGCGGCAATCAAAAGGCGCTGTGTCCACCGATGATTTACGAAGCATCGGAACAGAGGTGGAACTCTCAATACCTATCATCTTCATGTTCGTACCGGAGACAAGACCATCAAAAGAACTGGGCGGTCTGCACCGTTTCATGAATTGGGACAAACCGATTCTTACAGATTCCGGCAGATTTCAGGTCTACAGTCTGGCAAAGACCGGCAGGAAGATTCGGGAAGAGGGCGTAGAGTTTCGCTCTCATATCGACGGCAGAAAGATCTTCATGGGACCGGAAGAGTCGATGGAGATTCAGTCGAATCTTGCTTCCACCATTGCAATGGCGTTTGATGAGTGCCCTCCCGCGCTTGCGGAGCGGGACTATATCGTGCCGTCCGTGGAGAGAACCACGCGCTGGCTTATCCGTTGTAAGGAAAAGATGGAGCGCTTGAATCAGGAAGAGGGAACGCTGAACCGGCAGCAGCTGCTGTTCGGTATCAACCAGGAGGGATCCTTGCTGACGTGCGGATAGAGCACGCGAAACGGATTTCGGAACTGGACCTTCCGGGCTATGCTGTCGGCGGGCTGGCTGTTGGAGAAAGTCACGAAGAGATGTATCGGATTTTGGACGAGGTTGTACCACATCTTCCGAAAGAAAAGCCGACTTACCTTATGGGAGTGGGTACACCGGAGAACATGATTCAGGCGGTAGACAGGGGATTGATTTCTTCGATTGTGTCTTTCCAAGCAGAAACGGACGGCACGGTCATGTCTATCATGCTTTTGGAAAGTTGAATCTCTGGAATCTCGCGTATGAGAAGGATGAGCGTCCGATTGAGGAAGGCTGTGACTGCCCGGCTTGTAAGGGGGTTCGTCTTCCGGACGGGAGCTACAGCGGAGGATATTCCCGTGCGTATATCCGTCATCTCCTGAAGGCGAAGGAAATGCTCGGGATGCGACTCTGCGTTCTGCACAATCTTTCTATTACAATCGTCTGATGCGACAGATGCGGGAAGCGATACGGGCGTCCAACTGGGAGAACTGGCGGGACGAAGCCCTTCGAAATTAAAAACGCAGAATTCATAAAAAGAAGCAATATGGTAAGATGCATCAAAGCAGGAAGAAAAAATAGAAAAGATAAGATGCAAAATAGAAAAGAAAAGACGCATTAAGTTGTGAACACGGAACAGAAAACAGAAGGAGACATTATGCAAAACATTGGCGTATTCGGAACAGTCATCTATGTGGTTTTAATCATCGGCATTTTTTACTTTATGGGCGTTCGTCCGCAGCAGAAGGAGAAGAAGAAGCAGCAGGAGATGCTGAATTCTCTTGCTGTGGGAGACACGGTACTACGACTTCGGGATTTTACGGTGTGGTGATTGATCTTTACGGAAGATACCGTGATTGTCGAATTTGGCGGGAAATAAGAATTGCCGTATTCCCATGCAGAAAGCGGCAATTGTGCAGATTGAAAAAGCAAATTAAAGGGACGGAATAGACAATGAAGAATTTAGTTTTACTTTTTGGCGGACAATCTACAGAACATGAAGTGTCCTGCCGTTCCGTACTGACCGTGCTTCGTGCAGTCAATCGCGAGAAATATCGTCCGATTTTAGTCGGTATCACGAAAAACGGGAGATTGATTCGGTAGAAAACGGGGATAAGATTCAGGATGGAAGCTGGAGAGAAGGAAAGCGAAGAGCTATGCTTCTTCCGGATGCGGGATGGAAGTCTCTTGTCTACTTTGAAGAAGACGGAAGCAGTCACTGTGAGAAGGTGGGGATTGTATTCCCGGTTCTGCACAGCAAAGGCGGAGAGGACGGAACGGTGCAGGGACTCCTGGAACTCAGCCGAGATTCCTTATGTCGGCTGCAGTGTACTTTCCTCGGCAATTTCCATGGATAAAATCTCCACGAAAACTGGCTGTTCGAAAAACTTTAGAGGGGCAAGGCGTTCGGCAGGCAAACTACATTTCCCCTCACGAGAGCAGAGTGGAAGAAAGAGAAGAGACGGAAGAAATCGAAAAAGAAGCGGAGGAGTTCTCCATTTTCCCCTCTTCGTTAAGCCGTCCAATGCCGGTTCTTCCTGCGGCGTGAGTAAGGTGGAAAAAGAAAGAGGACTTATGTTCTGCCGTAGAGAAAGCACTCGCAGTGGATCGTCGTGTCTGATTGAAGAATTTATTAAAGGCAGAGAACTGGAATGTGCCGTATTTTCCGGCACGGCGGGAGAAGTGATTGCTTCCTCTGTCGGAGAGATTCAGGCGGCGGCGGAATTTTTATGATTATGATGCAAAAGTACAACAATCCGGATTCGAAGACGGAACTGAATCCCGTGCTGCCGGCTACGGTGGAAGAAAAGGATACAGAAAGCGGCGAAGTCCATATTCCTTGCGGTAGACGGATACTCTTTGTCGAGGTGGACTTCTTTTTACGGGAGAGGAGATCGTATTTAACGAAATCACTACCATGCCCGGCTTCACTTCCATTTCCATGTATCCCATGCTTTTCAGAAAGCAGGATGGACACTGGAAGAACTCGTTGAGCGATTGATTGCCAGTGCGGAGAACAGACCTTAGGAATATATAAATAATTATCTCTTAGACTTTAAACATTTTTGGAAAGAAAAATAGTATACTAAATGTAATCGATTCGAAAATGTTTGATTTCTATCTCCTAGGGGCTCTGTGATGCACATGCAGAGTCCTGTGGCAGACCGTAGAGGGAGGAAGATGAAAGTTTTGGTTCAACTGAAAACGAAGCAGAACCTGGATGGGGACAACGATGTATTTTCTGTCAGCAATAAAAGGGTTCTGATGACACGGAAGAACAGCTATCTGCTGAGTTATTTTTCAGGAAAATGTGCACCATTCTCTGGAGTTTTTCCGAAAGAAAGGAAACGTGTGGTGATGATGCGAAACTGGAAGGACAGGCAGAGAGTGGAGTATCTTTCCGGTGTAAAAGTGGTCCGTGGAGTATGAAGACGGAGTGCGAACGCTTCCCTCTTTCTTTTGCGACACGCTCGGTGGAATTTCTTTATGATGAATTTAGTGCGGGAAGGGCGGAAGTCCGTCTTCACTACTTTCTTTTATCAGTTTGAACAGCTGGTGGCGGACACCGGAACTCTCCATTCACAATTTTTCCTCTCTAAAAGGGTAGAATAAACTGGTTATTCTACAAGAGTTATCGATATCTATTTGAAAGAAGAGGTTGTTTCTATGTTGCTTGCGATTTTCGGCTCCAACGGTCATTTCGATTCTGCTTTCCGTCCTCCTTGTTCTCTTAGCGGTTCTGGTTATTCTTTACATTTTGGGAAGAAGAATGCAGGCCAGACAAGCCCAGCAACAGCCGATGATTGAAGCACATACCATGGAAGTTTCCATGTTGATTATTGACAAGAAGAAGATGCGGGTAAAGGAAGCCATTCAAGCAGGACTTCCGGAACAGGTGGACAAAGAGATGCCGTTTATGCCCGGATGACGAAAACTTCCGATTAGCTAAAAAGCCAAGGTAGGACCGAGAGGTTCTTACCTTGATAGCGGATCCTACCGTGTATGAACTGCTTCCTTTGAAAAAGAGTGAAGGTTGCTGTGTCGGGCATCTATATCCGTTCCATCAAGTCGGTTCGTGGAGGTTGTTCCGGAAGCACCGAAGAAGAAAAGATTCTTTGCAAAACTCAGGGGAAGAGCGGAAGAAGCGGTAAAAGCGGATACCGCCAAGCAGAAGAGTGAGAAAAGAAAATAGCGTTTCAGGAATCACCACACTGTGCCTTGACAGGTATGGTGTGGTGATGTTAATATGATTTGCTTATTTGGCAGACAGGTGGGCAGACTATGCCCTTTTACTCCGCACTCCGGAAACATTTTGTCGAATAAAAGTCGAAGGAATCGTCAATTTTTCGCAAAAATAAGAAACCCTGCAAAGTAACTTGAAGATATGATCCTATCTATGCTCTGTCGGGTGCTTTTTATTGTGAATTCTAAACAATGAGACGAGTCTGTCTCAGACATTAGGGGTGAACGGTCGATGAAAAAAAGCAAAATGCATCCGGTGCAAACCGAAAAACTCTCAGGATGACTTTCTCTCGCAGCAAAGAGGGTCCTTGAATGCCAAACCTCATTGAAAATCCAGAAGGATTCCTATGAGTGGTTTTTGCATGAGGGGCTCAGGAGGCCTTTGATGATATTTCTCCCATCCAGGACTGCCGGTCATTTGAGTTTGGGTTTGCTGGACTTTAAACTGGTGCGGTCCGAAGCAAAATACACCATTGAAGGGTGCAAGGAGGAGATGCTACCCATGCCTGCACCGCTCAAGGTGGTTCGCTTTTAATAAAGATAAAGAAAAAATAAACGAGCATGAGATCTATATGGGAGACCTTCCTCTGATGACGAGAACGGTTCTTTTGCGTGATTAACGGCGCAGAGCGTGTTATCGTATCCCAGCTTGTGCGTTCCGCCCGTAATTTACTATGGATTGACCATGACAAGGTCGGAAAGGAACTGTACAGTTGTACGGTGATTCAAATCGTGGCATGGATTGAGTATGAGACGGATTCAATGACGTTTTCTTTGTTCGTGTAGACAGAACAAGAAGGTTCCGGTAACTGTTTTTATTCGTGCGCTCGGCGTCGCACTGAACAAGGGAATTCTGGAACTCTTCGGCGATGACTCCGAAGTTGCAGGGCTTCGATTGAGAAGGATCCTTCCGAAAACTATCAGGAAGGCTATTGGGGTTATATAAAGAAGATTCGGTCCGGAGGCCGCTTTCCGTGGATTCACTGTACTACTCTCCTGCATTTCCATGTTCTTTGATCCGAGACGATATGATCTCGCTAAGGTCGGAAGATATAAGTTTAATAAAGTTACACTTTAAGAGCCGTATCCAAAGGGCATACTGCGGGGAAGCGGTTTATTCTACCGAGACGGGAGAACTTCTGCGGAGGCGGGTACCGTAGTCAGGGAACTCGCGATTTCTCTTCAGAATGCAGCAGTCTATGTCTTCATTGACGGGCCGACCCGCACGGAGAAAGTGCCTGCTTCATGCAGGTAGATATTTCGGGTGGATTTCGAAAGATTGATGCGGCGGAGCTTGGTGTTTCGAGCTGGTTTACTTCCCGGTTTTGAAAGAGATCCGAGAAAGACGAAGGGAAGGGCGTTGAAGGGCTTTAAAGGAAGCCAGTAAGAAGAATAATCCATTCCTCATTCCGAAGCACATTACGAAGGAAGACATCTTTACTCCATTAACTTGTTGCTGAATCTGGATGAAGAAATCGGTACGGTGGATGACATCGACCATCTCGGCAATCGTCGTATCCGTGTGTGGGAGAACTCTCATAGAACCAGTACCGAATCGGCCTTTCCGCATGGAAAAGAGTGGTTCGTGAAGAATGTCACACAGGATGATTGATGAGATTACACACCCAGTCTCTGATCAATATCAAGCCGGTAACGGCTGCTGTAAGAGAGTTTCAGCGCAGTTCCTCTAGCTTTCCCAGTTCATGAGATCAGAGGCAACCCGCCTGTCGAGAGCTTACTCATAGAAGACTTTCGCCGACGGACCCGGAGGACTCTCCAGGGGCCGTGGGTTGGGAGGTTCAGAGACGTCCGGTCTACGCACTACGGAAGAAATGGCCGCGATTGAGACGCGGAAGCACGAGACATCGTGCTGAGTCCCTCTCTTGCGTCTATGCAAGACCAATAGGCTACGATTTTGATCAAGGAAGCACCGTACCGTGTGGTGGATAAGACGAGATAAGGCCAATCCTGTTGTTACGGATCACGTAGGCCTGTCTGACGGCGGATGAAGAGGACGATTTGCTTCGTACGCGCAGGCAAACGAGCTGGATGAAGAGCCATTTTCCGGCACGCGATAATGTTTCGAAGATATCGGGGATCAGAACTTCCGCATTTCCGAGACAAGCGTGGATCTGATGGACGTATCGCCGAAGATGGTGTTCTTCCGTTGCGACATCCATGATTCCGTTCAGCAATACGCTT